>Ga0255182_1000079_pt1 | contig 98587 bp, 77 predicted proteins | sample Atl_UVDOM_RepA_8_FD_188420 | JGI IMG/M metagenome (GOLD analysis project Ga0255182, IMG submission 188420) | Freshwater microbial communities from Altamaha River, Georgia, United States - Atl_UVDOM_RepA_8d | ecosystem: Environmental > Aquatic > Freshwater > River | place: USA: Georgia...
CGGCGCCCAGCTCGAGTTCGAGAGCCCCACCGCCGACGGACGGCACGCGGACTTCCGCGTCCGGGTCGACGGGATCGAGTGCTTCGTCCACGTGAAGCGAGTGGCGCTGCCGCCCGGGACCGAGGAACCCGATGTCCTCCACCCCGAGCTCGCGGCACTGGGGTCCATCGGGCGGCCCGTGACGGTGGCCGTGCGCTGCGCGCCGCGCGCTTCGGCCGACGACCGCCGGGAGCTGGCGAACGCGCTCGACGCCTTCATCCGCGAGGCGAGCATCGGCGACGAGGTCCTGGTGCGTGGCGACGACGGCCGCTGGCTTGGCTCCGCGCGCCTGGCCGGCAGCGCCGCCGGCACCCACGCCGTGGTCCGCGCCGGCGCCGATGCCGGTTGGGAAGCCGCGGTCCCGCGGGTGCAGCGCCTCCTGCGAAAGGCCTATCAGCAGTTCATGCCCGGTGCCGCCAACGCCATCTGCCTGGTGAGCGACGGCGGCGCGGCGATCGACGCGATCGAGCCGGCGCTGCTCGGCACGCCCGTCGAGCGGTGGGACCGCTTCCCGCCCCGTGGCGAGCGCGTGGCGATCGGTCGCGCCGACGACGGCTTCTGGGCGCGCGGCCGTGCCGCCGGCAGTCGGGTGGTGGCATGGCTGCCGATCGATGGATCCGCCCCGGCCCGGGTGTGGGAGCGGGACCCCGTCTCGGAGGCGACGGAGCGCGAGCGCGCCTGCGCCGCCGCGCTGCGCCGCGCGCTCGCATGAACGCGGACCCGGGCCTCAGGCGTCATGCCGGTCGCCGACCGCGAACGAGTCATGCGGCCGCAGCCGCGGCGCCGCCTCGGGCATGGCGTCCGGCCACAGCCTCCGCAGCGCCTCGTGCGGCGGCATGCCGTCCACGGTGAAGCGCGCGCCGCCCGACGCCAGCTGCTCGAGCTGCCGTCGGCCGATCTCCACCCGCAGGTGCACCATGCCGTCGTCCCAGCGCCGGTCCTGCACCGGGATGCGCTTCTCCACGAAGTCCACGGTGCGCCCATCGGCCATCGGGACGCCGAGCTCGCAGGTGCGCACGTCGCCCTTGCGCAGCGCGAGCACGCGTGCGGTCAGCGCGTCCAGCCCGTCGCCGGTCAATGCCGACAACGGCAGCGCATCGGGGACGCGCGCCATCCACTCCTCGAGACGGCGGTCGGGGCCGTCCTCGGGGATCCAGGTCTCGTGCAGGCGGTCCACCTTGTTGAGGAGCAGGATGCGAGGCTGGCCGACCGCACCGATCTCGTCGAGCACCTGCTGCACCGTGCGGTACTGCATGTCCGCGTGGCGGTCGGCGACGTCGAGCACCACCAGGATCACGTGGCTGGCGATCGCGTCCTCCAGCGTGGCGCGGAAGCTCGCCACCAGGTGGTGCGGCAGCCGCTGCACGAAGCCGACGGTGTCGGAGAGGAGCGCGGAGTTCCCGCCGCCCAGGTTCCACTGCTCGACGCGGGTGCCGAGCGTCGCGAAGAGCTGGTCGGCCGCGTAGGCGCCGCCGCGCGTCAGCCGGTTGAACAGGCTCGACTTGCCGGCGTTGGTGTAGCCCACCAGCGCCGCGGTGAAGTGCTCGTCGCGGCGCTGCAGCACCTCGCGGGTGCGCCGGCCCTGGATCTCCGCCAGCTCGCGACGCAGCTTGTCGAGACGCGCCTTCACGATCCGGCGGTCGATCTCGAGCTGCTGCTCGCCGGGGCCGCGGGTGCCGACGCCGACCGGCGCGCCGCCGGTCACCTGTCCCAGGTGCGACCACATCGCCCGCAGGCGCGGCGCCGTGTACTCCAGCTGCGCGATCTCCACCTGCAGCTGTGCCTGGCGCGTGGTGGCCCGGTTGGCGAAGATGTCGAGGATCAGCTCGCTGCGGTCGATCACCTTGAGCGAGAGGGCCTTCTCGAGCTCCTGGATCTGGCTGGGCGCGAGCTCGTTGTCGAAGATCACCACCTTGGCGCCGAGCTCGCGGCACATGGCGACCAGCTCGTCCACCTTGCCCTTGCCGATGTACGTCTTGCCGCGCGGCGCGACGCGGCGCTGCTCGAGCGTCCCGACCACGCGGACGCCGGCGGTCTCCGCGAGGGCGCGCAACTCCTCGATCGAGGCATCGAAATCCCCGTCGGCGCCCTGGAGCCGCACGCCCACCAGGACGGCGGGCTCGGCCCGGATGTCGATGTCCTCGCGTGGGCCGGTCTCCATGGAACGACGAGTGTAGGTGCCGCCCGCGACCATCTATCATCGGCGCGTGATTCCAGGCGCCGCCACGATCCTGCTGGTGACCTGCGCCGCGACGCAGGTTCCGGGCCCCGCCGCGACGCCGCCGGCGCGCGCGCCGGATGCCGCGGCCCGCGCGCCCGAGGATGCCGATCCCTACCGCTGGTTCGACCCGATCATCGACCTTCGGGCGCTGATCGCCGCCACCTACGTGGACGCGCCCGACGCCGCCGCCATGCAGCGCGCCGTGCTCGGGGCGATGGTGGATGCTCTCGGGGACCCGTCCAGCGGATTCATCGCGCCCGAGGCGGACGCCCGCGCGCGAGAATCGGTGTCGGGGAGCTTCGTGGGCATCGGCGTGGAGCTGGGGATCGAGGACGGCCTGCCCACGGTCATCAGTGCGCTCGACGACTCACCCGCGCTCGAGGCGGGCCTGCGCCCCGGCGACGTGATCGTGGCCATCGACGGCGCCGCCACGGCGGCCGCCGACCCGTCGGCGCTCGACCGGATGCTCTCGGGCCCGCCCGGCTCCGAGGTGACGCTCCTGGTGCGACGCAGCGACGGCACCGAAGATGTGGTGCGGGCGTCGCGCCGCACCGTGAGTGCCTCGAGCGTCAAGGGGATCGCGCGGCTCGACGACGGCTGGGTGCACGTGCTCGACCCGGACCGACGGATCGCCTACGTGCGCATCGCGCGGTTCACCGAGCGCACCGCCGCGGAGCTCGACCAGGCCATCCGACAGATGGAGTCCACGGGGCTCTCGGGGCTCGTCCTCGACCTTCGGAGCAACCCGGGCGGATCGATCGATGCCGCCGTGGCCACGGTCGACCGTTTCCTCTCCGATGGCGCGATCGTGAGCCTGCGCGGCCGCACCGGCATGGGGCGCACGTGGGATGCCACCGCGGATCCATCCGACCTGCTGCTGCCGGTGGTCGCGCTCGTCGACCGCGGCAGCGCGAGCGCCAGCGAGATCGTGGCGGGAGCGCTGCGGGACCACGGCCGCGCCAAGCTGATCGGCACGCGCAGCTACGGCAAGGGCAGCGTGCAGACGATCGTGCCGCTGCCGGACGGCGCCGGCTCGGTGCGGCTGACCACCGATCGCTACTTCCTGCCCAGCGGTCGCAGCGTCGCGCGCACGGCGGGCGCGACGCGCTGGGGCGTCGAGCCGGACACCGGGTACCTGGTGCCGATGACGGAGGAGGCGTCCATCCGGGCCTCGCAGGCGCGGGCAGATCGCGAATCCGGGGGCACACGCGCGCGGAAGGCGTTCGAGGACGTGCAGTGGAGCCGACCCGAGGCGATCCGCGAGCGCGCGCACGACCCGCAGCTGGCGGCGGCGGTGGAGGCGCTCCAGGGCTACCTCGACGCGATGGAATGGCCGGTGGTGGGGACATTGAGCGGGGACGTCGGCGCCGCCAACGAGGAGTTGCGCGCCGCGCTCGAGTACCGCCGGCGCCTGGTGGCCGAGCTCGCCGAGACCGATGCGTCCATCTCGCGGATGCGCGGCGAGGGCGCGGGCGTCGACGACCCGATCGTCGCGGCCGATGCGGACCTCATCGACGGCACCGTCGAGCTGCGCGACCGAGATGGCCGCATCGTGGGTCGCTGGACGCTCAAGGATCCGACCATGGTCCGGGGCGCGCTGCAGGGCGCGGGCGTCCCGGCACCGACCCCGGCGGATCCCGCCGAACCGGATCCCAAGTGACCGTCGGCAGCGGACCATCCCCGGCCGATGGATGCCGCATCCTCGGCATCGAGACCAGCTGCGACGAGACCGCCGCCTCGGTGGTCGAGTGGTCCGACGGCGCGCCGCGCGTGCGATCGAACGCGGTCAGCACCCAGCACGAGCTGCACGAGCGCTACGCGGGCGTGGTGCCGGAACTGGCCAGCCGGGCCCACCTCGAGCGCATCGTGCCCACGGTGCAGATGGCGCTCGAGGACGCCGGCTGCACGTTCGAACAACTCGACGCGGTGGCGGTCGGCAACCGGCCCGGGCTGATCGGCTCACTGCTCGTGGGGAATGCCGCCGCGAAGGCATACGCGTGGTCGCTTGGCATCCCCGTGGTCGGGATCGACCACGTGGCGGCGCACCTTGCCGCCGGGCTGATGGATGAGGCCCCGCCCGAGTGGCCCGCGCTCGGACTGGTGGTCAGCGGCGGGCACACGCATCTCTTCCGGATGGACAGTCCGCTGGATGTCACGCTCCTGGGCCGCACCATCGACGATGCCATCGGGGAAGCGTTCGACAAGGCGGCCACCGTGCTCGGCCTGGGCTACCCGGGAGGACCGAGGCTCGATGCCCGAAGCGACCGGGGGGACCCGGGCGCCATGCGCTTCCCGCAACCCCGGCTCACCGCGCGCAGCCTGCGCCGGGGCGACGCGCCCACGGATCGAGCCGATGGCACCGATCCCAACGCGCGCACGCTCGACTTCAGTTTCAGCGGCATGAAGACCGCGCTCCTCTACGCCGTCCGCGGAGTGCCCCCGGTCCCCGGCCGACCGGCCCCGCCGGCCCCTGAGCCGCTCACCGAGCGACGCATCGACGACCTGTGCGCGTCGTTCCAGGCCGCCGCGGTCGCGCAGGTCATCGACGTACTGGAACGCGCCCTCGAACACGACCGCTCGTGCGGCGCGGAGCCGGCACGGACGCTGCTCGTCGGCGGCGGCGTGAGCGCCAACCGGCACCTGCGCTCCGAGATCGAGCGCTTCGGCGAGCGGCACCGGATCTCCGTCCGACTGCCCCGACTTTCCTACTGCCTCGACAATGCGGCCATGATCGCCGCGTTGGCCCACTGGCGACTGGCGCGTGGCGAGCATGATGACCTGCGGCTGGCACCGAGTGCACGATCGACCATCGGCCGATCCTCGTGAGCAGCACGCCCACCCGCCGCCAACACGACCGATGAGGTCGGGCGGGACCGAAGGAGCCGGCCCCGCCCGACCACCATCACTCGTCGCGCGCGGGCGTGCGCGCCTTGCCGGCCGGCTGCTGCGCAGCGGCCAGGCGGGCGCGGAGCACCTCGCGCCGGATCTCGTCCATGAGGTCCGGGTTCTGGCGCAGGAAGGTCTTGGACGCCTCGCGGCCCTGGCCCAGACGGACGTCGCCGTAGCTGAACCACGCGCCGCTCTTGTCGACCACGTTGTCGGCCACCGCCAGGTCGAGCACGTCGCCCGAAACGGAAATGCCCTCGTCGAACATGATGTCGAACTCCGCCTCGCGGAACGGCGGCGCGATCTTGTTCTTCACCACCTTGGCCTTCACGCGGTTGCCCACGTTGCGCTCGCCGTCCTTGATGGCGCCGATGCGCCGGATGTCGACGCGCACGGAGGAGTAGAACTTGAGCGCTCGGCCACCGGTGGTGGTCTCGGGCGATCCGAACATCACGCCGATCTTCTCGCGCAGCTGGTTGATGAAGATCACGATGCACTCGCTCTTGGCGATGGCGCCCGTCAGCTTGCGCAGCGCCTGGCTCATGAGGCGCGCCTGCAGGCCGACGTGGCTGTCGCCCATCTCGCCCTCGATCTCGGCGCGCGGGATCAGCGCCGCCACCGAGTCGACCACGATCACGTCGACGGCGTTGGAGCGCACGAGCATTTCGCAGATCTCCAGGGCCTGTTCGCCCGTGTCCGGCTGCGAAACCAGCATCTCGTCGAGGTTGACGCCGAGCCGCTTGGCCCACGAGGGATCAAGCGCGTGCTCGGCGTCGATGAAGGCGGCCACGCCGCCGGCGCGCTGGCTGTTGGCGATGACCGTCAGCGCCAGCGTCGTCTTGCCCGAACTCTCTGGGCCGAACACCTCCACGACGCGGCCGCGCGGCAGGCCGCGCCCGCCGAGCGCCAGGTCGAGGCTGAGCGCGCCGCAGGAGATCGCCGGGATGACCGGGATCGCCTCGTTGTCGAGGCGCATGATCGAGCCCTTGCCGTAGTTCTTCTCGATCTGCCCGACCGCCGCCTCGAGCGCCTTGGCCTTTGCCGCGCGAGCCGCCGGATCGACGGGCGCCGCAGGCTTCAGGTCCACGCGGGGCTCAGGGGACTTGGCCTCCGGAGCCTTCGGCTTGCCGGCGGGATCGGCCTTCGCCGGCGCGGTCGCGGAGGCGGTCGCCGGGCCGTTGCCGGAGGCGGGAGTGCGGGCGGGGGGAGTTCCGTTGGGGGTGCTGGCCATGGGTCGTTCGCTCCGTCGATTCTGGCCGGTTCTCGGCCGTGGTGTGCGCCCGAGGCTGATGCCTCATGGGGCGCGGCTTCCTTGCTTACCGATCCTTGCGCGGGCTCGATGTTCGGTCTTTGATAGGTTCTCCGAATCCATCGTCCGTGTCAAGGGATGTTCGGGAATTTTTCGGTATCCCGAACACGACCGGGTGCCATCCCCGATCGCGTGGAATGCACGGTATCCCCCCGGGGAGAAGTACCTGCGACATCCGGCCAAAATTCCGGTCAGCCGCGCTGCGTTTCCGGCTGCATGACGTTGGGGCTCGGCGGCGGATAGTCGGCCACGTCGATCCCGCGGAACCACTGCACCGTCCGCGACACGCCCTCCGCCAGCGGCACCGTCGGCACCCACCCCAGCTCCCGCTCGGCGAGCGCGATGTCGGGCTGGCGCTGCCGGGGGTCATCGGTCGGAAGCGGCAGGTGCTCGATTCGCGCGTCGACGCCCACGCACGCCGCCACCGCCTCGGCGAGCTCGATCATCGTGAACTCCACGGGATTCCCGAGGTTCACGGGCCCGGCGAAACCCGGCCGCGAGTCCATCAGGCGACGGAATCCATCGATCAGGTCGCTCACGTAGCAGAAGGATCGCGTCTGCTTCCCGTTGCCGAACACCGTCATGGGCTCCCCGTGCACGGCTTGGCGGATGAAGTTGCTCACCACGCGCCCGTCGAACGGATGCATGCGCGGGCCGTAGGTGTTGAAGATGCGCGCCACCTTCACCTCGGTGCCGCGCGTGCGCACGAAATCGAAACAGAGCGTCTCGGCGGCACGCTTGCCCTCGTCGTAGCAGGCGCGCGGGCCGATCGGGTTGACGCACCCGCGGTACGACTCCGGCTGCGGATGCACTTCCGGGTCACCGTAGACCTCGCTGGTGGACGCTTGCATCAGGCGCGCGCCGGCGCGGTCCGCCAGCTGCAGGCTGTGCAGCGCGCCGAGCACCGACGTCATCATCGTCTTGACCGGGTCGTAGCGGTAGTGCCCCGGTGCCGCCGGGCACGCCAGGTTCCAGACGTGGTCAACGTCGAACGCGAACGGCTCCGTCACGTCGTGCTCCACGAAGCGGAACCGAGCGTTGCCGCGCAGGTGCTCCACGTTGCGGAGGCTTCCGGTGAACAGGTTGTCGAGGCACACCACCTCGTGCCCGCTCGCCAGCAGCGAGTCGCAGAGGTGGGAGCCGAGGAAGCCGGCACCGCCGGTGACGAGCGAACGGGGCATTCCGCCAAGTGTAGGGGCGCGTCCCCTTGACCGCCCCGCGCGGCGCGGCGACCATCCGCCCATGGAACGCACGCGACTGGCGGCGGGAGCGATGACCGGCACCAGCATCGACGGCATGGACCTGGCGCTCGTGCGGATCACGGGCAGCGGGCTCGAGATGCGCGCCGGGCTCGTCGGCTTCCACAGCGCCGAACTGGGCACCCTCGGCCCCAGGCTGCGCGCCGCCGCCGAAGGCCAGCCCGCCACCGCCGCCGAGTTCGCCGCGCTCGCGCTGGAGTTCGGCACGCTCCACGCCCGCGAGCTCCGCGCGCTGCTCGTTGCCTCCGCGGTGGACCGCGTGGACCTGGCGGCGGTCCATGGGCAGACCGTCTTCCACAAGCCGCCCGTGAGCTGGCAGCTCCTCAACGCGCACCCCATCGCCGAGGAGCTCCGCTGCGACGTGGTGCACGACCTCCGCGGCACCGACCTTGCGTCCGGCGGTCAAGGCGCACCGCTCACCCCGCTCGCCGACTGGATCCTCTATCGAGCCCCGCACGCGCGCGCGGTGGTCAACCTCGGCGGCTTCGCGAACGTCACGCTGCTTCCGCCCGACGCGCCGCCCGCCGACGGCCTCCATCCCGTGCACGCGATCCGCGGCCGGGACGTGTGCGCGTGCAACCAACTGCTCGACCGCGCCGCACGCCACGCCATCGACCGCGCGTTCGATGCCGACGGCGCCACCGCCGCGAGCGCCCCGCCCGATCCCGACGCCGCCGCGGACCTCCGCGCCTCGCTCGCGCCCGGCGATGCGGGGCGAAGCCTCGGCTCGGGCGACGAAGCGTTCCCCTGGATCGATCGCCACGCCCACCGACTCCCGGCGGCGGTGCTTCTCTCGACGGTCGCCCACGCCGTGGGCACGGTGATCGGCGAGGCACTGCGCGCCGCCGGCGCGCGCGACGTGGTGGTGGCCGGCGGCGGGGCCCGGCACCGACCGCTCGTGCGCGCGATCGCCGTGGCGGCGGGGGCGCCGGTGCTGGACTCCGGCGACCTCGGCGTTCCCGCGGCCGCCCGCGAGGCCGCGGGCTGGGCCGTGCTCGGGGCCCTGGCGCAGGATGGCGTCCCCGTGGCCCTTCCCGCGATCACCGGCGCGCCGGCCCACGCCGACGCCGCACGCGGCCCCCGGAGGGTCCACGGCTCGTGGATCCACGCGTCCCCACTTTCCCGCAAACCATGAACGGCGCCTGAACCCTACCTTTACCCGCTGACCGGACACTTCCGCCTCCGAGACGGCGCCCCGTCGCGATTGCTCCGCCAACCGAGACTCCGATGCCCAAGCCCACGGTCCTGATCGTCGAGGACGAGCCCGACATCGCGGAACTGATCAAGTTCCACTGCGAACGCGAAGGCTGCGAGGCCAAGGTGGTGGGCTCCGGCAAGGCGGCGCTCGACGTCGTCAAGCGCGAGCCGCCGGACCTCCTGATCCTCGACCTCATGCTGCCCGACGTCGGCGGCATCGAGATCTGCCGCCGAGTGAAGCAGTGGGCCGAGACCCGCGACGTGCCGGTGGTCATGGTCACCGCCAAGGGCGAGGAGAGCGACGTGGTCGCCGGGCTGGAGATCGGCGCCGACGACTACGTGGTCAAGCCCTTCAGCCCGCGCGTCCTGATGGCGCGGGTGCGCGCCGTGCTCCGCCGCACGGCCGAGGTCGCCGAGCCCGCGGAGACGGGCAATCGGCTGGAGCGCCTCGGCGGCCGCCTGGTGGTCGACAACGACCGCCACCAAGTCACCATCGACGGGCAGCCGATCGAGCTCACGGTGACCGAGTTCGGCATCCTCAACCACCTCGCGCAGCGACCGGGCTTCGTCCGCACGCGCGACCAGATCATCGCGGCGGTCCACGGCCGCAACGTGGTGCTCTCGAGCCGCACCATCGACGTCCACGTCACCGCCCTTCGCAAGAAGCTCGGCGAACTGAACGCCTGCGTCGAGACCGTGCGCGGCGTCGGCTATCGGTTCGCCGAGAGCCTGGTGGCCGCCGAGTAACCTGAGCACCCCATGAGCGACCCCTCGGAGGGATCCGGCTGGTTCGTGCCGTTCGTGCTTGCCGCCATCGCGGCGCTCGTCGCCACCGCGGCGTTCATCGCGGTCGCGCTGGCGCGCCGAAACGACCACCGGCGCATCGCCGCGGCGTTGGGGGCGCTCGGGGGCCACGACCACGACGCCGTGCGAAGCGCGCGTCTTGCCGCGGGAAACGCGGTGCGGCTCGACAGCGCCCTCGCCGAGCTGCGCGCCATCGTCGAGACCGCCCCGGTCGGGATCGTCGCCCTCGACGGGCTCGACCGCATCGTGACCATCAACCCCGCCGCCGTGCGCCTGCTGGACGTGGGCGGACGCAACGCCGACGGTCGCCTGCTGGCCGAGCTTGCGCGCAGCCCCGAGCTCTCCGCGCTGATCGGCGCCGCCCGCGAGACCGCCCGCCGCGCCGACGCCGAACTGCGATTTTCCTCGGCAAGCGGCCACCGCATCGCGCGCTGCGCGGTGGTGCCGCTCACCCGGGGCGTGGGCGCGGCGCAGCTGCTGCTCGTCATGGAGGACCGAACCGAGCTGCGCCGGCTCGAGTCGCTGCGCACCGATTTCGTGGCCAACGTCAGCCACGAGCTGCGCACGCCGATCACCTCGATCCGCGGCTTCGCCGAGACGTTGGTCGAGAGCTTCGAGCTCGAGCCCGACGCGGCACGCTTCGCGCGGACGATCTCGCGCAGCGCGGCGCGACTGGGCGCGATCATCGACGACCTGCTGCTGCTCTCGTCGCTCGAGGACCCCGACGCGCGCGCCGAACTGGAGTCGACCCCCGTGCGGGTGGCGGCCTTCATCGCCGAGGCGGTGGAGCAGCTGGCGCCGGTGGCGGCCGAGAAGCGCGTGATGCTCGACGTGGCGGTCGACCATGAACTGTGGGTCAACGGCAACGCCGGGCTGCTGGCGCACGCGGTGGCCAACCTCATCTCCAACGCGGTGAAGTACGGCCCGACCGACTCGCGCGTACGGATCGACGCGAGCGCCCAGGACGGGGGCATCGTGGTGTCCGTGGCCGATCGCGGGCCCGGCATCGCCGAGGTGCACCGGGCGCGACTCTTCGAACGCTTCTACCGCATCGACCGCGCCCGAAGCAGAGACTCGGGCGGCACCGGGCTCGGCCTGGCCATCGTCAAGCACGTGGCCATGGTGCACGGCGGTTCCGCCGAGGTGGACAGCCGCACCGGCACCGATCACGGAAGCACCTTCCGGATTCGCTTGCCGGCCGCCGACCTGCCCCCCGGACGGGTCCTGCCGATGCATGGCCACGCCGGCCCCGCCACCGGCCCGGTCTTTACGAAATCTGAACGAGACTCGGGGACACTCCCCGCAGCCGGCGGGCGTCAGTCCGCCTGAACCCCCCCTACCCCGAAGGCCCCATGCCACCACGAGCCATCGCCGCCGCCGCCGCCGTCATCCTGGGCCTCGGCGCGGCGTGGACCGCCGCGGCGAACGCTCCCGCCGCCACCCCCGACAAGCTCCGGGGCGCCGTCAAGGTGGATGGGTCGTCGACGGTCTATCCCTTCGGCGAGGCGGTGGCCGAGGAGTTCTCCAAGAAGCACCCGAACGTCAAGGTCACGGTCGGCCAATCGGGCACCGGCGGCGGCTTCAAGCGCTTCGGCGCCGGCGAGATCGACTTCGCCAACGCGTCGCGCCCCATCACCAAGAGCGAGGTGGCGGCCTGCGAGGCCAAGTCGATCGCCTTCGTGGAGCTTCCGGTGGCGTTCGACGGGCTCTCCATCGTGGTCAACCGCGGCAACGACTGGGTGAAGCAGCTGACCGTCGAGCAGATCACCCGGCTGTTCTCGGCGGACGGCAAGGTCAGCACCTGGAAGGACCTCGACCCGAGCTGGCCCGCCGAGGCCATCAAGCTCTACGCGCCCGGCACCGACAGCGGCACCTTCGACTACTTCCGCGAGGCGACCGTCGGGAAGACCGGCAAGATCCGCTCGGACATGAGCGTCAGCGAGACCGACAACGTGCTGGTGCGCGGCGTCGAGGGCGACCGCAACGCGATCGGCTTCTTCGGCTACGCCTACCTCGTGGCCAACGAGAAGCGCCTGCGCGCGGTGCCGGTGGTCAACCCGAAGACCGGCGCGGCCGTGATGCCGAGCCCCGCCTCGATCGAGGACGGCAGCTACGCGCCGTTCGGGCGGCCGCTCTTCGTCTACGCCACCGTGGCCGCGCTGGACCGCCCGGCCGGCCTGGCCTACGCCGAGTTCATGCTCGAGCAGGCCGGCGAGCTGGCCCAGGAAGTGGGCTACGTCAAGCTGCCCGACGCGGTGTACGAGCGCGCCCGCGCCAACCTGAAGGCGCGCCGCACCGGCACGCAGTGGCTGGACGCCGAGGGCAAGGACCGCCACGGCCCGATCTCCGACCTGTACCGCTGAACGTGCCCGACGCCCACTCCGTCACCCGTGCCGCTCGCGCCGCCTCGGTGGCGCTCGGGCGCGGCACGCCCCGGTCGGCGCGCGTGCGCGAGGTGCGCGAGCGCGCCATCCGCGCGTCGCTCGTGGCATGCGCCACGCTGTCCGTGGTCACCACCTTCGCGATCCTCGGCATCCTGCTCGTGGAGACGGGGCAGTTCCTCTCGATGCCCGAGGTGTCGGTCACGGAGTTCCTCACGGGCACCACCTGGGCACCGCTCCTGGGCGGCAAGGGGCAGTTCGGCGTGTGGCCGCTGGTGTGCGGCACCTTGCTGGTGACCGCGATCGCCGCGGCCTTCGCGCTGCCGGTGGGGCTGATCACCGCCATCTACCTGAGCGAGTACGCGGCACCCCGGGTGCGGGCCACCGTCAAGCCGGTGCTCGAGGTGCTCGCCGGCATCCCGACGGTGGTCTACGGGTTCTTCGCCCTCAGCGTGATCACGCCGTTCCTGCATGACCACGTGAGCGAGCGGTTCAGCACCTTCAACGCGCTGGGCGCGGGGCTCGCGGTGGGAATCATGATCCTGCCGATCGTGGCCAGCCTCTCCGAGGACGCGCTGCGCGCCGTGCCGCGCGGCCTGCGCGACGCGGCGGCGGCGCTCGGCAGCACCCGTTTCGACACCAGCGTCAAGGTGGTGGTGCCGGCGGCCCTCAGCGGCATCATGGCCAGCTGGCTCCTCGCCATCACCCGAGCCATCGGCGAGACCATGATCGTGGCGCTCGCCGCGGGCGGCATGGCACGCATGACCATCGACCCGGCCGCCGAGGTGCAGACGATGACCGCCTGGATGGTGCAGATGTTCGGCGGCGACGCCCAGGCCACGGGCGTCGAGTATCGCTCGAGCTACGCGGTCGCCGCGGTCCTGTTCGCCATCACGCTGGGCCTGACCATGGTGGGCAACCTCATCCTGCGCGCCTTCCGCGAGGAGTACGACTGATGCTCGCCGGCACCGCCGCCGATGCCCGCATCCGCCCCGCGGGCGAACTGCTCGACGCGGCGACGCCGCGATCGCAGGCGCTGCGCCGGGCGGCGGACCGCGGCTTCCTGGTGCTGTGCCTCGGGTTCACGGCGCTGGCGGTGCTGATCCTGGGGGTGCTCCTCTTCTCGATCTGGCAGGACGGTCACCTCCGGGTCAGCATGGACTTCCTGGGCAACTACGCGAGCCGCAAGCCCGCCGATGCCGGCATCCGCGCCGCGCTCTGGGGCACGGTGTGGGCGTGCGGGATCTGCGCCGTGACGGCGCTCCCGGTGGGCGTGGGCACGGCGGTGTGGCTCGAGGAGTTCGCGAAGCCGTCGCGCTTCACGTCGTTCATCAAGCTCAACATCTCGAACCTCGCGGGCGTGCCCAGCATCGTGTACGGCATCCTCGGGCTCACCGCGTTCGTGCGCGCCTTCGGCATGGTCGACGCGGACCGGCCGATCGAGATCGGCGACCCCGACACCTTCCTCTACCTGCGGCTGCCCTTCGGCAACGGCGTGCTCGCGGGCGGGCTGACGCTGATGCTGGTGGTGCTGCCGATCGTGATCGTGGCATCGCAGGAGGCGCTCCGCGCCGTCCCGCGCAGCCTGCGTGCGGGATCCCTCGCGCTGGGCGCCACGCCGTGGCAGACCACCTGGAGCATCACGCTGCCCGCGGCCGTGCCCATGATCATGACCGGCGCGATCCTCGCCGTGAGCCGCGCCATCGGCGAGGCGGCGCCGATCCTGGTGCTGGGCGTGCCGATCTTCATCCGGTCGGTGCCCAACAACCTGATGAGCGACTTCACGGTGATGCCCATGCAGATCTACGACTGGGCGAACCGTCCCGCCGGCCCCTTCCACGAACTAGCGGCGGCGGGGATCATCGTCCTGCTCGCCGTCCTGCTCACCTTCAACGCCGTGGCGGTGGTCATCCGCCAACGGCTGCATCGACCACTCCAATGAGCCTCGCCATGAGCACCCCCACCGACGCCACCGCCACCCCGACCGGACCGGCCACCCTGCGTCGCCCGGAGGCCGTGGCCCGGCCGGATACGCGACCGCCCGCCGAGCCGTGCATCGTGGCGCACGGGTTCGACGGCTTCTACGGCGAGTTCCAGGCGCTGAAGCAGGTGTCGATCGAGATTCCCAAGCAGCGCGTGACCGCGTTCATCGGCCCGAGCGGCTGCGGCAAGAGCACGTTCCTTCGGTGGATGAACCGCATGAACGACGCGGTGCCCGGGGCTCGAGCCGCCGGCACGCTGACCCTCGACGGCGCGGACCTCCTCGACCGCGCGATGGACACCGTGGAATTGCGCCGGCGCGTGGGCATGGTGTTCCAGAAGCCCAACCCGTTCCCCAAGAGCATCTACGACAACGTGGCCTTCGGGCCCCGCCTGCACCGGAGCTTCCGTCGCGCCGACCTCGACGAACTGGTGGAGTCCTCGCTGCGCGCCGCCGCGCTGTGGGATGAAGTCAAGGACCGGCTCCACGCGGGCGCCCTGGGCCTCTCGGGCGGCCAGCAGCAGCGGCTGTGCATCGCGCGCGCGATCGCCGTGGGCCCCGAGGTGCTCCTGATGGACGAACCCTGCTCGGCGCTCGACCCAAAGTCGACCGCCCGCATCGAGGAGCTGATCCGCGAGCTCGAGCGCGACTACACCATCGTGATCGTCACGCACAACATGCAGCAGGCGGCGCGCGTCAGTGACCGCACGGCGTTCTTCTTCGAGGGCGCCCTGGTCGAGTGCGGCGACACCGACGCCATCTTCACCAACCCCCGCCACCGCCAGACCGAGGACTACGTGTCCGGCCGGTTCGGCTGACGGGTTCGGCACGGAGGCGCCCGGCCCGGCGCGGCCCGGCCGGGAGGTCGCCGCTCCCCTCCTGAACGATCGCTTTACACTTCCTGCACATGGCGCTCGACCTCAAGACCGAAATTCTCTCGCTTCGCCGCGGCCTCCTCTCGATGGGCGCCGCCACCGAGCAGCGACTGGACTTCTCGGTGCGCGCGCTCCTCGACGGCGACGTCGAAGCCGCCCGCGCCGTCAAGGCCGGCGACAACGAGATCGACGCCATGGAGGTGGACCTGGAGACGCAGTGCATGCGCGTGCTGGCGCTGGGTTCGCCCGTCGCGCACGACCTGCGCTTCGTGCTCAGCGTGATCCGCATCAGCGCCGACTTCGAGCGCATCGCCGACCTGAGCCGGGGCATCTCCAAGAAGGTGATCCGCTGGTCGGCGGGCACCGGCCAGACCGAGGTGCCGGGCGCGCTGGCCGACATGGCGGTGGCCGCGCGTTCGATGCTCGCCGACGTGCTGGCGGCGCTTTCCGACGAGGATCCCGAGCGCTGCCGCGAGGTGCGCCGCGCGGACCGGCGCGTCGATGACCTGAACAAGGAAGTGGTGGCGGGCGCGCGCCAGTTGATCCAGGACGACGTGACCCGGACCAACGAGGCGATCGACCGGATGCAGATCGCCCAGCGCCTCGAGCGCATCGCCGACATCACCACGAACATCGCCGAGGACGTGATCTTCCTGGTGGAGGGCCGCGTGGTGCGCCACGAAGGGTGATGCCGCGGCGGGCGCGGGGCACCCGCGAAAATGGAACGGGTGGAGCGGGACGAATATCGTTATCTGACACTTCACGTCGGGCCGGGGCTCGCTACACTGTGCGGCTCGACTCACGGAGCCCACCATGCATTACCCGCACAAGATCAGCCGCGTCAAGAAGGTTCGCAAGGTGGGGTTCCGCGCCCGCATGAAGACCCGCAAGGGCCGGGCCATCCTGAACCGCAAGCGCCGCGTCGGCCGCGCCATCCGGGTCCGCTGACGCCTTGGACATCGCTCCACGGAAGCCCGCCACGCTCCTCATCGGGCTGCGCGGCTCCGGCAAGACCACGCTCGGCCGGCTGCTCGCCGCCCGTCGGCACGTTCCTTTCGTCGATCTCGACGAGCGCACCATCGCGCGCTCGGGTCACCCCTCGGTCAGCGCGATGTTCCGCGCCGTCGGCGAGCCCGCGTTCCGCGCCGCCGAGGTGGCCGCGCTGCGCGACGTGCTGGCCGAACCATCGTCCGCCGGCGCCGTGATCGCCCTCGGCGGCGGAACGCCCACGGCGCCCGGCGCACGCGAACTCATCGAGGCCGCCCGCGCCGCCGGCTCGGTGCGCGTGGCCCTCCTGGAGGCCCCTGCCCCGGTGCTGGGCGCCCGGCTCTCGGTGGCCCCCGGCGACCGACCGCTCCTGATGGGGGCCGACTTCACCGAGGAAGCGGAGCTCCTGGCCGCGCGCCGGATGCCCATCTACCGCGCGCTCGCCGACGCGGTGATCGTCACCGCCACCACCACCGCCGACGCGCTGGCCGCCCTCGACGCCGCGACGGCCTGAGCCCCAAGGCGCATTCATCGGTTGGTGCGCGGACCGATGCGCGCGCTCACGCGCTCGCGCCGGGCAGCGACCCCGGCCCCGGACCCGGACGCGACGTCGGCCACACGATCTGCACCTCGCCCTCGGCCGCCTCGACCGCCAGGCCAAGCTCCTTCAGCGCGGCCAAGGCGGCCAACTGCTCGGCCTGCTTCTTGCTCGGCCCCCACGCCCCCGTAAACCGACGCGCCTCGGCCTGCACGCAGATCTCGAAGCACTTGGCGTGGTCGGGGCCCTTCTCGTCCAGCACGACGTAGGCGGGAAGCCCCATCTCCAGCTGCGCCATGCACTGCTGCAGCACCTGCTTGAAGTTCTGCTGATGGCCGAGCCGCAGTGCCACGTCGATTCGCGCCTGCAGCAACGGCAGCACCCACGCGCGCACGCGTTCGATGCCGGCGTCCAGGTACAGCGCACCCACCACGGCCTCGAACCCCCCGGCCATGATGCTCTCGGGCACGCCCTGACGGCCGCGCACGCCCTTGTCCATGGTCATGATGCGGTCGAGCCCGCATTGCAGCGCCAGTTCCGCCAGCACTCGCCCGCTGACGATGTTGGACTTCACCTTGGTGAGTTCGCCCTCCGGAAGGTCCGGACGCTCCGCGAACAGGTGCGTGCACACCGTGAACGCCAGCACCGAGTCACCCAGGAACTCAAGTCGCTCGTTGGAGTTGAGCCGCGCATCCGCCGCCGACGAATGCGTCAGCGCTCGCGCCAGGAGCTCGGCGTCGGTGAATCGGTGCCCGGTCAGCGCCTCCAGGGCGTCTAGGGCGGCCGGGTCGAGCGTCAGCGCCATGCCAGGTACACCTCGAGCGCGCGCAGCCCGGCCGCGAGCACCAGCCCGCCGCCGCCGCCCACCGCGAACCACATGATCATCTCCAGTCGCTCGCGACGCCGGCGCGCCGCGGGTCGGGGAGCCGGCGCGCTCGCCGGATCGGCGGAATGGGCGGCATAGGCCTCGCGAGCGGCGTTGGCGCGCAGGCCCACCGCGATCGAGCCCAGTCGATCGCCCACCGCGTCGCCCGAGGCCAGCGCACGGCGCCCCGCCACGGCGTGCTCGAGCGCCATCGACCAGCACGACTCATCGGGGTGAAGCCGGGCACGGCCAGCGACGGCCATCTCGGCGGCCACGGCGTTGCGTGCCGACAGCGCGGCCCCGAGGGCCGGATGCTGGAACGATCGCTCGGGCTCGTGCTTCACCACGTGACCCAGAAGGTATCGGTCACCGACAGCGAACGGTTGCAGGAAAGGCCCCGGGAATCACCCCGGCCGCTCACGCCGGCCAGCAGCAGGTCCGGGCATCGATCCGTCGGGCCAGGCGCTCGCGATCGCGCGGCGTCGCGAACGACGTGAACTGCACGGCCATGCGACGCGGGCCCGGATCATCGTCATGCGCGAAGACACGCACCACGGTTCCGCGCATCACGATCGGATCGGCTTCGGCGGGCGGATGCACGTGCACCGTGACCTCGGATCCCACCGGAAGTTCCTCGTCGAGCTCGAAGCGCATGCCCGACATCGAGATGTCGTACCCATGACCTTCAAGGCCGTGCTCGGGGGTGCCGACGTCGAGGTCGAACTCCGACCCCAGCTCGACGCCGTCCACCACGATGACGCTCCCGGTCGCACTTCCCGCCGGCCGCGTCGAAGGGATCACCACCACCCGGGTGTACGCCGGGCTGAACCGGAAGCGATCTCCCGATCGCCGGTTCGGTGCTTCGACTGGGACCATGCCTTGCGCTCCTGTGACTGTGCAGCCACCATGGCTGCCGACCGTGACTGGGGACTCGATCCGAGATGACGGGTACCGCATGGGGTCGATGCCTCCGAACAATCCTTTATCGACCCAGCCCGCCGCGCCGCTTGAAAGCAGGCGCCGGCCGACCGAACCGAAGCAGGCGGGACTCCGCACCGCTGGTGCCCGTCTCGAACCACCCCACCTGGATCCTGCCACGGCAACGCGCCGATGGAAGCGTTCAGGAGCGATTCACCACCAGTCTGGGATTCCTGCAGGGCCTGGTCAGGCAATCTCGGACCTATTTCTGATCGATTTCGCGTAAAGTCCGGCCCGGCGGCCGCCCGCGCACGACCGATATCGACCATGGAACCCCACCAAGCCATTCCGCTGCAAGGGGTTACGGTGGACGCACTGCGAGGCCGCACGGTGGCGGTGCTCGGCTACGGAAATCAGGGCCGCGCCCACGCGCTCAACCTCCGGGATTCGGGGATCGCGGTCGTGGTCGGCGGTCGCCCCGGATCGGACGCCCGCGCCCGCGCGCGCGCCGACGGGCTGCCCGACTTCGACCACCCCGCCGCCGTCGAGGCCGCCGAGCTGGTGATCGTGGCACTGCCCGACGAGACGCACGCCGAGGCCTGGAGGCGCTGGATCGCGCCGGCGCTCCGGCCCGGGCACGTGGCCGGGTTCGTCCACGGGTCGAGCGTCCACTTCGGGCTGGTGACGGCACCCGCCGGCGTCGGCGTGGTGCTGGTGGCACCCAAGGGTCCGGGCGCCACGCTTCGCGAGCGTTTCACCCGCGGCCAGGGCATCCCTGCCCTGCTGGCCGTTCACCACGAGCGGGCCTGCGCCCCGGGCGAGCCCGGCGCCCGCGCCATCGCCGAAGCGTGGGCCGAGGGCATCGGCTGCGGCCGCGCCGCCGTCATCGGCACCACGTTCGAGGCCGAGGCCGTCACCGACCTCTTCGGCGAGCAAGCGGTGCTCTGCGGCGGCATGATGGGCCTGGCCCAGGCGGCGTTCGAGATCCTGGTGGATGCGGGCTACCCCGCGGACCTGGCGTACGTGGAGGCCATCCACGAGATCAAGCAGGTGGCCGACCTGCTCTACCACCGCGGCCCCGCGGGGATGCGCGCGGCCATCAGCAACACCGCGGAGTTCGGCGCCTACGAGGCCGCGCCGCGGATCGCCGATGATCACGTGCGCGCCCGCATGCGCGCGATGCTCGCCGACGTGCGCTCGGGCGCGTTCACGCGCCGCATGCAGGCCGACCACGATGCCGGCGGCGCATGGTTTGCGGCTCAGCGGGCCGCCGCCGCCGCGCACCCGATGGAACAGGCCAGCCACGCCGTTCGCCGCTGGATGCCGTGGCTCGACACCCCCGACGCAAGGACGCCGCCGTGACACCGCTCGACGCATGGATCCTGGGCATGGTGGAGGGAATCACCGAGTACCTCCCCGTCTCCAGCACCGGCCACCTCATCCTCACCTCGTGGCTCCTTGGGCTCGACCGCACGCCCGAGCAGGCCGAGGCCGTCAAGGACTTCGAGATCATCATCCAAGGCGGGGCCATCCTCGCCGTGCTGGGCATCTACCGGGCGCGCGTGAGGCAGATGGCGCTCGGCACCATCTCGCGCACCGGACTCGTGCGGCTCGGCGACGACGCCTCGATGCGGACGGGCTGGATCATCGCGCGCAACGTGATCATCGCGTTCCTGCCGGCGGTGGTGATCGGGCTCCTCGCCAAGGACTGGATCAAGGCGACGCTCTTCTCGCCGGCGCCCGTGATCGGCGCGCTGGTCGTGGGCGGGCTGGTGATGCTGGCGATCGCGCCGTGGCAGTCGCGGCGCCTGCGCGAGGAACGCGCGGCGATCGACGCCGCCCCGCCCGCTGCCGCGGGCCGATCGGGCTGGCGCGACGTGACCGGAGCGGCGCTCGGCCGGATGACCGCGCGCCAGGCGCTCCTCATCGGGTTGATGCAGTGCCTGGCGATGTGGCCGGGCACCAGTCGGTCGTTCGCCACGATCCTCGGCGGGTTGCTGGTGGGGCTGGGGGGCGTGGCGGCGGCGGAGTTCAGCTTCCTGCTCGGCCTGGTGACCCTGAGCGCGGCCAGCGCCTACAGCGCCCTCAAGATCGTGAAGGCCGGCGAGGGCGCGCAGTTCATCGAGCAGATCGGCGGATGGCTGCCGCTGGCCTGCGGCATCCTGGTGGCGTGGGCGAGCGCCGCGCTCGCGGTCGACTTCCTGGTGCGCTACCTCGGGCGGCACACGCTCGCCGTCTTCGGCTGGTGGCGGCTCGCCGTGGCGGCGGCCGCGCTGGTGGCCGCGTGGCGTTTCGGTCTTACAATCGCGCCGTGAACCAGTTCCTCCTTGCGCTCCGCAGCCTCGCCGTCGCCGTAGCGGTGTTCCTGGTGCTCGCGTTCCTGGCGGCCCGGATGTTCGGCGGCACGCTCTTCCCGCGCCCGCCGCGCGTGGACTTCCCGGCGGTGACGGTCGGCGGCCACTCGTACTTCCTGAGCGTGACGCGCGAGCCGAGCAAGGCCCCCGCGTTCAGCCTGCGCCAGGTGGACCCCACCGATTCCGACGACAGCGTGCTGGTGGCGCCGCAGTCCGAACGCGAATCCGACGCGTGGGAGTGGGCCGAGGTCATGCCGATGGCCGACGGCGCGCTCACCGTGCGGTACACGCAGCGCGACGGCAAGGTCGGCGAGCACGTCGTGCGCGCCAAGTGAGCGACGGATCGGCCCCGGCGTGCGCCGCCCGCGAGCCGCACCTCACCCCAACTCGCTCACGAAGCGCGCCTCGTCCCACACCTCGATGCCGAGTTCGCGCGCCTTCGCCAGCTTGCTGCCGGCACCGGGACCCGCGATCACCAGGTGAGTCTTGGCGCTGACGCTGCCCGAGACCTTCGCGCCCATCGCCTCCAGCCGTTCGGTGGCGGCGCGCCGGTCCATCGACTCGAGCTCTCCGGTCAGCACCACGGTCTTGCCGGCCAGCGGCCGTCCGCCGGTGTCGCCCTCGGCGCCGGCCGGCACGTGCTGGAGGCTCGTCATGTCGACGCCCGAGGCGCGCAACTCGGCGATCGCCTGCAGCATCGCGTGCGAGTGCAGGTCGGCATGGATGCTGGGCGCGGTGACCTCGCCGATGTCGTGGATCGCCTGCAGGTCCTCGACCCCGGCGGCCAGCACGGCGTCGATGTCCGGGTAGGCGCGCGCGATGGCCTTGGCCGTGGCCGCGCCCAGGTGCCGGATCCCCAGCGCCGCCAGCGTGCGCGCCAGGCCGCGCGAGCGGGCGGCCGCGGCGCCGGCCACGATCGAGGCGGCGGTCTTGGCGCCGACCTTGCGCTGCACGGCCTTCCCTGCCTTGGTCACCGATTCCGACGTGAGCTCGGCCAGCGCGCCCGCGTCAAGGCGGAACACGTCGGCGAACCCGCGCACCAGCCCGGCATCGACCAGCGCATCGACGATGCGCTCGCCCATGCCGTCCACGTCCATCTGGTCGCGGCCGACGAACCACTTGAGCCGCTCGCGGAACTGCGCCGGGCACGCCCCGTTGGTGCAGAAGAGCTTGGGACCCTCCTTGGTGACGGGCTCGCCGCAGCTCGGGCAACGGGTGGGCGGCACCACGGGGACCGCGTCGGCGGGGCGAAGCGCCGGCACCGGCTCCACCACCTGCGGGATGATCTCGCCGGCCTTCTCCACCACCACCGTGTCGCCGACGCGGATGTCCTTGCGGTGGATCTCGTCGATGTTGTGGAGCGAGGCGTGCCGCACGCGGGTGCCGGCGATCACCACCGGCGCCATGATGGCGCGCGGCGTCAGCGTGCCGCCCTTGCCAACCTCCCAGTCGATGCGCTCGAGCACCGTGGGCTTGCGCTCCGCCGGGTACTTGAACGCCACCGCCCACCGCGGGCTCTTGGCCGTCACGCCGAGCTCTGCTTGGTCGGCGAAGGCGTCCACCTTCACCACCATGCCGTCGACCGCGAACGGCAGGTCGACGCGCTCCTCGGCGAAGCGCTCGATGGCGCGCACGCACTGGTCGATGCCGGCGCAGCGCACCGACCGCGCCGACACCGGGATGCCCAGGGCGCGGATCGACTCCAGGAACTGCCAGTAGCCGGTCACCGCCTCCCCGCCCGCCGCCACGAGCCCGTCCATCTCGCCCGCGCCGTGCGCCACGAAGCTCAGCCCGCGCGCGCGCACCACCTTCGGGTCCAGGCTCTTCAGGGTGCCGGCCGTCGAATTGCGGGCGTTCATGAACTCGGGCTCGCCGGCGGCGCGGCGCTCGGCGTTGATGCGCTCGAAGCTCTGCGCGGGCATGAAGATCTCGCCGCGCACCTCGAGCACCGCGGGAACCGGTGCGCCATTGGCGCACGCCAGCACCAACGGCACCGCGGGAATCGCGCGCACGTTGCGCGTGACGTCGTCACCGGCGGTGCCGTCGCCGCGCGTGGCCGCCAGCACCAGGCGACCGCGCTCGTAGCGCAGGTTGATCGCCACGCCGTCCACCTTGGGGTCGGCCACCGCCACCACCGGACGGCCCAGGGCGCGCTCGGTGCGTTCCCACCAGGCGCGCAGGTCGTCCACCGAGTACGTGTTGTCGACCGACATCATCGGCACGCGGTGCGCCACCGACGCGAATCCGTCGGCGGGCGCGCCGCCCACGCGCTGCGTGGGGCTGTCGGGATCGGCAAGCTCCGGGTGCGCCGCCTCGAGCTCCGCGAGCTCGGCGAGCAGGCGATCGAACTCGGCGTCGCCCATGAACGGCGCGGCCTCCGCGTAGTAGGCGCGGTTGGCGCGGTGGAGCAGTTCGCGCAGCTCGGCGATCCGGTCGGCGTCGGCCTTCATGGCCGCGTCAGCGTATGAGAACGCGGCCGGCCCAGCGGGCGGCCGCGGGTCAGTCGGCGCTCAACGCGTCGGGGCCCTTGCCCGCGGTCTTCTCGAAGTACCCGCTGCCCTTGCGCTCGAAGCGGCTGAACCCCAGACGCTCGAGGTTCGACTTGGAGAAGCGCTGCGCGTCGCTGGTGGTCTGGACCTGCGGGGGAACCACCAGCTTGCGGACCGGCTGCCCGGTCTCGGGGTGCACCGTCAGCGGCGGATCGCTGATCCGCTGGAAGACCTCGAAGGGCTCGCCGTCGGACCCGTCGGGGTTCACCACGGCGTACACGTAGGTGGGCATGCCGTCATGGTAGGAGCGCGGCGCCCGCACGAGTCACCCGTTCCGCGGCGGCGCGGACGTCGGCCTCGCGGGTGGGGCCCGCCTCGCGCTCGATCACCAGGTCCACCCGAGCGGGCAATCGCGCCACCTCGGCCAGGAACGCCTCCCACGGCACGGCGCCTTGGCCGACGGGCACCTCGCGGCCCCACTCGCCGGCGCGCCCGGCAGGCAGCGCGTCCTTCACGTGCACCTGCCGCACGTGCGGCGCGAGCATGGCGATCGCCGCCACCGGGTCGCCCATCCCGTAGAGGATCATGTTGGCGGGGTCGAAGTTCACGCCCACGTTCGGGTGCGCGATCTCCTCGAGCGCCCCCAGCAGGGTCGGCGCCGACTCCTGGCCGGTCTCGAACGCCACGTCCACCCCGTGGCGCGCGAACGCATCCGCCACCTGGCGCAGCCGGCCCACCATGCGCGTGCGCTCGGGGTCGCCGGGCTCATGCGGCAGGAACCCCGCGTGGAAGGTCACGAGCCCGATGCCCTCGGCGCCGGCCCGCTCGGCCACCCGCTGCGCGCGCTCCCACGTGGCGGGCCACGTCGCGTCGGGGCGAACGCCGCCGGTGGCCGCGATCGACGCGAGCGTCGAGTAGTCCTCGCCGACGGTGGCCAGCATCCCGCTCACGATGCGGATCCCGAGCGCGCGCAGCCGCGCCACGCCGTCGGCCCATGCCGGATCCTCCACGCACGGCACGAGCGCCAGCTGCACGGCATCGAGCCCGCAGCGGCGCACGGCGTCGGCGAGCGCCTCGGGGGATTCCGGGCGCAGGCTCCACGAACAGACGGCGGGGGATTTCATTCGGGTTTCATACCGAATCCGCCGCGGCCCCACCACCCCGGGCCGGGGCCCGGCCCGGCTAGACTGCGGGGCCTGGCCGATCGGCCGCGTCCCCGCCCCACGATGTCCACCGCGAACGCCCAACCCGAGCCCGCCGCGCCCCTCAACGACCGGATCGCCCCGGACGGGAAGACCGCGCGCACGGCCCTCCCGGCGATGGGCTTCGGCGACAAGGTGGAGGCGTGGCTCAGCCGCACCAGCACCAAGAGCAACCTGGTCCAGAAGCTCTTCAGCTCGATCTGGCTGCCCTACGCGTTCCGCTCGGGCATCACCATGAAGTCGGTCTCGGAGAACAGCTTCGTGGCGGTGCTCCCGTTCCGGCGCTTCAACCGCAACTGGTACAACGCGATGGCGGGCGCGGCGCTCCTGGGCAACTCCGAGGTGGCCGGCGGCATGTACCTCTTCGCCCGCTGCGGGTCGGACTACATGGTGGTCTGCAAGGAGATGCGCTATCGCTTCCTGCGCCCCTGCTACGGCCCGGCCACGTACGAGGTGATGAACTCCGAGGACCTGGGCGCCAAGCTCAAGGCGGGCGGCGAGTTCAACATCGCCCTCGACATGGAGATCCGCCAGCACGTCCACAAGCCGGGCATCAAGGCCCCGCTCGTGGGCAAGTGCGACATCACCTTCCACTGCGCCCCCAAGGCCATGATCAAGGCGAAGCTCGAGCGCCGCCGCAAGCGCTGACCCGTGCGACGGCCCCTCGAGAGCATCCAGTGGGGCCTGTTCTGCACCTCCAGCTGGACGTGGTGCATCGGCATGTACCTGCCGTTCGTGATGCTCCGGCTCTGGGGGTGGCCGGGGTTCCTGGCGTTCATGGTGCCCAACGTCCTCGGTTGCGCTGCGTTCGGCTTCGTGCTCGACCGAAGCCGCTCGCGCGCGCTGGCGGCGCGGCTCGGGTGGATGGCCGCGCTCTTCTCGGCGGTGACCGTCGCGTACCAGTGCTGGTTCGCCGGGTGGGCAAGCGCCACCTTCGCGGCTCCCGGGCCGGACCTGCGCACCGTGCTCGCCACCGCGGCGCCCGTGGTGCTGCTGGTGCTGGGCATCGGGCTGGCGCTGCGGGGCGACGCGTTCTGGCGGACGGCGGGCACCGTGGTCACGCTGGCCAGCCCGCTGGTGCTGCTGCTTCCCGATGCGGCCACCGGACCCGAGCTTCCCGAAGCGGCGCACGCCGCGCTTCCGCTTCCGCCGCTCACCTTGGCGTTCGCCCTGCCCACCATCGTGGCCGGGTTCCTGGCGAGCCCGTTCCTTGACCTGACCTTCCACCGCGCGGTGCAGCACGCGCCGCAACCGCGCGTGGCGTTCGCCACCTTCGGCATCGCGTTCACGGGCATGCTGGCGCTGGTGGCCACCTTCAACGACCCGGCCCGCGGCCTTCCCCACGCGGGGTTGGCGCTTGGCGCGCTGTGGGCCGTGCAGCTGGTGTTCACGACGGCGGTGCACCTGCGCGAACTGCTGGTGGCGCCCGCCGGCATCCGGATCCCGCCCGCCGCCGCCGGCGCGCTGATCGCGGGCGCCATCCTGCTGGCGACCCCCGCCTTCACGTTCACGACCGACCCGCGGCTGCTGGCCGGCGAGCCCACGTACCTGGGCATCCTGGGCGCATACGGCCTGCTCTTCCCCGTGCTCCTGCTCATGGAGCCGCGCGGCGCTTCGCGGACGTTGGTGGGCGTCACCTTGGCCGGGGGCGCCGCCTGCTACTTGCTCGGGGCGTGGGAATTCAGCACCTATCTGATGCCGATCCCCGTGCTGGCGGCCGTGGCGTGGGCCCGCGCCCAGCGGCGAACGGCCTGAAATCCATGCAATCGGACGCCACGACGGTCGTCCTGCACCCGATGCGCGCGCCTCCCGCCGACCTTCGACCGCTCCCCGCCGCCCAGTTCGACGTGGCCGCCGCGCGGCACCTCCTGGCCCGCGCCGGGTTCGGCGGAACGCATGCGCAGGCCGAGGCCCTGGCCAGGATGGGGCTCGACGCCGCGGTCGATCTCCTGGTCAAGTACGGCACGCAACCGGCCAAGCCGATCTCGCCCGACGACTTCGACCGAACGCTGGTGCCGCTGCTCACCCAGGAGGAGCGCCAGCAGCTGCAGCGCGCCCGCCGCGACCGCGACGAGGAGGCGGTCGAGCGCCTGGAACGCAAGGAGAACCAGTCGCGGGCCAACGACCGACGGCAGCTGGGCGACATCAAGAAGTGGTGGCTGGCGCGGATGATCGAGTCGGCGCGTCCGCTCGAGGAGAAGATGACCCTCTTCTGGCACGGCCACTTCGCCACGGGCGCGCGCACCGTCGAGGACAGCTGGGCGATGTTCCAGCAGAACAACCTGTTCCGCGCGCACGCCACCGGCAGCTTCGCCACGCTGGTGCTCGGCGTGATCCGCGACCCGGGGATGCTCAAGTACCTCGACAACGACGACAGCCGAAAGGGCCGCCCCAACGAGAACCTGGCGCGCGAGCTGCTCGAGCTGTTCATCCTCGGCGAAGGCTCGGGCTACACCGAGGCGGACATCAAGGAAGGCGCGCGCGCCCTCACGGGCTACACCTTCCGCGACGAGGACTTCGTCTTCCGCCAGGAGAACCACGACGGCGGGCCGAAGACCATCTTCGGCAAGCGCGGCAACTGGAACGGCGACGACTTCGCCCGCATGGCGATGGAGAAGCCGGCCTGCAGCGAGTTCATCTGCGGCAAGCTGTACCGCTTCTTCGTGAACGACGCCCCCGAGTCCGACCTCCCCGCGGACCAGCGCTCGGCGCGCCGCGCGGCGGTGCGCGACCTGGCCGCGCTGATGCGCAACCAGCAGTACGAGATGGCGCCCGTCCTCGGACGGCTCTTCCGCAGCGCGCACTTCTACGACCCGTCCAACCGCGGGGCGCTCATCAAGAGCCCCGTGCAGCTGGTGGTGCAGACCGTGCGGCAGCTGGGGACCCCGGTGCGCAACCTCGGGTCGCTCTCGGCCGCGTGCGACCTGATGGGCCAGGACCTGTTCCAGCCGCCCAACGTCAAGGGCTGGGACGGCGGGCGCAGCTGGATCAACACCAGCACGCTCTTCGTGCGGCAGAACCTGGCGATCTACCTGCTCACCGGACGACGCCCCGACATGTACGACTGGGAGAACGACGCCGAGCGGTTCGATGCCGCCGGGCTTGCCGGCGGCGCCCGCGACCCCCAGGAGACCGTGGACCGATTGCTGCAGTTGGCACTCGCCGTCCCCGCACGGCCGGAACGCCGCCGCGAGCTGACCGAGTTCGCCGCCACGCGCAGCGACCCGTCCGACCGGGCGCTCTCCACCCTCGCCCTGATCACCGCCCTTCCCGAATACCAGCTCACCTGAGCCGCGCCCGACGAACGACGCCACGACCCACCACGCACGGAGCACCCCATGCACGAGCCCAATGCCTACAGCCGCCGCATCTTCATCCGACAGGGCGTGATGCTGGCCTCGTTCGCCGCCAGCCTGCCGCACTTCCTGCAGGAGAGCGCCGTGGGCATGCTGGCGGCCGACGGCGCGTCGGTGGGCAACCGCCCGGGCGTGCCCGACGAGCGCATCCTGGTGGTGGTGCAGCTCTCCGGTGGCAACGACGGACTCAACTGCCTGGTGCCCTACGGCGACCGCGAGTACCACGCGGCGCGGCCCAACCTGGCGCTCGGCGAGCCGGGCAAGCCGAAGAACGGAGGCGCGGCGCTCGAACTCGACGCCGCGCTGGGCCTGGGCCTGCACCCCAACCTCACGGGCCTGAAGGAGCTGCACGACTCGGGCAACCTGTGCGTGGTGCCGGGCGTCGGGTACCCCAACCCCAACCGCAGCCACTTCGCGAGCATGGACATCTGGCAGACCGGCCGCCCCGACGGCAAGGGCACCGGCTGGCTCGGCCGCTACGTGGACGCGGCGTGCAACGGCAACCCGCAGGCCGACATGGCCGTGGCGGTCGGGCGCACCGCGCCGCCGGCCCTCATGGGCGCCACCGCCAAGCCGGTGGCCTTCGAGAGCCCCGAGCTCTTCCGCTGGCTCGGCTCGGACAAGGGCGCGATGGACGCCGAGTACCAGCGCATGGTGCGCGCCGGCGCCCTGCCCGGCGTCGAGCCCGGATCGCAGGAGAGCTTCCTCATGCGCACGGCGCTCGATGCGCAGGTCACGAGCGACCGCATCCGCGCCGCGGTGCGCAAGCAGCCGCTCGTGTCGTACCCGGGCAGCGCGCTCGCCAAGCAGTTGCAGACCGTCGCCGCCATGATCCGCGACGGCATGAAGACGCGCGTCTACTACGTGAGCATGGGCGGCTTCGACACCCACGCCAACCAGCCGAACCAGCACGGCAACCTGATGCGCCAGTTCGGCGACGCCATGCTCGCGTTCCAGAAGGACCTGAAGGCCCAAGGCAACGATGGCCGCGTGGTGACGATGTGCTTCAGCGAGTTCGGACGCCGGGTCAAGCAGAACGCAAGCAACGGCACCGACCACGGCACCGCGGGCCCCGTGTTCCTGGTGGGGCCGCGCGTCCAGGCCGGCATCCGAGGCAAGCACCCGAGCCTCACCGACCTCGATGGCGGCGACCTGAAGTTCGTGACCGACTTCCGCGGCGTCTACCAGGAGCTGCTCGGCAAGTGGATGCGCGCCCCCACCGAGAAGGTGCTCGGCGGCAAGTACGCGGCCCCGGCGCTGCTGGCTTAAACGGCGCCGGCGCGATACGTCAGGCGGAGGGCGTCACGTCGCGCGCGATCCGGAAGCCGGCGGTCATCCGTCGGTACTCGGGCATGCGCACGATCCGCGAGGCGCAGCGGCAGCTGAAGGCGTGGTTTCCCCACGACCCGCCGCGAAGCACCGTGTCCACGCGCTCGTCGGTCCCGTGGCCCACGCGCGACCGCAGCGCCGAACACCACTCCCAGACGTTGCCGAGCATCTCATGGAATCCCCATCGGTTGGGCGGGAGGCTGCCCACCGGTACCGGGGCCCTTCGGTTCGGACCGGTCGGTCCATCCCGGTAGGGGTGTCGCCCGTTGTAGTTCACTTCCTCGGCCAGAATCTCGTCGGCATGGCTGAATGGCGTGCCCGAACCCGCACGCGCCGCATACTCCCACTCCGCCTCGCTCGGGAACCGAAACCCGGGCCCACACGCCTTCGCAAACTCCACACACTGCCACGCCGAGATGTTGTCGACGGGAAGCCCGGCTCCCTCGTGGACGCTCGGGTTGTTCGGCATCACGCGCAGCCATTGCGCCTGCGAGACCGCCATGGCACCAAGGTAGAAGGGACGCCCGATCCTCACGGAGAGCAGGGTCTCGTCGGGCTGGCGCCCGTGCTCCTCGATGGATGAGCCGACGATGAGCGACGCGGCCGGGCACAGGAGCATCTCGATGCCGGACCGACGATCGCGGACTCGCCAGGGCAACCCCGCGGCAACGATCCGCTTCCAGTGCGTCAGTTGGATGGCGCCGTCCTTGGGCGGCTGCTCCTCGAGCACTTCCATGTCCCAATCCAGGTCGTGATCCCTCGGCATCGCGGACCTCCCCAGGCGAAGTGGTGGGCCCCGGACCCATCGGACGTCCAGGGCTCCCGGAATCGGTATACGCGAGGATACCCTGCAGCCAACCGCGGACGTGCGACGTAACGACTGCAGTATCACCCGGAGGACCCCCGTGCCGACATACGAGTATGAAGCCGTCGGGCTATCCGGCGTGACCGCCCGGGGAGTGATCGACGCGGAGACGCCCGAGGCCGCGGAACTCGCCCTGCGAGAGTCCGCGTGGTGCCTGCTGTGGATTCGCCCCTTGAAGGTGGCTGCCGACTCGATCGACGAGTTGATGGACCCAGTCGTTGACGATCGATTCAGGATGCTGTGGTTTCAACGCCAATGGCCTTCGGCGAATCCCACGATCCCATGGTTCGAGCAGTGGCGCAGACGGGTGCGTCGCAAAGGGCGGCGACCGAGTCGATTCGACCGTCCGTTCCGATCGACCCGCGACGGCGACCGCATGCTGATGTATCTCGACGGCGTCCTGCACTCGAAGGCCAACCTGCTTGACGCACTCCGAGCATACGGAACCATCGACAACGGCCGTCGGATGCAGGAGATTTCCGAGCGCATGACCTGCGACGCAGCGGACGGCACGCCGTTCACCGATCTGGTGGAGCAGAACGAGGCGCTCTTCGGCTCGGTGGCCACGGAGTACCTCGTCACCGGGACCATCGCCCAGAGCGCCCGCGATTGCCTCCGGCAGTACCTGCGCCTGCGCGCCGATGAACGGGAGCTCCGGGCTACTCAGCGCGGCAGGATCCTTGACTTGCCCACGCGCCGCTTCGCGATTGGGATAGCCAACGCGATGGAACTCACGGGGAACGTGCCATGGTCGATCCGGGTGGCGACCTTGGAACTGCGCGCCTCACTGCGTCGGCGCATCCTCCAGTTCAGCGACGACTCAATCTCGAACGGCCAGCTCGGTGGTCGGTCCTTTCCGATGCGCGGCTGGTGGGGGCTGCGCCCGGGTCTCTCGCCAAAGTTCTGTGCGGGCTTCGAAGCCGGGTGCTGGTTCTCCGACATCGCTGGGCAGATGCGGACCCTCGCACGACTGTAGTTCAACGGGCACTCGCCGGCCACGTGCTTGGACCCCGCCCCGGCACTGCTGGCTTAACCGGCGCCGGCGCGATACGTCTCCATGCCGCGCAGCACCAGTTCGGTGAGGCGGGATCCGTAGCCGAAGTCGCAGCACGCGTCGGCCGGGCGGCCCGATCGGATGGCCGCCAGCCACTCGCGGTGGTGGCCTGGGCTGGGGGCGATCGACGGCGCGGGGGCCTTCCACTCGGAGGCGCGCGCTCCGGGCCAGAGGAGCATCTCGCCGTAGTTGGCCATCAGCGCGCCGTGGGTGCCGATGAAGCACACGTTGAAGCGCTGGTGGTAGTCCACGCGGTCCTTGGCGCCCACCTCCTGCACGAAGGGCGACATGCGGCCGCCGTCGAACCAGCGCAGCACCAATGGATCGGGAGCGCCCGACTCGGGGCCACCCACCGCCGGGACGCCGGTCATCGCCCAACTCGCCTCGAGCCACGCCGGCGTGCCCACGGCATCAGGCGGCGGGCCGTCGGCGTGGACCTCGGCGGATGCCACGTGCGCGTCGGTGAGGCCCAGCGCCCAGACGGGGAGGTCGAGGATGTGGCAGCCCATGTCGCCCAGGGTGCCCGTGCCGTACGCCCAGTAGCGGCGCCAGTTGGCGGGGTGGATGCCCTCGATGTAGGGCTGCCGCGGCTCGTCGCACTGCCACCGGTCCCAGTCGAGGTCGGCGGGAGGCACCGCGCCCGGGGTCAGGCGACCATCGCCCCAGCTCTTGCCGACCCAGCAGTCGACGGCAGTGACGCGCCCCACCGCGCCGGCGCGGATCGCCTCGACGACGCGGCGGTAGTTCTCGGTGGCGTGGATCTGCGTCCCCATCTGCGTGGCCACGCCGGCCACGCGCGCGGCCTCGCGCACCTGGCGCGCCTGCGCCACGGTGCGCGTCAAGGGCTTCTCGCAATACACCGGCAGCCGCGCGGCGAGCGCCGCCAGCGTGACCGGCGCGTGCGCGTGGTCGGGGGTGCTCACCACGACGCCGTCCAGGTCGAGTTCGCGCGCGTGCGCGAGCAGTTCACGCCAGTCGACCACCCCAACGGCGTCGGGGAACTCCGCGCCGGCCCGCGCGAGATACCCCCGGTCGACGTCGCAGAGCGCCACGATCTGCTCATGGCGCACCTCCTGGATGTTCTCCCATGCGCGGTTGGCGGTACCGATGCATGCCAAGCGCAGCGCGCCGGGGCGTCGCGGCGAGACATGCTGCAGGAACGCGGGCGCCCGACGCGTCGCCACGCACCGGGCCAGCGCGGGCGTCAGCGCCGTGGCCGCCGCGGCGAACAGGAAGCCCCGTCGCGAGGTGCAGGCGTGGGAGGATCGCATGCGATCAGGCTATGCGCCGGGTGCGGGGTGGGCGCGGGGGCCCTCCTCCCGCGCCATGGCGCGGACGAGCCAGTGGTGGTCGTGGCGCAGCCGTTCCCGGGGGCCGGCGGACAGCCTGGGGTTGAGGAGCGTGGCGGCACGGACCCACCACCGCGCGTCACGCGAACGGCGAGTGAGCAGCGGACGATCGCGCGCATGGAACGCCAGGTACGGGATGTGCCGGAGATCGTCGGCGCCGCCGGGGCTCCAGGAGCCCGGTGCCGGCTCCGCGGGCCTGCGCTTGCGGCGGCGTGGCGCCGCCTCCGCGGCGCGCCGTGCCGACTCCTTGGCGCGCCAGGCGTTCACCCAATCGCGGACCTGATACGACCGCATCTGCCGAGCCATGCCCTCGGTGAATGACCTCGGCCCGCAACGCGTCGAGAGACCACAGCTCGAAAAGTCCCCTTCCCACGTCGACACGCACTGCTTCCACTCCATGGTCAGGGCGTGCTCCGATGGGGATTCCCGTGATTCATCCTGCGCGCGCACGGCCACCGCCGTCAGCAGGACATCGTCGTGGTCCGCCCCCGCATCCCGCACGACGCGCAGCGCCGCATCGCGCGCCGGGGACGCGCTGCACACCACCACCGCCCGCACCAACGGGTGCGCGATGCGCGACGGCCGCTCGCGTAGCGCCGTCAGCAGCAGGTGCATGTCCGTGCATCGTTGCAGCCGACGCGGGCCCGATCCAACGCAATTGACGAGCGTGGGGAGCACGGCATGGCGCCATCCTCCGAGCATCTCGCGGTCGCCTGCCTCGTGGCGACGGATCCGCTGCCGCGCCACCTCAAGGAAGACGCTCGACATGCGTTCGGCGTCCTCGCCATGAACCAGCGCGCGAAGGACCTCCACGGTGGCGTCGGCCCGGCATGCCACCCGCCAGGCGACGGCGTCGCCGCTGGTCCGGCGGTAGCCCTGCTCGGTCCGGGCGGCCACGCGACGCGCCAAGCACATCAGCGCCGCGGCATCCGCCTTGGGGTGGCTGGCGATCGCCTGGGCGCAGTTCCAGTCGATGCCGTTCAGGAGCAGCGGATCGGCGATCGACGCCAGTTCCCACGCGGGATTCGCGAGCACGTTGGTCGGCCGAAGCAAGAGCAACTCGGCCAGGCGCGAGATGCGCGTGGCGGGGTCGGAGGCCTCCTTGGTCAGCCCCCGCTTCGCGGCCGCCGCCCGGGCGGCGCGCGCCCGCGCGCGTGCGGCGCTCGCGGCAAGGAACTCGGGATCGGTATTGGGAACGCGGATCGGGTACCACCACATGGGCCATCGCCTCGCCGAATGCGATCGAGGGTCCCCCGGGAGCGGTACACGAACCGGCATGCTGCCCGACGACCGGCCGTGACCGGCCGGTGGTTTGCGCGTGCGCGCCGCATGCCCCTCGCGGGGTTCCCTCCGCACCGTGGCGCGCCGACGCGGCGAACTCGGTTGCGTCCCGCCTGAGAGGGGGCGGGGATCTTGATGCTTGGACGGCACTGTAGCGCGACCGGACGCCAGCGGAGGGAAGTTGGTGCTTCAGCGCGATGCACAACCCGCCGAAGCAACCCGCTCGCCAGCGCGCCGGTCCTCCGGAACGGACCGCGCACTCACGCCGCGCGCGGCTCCCCCCTCGCCCCCTCCGCCGCGCGCTTGATGCCGCGCAGCATGCCCCCGAACACGATGTTGTGCAGCGGCAGCACCGAATACCAGTAGAGGATTCCCATCGCGCCCTTAGGTCGGAACCGCGCGGTCATCGTGAGTTCGGTGCCTGAGCCCGCGCCCGTGCCCTCGCCCGTGCCCTCGCCCCGGGGCTTCATCTCGAAGTTCAGCGTCGCCGTCCCCGGCAGCCTCATCTCGGCGAGCAGCGCGAGCGACTTGCCTTCCTCCACGCCGATCACGCGCCAGAAGTCGAGCGCCTCGCCGAACTCCACGCGCTCGGGGTGGCGTCGCCCGCGGCGCAGGCCCGGGCCGCCGACCAACGTGTCCATCCACCCGCGGATCCTCCAAAGGACGTCGCCCGCGTACCACCCGTGGCCGCCGCCGATGCGGCACACGGCGCGCGAGACCTCGGCCGGCGTCGCGTCGATCGAGATCGACCGCGCGTCGGTGAACACGGTGCCGCCCGCCCACTCGGGGTCGCCGGCCACCGCGCCCGCCACCGACCACCGCGTGTCGACATCGTTGGTGCGGATGCGCTCGAGCGCGCGGCGGATCGCCTCGCGCACGCCGAGGGCGCGGTGCGGCATCAACCGCTGCGCGAGGTCGTTGGTCACCACCACGCGGTTGCGCAGCCCCTCGGCGAGGGGGCGCGCGATGCGGTAGGAGACGGGCGTCACCAGGCTGATCCACCCGGAACTCAGCCGCGGCGTCAGCACGGGGAGCGGCACGATCACCCGCGGCCGCAGCCCAAGCTCGGACGCCATGACCTGCATCAGCTCGCGGTACGGCAGCACGTCCGGCCCGCCGATCTCGAGCGTGGTGCCGGCGGTCGCGGGCACCGAAAGGCACCGCACCAGCCAGTGCAGCACGTCGGCGATCGCCACCGGCTGCGACTCGGTCTTCACCCACGAAGGCGTCACCATCACGGGGAGCCGCTCGACGAGGTAGCGCAGGATCTCGAACGACGCCGAGCCCGACCCGATGATCATCGCCGCGCGGAACACCGTGAGCGGAACGCCGGACGCCGCGAGCACGCGCTCCACCTCGCGCCGCGACGAGAGGTGCTCGCTGAGCCCCGCGCCGAGTTCGCCGAGCCCGCCGAGGTAGACGATGCGCCCCACGCCCGCCACGGCCGCCGCCCGGCCGAAGGTGGACGCAAGCGCGCGGTCGCGCTCGGCGTACGAGGCGCCGGAGCTCTCCATCGAATGCACCAGGTAGTACGCCGCCGCGCACCCGGCGAGCTGGCGCGCGAGCGCGTCGCCGTCGCCGAGGTCGCCCTGCTCCACCGAGACGCCCGGGTGCGCCCGCCACGGCCGGTCGGCCAGCTTGCGCGGCTCGCGCACGATGCACCGTACGCGGTAGCCCGCCTCGAGGAGCCGCGGCACCAGGCGCCCGCCGACGTAGCCCGTGGCGCCGGTGACGGCGACGAGGGCGCCGGGGGGGATGGGGGGTGTGGGGGCGGCGGGCGCCGGCGCGGGAACGGATGCGGAATGGTTGAGGAGATCGGGCACGTGCTCGCAGGCTAGCCGGGCCAGCCGAGGCAACCTCAGCAGTGTTGCGCGTTACGCTTCCCTCATGCACCCCGGGCCAACCGCCATCCTCGCCATCGCGCTCGGACCCGCCCTCGTCGGCGGTGCCGCGCCGGTGAGCCCCGCGCCGGCTGCCACCACCGCCATGTCCACCACCACCTTCTTCAAGGGCTCGGGCTCGAGCACCGTCCTCTTCAACGCGAAGGGCGGCACCTTCTACGACGGGCCGGGCACCGGCACCGTCCTCCTCAACCTGAGCGGCTCGAAGGCGTTCAAGGGTGCCGGCAGCGGGTCGGTGCTCTACAACGTGTCGGGCTCGAAGGTGTTCCGCGGCAGCGGGTCGTCGGACTGCCTCTGGAACATCTCGGGCGGCAAGGTGTACGAGGGTGCGGGATCGTCGAAGGTCCTCTACAACGTCTCGGGCACGCGGCTCTACCGGGGCGCCGGGAGTTCCGACGTCGCGTGCAACTGGTCCGGCGGGAGCGTGGGGACGAACGAGCTGGCGGCGGTGGTGTGGTTGGTGGAGGGGCGGTAGGCTCATCCCGCGCACCGAACGCATCCCGACCGGAGGACCCGCACCGATGATCATCCCCTGCCAGAACTGTCGGAAGCAGTACCCCACAAACTGGAACTGGCACGTCTGCGACAAGTGCGGGTTCCGCATCTGCCAGGCCTGCCTCGGGAACCACAAGGGCCCGCACAGCAGCGGCGGGTTCAAGTGCAGCCAGTGCCCCTTCGGCCGGATGGAGCAGAAGCGCTAGGGCGCGGGCAGGATGGGGAGTGGAGCAGACCGCTACGCTGCACTCTGACGGCCCACGGGCCGTGATCGCAGGGGCGCGGCGCAGGACGCGCCGGGGGAAGCCCATGCGCCGCCTGATTCCGGAGCGTTGCATCATGCCGAGATCCCTCGCCCTGCTTCCCGTGCTCGTCGCGGCACTTGCGGCGTCGCGCGCCTTGGTCGCCGCTCCGCCGCCCGAGTTCAAGGACGTCATCCGCGCGCTGGAGACGGCAAGCATCCCGCACACCGTCATCAGCGTCGACGACGCGGCCATCCGAGTGCGCCGCGACAGCGAGCGCTACCGGAACTTCGGCGGCTCTCGCTCGGTGGGGTTCGTCCTCCGGACGATCCAGTCACGCGGGCGCCCGTGGCTGGCGGTCCATGCGTACAACCTGTACTCCTTCGAGAATTGCCTGCACCCGGGCGCGGCGCGCCGGGTGCTCGCGAGCGCGAGCGACAAGCTCGGCACTTGGGCCAAGTTCGACTACGACGAATCCGACGGGACCGTCACGGGGTGGACGTCCATTCCGATCCCGCCGCAGGGCATCGACTCAGGCCTCGTGACGGACACGATGTCGGAGATCGTCAGCGCGACGGATCGCCTCGACCCCATCCTCCGACGAGCCATGGCGTCCGGAATGATCGACTGGCCGGAGGATGACCGCGGGCCGCAGGAACCGACCGGGTGGCTCGAGTTCACCGACGAGGACGGCGATGCCGTGCGCGTCGGATGGGCCGTCTGGCCCGATCGGCGTGCGTGGGCGTCGACCCTGATCGCCGCGGATCCGCTGCTGCGCAAGTTCGCCTCGTGGAACGATGAGGAACGCGAGGACTTCGGCCGCACGCTGACGATGGACTTCGACACCTCGATCGCGAGGCCCGCCTTCGCGGACTGGTTGCGCGGCGCTCGCCACATCAAGCAGCGGCACCCGCCCGTCGCGGTGCGATTCTTCGCTCCCGAGGGCACCGCCGTCGCGGTGACGGCGCGCTGCCCCTCCCTTGCCCTGGGCGCGGCACAGGACACACAGGTCGTCGACGCCATGGGCCACGTCGACGTGAAGCCGCAGCTCGCGTGGAACGTCGACGCGCTCCGGTCCCTCGATCGGCCGACCGCCGCGACCATCGCGCTCGAGATCATGGCCGGCAACGCACGCACGGCTGCGGAAGCCGTCGTGGGGATCCAGCCCGTGGGCACGACCGAGCTCGGCTTGCCTTGCATCCTTCCGGTCGCGATCTACGTCAACGAGTCACACCCGTGGGTGCGGGACATCGTCGCCGAGGCGGGCCGGCTCCGGGTGTCGGACACCATCGGTTGCACCGAGGACACCGACTACGCGTCCGCCGTGCGGCAGATCTACGCCATCTGGCGGACGCTCCGCGCGCGTGACCTCACGTACGTCTCCATCCACGACGCCGACGGCACCGTGCAGGGATCGCAGGCCATACGCGAGTTCCACCACAGCATCCGTGACCAGGGCGCCAACTGCGCCGATGGCACCGCCGCGATCGCCAGCGTGCTCCGGGCCGTCGGGTTCGACGTGCACCTGCTCGCGGTACCCAACCATGTCCTGCTGGGGATCTACCTCGCCAATTCGGACGACGAGCAGGAGTGGATCTACCTGGAGACCACCGCCATCGGCGACGACGCCGTGGCCCCCGGGCAGGGCTGGCTGGACGAGTATCGTTCGTCGATCCCGCCCAAGTACCTGGACGGCGAGTGGGATGCGTTCCAGGCGGCGTTCGCGGCCGGAGTGCAGCGCGTCGGGGACGCCATCCGTGACGGGGAGCTGCTGGTGGTGAGCATGGCCGCCCTTCGCGAGCATGGGCTGCGTTGCATCCCGGTGGCCAAGAGCGACATCGGCGAGATCGGTCCTCCGCCCGACCAGGCCGCCCTCTCGGCGCGCCGCGCGGAGGCGCGCCGAGCGCGCGCGTTGCACGAGGCGGCGGCCCAGGCGTGGGGAGAGTCGCTCCCGAACGCCGACCCGGTGCCGTACCGCAGCATCGACGAACTGTCGCGTGACGTCGAGCGGGTGGGCAGCGATCCAACGGCCATCGGCCGCCTGCTTCGCAGCGTGGACGGTGATGAACTCGAACTGCGGTGCTTCCGTGCGCTGGCGTCGCTGCGCGATGCACTGATCCCGATGGCCGAGGCGGCGTTGGCCGCGTTCGGCGGTCCGCCGGAGAATGCAGGAATGCTCCTCGGGATTCCTGCCACCGGGATGAAAGTCGAGGTGTCGGCCGGTGCATCGGGTACCTCCGTGCTGGCGGTCCGCGGCACCGACGGTGAAGTCAGGATGTTCCTCGGCGTCCGCGCCGTGGACGAAGCACGGCTCCTTGACGGCGCGATCATCAAGAGGATGCACAGGCCGCTTGCCGCCGACGCCATGCGGAGCGTCAAGATGCTGGCCGATGATGCGCTCCACGACCACGATGGCCTCCGCCGGATCGGCACCGAGCTCGCAGAACGCATCCGCGCGGGCGAGTTCGGCAGCCATGATGCGGTGCTCGCGGAGATGCAGCGCGTGCTGCTGGAGCGGTATGGGAGGGGGCGGTGAGGGTGTGGGGGCAACCATCTTGCACCCAATCGGGCAGCGGCACGATTGCACTCGCCAGCACTGTCACGGCACGCCTTGCTTGGCGGCCCCAACAGCGTTTGCTTGTCCAACCGATTGGAGTTGGAACATCGACAACCCGAGGTTCTCGCAACCCTAGTGGCGCGCGGCCTGAGTCGACCATCCGGTCCGTGCGCGCTTCCCGCACACGGGGGAAGGCCGGGGTACACCATCGGTAAGGGCGGCCGCACTTAGGAGACAAAGAATGACCGCGCAATCTCCAATCATCGGGATCGACCTTGGCACTACCAACAGTGTCGTTGCCGTAATGAATGCTTGCCAGCCTCAGATCATCCGAGGCCCGCTGGGGGCAGCGTCGACTCCGTCCGTTGTAGGGTTCACCGAGACGGGGGAGCGCCTTGTCGGCCAGTCCGCGAGGAATCAACTCCTCGCAAACCCGAGGAACACCGTATTTGGAATCAAGCGCTTCATTGGCCGCTCTGCAAGCGAAGTTGGCGAGGAAGGCTCCCGGGTACCTTTCGAGCTACGGGGAGGACCGAGCAACCTAGTCACCATTGGAGTCCGCGGCCGAAGCTACAGCCCGTCGGAGATCTCTGCCATCATCCTTGCCGATCTGAAAAGGCAGGCTGAGGAGCATCTGCTCGAACCGGTCTCCCGCGCTGTCATCACCGTTCCGGCGTCCTTCAATTCAGCCCAACGCGAGGCCACCAGGCTTGCCGGCGAGATCGCTGGCCTCAAGATCGAACGCATCATTAGCGAGCCCGTGGCTGCAGCGCTCGCCTATGGCTATGAGAGGCGGACGAACGCCAAGATCGCCGTCTTCGATCTCGGTGGCGGCACCTTCAACGTTTCACTGCTCGACGTCGGTGACGGGGTGTATCAGGTCTTGTCGACCGCTGGCGTACCAGATGTCGGAGGCGACGCTTTGTCGGACGCAGTCGTGAGGGCATGGAGGCAGGAAGTCGAACGGTCCTCTGGTCGACCGCTGATTCTCACGAAGCCCGAATGGTATGGAGTTCGCGACTGCCTTGAAGTGGTGAAGCACCATCTGTCCATCGCGATGTCGGTCGATGTTCCGGCACCACTGAGCTTGCGTCATCGATCGGATCTCGCGTTGCCCACGGTATGCGTATCAAGAGACCAGTTCGACGATCAGATCCAGGAAGTGCTTCGGAAAGTCACCAGCGCTTGCGAACGGGCGCTTGCAGACGCCAAGCTCGAGCCTTCGGATATCTCCGAAGTGGTCATGGTGGGCGGCTCGACCCGCATTCCCAAGGTTCAGGACCTGGCGAAGAAGATCTTCCAGACCGACAAACTCGACAAGACCGTCAACCCCGACGAAATCGTGGCCATCGGTGCCGCCATCCAGGCCGGCGTGCTGGCTGGTGACGTCAAGTACGTGGTGCTCCTGGACGTCACGCCCCTCTCGCTGGGCGTCGAGACGCTCGGCGGCGTGATGACCACGCTCATCCCGCGCAACACCGCCATCCCGACGTCGAAGAAGGAGATCTTCTCGACGGCGCAGGACAACCAGAACGCAGTGACCATCGTGGTGCTGGAGGGCGAGAGCCCATCCGCCAGTGACAACCGGGCAATCGGGTGGATTGACTTCTTCGTTACCCCTGGACGGAGTGGCGAGAGTCAGATAGAGGTTGAGTTCACGATTGACAGCAATGGCATCCTGACCGTCCGGGCTACCGACAAGTCGACCGGGCTGGCTGAAGAGCGGATCATTCGTGACCCTCATGATCACGGACTGCGAGTAAGGAACATCCGCCCTGATCGACAGCTCCGTCTATGTGAGGACCCTAGCAAAGTTCTCGATGAGAGTGCTTGACTCGGTGATTTCCACCCCGACTTAATGCCTCTCGAGCAGCGGGGAACTCCCGGCTTGGACCTCACGCCGCCACCGACGCCCACCGCGGCCGGACGCGCGATCCTGCCCGTTCCTCCCCACGCATGGACAGCACCCACTCGGGGCGACCGCTCGGGGTGCAACGGTCGTGCAGGAGCCCACGATCGAGGAGCACGTTGATCTGCTCCGCCACGCGCTCGCGCGCTTCCTCGGCCGACTCCAGCCCGTCGATCGTGGCCGGCGCGAGCTTGCCCGCCATCGCCTCGACGCGGTCCGGGTGCAGGGGCCCCGTCGTCGCGGCCAACAGCAGTGCGTCGGCGACCAGGCCGGCCATCGGGCACCCGAGGCCATGCACCGCCGACCCGCTGGCGCGGTAGAGGTACCGGAGGGCGTCGGCGCGCACCACGAGTCCGCCGGCCACGATGACCCACGCGCCATTCAGGCGGACGGCGCAGCGCGGATCGCCGAACACGGCCAACATCCGCATGCCGACGTCGTCGAGCATCTCGACCGAGTCGCGGATCTCGCTGGGCGACCAACCGCGGCGATCCAGGCGGACGAGCTGGTGGGGGGCGATGGACGGGGCGACGGTGGGACGGCCGTTCTTCATGGTGCGTGGATCTCCTGGCGTGGATTGGTCAGCAGCAGGTGTCAGCAGGCGTTCGACAGCGGATCGGCGTGGCGCATGCACTCGTCCATCGCATCGAGCGCGATCTCGGTGAAGCGGAGGAAGCCGTGATACCGGCGGCCGAACGAGTCCTCGTCGACCACTCCTACGTCGCACCACAGTTCGTGGGTGACCGTCACTTCCCCATCATTGGGATCGATCATCGCCTTCAGCACCCGGTACTTGAAGTTCAACTCGTTGAACCGGTCGAGGATGGATGCTCGCGCCGGATGCCCGTGCGGGATGCAGGTCATGTCGACCGTCCGCATGACAACGAACTCACGACCGTCGTGAAGCAGGATCTCGGTACGCACCCGGTGGCGACCCAGCGTCCAGGACAGCGCAAAGCGGTCGCCGTCCGGGGACTGCATGTACTTGACTCCGTTGGAGTCGAAGTGACGCTGGATGGTCTCGGGGGTGAGCATCGGTCCTCCTGGGGCGGGTGGTGGCGAGACGGTGACCTGGAGAGTGCATCATGCGCGACCAGGGTGAAGTAGGTGGTTCCGCGCCCGCGATCCTCAGGACTTGCCAACGACTCGAGCGACGGAGTCCCAGCAGAGCCAACTATCCTCAACGGTGGCTTCGGCCATGATCCCCCATGCCCACGCCGCCCCTCACCAAGTCCCAGTTCAAGCTCGGCCTCGACTGCATCCAGAAACTTCGTCATGTCCGCGCTGGACTCGCGCAGAACACGAACGACAACGACATGCTCAGGCTCCTCTCAGAGGGCGGCGCGGCCGTCGAGGCCCTGCAGCGTGCGATCGAGCCGGGCGCGTACATGGGCGGCATCGGGCACGGGTCCGCTGCCGAGGAGTCGATGCACCACATCGGTCTCGCGCTCCAGGCGGTGCGCGATGGCGCGCCGCGGGTGTCGCTCTACGAAGTGACCATCGAGCTCGATGGGTTCCTGGCCCGCATCGATCTCCTCCGCGTGCTGCATGACCGGCTTGAGCTCGTCGAGATGAAGGCCAAGACGAGGCCGGACGAGGGAATCCTGACGAAGAAGGGCGGCATCCGGTCGGAATGGATCCCGTACATGCAAGACATCGGGTTCCAGCACGAGCTGCTCCGGCAGTGGATCGCCCGGCATCACGCAGCGCTCGCCATCCGGGCGGACTTCCCGATCTTCGCGCGTCTGCTCGTGGTCGACCGCGCCGGCACGGCCGCGGCCACCGACATCCTCAACCGCGACAACTTCCGATCCGCCTACCGGGTCGGTTCGCGCGGGACGCGCGCCACCGTCGAGTACGTCGGGAACCCGCCTCCCGCGTCCACCGCCATGCTCTGCGAGCTGCCGCTCGATGACGAGCTCAAGGTCATCCTCGTCGGCGCGGGCTCGTCCGTCGCGCAGTTCAAGGACCGCGGGATCGCCGATTGCATGGTCGCCATGCGCGCCATCATTGACCATGACGTCTGGCCTTCGCCGGCGGACTCCCTGGGTGCCCACTGCAGGACGTGCGAGTTCCGAGTCGATCCGCCGGAGACCAGTGGCTTCGCCCGATGCTGGGGAATGCCGGCGTTCCCGACGCACCACGTCGCGGATCTTGCGCGGATCTCCGAGAAGCAGTTCGCCGAGGCACTCGAGGACCACGGAGCGCACGCCGCCATCGCGGATCTCGCGGAAGGGTCGCTGCGGGATGCGCAGCTCAAGCAGTGGAGCGCCGTGACCTCAGGAAGGCCGATCGTCGACCCAGTCTTCGCGGCGGACCCGATTGCCGCGATGGTGCCCACCGGCTGGACCGGCCCGGTCTGGTTCCTGGACTTCGAGACCTCCGCGTACCCGATCCCGGGTCGAGTCGGCGGTCACCCCTACGAGCACGTGCCGTTCCAGTTCGAGGGGCACGTGCTGCCATGCCCGACGGCACCGCTCCGCGATCGCATGCGACTGGACGGATTCCTCGAACTCGGCGACCCGGATCCACGCCGGTCGTTCGTCGATGCCCTTCGCGCGCAACTCGCGGGCGACGGCCCGGTTTTCCACTGGCACTTCTTCGAGCGCACCGTCCTCAACCGGATCCGGACGACGATCGAGGCGGAGCCGCCGCGGGAGGGAGACGCCGAGCGCATCGCGTTCATCAAGTCTCTGGTGGGCTCCGGCGGAGGCGGCGGCGGGCGCCTGGTGGACCTCTTGCCCGTCGCACAGCAGGCCTTCTATCACCCGGACCTGCGCGGCAGCTACTCGATCAAGCGCGTCGTGCCGATCGCATGGGCCGAGCCCGCCATTCGTGAGGCCTTCACCGAGGGCCACGGCGCGGCCGGCGATCCCGATTGGTACTCGGGCGATTCCGACCCATACGACGGCCTCCCTGCCCCGCCCCGGAACCTGCTCGACGAACTGGGTGGCGACGCCGTCGTCCGCAAGGTGATCTCGGAGGACGAGGGCGGCGGCGGCATCCGCAACGGCGGCATGGCGATGCTCGCCTACCACTACGCGCGGATGTTCGACGGTGCGCGGAACCCGGAGATCAACGCGCAGCTGCGCCGCTACTGCCGGCTCGATTCGGCCGCGATGGTGATGGTGTACGGGCTGATGCGTGACGTGGTGCCGACGTGGCCAGCACGCGGATAGCGCAGTCCCCCATACCCCGTCAACCCCACCAGACGGCGTAGCCGCGCGCACGGAACGCACCGATCTCCCGCACGGCGGGTTCGAGTTCGATGACGTAGACGCAATACGTGGGCATCTCGGGGAAACGCGCCGGACAGGTCGCTGGCGTGAGGCCATTCCCTCCGGGCCTCCAAAATCAGGTGGCCCGCTGCGATCAACTCCCGCAGTTGCATCGGAGAGGAACGGATGCCGAGGTCGGCGAGCCGGGCAGCGGCGGAGCCGAATCGGCAGAGTTAATCCCCCGCACGGCTGCTTCACGCGCCTTCGTCTCACCACGACTGAGAGTGATCAACCCCGATCCCCGAGGACCGTGCCGACTCGCCCCGTCATGTTAGCGATCCATCGAAACCCGGCGCAAAGACGGGTGCTACGAAGTGTTCAAGCCACTGTAGATTCCGGCGAACGAGGGGTCATGAGCAGGCATCCACAGGAGCTCAGCAATGCGAATCTATGGTGACACAAGCGTGCTCGATCAAGAAGGGCGATTCGGGGAGCGCACGGTCTACAACACCCTCAAGGAGTGCTTCGACGGTGACGAAGACTGGCTTGCCATCTACGGCCTGGCAGTGGTGCAGCTGACGGATCGCGGGCTCGGGGACCCCAATGCGAGACAATTGGCGGAACTCGACTTTCTCGTGATCAACAAGAAGCTCGGCGTGCTTCTCATCGAGGTCAAGGGGGGGCAGATTCGATGCCGCGAACAGGTCTGGGAACAGGGCTATCAAGGCCGATGGGAGGAGCTCGAGCGCACGCCCATGCAGCAAGCCGTCGATGGCCTCTATGCGTTGCTTGCGCGGGCGGCCGCAACTCCGACCGTCGGGTCGGACACGAAACTGCTGCTTCATGCACCCTTGGTTGCGTTTCCCGGGATCGACCGACTTGAGCCGCTTCCTGCCGAGTTGTCGACGGGCTCGATAGCGCTCAGGTCAACATGCGCGAGCCCGCGGGAGATGGAGGCGTGGCTCAGCGCTGCGTTCAACCGTCTTCAGGCGCAGCACGGCATGCGCTTCCGCGGAAACGCGGTCACGAACCTGCTCGATGGCCTCGTCATGCCGGTCGTGACTTCAACCTTTGGCGTCCGTACCTTGTCGCGAAGACTTTCCGCAGCAGACAACAACGCCATCATCCAGCCTGGCCGTCACGACGACTTCGTACGAGAGCGGGAACTTCGCAGAAAGGTGCTCGTGTACGGACCCGCAGGAAGCGGGAAGACCATCGTCGGCATGATTCGTGCGGCAAGGCTCCTGCAGAGCTCGCCGTCGGCGCGCGTGCTGGTCATGACCTACAACCGCCTCGTGTCGGCCCGGACCGCGAGCATAATGAGCGAGGCCTTCGGGCAACGCGTGGAGTCCGAGGCCTACCACGTCTTCGCGCAACGCGAGGTCAAGCGCGCAGGAATCCAATGGCGGGAGCCCGAGAATCCCGCAGATCGAGCCGCGTTCTTTCGCGAGACGGCCCCGGAATTGCTGTCACAGGCGTGCGGTAAGCGAACGCCATCGGAATCGGAGAAGTTCGACCTGGTCGTGTTTGACGAGGCGCAGGACTTCAACTGGCTCTGGATCATGTCCCTCGAGCCCTACCTGAAGCCCGATGCGATTCGGTGGGCGATGTACGACCCACAGCAGTTCATCTTCGGATCGGTAGCGTCCGAACCGGGGGACCACGAGTCACAGAGGCGCGAGATGGAGGCAAATCTCGTACGTGAGTTCGGCGACCCGGATCGCTTGCTCAAGAGTTACCGAATGAGCCGCGGAATCTTCGAATACCTGAGAGCCAGAGACCTGATGCCACCGGGGATCGATTGCGACCCGCTTGCGTACGAAGGCGCGGCCCCGATCACGGAAGAGGTCACCCTGGCCCAGGCGGCCGACGCCGTCCGCTGCGCTGCCGCACACGCGATCACGACGCTTGGAGTTCCGCCGCAGCAGGTGCTTGTTCAGACGAAGCACCGATTTGACAACCCCAAGAACCCCCTCGCAGGCCAACTTGGCCGTTTCCTCGACGGCCGGTATCGGCTCGTGGAGCTCCCCGGTCCCGACGAGGCGGCGGTTGACGCCGTCCCGTGCGTGACCATCTCGCGGTACAAGGGATGCGAACGCGCAGCATCCATCGTCATCGAGTCGCCCGTGATGGAAGACAGCGATCGGTCGAACCTCCTCTATACGGCCCTCACCCGTGCAAGGCTGCACCTGCACGTCATCCGCATCAAGGGGAGTTGAGGGAACGCCGGGCGGAGCCGCTTGTGGCAGACGGTCTTTGGCTCACAGTCATGAGCATCAACGCCGGGGACGTGACCGCGTAAGCCCTCGCCAGACAAGTGATCGTGCTTCATTGAGCATGACCTTCAAGCGGCAACTTGCGCAGGTAGCCCATGGATCGCCCGCGAAGCGCGCACCCGGCATGACACCGGCGGCTCCGACTCCCGCCGCGGCTTCATGCGGACCTGCTCGAGGAAGGACCCGGCCGTTCCGGCGCCGGAGCGGATCGTCGCGTCGAGCGTCGCCTCGATCCGCTCCATGAGTCGCCTACTGATCTCCATCGGGGCAACGAAGAAGCGGATGGCCCGGATGACCTCCATCTGCTCCGGCAATAGAGCCTCGACGTGCTCATGGCACTCGCGGACCGATCTTCGGTCACTCCCGAAGCAGCCCGGCCAGCGGGTGCGCAGCACGCCCGAGCGAAACTCGGCTGGCTCGTATACGCGGTACTCGCAGGCGATCATCGACCTCCGGTGGTCCTCCATGCGCCTGCCGAAGGACGACCCCGTCATGCCCACGTAGTGCACGAGGAACCCATCACCGTGCGGCACCGTCCAGAGATAGATGCCCCGCTGGAGGGCCAACGGCGCGTCGTAGAGGCAGGTTTGGCCATCTCCCGGATCCCAGGAATACGGGCCGTGGAAGAACACATCGATCCCGGGAGGGTCGGGTTGCTGCATGTCTGAGACCGAGTCTAGACGTTCGCCGACGGCGGCACGGCCGGGCTGCGGCCGCATGGCGGCGCGTTCAGGACAAGAGCCGCCATCGAGGGCGCGCGCTCAATCCCCGATCCGGCGAAGGAATTCATCCTCGCCGATGACTTCGATGCCCAATTCCAACGCGGAAGGCGCCTTCCGCATACGGAAATCGGACGCTGCCAGCGGGCTGGCGCGCCCAGCCATGACGAGCAGAATGTAACCGGAGGTCGCTTCATCCGAGGGCACGCCGCCATGCGCGGCGAGCGCTGCCTTGCATCCTTCCGTGTTCAGCCACACGCGAACTGCCCGGTGATGCAAACCCTCTTACCAGAGAATGCGAGCCGATACGGGCCGTTGATGCGGCTCGGCCCGAAGGGCATCGACCAGCGGGATGCCGAGATGAGTTCGATGAAGCACTCGATGTCGGGCAGCGCAGTCGAGCCGAGTGCCCGATCACGCCAGCCACGCTCGGAACTTGCCTGGTGGGCGTAGATGGGCGGCGAACCGCACCGGATGGCCTCGGCAAGGAATCGCGCCCATACCTCGCGAATGCTCGGCATCCCAACGACATCGCGCTCGGAGATCCCGTGGACTCCCATGGTCACCCGGCTCCCCTCCACCGCCCCGGGATTCACCAGGCTCGTGACCGCAAAGACGCGAGCACCCGACGCCATGTCCACCGCCACCGCGGGGAACGCGCAGATGTCGCCGTTCGGATTGGCGGTCTCGACGTCCACCGCCACGATGAAAATCGGAGGCATTGGCATCTGCAGGGAAAGCTATCATTCTCAATCAAGATCGATCCATGGAAGATGGGATCGCTCATTCACGCTGCTGTCGGATTGTCCCGCACAACCTGCCGTCGGTTTGACTCAGGAGTCACGGGGACGACCGGGCGTACCGTCTGACCGTAGCTTCCCGTTTCCGAAGGGGCCTCAATCTTGAAGATCCTCCACACCGCTGACTGGCACCTGGGCCGCAGCCTCGGACAGCACGACCTGCTCGGGCCGCAGTCCGCGGCCATCCAGGAAGTCATCCGCATCGCACGCGATGAGCGGCCGGACGCGATCGTCATCGCGGGGGACCTGTACGACCGCTCCGTCCCTTCCGAGGACGCCATGGCGGCATTCGAGGAGGCGATCGTCGGCCTCCGGCAGGTCGCCCCGGTCCTTGCGATTGCGGGCAACCATGACGGAGCCGGCCGGGTCGGACACTTCTCCGGGATGCTGGAAGGCGCCGGCATCCACCTCTCCTCGAAGGACTTCGGATCGATTCGATTCGTCTCGCTGCGGGATCCGCACGGCGAGGTCCGGTTCCATCTCATGCCCTTCGCCATGCCTGCGGAAGTTCGCCAGGCCATTCGGGACGACTTCCCCGATAGGGACACCAGCGAAATGTCATCCCATCACGGGGCAACCGCGGCCCGACTGGCGACGATCGATCGCCCGAGCGGAGTTCGACACGTGTTGGTCGGGCACCTGTTCACCCAGTCCGATCACGGCGCAGAGGAATCCGAGTCCGAGCGCGACATCTCGGTCGGCGGCTCATCCGTCGTCAGCGCATCGCTCTTCGACGGATTCCACTACGTTGCACTCGGCCACCTTCACAAGCCACATGACGTGGTGCCGGGCCGCATCCGGTATGCAGGGTCCGTCGGCCGGTACTCATTCTCCGAGGAAACGCACCAGAAGAGCGTCAGCCTGGTGGAACTGGACGCCGCCGGCGCCACGCACGTCCGGGAGATACCCATCCCGCAGGTACGCGGCATGCGAACCATCGAGGGCGACTTCCACGACGTCTTGCGTGATGCCGCAGACGACCATGACGGCCGGTCGGCATTCATCCGGATCCGGCTCACCGACCCGGTGCCACAGTACGAGGCATTCCGGCGGCTCAGCCACCACTACCCCTATCTTGTCGAAGTGTCGTATCTGAGGAATGGCGTTGCTGCCGGCAACAGCCCTGCGCCGGACCGGCCCGAGCGCCGCGACCCGATGGCGATGGTGCGCGCCTACTGCGAGGACCGGATGGGCGACCAGCGCCTTTCCGAGGATGCCATGGCGCTGGCCGGGCAGTTGATGGAGGAAGCACGCGAAATGCGGGAGGAGGTGGCGGTCAGATGAGGCTCATCAAGCTGAAGGTCGCAGGGTTCGGTCCGTTCCTCGAGGAGCAGGTGATCGACTTCCGGGCATGCAACCAAGCCGGACTCTTCATGGTGGCGGGGCCGACAGGGTCCGGAAAGACGACGCTGCTCGACGCGATCGCGTTTGCGCTCTACGGAGAGACCACCGGCGCCGGCCAGGGCAAGGGAGAAGACAACGGCCGACAGGCTGCAGACGTCCGCTGCACGGCGTGCGCGCCGACGCACCAGACGTTCGTGGAACTTGACTTCGAGGTCGCCGGCCAGGCCTATCGAGTGCGCAGGAATCCCGAGTACCAGCGGGCGGCCCTGCGCGGGGACGGAACGACGAAGGAGTTGGCCAAGGCCGAGATCTACGAAATTCACGGCGATGAAACCAGGCTCGTCGAAGGAAAGAGGAAGATTGCCGACGTCAACGAGTTCCTTGAACAGCGCATCGGTCTCACTGCCGAGCAATTCCGGCGCGTGGTGGTGATCCCGCAGGGTCGGTTCCGGGAGGTGCTGCTCTCTCCGCCGCAGCAGCGGCAGGACCTCCTGAAGCGAATCTTCGGAACGTACCTCTATGAGCGCTTTACGGATCTCGTGAAAGAACGAGCTACTGCCGCGAAGCGGGAGCTCGATGCCATCAGGAGCAGACAGGAAGTGCTGCTCACCGACGAGGCATGGGCGTCGGAATTGGACTTGGAAGCTGCTCGTGAGCACCTCGCCCGGCTGGTCCAGGAGTCGGAAGCGGCAGAGCAAGAGGCGAACGAGTCCTTCGCGCGCTTCCAGTCCAAGGCCGCCGCGGCGGTCGCCGCTCTCACGAAGGCGCAGGAGGTCAATGCCAAGGTTGCCGCCGTGGACCGTGCGCAGGCGGATCATCGCGAAGCCCAGCGGGCCTCGTCGGAACTTGAACCGCAAAGGGTTGGGTTGGAGCGAGCATTGCTCGTTTCGGCTGCCGCGCGCGCGATCGAGGACGCCGAAAGTGCCGAGATTTCATTGCGTCAGGCACGGGAGCATCAGCGCACGGCCGATCTGGCTCTCGATCCGCTACGCGAACAGCTTCGTGTGGCAGAAGCTTCCCGAACCACCGCGCAGCAAGCCCGAGACAATGAGGAGACGGACCTCGGCACGGAGCACGGGCTCATCAAAGCAGAATTGCCACAACTTGAGCTACGGGCCAAGGAGGCAAGCGAACGCTCCAAGGCGCTCAGTGATCTCCGTGAGCGACTCAAGAGGGAGACTGCGCAAGCCGTGGAGGCAGAGGTGCGCGAAAGGGATGCCAAGGCCGCGGAGGAGACCGCCCTTATGGCACTTGAACGGGCGCAGGAAGCACAACGCCGAAACCGTGCGGGCATTCTGGCCCGTGAGCTGCAATCAGGTTGCCCATGCCCAGTTTGCGGTTCGAACACCCATCCACTACCGGCGGCATTGGGTGATGATGGTGTCGATGATGCGGTCGTCGAGTCCCTGCAGGCGTCATTGAGCGCCGCTCAGCTGAAGGCGGGTACTGCCTCGCGAGAAGCCGCAACGGCGAAGGAACGGGTGAACGGAACGCGCGCCGAGAAGGCGCGGCTCGAGGATGACATTCGTGGCCAGGACAGGCCTGAAGTCGACATTGCGGTCGAAGTCCAGCGGCGGACGAAACGGCTCACGGAGATCGCTGAGCGGAGGAAGTCGCTCGCGGACGCGCTGCGCGCCGCGATGACGATTGAAGATACGGCACGTACCAAACTTGAGTCTGCCCAGAGGTCGGCATCCACGGCGAATGGCGTGAGGGTCGCCGCTGAAGAACTGCTTGCGCAGAAGGTCTCGACGCGTGACGAGGAGATGAAGTCGATCGCCGAGCTGGTCACGTCGATCGAAGACGTCAAGGCGTCGACCAGGGATGCTGGATGGATTCGGCAGACGCAGGCCGATCTTGCCGCGTGCAAGTCGCGGCTGGACCAGACCGTCGGCGCCCTCGATCAGGCGAAGGCGGAGGCCGGCACGGCCATCCAGATCGACCTCGGGCCGCTGGAAGCCGACGTAGCGACCTGGGGGCAAAGGCGGGATGAAGCTCGTCCAAGGGCGACGGCCGCGACCGTCGAACGGACCCGCCTGCAGCGCGTCGCAGCGTCGCTCGACACCCTCGCATCACAGTCTCAAGAGGTCGAGAGGCGCTTGCGCCCCGCCCACGAGCTCGCGCAGGTGGTCATCGGGGACACCGGCGACACGCGGATCTCCCTGCATACATGGGTGCTCGGCGCGTTCCTGGATGAGGTGCTGGACGTCGCCTCGCGCCGCATGCTCGACATGACCCGGGGCCGCTACGAGCTGCGACGGATGTCCGGGCAGCTCGACGGGCGTCAGGAATCCGGCCTCAACATCGAGGTCTTCGACTCCCACACGGGAACCTCACGTCCCGCCCGCACGCTGTCCGGGGGCGAGACGTTCCTTGCGTCGCTTTCCATGGCGCTCGCCTTGGCCGAGGTCGCCGGCGCGCGCGGAGGACGGGCGCTGGACACCGTCTTCATCGACGAGGGCTTTGGGACGCTCGATTCCGAGACTCTTGATGTCGCGATGAACGTCCTAAACCGGCTCAGAGAAGCCGGGCGAACGGTCGGGCTGATCTCGCACGTCGACGAGATGAAGCGCCGGATCGAGACCGGCATCGAGGTCGTGAAGGACGCCGCCACCGGCACGTCGCGGGTTCTCCAGCCGCGTTAGCGGGAATTAGTGGCTCCCTCGCGCCGACCGCCTCCTACTTCCAGCCCAACTCGCGAAGCAGCTCCGCGAATGAAGCGCATCCGAGGAGCTCGACGACCGCATCGGCCGCCCACGAGGAGACGGAGCTGGTCATGCGGCACCGCGCTGGAGTCGGCGGGCGGCACCGAAAGTCCGACAAGCCAGCGATCCGCCTGGTCATGCCCAATCGAAACCAACGGATCCGAGCGCGTCAGTGGAGGCCGAATCTCCACGGCCGGGACATCGTCAAGAACGCGCGCGCCCTGGAGCTCCCCGAGCATCGCCTCCCAGTCCGTGCCCGACGCCCATCGATGTGCCTTGAGGATCTCGACCGTCTCCCGAAGGCCACGTCGGCCGCGGACGAATTCGCGCAAGCATCGCCATGTCTTCTGCAACGACTCGGACGCGACCGAGGTTCCCCCGAGGGCCTGCTCGCCGAGGAGGTACTCGATCGCCTGGGGCCTGCCGACGCCGCGGAGCCAGTCCAATCCCCCGGCGCGAAATGCACGGACCGGGATCGCGAACTGCAGGTTAAGCGTCAGGACCCACCGATGCACGCCTTCGCAGTCGAGGGCATGGCGCAATCCAAGCGCAACCACCGCCCGACGGATGAGGGTCTTGCTCAGCGCAGTGGGGGCAGCGCCAAGGCCGCCGGCGCCATTCTGCTGGAACAGCACGTCCGGCCGCAGCCCCCCGAGCGCGAACATCCCGAGCGCCTGGCTGTCTCGGACATGCGGCCACACGGTGCCTTCGATCGCATCCTCACGGGCTGCCCAGCACATGCCGAGGAGCAGCAGTACGCCGAGCCCTTCGCGCACCTGCAGCCGCCGAGACCCCCATTCCATCGGTCGGCTGCCAACGATGGGAATCTGGCCCGCGCCGAGCGTCTCGAGCGCACTCGCGCTCGACATCGCGGCTGCTCGGTACGAGTCCCACGGAAAGCTGCCGAACACCCCGACCTCGCCCAGAGACCATGGAGCGGTCCCATCGACCCCGCCGGCCCGGGCGAGCTTCACGACGTGATCGCACACCGCATCAAGATGTTCCGCAAGCTGTTCCGGAATCTTCGGCCTCCATGCTCTTGCGTCCCCGCCGTCGCCCCCCCGGTCGGAAGGCCACCGGATTGTACGAGCGCCCGGATCCGCCACGGTGACCTCATGGCTAGCTCAGCATTGCCATGTCGTGCAACACGCAGTCGATCCGGCCCGCTCAGCGCTTTCTTGCCTGCTTCCGCCGGATTCGGCCACGGCGTTTCGCCTCGGCGCGTGCGTGCCTGGAAAGGACCGTGTTCCCGTCAAGCTCTCGGTACAGGCCCTCAAGTTGACTCACGTTCCAGCCTTCGACTCCTGGCGGCGCCGGCCGATCGAGGGCGGCGAGGACCCGGCGCACCAGGCCAAGGACGACAATCGGATCCAGGGCCCGATCGACCTTGGAGGCCTTCTTTGAACGCGTTCGCGCGGGAACCTCGATCCGATGCTTCGCCACCGGGATGCGCAGATGACACCACTTGGTCCACTCTGGCGTCCTCACAGCGGACCGACCGATTCGCTGAGCCTCCTGCTCGTCCCTTGCGTGAGCGATGAAGCGCCACTGTCGATCGTCCTTCCGGCCCGTCGACGGAAGACCGAGGACCTTCCAGCGCATCCCCGGCAGCGGCTTTGGCTCTCCCGTGGCGAGACTCCCGACCGTGTCGTGATCCATGGAGTTTCGAGTGACCGTCGTCGTCTGCCCGGGACGCAATACCGTCAGGCCGGTGGCTAAGGTTGTCGGCTTTCTTGCCATGATGCTGCGACTCCCGGGTGGACCCAAAAAGAATGCTCAACTTGCCGAGTGGGGCGTATCGGCGACGCCCTCGGATGCCGACGCCGCAACCGAAGATTCCACCGTAACCCACCCCTGCCGGAGGACCTGATGATAGATCCAGATTGCGCCAGCAGGGATCTGGTACCGCATGGCAACATCCAGGGAGTCAGGAAAGTCGGCGCACCCTTTCGCCCTGTACTCCCGATGGAGCCAAAGCGACGCTCCCCGACGCTGGGCGAACTGCAGGACCCATCAGCCCGGCCCTTTGTGCAACTCGCACTGCTTGAGTAAATTGCGTTGAACGTGATTGGGCCTTCGCCATCCCGGGCCGCCGCGATCGCCGCGCTCCTGCGCCGGCTTGCCGAGTTCATCGATTCCAACCGCGACCTCGTCGATACCGCCCTGATGGATGCCAAGCAGGACGACCCTCGACCCCCGAAGGACTCCTCAGCCGAAGCGCCTTCTGACCTATCGAGCGAAACGTCAGCACCAACGACATCCGACACGGCGCAGCCTCCAGCCCGGATTGTCGAACAGTCGCCCGTCCCGTCGGACCCGCCCATCGACATTCTCCAGGCGGTGTCACGCCTGACCATCGGAAACGGGATCGTGGCACGGAAGGCGGGAGAGGCTGGCAGTGCGCAGGCCACGTCCGCGACGCCGAGCAATCCGCTGCTGGAGGAGCTTGAACCGATCCTGGAAGCGCTTCGCCTGTACGTGGACGCGCTGCACTCCCTGGTCGAGACGCGCGATCGCCCGAACAGCATCTCGGCGAGAAAGGCATGGGATGGGTGCTGCCAGAGGATCTCGATGGATGCACCAGACTCGTGGCTTGCGGATCCTCGGGTCACCGGCCAGCTGGATCGCGAGCGCCTGAAGGCGTTCGGACGTCGCTACACGGCCGCGCACGCCAGCGTGGCGCAACTCAGCGACCTCGTCGGCCGACATCCGGAGATCGCCCGGAGGAACATTCCCCCGTCCGTGCGCGAGCTGCTCACGCGAAGATGCCAGGCAATCGCGGTAGCCCAGGCAGGAATCCGAACCGAGATCGATCGACTGCGTGCGGAACTCCCCGGCACGGCGGCATGCCCCCTGCAAGACCGCCTGTTCCGCTACCTTCGGACGATAGTGGACAGGAACGGATTCGGGATATTTCTCTCCCGGATGAGACGCGATGAGGTCGTGGAGCGATCCGAGACGGAAGCCCTGCTCGCGGAGATCGAGGCCGAACGGACACTCCACGCGCGTGCGCAGGCCGATCGCCGACGACGTGTCCCGGTCGCTGCCGAGGACGCGGACGTCGGACTCCAGGAGCCACGCTATATCTCGGTCGTGGACGCCTTCGATGCGGCACGCGCGGACTTCGGGGCGGCTGGCGAGGGCATGGTGTTCACGGATCGTGCGCGCCAGTCCGCCGAAGAGTCACCGTTCGTTCGACCGGACGACGTGTACGACGCCCTTCAATCACTCTGGAAGGCGATCCAAACGTGGCGAGGCAGCCCGGAAGGAGCGATCGGCACCACGGTCAAGGAACTCCTCAGGCAGAGCGGCTATGACGAGAAGCGCTGCAGCACCGCGGCCATCGGAAAGAACCCGGCCGAGTACAGCATGGTTTTCCGGGGTCGCTCCATCACGATCGAACAGCACATGACCCTCGGCAGCGGCAATCCGAACACCTGCCTCAGCATCCACTGGTGGCGCGACGAGTCAACCCGCGAACTGGTGGTGGGGCACTGCGGAAGGCACCTCTCCAACTCACTCACCTAGGTCCAGCTGCCGTGATTCGTCTCTGCGCCACGCTCGACTCCCTAACCAACCGATGAACGAAGACGAAGAGTCATCACCCCTGCAACCGGCCGATCACTCGACCATTTCGCCGGATGCGCGAGTAATCGGCGTGGGCGCGGCGGTGTGCTTCGGGCTGATCAAGGAGCGCTCGTCGTGGGGTGGTTCGCTCTCGAGGACCTGGCGGCCCAACTCGCAGGTCTATCGGTGTTTCCACGATGCGGCGGATGGCGCGGAGGGCCTGCGCACGCAGGGGACTTCCTGGCACATCCGCGAGTTTCCGGCGCTGGTGTTCGCGTTCCCATCCGCGTTTGCCTACGTCCTTGAGCCGTGGAGCGAGCAGCCACTTCGGCGGATGACGTCGAGCCGACCAAAGGGCAAGACGGCCGCAGAGGTCCAATCCTGGGTGAAGCAATGCCTGGGCGAAGACGGGTTGGTGCTCGCGACCGACCGCCGGCGTCACCCATCGGCCATCATCTCCCCGATTCGCGAGCATTCGGGACTGCCCGCTGGAGAGCTGTACCGACTTCGCTGGCCTGACGGGCGCTCCCGAGCGATCGAAGCAGATCTCAGCGCGATCTGGACACTCTCGACCGCACTTGCCCAGGAGTGCCTCGCGTCCGAGGCAGATTGACCTCCGCGCTCTTCGCCGGGCGGTCCATCGACGTACCCATGACCCTCGACGACTTCCTCGACGAGTTCCGCCGGCAGCGAGTCTTCGTCCAACACGGCCAACGCGCCCCGCACAAGGCGCTGGCATTGCTCTACGCCATGGGCCGGCTGCAGGGCGGCGAGCGGATGACCCGCTACCAAGATGGCGCCGCTGCCATCGCCGCGCTCCTCGAGTGCTTCGGTCCGCGCCGGGAGGTGCAGCGGCCGTCCCAGCCGATCTGGCGGCTGCGCCCTCGAGCAGCCGACGCAACAGCCATCTGGGAAGTCCAAATCGAGGGGGCAGGCCAACTTCCCGAGTCGGACAACCCGCCCGAGGCGATGCTGAGCAGCCGTGGATCCTTCGGGCTCAGTGCCGATGCGGCGGCCCTCTTCCGCCGGGACCCTGACGCCCTGGCCCTCGCCGCCGGCGAGATCGCCGACAGCATCATGCCGGATACGCGTCGCGATGACTTGCTCGCCGCCGTCTTCGGCGAACAGGAGCTGCCGTCGGGCGAAGGCCCTGCCCCGGCGTCGCCGACGGCCCTCCAGCCCCACCGGCGCGTCCGCACCTACCGCATCCAGCGCGACCCACGCTTCGCCCGCACCGTGCTCGAGGCGTACGGCCATCAATGTGCCGTCTGCCGGGCCGCACCTCGGCTCGGTGCCGACCGGTTCGGCCTCGAGGCCGCGCACATCCGCTGGGTGCAGTACGACGGACCGAACCACGTTTCCAACGGGCTGTGCCTCTGCCGGATGCACCACGTCGCGCTCGATCGCGGCGCGTTCACGATCGGCGATGCGCACCGGGTCCGGGTCTCGCCGCTTCTCGACCAGTCCGAGGCCTCGACGCGGATGTTCTGGTCGTTCGATGGCCGGCAGGTTGCCCTGCCCACGAAGGGCGCCGAGCGGCCGCACGACGACCACTGCCGCTGGCACCAAGAGGAAGTGTTTCTCACGCCGGGATGACGGCGTGGACGCTCAGGCGCGGTCGTCGCGGAACACTCGTGCAAACGGTGTCGCGTTGTCCGGCCCGTGCGCTGAGGGAAGTACCGCGAATGCCACGACGTCAGACTCCCCGCGACAGGCCTCGAGTTCGGAGCGATACGCCCGCGCCACGCGAGCCGCCGGGTTTCGGAAGGCCCCACAGCCGAACGCTCCCAGCACGGCATGCCGCACGCCGGCCTCGATGAGGGAGTCGAGCTGTGCGGCGACCCGTCGCCGCGTCTCCCGCTCGCGGAAGAATCCGCCGCCGCTCATGTCGAGTGCGGCCGCTCGCAGCTCGTAGAACGGGAAGATCTCGTCATCCGCGAGCCAGCGGTAGCCCAGGTCGGATGCCGCAGGATCCTCGGGTCCCCGGATGCACACCCGGGGACGCTCCACGTCCAGGTACACGGCGCCATCGACTGCCTCGAGCAGCCTGCGCATCCCTGGCCGGTAGCGCTCGGGGCCATCGAGCATCATGCGCCGGTCGATCGAGAAGTGACAGTCGGTGCGCCGGAACATGTTCTCCTCCTGCGCGGCAGCGCCCTCGACATATGCACCACCGGGCAGGACGGGATTGGCCATGTTGAGCACCGCGAAGCACCTGCCGTGCCGGGCCGTCAGCCGCGCCGTCACCTCGCCCCAGTCGGCCGCGATCACCTCGACCGTCGGCGCCGGCGGCGTGATGGGCGAACAGGCTCGCCAGCGCGCGAGGGTTGCCATAGCGAGCCGGTGGTAGGCATCGGGCGGTTCGGCACGCTCGAAGGCAGAGAGCGTCTCGCACCGGACGGCGCGCCGCCGGACATGCTCATTCACCAAATCTGGATCCCGAACGACCCGTCCGAATCACCCAGACGACGTCCGAATTCCGCGATCGCCCGCCGAATCACGCCGCACCCCTGTCACCATCCGATGGCAGCGCCACTTCCCATCCGAACTTGCTGCTGTTTTTCCCGCCCGGAGTGATGATCCAGAGCACCGGGTGGGTCGGCGGACGGTCCGGAACCGGCCCGAAGCCGTCGGTCATCACGATGAGCGCGTCCATCGATTGGAACCGGCCTGCGTCGTCCGAGGCGACGTGCGTGAATGGCGCCCGGAGGTCCGTGCCGCCGCGGCCGTACACCTTGTGGCGCAGCAGCGCAGCCGTGGAGATCGGTTCCCATGGGTCGATGCCGACGCAGGAATGAACACGGACATCGAACTGGAGCAAGGTCACCTCGCACTCGGTTGCCGCGCGCAGGTGGTCGATCTGGGACAGCACCTGGCTGAGGAGATCGTTCGACATGGATGCACTCGTGTCCACGGCGACGACGAGGTGCTCAGGGCCAGGGACGCCGAGCGACGGAAGGAACAGGCCGCGGTGGACGTACCTGCGGTTCGGCGGGAAGAGCCGGTAGTCGGATCGCCTCAACCCGCTGATGAAGTTGGCGAGCATCGATTGCCACGCCATCGGAGTTGCAGTGGCCGACTTCACCTCGGATGTCCAGCGCCCCGCCTCGGCCCCCGCCGCGTCAGCACATGCTTCGATGAGCGCACGTCGTACCGAGTTGCGCTCGTCCAGCGTCGGGAACGGATCGGGACGAAGCCCGCCCGCGGCCGCACCCTGGTCGGGCAGGTGAGCATCCGTGCCGACCTGGTATCCAGCGGCGGAGGCTTCGACACGCCTGACCGAGCCGTCGGCAGTGGTCACCTCGATGCCGTCCCACACCGGCAAGCCGTCGGCGTCGCGGCGGATGTCCTTGCCGTTGCGCCGGTGATCGGCGTGCAGCTGGTCGATCAGATCGTCGTAGATCTGCTCGGCGGTCAGGTTGCCGAACCTCGGGTGCAGGAGCGCCGCGGACGGCGCGACGTGGCCATGGGCCACCAGCAGCGCGTTGGTGGCGTAGTCGACGGCGACGTTCCAGATGAATCGGTCGCGCCTTCCGACACGATCCAGGTGGCCGAGCACGCAATGGACGAGCTCGTGCGCCATCACGAACACGAGCTCGTCGTCACCAAGCGTCGCGGTAAACGCAGGATTGACGTAGATCGCGTATCCGTCGGTCGCGCACGTCGGGCACCAGAGGCAGTTCGACGCGTCGACGAGGGGAAGGCGCGCCACCGCCGCCGCAAGGTACGGGTGACGCAGCATCAGCGTCACGCGGGCCTGGCGGACCGCCTGCCACGCATCCATGCCGGCTTCACCCACGTGGCTGCAGGCTCTTGGCGTGAGACTTGATGAACGCCGCGTACAGGGGATGCTTGCGGAGGTCCGGGCTTGCCCGCAGGGTGTCCCGCGCCAGCAGGACGGCGAACTCGATCGGCAGCCGGTCCAGGAGGATGGCACACGCATCCCGCGTCGGCGCCCTGTCGACGGTCGACACCAGGAAGGAGACCAGCGCATAGAGCATCCCGAGGTCCGCAGGAAGATCGGTGGCGTCCGGCTTCGCGATGATCTCCTCGACCTGCTTCAGCGTCAGCGCCTTCTTCGTGAACGCCTGCAGCTCCGAGGCGGCACCCTCGCCCACGGTCCCGACCAGCACGTCCATGCACGCCTCCACGGATCCGAACTGCCGGATCACTGTCGATGCCATCTCCCAGGACCGGGGCGTTGGGAACGCACGTTCGGGGTTATGCATGTCGTGCAGAAGCTCGCGTCGGAACCCCAGGAATCCGACAACCGACGGCTCGATGCCGGCGCGGAAGGCCCAGGCGCGCCAGTCGTCATAGTCCACCTCGAAGTCCACGTGGACGAATCGGTTGCTGAGCGCCGACGGCATCCGGAACACGACCGAGCGGTCATCGCTTCGGTTCCCCGCGGCGACGATCGCCCATCCATCCGGCAGCACGTACTCGCCGACCCGACGGTCGAGCGTCAGCTGGTACAGGCTTGCCTGCACGAGCGGCGGCGCTGCGTTCAGCTCGTCGAAAAACAGGATCCCCGCCGGGTCGGCCGGCGAGGGCAGGAACGAAGGAGGGCACCACACGGCGCGTCCGCCCTCGATCATCGGGATGCCGCGCAGGTCGGTCGGATCCAGGAGCGAGGCACGGATATCGATGACCGGCACCTTCCGTTCCGCGGCCACGGCGCGCACGAGCGATGACTTCCCGCAGCCGGGCGGGCCCCACACGAAGACGGGCCAGCGGGCGGCGGTCAGCGACTCGAGAACGGATGCGACGCGTGATGGCTTCATGCGGTGGGCTCGGGAAGTTCAGGAACCGGGAAACCCACGACTGGACCGGCCCACGCCGCGAGCGTGGCGCCGAGTTCCGGCGGGACATGCATTATGGCGGCGCGGGACGACTGCATCCAGCGCGCCGGGATGGCGTGGCCCGACCGCACGAAGCGGATGGCGTCCTCGCCCGCCCCGAGGACGATCCAGCCCCACAGCCGGTCCATCGCCATGAGCGGGACTGCGCCGGGCTCCGATGCGACGACGGTCAGGCGCATGATCGACTCCGGCGTCGTGAACCGGACGGCCACGTGGTCGTCCTCCAGGGCGAAGAGGCCGCCGAGCGCGGACACGCTCGTGCCCTTGGGGATCACCCGTGCATGCAGTTGCAGCGACGCCTCGATCGAGCGGGCGATGGTCACGTGGTCCGCGGTCGCCTGGTGCCCGAACCACAAGGTTCGGTATGCGGCCGGCACCGCGGGCCCCAGCGCTTCGGTCGCGCTACGCCGGAACGCACTCATGCCGGAGGTGCCTGCTGGGATGCGCAGCTCGGCACGACGGCCGACGGACGCGCTCTCCACCGGCGAGATCCACGGCGAGCGAAGGTCGAAGACCCACTCACGGAGGAGGTCCGGGTGATACGCCGATCCCGCCGGGAAGTTCGGTGTCCGGTTGACCGTCCAGCGTGACGCTGCGCGAGCGGAACGGACGCCGAGCAGGTCAACCCCGCCGCAGAGATCGAGCGCGTCGGGACTCGAGATCCTGAGCGGCGTGCGGGAATCGCGCTTCCCGGATCGCAGGCATTGCACCGCCGCGATCGCGAGAAAGTCCGGCGCTTCCAGGCGCATGGGCTCAAGGAGATCGTCCGCAAACGGCGCCAGCGCCTCCTGCACGGATTCGACGGCGCACGCCAGCGATCCTCTCCCGATCGAATCCTCGATCACCGCCATGCAAGCTTCCCTCACGTCTGGATCAGCATGCATGCAGGCCGCGGCGATCACGACGGCGGCACGGTCGTTTGCCGTCCGCGCCTCGCTGAACGTGACGCCCGACCAACAGTCCGGCACCCCGAGCGCGCCTGAGGGTCCTGGCACCACTCAGCCCCCTCTCCGAACGAGATCCCGGGACGCTCGCGTGAATCGGTCGGCGTCTTGCTCATAGCCGACGGCATTGCGCCCCAACTCACGGGCGATGCGGAGCGTCTGCCCGCTGCCGGCGAACGGGTCGACCACGATGTCACCGGGGATGGTGAGGAGTTCGATCAGGCGCCGGATGAGGGCGGGCGGGGACTGGTGCTCGTGAATGCGCCCTGATCGCGCGGGCGCAACGCGCCAGAACGGCGGCAGCAGGTCGAGCCTCGCGCGCCGGGACAGCGCAAGCGGCGGCAGGTCGCGTGGCCGCCATCGCGTCGAGCCGCAGACCATCACTGTCGATGCGTCGAGCGTGCGGAAGGTGCCGGGCAACGGCCGGTCCACGAACGACGGCAGGTGGGCAGGCTTGATGCCAGTGCTTCGGAACTGGAACGAGCAGCGCACCCACAGCCCAACTGCGCGCGCCTGCGCCGCATGCAGGGCGGAGAGCGGAAGCCGGAACTCGCCGAACGACACGTCCTTGGTCTCGAAGCAGGCAAGACCGCCGTTGCCGACGACGCGCGCAATCTCCGCGAACACGCCATCGAGGGAGCGGGCGTGCGACTCGAGCCGAGCCCATGCTTCCTCCGGATCGCGCTGGCGCGAGCGGCTTCCGGCCATCACCGCGTCCATGTCCCCGGGAAAGTACGGTGGGCTCGTGAGGACCAGTTGCGCCTCGCCCGTGCCGACGCAGGACATGTCGGAAGCATCGCCGAGGATCAGGGTCGCACGGGCCGCGGTCACTTCGACTTCCCCCATGCGGGCGCTTCCTTGCGCAGGCGGGCCCGGTAGGCACGCGCGAGCGCAGGATCGATCATGCCCTGCAGCGCGATGCGACCGGAAAGCGCAGCGTCGTCCATCGGACGCCCGTGCCACGTGACGGGGATGCCGCGGCAGCGATGGTCGACGGCCGCACGCAGTCGGCGACGATCCGAGCGGCGAAGGTTGGCTCGATCGTTGACGACCAGACCCGTGACCAGCTGCTGCCGGCCCTGCCGGTAGAGCTGGGTCTTGCGAGCGTCAAGCTCGTAGCCGGCAGCATGAAGCACGCGAGCGACGAAGGGCAGCACGCGCTTCGCCGAATCGTTTCCGGAGAAGGTCAGGTCGTCCGCGTACCTCGTGTACGAGACCCGGTTGCGCCGAGCGACCTTGCCGATCGCGGCATCCGCCCGGGTCAGGGCCAGGTTCCCGAGCACGGGGCTCGTTGGCGCGCCGGTCGGGAGCCCGCCCTGGAAGCAGCAGATGTCCGCGAGCAACTTCGCGGCCCGTGCGCTGATGCGCTTGGCGTCGACCCTCATGCAGGAGGCAAGCACGGTGGCGTGGCGCGTGCTGGGGAAGAACCCCTTGATGTCGACGTTTGCCACCAGCGGCCGTCCGACATGTGCCTGCGCGTTGGAAAGGATGCTGCGGCCCCGGCGAAAGCCGTGTGCCGCCGGGTGCAGCCTCAATGGCTCGAAGGCGCCAACGAGGAGGCGCCGCTGCAGGCGCATCAGCCGCTCGTCCGGGACCGCGATGGTCCGCTTGCCGCCTGAGCGCTTCGGAAGTTCGTACGTGCGGTAGCGGTCGTCGAGACGGGAGCCAGGGCTCTGGCCAGAGCGCGCATGCACAACCCGCGCCAGGTGACGCAGATGCGCCATTTCCCGGAGGTCGGACAGGACCGCAAGCTCCATGACCGCACGCAGCCCGGGCCGGTGCGCCAGGAGGATGCGCGCCCGAGGCATTGCCCGGACGAGCTTCTGCCGGTCGAGCATGCCCGCCACAATCGGCGCAAGCGTGGGCTGGACCGTCGCGGCAACCAGCAGCTCCTCCGGCGGAAGATCCTTGCGGGCATGCGACAGGAAGATCCCGGAATCGCGCGCGAAGACGCCCATGGCGCATACCGGCCCGGACGCGCACGCGGCTCGCCAGATCGCGTCACGAACCCCGGCCTTGAGCTTCGGGCCGAGGCGGAGCATCTCCAGGTAGCGCCGCCGAACGCGCCCGCGGTCACGCCGCAGGCACCGCTCGAGAAGCCGCGCGGCGGCCGCTCGACCTGCCGGCGAGCTTCCACAGCCTTCGAACATCGAACCGAGCCGTCGCCCGTCAAGGGCGGATCCGAGCACCTCGAGGGTGGCGTCGATCCCGATGCGTGACGGTCCGGTCGAAGCGAGTCGGTCGGCGATCGAACGGCCGTGGACGAGCGGCTTGCGCATCGCCGCATCCAGGATTGAACGGAGGGAGCGCGAACCGGCGTTCCGCTTCGATGCAATCGCGGTCGCATGCGCGACCCGGAGCCGCTCCGGCGAAAGCAATCCCAGCACGACGGCGCGCGCCGTCCGGAGCTGGCACCGCCGCAGGAGGTGATCGAGCCCGTTCTCGGTGTCCACCATTCGCGCCATCCACTTGCCGTGCCGCCGCTCGAACAGCTCGAGGGACTCCTGGGGAGCGGAATCCAGCCACGCCAGCACGAAATCCCGCTCGTTCGGACTGAACCTGCGCGCAGCGACGAACACCGGTTCCCAATCTCCAGCGGTGCTCAGCTTCGATTCGGGTCCGATCGTGCGCCAAAGGGACTCACGCTCAGCCGCATGGCTGCGGTAGCGCAGAAGCGCCGTTCGCAGCGTCTTGCGTACCAGCGCAGGCGGAATTCGACCGCCGAGCGTACTTGGCCGACCTTTGCCTTCCGGGAACGCGGTCCTGCATCGGTCGATGTGCGTCTTGGCCAGGAACGCGATCCACTCGGTCGACCGTACGCCCACGATTGGGCGGATCGACCGCCGAAGCGCACTCGGCGCAGGGGGCACCGCGGCAAGCCGAGCGCGATGCGCCCGAATGACGGAAGCAAGCGCTCGGTCCGCAGCCGCCCGGCATGCGCCGTCGTCCACGGCCACTGCCCGTGGAAGCGTCCGCGCCACCTCGCGCCACGCGGAATCCGCCGCCCCTGGCTCCGATGGATCTGCCCTAATGAGCTTGAGAAGCGCCTGTCTGGCCGCGGCGATGCGGTCGACTGCCTGCATCGCCTGCTGCCTGGCCAAATCACCGGCCCGTGCCGCCCGCCGCGCTTGCGCGTTTCTCCGCCTCGTCTCGCGCTGCTTGACGCTCGCCCTGCCCCGGTCGGAAAGGACCACCGACAGATTCGCGAGGTGAATCCGGCACGCCTCCGGCAGGCGCTCGTACTCACCGAGTGACAGGCGGTACTCGGGCCGACACGTCAGGACGGTCTCCACCGCCGACATCGCCTGCTCGAAACGTCGTTTCCCCAGCTTCGTGGTGATGTCGGCGATCGCACCCTGCTTCGCGATCAGGTTCGCCATCTCTCGGGCACCCGGGGCACCGGGCAGAAGTTGGATCAGCGAGAGCCACACGGGCCAGGCGTTCCGAAAGCGCGGAAGGATGCTGCGGACGGGGACTTCGGCGGCGCGCGCGATCGCTTGCAGCTGTGACAGCGCCGGCGCCGGATGGCCGCCTGCACGGAGCTCGGCGGCCGCCAAGAGTCCCTCAACGGAGTCGCGCGGACCAAACGGGTCGAGCGCGCCCATGCCAAGCGCGTGGCGCCACAACACCACGTCAGGCGGGCGGGCGGTGACGAGCAGGTTCCGGAGCATGCGCAGCCCGTCGCCGTCCCGACCGCCAGCGAGTTCGACGGCTGCTTCGCGCACGGCGGCAACCCAGCGGCGATGACCTTCCTCGATTCCCCTCAGCACGCCGTCACGATGCCTCGGGGCGCGCACGAACCAACGGTCCATACCCTCGGTCGAGAGCAGGGCGCGCGAATGGAACCTCTTGATGACGCTCGACTGGTATGGCTTCGACATGACCGGTCCGCCGGAGGCGAGGTGCGCGTGTGCCGCAAGTGATCCCGGCCGGCGGAGCGCTACTTCAGCACCTGCACCGCCCTGCGCCGCCGGAAGCGGCGCGTCGCTGACTGCACTCGGCGCAGCGCAGCGGAGACGAGGGCAGGCTGCGAAGCGCCGCTTCCGGTGACGCTGAGCGCCCCGAGGAAGCCGCTGTCGCAGCCCCGGCGAAACACCGGGTGAAACTAGCCAGCCTGCCGCCGGCCGGGATCAGAGAGGATGCTATCCGCTTCTCATGCATGTGCATAGTGGCAGCCTGTGTCTGCCCCAAGCTGAATCCGCAAGCGCCGCTCCAGATCCGCGCGGGTGATGCGCCCGGGGTACTCAAGGCCGCGCGACGGGCCGATCCGATTAGCGTAGTGATCAATCTCGAAGGAAGCGGATCCTGAATCGGCCTCGACCCTTCGCAGCCGGGGCAGCACTGTCGAGTCAGCCGATAGGGGCAAACGCCGCACTCCACGCGCCCTCGCTGCCCGGTGGCAGGTGCCCGGGACCGATCGCGCAGTGGAGCGAGTCCCACTTGCGCGGTCGTCGCCCGCCGAATCGCGCCAGATACGAGCGATAGTCGTCCACGACGATGTCGCGAAGTTCCTTCCATCGAAGGATGAAGATCCGGTTGCCATCTGAATCGAGTTCCACGAGCGCGCAGATCCCGGCTTCCGACGGGAGCGGACGAAACGGGCCCACCACCTGGCGCTCGCCCTCGAACCTGATCTCGCAAAATCGCGTGATCGTGAACTGCCACGAACCGCGCTTGGCGGACTTGACGTGAACCGTGCCCACGCGTCTGCCGGCGTGGTGCACGACGATCACTGGCGAGCGCCCTTCCTCGATTGTCGGCTCGAAGCCACGGCACCTGAGGTCTGCGAGCACGAGTCGAACGCCTGCCTGTCGAACGTGATCCTGGTCCGCCGCGTCGCCCATGCCTCACCCCAACCCCGCCACCATCGGCTTGAACACCCGGTGCATGGCCACGAGATGCCGAGAGACCCACTCGAGGTACTCGGGCCAGCGCGACTCGTCGGACAGCGATGCGCCGTCCAACGAGACCACGATCCGGCACGCCTGTGCGTCAGGCAGCTCCTGCCAATCGAGCGCGAACCCGAGCGCACGCTCGGCCTGTTCGCGCTGGCGGCGCAGCGCAGCGAAGAGCTCCTTCGAGTCATCGCGCTGCATCCAAATCTCAACGCCAAGCCGATCTTCACGGGTGTTGGCCGTCGCCTGGAGCAAGATTCCTGACTTCCCGATCGACACGCTGAGCCAGTGCTGCAGCCTCGGCCGGTGCGGCTTGATACCGGGAGCATCCGTCGCGAGCTGCGCGACCAATGCCTGCCAGAACTTCAGCTGGAGCTGCTTGGTCGGCGTCGACTGCGCCGCGGCCTGCGCCTGCGTGCGGCCGGCGCGCGACCAGTTGTCGGGACGGACGACGACCTCGAACTTCGCGGCCATCGGCGAGTCGCCGATCCGCCACAGCTCGACCTGCACGCCGAAGAACGCGAAGTCCTCGCTGGAGTGCTCGTTGAGGTAGGCCAGCGCCGCCGCGTGCTCGGGGCGGAACAGCTCGCTGATCCAGACCACCTTCCGCGCGCCGACGCCGGCCGCATAGGCCAGCAACTGACCGAGGTGCTTGTGGTCCGTCTCCGCGAGCTGGTTCTCGATGATGACCTGCTCGCCGCCGGCGGTGCACAGCACGTCGAGCTTGAAGTCGCCGATCCAGTGCTCCGTCGCGACGAGTTCCAGGTCGTCGAGCCCCAGCGCATCGGCCAGCTCCGCAAGGTTGGCGGGCTGCGTGAGCCATGGCGTGAAGTCGGATGCCTCGTGCTCCCACGCCGTGCGCAGCGGGATGCGGGTCAGCTTGCCCAGGCTGGCGATCTTCGACACGGGTGGTCGCTCCTCGGAAATGCGTGCGTTCAGCTCGTGACAAGGTACTTGGAGATTGCGGCTGCAGGCGCTCCGCGGGACACGCAAGTTGGCACGTTGCGAATACGCTCCCAGTCAGCATCGTGGCTGAACACGCCAGTTCGGGGCCGCCCCCAATGCACCCTGCCCTTCCGGAACCATCCGCCGAGGATCAACTCCGCTTCCTCCAGCGGGTCACGCGCATCCTCGACGAGGGGCGTTTCACGACGACCTACAAGTTCGCGATGCTCATCGCGCTCACCAACGTGGCGGTGCGACGCGGGCACGATGACGGCTCCGCGCTCTCGGTCACCCTCGACGAGCTGGCGTGCGAGTTCATCGATCTCCACTGGGGGATGGCCAAGCCGTTTCCCGGTACTGAAGGCGGCCTCCTGGCCTTCTCGAGTCAACGCTCGCGCCAGGCCGCAGTGATCACGCAGATTTCGCGCCACGCGGGAACGTCGCGGGCGACCCATGCGCGCCTGCGCGCCTACCGGGCCGGCGAGGCGGAGCTCGTCGCGAGGGTACGTGCCACCATCACCCGCGACGTGCTGTACCGGCTCCAGTCGGTGGGCCCCAAGGGATCGACGGAGGATCCTTCGTCGCAGTTCATCTACGAACATCCGGCCGATGCGACGGCCTGCGCGAAGCTCAAGGAAATCACGCTGAAGCCAGGAGTGCCGGCCTGCCTTCGGTCGCTTCGGCCGGTGATCGTGGGCATGGCGCAGGCCCGATGGGCGCTCTGGATGCGGGCGCACAACCCCTGGCTCGGTCCCGACCGGATGCTCGAGCAGTTCATGTTCGGGAGCGATCGCGTTCCGCTCGCCAGGTTCGCCGGGTGGCTCTACGAACTGCAGGGCGGCCGCTGCTTCTATACGGGGAAGCGACTGCGCGAACCCAAAGCGGCCCACGTGGACCACTTCCTTCCGCGGGCGCGGTACGCCCTGGACGTCCCTGCGAACCTGGTGCTTGCGAGCACCCAGGCGAACGCGGACAAGCGTGACCACGTCGCGAGCGAGCGACTTCTGGAGCGGTGGTCGGCGCGCAACGTGCGACTGCAGGTACCGGCGTCGCTCGTGGTCGAGGCACGGACCGGTCCGCGATCCGAGGATGCCTCCGGGTGGCGCTCCGCAAGTGCGGTTGCTCGATGGATGTACGCGGCCAGCGAGCGGAGCCAGGTTCCTGCGTGGGATGGGATGCGGGCGTATTGCGTTATTGACGGGAGATGGCGAAGCGTGCTGGGGGCGGGATGAGTGGATGATGGCCAGTGGGCGGAGAGGGATTCGAGCCCCCTGCTCTTTCCCGAGGGTTTCGAGGCCAAAGGCGAAAGCGGCGCAGAAAGCGGCGCACGGGCTAGGAGGCGCGGGCGGCGAGGTGGGCGCGCACGGGGCCACCGGGCGCGGGGGTGGCGGGACAGGCGCGTCGGGCGGCCTGGGCGCGGCCGAGGGCACACGGGGCAACGTGGGGGCTTCCCGGGCGGGTGGCGTGGGGCCAGCGGGCGGGCGTCATAGGCGGCCACGGGTCCTCCCTGACGCGAACGCATGCTCTTGGACTGACGGAGGAGCTGGCTGGGGCGATCGAGTTTGTTTCAGAAGGGTGTCACCGGTGTCACCGGTACCGGAACCGGCGGCACGTCGCTTCCCAGACATCGCACCCGGGATAGCCCTCAGCCTGCAGGCGTCTGTGCCGCAGCGACATGCGGCGCACTCGCCGATGCCCGCTCGAGCGCTTTCGCCGCATGCCGAGCAAACTGCTCCAGTTCACCGACCTCGCGCGCGCTCGCCCTTCCGCGGAAGTGCAACAGCATGTTTCGAATGTCTCCGACTCGCTTGATCTTCCGCGCGAGCTGCGCGCGGTCCCAAACACACACAGATGCCAAGCGAGCGAACGTCACTTCGCGGCCGAAGATGAGGCTGTAGTGACCAAAGTCGAGTTGGTCGTAGGAGTTGAACTCCCTCGGAGCGGCCTTGCCGTCAACGGTGAGCGCACCGATCACGATGTCGGAGCAATCGGGAAGCGGAAGTCGCATGTTGAATAGCGCGCGCGTGTCAAGCTCGATGGCTTCAAGATGCACGAACGCCTGCGCGTAATCAGTAAGTCTTCGAAGAATGTCGGTTGCCGTCAGCATTCCCCGAAGATCCCGAGGCGTTCCAACTAGGGCAAGGTCATCACCCTCCCAATCGAACCCAACATCCACCCAGTCGTCAGCGCCGATGTAGCGCGGCGACAGATCGAGGTGGTTTCTCACGGGCATGTTCTGAAGCTTGTCACGAAACCACTGCTGCTCAAGAAGCTGTTGCATGACCTGAAAGAACCGCAGCACACCGACGCACTCATTCGCATCGCAAACAGGCGCCTGATTAAATCCCGCATCGCAGAGGCGCTCAAGCGCCACCAGCAAGCTGTCATTGGGATGCAGGCACTCAAGGCTCTGATTCTGGGGCAAGATCTCGCCCGCTGGGCCGAACGGTCCAGTTCGTCGCAGCGCTGACGCCGTGCGATCCGATGCCATGCCTACTCACCCTCCTCAAAGAAGTCGCTGTCGATCTTGTACGTGCGGTACACGCGCTCCTCGCTCACGCCCAATCCGCAGTCGACCATGAGCGAAGTGAGTTCCTCGCCGTTGATCAGGCGCAGGCGGATGCCGTGGAGCGACTTGGCATAGTCGAGGGCCTCCTGCGAGAAGTCACTCGTCGTGATAAACACACCCTTCTGCGCGCGGCCGTGCATCGCGCCGACAAACGACTGGATCGCGGGGCGGCCTACCGTTCCCTGCCAGCGTTTCGCCTGCAGGTAGATCTGGCCAAGACCGAGGCGGTCCTCCTTGATGACGCCGTCGACGCCGCCATCGCCGGCGCCGGTGGAGAGTGCCTGCCGGACCTCGGCGCCCGACGCCCCGTAACCGAGCTTCACCACGAGCTGCTCGACAAGCCACTCGAAGCGCGTGGGCGCCATCGTCGCCATGCGCTCGCGAAGGTCTTCCTCGATCAGCGTGCGCAGCGCCCGCTCACTGCGCGCGATGGTCTCCGATGTGATGGCGTGGCCACCAACGATCCCCGGCTCGGCCTCGCCTGGCTCGGCACCGCCCGAGCTGACCGCAAGCCACTCTTTCAACTCGGGCACGGCGCGAAGTGCCGAGAGGGTGATCGCGTTCGGGTGCGACTCAAGCATGCGACGGCCCGCGTCGGAGATGCGATAGGTCGCGCGTGCAACGCGCTCGATGAGCCCAGCCTTGAAGAGATACGTGCGCGCCCATCCGATGCGATTCTCGACGACCGTGAACTGACCCGAGGGCAGGCGCTGCGAGAGCTCGTCGGGCGTCAATCCACTCTTCGCCTCAAGCCGTGCGCGAACGTCGCGCATGTGGAGCGCGCCATCGCTTGCAAGGAGCGCGAGGAACGGCCGAAAGAAGGCGTCAAAGGTCGGGATCGCCATAGGTCAACTCTGATGCGAGACCGGCGGATGGATGTGAGCGGGCCAGGTCGCGGGCTTGGGGGCGCCCTTCGGCCACGGGGGGAGTTTGGCGAAGGTGCCATCAGGGTTCGTCGGCGGACCGGGGGGCGGATTGAGCGTGCTCTTGAAGGGCTGGCCCGAGGCGAGGCAGCGCTGCAGTTCATCGTAGAGCGCGAGGATGCGCTCCTTCGTGCGGTAGCTGCCGCGCGCCTCTTCGTCCTTGCGCTTGACGATCGGGAAGGTATCCATGATGTAGGCGACCGCATCGCGCGGGGTGGGCAGCGCCTTCAGCAGTTCGGGCGATGCCGTGCGCGACCACTCCTCGGGCGTGCCGAGGTAGAGGTGGAAGAACACAGCGTCGAGCTCGCAGCGGATCTCGAAGCGACGCTCGGGGTCGTAGCGGAACACGGCGCCGTCGCCCTCCGGCCAGAGGTCCTTCGAGAACGGGGACATGTCATCGGCGGTGGCGGAGAGTTCGAGGACGCGCGATGAGACGCCACTCGGCCACACGCGGATGGCAGTCGTGCTGGGTAGGGCCGGAAGCTGCCGTTGTATGAAAAAAGAGTGCGAGTTGCCTGCGATCTTCTGTCGAGCACACCAGTCGTGTGCAAAGGACGTCTGTGATGCGGCGCGGAAGATGCAGGCAACCGCATCTTGCCCGCAGTACTCAATCTGCCATTTATGGCCGAATCCGACACGTGGGCAAATCGTGACAACTGCGGTCCGCTCATTCGTTGAGCTGGTCACATCACGCCAACCTACGACCCAGCGCCGCTTGTACCACGGAGGCACACGCGCAGTCACATCTACCGCGTTGACCCAATAGAGTGGAACTGCGGCTCTTGCGGGGTCGCTCCGTTCAGACAGCGAAATGGACTGCGGCTGATTTTGTCGGTCCTTCGCAGTTTCGCTCTTCACGACATCCGCAACTCGATGATCGAAGTGATGAACCATCTTTGCCTCGATCAACGGCAGATACCGCTCTGCGCCGCGCTCGAAAACGTTGCCGCGCAGATTCCAGCCGTCCTTCTCCAACTGCTCGCGGGTGCGGAACAGGTCCGAGTCATTCGACATGTGGAACATCGTCGAAAACTGCACCCCCCACGGGTTGCCATCGGGCTTGTTCTCATCGACGAGCACGGGGACGCGGCGGTAGATGTGCTTCGTAAGCTCGGCATCGACCTTGGATCGGAAGATCGGGCAGGTCTTCGTGTTCGGGTTCACGAGCGCGATCTCGTCGCGCGTGAGTGTGAATCGGCGCTTCTCGTCGACGATGTCCTCGACGCAGTGGGCAAAGAAGACGAATTCGGCCGGCGTGGCCTTTGCGGCGGCATTCTCATCGGCGGCAGGCGCGCGCAGGGTGAGGCACGAGAACTTGTAGCTTCGGTGCACCCCCTCAAAGATCGGCGCGGCATTCTCGAAATCAAACAGGCTCACGAGCGACGCACGATCGACCAGATCCTGGAAGAAGAACTTGGTCGTGTCGTCGGTGGCGATTCCGCTTGGAACCACACACCCGACTCGGCCGATCTCCGACACACCATCGCGCATCGACTCGGTGAACACCGTGTAGAGGTTGACATCGCCGCGACCGCAGAGCGGATAGCGGCCTGATCCGCGCATGAACGCGCTGGCAGCCTCGGCCGCGCGAACATCGTCGAGAAAGCGCTGGTAGAGCTCCGGCCGGTCCGTCTCGAGCGCCTTGATCATCTTGCCGCGCGCCGCCGCGTTCGGGGCGTTGGCGATCTCGGGCACACGCTCCGCGAACCACTCCTTCTCCTGCAGCTTGACGCGCTCCCATGGCGGGTTGCCGAGGATGCAGTCGAAGCCGCCGCACCAGCCGCAGTGCTCGTTCGTCGGCGACTCACCCGGCTTCGGCGCACGGAAGACATCGGGGAACGCGAGATGGAGATGGAGGAACCCGTGCTCGCGGCGCAGGCGCTCGATCTCCGCTCGGATTGGGTGGCCGATCGGGAACTTCTGTGGCGACTTCTCGATCGATCGGAAGGTTGCCTCGGTGATGGCCTGCGCACCCGTCGCCGACGAGTCCTTCTTCCAGAAGAACGCGGCGCACCACGCGTCGGCCTTGAGGCGCCCGGAGGCGTATCGGTCGCTTTCCAAGAGCTCGCGGTGGCGCTTGGCGAGCTTGGCGACATCGGCGGCGCTCGCGTCGGTCGCGGTTGACAGTGTGGCAAAGTCGGTACCGAGATCGGGGACCGTCGATGAGCCTGCTCCGAAATCAAGGGTGCCCTGCCCCGCCTTTGTGTCCTTGCGCTCCTGCTTGTTGCGCTTCTTGAGGGCGCTGACGACCGCCTTCTCATCGCCCTCGATTACTTCGAATGCGTCTTCAGGAATGCCGTCGGTCATGAGACGCGGCGTCGCACCGATCAGGCTGTTGCCGACCACGATGTGGCTCTCGAGGAAGCTCAGCGGCCTGCCCGGCTCCATCGACTCCATCCATAGAGCCACACGGCAGAGCTCAGCTGACATCGGGTTGATGTCGATGCCGTAGACAGAGCGACGGATCACCTCGCGGAGCGCGGTGCGGTGTTCATCGGGCGTTGGTTCCGAGTCGCCGGCGCGGGCGCGAGCGACATGCTTTGCCAAGCGATGCGCCGCGGCGATGAGGAAGTGTCCGCTGCCGACGGCGGGGTCGCAGACCTTGAGGTTGAGGATCGCCTCGGCTGCGTCGGCGCCTTTCTTGCCCTTCGCGGCCTCCTTGATGACTGGTTCTAGCGCGCTATCAAGCAGGCACTGGACCAGGCTGTCGGGCGTGTAGTACGAGCCAGAGGTCTTGCGCTCATTGCCAGCGCTGGTTGCCAGGCGGAAGCGCGCAGGCCAGCTGGCGCTATCGAGGTGGAGTTCGAGCAGACCTTCGTAGACCGAGCCGAGCTCCTCGGCACCGAGGGCCCGGAAGTCGACCGCCCGCTCCTTCCGGGTGACCGGATCGATGACCACCGAAAGCGCGCGCATTGCGGCTAGGAGGTCGCGGTTGCGGAGCTCGACGCGGTGCTGGGCGAGACCGTGACGGGCCGTGGCGGTTGGATCAGAGAAACTGCCTGCACCCACAAGGTGCGGCGTGGACGATGGGCTAAAGAGGAATGAGCCGAGGGCGTTGAGGCCGAGTTCGGGGGCACCGCCTTCGGCCAGGCGCTCGAACACGATGCTCGCGGCGCGCCAGAGGTCGCCATGCGTAGTGCCTCGGAAGCCACCGACCGCGAGCTCGCGCACGCGACCGAGCGCGTAACCGGATCGGTAGAGCCCGCGAGCCGCGTCGGATGCGGTGGGCGCATGCAGCGCATCGCGTTCCTCGGCGACGAGGACGAAGATGATGCGATAGACGACCCGCAGGACTTCCTGGAAGAGCTCCTGCTTGTCGAGCTTGCCGTCGCGCACGGCATCGGCGAGCGGCTTGTTGTCGGGGTGTGAAAGGAACCCGTCGCCAAGCGCTTCGATCGCCTTCTCGACGCCGCCGCGCAGACTGTCGAGGGCGCGGGTTCCCTCCTTCGCTGCCTTCTGCGACCAGCCTTCGAGCGCGCAGTCGGACGGTCGTTCGCCGGTAAAGCGCGTCGCGTGGCAAAGCAGCCAGAGCACCGCGAAGCTGGGAAAGTCGTCGCCATCGAAAATCCGAACGAGGTCGAACTCGATGAACGGCGGGCGCGCGAGCGATGTGGTATCGCGCAACAGCCGAAGCACGAGGCCGTCGGACACGAGGCCCCAAAGGGCGCGTGGCTCTTCGTTGAGGTAGGCCTGTACATGCGCGTGCGGGCGGTCGGTGGCGGCGCCTGCGACGCCCGTCGTGCGCTTGTCGAGCGGGATGCCCGAGCCGACAAGGTGGATGGGCACACGCACACCCTCGCTCGCGTGGTAGACGCGGGCAATGGGGAATCGACGGCCGTTCACTTCAAGACCAGGGTTCGCGGCGAGATTGTGGAAGCCGAGCGCGCGGAGGAGCGGCAGTTGCCATTGGTCGCGCGTGGTGCCGCCCGTGGTGTCTGCTGCGTCGGCAGTTGGCGGGCGGCCCTGCTGCCACGACTTTGCCTTCCACTGCTCCCAAGTTCGGCGGAGACGATCCCAGTGCGCGCGGACCTCGTCGATCACGCGGATGTCGGGGGTGAGGTCGTAATCGGCCGGTGACTGGCGATCGGCTGTGGTCGCGGCGACGGCGCGGAGGAGCTCGGGCGTGACAAGACCGCCCTCGAGGCGGATGGCGCTGAAGTCAGTAGCGGGCTTCACTGCGCGCCTCCGTTCGGGGACTGCGGCATGAGGATGAAGAGTCCGAGGATGTCGGGGCTGCCGGTCGGAATGGCCTTCGTAGCGTGCTTTGGCTTCTTGCCGCTGCGGGTGGCGTCATGGGCCTTGGCGAGGTCGTTCGCTCGCTCCGTCGCGATCGTCGTGAACAACGGGGCGAGGTTCGCCACCGCGTTGACCGATGCCGCGAGCAGGCGTTCGGCGCGGGCCGGGTCGAAATTCGCCTTGGGGACGACATCGACGAGTTCGGCTGCACGCTCCGGAGAAAGGCGCTTCGGCGAAGAGAGGTCGCCTTCGAGGGCGAGGGCGAAGACATCCTCCGCGAGCATGGGGTCCCGTTCGTCCCCAGCGAGTGGTGCGGTCTCGATCTGGTAGCGGTTTCGGAGAAGGACGACGGTCGTTCGCTCGCGCACGGCGTCGGTCTGGACCAGGCCGCAGCGGGCAGCGATTGGTCCGCGCACCCCACCACCCTCGGCAAGCTTCGGATCGAGCGCGGACTGGAGCACGTGGCTCGCGAGGCTCTCGACGAGAGGGTGCGAGCGGGTCACGTAGGAATGACGCTTCACAGGGCCGTCGAACCGGATCCTGAACTCTTCCGGGGGTTCACGATTCGGCGAAAGCGCGGAATCGACAAGTTCAGTCACGGCGGGGATCGCATCAGGCTGCTTTGCCAGAATCGCGTGGTCCTGCTTTGGCTCAACGACCAAACCGGCCCGCCGCAGGCTCTCGACGACGAAGCGACGAACCGAGTCGGGTCCGGCGCCGATTGCGTCCTGGACACGCTTCACCTCGTCAGCAACCTCGGTGGGCGAGATCTGATGCTGGCTGAATCGCAGGCGGAGGGACTTCTCAGCCTTCACCATCTCCGTGCACTCGCGATCGAACTCGGCGACCTGCAACTTGCACCGCTCGAGGTCGGCCGCGCTGAAGAGGAAGCCCGTACGGTCGATCTTCCGAGCATCGGCGGCGCGCTCGAGGATGAGGCCGAGAATCGCGTCGCGCGAGACTGGGACCGAAACCAGATAGCCGAGTTCACTGGCGATGTCACGGCGTTTCCGGTGGAGAACGTTCATGACGACGGGATCGAAGACCGTTTCGTCGGAGTGGAAGAATGCGATATGAACCTTCTCGCGGGACTGCCCGAAGCGGTCCACGCGGCCCTCACGCTGGACGTGGCGGTTTGGGTTCCACGACAAGTCGTAGTGGACGACGGTGTCGAATGCGTCCTGGAGATTGATGCCTTCGCTCAGGCAGTCTGTAGCAACGAGGATGCGGGCGCGTCCGTCACGGTCGGTAGCGTCAGCCATCGCTTCGATGCGGGCCTTGCGCTCACTATCGGGAAGCGAACCGACGACGACCTCGACAAGCGCTTTCTTGCCAAATGTCTTGGCAAGCTCGCGCGCGAGATACTCGGCGGTGGCGATGAACCGACAGAAGACGACTACACCGCCGTCGGCATTGGCCGGCTCAGCGAGGTGCTTCTTGAGGAATCGCTCGAGTCGGAGGAGCTTGGTGTCGTCCTCGGCGCCGACGGCGGCGGCACGCTGCTCAAGCTTCGCGAAGAACTGGCGCGCCTCCCGGTTCATCCCCTCGGGACCCTCCTCGGCGGCAACCTCGCGCTCGAAAGCACCCACCGAGGGCGTACTGTCAGAGGCGTCGGACTCGTCGATGAAGTCATCGAGCAATGGGCGCTCAAAGCTCTCGGCGGCGTTCTCGAAGAGGCTTGATTCAGCAGGCTCAGCGCGGCTTTCGTCGGAGGCCGCCCGATTCGCAAGCGTTGCCGCCGCGGCCGCGGGGCTTGACGCGATGGCCTGGAAGAGTGTGAGGATCGCCCAGGCACGCGTCCGCTGCACCTGAACCGAGGCCTTCGCCGTCCGGTAGCGGCTGGCGAAGCTTGCGACGTCCTCGACGAGCGCCTGCATCGCTGAACTCAGTTCGTACTTCTCGGTGGTCTCGAAGCGCTCAGGGAACTTCGTATCGCCGAGGTAATGCACGATGTCGGGGCGACGGCGCTGGATGAAGCGACGGGCGAGTTCGCGGTCTCGGGACTTCTCATCTCCCATCCCACGGGCGAGTTCGCCGTTCGGGAGAAAGCGCTCGTCGAGAAGTCCGAGGAGGCTCTCATAGGCGTCAGCGTTTCCGCTATGGGGCGTCGCCGTGGTCAGGATCATGTGCTGCCCAGGCTTCGCCGCCAGCCCATTGAGGAGTTCGAAGCGCATCTGCCGCGCAGCGCGACCGATGCCACCAGAAGGCGTACAAGTGTGGGCCTCATCGACGATGACGAGATCGGGGCAGGTCTGCAGGAACTCGCGACGACGCCGCTCGCTCTTCACGTAGTCGAGACTGATGACGGTGAAAGGGAAGCGCTCAAAGATCGTCTGCGTGCCCGTCAGACGTCGTTCAAGCTGCTGGGTGGTTGAGGCGAGAACGAGCTCGGCGTCGATGTGGAACTTCTCACGGAGTTCCTTCTGCCACTGCTCAGCCAGATGCGGGGGGCAGAGCACGCTGAAACCCTTGATCTCGCGACGGTCGTAGAGCTCGCGGGCGATGAGGAGAGCCTCGATCGTCTTGCCGATGCCGACGTCGTCAGCGATCAGGATGCGAACCGGCTCGAGCCGAAGCGCCATGATGAGCGGCACCAGCTGGTAGGGGCGCGGCTCGAAGCCGAGTCGCGCGAAGGAGCGGTACGGGCCAGCAGCATGGCGCGTGGCGAGGCGCGCGGCGTCGCGGAGCAGTCGGCAGCAGTTCGCATCACCTGGCCTGGTTGGGTCGGGGGGCGCGAAGGAGGCGGACTCGACGGGTTCAAGCCCGGCGTGCAGATGGGCCGCCTCGTCGGACGTACTTCCGAGCGGAAGAAGCGAGTAGATCGGCGCAGCCGAGTCGGGCTGCACGACCCATTCGCGACCACGCGCGCGGACGATGGCCCCCGGCAGGAAGGTGGTCATGATGCGGCTCCATTGGCGATCGAGGCGCCATTGCCAAACACCTTCGGATGCTGCCTGAGGAGGGCCAGCCAGTCCGTGCGCGCGTGGTGGAAAACGAGCACGCCATAGCCGTCCGCGGCAAGGCGGGCACGCACGGATTCATCCTCGGCGGCCTTCTCAGGAGAGTCGTGCGGCGGGCCGTCGATGAAGACGCAAATAGAGCCGTCCTCGTAGTAAAAGTCGGGTCGCGAATAACGCTCGGGAATCCAGAGCTGAGCCTTGTCGGGGCGGCGGAATCCGTGCTGCCGGAGGGTGTCCAGGAAGCGGCGCTCGAGTTGGGAGTCGCAGAGTGAATACAGCGAGTGCCATGGATCGCCTGCAGGCGGCGGCGCATCAGTCAGCTCGACGGTCGCACCCGCGAGCCGCCGTAGGTACGGCTCGATGACCTTGCGGTCGATCACAGCGTGGTCAGGCTGGTTGCCGAAATCGAGAAGGCAGTCGTAGCAGCCTGCCTCGCATCCGTCCTTATGAACGAGTCCTCGGTCCTCCCCTGTCGCTGGGTCGAAGTGGCAAAGCTCGAGGGCTGCGCCGGCAACGCGTGCCAACGCCGATGGATCGTCGACGAGCTGACGAAGTACACCTGCGCCACCCTCGGTTGCCTCGTAGAAGAGAAGGTGATTGCGGCGTTCGCGCGACGGAAGCGCGTCAACGGCGATCTCGCTCGACTCGACCTGGAACACATGCTGGATGCCACGACGGAGGGCGGCGTCCAGCGATGGCATGAAGGCGCGGGCCTCAGCATCGTTTGCAAAACTCGGCAAGTCGGGCGTTACCAATAGAGCGTTCTTCGTGTCGGCCACGAAGGGGACGACGCGCTCGGACTGGCCGTTGGCCTCTGCGACCCCCTCGCGCTCCGCCTCATGCTTGTCACGCGAGACCCACTCGCGCTTTGCGAAATCGAGAAAGAAGCCGTGCTCGGTCGACTTCTGGCGGCGGGCCCAGCCGAGGTTCACGCGCCAGAGCGAGGCACTGTCTCCGTATTCGAGGCGGACGATCCGCGTGCCTTCGCTTGCGGCCGACGCGCGCCGACGGTTCGGCATCCCGCCGATCTGCGGAAATGCGAAGTAGGCACGGATGTCATAACCCTGGCGCTGCCTCTCCTCTTCGTCAGAGGTGATGCGCTCGAGGCGGCGGGCGCTCACGTTCTCCATTCGGACGAGGTTCCGGTACTCGTACTGCTCCTCGAGCGGTACGCCGCAGCGACCGCAAGTCTGAATGTGGCTGAGATCGCGGTCGCTGTGCGCATAGCCGCACTCACCGCACGTCTTCATCATGCGCTTCGCGACGCCCGATCCATCACTCTCTGGAGCGACATTCGCGCGATGAATGCGATAGCGCGCGCCCTCGTGATAGATGATCGCTCCAGGGCCAAACTCACTGATCGCAAGAAACCGGGGGCGCTGCAGGTACTCGTGATCACCCGCCGACCCACGGCGCGCCGGGACGAATGCGCTCACTGGAAGTCGCGGGAAGCTGTAGCCGGGAAGAAAGCCCTCGCTCGCGAAGTACCGGTACGAATAGAAATCGCCCTCGGCGGATCCCTGCGGCTTCGTGAGAAGGTCGATCTGCGCTTCCGCCTGCTGACGCAGGCTCTTCGCGATTCGATGGTCGAGATCGCTCAGGCCGCGGTCGCCGATCCGTCTGTTCTGCTCACTGCGCTGCTTGACGGCGGCGATGTAAAGCTCGCGCCAGCGGCCACAGGCGGCATCGAGAGATTCCGGTGCACGAGCGACCGTCGATTCGATCCAATCCTCGGAGAACCAAGGCATCTTGCGCAGCTCGGGGCCCACGAGGTCGACAAGGCGATTCGCCTTGCCGATCGCAGCCGTCGCAGCGTCGTGGTTGCGCAGCTTTGCAAGATGCGCGGGCTGGATGGGAAGCGACAGATCGGACTCCGAAACGACGAGAATCTCGGCAAGAGTCTTGCCCAGATCGACGCCCGTCTCGCCGATCCAGATCGCATGGACATGCGCTCGGAGAAGCGACTCGTTTGCCAACTCGATACGCGGCGGCAGCACGCTCCCGGCGACCATCTGGTCGGGCCTGTTGAAGAAGTACTGATCATGCGGGCTGAAGCCAGAGCAGTACGTGTAGACAAGAGCGGGCTGGCCTCCACGACCGGCGCGACCACTACGCTGGGCGTAGTTCGCCGGGGTCGGCGGCATGTTGCGCATGTTGACGACGTTGAGCTGTGAGATATCAACGCCGAGCTCCATCGTCGGCGAACAAAAGAGAATGGGCAGCTCCGCCTTCTTGAAGTCGTCCTCGCGCTTCTTCCGCTCTTCGGAGCCAACCTGCGCGGTGTGCTCACGGGCGTTCACGAACTCGCCAAGGCTGGCGAACTCTCGGTAGAACTGCGTGAAGAAGGCGTTCGCGCGCGTTCCCTCCGTCGACTCGCGCTCCTGACGAAGCGGATCGAAAGCAGGTCGACCGTCGCCCGGCAGCCAGATCATCGACGCGCAGCCCAGTCGATAGCCCTTGCGGCCGTCCGGCGTGCGCGGCTCGTGGACAGCCTCGAGATACTGGCCCTCGAGGACCTTGAAGAGGTCCTCGATGATTGCGTCGGTCTCTTGCGTGGACATCGGGGCGCCACCAGGAAAGGTGCTCGGGCGCCGCAGGTAGTTGCCGAACTTGCTTTGTGCGGAGACGGGGATGTCATCGGTGCCGGCGCGATCGTCGACATCGGTAAGCGAGCGTGGCCAGACAATCGGCGCAGCATGCGACCGGAGCACTGATTCACCCAACGTCCAATCGTCGAGGAGATACTCGTCGGCCTCGCGAACTGTCTGCTCCACCCACTCACGTTCCAGCTCCGCTGCCTTGATCGCGAGCTCGCGACGGAAGCTGTCAAGGAGCGTGGTGCAGATCGCCAAGCGCGTCGCGGGGGTCGCCTCGCGCAGAAGTCGGTGGGTGTCGTTCCAGACATCATCCGCTGCACAAAACTCGTCGAGAGACGCGTACTCGAAACGGACAAGGCCGCATTGCTCAAGGTTCGGCGACGAGACGCGCCAGCCGCGCAGAAGGTCTCGGTAGAGCCGGTAGGCGAGCGTCTTTCGGAACACTTGCTCGATGTTCTGCTTCTTGGCGAAGCGCGCATTACCGTCTGCTGAGTACTGATCGAACGGAAGTGCGAGCGCGTCAAAGACGGCTTGGGCAAGGTCACCGAACCGAAGCCCCTTGGCGCCTACCCTCTCCATCGCGCGAACAAGGCCCGAGCGGACCAGGCTCACTTCGACAAAGTCATTGAAGTGTCCGGCCTGCAGCGACGCATCTTGGCGGTTGTCCGTGAAACTGAGAAGCTTCTTTGCCTCGTCGTCCAGGTCGTCCGAGGTCTTGAGCCTCTGGATAATGTTGAGGGCGAGGATCGTCGTTGCAGTCGAACGGCTGTCGACTCCGAGCGTTCGCAGCTTCGAGAGGTCATTGCGCTCCTTCTTCGGATACGCGCTGTCGCAGTTCGGACAGAATGGAAACGGCGCGCGCAGGAAGACGAAGCGCTGGCCTGCAGCCGACTGATTGCCCGAGGGATCGAGGTGCATGACCTCTGGTTCGTCGCCCTTCCGATTCCGCCGGAGCTTGTCGTCGGCACCGGTCGTGTCCTTCCAGTCGGCCGGAAGGCGGGCGAAAGCGGCGCGAGGGTCGTCGGGCCATGCGCGAGCAGGATCCTCGGCCTGGAAGAGGTAGCCCGACTCGTGATTCTCAAGCTGAGTGCGCTCAAAGCGTCCACGTGGAACGATGCGCTGGGTGTCGTCAACGGTGACGCGATCGACGCGGAAGTAGTGATGTCCGCAGTCCTTGCAGAAGCACAACGGAAGCAGGATGCGAGAACGGTCGCCAGGAACGAACTGCTGTCCGCGGAGCGTGACATGCCAATGGTCCGGCGACTCCAGCGAGGCCCATACAGTGTCGCCACGCGTCACGAACTGGTGCAAGCGGAAGGCGAAGGTAGGGAGACCCGTCGTCGGATGCGCAACGGCAGCTCCCTGTTCGAGCATGCGGCGAATCGCAATTTGGCAGACGTCGAGCGGCGCACCGGTCAACTGGGCAAGATCGTGCGAGGCGCCTGCTGGACCTTCGGACGCTCGCGGGCGAGCCCGCTTCAGACGGGATCCGTCCGACTCCGTTGCGAGTCCGAAGGTGGTCTCGATCCACGACGCAAGCGGGTTGGAAACGATCGCGTCGAATGATGTACCGGAACCCGCGGCAACATCGGCCTTCTCAACCACCGCTTTTGCGAGCGCGCGCCGAATCGGCTCCTGCGTGAAGTCGAGCGGGGCGGTGATTCTTGTCAGCGTCTCGTCGATGACGCGATCGGGACCAACGGATTGCCCAAAGATCGCAGAGGCGACAGAAGCGATCGCCGCGCGGCGTTGCGGCCGTGTGCCGTCGCTCGCCATCGTTGCGCTCGTTCCAGCACAGAGCATGCGCTCACCGCTGAATGCCTGGCGGCAGCGACGAACGAGCATTGCGACATCCGCTCCTTGCCTTCCGCGGTAGGTGTGGAGTTCATCGAGCACGAGGAACCGGAGGTCGCGCGCAGCACCGATCAGCCTTTGCTCATGGTGGCGCGTGAGCAAGAGCTCAAGCATCACGTAGTTCGTGAGCAGGATGTCGGGCGGATCGGCGATGATTCTGTTGCGCTCCTCGGACGATTCCTGCCCCGTATAGCGCGCGTAGGTGACCGGAGGCTTGCCCTCGGGGTAGCCACGCTGGAGGTACTTGCCGAGCTCCTCGAACTGGGAGTTTGCCAGCGCGTTCATCGGATAGATGACGATCGCCTGGATGCCACGGCCTGTGCCCCGACGAAGGACATGGTCAACGATCGGGATGATGTAGGTGAGACTCTTTCCCGATCCCGTACCCGTGGTCACCACATACGGCTCGCCTCGCGCGGCCACATCAATGGCCTCGACTTGGTGCCGGTAGAGCTGCAAAGGCGTGCCGAGATCGGCATCCGTCTTCCGTCGGAAGATCTTGGCGCACTCCGCGTGAAGCGTTCCGGCGCGAACGAGATCCTCGACGCTTCCGCCGGATTCGTACGCCGGGTTCAGCTGAAGGAGAGGGTCCGGCCAGAGGGCGCCACAAGCCATCTCCTCATCGACCTTGGCCCGAAGGGCTTCGTGCCGAATCGCGATGAAGCTCTGCGTGTAGGCGCCGTACTCGGCGACCAAGTCGTTCCGCAGGTCGAAGACATTCATCTCATCACCCTCAGGCCGCCGGGCAGGCACGAGCAGACGGCGGTCATCCTTGGCGGCGAGAGGAATCCCGGGGGCCAAATGATAGTGATTGGCAGTCCCGGATGACTCCTCCGGGGGCCGCATCCACGACCCAACGGCGGAAGCCTGCGGATATCTGTCGGTAGCCGGCGACCAATTCGGTTGTGGGCGCTAGGACAGCTACCCAGTGAACGGCAGGATCGGGGTCCCGGCCCGTGCTCGCCCCGGATCTTCGCCCGATCGGCCCGCCTTGGAGGCGAGCAACCGATGAGCAACCACACCGGCGCCATGGCACCCGACCGCCCCGGTTCGCACCGCCTCAGCGGGGTAAGGGGGATTCGAACCACCCTCACACCTCCAACTCCGGCCGATTCACCCTCCTCGGTGCCTCCGTCGGCCCGTCCTCGACCTTCACCTCGGGCAGCGCCACGAACGACGCCACCTTGTTGAGCTGGGGCACGAACATCCGGTCGAACGAGCCGACGGCCTTGTTGAAGGCCTCCACCGTGGAACCAAGCCGCTGGCCCGCGGTGTTCAGGTGCCTGACCAACACGCCCACGCGCTCGACCAGTTCCTTGGCGTGCTCGCGGACCTGCGCCGCCTTCTCGTTGAACTCCGAGTTCGACCAGTGCATCGCCACCGTCCGCAGGAGGGCAAGCAGCGTGCTCGGGGTCACCACCAGCACCCGCCTGCGCATGGCCTCCTCGTGGATCGAGGGGTCGGCCTCGAACGCCGCGGTGAAGGCGCTCTCGAGCTCCATGTAGAGCACCGTGAACTCGATGTCGCCCGGGGTCTCGGCGGCGTAGTTCTTGGCGGCGAGCGCCCGCACGTGCGACCGCACCGCGTCGGCGTGCGCCTGGCGCAGCGCGGCGCGCTCCTCGTCGGTGCGGCCGGCATCGGTCGAGGCCAGGTAGCTGTCGAGCGGCACCTTGCTGTCGATCGGGATCACGCGGCCGCCCGGCAGGCGCACCACCATGTCCGGACGCAGCCTGCCCTCGGCGCCCTCGTAGACCTGCTGCTGCGAGAAGTGCACGCCCTCGGCGAGGCCGGCCAGCTCGACCACCGTGCGCAGGCCCACCTCGCCCCATCGGCCGCGGCGCCGGTTGTCGCGCAGCGCGCTCGAGAGCGTCTGCGCGGCGCTCGAGGCCTTCATCTGGAGCTCCGAGATCGCGCGCAGCTGCTCGCCCAGGGTGCGCATGTCGCCCTCGCGCTTCTCCCCGAGCTGCGTGACCAGGTGCTCCTGCTTCGCGAGCTGCTCCTTGAGCGGCGCGATGGTGGCTTCGATCGCCTTCTGCCGCGCCTCAAGCTCCTGCTGCGTCAATTCCTTCTGCCCCTTCAACTGGCGATCCACCTGTTCGAGCAACGACTTCGCGGTGTCCTTGAGGACGTCCACGCCCGTGGCCTTGAAGACCTCGGTGAGTGCCGCCTTTGACTCCTGGAACTGCGTCTGGAGCTCGGTGAGCGCGCGCGTGCGCTCGTCGAGCGCCACCTGGCGGGCGCGCATGTCCTGCTGCGCCTGGGCAAGCTGGCGGTTGAACTCCTCGGCGCGCTCGCGCTCGGCGCGCACGTCGGCCTGCAGCCTGGCGGCGGCCTGCTCGTGCAGCTGCGCCGCAGCGCGCGCGGCCGCGGACTGGCCCCGCGCGAAGAGCATCATGCCCACGGCACCGAGGGCGCCGCCGATCAGCATTCCGATCACTGCCGAAGTCAGGTCCATGATTGCATCCTATGGAGTTCGATTTCGTTCCCAACGCCGGGGCGAACGCGCCCCGCGCCGTCCGCGCCGCCCGCACACCCCGCCGCCCCGCCACCCCGGCCACCCCGGAACTGCAGCCCCTGCCGCTGCGCCGCCGATCTCTGGTAGATGCCATCCACCGATCCCGTGCGCTCCGCTTCGCCCATCGATCCATGCATGGGGGCCCCCTCCGTCCGGCATGCGCCCAGGCGCGTCGCGATGCTGCACCGCCCGCTGGTGGCGGCTGGGCTTGGTGCGGTGGCAACGCTTGCGGTCACGCTGCTGGTGGCGGCCGGCGCCGCATCGGCTCCCGACCGAGGTCGTTGCGTGGGCATGTTCATGGCCGGCGCCCCGGGCACCGGCGGCCCGCTGCCGCGGCACATCGCCGCCGACGCCACCAGCCTGACCATCCGCGGCCGCGTTCCGTGCGCGGACAACGTGATGGGATGGGCGCCGCAGGGCCCGTGCCGGGTCTTTGAGGATGGCACGGTGGAGATCCTGGTGGCCCCGGTGCCGCCCTGCCCAGGCGGCGACTACTACGTCTGGCTCGCGTACCCGCGCTGAGCGGCTGGCTCATGTCGGAGCCTCGATTCCCTCGGCGGGGGTGCCGCCCTTGCCGAGCGCCACGGTGATCATGGCTTCCGCGGTGGGTCGCATCGCGTACGGCACCGTTCGGCCGAGCTCGGAGAATCCGGACAGCCGGACCCGCGTGCGCCCGATCACCATGCCCGCCAAGAGCCACGGGCGCACTTCGGGATCCGCCATCGCCGTGTGGATGGTCACGGCAAGCGGCGCAGCTTCCGTAGTGCGCAGCCCCGCACGCATGTTCCACACGCGCTGTCGCACGTCGGCGGGAAGGAACCGCTCGACGCAGTCTTCGGCAGGGATCACGCCGGGCAGCTCGGCGTCGGTTGCCTTGCCTGCCGCCAGCGCCTCCAATCGCTCGGTGGCCGCCGCCCGGACGACCCAGATGCCGTCACCTTCGGCCAACTCCTCCACCACCTCGCGCGGCGTGCGCGGGTTTCGGGCGACGGCAATCCTGGTCCAGAAGCATGCGCTGTCGGCGGACGTCCGGAGCACCTCGACCGGGCAGCGCGGCCCCGCCACGAAGGCCACCCGAGGCAAGGCGTTGTAGGAGTGCCGCATGGCCAGGATGGCGCACTCGCGGCCCGTCCACTCTTCCTCGGGGCCGGTGCGGCCGATCGGGTGTCCGTCGGCGCCGATGGGTGCGCCCGACGCCCACGCCCGCGCCATGGAGCGCTGCATGGCCTCCGGGCAGCAGAGGCGCTCGGCGATCTCCAGAGGCAGCGCGGGGTGGGCCACCAGCGCATCCTGCACCGACGTGTCGGGGTCGTCGTAGAGCATGCGCAGCACTTCGGGATCCTGGCACGACTGTGCCACGTGGGCCCGAACGCGGGGCGTGGGATCGGTGGCCAGCATCCGGGCGACGTCGGGCGGAAGATCGCGTCGCAGCGCCACCGCCGCGCGGACCCGCCACACGCGATCGCCGACGAGCCGAAGGATGGTCTCGGCGGGCAGTGCCCCATCGGCCGCCATGGTGGAGCGCATGCGATGGCGGAACTGGCCGGACCCAGCCAAGGCCACCGGATCTTCGCCCGGCTGGAGTTCGCCGCAGAACCGCGTGCGCTCGCCACGAAGGAACGACTCGTAGTGCTGATGCTGCGATCGGCGCGAATCCATGGTGACCCGGCGCATCCCCACCCGCCGCGTGGCCGCATCCATCGTGAACGCCCGCAGTGCCTCGGGCGACATCGACCGCTGCGCCCGCACGTACTGGTCGACCGAGCTGCCAGGCGTGCGGCAGATCAGGAGCGACACGTACGGGTCGTGCCCGTCGATGCACCCATGCCGGGCGAGCCCCGTGAGCACGCGCCCATCGCCCTGACACAGGCAGAGCCGGGCCGACTGGACCGAGTACGAGCGAATGACCCGCTGGAGCGCTTCGAGCCACGGCTCGCGGAATGCGCCGGGAGCGTTCACGTTGAGCGTGGCCACCGGCTCCTCGGTGAGGAGTTCGAGCGCTGCCGTCGGCGCCAGGGGGTGCATGGCGATCCGCCGCGCGACCCGCACTCCCCTGTTGGCGAGCGTGGGCAACCGACGCGCCAACGCCACCATGAGGTCGGCCGGGAACTCGAGTTGACGGACGAGGCCGGAGAGCACGACTTCCGACATCGAGAAGAGAAACCCCGGATCGGTCACCGTGGCCAGGTCGAATGCCGGGTTGGTCAGCACTTCTCGGGGATAGTGGCCCGCCAACCGACGCAGCTCCGTGAAGGGCGTGGCGGGATCCGCTGCCCGCTGACGGTCGCAACGACGCTGCTGCACGGCGGCCGATGCGGCGCGAGGTGCGGGTGCCGGGATGGTGCTCATGGGCGCACTCCTGGTGCACCCACCATCCTCACCACCTCCCCAAACGGAAACCCACCATCGCGCAATCCGCCCGGCGTCACCACCCACAGCACGGGGCGGTCGGGCGCGGCTTCGGGGAAGGTGCCGAAGCCGTCGGTCAGGTAGACGGCCAGGCGCGGGATGCCGCCGTTGGCGCGGGGCGTGGCTTCGGCATCGCCCGCCCCCGGGGATGTGCAGTGAAAGAACGGCCGGAAGTCCGTTCCCCCTCCACCGTTGGCCACCGGGAGCGGGCGATCCGCCGCCACGTCGAACGGGCCCGTGCACGCGGCGTCGGCGTAGTACAGGCGGCAGCGCACCGCCGGGTACGCGCTCAGGATGCCGCGCAACTCGCTGAGGAAGTCGCGCAGCTGCTCTTCGTCCACCGATCCGCTGGTGTCGATGCAGACGTCGACGTCAAGACCTTCGCCCTGCAGCTCTTCCACATAGAGCCCCTGCCACAGGTGCCGGCGGTCGAACCCCGAGTAGTCGTCGGGCGTCTGCACCACGTGGCGCCAGAGCGCGCTGCGCCAGTCGAGGCGCGGGGCGTGGGTCTCGGCGATCGAGCGCTCGAGCAACGCGGGCATCCGGGTCCATGCGTGCGGATCGCCCCTGGCCGTGGCCTCGGCGCGGTGCACGGCGTCCGACCAGAATCCGCGGAGCCGGTCGGCCTCGGCCGGCGACAGGGGCTGGCCGTCGGCGCCGACCGGGTCCTGCAGGTCGTAGACCTCCATCCGAAACCGAGACCGAGGGCCATCGGTGCGGGACTTGATCCTGCGCAGACGATCGTAGATCTCCTCGGCGCTATGGGCCGCCAAGCTGGGCATCTCGCAGCAGCCGCTCGGCAGGTCCAGGTGCGCGAGCTTCCGGATCAATCCGTTGATGTGGATGTCGGCGGCGATGTTCCACAACTGCGCGTCGCGCGGTCCGCGGCGCACCGTGTGCAGGAGCGCGCAGTGGAGGAGTTCGTGCACCACCAGCCCGTCGAGCTGCTCGCTCGAGAGCGGCGCCACGAACTCGGGGTTGAAGAACAGCCGGCGGCCGTCGGTGGCCGCGGTGGGCACGTCGCCCGTGACCTCGGTGGGCGCCATCAGGAGAAGCGACGAGAAGAACGGGTGGTTCGCCGAGATCCGCAGCTTGCTCGCCTGCAGGCGGCGCTCGATCGCGGCCACGGTGACGGGGATGGCGGGCGTGGGCGCGCTCATGCGATGGCCATCACCTCGCGGGTGTCCTTGGCGAAGGCCTGGAACGCCGCATCGGCGCGCAAGGCCTGCGCGAGCGGGCCCTGCAGCCCCTTGCTCGTCATCGATCGCACCAGGTCCTGCATGAAGGTGCGGCACCACTCGGTGTTCATGCCCGCCTCGACCCAGCGGAAGGCGTGGACGGCGCCCTCGGCGGTGCGGGCGCGCAGGGCGAGCCCGATGGCCGTGGCGTAGCGAACCGAGAGTTCATCGGAGCACGGGATGCCCGCGCCGCGGCCGTCGAGGATGGCCTCCAGGTCGGGAAGGCCGCTGTACACGGCCTGGTAGGCGTTGAACTCGGCGGTGGCGGCGGGGCCGATGACGCCCTCGGGGCCGAGGTTCGCCTTCATGAGGGCGTCGGCCATGAACCAGCTGCGAGGCGACGGCCACGCCGGTCGCGTGGGGTCCATGCGATGCAGGAGGTCCGGGCGGAAGGCCAGGAACGCAAGCACGCGCTCCGACACGCCGTGCGCGATCGCGTGCGCCTTGAAGCTCTCGAGGTCGGCCGCCACCTCCAGGTGCACGAACCGGTTGGCAAGCGGCGCGGGCATGTCGAACACCGAGGCGCGGTCCTCCTTGCGGTTGCCGGCGGCCCACACGAACCAGCCCTCGGGCAGTGCGTAGCTGCCGACGCGGCGGTCGAGGATCAGTTGCTGCGCCACGCCCTGCATGCTCGGGGAGGCCATGTTCAGCTCGTCCAGGAACAGCACGCCCCTGCCCCCGCGCGGCAGGAACTCGGGCGGGTACCAGCGCGCCGTGCCCGCGGAGCCGTCGGGCGCGTGCTGCGGCACGGGCAGGCCGCGGAGGTCGGTGGGCGCGAGCTGGCTGAGGCGGACGTCGATGAAGTCGAGCCCCGCCTCGGCCGCCGCCTGCGCGACGATCGACGACTTGCCGATGCCGGGTGCGCCCCAGATCATGAGGCTGAGGCGCAGGTCGTGCGCGAGGATGGACGCGAGGTAGGCGGAGAGTTCGCGGGGAGTCATGGGTGATGAAGGTGCGGCGGATTGCGGCGGGCGGAACGGGCCCCACGAGGGGCACGGGAATCATGCCGTGCGAGGGGGAAGTTGGTGCTTCGCCGGCCCCTACTCCGACTCCTGCAGCGCCTTGGCCGCGCGGCGTCGGGCCCGGCTCGCGTGGTCGGGCGCGTGGTCCACCCCGTCGAACGGCCACGGCACGCGCGCCAGCGGGGACAGCACGGGGGCCAGGTCGACCAGGCTCAGCTCGGGGCCCAGTTCCGACGTCCCGTTGGCCGCCATCCACTCAGCCACGGCGGTAGCGGCCGCAAGCGTGCGGATGCCGCACTCGGTGGCGGCGCCGGAGATCCGTTCGACGGCCTCGGGCGCCACCGTGAATCCGGCGCGCTGCAGCGCTCGGCCGATCCGCACCGACTCCGATGCCCGCGTTCGCCACGTGAAGTACGTGCGCTCCACCCAGCGCACCCGGGCATCGGCCGCGTCCGGCGGGATGCGCATGGTGCCGATGATGGTGAAATCGGCGTAGCGGCGCGCGCCCCGTGCGCGCGCGGGCGGCGTCATCTCGGGCGGGGACATGTCCGGGAGCCCGAGTTCGGGCGGCAGCGACGAGACCACGAGCCGCTGCCGATGGGCGGCCTGCGCGATCGCGCGCCCGAACACGGCGTGGTGCGGTTCAAGTCCCGAGATCAGCACGATGCCCCGATCGGGGCACCCGCGGAAGACCGCGTGCAGGTCGTGCAGGCCGGTGACGGTGGACATCTCCACCTCGAACAGCGGCTCGCACATGTCGCGAGCGATCGCCGCGACCAAGGCACGCTTCCCGGCGTCGGCGGGGCCGGCGATCACCGTGTGCGGGAATCGACGTCCGCCCACGAGGCACGCATCCACGGTGCGCGCGATCGCGGCGGCAAGGTAGGGGTTCTCGGTGAAGTGGCACACGGACTGCGGCGCCAGGTCGGCGGCCGTCAGGAGGGTTCGCGGGGGCGTTCGGTCGCTACGGTCGGGCATGTTGCGCAGTCTGCACCACGATGGTGAAGTTGATGCTGCAGCGCGGCGGGGTGAGCCTTCACGAACTTTCCCGCAACCCGCACGCGCAACTGCTGCGAATGGCTGCGTGAGGCGCTGACGCGCCGCATCACCGCGACACAACCCCGGACCCGGAGGAATCATGAGCTCAGCCAAGCCGCATGTTCACGAATGCGTCACCGAACGCCCGCTTGATCCCTCCGCAGACCTGCACCCGGCGACGCTGGTGCATGCGTGCGAGCACCGGGCCCTGTCGGAGGCACTCACGCGCAAGGTGGACGCATCGCTGGCAAGCGGCGCAACGTTCCCCCACACGACGTTCGTCGGATGCCCAGGAAGCGGGAAGCGAGGGCTGGCGCTCGCCCTGGCCGCGGACCTGGGTGCACCGGTCATCGAAGCGCGTCTTGGGGTCCCGGAAGACTTGCGTCGCCTGCACCACCAGCTGCGCTCGGCCACTGCCGGCACCGTGGTGATCTTCGATTGCGGAGCCGTCCGCAACCAGTTCATGACGTTTGCCGCGCAACGCCTGCGTCAAGGACGGCGAATCTGGGATCCCGCGCATTGGACGTGGCACGTTGAACCACCGGAACCGTGGATGGCGCAGAAGTTGCGCGAGCGGTGCTATCCGGCGCTGGTGGTCGTGGCCACGGAAGAGGACCGCATCTCGTTCTCCGACTTGTTTGACGAATTCAGCAGCTGTGGCCGCCAGGAAGTCGGCACCCAACGCGTGTTCGTGAGTCGCTCCCAGGCCACCGACCGCGCCCAGCTTGCCCGTGCCCTGCGAAGGCGTCGGCTCCCGATCGAGGACGCGGCGATCGACATCATGGCCACGCAGTGCTTCGCGCGGTCGCTCTCGTTGATCGACATGGTGAACGCATTGACCGAATGGTGCCACGCGCATCCCGGGTCGACCATGGACGAGGAAGCGGCGACCACCGTGGCAGGCGACCTGGTGGCGTTCATGGCACCGCCCGCCAACCCAAATGGCATGCTCCACGGATCGATCGACCGGTCCGTCGATCACTCGATCGACATGTGCGGCGAAGCGAAGGCGGGCCGCAAAGCGGGTGGGTCCGCCTCCACGGAGGAGCGACGCGAGCTGCTCAAGTTCGCCGCCGTGGTGACCGGCATGCTGTTCGTGGTGATGTCATTGGCCAGCGTGACGGGGCTGTCGATCCACTCGGCGATCTGGGGAACCGATCCATCCCCACCCCCCGCTGAACTCGTTGCTTCACCCTGACGTGCCATGCTTCCCTCCACGGCGGGGCCGAAGCGCCCGCCGGGCCCGGGTTCGCCCGCGGCATGTGCCGCCATCACACCAAGGCACTCGGTGAATCACGCGTCCGACGGCATGCATGCCGGCGCGCCCAGCGTCGAAGAACGACTGGCGCGCCTTGAATCCACGCTCTCGCCCGACGGCACGGTCCGTTGCCGCGGGATCCTGATCATGGACGCGCACGGCGTGGCCAGGATCATCGCCAGCGTCAGCGATTCCGGGGAGGCGATGCTCGAATGGCTCGACAGCGGCCGCGTGCGGCGGGTGATGGTGGCGGCGCGGGCCGACGGCTCCGCGGGGATCCTGCTGGGGGACGCCGAAGCGCGCCCCCGGCTGGCCCTCGGGACCAACGCCCGCGGCGAGGCCAACGTGACCTGCGCCGATGCCGAGGGCCGACCGCGGCTCACCCTCGGCACGGCCCCGGACGGTGCCGCCTTGACGCTGGCGGATGACCGCGGCACCGCGCGCATCACCATGCGGTCGGCCAACGGCGATGCGGTGCTCACCTTCGCCGACCGCGGCGGCGGCACGCGGATGTCGGCGGGCACGTTCGCCGACGGCACCGTGGCCGCGCCGACGCGGCCGTGATGAGGGCGTGGGTCGGGACATGGCGACCGCGGGTGCCGGGGAAACTCGGCGGTTTCCAACTTGAATTATTCTCCTAGTTGTTTAAACTAGTTGTATGGTTCACCAGGTCGGTTCATTCGAAGCGAAGACACGTCTGGCCGAACTCCTCCGCCTTGCCGAGCGCGGCGACGAGGTGGTGGTGCTGCGCCGCGGCCAGCGCGTGGCCGTGATCATGGGAGCGGCCCGCTACGACGAGATGACCAAGACGAACGGCATCGACTGGCGCGAGGCGGCGCGCGCGTGGCTCGATCAGGGCCCCGGCATCTCCGGCGACGACCTGCGCACCATCATGACCGACGCCAAGAAGGGCCGGCCGTGATGATCGCCGTGGACTCGTCGGCGGTGATCGCCCTGCTCCTTCGCGAGCCGAACGCGCGCCGGATCCTGGACGCGTTGACGGAGTCGGAGTCACTGCTCGCGCCGGCGCTGATGCCCTACGAGGTCCTGAACGCGCTGCACGCGGCGGTACGGCACGACCGACTCGCCGAAGAGGGCGTCGGCCGATGCCTGGCGCACTACCTGCAATTCCCGTGGGCGCTGGACATTCACTCGTCGTCGTCACGGCTGCGCGACGTGTCTCGATTGGCGGCGCGCCACGGATTGTCGGCGTACGACGCGGCCTTCCTGGAGATCGCGCTGCGCCACGGCTGTCCGCTGGTCACGCTGGATGCCGCGCTGCGCGAAGCCGCAGTCGCCGAACTGGTGGAGGTGCGGCCCAAGGTCGCCGACCGGCCATCGCCTCGGTGATTCGCACCGGTCTTGCCGTCATGACTGGGGGGCTGGGCGCGGCGGAAGCGGGTAGCGCAGCACCACCGAACTCGGCATCGGCGGATACGGCACGACGGCTCGGAACAGGACGAAATCCTCCGCCTTCCATCCCGCCCGCTCAACCACGGTCCGGATGAGCCGGGGCCGGTCCTCGACCAGGTCGCTCTCCATCGACTCGGCCCGCGGATCGATGCGCTCGATCTCGACCGAGATCGGAAGCCGATATCGCTCACGAATCTCCGGATCCGGATCGAACGTCCCGAACGGCCGCCCGTACACCGCCACCTCCGGGCGGAACTCGCCGAGCATCGATCGATGGACCATCACGTCCATCTGCGCGAACTCCGTGGGCATGGTGACGAACGCCACCATCTCGCCGTACTCCGGCTCGGCCGAACCGGGCGGTGCATAGCGATCGAACGCCGCGCGCTCGATCGACCCGAACATGAACGTCACCGCGCCGCGCTGGCCGATCGGGCCATCCGCCAGCTCGTGCCGGACCTCACCGTCGGCGCGCACGCTGCGGACCTCGGCGCCGGGCGGCGAGCAGAACGATCGCATGATGAGATCCGGCTCACCCGCGGCTGCGGCGGCTTCGATCGGAATGAACTCGCGCGCCCGCCGGCCACCATCGGCTGCGACGCCGTAATGGTGAAATCGAAAGATCGGCCATCCCTGCACGCTGCGCAGCCGGCGCAACTCGTGCAGCCCCGCGGCCACCACGTCGTCGAGCCGGTCGGGACGATCCGAAGTGGGCGCGAGCACCTGGAGCATCGAGCGGACGCGCGCCTGCACCCCCCAGATGCCGGAATTGCCACGGAACGCCAGCTTGCGGGAGACCTCGAGCGCCTTGCCGCCCAGCGGCATCCCGTCGATCAGCAGGTCCAGCGTGACGCGATCGCCCGCGTGGGTCCGCAGCATGTCGTCGAAGGCCCCGAAGTCGCGGCGGACCGGCTCGGTCACGGAGGGTTCCGCGCCCTCGCGCTCCATGGCGCTCAACAGCAGCCCCATCCCCTCGGCTCCCGGGATCAACGGCACGGCCTCGAGGGGTTCCACAGTCTGGAGCACCTTGGCGACCTTCCAGGTGAGGTTCTTGTTGAGCTTGAACCGCCTGGCGACCTCCTGGGGTCGGGAAGCGTCCGCCCCGACCGCCTCGTACATGGCACGGAGCGAACCTTGCAGCGCATGAACGCAGGCGCGGCAGTGGGGAGTGAAGTCCTGAGGGGGTGGCGGGGTCACCTCGCCGGAAGGGTAACGCGCGACCGGCATCGCCGCCGATCGGCTCGGCCCCGAAGGGAGCACGACGCCGGGATCGCTCACTCGGATCCCGGGCAGATGCCCCAGTTGCCCAGCAGGATGCCCAGGTCAATGCCGTTGACCACGCCGTCCCGGTTCAGGTCCGCGGGCCCGCCCTGATCCCACGCCCCGAGCATGATTCCGAGGTCGATGCCGTTGACGTCGCCGTCGGAGTTCAGGTCGGCGGGGCACGCCGACGGATCCGGCCGCAGGTCGAGCACGAAGATCACCTGCTGGCCCGACTCGCCGCGCCCGGCACCGACGATCGTCTTCCCATCGGCCGACACCGACAGCGGCAGCGACAGACGAACCCCCGGAGGGACCTTCGCGCCGTTCTCCTCGGCCAGGGTCTCGAGCGGGACGAATCCGCGGCCGGAGATCCACGCAAACCCCTCGCCGCTGATGGCCGGCGGGCCCCAGCGGAAGAAGCAGCTGACGATGGTGCCGTCCGCGCTGCACCCCGTGGCGTATCCCGGCGCCGGATCCGGGGACGCGCCGAGCGGCGTGGCCTTCGCCGCGGCGGTCCATCGATACGGAACCTGGCCGTTCCCGTCGTTGAAGTTGCCGAATCCGAACACCGTCGTCCCGTCGCTCGTGCAGCAGTTCGCCTCGCCCATCCGCACGCCCGACGGGGATGCCAGCCGCGTCTGCACGCCGTTGACCCAGATGGCGCCCTGCCGGAAGCCCGTGTCGCCGTTGTCCTGCCATCCGAACACGACGCTGCCGTCGAAGTTGGCGCCGTTGGCGCGCGTCGTCCAGCCGAACCAGGAGAACAGGGTTCCGATCGACCCCGAGGCGGTCCACCTCATGGCGCGGTGGCTGCACGCTGAGGGGTAGACGCCGCCCACCACCGTCAAGCCATTCCCCGACATGCCCCATGCGGTGGAGGAGTTGATGTCGCACGATGCACCCAAGTTGCCGAGAAGCTGCCACTCGCCGGCGGCGATGTCGTAGATGGCGGCCTCGACCTTCCCCTGCGGGTTGAGCACGTTGCCGCACAGCCGACTGCCGTCATCGGCCACGTTCGAGCTGCCGCCCGCGCCCTGGATGCCCGGCGCGATGCCGCCGATGAAGACCGAGCCGGTCTCCTTGGTCCAGTAGAAATACTGCGCCCCGTAGCCGGAAACCACACGTCCGTCGGCACTCACGCCGGTCATGTAGCCGCCCGTGGCGTTGATCAAGTGCAATTCGCCCGCAATGGAGGGTGCGGCGAACAGGATGGACGGGGCGAGGATGGCGGTGATGCAGCGCATGGTTGGGTTGACTGAGGGAGGTGGTGGTCGAGCGAAGCGCGGGGCCCGGTCATGGGCATGGGCCCCAGTTGCCCAGCAGGATGCCCAGGTCAATGCCGTTGACGATGCCGTCGTGATTCAGGTCCGCTGCCCCGCTCTGGTCCCACGAACCGAGCAGGATGCCCAGATCGACGCCGTTGACGTCGCCGTCGTCGTTGATGTCGCCGGGACACGTCGGCTTGGACGGGCGTAGGTCAAGAACGAACGTCACGTCGATCTCCTTGACCGTGTCTCGACCCGTCCCGACCACGGTGAGCCCGTCGGCCGACATGGCCAGGGGAAGCGAAAGCCGTGTTCCCTCCGGAACGACCACGCCGGCCTCCTCCGCCAGTTGCTCGAGGGGCACGTACCCGCGGTCCGCGATCCACATGAACCCGTTGCCCGACGTGGGCGGCGGCCCGGCACGGAAGAAGCACAGCACCCGCGACGCATCCCCGCTGCAGTCGACCGCGAACCCGGGGAGCGCCGGATCCGTGGCGGTGCCGAGGCCAACGGTGCCGCCGGCCTGCGTCCAGCGGAACGGCTGCTGGATTCCCGCGATGGTCGCTTGGCCAACCACGACCTGTCCATCCGAACTCGCGGCGTTGGCCTCGCCGTACAGGGTGTACGACGTGCCAGTCGGTGACGAGAGCCGCGTCTGCACCCACGACGTTCCGCTCGAGCGCCAGAAGCATGGACGTCGAACTCCGGTGTTGTCCGCCTGCCAGCCGACCACCGTGGCCCCGTCGCCGCTCACCGCATTCGCGCGTCCCGACCAGCCGAACCAACTCTGCATGGTGGCCATGCTGCCGGAGGCTGCGTCCCAGCGGAACGCGCGGAACGTCCCGCACGATGCCGCGTATCCGCCCCCGACGACCACGGCGCCGTCGGCAGACATGCCGTATGCCGAAGTCGACGTGATGTCGCAGCTGCCGCCGAGCCCTGGACCCGACGTCCACATGGTGTCGGCGATGGAGTAGCGGGAAGCCTCGGCCTTGCCGTCGTCGTTGAGCGCCCCACCGGCGATCAACGCGCCGTTGGCGGAGATGCGTCCGGTGCCGCCCGCGCCCTGCGAGCCCGGGGCGATCCCGCCGATGTACACGACACCGGCATCGCGCGTCCAGAAGAAGTACTCGGTCGACGCGTTGCCCACCACCACCCGTCCGTCATCGCTGACGTCGGTCAGGAAGACGGGCTTGCCCGCCGGGACCGGCAGCAGCACCAATTCGGCTGCGCCGGCCCCGGAGGCAAGCAGGAGGGAGACGCACGTCGCGATGCGCATGGCGGGAGGAACCACGCGGGCCATCAGACGCACGGACCCCAGGACCCCAGGAGCACACCGAGGTCTTGTCCGTCCACTTCGCCGTCGCCGTTGAAGTCGGCGGGGCATGCACCGGCGCCACAGGCACCCCAGGAGCCCAAGAGCACGCCCAGGTCCTGGCCGTTCACCTCGCCGTCGTCGTTGAAATCGGCGGGGCAGGTCGAGGCGGGACCGAACACCCGGGCGCGCATCAGGAAGAAGTCGGTGCCCGTGGGGGTGTCGGGGTTCGCGTCGCTGGCATTGGTCACGAACCATCCCGTCTCGCTGAGGCCGGTCGAGCCGCCGTTGCCGCTCTGCCCGGCGTTGCCGACGGGGCTGAAGGACTTCAGGCCGAACCCGGTGACGTCCGTCGTGCCCAAGCGCAGGATCATGCGCAGGCCGGTCGACGCGCTCCACGCGTAGAGCGCCTTGTCGTCGACGCCGGGATTCACCTTTCCTGCCAGCGGCAGCGCCACCACCATCTCGCCCTTCGCGTTGATCGCCGGCGCCGAGGAGCCGGCGTAGTTCGCGGTCAGCTGGACACCGGCGGGGAGACCAGGAGCCTGCTCACCGCCGCGGAAGATCGCCTCGAACGAGTTGGCCGCGATGTCGTAGTCCACGGCGACGTTCGATGACGTTCCGCCGTTGCTGATGCCGGCATTGAAGATCAGGTGGTTCGTGGCCGTGAACGCCAGCCCGGTGCCGTTGACGTTGGAGAACGTGCCCCCGTTCCACGGACCGGACGCGTCGCCCTCGCGGAGGATCACGCGCGACCCACCACTGGGGTCGTACAGGCAGAGCACCAGGTCGTCGGCGGCGGTCACTCCCGGGCCGGCGATGGATGCAGTGAAGACGAAGCGGCCGTCGGCGCCGAGCCCGCGGCCGTTCACCGTGAAGGTTCCGGTGAACGTGAGACCGTCGAGGCCGTACACGCCGTCGCCTTCGCGCACGGCGATGCGGGGCTCACCGTCGATCGAGAGCAGCACCGCCGCGTCGTTGGCGGTGGAGGTGGAGCCGCCCGCGAGGGTGGCCGTGCACAGGATGCTGTTCGCGTTGATGATGCCGCCGAACGAGCTGAAGGCGGAGAGGTACGTGCCGTCTGCGAGTCCCGGGGCGACCTGGCCACGGCGGAACACGAGCTGCGCGGACGAGGGGCCGTCGGTGCCCAGGAGGAAGAACCCGTAGTTGTTGGCGGTGGCGCCGCTGGTCACGGTGTCGCCGCCCGCGGTGTTCGAGAACCACAGGAACTTGCCGTCGTTCGTGACGCGCGCGGTGGCGGTCGAGAGGTTCGATGAGCTGAAGTTGGTGGTCAGGTAGGTGCCGGCGGACGCGCCGGGCGCCTGCATCCCCACGATGCCCATGAGGTACGCGGTGCCGTCGGGACCGACGAGCCACATCGCGCTGTTGTTCTGCGAGGCTCCGGCGGTGTGCACCACCGAGCCGCCGTTCAGCATGCCGCCCACGACCATGTATCCCGAGGCGGACGTGGAGAACGTCGTCGTGATGCCGTTGACGCCGGCGCCGGCGATCAGCTGGTTGAACACCGCGCCCGAAGGCGCACCGGCGAGCGCCGGGCTGCCGTTGCGCGCGACCAGGTTCAGTGCGCCCGGGATGCCGCGCATGAGGACGCGCTGGTTGGCGCTCGTGAGCGTGGCGTCGGCGTTCTGGATGAGGTTCGCGACGATCACGCGGCCCTCGTCATCGACGCAGCCGTTGTTGAACGCGCCGGGCACCCACACCGCGGTGGGGACGCCGGCGACGTCGGCATCGGTGGACTGGCGAGCGACCAGCTCCCACGTGACGGACTGGGCGTGGACGGCGGCGGTGAACGAGGTGGCGAGAACGACGGCAAGCGACGGACGGTGCAGCATG
>Ga0255182_1000084_pt1 | contig 95633 bp, 71 predicted proteins | sample Atl_UVDOM_RepA_8_FD_188420 | JGI IMG/M metagenome (GOLD analysis project Ga0255182, IMG submission 188420) | Freshwater microbial communities from Altamaha River, Georgia, United States - Atl_UVDOM_RepA_8d | ecosystem: Environmental > Aquatic > Freshwater > River | place: USA: Georgia...
CACGTCGGGCTCACGGTGATCGCAGGTGTTGTGCTCGGCCTCGTCCCGGACCGCCCCTGGGGAGCCCGTAGCCTCGCCGCCCCGCCGGGCGGTGTGGTCGCGGGCACGCACTCCCAGGAACAGATCATTCGCGTCGTCGGCGGTGGCGGACCAGACGAGAAACTGACCACGTTCGCCGTGGACGCGGACGGACGGGTGCTCGCCGGCGTGGCCGGCGAGAAGTCGCTGCTGCGTGTCTATGACGGCCGCGGGGAACAGGTGGCCGAGTGGCCCCTGCCCGTACCGCCCGAGGCCGTCAACGTCGATCCCCAGGGCGACATCCTCGTCGCCGGCCAGGGAGAGATGCTCAAGCTCGACGGCACCGGAAAAATCATCCTGCAGCGAGAGGCGCCCAACATGGCCGGTGCCGCCGAAGCCGCCCGCGGCGTGCAGCGGCGCGTGCGCGACCAGGCGGGCCGCGACCTGACCGCGAAACAGCGGGCGCTGGTGCAGTCGTTCCGGAAGCAACTGGCCGACACCGAGCGGAAACTCGCCGACATCGACAGGGATCTCGTCGAACTCGACAAGCGCGAGCTTGCGGGAGAAGACACCGCGGAAGGCGACACCATCGCCGCGGCCCGCGCCACGCTGCAGAAGCGTCGGGAACTGTATGAAAAAAAGCAGGCGAAGCTCGAGAGCAACATCCGCAACCCGCCGAGCCCGAAGCCGACCGGATCGGCCCGCCAGGCGGCCCCCCTCCGCCCCATGCCCGAGCCCGCGGTGGAAGTGCGGCAACTCGTCGCGGCACAGATGAAGATCGCGGCGATATCGGCCTCGAAGACTGACATCTTCTTCACCTGCAACTCGAGCACGGGCACCGGCTTCGACGTCTGGCGCACGGACCACCAGTTCGACAATGGCCGCAAGGTGGGCGAGTCGCTGCGGGGCTGCTGCGGCCAACTCGACGTGCAGGCCAACGACCACGCCGTCTACGTCGCCGAAAACACCCGGCACCGGGTGCGTGGCTTCAGCCGAGACGGACGGCCGCTGGTCGAGTTCGGGTCGAGCGCGCGCGGTCAGGACGACGCCTTCGAGGGCTGCTGCAATCCGATGAACGTCGCCTTCGGCGACGACGGGTCCGTCTACACGTCCGAATCCGGAAGCGGGCGGATCAAGCGATTCACGGCCGCAGGGCGATTCATCGAGGTCGTGGGCCAGGTGGAACTGGTGCCGGGCTGCAAGAAGGTGTCCATCGCCGTGTCGCCGAGCGGCGACCAGGTCTACATGCTGGACATCACGCGCGGGCACATCGTGGTCATGCGTCGGACGTCGCCCCGGACCGCGGGCGCCGGGGAACAGGCCGTTGTCCCCGCGGCACTCCGACTCGCAAGCGAGGCCGACTGATGTCGCGGGCGGAGCGGGCCACGAACCGCGGCGGTACGGTGCCGCCGGCGGCGGCTCGCAGTCCGTGGAGACGGTCGTCCGCTGCTGGAGGCAGCGGGAGCGAGGCTCGACAACACACTGTTTTTTCGAGACTCGTCGTCCGAAAAACAGGCCGTGGAGGGCTTTTTCCACAGCCAGCTTGGGTGCCGGCGATCGCCCGGGCATCGGCATGCGCGGCTCGGCTGATGCTCCAGATTGCGGCGGTGGCCGCTGCAGCGGCGGGCGCCGCCGGGGCGGACGCCGTATGCGTCGTGGTGATGGACCCCCTCGCGGCCCGACTGTCCTGCCCCTGCGTCAAGGGCTACGCCCAACGCGACTACGACGCGCTCGCCGAGCATCTCGGGAAGGCCCTGGGGCGACCGGTGCGGCTGGGGTTCGGCGCGTCCTTGTCGGCGGGACTGAAGGATGCCGGCTGCGGGCGGGCGGATCTCGTGATCGGCAAGGACTCCGTCGTGCGCGCCGACGGCGCCGCGGCCGGAACGCCGTTGGAGCCCGTGTGCGCCCTCACCGATGCCACCGGCAGTTGCACGACGCGAGGCGTGTTCGTCGTTCCCGCCGACGACGTGGCCGAGTCGCTGGAGGACGTCTTCGACCATGTGTTCTTCCTCGGCCGCCAGGAGCATGCCGAAAAGCACGTCTGCGCCCTGGATGCCCTGCGGGCCGTCGGCATTCCCGAGCCTTCCTCCATCCGGGAGGCGGACTCCTGCAGCGAAGCCGCCGCCGCCATCCTGGAACTGGAATCGCCCGCCCAGGCTGTGGCCGTGATCTCGAGCTATGCCGCGCCGCTGCTCGAGGGGTGCGGGACCGTGCCGAAGGGGGCATTGCGGGTCATCGGCGAAACGCCCCCGGTGCCATTCGTCACGGCATTCGTGCCCCGCGCCACCGCCCCCGCAGCCCGCGACGCGGTCGCGCGGGCACTCCTCGACGTCGCCTCGAGCGCCGATCTCTGCCGCCGCCTGGAATCGTCGCGCGGGTTCGTCCGGCTCCCCGAGCGGGGGCTCGGGGATTGGCCCGGCTGGCGCGGCCCGCAGCGCGACGGCCATGTGGCGTCGTTGCCACCGCGGCTGCCGGAGGCGCCGATCGTGGTCTGGAATCGACCGCTCTCCAGGGCGGGCCTGGGCGGCATCGCGGCCAGCCACCGTCTCGTGGTGTTCGGCGACCGCGACGACGCCGACAGCCAGGACGTCTTCCGCTGCCTCGATGCCATTACGGGCGAGCCCCTCTGGGAATGCGGCTACGACGCCCCTGGCAGCCTGGACTATGGCAACTCCCCGCGCGCGACGCCGCTGATGGAAAACGGCCGTGTCCACCTCCTGGGGGCGTTCGGCGATCTCCACTGCGTCGACCTCGACTCGGGCGCGATCCTCTGGAGGCGTCATCTCGTCCGCGACTTTGCCGTGCCAAAAGCGGCCTTTTCGGCCTGGGGATACTGTGGCTCTCCGCTGCTCGCCGACGGCCGGCTGATCGTCGCCCCCGGGGCGCCTGAGGCAGCCGTCGTGGCACTCGATCCGGCGACGGGGGCCGAGGTGTGGCGTTGCCCGGGCCGGCCGGCCGGCTACGGCTCCTTCGTCGCCGCCTACCCCGGCGGTCGCGGCCAGGTCATCGGGTTCGACGCCGCGACGCTCGGCGGCTGGGATCTGGCGACAGGGACGCGGGTCTGGACGCTCACCCCGGATGTCGGAGGCGGCTTCAACGTCCCGACGCCCGTGGTGCTGCCGGGGCAGCCGCTCCGACTTCTGATCTCGACGGAGACCGACGGCACCCGCGTCTTCGTGCTCGGCGACGACGGCCGGATCGTTCCCACGGCGACGATGGAGTCGACGGCACTGGCAGCCGAGATGGCGACGCCCGTCGTGGTCGGCCGGAGGGTGTTCTGCGTGCAGGACCGGCTGCTGGACCTGGACATGGGCGCCGGCCTCCGCAGCACGCCCCACACCGACACGCGCTTTCTCGACACCTACGCCGCCGCCGTCGCGAGCCGCGACAGCCTGCTGGTGATCGGCAACAACTGCCGCCTGATGCTGTTCGATATCGGGGACGCCGGCTGCCGGCTCGTGTCGTCGGTGGCGGCGCTCGAGCATTCGGCCACCGCCCCCGCCTTTCCCGTCTACGCCCATCCGGCGCTCGTGGGCACGCGGCTTTTCCTGCGCGGAGCGAACGAGATCGCCTGCCTCGAACTCGCCGGCCCCGGCGTCGACGGGCCGCCGCAACAAGACGATTTCGCAGAGTGAATCCGGCGCCGCCGCCGGGCGGCCGCACGGCGGCGGCGCCACGCCCCTCCACGGCCTCGCGGCCCGGCGTTGTTGAAACCTGCCGGGTTTCCCCACACACTATGCGGTCGTCAGAGGCACCTCTGGCCGCGACAACCCGCCCGCCGCAGTCCCGTTCCGCCGCGGCGGACGTGCACGAGGCTTCCCGCATCCGCCCCCCGAAGTCGCATCATGAAGGTTGCAGTCCTCAAAGAGACCTTCCCCGGCGAGACGAGGGTGGCCCTTGTGCCCGCCGCGGTCGGCCCGCTCGTGAAGGCCGGCCTCGAGGTGGCGGTCGAGGCGGGGGCCGGCGAGCCCGCCGGCTTCGCCGACGGCGACTATCGTGCGGCCGGGGCGACGATCGTCTCCCGCGACGAGGCGTTCGCCGCCGACTGCCTGCTTGCCGTCCGCACCTGTGGTGCCGGCGGCGACGCCTGGCATGCCGACCGGGAACGGCTCCGCCCCGGGGTGATCCTGATCGGGCTATGCGACCCGCTCGGCGCCGCGGATGCCTGCCGCGAGGCCGCCGATCGCGGCGCCACCGTGTTCGCCCTCGAACTCGTGCCGCGGATCACACGGGCGCAGAGCATGGACGTGCTCTCGAGCCAGGCCAACATCGCCGGCTACAGGGCCGTCCTGCTGGCAGCCACAGCCCTGCCCCGCATCTTCCCGATGATGACCACGGCTGCCGGCACGCTGACACCGGCGAAGGTGCTCGTGTTGGGCGCCGGCGTCGCCGGGCTCCAGGCCATCGCCACGGCCAAGCGGCTCGGCGCCCAGGTGAGCGCCTACGACGTGCGCCCCGCCGTCAAGGAGCAGGTGCAGAGCCTCGGGGCGAAGTTCGTGGAGCTCGACATCGACACCCGCGCGAGCGAGGCCGCCGGCGGCTACGCCAAGGCGATGGGCGAGGAGTTCTACGCCCGACAGCGGGAACTGCTTGGCAAGGTGATCGCCGACAGCGACGTCGTGATCTGCACTGCGCTCATTCCGGGCCAGAAGGCCCCGACCCTCGTGACACGCCAGATGATGGCCGGCATGCGACCGGGCAGCGTCATCGTGGACATGGCCGCCGAGCGGGGCGGCAACTGCGAGGCGACCGCCTGCGGGCAGACGACGACCATCGACGGCGTCGCGATCCTCGGGCCGACGAACCTACCCGCCGAGGTGCCGGCACACACGAGCCAGCTCTACGCCCGCAACATCGCCACGTTCCTCGTCCACCTGCGGAAGGCCGGCTTGCCCGACATCGCGCTCGACGATGAGATCAGCCGGGACACGCTCGTCGCCGCCGGCGGCCAACTCGTTCACCCGAAGGTGCGGGAGCGGGCGGGGCTGCCGCCGCTCGAAACCCCGCCCCAGGCAGGACCATGAGCGGGCCTGGACGTTCCGCCTCCCACGCCATCCTTCCTTCCGCCCGTCGCGTCCTCCGCATCTTTCCCGCAGCGATTCCCCGTGCCGTGAGCTCACGATGACGTTCCTTCTCGGTCTCCCGGTCGCCGCCCTGCAGATCGCGGGCGTTCCACTCCCGACGCTGTTGGCCGAGGTGACGGCGGCGGAAGATCCGGCGTCGCGGTTCATCCGGCTGCTCACCGTGTTTCTACTGGCCATGTGGGTCGGCTTCGAAGTGATCACGAAGGTGCCGCAGCGTCTCCACACGCCGCTGACGAGCGGCTCCAACGCGATCTCCGGCATCACGGCCGTCGGGGCGATCGTCGTGGCCGGGTCGCTCGCCACGCGGTTCGGCAGCCTGCTCGGCTTCCTCGCCGTGGTGCTGGCCATGATCAACGTCGCGGGCGGCTTCGTCGTCACCCATCGCATGCTCGAGATGTTCCAACCGAAGAAGAAGTAGCCCGCATGTCGAGCCAAGCCTGGATCAACCTGGCCTATCTGGCCGCCTCGATGCTCTTCATCGTGGCCTTCAAGCTGATGACCGGCCCGCGCACGGCCGTGAAGGGCAACTATCTGGGCGCCGCCGGCATGTCGATCGCGGTCCTCGCCGCCTGCTGCGAAAGCCCGGTCATGGAACGGGTCACGACCCACGGGGCTTGGCCCCTCGTGCTCGTGGGCCTCGGCGCTGTGATCGGCGGGGCCATCGGCGCGACGATGGCGCTCAAATACCCGATGACCGGCATGCCGCAGATGGTGGCGCTCCTGAACGGCTTCGGCGGCGCGGCCTCCGCGCTTGTGGCCGGCGCCGAGTTGTGGAATGCCACCGCCGCCGCCAAGGCCGCGGCGACGCCGCTCGATCCCTGGACGCAGTTCGCCATCGCGACGGCGGTCACCGGCCTGATCGGCGCCGTCACCCTGTGCGGCAGCCTGGTCGCGTTCGCCAAACTCGAGGAACTGCCGCGCTTCAAGCAGGCCTGGACCGATCCGAATCGCCATTGGATCAATCTCAGCCTGGCTACGGCGACGCTGCTCGTGCTCTGGGGACTCTGCGCGTTCCCGTCGTCGAACATTCTCTTCTGGCTGCTCGTCATCCTCGGGGGAGCGCTCGGCTGCACGCTCACGATGCCGATCGGCGGCGCCGACATGCCGGTCGTGATCTGTCTGCTCAACAGCTACTCCGGGCTCGCCGCTGCCGCCGCCGGCTTCGTGATCGACAACTCGGTGCTCGTCATCGCCGGGTCGCTCGTCGGCGCCTCGGGCCTGATCCTGACGGCCATCATGTGCCAGGCGATGAACCGCTCGCTCCTGGGCGTGCTCTTCGGCGGCCTGGGCACGACGACGATCGCCAGCGCCGACGACGTCTACGCCGGCAAGGTGAAAAGCGCGTCGGCCGAGGAGATCGCGATGCTCCTGGAAGGAGCGGGTCGGGTCGTGATCGTGCCGGGCTACGGCCTCGCGGTCGCCCAGGCGCAGCATGCCGTCCGCGAACTCGCCGCGGCACTCGAGAAACGGGGGACGACGGTCGAATATGCCATCCACCCGGTCGCGGGCCGGATGCCGGGTCACATGAACGTGCTCTTGGCGGAGGCCGATATCCCCTATGAAAAGCTCCGCGAGATGGACGACATCAACCCCACCTTCCCGGAGACCGACGTGGCGATCGTGATCGGCGCCAACGACGTCGTGAATCCGGCGGCACGAACAGATCCCAAGAGCCCGATCGCCGGCATGCCGATCCTCGACGTCGACAAGGCCCGGACGGTGGTGGTGGTGAAGCGGTCGCTCTCGCCCGGCTTCGCCGGCATCCCCAACCCGCTCTTTGCCGCCGACAACACGCTCATGTACTTTGCCGACGGCAAGAAGGCGATCCTCGACCTCACCGCCGCGATCGAGAAAGGCTAGCGGACATTGCCGCGTGTCGTCCGCGGCCCGATGCGGCGGAGCGGCGGCTCTGAAGGACTGACCGCCTGCCGGGCCCCGGATTCTGCTGCCGTGAAACTCCAGCGCATACGCGTCGCTTTCGGTGTCGGTCGGCCCGCTTGCGCGCTCCTCCTGTACGCCGCGCTGGCGGCGACCGCGACTGCCGCCGACCCGTCCAGAGTGGCCTGGCTCCGTGACGGCGACCGGGTCGTGCTGCTCGGCGACACGTTCGTCGAACGCGAGGGGGATCGCGGCTTCATCGAGACAGCCCTCGTCGTCGTGCACCCGGGGGCAGCCCTCACCATCCGCAACCTCGGCTGGAGCGGGGACACCGTCTGGGCCGAATCCCGCGGGGTATTCGACGGCCCACCCAAGGGATACGAGCGGATGCTCGCGCTCATCCGCGAACTTGCGCCCACCGTCGTCGTCGTCGCCTACGGCCGCAACGAGTCGTTTCGGGGTCCGGAGGGCCTGACCGCTTTCCGCAGCCAGTTGCAGAAGCTCTGCACCGACCTGCGCGGCGCACCCACCGGCCCACGACTCGTCCTCGTGACGCCGCATCCTTTCGAGGGGGCCCAGGCCACCGCCCGCAACGCCTCCCTCGCCGAGTATGCGGCCGTGATCCGCGACGTCGCCCGGGCCGAAGCTGCGCCGCTGGTCGATCTCTTCACCGACATCCGCCGGCATGCCGCCCCCGACGCCGCGCTCACCGAGAACGGCACCCATCTCTCCGATTCGGGCTACGCCGCAGCGGCGGCCGCCTTCGTCGCCGCCTGCGGCCGGGCGCTGCCGGAAGGTTTTCCGGCGACACATGCCGACGTACGCCGTCTCGTCATCGACAAGAATCGTCTCTTCTTCCACCGTTGGCGGCCCGCCAACGAAACCTACATCTTCCTGTTCCGCAAGCACGAGCAGGGCAACAACGCCGTCGAGATCCCGCAGTTCGATCCGCTCGTCGAGGCCGCCGAAGCGCAGGTGCGTGCGGCGGCGAGCACACCTCGCTGAGAACTCCCCGATGCGTGCCCGGCCTGGATTCGCCCTTTCCCGCTTCCATTTCTTCGTGCCCTGGCCGGCTCTTCTGGGGCTCGCGGTGGCCGCCGCTCCGGCGCTTGCCCAGCGCGGCCTCAAGGACATCCCGCCTCCCGATCCGGTCGCCGAACTCGCCGCCATGCAGGTGGCCGACGGCTACGAGGTGAATCTCTTCGCCGCCGACCCGTTGATCAGCAAGCCGCTGCAGATCAACTTCGACACGCAGGGCCGGCTCTGGGTGTCGTCGTCGAGCGTCTACCCGCAGATCCGGCCCGGCGAGGTCGCGAACGACACCCTCACGGTGCTCGAAGACCGCGACGGCGACGGTCGCGCCGACGCATCGGCCGTCTTCGCCTCCGGCCTGCTCATGCCGACCGGGGTGCTGCCCGACGACCGCGACGGCTGCTTCGTCGCCAACAGCACCGAACTGCTCCATCTTGCCGACACCGACGGCGACGGCCGCGCCGACGCCCGGCGGGTCGTGCTTTCGGGCTTCGGCACCGAGGACACGCACCACATCATCCACACCTTCCGCCGTGGCCCCGACGCGCGGATCTACTTCAACCAGTCGATCTACATCCACAGCCACGTCGAGACGCCGCAGGGCGTCCGCCGGCTCAACGGCGGCGGCATCTGGAGGCTCCGGCCGGAATCGCTCGCGCTCGAGGTCTTCGCCCGCGGCTGGGTCAACGCCTGGGGGCACGTGTTCGACGCCTGGGGCCGGTCGCTGGCGACCGACGGCGCCGGGGGCGAGGGCATCTCCTATGCGTTTCCCGGGGCCGCCTATCAAGCCGCAGTCGGCGCGCCGCGGATCCTCCACGGCATGAATCCGGGCAGCCCCAAGTTCTGCAGCCTCGCCATCCTCGACGGCCGCCATCTGCCCGACGACGTTCAGGGCCAGTTCATCACCAACGACTTCCGCGCCAACCGCGTCTGCCGCTTCAGGCTCACCGAGTCGGGCTCGGGATTCACGAGCGAGAAGCTGGCCGACCTGATCCATTCCAAGCGGGTCACGTTTCGACCCATCGACGTGGCGCTCGGGCCCGACGGCGCGATCTACATCGCCGATTGGTACAACCCGATCATCCAGCATGGCGAGGTCGACTTCCGCGACCCACGCCGCGACCGCGAGCACGGCCGCATCTGGCGGGTGACGGCCAAGGGCCGGCCGACGGTCCCTCGGGTCGACTTCCGCCGGCTCACCACGGCCGACCTGTTCGCCCACCTCGCTGCCCCGGAGTCGTACGCGCGGGACATGGCCCGGCGCGAACTTGTCGCCCGCGGCGCGGCATCGAGGTCCGCGGTCGTCCGCTGGCTCGCTGCGCTCGACCGCAGCGCCCCCGATTTCGAGCGGCTGCGGCTCGAAGGCCTGCGACTCCTCCAGGGGCTCGACACCGGCTCCGCCGGCGACGTCGATGCGGCCCTGCTCCAGGCCGTGCTCGCGTCGCCCGAGCCGCGGGCCCGGGCGGCGGCGGCCCGGATCATTCCCGACTGGGCCGATCGCTTGGACGCCCCGGTCGAACTGCTCGCCGCCGCGGTCGACGATCCCGCGCCGCCGGTGCGGCTCGAGGCGGTGCGGGCCTTGGCCGCGGTCGGCGGGCAGCGGGCCTCCGAACTCGCCTTCCATGCCATCGACCACCACCGCGACGAGCCGCTCGACTACGCCCTCTGGCTCACGGCCCGCGAGCTGCGCGACGCCTGGCTGCCGGCCGTCGTCGCCGGCACGTTCGACGATGGCGGCCGACTCGGCCGGCTGGTCTTCGCCGCCGAGGCGGTCGATGCCTCTGACGCGGTGCCACGGATCGTCGCCCGGCTCGACCAGCCCGACATGTCGACGGCCGATCGGGCCGCGGCCCTGCGGTGCATCGCCAGGCTCGGCGACGCCGCACAAGTACGGATGGTGTTCGACGTGGCAGTGGCCCCGACGACGGCCCCACGCGATGCCGCCGAACTCCTCGGTCGCCTGCTTGAAGCTCACAAGCGGCGGCGGACGGTGCCGGCGGGAGACGTCTCCACGATCACCGGCCTCGTGACGGCCGCCGACGAGCAACTGGCGATTCGGGCGATCGAGGCGACGGCGGCCTGGCGGCCCACCGGGGCCGCCGAAGCCGTGGCCGGAGCTGCGGCCGACTCCGCGCGGCCGGCAGGCGTGCGACAAGCGGCCATCGCGGCGCTCGGGTCGATTCCGGGCGACGGCGCCCGGGCGGCCTTGCGGGCACTCGCTGCCTCCAGCGACGCGAGTCACGGCCTGCGGGCCGCGGCGATCGCCGCGCTCGTGCCGCATGCCCCCGACATCGCGGCCGCCGAGGCGGTGCCCTTCCTCGTAGCCTCCCGAGATGGGGCGGCGAGCGACGTCGTCTTCCGCAGCTTCCTGGCCGCCAAGGGGGCCGCCGACGCGCTTGCCGCGGCCCTCGGATCACCGGCCACGCGGCTCTCCCCGGCGGTCGTCAAGGCGGGCCGGCAGGCGATCGGCTCCGCCGGCCGCGCGGAGCCGGCGCTCGCCAGGGCTCTCGAAGCCGCAGCCACGGCAGCGGGAGAGCCACCGGCGACCGCCGGCGGATCGCGACACGCCATGAGCGGCGCCGACCTCGACGCCTTCGTCGAGCTTGTGCGAACCAAGGCCGACCCGGCCCGAGGTGAGGCGATCTACAAGCGGGAGGCACTCAAGTGCGGCTCCTGCCACCGGATCGGCGATCATGGCGCGAGAGTCGGCCCGAACCTCGCCGCGATCGGTGCCGCCAGCCCCCTCGACTACATCATCGACTCGCTGGTGCATCCGGCAAAGAACGTGAAGGAGGGCTACAACACGGTCGTCCTCCTCACCACCGACGGCCAGGTCGTGACCGGCATCCCGATCGCCCGTGGCGACGAGGAGGTGGTGCTCCGCGACGCCACCGACCGCGAGGTGCGGGTGCCGACCGCGAGTATCGACGAGGAATCGGCGGGCACGTCTCTCATGCCCGCGGGACTCGTCGACTCGCTCTCCCGGGAAGAGCTCGCCGACCTGGTCCGCTACCTGTCGGGCCTCGGCCGCTGACAAGCTGCCGGAATTCTCCGCGGCGACGCCTCTATCCCGCCGGCACCAACACCTCCCTCCACAGGCTGTCGGAGACGAGCAGCCCCTCGCGTGTCAGCCGCACCCGCTCGCCGTCGTCCGTGGCCATCCCCGCCGCCACCCAGCCGGCGATCGCCGCACCCGCCACGGCGTCGAGCGCGACGCCGCTGGCGGCGAGGAACGCCGAGCGCGCGAGTCCGTCGCGGCGCCGCAGCCCCACCACCACCCGCTCCTGCGCCGCCTCGATCGCCGACATCGTGTCGCGGTCGCCCACGAAGCTGCCGCCCTCGAGCACCCGTCGCATCCAGGTCGTCGGGCTGCGGTGATTGGTGATCCGCTCCCGGCCGTCGAACCGGGCCGCGCCCGGCCCGAAGGCCTCCCAAGGCCGGCAGTCCCAGTAGGCCTCGTTGTGGCGGCAGCGGACGCCGGGCCGCGCGAAGTTCGAGATCTCGTAGTGCTCATAGCCGGCGGCCTCGAGCCGGTCGATCGACAACTCGAGCATCGCCCGCTCGACGGCCTCATGGACCCGCTCGAGCGCCCCGCGGCGTCTCAAGCTCTCGAACCGCGTCCCCTTCTCCCAGGTCAGGCAGTAGACGGAAAGATGCCCGGCGCCCAGCGCGATGGCGGCATCGAGATCGCGGGCGACGGCGGCCGGCGACTGCCCCGGCGCCGCGGTCATCAGGTCGATGTTCACGTCGAAGCCATGGCCCGCGAGGATCGCCACCGCCCGCCGCACGTCCTCGGGCGTGTGATCGCGGTCGAGCGCCCGGAGCGTCGCGGCGTCGAGCGACTGCGCCCCGAGGCTCACCCGCGTCACGCCGCAATCACGGGCGGCCCCGGCCAACGCCTCGGTGACGTCGTTGGGGTTGGCCTCGATCGTCACCTCCGCCCCCGACACCGGCTCGAGCTTCGCCGAAAGCAGCGCGAAGAGTCGGCCGAGCCCCGCCGGGCCCAGGTGGGAGGGCGTGCCGCCGCCCAGGTAGAGCGTGTCGAGGCCGAGGGCGCCAGACAGCCGCTCGAGTTCCCGGGCGAGCGCGGCGAGATAGCGATCGACGAGATCGTCGCGGCCGGCCACGAGCGCGAAGTCGCAGTAGCCGCAGCGGCGGCGGCAGAAGGGCACATGAACGTAGGCATGGCGGGGAGGCATGCCTTCAGCCTACCAGCGGCGCCTGCCACAGCCTCCCGCAGCCAGACCTACAGCCAGACCTGCAGCCGGCCGTCGAGCATGTCGGGCAGCCTCTTGCCAAGGATCCGCCGGATGCGGTCGTCGGTGTACCGCGTGGAGAAGTGGGTGGCGATCACCACTTCGTTGCGAAACCGGTCGCGGCGGGCCAGCAGGTCGTCCAGGTGCATGTGGCCGAACTTGTGGATCTTCTCCTTGCGATGGCTGTGCGCCACGAAGGTCAGCTCCGTGATCAGGATCATCGCCTCGTACATCGCCGGGCAGCGGTCGAGCCCCTCGGGCGAACTGTCGCCCAGATAGGCCACCAGCGGCGTCCGCACCTCCTGCGTGACATCGACGCCCGAGAACCGCAGGTCGCGGATCTTGTCCCCCGGCAGGCCGTGGTATTCGTGCTTGAGCTTGCGTCGCCGCTCCCAGACGACATAGCCGACGCTCGGCAGCGTATGGGTCGTGCTCGATACCGTGACGACATGCTCACGCGACAGCTCGATCTCGTCGCCGGGCCGCGCCGGCAGGAGCGCGCAGGGCAGCCGGCCACGGTCGAGCCGTGAGACGGCCTTGAGCAGCTTCTCAACCGGCTCGATCGCCATCTCCGGCAGGTAGATGGTCGGCGGCTCCATCTTCATCATCCGCCGGCGGGCGACGTAGACGGGCAGGGCCGCGATGTGGTCGAGGTGGGTGTGCGTGAGAAACCAGGTGCTCGTGGACATGAAGCTCCACGGCTGGCCGCCCAGGTCGAAGCCGAGCTTCAGCTCGGGTACACGCCAGTAGCTCTGCACGGCGGCGCGGGAATAGCCTTCGACCGTGAGTCCCTTGTGCACGAGGCTGCGAACCGGCGCGTTGTCGATCATGCGGTCTCCCGGGGCGGGCGTTCCTGGGCCGCCTTCTCACCCGTGGCGGCAGTCGGCGCCCCGCGGGACGCGGACGGCGGCTCGAGCCAGATCTCGTCGAAGATCCGATCCTGCCGGACGCAGAGCCGACGGCGGCGGACGAGCTCCAGCACCGCCAGGAAGATACCCACGATCCGTGTCCGCGGCATCTCCGGGTCGAAGAGCTCGGAGAAAGCCACCCGTCCACGTTCGGCGAGTTCCACCTCGATCCGCGCGATATGGGTGTCGATGGGGGTGTCGTCCTGGACGATCTGCCGCGGCTTCCGCTTCTCCTGCTTCCGCAGGACTCGGGCCATGGCTCCGACCAGGTCCCAGACGTGGACGTCGGCGATCGTCACCTCCGCCGGCCCGCTGCGCGGGCCGGTCGGATCGACCGACACGCGGGTGAACCGCAGCTCCCAATCCCGTGCCCGATCCTCGAGGAGGACGGCGGCGTCGCGATACTGCTTGTATTCCAGCAGTCGCGTCACCAGCTCCTCACGAGCCGGCTCGACGGCCTCCTCCGTCTCCTCCGGCCGCGGCACCAGTTCCCGGGCCTTGATCTCGAGCAGCAGGCTCGCCAGGTCGACGAACTCGCCAACCTGGTCGATGGCGAGATCCTCGAGCACTTCGAGGTAGGCGACGAACTCCTCGGCGATCTTCGCGATCGGCACCTGCGTGATGTCGACCTCGTGCCGCTTGACGAGGTACAGAAGCAGGTCCATCGGCCCGGCGAACACGTCGAGCGAGATCTTGAATTCCACGCTTCGAGCCTCGGGGACGGCGGGCCGCTCGGCCGAACCGGCCGGTGCGACTGCGGAACGATTCCGCTGCCGCGGCCGATCAGTGTAGCGAAGCCCGACCGACCGACCGCGCGGGAAAGCGACCGGTCGGGTACCATGCCGCCATGAGCGACGACAGCATGTGGCAGAGGAGCACGAGCCTCGAGACGCTGTGGGCCCCCTGGCGACTGGGCTACGTCCAGGGCAGGGACAAGGGGTCGCCCCCCAGGCCCGTCGAGCCGGAGCGGTGGCGGCCGGGCGCCGCCCACGACTGTTTCCTGTGCCGGGCGGCGGCGACCGGCCCGGCGCACGACGGCGACCTCGGCGTGATCGAGCGCACCTCGTCGAGCATCGTGGTCACGAACCGCTTCCCCTACTCCAACGGCCACCTGCTCGTCGCCCCGCTCGACCACCGCGCCGCGCTCGACGGCTTGTCGGCCGAGCAGCTCCTCGACCTCCAGCGGTGCATCATCCGTTGGACGGGGATCATGGAGCGGTCGATGCACGCCCACGGCTTCAACATCGGCCTCAACCTGGGCGCGGTGGCCGGCGCGGGCCTGCCGGGCCATCTCCACTGGCACGTCGTCCCCCGCTGGCCTGGCGACGTCAACTTCATGCCGACGGTGGCGGGCGTGCGGGTGCTGCCGCAGTCGCTCGACGCGCTGCGGGACCAGTTGCTCGCGGCCGCCGCCGACCCTCCGGCGGCTGCTCGGGGAGAGGCGTCATGACCGTTGCGCCTGCAGGTGTCGCCGGCGGTCCGGAGGCGTTCGAGCCCGACTGGCGCCGCCGTGAGGCGCTGCTCCTCGCCCCCTGGGCGATGCATGCCGCCGACTCGGCCGGACGGATCCATGACGAGCCGCCGCACCCCTTCCGCAGCCCCTACCAGCGCGACCGCGACCGCATCGTCCACTCCGCCGCCTTCCGGCGGCTCGCCCACAAGACCCAGGTCTTCACGGGCTACCAGGGCGACTACCACCGGAGCCGGCTCACGCACACGCTCGAGGTGACGAGCATCGCCCGCACGCTCGCGCGGGCGCTCGCCCTCAACGAGGATCTGGTCGAGACCCTCGCCTTGGCCCACGACATCGGCCATCCGCCGCTCGGGCACGCCGGTGAGGACACGCTCCGCGAGCTCCTCGCCGACGAAGGCGGCTTCAACCATAACTCGCAGGCGCTCCGCATCGTCGAGCTCCTCGAGATCCGCTACCCGGACTTCCCCGGCCTGAACCTCACCCGCGAGGTGCTCGACGCCCAGATGACCCGCAAGAAGGACGGCTCCGGCCCGCCGCCCCTCCTGGAGACACAGGTCGTCGATGCCGCCGACTCGATCGCCTACGACACGCACGACGCCGACGACGCGGTGGCCCTCGGCCTCGTCACCCTCGACGAGCTTCTCGAGATTCCGCTCGTCGCCGAGGCGGCGGCACGGGCCCGGGGCCGCTACGGCCCCATCACCGGCACCGAGCTGCGCCGCGCCGCGCTGCACGAGGTGGTGGAGTTCGAGGTGGCGGAACTGATCGCCCGGAGCCGGGAGGCGATCGCCAAGCTCGGCATCGCGTCGGTCGCCCAGGTCCGGGAGGTCGCCCGGGCGACGGGCGGGCTGCCGGGGACGAAGATCGTGGCCCACGCCCAGGCGGTCGCCGCCGCGAAGCGGCAACTCGAGCAGTTCCTCTTCCACCGTGTCTACCGCAGCGACCGCGTCCTCGAGGTGCGCATCCCTGCCCAGCGGAAGCTGACCAGGCTGTTCGAGTGGTATTGCCTTCATCCCGACGAGATGCCCCCTGCGTTCCGCGGCCGGGCGGCCGACTGCGGCGTCCGCCGCAGCGTCGCGGACTACATCGCCGGCATGACCGACCGGTACCTCGACCTCGACCACCACCGTCGGCTCGGCGCCTGACGGCCCCCGCATCGCCCATGGTGGGGGTGCGTGTGGTAGACTCCTCCCGGCGCCGCACGCGGCGACTGTACCGACACCTTTCTTGCGAACGGGCGAGCCCCATGGCGCTGGTGATCCTGCGAGCGATCTTCCTGATGGTCTCGATCGGGATCGCCGTCCTCATGTTCAACTCCGCGCCCATGCGGCAGGTGGCGGCCTGGCTGCCCTGGGCGGTGCTCGCGGGGATGACGATCCTCCCGCTGGCGGTGATCGGCGTCGACGGTCTGCTGCGCCGCAAGGACCTGTCGGTGATCACGTCGGTCTACTTCGGCATGCTCATCGGTGTGTTTCTCACCTACGTCGCCATTCTTGCGCTCACGCCCCTGCTCGCCGCCGTGCCGGCCAATCCGCTGCTCGGCTGGCTGCCGTCGATCCTCGGCATGATCCTCTGCTACATCTGCACGAGCCTGCTCCTGCAGACCCGCAACGATTTCCGCTTCCTCATCCCCTACGTGGAGTTCGCCCGCGACGTGAAGGGCCTACGGCCCAACGTTCTCGATTCAAGCTCGATCATCGACGGCCGTGTCGCCGACCTGGCCGAATCGGGCTTCTTCCAGAGCCGGTTCGTGGTGCCGTCGTTCGTCGTCGACGAGTTGCAGGAGTCGGCGGAGTCGGCCGACAAGTTCCGGCGGATCCGCGGCCGGCGGGGGCTCGACGTGCTCGCCCGGCTGCGCTCGGGGAAGGCGATCGAGCTGGAGGTGGCCTCGCCGCAGGGCGACGATGACGCCGACGCCACCACCGAGTCGCGGGTGGTCGGCATGGCGGCAGACCTCGGCGGCCGCGTGCTCACCGCCGATGCCAACCTGGTCAAGATCGCCGGCGTCCGAAGCGTGCATGCGATCAACATCCACGACCTGGCGCTCGCCCTCAGGCCGGTCTTCGTGCCGGGCGACACGCTCGACGTGCGGCTGGTGAAGCCCGGTGAGGAGCCCGGCCAAGCCGTCGGCTACCTCGAGGACGGCACGATGGTGGTCGTGGAGAGCGCCCGCGACCAGATCGGCCGGACGGTCCATGCAAGCGTCACGAGCACGCTCCAGACCTCTGCCGGCCGGCTCGTCTTCGCCCGCCCGGAAGGCCACCGCGGATGAGAGCGGCTCACGCGAGGCGCTAGCAGACTGTGGAACAAGTCTGCCGGAGCAGGACGCGACGAAGTGTCGACCGGTGGAAACCCTCGGCGTTTCCACCGGTCGACCGAGTGGACAAAGGTCATGGATGACTTTGTCCACGGACAGCTAGTGCGGCAGCCGGTTGAGCGTGTACCAGCCGGTGTCGTGCAGGAGCGGCTGCCCGGCGACACTGCGGACACCCGCCGCCGTGAGTTCGTGGATCACGCCCTCGCGGAGGTTGCCGATCGCAAGCCGCACTCGCCGGCCATCGGCCGCCGGCTCCGCCTTTTCGATGGGGCACGGCTCCTCGTCGACGACGGGGCTGCCGTAGCTCGACTGGTAGATGTAGGTGAAGCCCTTCGCCGCATAGCTCGCCGGGTCGGCCGCCGTTTTCGGATCGACCGGCTCGGTGAACTCGAGTTCGAAGCCGCCCGACACGGCCCGCATGGCGAGGATCTCGAACGGCGTCTTGCCGGTCCATGTCACCCGCTCCAACGCGAAGTCACCCGCCCCGCGCGACCCCCAGCCGCGATTCGTGCCGCCGACGTAGAGCGACCCGTCGGGAGCGAACTGCAGCGCCAGCGATCCGCTCCGGAAGCCCTCCCGAAACCGGAAGCAACAGCCCTGCATCACGCCGTCGATCGTCTCCAGGAAGCAACGCATGACGATCGAATGGGACTGGTCGCTCACGAACACCTGCCCGGCGAACGGGCCGAACTTCCCTCCGGTCGCGTCGCAGGCCACTCCGCCGGCGCTCTTGCCCATCGTGTCGTAGGGAAACACCACGGCGGGGGGCCGCAGCCGTGGAATCCGCCGCACCTCGGTGGACCAGCGGCTGCCGGTCTTCGGCTCCTCGGGCTTCTCGAGATCGGGCGCGAGCTCATACCACCGGAAACCGCCCGGGTGTCCGACGAAATCGCCGGGCACAAGATGCTTGAGCGAGCAGGAGCCGTTCCACGGCCCTTGGTTGTCGGTATAGAGCACGTTGCCGGCGGCGTCGAAGCCGATGCCGCCGGGCGAGCGCACGCCGGAGGTCGTGGGGATCATGCGGCCGTCGGGCGTGACGCGGACGGCCCAGCCTCGGAAGGGGACCTTGCTGTCGAAGCTCCCGGTCAGGCAGAGCACGATCCAGAGGTTTCCCTCACGGTCGAACTTCGAGCCGAAGGCATACTCGTGATAGTCACCCGACACGCCCCAGTCGGCGCAGACGGTTTCATGATCGTCGGCGACGCCGTCGCCGTCGGTGTCGCGCAGCCGGCTTACCTCCGGCCGCTGCGTCACGTAGAGCCAGCCATCCCGCCAGGCGAGCCCGAGCACCTCGTGCAGGCCGTGGGCGAACCGCTGCCAGCGCGGCGGGCCCGAGGCCGGATCGCCGGCGATCCAGATCTCGCCCCGCCGGCTGGCGACGGCGAGGCGGCCGTCGGGCAGCCACTCGAGCGCCCCCACCTCGAGGAATGCCTCGGGCGGGATCTCGACGGCATCCACTCGATAGAAATCCTGCTCCTGCGGCTTCGCGGCCGGCTCGGCGGCTGAAGCCGCGGCGAACCACGCGCACGCGAGGGAAACGGCCACGAGCATCGATCGGATCGGGAACACCGGTTTCACCACGACAGTTCCTCCACAAACTCGGCGACATCGCCGGCGCCCCACACGACTGGAAAGCGGACCTCCGTCTTGCCGTCGACGGTGCGTCGCATCGCCGGCCCCACGCCGGTGCCGCGCACCCGCGCCCGCCAGGCGTCGTCCATCCGGAGCCAGCCTCCGTCGGCCTCCTCGACCTTCGTCGCGACGCCGGCGCGAAACCATGCCTCGCCGGCAGCCGGGCGGCCCGTCAGCCGGACAGTGCGGCGGACGCCGCCCTTGCGGCCCTGCTCCGCCGCCTCGGCGGATCGCGCCGGCTCGATCTGCTCGCTGATCCTCAGGTCGCCGAACGACCAGGAAAACGTGGGGCGCCCGGCCGCATCGAGCGTGTATCCGCGAAACCGCACGTCGCCACGCCGCCCCTCCGCGGACAGCGATCCCTGCATCGGCGGCCAGGCCGACTCGGCGCTTTCGAGCACGGCGACGGCGCCGGCCGCGTCGGGCGAAAACACGGCGTCCCCGAGCGGCGGCTGGAATCCCTGCCCCCGGCCGGTCCAGTGTCGCCCGGCGTCGATGAACGCCCCGCGCCAGACGAGCGCGAGCCGCATCCGGTCCGCATCCCAGGCGACGTTCACCTTCTCGGGATACCCCACGCCGATCGCCCGCGGCCCCGCGCCCTCGATGAAGTTGCGGTAGATGATCGGGCGATCGGTCGGCAGAAGTTCGATCGTGTTCGCACCCGAGCCGATGGGGGGCCGCGGCTTCGAACCGGCGAGATACCGCCAGACAGCTTCGATCTGCCCGTCGGCGGTGCCGTCGAGAATGTGGGGATAGAAGGTCTTTCCTTCGGGCCAACTCGCCGGCATCCGGGTGCCGGGCCGAAACTGCTGCGGGTTGGCGACGTAGGCGAGAAACCACTCGTGCCGCAATCGCTTCGGCATCCGTGTCATGTCGATCACGCCGAGGCTCTGCCCCTTCTCGCCGGCGAACGAATGGCACTTGATGCAGCCGAGCGCCTTCGCGCCGACGAGGTGCCGCCCCTGCTCGCCGACCTCGGCCGGCGCATGGCCGGCGATCTCCGGCACCGCTGTCGTCGTCGCCAGATCCTCGGCCAACCGTCGTGCGAGCGGATCGACCACGGCCGCATGCCATCGCGGCATCCGCGTGTGCATGACGGCGGCACGATCGCCGCCTCCCTTGAGAAGCACTTCCCGCAGGAACGCCTGGTTCAGCTTGTCGCCGATGCGCGTGAGCGTGGGCGGAAGGCGGCCCTCGTCGCCGAGTTCCTGCACGGCGCTCGTGAAAAGCCGATCCCGGGCGGCCTCCTTGAGCACGGGCTCCCCGTCGTCGTCGGCCGCGGCGACCGCGGGGATGATCCCGCCGCGGCCGTCGCGATCGTGACAGGCGTAGCAGTTGAGGGCGAGGAACTCCCGGTCGACGGAATGCCCGGCCGCGACGGGGGCGACAGCCGGCGGCGTCGCCAGCCAGCGGATCGCGGCCCGCACGGCCGCCCGCTGGGCTTCGTCGAGACCATGGTAGGGCACTCCCGGCCGCGGCGCCCCCGGGGCCAGACAGCCCGCATCGAGCGACACGAGATCCCGGAGCGGCGCGGGGGCGGTGATCGGTTTGACGTTCGCGTCCTCGGCGCCGGTCACGTCGTGGCAGTGGGCACAGCCCACGCGGCCAAACGCCACGCGGCCCTCCGCGACGAGCGCCGGATCGACGGCAAAGGCCCCGGACGGCAGCGGTTCCAGGGAAGCGCGCGGCTGACTCGAGGCGGAGGGCGTCACGTACTCGAGCGCCGAACGCCGCGGCCGGCGCGGGGGAACCACGTCGAGATGGAGCACCTCGCCGCCCGCAGCCTCGAAAAACTCGATCCGGATCGGATGGACGCCGGCCTCGAGGACGACCGCGCCGTGGCGTTCCGACTCCGGATGGATGCCGTCGTTCTCGACGACCTGGCGGCCGTCGACGAAGAGCCGACTGCCGTCGTCACTCGACAGGTGAAACCCGTAGCTGCCGGCCTCGGGGGCGTGCAGAAAACCATCGAGCTGCACGACGATGCCGTCGGGCCGCCCGGCAAGCTGCACGATGTCGAAGCCGGTGACGGGTCCGCTCTTGGCGGGCGGTCCGAGCGTGTCGAAGGCAGGCAGTGACTCCACGTTGACGAGCCAGGCGCGGCCGTTGAAGGCGACCGTGGAGCGGTGCTCCTCGCGGGGCGGCGGCAGTTGCCCGAGCAGGGCGGCGACGACGTGCCGCCGCTCGTCGTCCTTGAGCGGCACCGCCGGCATGCGGCTCGACGGCCGCGCATGGAACGGATCGGCGAGAAACGCGTCGAGGCCGGAAGGCGACCATTTCTGGTCGAGGCCGACGAGCGGCAACTGATCGGCGAGCGACGGGCCCGCGCCCGTCCTGGAGCCGTGGCAGGCGGCGCAGCCGACGCGCTCGTAGAGCGCCGCCCCCTCACGAGCGTTCGCCCGGGCCAGGTCGGGAGGCGGGCTCTCGTCGAAGGCCCCTGTCGCCGCCAGAAAGTGTGCGAGCGCCGTGGCGGTCCGCGTCCGCTCGTCGACGGGCAGGCCGGCGAGCAGATCGGGCATCGTCGTGCCGGGCTGCTTCGTGTCAGGCGCCGCGAGGTAGGCGGCGAGCCACTCGGGATCGAGCCGCTCGCCGACCCGGTCGAGCACGGGACCGCGCTTCGGAACGAGATGCAGCGCCACCTCCTGCTCCGGCGCATGGCAGTTCACGCAGCCCAGTTCGCCGAGCAGCAGCAGGCCGCTCTCGACGGCCGTCGCCGCCGAGCCGGTCCCCCGGCCGAACCGCTCGAATCCCGGTACGACCGGCGCGGCGCCGACGTCACGGCCGGTACAAACGCCGATGATCGTGATCAGCAACACGACCCGGGGCAGCATGCGCATGACGCCATTCCCTGGTAAGCCACCGGCACGGGGGTACGGACGCTGCCGGCCGATTGAGCATGATAGCTCGGATGCGATAGAGTTGCCCGCATGAACGGCACCCATCGCCTCGTCCTCATGCCGGCCGTCCTGATCCTGTCCTGCGGGCCGGCACTCGCGGCGGCACCGCCCACGGCCCGCCCCAACGTCCTCTTCATCCTCTGCGACGACCTGCGGCCCGACGCGGTCGGCTGCTACGGCTCGCGGCACGTGAAGACGCCCCACATCGACCGCCTCGCCGCCGGCGGCGTGCGGTTCGCGAACGCCTTCTGCACGACGTCGCTCTGCTCGCCGAGCCGCGCGAGCATCCTCACCGGGCGCTACGCCCATGCCCACGGCGTCCGCGACAACTTCACCGAACTGCCCGCCGCCCTGCCCCACTGGCCCGGTCGGCTCCGCGAGCAGGGCTACGCCACCGCCTATGTGGGCAAGTGGCACATGGGGGAGAACAACGACGCGCCCCGGCCCGGCTTCGACTGGTTCGTGAGCCACAAGGGGCAAGGCAAATACTTCGACACCGAGTGGAACGTCAACGGCGAGCGCCGCGAGACGCCCCGCGGCTACTACACCCACGTGGTCACCGACTACGCCGCCGATTGGCTCGAAGGCCGAAGGGCCGGAGAGCCGTGGGCCCTCTGCATCGGCCACAAGGCCCCCCACTCCTTCTACTTTCCCGAGGAGCGGTATGCCCACGCCTTCGACACCGTGCGGGTGCCCTACCCCGCCACCGCCTTCCAACTCGACGACAAGCCCGACTGGATCCGGCAGCGGCTTGTCACGTGGCACGGCATCTACGGGCCGCTCTTCGACTGGCGAAAGCAGTTTCCCGACACACGGCCCGAGGCCGTCCGCGATTTCGAGAACATGGTCCACGCCTACTGGGGCACGGTGCTGAGCGTCGACGACAGCGTGGGCCGGCTCGTCGAGCTGCTCGAAAAGCGCGGCGAGCTTGCCAACACGATCATCGTCTTCATGGGGGACAACGGCCTGCTCGAAGGGGAGCATGGCATGGTCGACAAGCGGACGATGCACGAGCCGAGCATCCGCATCCCGATCGTCGCCCGCGGCCCGGGGCTGCCGGCAGGAAAAGTGGTCGATCCGCAGGTGCTCACGGAGGACGTGGCGCCGAGCGTCCTCGATCTCTGCGGGGCGCCGCCGCTGGCGACCGTCGACGGCCGATCCTGGAAGCAGCTCTGCGCGGCGGGCGACCCTGGCTGGCGGACGGAATGGCTCTACGAATACGACTACGAGAAGCCGTTTCCCTACACGCCCAACATCCGCGGCATCCGCACTGACCGGTTCAAGTTCATCCGCTATCCGCATGGCGACGGCGGCCCCGACCGGCATCGCCCCGAGTTGTACGACATCCAGGCCGACCCAGGGGAGACGCAAAACCTGGCCGCCCAACCGGCCCACGCCGCCACACGGGCCGACCTGGAGCGCCGGCTGGCCGCCCTGCTCGAGGCGCATGGCATGGGGCCCGGCGAGGACCGCATGCCACTCGACGAGGGGATCAAGACGTCGCTGCCGGAGCAGAAGATACGGTAGCGGCTCGCCGGTGCAGCGGAGCCCGGTGCTCCATGCCGAAGGCGCGTCAGACTTCCCAGCCGCGGCGATACTCGCGGGCGAGCATCCGGTCGACGTCGGCGCGGCCGCTCTTCATGGCCACCGCATCCCAGTCGAACTCGCCCTGGATGCGATACGCGATGTTCGCCAGGAGCACGCCTTCCGTGAGCGGGCCGGTGTAGTCGAAGTGGCAGGTGGCGGCGGGCCCGCCGCGGCAGGCGGCGAGCCATTCCTTGTGGAAACCGGGCGACGGCGGCAGCGTCCGTGGCGGCTCCTTGACGTCGGCAAACTTCGCCTCTGGCAGGAGCTTCCAGCCCTCGAACCCGCAGACCAGCATTCCCTCGCTGCCGATGAACAGCGTGTTCTTGCCCTTGGCCGTGGCGGCATCGATGCCCCGCTCGGCGAGGATCGGCGGCGTGCCCTGATACCAGTGGACGCTCACCGGGGGGAGCTTCCCGCCGCCGGCCTTTTCGCGTGCGGGGAAGTCGAGGCGGCTCGTGAGCGCCTTCGGCGTGCGCAGCGGATCGGGAGACGGGCCGCTGCCGGCCACGTGCACCGGATGGCCGAGGTCGAGCGCCCAGAACGGGATATCGAGGATATGGCAGCCCCAGTTGCCGGTTTCGCCGGTGCCGAACTCCCACCAGAACCGCCAGTCGTACGGCGCGAAGCCCTTCGTGTAGGGCCGCTCGGCCACCGGTCCCAGCCAGAGATCCCAATCGAGCCCCTTGGGCGGCTCGGACGGCGCCGGGGGAGCATCGGGCATGCCGCGGGAACTCGCCACCCACGAGTGCACCTCCTGGATCGTGCCGAGCGTCCCCGATTTCACGAACTCCACGCCGGCCCGCAGGCCTGCCAGCGCGTGCCGCTGCGAGCCGAGCTGTGTCGCGAGCCCCTTCTTGCGGGCCGCCTCTGTGAGCCGCCGCACCTCGAGCACCTCGTGCGCGAGCGGCTTCTCGAGATAGAGGTGCTTGCCCCGCTCGAGCGCCCACCAGGCCGGATGGAAGTGGGTGTGGTCGGGCGTGCTGACGACGACGGCATCGATCTCCTTCTCGAGGCCGTCGAACATCTTCCGGAAGTCGGTGAATCGCCGCGCCCGCGGATGGTCGTCAAACGCCTTGCCGGCGCGGGCCTCGTCGACGTCGCAGAGCGCGACGATATTCTGGTCTTTCAGCCCCCGCAGGTTGGCGGCCCCCTGGCCGCCGATGCCGATCACGGCGATGCCGAGTGTCTCGGCGGGGCTCGCCGTCTGCTCCGCACCGTAGCCATGGACGGCGAAGAAGCCGGGCAACGACGCCGCCAGGCCGGTGAAAGTTCGGCGGGACAGGCCGCCTGTGGGCGTCGACCGATCGCGCTGCATGGGAGACTCTCCTTGGCTGCGTTGGAAACGGGGCTCGACCCGGCGGGAGGCCGGCGACCGATGGCTCGAATCATACCATCCTCCCGAACGCGCCATGCCCGAAGGGCGGCGAGTCGCGGCCCCACTCGCCCGGGTCTATAATAAGGATCGAGTCGGGGTCCAGGCCCCCGGGACGTCGGACGGACGAGACCGTCGGCGCCCTCCCCGGCAGCCCATGAGCCCTCGCATGAGCACCCGGATGCCAGCCCGCCGAGTCGCGATCCTGCTGTGCCTGGCGGCATGCGTGATCGCCCCGTCGGCCGTGGCCGACGATCATCCCGGCCTGGCCGTCTATCGTGAGCACTGCGGCCGTTGCCACGGTGACAAGGGCGAAGGCACTCCCGAAGTGCCCGCGCCGCTCGTCGGCGATCGCTCCGTCAACCAACTCGCCGCCTACATCCACGAGACGATGCCCGAGGATGATCCGTCGCGGGTCGTCGGTGACGACGCCCGTCGCGTGGCCGAATACATCCACGAATCCTTCTATTCACCGGTGGCCCGCGACCGAAATCGTCCGGCCCGGGTCGACCTCTGCCGGCTGACCGTCCGGCAATACCGCCAGACGGCTGCCGACCTGATCGCCAGCTTCCGCGGGCGCGGCCCCGGCGTCGACGGTCGCCATGGCCTCCGGGCCGAATACTTCCGGGGCCGCGACTTCAATCGGCAGACCGGCCTCGTCTACGAGCAGATCGATCCGCAGATCGATTTCGACTTCGGCGTCGAGGGGCCGGACCCGGAGCGTTTCGAGCCGAATCGCTTCGCGATCCGGTGGTTGGGATCGCTCGTGCCCCCGGAGACCGGCGTCTACGAGTTCGTGATCCGCACCGAGCACTCTGCAAAGCTCTCGATCAACACGCCGTGGTACGAGCCGCCGCTTATCGACGCCTACGTCAAATCGGGCTCCGAGACCGAGTACCGTGCCAGCATCGTGCTCCTCGGCGGCCGCCCCTATCCGCTGCGGCTCGAGTTCTCGAAGGCCAATCAGGGCGTCGACAGCAAGCAGTTCGAACTCCCCACCCACGCATCGATCGAGCTGTTGTGGAAGCCGCCCTTCGGCAGCCTCGAGCCGGTGCCGGAATGGTGCCTCCTCCCGCTCGACAGCCCGGACGTCTTCGTGCTGGCGACACCTTTCCCACCGGACGACCGCTCGATCGGCTACGAGCGCGGCGCCGGCGTGTCGCAGGAGTGGTTTGCGGCGGCCACGACGGCGGGTGCCACCATGGCCGACTACGTGGTCGATCACGTCGAGCACCTCGCGCAGGTCAAGCGCGACGCGGCCGACCGTGGCGAGAAGCTGCGTCGGTTCGCCGCGACCTTCGCGGAGCGGGCGTTCCGCCACCCACTCTCGGAGGAGCAGCGCGCCGGCTTCGTCGACACGCCCTTCGCGGACGCCCCCGACCTCGACACGGGACTGAAACGGTCGCTCCTGCTCGTGCTGGGATCACCCCGGTTCCTGTTCCGTGAGGCGGCGACTGATCCCGCCGACCCGTTCGCGACGGCGGCGCGGCTCTCGTACGGCCTGTGGGACTCGATCCCCGACCAACCGCTCTGGGAGGCGGCCGCGCGCAAGCAACTCGCGTCGCCGGAGCAGGTCCGCAGGCAGGCCGCGCGGATGGTCGAGGATCGGCGCACGCGGGCGAAGCTGCGGGACTTCCTCTTTGCCTGGCTACGGATCGACCACGCGCCCGAGATCGTCAAGGACAAGACGCGGTATTCGGAGTTCTCGCCCGAGATCGCCGCCGACATGCGGACCAGCCTGGAACTGTTTTTGGAAGACGTTGTCTGGGGGCCGCCCCGCGAGGGCGGCGGGCCGGCCGACTACCGCCGGCTCTTCATCGATGACGAGGTCTACGTCAACGGCCGCCTCGCGCCGTTCCTGGGCGTGTCGCTGCCGCCCGACGCCGCGTTTCGTCGGGTGCGGCTCGACGACGGCCGCCGGGCCGGAGTGCTCTCCCATCCCTACATGGCGAGCGTGCTCTCCTATTCCGGCGGCACGTCCCCGATCCACCGCGGGGTGTTCCTGGCCCGGAGCGTGATGGGCAACGTGCTCAAGCCGCCGCAGGACGCCGTGGCACCGCTCGCTCCCGATCAGCATCCCGACCTGACCACCCGCGAGCGGGTCGCCCTCCAGACCGCCCCCGTCGCCTGCCAGACCTGCCATACGATGATCAATCCGCTCGGCTTCGCGCTCGAGGAGTTCGATCCGGTCGGTAGGCATCGCACCGTGGAGCAGCGGGGCGGGGTCGACAGGCCGATCGACGCCTCGGGCTCCTACCAGCCCCGTGAGGGCCCGGCGGCGACGTTCAAGGGCGCCCGCGAACTGGCCACCTACATCGCGTCCAGCGGCGATGCCCAGGAGGCCTTCGTCCAAAGCCTCTTCCATGCCCTCGCCAAGCAGCCGGTCCGGGCCTGGGGGCCGGACACGCTCGACAGGCTCCGGGAGGGGTTCGTGCACCACGGCTACGATGTGAAGCGGCTTCTGGTCGATATCATGGAAGTCGCCGCCTTCCCGCCACCGGCCGCCCCCACGGCCCCGGGAAACACGCCCTGATGGAGAAGACGCCATGACGAAGCTCTCCCGACGCCGGCTCCTCCGCCGCCTCGGTGTCAGTGCGGCCGTGCTCCCCTTCCTCGGCAACTTGCCGAGCTTCGCCGCCGCAGCGGCTGCGGACAAGCGCCGGCTGATCGTCGTCTTCAGCCCAGACGGCGTCGTGAAGAAAAACTTCTGGCCGGCGGCTGCCGGATCGTTCGTGACAGCCCCCGCGGGCGGGCAGACCGTGGAACTGCCCCCGATCCTCAAGCCCTTCGAACCATTCAAGGATCGGCTGCTCACGCTCAAGGGCGTGCACGACAAGGTGGGCGGCGACGGCGACCGCCACATGCGGGGCATGGGCTGCCTGCTGACGGGCATCGAACTCTTCCCGGGCAACGTCCAGGGCGGCAGCGAAACGCCTGCCGGCTGGTCGAGCGGCCTCTCGATCGACCAGGAGATCCGCGGGTTCCTGCAAGGGCGACCGGAGACGGCCACCCGCTTCGGGTCCCTGGAGTTCGGCGTGCTGGTACCCAATCGGGCCGACACCTGGACCCGCATGGTCTACACCGGCCCCAACAAGCCCGTGGCCCCGATCGACGATCCCTATCAGATGTTCGACAAGCTCTACGGCGGCATGAAGGATCGCGAGAGCATGCAGAGCGTGCTCGACGACGTGCTCGGCGACCTGGCCACCGTCTCGCGCAACCTGCCCGCGGAGGATCGCCGCATCCTCGAGGAGCACACGGCGCTCGTCCGGGCCTTCGAGCGGGAGTTGGCCAGCAACCGCGAGGAGGTCTCGCACGCGGTGCCCGTGCTCGAGCAGGGTGTCGTGGAGCAGAACGACCAGATGCCGCGGATCAGCCGGATGCAGATCGAACTCGTCGTCGCGTCGCTGGCGGCCGACTTCACGCGGATCGCGACGCTGCAATACACCAACTCGGTCGGCCAGCCCCACATGAAATGGATCGGCGTCGAGGAGGGGCAGCACGAACTCTCCCACGAGCCCAACTCCAACGAGGCCGCCCAGGCGAAGCTCACGAAAATCAACACCTGGTACGCCGGCGAGATCGCCCACCTCGCCAAACGACTCGCCGAGACGCCCGAGCCGGGCGGCCACGGGTCGCTCCTCGACCACACGACGATCCTCTGGACGAACGAACTCGGCGAGGGCAACTCCCACTCCCTCGACGACATCCCCTGGACACTCATCGGCAACGGCCTCGGCTTCAGCATGGGGCGGGCGGCCGAGTACGGGGGCGTGCCCCATAACCGGCTCCACCTGGCGCTCGCGCACGCCATGGGCCATACCGGTCTCGAGCGGTTCGGGAACCCCGACTACTGCGGCGACGGCCCGCTGACGGGGCTGGCCTGACGCGGCCCGGGTGCAAGGCCGCCGTCGTTTGACGTATCATCGCGGGATTCTCTCCGGAGCCGCTGCAATGCGTCATTTGGCCAAGATTCCCGTCATGCTCTGTGGTGCCGTTCTTTCGGCGCTCATCGGTCCGGGGCTGCCCGCCACGGCCGCGCCCTCCGGCAAGCCGGTCTTCACCGATCCCACCGCCGCCGATGCCGACTTCCCGTTTCAGGGCGAATATGCCGGCACGATCACCGTCGGCGGGGAGTCGGGGCCCGTCGGCGTACAGGTGATCGCCCTCGGCGATGGAGCCTTCGATGTCGTCGCCTACCCCGGTGGGCTGCCGGGCGACGGCTGGTCGCCGCCGGAGAAGCTCAAGGGCCGAGGCGTCCGCGAGGGGGACGGCGCGGCGGCCGTCGTCAAGGTCGAGGCCCTGGACCTCGGCGGCACGATGCGGCGCGGAGTGATCAGGGGCGGAACGCTCGTCGCCGTCTCCGACTCCGGGGTGGAACTTGCCCGGCTGCCGAAGGTCGAGCGGGCGAGCCCGACGCTCGGCGACCCGCCACCACCGGGTGCGATCCAGATCTTCTCGGGGCTCGACGGCAACCGCGACATCTCGCGACTCTCCGAGGCCAGACTTTCCGAGGACGGCTCCCTGATGGAGGGCGTCACGACGAAAGACAGCTTCGGCGACGCCGTCTGGCACATCGAGTTCCGCCTGCCCTACCAGCCGCAGGATCGCGGCCAGGGCCGTGGCAACAGCGGTGCCTACATCCAGGGCGCGTACGAGGTGCAGATGCTCGACAGCTTCGGACTCGATGGCAAAAGCAACGAGTGCGGCGGCATTTACTCCGTCGCCGCGCCGTTCGTGAATATGTGCCTGCCGCCCCTGGCCTGGCAGACCTACGACATCGACTTCAAGGCCGCCGTCTACGAGGGCGACAAGCCCGTGAAGCCGGCGCGGATGACCGTCCGGCACAACGGTGTGGTGATCCACGACGCCGTCGAGGTGGCGAAGACCACGCCGGGCGGCAAGCCGGGCCCACACCCGGGCCGAGGCCCCCTGCACCTGCAAAACCACGGCAATCCCGTGCGGTACCGCAACATCTGGGTGCTGCCGAAGCCGTGACGGGGCCCGCCTCCTCCGCCGACGCCACCCCGGCCGCGGGCCTCTGCGCCGCCTGTCCGCTCCTCTGCGACGACGTCGCGCTCGAAACGCTTCGAGTCGAGCCCGCCTGCGACCACGGCGCCGCGGCCCTCCTGGCGGCAAGCACCGCGCGGCCTGCGGCGACGGCGTGGCACGCAGGCCGCCCGATCCTCGACCCGTCGGCCCTGGCCCACGCGGCCGACATGCTCGCCCAGGCGCGGCGTCCACTGGTCACCGGCCTGGTCGGCTGCACCATCGAGGCGGTCGTCGCGGCGTGTGACCTGGCCGACGCCGCCGGGGCCGCGATCGACGCCGGGGCGATCGAGTCGGCGCGGGCCGCCGGCCCGACGATCGCCCGGGCGGGCGAGGTGACGGCGGCCTGGGAAGAGCTCCGCGACCGGGCCGATCTCGTCCTGCTCTGGCACTGCGACCCCTCGGTATCGCATCCGCGGTTCGGCGAGCGGTTCCTCGATCCGCCGCTCGGCGGCGGCGGCCGACGTGCGACGATCGCGGTGGCCGCAGCGCCGCCCCAGGGCATCGGGGGTGCGGTGCGACATCTGCCGGCGCCCCGGGAGGCCGCCGTCGAGATGGCCCGCGCGGTCCATCTGCTCGTCACAGGCCGCTCTGCCGCCGACTGCCTCTTCCTGCCGCGCCCGCTCGCCGACGCCTGCACCGAGCTGCATCGGGCGATCCATGGCGCCGCCTGCGTGGCCATCGTCACGGCCGATGCGAGTGACACGGTCGGCCTCGAGCCATGGAGCATCGTGCATCTGGTCCGCGCGATCGCGCACGAGAAGCCCGCCTTCCAGATCCCGCTCGGGCCCGGCATCGCCGCCGGAGCCGGCAGCCCCGCGGGTGCGGCGGCGGTGCTGGCGTGGCGGTACGGCGCCGCCGGCGCGGTCGCCCGTGCGGATCGCCTGGCGCCGCGTCTCCTGCCCGGCGAGGCCGATGCCGCGCGGCTCATCGCCCGCGGCGAGGTGGACGTCGTGCTGTCGGTTGGGCATCCCGCGCCGGCGGTCGCGGCGGCGATCGCCGCCCGCGGCGGCGACCTGGGGATCGTGGCCCTCTCCGACGCTTTCGCACCGCTCTCATGGCTCGGCGTGGACGGCATCCAGATCCGTGTCCAAAGCCTGCTCGTCGAGACGGCCGGCACGCTCCTGCGTGGCGACGGCCGTAGCGTGAGGCTTTCCGCGCGGCGGGAGGCCGACCGGCCGGCGACCGCCGATCTGCTGCACACTCTGTGCGGAGCCGTGCTCGAGCGCCAGCTACGTCCCGCGGCGGAGGCAGCCCCATGATGCGGCCTGCCGACAGCCCGCCCGCCGCGCCGAGTGGCCGGTTCGTCCTTCAGGGCGGCACGATCCACGATCCCGCCCATCGCAGGGACGGCGTGGTGGACGATATCTGGGTGGTCGACGGCGCGATCGTCCCGCCGCCTGCCGACACGCAGGGCTTCACCCGCATCGATGTCCGCGGGCAGGTCGTCATGCCCGGCGGCGTCGATCTGCACAGCCACGTCGCGGGGCCCAAGGTCGGCGCCGGCCGCAGGATCGCACCGGGGCTCTTGCGGCGGTCGCCGCCCGCCGTGCCCACGATCCACACCGCCGGCCTGCTCTACGCCGCGCTCGGCTACACCACCGTCTTCGACGCGGCGATCGCCACGTCGGCCGCGCCGATCGCCCATCTCGAGCTCGCCGACCTGCCGATCCTCGACAAGGGCATCTACCTGCTCGCGGCGGACGACGCCGACGTGCTCGCGGCCGTCGATCGCGGCGATGATGCCGCCCTCCGACGATTGCTGTCGGCGACGCTCCGGGCCGGCGGCGGCTGGGCGGTGAAGGTCGCCAATCCCGGTGGTCCCGCCTTCTGGAAGCACGGCCGTCGGGGCGACCACCGCGATCTCGACACACCGCTGCCCGGCATGACGGTCACCGGCCGGCTGGTGCTCGAGCGGCTCGCGCGGGCGGTGCAGGCGCTCGGGCTGCCGCATCCCCTCCACATCCACACCGCCAACCTCGGCCTGCCGGGCAACTGGCGGACGCTCGTGGAGACGATGCGGTCGCTCGACGGCATCCCCGCCCACCTGGCGCATGTGCAGTTCCACAGCTACTCCGGCGGCGACCTCGACGAGACGACGTTCGGCTCCGGCGTCGCCCCGGCGGTCGCCTGGTTCAACGACCATCCCGACCTCACGCTCGACGTCGGGCAGATCCTCTTCGGCGAGACGGTGGCGATGACGGGCGACGCCGCCGCAGCCGAGCACCTCGCGCATGCGACCGGCGTGCCGTGGATGGCCCACGACCTGCATCTCGAGGGGGGCTGCGGCGTGCTGCCGATCCGCTACCGCGAGAAGAGCCTCGTGCATGCCTGGCAGTGGGCGATCGGGCTCGAGTGGTTTCTCACCGCGACCGATCCCTGGCGTCTGGTGCTTTCCACCGACCATCCCAACGGCGCCCACTTCACGGCCTATCCGCACCTCATGCGGCTGCTGGCCGACGCGGCCTTCCGCCGGGAGGCGTTCGCCCGCATCCATCCGGCGGTGCGGTCCAAGAGCCCGCTGGCGGGCCTCACCCGCGAATACACGCTCCAGGAGCTCTGCATCATCACGCGGGCGGCTCCCGCCCGGATCGCGGGCCTTGCGACGAAGGGCCACCTCGGCGCGGGCGCCGACGCCGACATCACCGTCTACCGGCCCGATCGAGATCTCGCGCGGATGTTCGCGATGCCCGCGCAGGTGTTCAAGGCCGGCATGCTCGTCGCCGCCGACGGCGAGCCCCGCAATCTGCCGACCGGCCGCACCCTCACCGCACCGGTCCCGCCGGCCTGACTTTTGCCTCTGCCTCTGCCTCTGGGCCTCGTGGCGACAAGTTTTCAACTTGTCGAATCCGCGCCGCCAGCTCGTCAGCCCTCGATCGCCACCAGCATTCCGGCGATCATCCGTTCGACCGGAAACTCGGTCTCGGCCCGCTGTCGAGCGGCTGCCGCATAGCTCGCCGCCAGCACATCATCCTCCAGGATGCCCAGCGCCCGCCGCGGAAACTCGCTCTCGGGCTCCGCCGGCACGATCCGGCCGGTCGATCCATCGACGATGAGCTGCCGCGCGGCGGCGCTCGCCACCGCCACGGCCGGGATCCCGGCGGCCATGCCGTCCAAGATCGCGCCGCCGCAGGCGACTTCTCCCGATTGCCAGACCAACCGCGACTCCCGGAGCAGGTCGGGCAGGCAGTCGAGATGCGGAAAGAGGTGCAGCCGGTCGGCGAGCTGCTGGACGCGCGCCCTTCGCAGGAGCCGCTCTCGTAGCGGCCCGCCGCCCACCAGGACGTGCTCGATCCGCCGATGCACGACGCCCAGCTGATCGATCGCCCAGAGGAGCCGCTCGAGCCGTGCCTCGGGCGCGAGCGGCGCGACGCAGAGCGTCCAGAGCTTGCCGGCGTCGAGCCCGAGTCGCCCGGCCAGCGAGGCGCGGGTGAGTGCCACCGACCCGGCAGGCGCGGCCCCGGGCGGCACGACGACGACCCGCTCCGCCGGCACACCCTGTCGCATGCACTCGGCCCCGACATGGGGCGAGGCGGCGACGACGCGGTGCGCCCTCCGCAGGGCCGCGAGCGTGAGTGCCCCCCGCGGTGCGACCCCGAGCCAGCAGACCAGCCGGCTGCGCGAAGACGCAAGCACGATCGCGGCCGCGGCCAGGCGGGCCTGCGACCGGCCCCATGTCACGACCGCCTCCGGGCACTCGGCGCGGATCGCGCCGACAAGCCGGGCCACCGCCGCCGCGTCGGGCGCTCGCCGCAGCCCCAGCCGCGCCACGCGTGCACCGCGACACGCCAGCCGATCCAGAACCGCGTCCCCCCCGCCGCTCATGGCCGCGATTCGAACCCGCCAGCCGGCCGCCAGCAAGCCGTCGGCCACCAGTTCGAGTTGCCGCCCCGTTCCCACCGGATCGAGTCCGCGGGTGACGAGCAACGCGGAATGACGGGAGGCCGATGAGAGTCTCATGATGCCGTAGCCGGAGGGCGCCGTACCGGAGGCTGCGCCGTCCCGCGGCGGTGCCTGGCCGGGAGGCGGCACGCAGACGATAGCCGACGGCACCCGCGGCGGGAAATCACCCGCCCCGCCCTCGCGGCGGGCAAGGCTCGTTCAGCCTGTCGCATGGGGGGCCGCGGTGAGGTCGTCGGTCTCCATCGCGGCCAGATGCGGGAGCTGCCGCCAGCAGCCGTCGTGGTCGAGCCCATAGCCGACCACGAACACGTCTGGGATGTCGAAGCCGACGAAGTCGGGCTGCAGGTCGACCTCCGCCCGCCCCGTCTTCCGCAGGAGCACGAGCGACCGCACGCCGGCCGCCCCCCTGCCCTCGAGATCTCGCACGAGCGCTGCGAGCGTGCGACCACTGTCGAAGATGTCGTCGACCACGAGCACATGCTGCCCCGCAAGGTCCGGCAGCATGTCGAGCCGCAGATCGAGCGCCCCGGCCCGCGTGGCCGGCCCGCGGTAGCTGCTCGCCCAGACCATCGCCAGCCTCACGGGACATTCCAGCCGTCGGATCAGGTCGGCGACGAGCACGACGCTGCCGGTAAGGACCCCGACGACGACGAGCGGCCCATCGCCATGCGCCGCCCGCACCTGCCCGGCGAGCCGGTCGATCCCCGCGGCCAACTGTTCGGCGGTGAGCAGGACGTGCATGGAGGCCGAGGTGGGGCGGTGAGGTATGGTAGACGACGAAGATTATCCAGGTTTTATCCGCCGCGTCACCGACGCCCTTTCGCACGAGACGATTTTCCCCATGGCAACCCCGCCGCCAGAGCCCCAGGGCTGTTGGTCCACGATCGACGTCGCCGGTCGCGCGTGCGATCTCTACGAACCGATCGGGGTGCGACGGCACGGGGCGATCCTCTACCTGCACGACGCCGCCGAGCCGCTTCCGCTGCCCTTTTCACACGATCTGCGGGCCGCGGTCGCCGCATCCGGGCTGCTCCTGCTCGCGCCGCGGACGGGACCGTCGTGGTGGCTCGACCGGGTGATGCCCCGCTTCGATCGCATGGTCACGCCCGAGCGTTTCGTCCTGGAGCAGGTGCGCAGCGCGCTCGAGCGACGGTTCGACATCCGGCCGCCCGCAATCGCCCTCCTCGGCTCGGGCATGGGCGGCCAGGGGGCCCTGCGAATCTCCTACCGTCATCCGGCGGCCTTTCCCGTGGCCGCGGCGATCGCGCCGGCGATCGACTTTCACCAGGCGATGCGGGAGATCGACCTGCGCGACGATGCCGCTTCGATCGAGCCCCTCTGGGAATCCTACGGCGACGTCGAGCGGGCCCGTCAGGACACGGCGATCCTGCACGTCCATCCGCTCAACTGGCCGCGGCATCAGTGGTTCGCGAGTGACCCCTCCGATCGCGACTGGCACGACGGCGCGGTCCGACTCGACAGCAAGCTGCGGGCGTTGGGAATCCCGCACACGGCGTTGCTCTCGTCATGCGGCCCAGACGTCGGAACCTCGGTCGCTGCAGCGGCGATCAGCTTCGTGGTGGCGGCGCTCGAGCAGGAGTCGCGCCGGCTGGCCTGAGGACCGAGCGGAGGCAGCGCTCACTTCCTCCGCCACCGGTCGTCGGGATCGAGCACGCTCCGCGGGCCATCGCCGTCGAGCCAGCGGCGGGCCTCGGGATCGTCCCGCAGAAATGCGTCCCAGAAGGCGGTCGTGATCGCAAGGATGGAGCGGTGGTGATTGGGATTACGGTCCACTCGATCCCCCGGCAGGGGCCGGTCGGTGAATGCCGAATGCTCGGCATCGTGAAGCACGAGTTCGTAGGCTCGTCCTTCAGGCAGACCGGCAAACACTGCGAGCCGCGACTCGACGGTCTGCCCGCCGATCGCCGCCGTGTCTCTCGTGCCGGTCATGACGAGCCACGGGATCTCAACCGCTTCGAAGGCGGTGCCGGCATCGGCCCGCCCTCGGGGGGAGCCGGGGCTCATGACTGCGGCGGCCTTGATCCGCGGGTCGGTAAACCGCCGGCCGACGAGCGGGAGCTTCTGTCCCGACACCGCCTGCGTCGTCTGGGCGCCGAACGAATGGCCGGCCATCCCGACACGGTCGAGATCGAACCGGCCGGCGAGGTCATGGCCAGCCGTCGCGTTCCATGCCGCGAGCGCATCGAGCACGCTCGGCACATCCTGCGTCCGCAAGCGCAGGTTGGCCGGTGACGCCGCCTCGCGCATCGCCGCCATCCGCCGGCCGACGGGCTCATCCTGCCAAACCGATGCGTCGCTGCCCGGGTGCTGGAGAAACACCGCCACGTATCCGCGGCGCGACCAGTGTTCGCCGAGGTAGCCGCTGCCCGATCGTGTTCCGCCGAGCCCGTGGCTGAAAAGGATGACCGGGCGAGGGGCGACGGCCGCACCATCGGCCGGCAGGAAAACGCGGATCGGAACGGTGCGGCCGCGGTCGCGATCCACCACATCGAGATCCAGCGGTGCGACACCCTCACGATCATCCGACCGCGGCACGTCGAGGGGATCGTAGGCCCGCGTGGGCCGGGCGCATACGAGCAGCATCAGCAGCAACGGAAGCACGAGGCGCATGGTGAATCTCCTGCCGACACCGACTTCAACGGCTCTGCGGTTTCCGCGTTGCACGTCGCGGCCCGAACTGCTCACCCCTTCGGCCGCATCGCGCGGCGGCCCGCGCGAACGTGCTCCTCACGGGTCAGGCCCGCCAGGCGTTACGTTCCCGGCAGCGGCCGGCTGACGGGCTTGGCGGGCCCGGCCGGGCCCAGGGCCTGGCCGGGCGGCTTCAAGCCGGCGGCGCCGGCGCCCAACTGGTCCAGATCGAGAAAACGGGCGTCGTCCACGTCGACGCGATTGAGCGCCCGCCAGTAGAGGATCTTGCCCGCCGAGGCGCTCGAGGTGGCCGCCCCGATCTTCGCCTGGCGAAAAAGCTGCGCGTCGCTGCGGCCGTCCCCCTCGAAGACCAGCAGGTCCTTCGCCTCGCTCCAGGTGAGCCGGGCGCTCCGCGCCGTGAAGGCCTCCCCCTCGACGAGCACGTTGCCGCCGGCCGCGATCTCGATCGAGCCGCGGCGCTGTCCCGGCGCCGGCGGCACCTGCCCCACGCCGAGCACGTCGCTCGAGATCGCCACGACCCGCGGCGGCAGGCCGGTGGGCGCGCGGGGGTCGAGCGTGTCGTTCCAGCCGGCCACCGGGCCCCAGATCGCCTCCACCCGCTGGTGAAACTCCATCACCCGCCGCTCGAGGTTGCCCCGCATGCCCCGCTGGAAATCGACACCGAGGAACGTCAGCTCGTCGGGCCGTGCGGGCTGCGGTGCGGCCGCCGGGGCGGCCGGCCCGGCGGCGGGCAGCGCCATGGCGGGCGCCTGGCCGAAGCGGGTGCTCGTCAGGCGGCCCGGGCCGGTGCCGGTGACGTCGCCGGTGGTCCGATCGATGACGAGATCCCGCACGAAGAGCCGCTCCATCGACTTCGCGCCGTCCTGGGAGGTCGTCTCGCTCTCCACCTTCACGCCGCTGCCGCAGGCGATCCGGGCCACGTCGGGCCGCATGCCCGGCGGCTGTTGCCGGGCGGCCGTGAACTCCACCGGCCGGTTGAAGACGACGTCGAGCGAGCCGGCGCGAACCACCGAGCCCCGCGCGGACGTCACCACCTGATCGACGAACCGGGCCGTGAGCCCGTCGAAGTCCATCCGGCCCTGCCAGGTCACGTCGAGCGCGCCGGAACCGGCCGCCGGCGCCACGGGCGCGGCCACCGGAGCCCGCGGGCCACCGCCGGTGAACGAGAACGATTCGAGCCCGCCGGCGTTGGCTGCCAGGGGCACCTGCAGGCGGCCGGCGCCATCCACCGTCAGCCGGTTGCGGCCGCGGTCGAAGTCGACAAGCGGGCCCGACAGATCGAGCCCTCGGCCCCGCACCTCCGCCGGCCTGCCTGAGACGATCGCCCGCGCGTCGAATCGGGTGGGACGGGTGAGCTGCATCTGGTCACCGCGGATCTCGAGGCCCGCGTCGGCGTCGGGACTACCGGGGGCCCGCGGGGATGTCGGCCCGCCGCCTGCAGCCCGGCTCTCCTCGACGACGTGCACCTGCCCCTCGAGCGACATCTCTTCGAGTTCGCCCTGCTGATTGCCCATCGTCACGAGCCCGCGGATGAGCGCCGCGGTCGCGACGATCCGCCCCGTGGCGGGCGGTTTCGGCTGCGGTGCCGCGGCCGGCGGTGCAGCGCCGAGCGATCGCCGAACGGCCTGGGTGGGGATGGGCGCCGCACCGGTCTGGGCGCCGGCCGGCACCGCCGCGACAGGGGCAGCCGCCACCGGCTGGTTGCGAAACCAGACCTCCATCCGGTCGGTCCGCGCCGCCAACTGGTCCGCCTCGATCTCCACCATGCCACGCGCCAACAGCCGCGACGGCCGCACGCCGGAAAGATCGGGCCCGGCCCGGCCGGCCGGCTCGGCACGAGGCGTCGATGACGACTGGTCGATGTCGAGCCACAGGTGCATCTCCGAACCCGACAGCCGGCCCTGCGCCTCGACCGCCACCTCGGCATCGCCCGCGATCGACGCGACATGACCCGCCCCGTCGGGCCGCATCCGCAGCCACTTCTGCCAGCGGGCCAGCACCGGCGGCCCGCCTCCCGATCGGGTCCGCAAGGTTCCCGGTCCGACCGCCATCAGCGCCCCAGGCCCGGCGCCGGGTCCGGGAACGTAGTCGATCGAGCGGGCCTCCATCTCGGTGTCGCGGGCGACGAGCGTCACCGGCTCCTCACCGTCGAGCAGGATGCGGCGCGACGCCACCTCGTAGCCGAGGCGGGCCGCGCGGGCCTCGAGTCCGGCGCCGCTCGACCGCGCGACGACGGGCCTTCCCTTGGCCTGGATCGAGGCCGGCTCGAGCCCGCCGCGGCCCGCTTGGCCCTCAGGCGAAGGCTCACGCCGCGCGAGCACGATCGCAAGCTGCTCGCAGTCGAGCTGATCCGTCGCACCGTCGGCCGCCGTTCGCACCACCTCCACCCGTTCCTCGAACGTGATCACGTTGGCCGAGACGTTGAGCGACAGGCCGCCCCGACAGCTCACGAAGACCGGCGGCGGCTCGGCAGCGTCCGGCTGGGCGGAAGCGGTGCTTGGCACCGCAGGCGATGCGCTGGCCGGCGTGGCCGCCGCGCCACCGGGTAGCAAGCCCCCCTGCAGGCCTTCGAGCCGGAGCTTCACGTCGCGGTCAAGCCGGATCGAGTCGACGCCGCCGATGCTCGGCCCGTTCTCCGAGGCCTCGGCCCGTGGCAGCAGTCGCGCGATCATCGCCCGCCCGCTGCCGGTCGAACGGCCGTAGCGAAATTGCACCGCCTCGGTCGTCCGCACCTCGAGCTCCGCCAGCTCCACGTCGCGGGTCACGATCTCGATGTCGTCCTCGGCGCCGGGCGCGGAGGGAGTGCCCCGGATCGTCACCTGACCCCGCAGACTGCCGCCGATGAGCCGTGCGAGCCGGCCCTGCCGCAGATCGAGCGGCTCGTCGAACTCGAGCACCGCGCCCTGCGGCACCCGAAGCACGAGGGTCCGCCCGGCGTCGCCGTCGCCGGCCATGCGGTTGCGGTCGGGCAGCACGACGAGCGTGCAGGGCACGAGGTGGACCCGCCCGTCGGGCAGCGCCTGGTACTGTCGGAAGAGCAGCCGCATCTGCCGGCTCTCGAGCACGATCGGATCCTCACGCTCCCAGGAGCCCGCGGGAAAGATCTCGCCGAGCGCCGCCAGGCGCTTGTCGGCCCGGGCCCGGATCGCGGCCGCCTGCTCCGGCGACATCTCGACCGCGGCGGCGGCGTCGTGTACCCGCGGCTCCACCAGCGGCACGACCGTGAGCCGATGAAACCCGGCCGCCGCGAGGACGATCAGGAAGACCCGCACCGTACGTCCGAGGCGATGTTCCATGGGGTGGACCGTGCGGTGCGTTCAGGCCCTGCCGTTGTCGTGGCCGGCATGAGGCTGCCGGTAGCCCGCCACGATTCCCGCCCACGCGCCGCGGGCCGCGAGCAGCCGCTCGACGACCTCGCGGACGGCGCCCCGGCCGCCGGGCAGCCGCGTCACCAGATGCGCGGCCGCCACGAGTTCCGCAGAGGCGTCGGCGACGGCCACACCCAGCCCGCACCGCTCGATCACCGGCAGATCGGGCAGGTCGTCACCGACGAACGCCACCTGCTCCCAGCCGAGGCCGCAGTCCGTCATGATCGCCGCGGCCGCCTCGACCTTGTCGTGCACCCCCTGGCGCACGAACTCCACGCCGAGTTCCGCGGCCCGGCGGTCGACGACGCCGCTCGACCGCCCGGTGACGATGCCGGTGCGGCCGCCGGCCCGCTGCCACGCCCGGATACCGAGACCGTCGCGGATATGAAACGTCTTCGACTCGACACCTGCGTCGCTCCAGGTGACGCCTCCATCGGTGAGCACGCCGTCGCAGTCGAGCAGCAGGAGCTGCACCTGCGCGAGCCTGCGGTCGAGATCGAGGGAGGGGGCCATGGGGGGCTGGGGGCTGACGGTGGACGAAAGACGATCCACGGACTCACGCGGCCGCGGACCCGGGCCGCAAATCATCGGCGGTCGCCGGAGCCGCGGCGGGCACGACGCCGACCAAGTCGACGATGTCGACGAGCCCCACGGGCCGGCCGTCATCGTCGGTGACGGGCAGCTCGCTCAGGCGCCTGGTCTCGAGGATCGCGACCGCGTCGCGGAGGCGTGTGCCCGCGACGACGGTGGTCGGTCGGGTGGTCATCACGGCGGCGATCGGGCCGTCGAGGGCGGCGTCGAGCCGCCGCTCGAAGAGCCGGGCCAGGTCGCTGTCGGTGAACAGGCCCGCGAGCCGGCCCTCGTCGTCGACGATCATCACGGCACCGGTGCGGCGGGCGGGCAAGGGCTGCGAGAAGACCGTCCGCACCGTCTCCGAAGGCCGGGCCGTCCGGCAGTGTGCCAGCGGCCGCATCGCCTCTTCCACCCGCATGAGCTGTCTGCCCAGGCTGCCGCCGGGATGCCGGGCGGCGAAATCCTCGGACGTGAACCTGCGCATCGCGCTCGTCACGAGTGCCAGGGCGTCACCGAGCGCGAGGAGGATCGACGTGCTCGTGCTCGGGGCCAGGCCGAGCGTGCAGGCCTCGCGGACCTGCCCGGTGGCGACGACGACCGCCGCAGCCCGGCCAAGCGCGCTCTCGGGCCGGCTGGTCAGCGCGATGATGGGCACGCCGGCGGCGGCCACGTGCGGCACGAGCCGCACGATCTCCTCGGTCTCGCCCGACTGCGACAGCGCGAGCATCACGTCGTCGCCGCGCAGCACGCCGAGATCGCCGTGCATCGCCTCGGCGGGGTGGAGGAAGTGGCTCGGGCTGCCGGTGGAGGCGAGCGTGGCGGCGATCTTCTGGGCGACGAGACCCGCCTTGCCGATGCCGGTGACCACGACCTTGCCGGAGCACGAGGCGATCAGTCGGACGGCCCGGCAGAACGAGCCGTCGAGCGCGTCGGCCATGGCCAGGACCGCCCGCCCCTCGGTGCGCAGCACGTCGCGGCCGTGTTCGAGCACCGCGACATCGTCAGGCTCTGCGACGGGGCGACGATCGTCGATCGGCAGCGATGGAGGCGCGGTCATAGCGGGTCCCGCCGGGCACTGCGCGCGGTCCATCCGCGCGGGTCGGGACGATAGGCCGACTGGGCAAGCCCCGCAAGGCGTCTTTTCCAGCCAACACGACACCGGGAAAAATGGACCTTCGGCGCCCAAACGCCGGCGGGCGGCAGAAGTCTCCTCGCGTGAGTATTTCGCTCGGCCCCGACATGCCGCTGCTGACGTCCTGAGGGCGAAATCCTCAAAGCTCGTCGAGCTTCCGCCGACCCTCCGGCTCCCGTGTCCCGATCAGCAGCCCGCCACTCGTGCTTGTGGATGGCTAGCCAGGGGCCGGCCATGCCCCGAGAGCCGGCGTATGATGACGAGCCTAGCCAGGATGGCGCAGTGAAGTCAGCATCCGAGTGAGCGGCGGACAGGATGTCCGACGCGAACGTCCGGCGACGGGGCGTGGGCGGCCCCTGGCGGGATGCACCTTGGATAATGGCTCAGGAGATAATGCTCAGGCCGTCGTGTACCGCTTCGCCATCTGCTCGAGCGTCACGACCGGCACCTTACGGGCGTTGCCCGCCTGGCCGAACTGCACCATCCGCTCGGCGCAGACCTTCTTCATCGCCTCGCGGGCCGGCTTCAGGTAGTCGCGCGGGTCGAACTTCTCCGGATTCTCCCAGAGCACCTTGCGGACGGCGCCGGTGATCGCCATGCGGCAGTCGGTGTCGACGTTGATCTTCCGCACGCCGTGCTTGATGCCCCGCTGGATCTCCTCCACGGGCACGCCCCAGGTCTGCGGCATCTTGCCGCCGTACTTGTTGATGATGTCCTGCAGCTCCTGCGGCACGCTCGACGAGCCGTGCATCACGAGGTGGCAGTTGGGCAGGCGGCGGTGGATCTCCTCGATCCGCTTCATCGCCAGCACCTCGCCGTCGGGCTTGCGGGTGAACTTGTAGGCCCCGTGGCTCGTGCCGATCGCGACCGCCAGCGCATCGACGCCGGTCTCGCGGACGAACCGCTCCGCCTCGTCCGGATCGGTGAGCAGTTGGTCGTGCGAGAGCTGGCCCTCGGCGCCGTGGCCGTCCTCCGCCTCGCCGTGGCCGCTCTCGAGCGATCCCAGGCAGCCCAGCTCGCCCTCCACCGACACTCCCCGGGCGTGGGCCAGCTTCACGACGTCCTTCGTCACCGCGACGTTGTAGGCGTAGTCGGCAGGCGTCTTGCCGTCCTCCTTGAGCGAGCCGTCCATCATCACGCTCGTGAAGCCGTTGTCGATCGCGCTCGTGCAGGTCGCCGGCGAGTTGCCGTGGTCCTGGTGCATGGCGATGGGCACCCAGGGATAGAGCTCCGCCGCGGCCAGCATCAGGTGCCGCAGGTAGTTGTCCTGGGTGAAGGCCCGGGCGCCCCGCGAGGCCTGCACGATCACCGGCGACTCCGTCTCCTTGGCGGCCTCCATGATCGCCTGGATCTGCTCCATGTCGTTGACGTTGAAGGCGGCGATGCCGTAACCGTTCTCGGCGGCGTGGTCGAGCATGATGCGCATGGGAACGAGCGGCATGGGAGGTCTCCGAGGTGGGAAGGACGGGGCCGGGACGGCGGCCGAGGGGCGCGCGACGGCCAGGATCATACGGAAAAAACCGACGTGGTAGAATCCCCGAGGCGGCGCGCGGCCCGCGGCCGAAACAGCACCGCGATCGTCACGCTGCCGAAAGCATGCCGCATGGACCTCCGCCCCACCACCGATCCCCTCCGCGGGTTCCTGTTCGTCGCGGGCGGCTGGCTCTGCATGGGGCTGGCGGTCGTGGGCGCGGTCTTGCCGCTCGTCCCCACGACGCCGTTTCTGCTCCTGGCGAGCTGGTGTTTCTACCGGGGCTCACCCCGAATCCATGCCTGGCTCCATCGGTCGAAGTGGTTCGGCCCTACGCTCGACGACTGGGGCCATTACCACGGTATCCGTCGCACCATGAAGCAGCGGGCGATCCTCATGGTGCTGGCCGTCGTCGGCACGAGCCTCCTGCTCAACAGCCTGCCCTGGTGGCTCCGCTACGTGGCGCTCGCCGCGGTCGCGGTCGGGCTCTACGTCATCTGGACGGTGCCCACGCTCCCGGACGACGCGCCCCGTGCACCGCGGATGCCTGCCGGCTGATCGGTACGCTACCGGCCCGTCGCGTCCGGCCTCCGCTTCCAGATCGTACGGCCTTCCTTGATCGTCTCCTCGACGCGGATGTCCTGAATCGTCGCCGGAGCCACCGTGAGCGGATTGCCCGAGAGGATCGCGAGGTCGGCGAGCTTGCCCACCTCGATCGAGCCCTTGCGGGCCTCCTCCCGATACTGGCGGGCGGCGTCGATCGTGACCGCCTCGAGCGCCTCGAGGGGTGTCACCCGCTCCTCGGGGCCGATCTCCTTGCCGGTCCTCGACAGGCGGTTGACCGCCGTGTGGATCGTGAAGATCTGGTCGAGCGGCGCCACGTTGAAGTCGGTGTGGTTGGAAAACCGCAGCCCGGCGGCGCGGGCGGATTTCAGCGGACTGATGAACGCCGCCTGCGCCGGGCCGCGATTGGCGACGTGGGTGTCGCCGAAGTAGAAGCAGTGGATCGTGAAGAACGACGGGTGGAGGTGCCACGCGGCGAACTTCTGCAGCTGATCGGGGCGGATGAACTGGGAATGCACGGCGACCGTGCCGCGGTCCCGGGCCGGATCGTCGCCGGCGGCGAAGCGATGGGCTTCGAGCAGGGCGTCGATCGCCGCGTCGCCATTGACGTGGGCGAAGAGCTGGGCACCGCCGTCGTACACCTTCTTCACCATCGCGTTGAGCTCGGCCTGCGGAAAGCTCAGCTCGCCCCGCCAGTCGGTCTGGCCCGCGGGGCCGCCGGTGAGGTACGGCGTGGTGAAGCAGGCGGTTTTCCCCTGAGGCGAGCCGTCCATCACGATCTTCACGCCGCCGATCCGCAGGCGGTTGCGATACTCCGGCTCGGTCCGCGGGGGCTGTCCGGCGAAGACGGCGTCGATCTCCGTGATGAAGGGGAGCGAGATCACGTCGATCTTCAGAAGCCCCCGCTCCGCGGCCGCACGAAGCAGGTCGAGTTGGTGCTTCATCGTCGCCCCCTCCTGGGCGGTCGTGATGCCCTGGCTGGCGTAGAGATCCTGGCCGCGGACGAGCAGGTCGAGTTGCTCCGCGGGATCGGGCCCGGGCGTCTTCGCGAAGATCGGGAGGAAGGCGGTCTCGAAGAGCAGGCCCGACGGCTCCTGGGAGCCAGGCTCCCGACCGATCACGCCGCCCGACGGCGCGGCTGTCTGCGCGGTGATGGAATAGGCCGCCAACGCCCGGCTGTTGAGCATGGCCCCGTGTCCGGAGACGTGCACGAGGATGACGGGGTTGTCGGGAAACGCCGCATCGAGTTCCTGCTTCGACGGCATCCGCTTCTCGACGAGCAGATCGGGATCGCAGCCGTATCCCATCACGAACTTCCCCGGGCCGAGGTTCCGCCGCCGCTTGACCGCCTCGAGCTGTGCGATGACGTCGGCGACCGACTTGCAGGGGCCGGCCGGCGGCGACGCGCAGAGCGCCTGCACCTGCACGTCGATCACGGAGGCAAAGTGGCTGTGGCCGTCGATGAATCCCGGCACGACCGTGCGGCCGGCCAGGTCGGTGACCTCCGTCGCCGGCCCGGCGAGCGCGAGCACCTCGGCCTTCGAGCCGACGGCGACGATCCGGCCGTCGGCGATGGCGACCGCCTCGGCCAGAGGCTTGTCGGCGTGCACCGTCACCACCGGCCCGCCGTGCAGGATCCGGTCCGGCGGCGCGGCGTTCACGAGAGCCGCGGACAGTACCGCGCACAACGCCAGGATCGAGACGACACGACGCATGAAAACCCTCCGCTTCGAATTGAAGACGCTACGTTGGCTCGTACTCACCCGGCCCTCCGGGAGACCGACAAGCCGCTCAGTGCTCGACGCCCCTGCCCGGCTCGGGCAGCCAGTGCGTGAGGATCGCGCCGAGGAGCGCATAGCCGCCGGCGACGCAGGCCCCCACCATGGCGATCCGCACCGGGTCGGGAGGCGTCGCGGCGGCCAGCGTGATCGTCAGCCAGGCCGCCGCTGTGCCGAGCACCCGGCCTCCGATGTTGGCGGCGAAGCTCTCGCCGGTGCCGCGCAGGTGCGTCGGGAAGACGAGCGGGATGTAGTTTCCCCAGAAGCTGAACTGCGCCACCGTCAAGAGGCCCGCCACGAAGACGCCCGCCTTGATCCAGGGGAGCGACGCCGGATCGGCGAGCTGCGTGGAAATCCACCAGAAGAGCAGCGGTACGACGACGAGCGCGGGCAGTTGGAAGATCCGCAAGAGCCAGCGGCGGCTCGCGATCCGCAGCGCCGCCACGGCGAGCAGCACCCGCCCCACGAGCCCGCCCACTTCCTGATAGATCGTCACCGCCGCCACCGCCTCGTCCGACGCGTTGCCCGCGACCGACTTGAGCCGGGCGGGGGCGGGCGTCTTGCCCGCCGCCGCGGCAGCCGTCGCCGCCTGCTCCTGCGCCTGCTTCGCGACGGCGATCACCGCCGCATGCCCCTTCGAGCCTCCCTTGTCGGCTGGCAGGAGCTGGGCGCCCAGAATCTGCGGCAGTTGCTGGATCGCACCGAAGGCGATGCCGTAGCTGGCGGCGAAGACGAGCGTGGTGACGATCGTCGAGCGGAAGAGCGCGGGGCTGAAGAGCTCGCGGATGCTCGGCCGGCGGAGCGTGCCCTCGGCCCGCTTCCGGGCCCAGACCGGGCTCTCCGGCAGGAAGGGGCGAATGAGGATCAAGGGCAGCGCCGGGATCACGCCGGAGATGAGCGTATACCGCCAGGCGGCATGATCCCCCTGGATCGCGGGCAAGAGGTCGGCGTAACGGGCCGCGAGCACGTTGGCTGTGCCGACCATGAGCCCGCCGAGCGAGGAGAAGGCCTGTGTCCAGCCGAGCACCCGCTCCCGCTGCTCCGGGGCGGGAAAGAGCTCGGCCAGCCAGGCGACCGCGGCGACGAACTCGACGCACACGCCGATGAAGACCAGGCAGCGGAAGAAGAGGAGCCAGGGCAGCGACGTCGCGAATCCCGCGGCCATGGCGGAGAGCGCGTAGAGCAGGATGCTCCAGGTAAGCACCTGCCGACGCCCGAACCGGTCGGTGAGGTAGCCCCCCACCAGCCCGAAGACGCCGCCGGCCAGCGCCGGCAGGAAAAAGAGCGCCCGTGCCCACTGGGCATACGCCGGCGAGCCGGGCACGAGCAGCGGCACGCCATCCGGCGACACGCCGCCGAGTTGGGCGAGCGCCGGCTTGATCACCAGCGGCAGCATCAGCAGTTCGTAGATGTCGAACGCGAAGCCGAGCGCCGCGATCCCGCAGACGAGCCAGCCGGTGAATGTGAGGCGGCCGGCGGCCGAGACGCCTGCGGAGTTCGACTGGGCAGGAGCGGTGCTGTTCATGCTGGCGCTCGCGGAGGGTGTGGACTGGCTGCCGCCAGACTACCCGCCCCGCCGCCGCGGCCCAAACCCCGTGCTTCGCTTGCCGCGGCCGGAACCGCCACGGCTATCCCCACCCGAGATCATTCCGGGATCGATCACGGACCGATCGACGGCGGGCACTTCGCGAGGAAGTCACGCGGCCCGCGGGTCGTGTAGTAGGGATAGGCGACCGTGCCGGTCGGCGGCCCCGCCGGGCCGGTCGCGCCGTAGTCGGAGGCCTGAAGCGCGGCTTCTTCCTCCGGGCTCAGATGATGCTTGGCGAGACCGCCGTAGCGGCCGACATGCCGCTTGTGGCACCCGCCGGCGGCACACTCGCCGTCCTGGCAGCCGCCATCCTGACAATGGCCCGTCTGGCAGGCGCCGCTCTCGCAAGCGCCGTCCTGGCACGCACCGTCCTGGCAACCGCCCTGGCAAGCACCGTCCTGACACGCTCCGCCGTGATGGCCGGCGGTATGGGCATAGGGACCGTCGAAGTTGGCAAGAAAGAGGCGATCAATGATCGAGCAGCCGCTCGACATGCCGAGCACGGCGATCACGAGGGCGAATGCGGCGGGGCGTGTCATGGGCGGAAACTCCCGGGATGCGGGGCCCGAGCCGACGGCGAACCGCGTCGAACTCTTCCCCTGGCTCCCTCGGTATCGGTCGTACCGGCTGCACCTGTTGAGAAAACCCTGCGGGCACCCCGCGCCACGGAAACCGGGCAGGCCAGGCAGGGTGGCTGGCATGGAGTTGCGTGTGGGCCGCGGTTGCCGAGCGTCGCCGGCGAGTGGCCGCCCACGCCGCGAAAGCCGGACGTTCGCGTCGGCCCTCCAGGCCTCCGCTCTCTCGGATGCTGACTTCGCTGCGCCATCCTGGCTACGCTCGTCATCATACGCCGGCTCTCGGGGCATGCCCGGCCCCTCGCCTACCCGTAGGGCGAGGCTAGGCCCGGAGGGCCGGGTAAGTACCAGCCGGCGGAGGCCGGCCAAGCGAACCGCGGCAGGATGCCGCGCGTTCGCGTGAAGACAGTCGCATGCCCGGCCCCTCGCCTACCGTTGATTTTTGCTACCGCCCGCAGACTACGGCAGGGGTTGCCCGTGCCCTCGAGCGGGCTGTGAAAGCAAGCGCAGCACGGATTGCGCAGCGCAGCTTTCACTGCAGTGAGCGGAGGGCAGGATGCCCGTAGCGAACGTCCGGCGAGAGGGTACGGGCAACCCCGGCCCGCACACGAACGTCCGGCCTTCGGGGCGTGGACGGCTCCTCGCCAGCGGTCACCTTGCCACGCCGACGCGCGACGATCTATCGGACGCTCTCCCGGTAGCGCGAGACGATCAGCGAGATGTTCTGGCCGCCGAAACCGAAGCTGTTCGAGAGCGCCCGCTCGCACTTCGCCGTGCGGGCCTTGTTGGCCACGTAGTCGAGGTCGCAGTCGGGGTCGGGGTGCTCGTAGTTGATCGTGGGCGGCACCACGCCGTCACGGATCGCCAGCAGGCAGACGATCAGCTCGGTGGCACCGGCGGCCGCGATCAGGTGGCCCATCATGCTCTTCGTGCTCGACACCGGGATCTTGTAGGCCCGCTCGCCGAACACCGTCTTGATGGCCAGCGTCTCGACCCGGTCATTGACGCTCGTGCTCGTGCCGTGGGCGTTGATGTAGTCGATGTCCCCGAGGCCGAGCCCGGCGTCGGCCAGTGCCATGCGGATGCAGGAGGCCGCGCCGCGGCCCTCGGGGTGGGTGTCGGTGATGCGATAGGCGTCGGCGGTCGAGCCGTATCCGAGGAGCTCGCCGTGGATGCGGGCGCCGCGCCGCTTGGCGTGCTCGAGTTCCTCGAGCACCACCATCGCCGCTCCCTCGCCGAGCACGAAGCCGTCCCGCTCGTTGTCGAACGGACGGCTGGCCCGGGTGGGCTCGTCGTTGCGGGTCGAGAGCGCGGTGAGCAGGTTGAAGCCCGTCACGCCGAACGGGTGGATCATGCTGTGGGTGCCGCCGGAGAGCATCACATCGGCCTCGCCGCGGCGGACGAGCTCGGCAGCCTCGCCGATCGCCTGGCTCGAGGCGGCACAGGCCGTCAGGCAGTTGAGGTTCGGCCCCTGGGCGTCGAACAGGCCGGCAAGATGCCCCGCGGGCATGTTCGGCTCCTGCTCCACCTCGGCGAGCGGGTGCAGCGATTCGAGCCCGGCCCGCGTGAACTTGGCGACGTCGAGCACGTCGCCCTCGATCGCCGCGTTCATCATGCGTGTAAAGGAGTCGAAATCCTGCTGCCCCTCGCCGCTGCCGAGATAGACACCCAGCCGAGTCGGGTCGGCGGTGAGCCCCTGCGGCAGGCCGGCGTCCTTCATGGCCTGGAGGGCGGCGCCGGCCGCGAACTTGGTGTGGCGTCCGCAGAACTTCCAGCGGGCGGGGTCCTGCCCCTCGTCGGCGATGTCCCAGCCACGAACCTCGGCGGAGATCTTCGTGGGGAACCGCGAGGCGTCGAAGACGGTCGTCAGGCCCACAGCCGACTTGCCGGCCATCAGGTTCTGCCAGAGAGGCTCCACGCCCAGGCCCAGGGGCGTGACGCAGCCCATGCCCGTGATCACCACCCTGCGTCTACCGGCCACCATCGCTTTCCTCCGCTCGTCTGGCGAGACTCGCTCGTCACCAATCGGGACGCGCGAGAGGCTTGCCGGCCTCGTCGCGGCCGACCTCGTAGATGTGCATCTGATCGAGCCAGCGCAGCAGTTCATGGGGCTCGAAGAGCTTCGGCACGCCCTCACCAGGCTCGAGGTGGGCGAAGAAGAGCTCGGCGTGGCCCTGCACCTTCTCTCCCACCCGACTGGTCACCTTGGTGAGCGACCCGGTCGGCTTGAGATCGAGGATCTCCGCGTGGAAGCGGAGCGAGTCACCCGGCACCGCGTCGAAGTGAAACTCCGCCTGCGCGACCTTCGCCAGCACGACACGGCGATTGAAGTCGATCGCGTCGGCGACCAGCAGGCCCGCCGTCTGCGCCATGCCCTCCACGATCAGCGAGTTCGGCATCAGAGCCGCGCCGGGAAAGTGGTCGTGCATGTGCTCTTCGGCGAGCGAAACGTTCTTGACGGCGGTGGCGTGCCGCCCGCGAACGAACTCCTCGAAACGGTCGATCCAAAACCAGCGCATACGGGTGGCGGCGGCGAGGCCTGCGGCTCCGGGGAGGCGACTGTCGGGTCAGGCGGCCAGCTTGCTCTGCACGTAGCGAACCATGTCCTCGACGGTGAGGGTGTTCGCGAAGTTCTGCACGCTGGGATTCTGCTCGAACTTGGCCAGATCGGCGAACGGCATGCGGGACTTGAGCGTCTCGATGCCCTTGGCGTTCACCTTGCCATCGACCACGTACTCGGAGCTCGACAGCACGTCCTCCGGAAACAGCTCGCCACGCGAGATCTTGATGCCGAAGGCCTTCTCGAGGCGGAAGACGATGTCGAGAAAATCGATCGACTCCGCACCGAGGTCGCCGACCATGGTCGCTTGGGGAGAGACATCCTCCTCGTCGACACCGAGGGCATCAACGAGGGCTGCTTTGACCTTTTCGAAGATTTCATCGCGCGACGGCATCGACGTGGCACCTTGGAACGGGGTTGAAAAACCTGTTTGTCAATCGAAGGTTTTAGTGTCGGCCCGCCGGCATGGGAACCCGGATTCGCTTTTTTCGGCCGCCGGCGTTCGCACAACGCCGAAAAACCGGGCAGTCCCGAGCGGGCGCCCGCGGCGAGGCCGCCCGAGAATGGAGGCGAAACACGTTGCCTGAGACGACGCCCCCCGAACCGCTCAAGGTCGCGCCGCCCCCGCTGATGCCATGAGCGCCGGGGCGGAGCCCCCCCCGGACGGCAACCCGGCGGCGGGGGCTCCGTAGGCGACGTGCCGATTGCCGCCGGAGTTGCGGGACGGGGGATGGAGCAGGCCCCAGAGCTTCCGGAGTTCCGCCCTCACCCGGGCATCGACGGCGTCGCCATAAGGAATGCGGTCGGCCATGTTGTATCGCTCGAGGACCAGGCGGGCGGTCAGGCTCGTCCGCTCCCCGACCGCGCCGCTCGCCTTGACCTTCACAAGCGGTCCGTCCTGGGACTGGATCTCGGCGGTGACGGTGAGCACCCGTCCGGGTTCGACGAAGTCGCCGTACTTGACGTTCCGCGCCTCCCGCAGGACGACGATGCTGTGGGAAAAGTCCTCGCCGAGCCGGATGGTCCAGGCGGCCGCCTGTGTCATCGCCTCGAGCATGAGGACCCCGGGCATCACCGGGAAGCAGGGGAAGTGGTCGGCCAGATACTCTTCCGACAGCGAGAGCGTCTTGATAGCAGTGATGCTCTTGCCTGGTTCGATGGCCGTGACACGGTCGAGCAGGGTGAAACGCATGGCGACTCCAGTGTTGCGCGTTCTTCGCCGACGCCTGCCCTGGTCGCCACCGGCCGAGCTCTGACGGGCGGCTGACCTGGGCGGTGAATCCGTTCGATTCGCCGTGCGGCGCAGTATAGGGTTTCGCACCGGGGCCACAACCGCCGCGACGCGTCGCCGCGACCTCGGGCACGCGGCTGCCATGCTGACAGCCGTCATAGCCAACACAGCCCCTCATCTCTGCCGCGCTACGGGGTGGCCGCCGGACGGTCGCCGCGCAGCCCGCGATTTTCCCCGCTGGAGACAGCGTTCGCCGGTGGAAACTACCGCCGCGCGCGTTCGGCACGCTCTTTGCTTTTCTATCCCCCGACGTCGGCGACCCCGTGTCCGTTGTCGCGTTGAGGCCCTGTTTTCCAGCGGTTTAATCACTCGGCTCGAGCGATTTGCTTCCATGCCCTCACCGTGCGAATGATTCGTCCGGGATCCGCGGTCCCGGGCCCCTGGGCCCACCGCGGCGGACGCGATCGTTGTCACGATCGTTCCAGGGATGGCGAGCGGCGTTCGTGGCTGAAAGCTCTCACTCTGTCTTCCTTCTTCCGACTCTCCCTCCCCTTCCTTGGAGTCTGCCATGCCCGTCTATCGATCTGCAGAGCGTGCCGGTTTTGCGTATCCGTTCGACGAGCTCCGCGACGAGCTCGACCGGCTCTGGACGTCCCTCACCGCGGCGCCCCCGCTGCACGGCTGGGGCGCGGCCCGGTCCCGCACCGAGGCCTTCCCGGCCGTCAATGTCAGCGAGAGCGACGAGTGCATCACCATCGAGGCGGAGCTTCCCGGTCTCGATGCCGCCGACGTCGACGTGTCGGTGGCCGGCGAGGAACTCGTGCTCAAGGGGGCCCGCCCCGACCCGCAGGCCGCCGAGGCGGCCGCCGGCAACGGCGCACGGAAGCAGGCGGTGACCTGGCATCGCCGTGAGCGCGGCACCGGCGGCTTCGAACGGCGGCTCGTTCTGCCGGTCGCGGTCGACGCCGGCCGTGTGGAGGCGAAGCTCGTCGACGGCGTGCTCACCGTGACCTGCCCGAAGGCCCCCGAGCGGCAGCCGCACAAAGTCACCGTCCGCACCGGCTGACGGCGTGAGTCGGACTTCCCGCATCGGCGGCGCCGCCGCCATTCCCTGCCACGACACCCACACGCACGAGGAACTTCTCATGGTCACCACCCAGTCGTCCCCCACCCCCACCCCCACTCCCGCCGCCGCGCCGGCGGCCGAGCCCTCCTTGATCTACCAGCCGAACGTCGACATCTGTGACCTCGGCACCGAGGTTCTGCTCGTCCTCGACATGCCGGGCGCCGCGGCCACGAGCTGCGATGTCTCGTTCGAGGAGGGGGTGCTTACGGTCCAGGCGCAGGTGCCGCCGCGGCAGTTGCCCGGCCGGCAGCTTGTGCAGGAGTACGGGATCGGCGACTACCGTCGCGCCTTCCGTCTCGGCGACGGCTTCGACGCCTCGCTGATCACCGCCGAGTACCGCCGCGGTGTGCTCACGATCCACGTGCCACGATTGGCGGCGGTGCAGCCGCGCAAGATCGAGGTGCGGCCCGCCTGACCGGGCCGTCACCCCAAACAGCGCGATTCCCGCCCGGGCGCGGCCCGGGCGGGGATTGCCTGGTGTTTTTCTTCACGCGAACCGGAAAGGGCTTGAACGATGAGTCTCATACCTTTTCGCACGAAGCGGTCGAGCGGCATGGAGCCGGCCAACCTGGCGACGATCAGCGACTTCCGCAACGAGATGAACCGGCTCTTCGAAGGGTTTCTCAATCGCCCCTCGTGGGGCGCGTCGTGGTTCGAGACGGCCGAGCCCGGCACGTGGATGCCGGCCATCGACATGCAGGAGAGCGATGCCGAGATTCATGTGCGGGCGGAACTGCCCGGCATCGACCCCAAGGACGTCGACGTGAGCGTTTCGGAAGACAGGCTCCTGATTTCGGGCGAGAAGAAGTCGGAGGCGGAGCGGACGACCGACGGCTGGACGCACCGCGAAAGCCACTATGGCAGCTTTAGCCGGGCGATCCCGCTGCCGGAATCGGTTGATCCGGCGAAGGTCACGGCCCGTTACGACAAGGGCGTGCTCACCGTCGAGCTCAAGAAGTCGCCCACGAGCACGTCCCGCAAGGTGCCCGTGATGGCGAAGTAGTGCCGCGGGCGCGGGAGCGCGGTGCCGGAATGCCGGTCCGCCGCCGGTCAAACGCCGGTCGGTTATGCTGGGGTCGCGAGAACATTTCGTTCCCGCGACCCCAGCTTGTTCCGCGCCGCACCGATGCCGCTGATCCTGCGCCCCATCACGACGCTGGCCACTGGCCCCTTGTCGATCGAGGCCGAGAGCCTCACTGTCGACCGGCTGGCGGGGCTCACCGCTGCCGATGTCGCGCGGGTGGTGATCATGGCCGACGGACGTCCCTGCCCGCTCGGCGACCTGTTTCAAGTCGCCGGCACCGCCGCCGACGGCCGCGTCGAGTGTGAGGGCGACTGGTCGCGGGTCCACGGACTGGCCGGCGGCATGCAGGCCGGTGAACTCGTCGTCCGGGGTGACGTCGGCCGACACGCCGGCGCGCGGATGACGGGTGGACGCCTCACCGTCGAGGGTGACGCCGGCGACTGGCTGGCTGCCGGGATGTCAGGGGGAACCGTGCTCGTCGAGGGCACCGCCGGCGACAACGTCGCCGGCGCTGTTCCCGGCGACGACCATGGCATGACCGGCGGGATCGTCGTCGTGAACGGTGGCGTCGGCTGCCTGGCGGCGGCGCGGATGCGCCGCGGCATCCTGGGCATCGGCGGCGCGTGCGGCGAGGCGGCCGCCTTCGAAATGCGGGCGGGAACGGTCGTCGTGGGAGGCCAGGTGGGGCCGCGGTCGGGCATGGGCATGCGACGGGGGTCACTCGTGGCGCTCGCCGGCGTGCCTCCCGTACCACCCACGTTCGCCAGGGGCGCGACCTGGTCGCCCAGCGTGCTGCCGCTGCTCGTCGGCCGGCTCCGGCAGGCCGGTTTTCGGCCCGCCGGGGGGGCGACGACGGCCGGGTGCGGCGGGGTCTGGCAGCAGTGGCACGGCGATCTCCTGGCGGGCGGCCGCGGGGAGATTTTTCACCGGGCTGTCTGAGCTTTCGCTCGGGTACGCCGACCTTCCGCCCGACGAGCACGGGAAAACGGCCGATTTCCTCGAGCCCGCTTCCGGCGCGGGCCCTTTTGCGGTATTCTTCGAGGCTCGCGTCGAGGCCTTCGCGGCCGACACCGCCCGCCGGTTCCCCCACGATCAAGAGCCAATGCCCACGATCAGCCAACTCGTCCGCAGCCGTCGCCGGCCCAAGCGGAAGTTTTCCAAGTCGCCCGTGCTCGACCGCTGTCCGCAAAAGCGGGGCGTGTGTCTGCAGGTGCGCACGATGACGCCGAAGAAGCCGAACTCCGCCTTGCGGAAGATCGCCCGCGTCCGGCTGTCGAACCAAAAGGAAGTGACCGTCTACATCCCGGGCGAAGGCCACAACCTCCAGGAGCACTCGATCGTGCTCATCCGCGGCGGTCGTGTCCGCGATTTGCCGGGTGTCCGCTACCACATCATCCGCGGTGCTCTCGACACGCTCGGCGTGCAGGGTCGGAAGCAGTCCCGCAGCCTCTACGGTGCCAAGAAGGGTTGATAGAAGACAGCCATGGGAAACATCACCGCCAGCCGTGAGCAGCTCCGCCCCGACCCGCGCTTCGGGTCGCTGTTGGCCAGCAAGTTCATCAATTGCCTGATGGAAGACGGCAAGAAGAGCGTCGCCCAGACCATCTTCTACAAGGCGATGGAGATCGTCGCGAAGAAGATCAACGACGCCGAGCCGATCGAAATCTTCAATCGTGCCATCGAGAACATCAAGCCCTCCGTCGAGGTCCGCTCGAAGCGGGTCGGTGGTGCCGCCTACCAGGTGCCGATGCAGGTCAGCCGCAACCGGCAGCAGTCGCTGGCGATCCGCTGGCTGCTCCAGTCGGTCCGCGAGAAGAAGGGCCGCGCCACGTTCGAGAAGCTCGCCGAGGAGATCATCGCCGCCTATAAGCGCGAAGGTGCCGCGGTGACCAAGCGGGACAACGTGCACCGCATGGCCGACGCCAACAAGGCGTTCGCGCACTTCGCCTGGTGATCCCGAAGAATGCGGGCTCGGTGATCTGAGCCCGGCAATCCGGGCCCGATGATCCGGGCAGCGAGCATGGCCTGCTGAACTGGTCTTCCCGATGGACGAAGCTGCAGCGCGTCTCCTGGGCGGATTGATCCGGGGCCGTTCCGTGGCGTCGCTCGCCACGCTGCACGACGGCGCCCCGTTCGCCTCGATGATTCCCTACGCCGTCTGGTGCGATGCCGCGTCTGGCCGGCTGCGGCTCGTCACGCACGTCAGCCGCCTGTCGGCCCACACCCGCGACATGCTCGAGTCGCCCCGGGTCTGCCTGCTCGTCACCGCCGAGGAAACCAGCATGGCCGCCGAGGGCGGCCCGTCGCTCCCGCCGCAGGCGTTGCCGCGGGTGTCGATGCCGGCAGTGGCGACGTTCATCGATGCGGCGCATCCCGACCATGCGGCCTGCAAGCGGGCCTATCTCGATCGCTTTCCCTTCGCCGCGGAGTGGTTCGCGCTCGGCGACTTCTCGCTCGTGGCCTTCGAGCTGCGGGCGAGCCGATTCATCGCCGGCTTCGCCCGCGCGATGACGGTCTCGCCGGAGCAACTGGCCGCGGCGGCGAGCACGATCTGAGCCCCGGTTCAGGACGGGACGTAGGTCTTGCGACCGAGCATCCGGTCGAGCGAATCGCTCGTTTGGAAGATGAGCGCCTCGGGATAGTGTGCGTAGGGGTGGAAGTATTCGAACGTCAGCCAGCCCTCGTAGCCGACGGCGGTGAAGGCCGCCATCACGGCCGGCCAATCGGTGGTGCCGTCGAGCAGCGGGCGAAAGGCCTCGAGCGACGTGTCGGTGCCCTTCTTCGTGAACTCCTTCAGGTGCACGTTCTGGATGCGGCCGCCCAGGATGCGGATCCAGTGCTCGGGATACTGATACATCATGATGTTGCCGGTGTCGAAGTGCACCCGCACGTGCGGGCTGTTGAACCCGTCGACGAAGTCGGCCATCTCCTGCGGCGTCATCAGGAAGCCGTTGAAGAAGATGTTTTCCACATTGAGCCTGACGCCGAGTTTCTCCGCCCCGGGCAAGAGCTTGCCCACCGCCTCGCGGGCCCGGGCCAGGCAGACGTCGTTGGGGACGGGCTCATGGTCGGTCCGCCAGGGGATGCAGACGGCGCCCGGCACCACAAGCACGTTCTCCGTACCGAGGTCGTGGGCGCACTCGGTGATCGAGCCTGCCAATTCCAGCCCCCGCAGCCGCTTGGCCGGGTCGTTGCTCGTGAGCGGGTAGGGCCAGAAGAGGAACGAGCAGACGCCGCTGATGGCGATCCCGACACGATCGGCGAGTCGGCGGATTTCCTGGAAGTGGGCCGTGCCGTGCTTGGGGGAGAGGTCGTTCTCGAGATCGTAGTTGAGTTCGACCCCCTCGAACCCGGCATCCTTCGCGAGCCTCAGGCACTGCTCGAGGCTCATCTTCTGCGGGTAGGGGAAGGCCCAGAGATTGATCGACTTGCGGCACCGCGAGGGATGCTTGGCCGGCGGAGCGGCAGCGGCAGTCGGGGCAGGGCCCGCGGCGGCCGCCTGCCCCGAGGCGGCTGCCAGCGCGGCGATTCCGGCTGCGGCGCCCAGGGCCTCGCGCCGCGAGAAGAACACCGTGGGATCGATCGGGCTGGTCATGGCTCGGGCCTACCGGCAGGGGATGCCGACAGCAGTCTACACCGGCCCTCGATCGTCGCTCTGCTCAGGGCTCGAGGTCGAGCAGAATCCGACGGTTCTTGGCGTCCACTCGAATCTCGATCCCCGAGCGCGCGGGGATTGCATACTTCGGCGGCACGCGGATTTTGGCCGCATCGATTCCGGCGAAGCCAGCTGGGCTCAGGCCGCCCTCGACGCTCACCACGCCCACGCGGTAGGTGCTCGGCCGCAGGAAGATCTCGAACCTACCCCCGGCACCGACGCGGGCCACGCCGCCGCCGATGCCGTCCTCGATCGACTCGAACATGATCTGTCCGTCCGGAATCAGTGCTCCGGCCACCTTCACCTCGCCGTAGGCGGCGACCCGTCCCGGCGGGGCGGACGACCAGCAGCCTGCGCACACGCTCGCCACGACGAGCACCGCGAGGCAGCACAGGCGTCTTGTGAAACCATCCAGTTCGGCCATGTCGTCGATGCTCCTACGGCAGCGTGCCGGCGCCGTCGCAGCTGTTGCCGAGGTTCCGCAACACTGCCGCCGTGACATCGTCACCCAACCACTGCACCGCACCGTCGGCCATGGCAAACAAGGCTCCTCCAGGATGGAAACTGCCGAAATTGGCGAAACTGCTGGCAGTCGCCGTCAACGCGTTGCAGGCCGTCCGAACCGGATCGCAGGACGGATTGAGCATGCTGGCAGCCACGACACCGCTGATCAGATATCCGTTGGAACCCGCATACAACGCCGATGACCAGGAGTATTCGCAGCCCGTTGCTCCGGAGTTCCAGTTGCTCCCGGAAGCCAACTGCGAATAGCGGGACTCCCCGATCAAGAGCGACTTGGTCGTCCCGTCAAGGATGTGCTGGTAGCGGGTCTTCGAGTTCATGAACATCACGCCGCTGGCTGCCATCGGCTTGTAGCCCCAGCCCGTGCAGGGCGGATCACCTGTCGGAACGGTAGGCCCGGGAGTCACGCAGTTCGACATTCCGGTCACCGAGCCGCCACCGATCACCGGGAAGAAACTCGTCCCAGCATACGGCCCATTCACGCCGTTCGCACCGGACACGACCGCTGCATGGAGGCTGCTGGGGCAGATGAAGTCAGGGTTCGTCTTGCGCTGCTCGGTGCCGTTGGTCTTGCTGTTGTCGTTGTTGAAACAGCCCCCGAACGTGCCGGCAAGGTTGAAGCGGTCGTACCGCGCCTGGTCCTCGAGGTACGGCAGGATCATCACCGACCAAGGAGCGCCCGCCGAGATGTTGGTCGCCCCGGAAAACGCCCCGGCATCGCCGGACGACGGCCGTGTGACGGCGGCCGAAGGAAAGACGGTCTTTGCGCTTGCGTGGTTCGCCACGGCCAGCGCGACTTGCTTGAGCTTGTTGCTGCAGGCCGACCGCCGCGCCGACTCCCGTGCCGTCTGCACGGCCGGCAGCAGCAGGCCGACGAGCGTGCCGATGATCGCGATGACCACGAGCAATTCCACCAGCGTGAACGCGGTGCGACGCATGGAATCCCCTCCCGAAAAGGCGAGTCGAAGACCGACCGGTCATCTCCTCGGTGCAGGCCTCCGTAAGGAGACATCATGAATAGGACGAGAACTACACCCGCCCAGTAAGCATCTGCCGCACTACCCCAAAATTGGACACGACCGGTTTTTGGCCCCCAACGTCCCCTGCCCCACTGGATTTCGCCCCGGCCCGATCACAGCCAAGGCGGAGACGCGATTCTAGCCCAAAAAAGCCCAGCGTCACGGTCGCTGCGGTTGTGGCGGAAACTTTGGCTCGAGCCCGAGCGTTCGGCAGTCGGCATCGACGTCGTCGCTCCATGCGGCGTAGAGACGCTTGATCTCAGCGAGCTTGTCCGGCCGGGCCACGGCGAGATCGTTCGTTTCGCCGACGTCGTCGCAGACTCGAAAGAGCATGTCGCGGCCGGGGGTCTGGTGGGGGCCCGGCTTGGCGTCCCCTTCGGTCGAATGGACGAACTTCCAGTCTCCCACGCGGGCGGCATGGTTGCCGCTCATGGTCCGACTCCGCCAGAAGAGCGCCTCATGGGGAGCTCCTGTGGCTTCGCCGTTGAGAAACGGCCGGAGGTCCACTCCGTCGAGTTCCGCCATCTCGGCTTTCGCAGCCCCGAGCGCCGTGGCCGTGATGTCGAACGACATCACTGGGCCGGCATAGGTCGTGCCCGGAGCGCTGACGCCGGGCCACCGCACGAGCAGCGGCACGCGAATCCCGCCCTCGAACGTTTCGCACTTGGAGCCCCGCAGCGGAGTGTTGCGGGAGCCATTGACCGCGTTGCGGGTGGTCGGGCCACCATTGTCGTTGGTAAACACGACCACCGTGTCGCGCGTCTTGTCGGCCTGGTCGATCGCCTCGAGCACCCGCCCGACCGCCTCGTCCATCGCGGCCAGCATGGCGGCGTAGGTGCGTCGCTTGGGATTGGCGATCGCGACGAATCGTTCGTCGCCGGATGGCGGCACCTCGAGCGGCGTATGAACGGCGTTGAACGCCAGATACAGAAAGAAGGGCTTGGACTCGCCCTTCTGGCGGTGCACGAACGCGGCCGCCTCTTTCCCGAACGCCTCGGTCAGATACCGGGTTTCGGCGACCGGCTCGCGGTTGCGGAGGATCGGCTCGTCATAGCCCTTGCCGTCGAGCCGGCCCGAGAGGACGTACCGGTGGCCACCGCCGAGAAACCCGAAAAACTCGTCGAATCCCCGCTCCGTGGGCGTGAAGCCGGCCCCTTCGCCGAGATGCCATTTGCCGACCATCGCCGTGGTGTATCCCGCCTGCCGCAGCCGGTCGGGCAGCGTCTTCACGGCGGCCGGCAGCGGGCCCGCGAGGTCCTCGATGCCGCAGCGGTGCTGGTAGCGGCCGCTCATGAGCGCGGCGCGCGTCGGCGTGCAGAACGAGCCGTTCGCGTAGGCGGCCGTGAAGCGGCAGCCCTCGCGGGCGATCCGGTCGATCGCCGGGGTGGGAATGTCGTCGCAGCCGTGCACGCCGATGTCGGCGTAGCCCATGTCGTCGGCGAGGATGACCACGATGTTCGGCCCCGTGGCCACCGGGCCATCAGCAGCCGGCTTCTTGCCGATGCTTCCGTCCTGTTCGAAGCCGTGCAGCGCCGCCAGCGGCACTGATGCCACGACGGCCAAGATGCCCCGCAGCAGCGCAGCGGCATTCCGGCGTCCCGGTCGCCCGCTCACTTGAAGCTCCAGACACGAATGTTGTCGACGTTCACGCCCTTGCCGTCCACGCCCGCGAAGCTCAAGGATGGCGCCCCCTTCGGATCGCTCGCCTTGTTGCACGCGCCACGGATCACCTGGCCATCGTGCATCTGCACGGCCACCTGACCATCGCGAATCTCGATCATGAACCGGCACCACTGCCCGGGCTCGATCGCGATCATCTGCTTGCCGACGGCGGCCCGCGGGGCATTGTCGGCGAGCGAAACCCCCATCGGTCGGTTGCCCTCACCCGTGCCCCGAAAGAGCACGAAGAACTCGGGTGGATCCCCATGCACGACCTTGCCGGGCTTCTTGAACTCGACGTTGAATGTATGGCCGCCGTTCCATTGGAAGTCAGCCTGCATGATGAGGTCTGTGACCGGTTCCCGATCCCGTTCCCAAAGGTTGACGACCCCGATGTGCTTTGCGTCCTCGACCTGCATGAGGGAGACGTGGCCGTCGATGATCTGGGGCTGTGATGCGGCGCTGCGCACGAGCGGCTTGGCGTCCGGACTGTCGAAGTCTTCGGAAAAAAGCAGTTCGCCCCGTTCGCCGAGCACGGGCTTCAGTTCCGGCAGGTCGGCGGCCATGACGACCGTCGGCGTGAGCATCAGGGCAGGAAGGAACAGGCCGCGGAGAACCCGCGTGAATCGTGAAAACATGGCGTGGAATCCAAGGAGATATCGCTAGGAATCGGTGGCGCGCTGTCAGCGAAAGACATGTGTCTCCGGCATTTCCTTCTTCAACCTCTCCACGCCGCCGTTCGAGATGCCCACGCTCCTGACCGAGATCGTCTTGAGATGCCCGAACTTCACCAGGTCGTCGAGCGAGGCGTCGGTGACCTTCCTCATCCCCCGCAGGCGCAGTTCCTGCAGATGCTTCATCCCCTGGAGGATTCCCGAACGAATCCCGGCGTCGGTGAGCTTCTCGTCATATTCGAGAAACAGCTTCTCGAGCGTCGTGAGCTGCGGCAGATGCCGGATCGTCTCGTCGTCAAGGTCGTTGTATTCGAGGCCCAGTGTCTTGAGGCTGCCGCCGGCGAGGTGCACGAGCCCGGGGCCGGCGATCTCGTTGCGGCCCAGAAGCAGCGTGGCCGTCTTTGGAGGCAGCCGCAGGTGCGCAAGTCGCTCATCGGTGAGACCGCAGTCGATCAGTTCCAGCGTGTCGAGGTTTTCAAGGCCGCCGAGGGACTCGAGCGCCGCGTCGGAAAGCTTGGCATGGCTGATCGCCAGCCGCCGCAGCCCTTTCCAGGCAGCCAGCCGCCTGATCTCGTCAGCCCCGATCTCGCGGTGGCCGAGCGACAATCTATTCAGCCGCTTGCAGGCCTGGAGATGCCTCACGGTCTCGTCGTCGATCGCACCCGGCAGTCCCACTGACGAGAGCTTGGGAATCGCGGCCAGCGCCGCGAGATCACGGGATGCGATGACGGCATCGAGGAGTTCGAGACTTTCGAGTGCAGGGGCGCCGGCGAAGGCCTCGAGGCTCTTGCCCGTCACGCGAGGTCGGTCTGGAGCGGATGCGAAGTCCGGGAAGCAGTACATGACGGGCGAAAAGCCGGGCTTCACGTACCGTTCGATCGGGGAGACGACGAGATACCGGAGCTTCGGAAGCCGGGCGAGTGACCGCATCCCCTCGTCGCCGACATGCGGCTCGTGCAGTTCGACCGACCAGAGGTCGGGCGTGTGCCGGGTGAGGGCCATGAGGGCATCGTCGACCTTCGGTCCCCAGAGGCCGACGAACCAGAGCTTCGGCACCGCCTCGTCGCCCCACCGGAAGCGGGTAGCCGTATGCTTCTGCCCGGGAAGGATACTGGCCTCGTCGAGCGCCTGCACGGCTGCGCCCATGTCGGGCGAGGTGATGCCCGCCGGCGCCACTCCGAAGGGCCGAGTCGTGACGGCCGGTGGCTTCGCCGCGGCGTTGATCGCGTCGGTTCTCGTCGCGGGCGGTGCGGAGGTCTGGGCCGCGGCTGCTCTGGCGGAGATCGCCAGCCCGCAGACTGCTGCGAAAAGCAGGGCGCACGATGGTGACCTGAACGAGGCGCTCACGCGATCAGATCCTCGAGAATCCCGGTCGAGTCGCCGTGCTTCTCGACGTCCACTCCCGACCGCTTGAGGATCGTCAGCCACGCGTTGCACAGCGGCGTGTTCTTCGGCATCACGAGGTTGTGGCCGAGCTTCAGGCCCGCTCCGTGGCCGGCGAAGATCGTCGGGCAGTTGGAAAGCTCGTGTCCGGTGCGGATGTTGCTGCCGTAAGCCACCGTCACATGGTCGAAGAGGCTCGATCCGTCGGGCTCCTTCGTGGCCTTGAGCCGGTCGAGCAGCCCGGCGAGCAGCTCGCTCTGGGCCAGGTCGCGCTTCTGCGAGCAGTCGAGCTTCTCCGCCCGCGTCGTGTGGTAGTGGCTCATGTCATGCGGAAACACCTTGATGCCGAGGCTCGTGAGCAGCGTGCCGACCGGCTGCCGGTAGGTCACCACGCGAGTCGAGTCCGTCTGCAGGGCCGCGACGAGCAGGTCGTACATGAGCTTGATCTCCTCGCGGCCCTCGAGGCTCGCCTCGGGCTCGCGGATCGACGTCTCGGGCTTCGCGACCCCGATCCACTGCTCGTCCTTCGCCAGCCGCGTCTCGATGTCGCGGATCCCGTCGAAATACTCCTCCAGCTTTGCCTCGTCCCGCCGGCCCAGCCGCCGCTTGAGATCACGGCCACTCTCGAGCACCGTGTCGAGCACGCTCCGCCGTTCGGCAAGCAAAGCCTTCTGCTGCTCGATCGGGGTCTTGTCCTGGGAGAAGAGCCGGTGAAAAGCCTCGACGGGGCCCTTGAGGCCCGCCACCGGCTTTCCCCGCACGTCCCAGGCGAGCGACAGGCCCGGGCCGTGGCCGGAAAGGCCGATCACGTCCCGCGTGACCGAGGCATTGGGGTCGAGTTCGAGCGACGCCAGCCGGGTCTGCATCCCGAACTGGGCCGCGGCCACCTGGTCGGCCGAGATCGTGTTGTGGAACGTCTGCCCCGGCTGGGCGAATCGATTGGCGCCCGTGAGCCACATCGTGCTCCCTTCGTGCCCCTCCACCGAATACTTGTGCCAGAGGTTCTGCACGACGCTGAAGTCGGCCTTGTGGCGGGCGAGCGGCTCGAGGCCGGCCGACAGTTCGTAGTCCGCCCCCGGAGTCTTGATGTCGGGATACCAGCTTTCCTCCGTCACGCCCCAGCCGAAGCCCAGGAACACGAGCCGCTTGGGCGGGGAAGCCGCGGCGGCCGCGGCGAACCGGCGGAAGCCGAGCGACTCGAGCGCCGGCAGGGCGACCACGGCCGTGGCGGATTGGAGGACCCGACGGCGACTCAGCGGCAGTTTCATGGCAGCGGCTCCGGATTCATTCAACTCGTGCATTCACTTCGTGGAAAACTCCTGGCTCGCGACGAGAGCCCGGATGTACTCCCGAGCCCCGCCCCCTTTGGCGGCCGCCTGGCTGACGATCTGATCGACGAGAGGCTCGTCGCTGAAGCCGCAGGGACGGCCGAGGGCGTATTCGATGAGCGCCTTTGTGAAGCCCCGTGCAAAAGCCTCGCGCTTGGCGGCGATGATCGCCCGCAATTCATGGAAGCTCTTGAACTCCGGGCCGCCGTAGAGCGTCGCCGCCGGATCGATCGTCCAGGTCTTCTTCGGCTGCTTGAGATCGGGCTTTCCCTCGGCGTCGATCGCCTGATAGCTGTCCTCGGTCCGCCACTGGCCGACAGCGTCGAAGTTTTCGAGCCCGAAGCCGAGGGGGTCGATCGAGCGGTGGCAGCTCGCGCACTGCGGCTGTTCCTGGTGGATCGCGAGCCGTTCGCGGGGGGTCAGCGTCTTGCCGGCGAGCCTCGCGCTGCTCGGCACGTTCGCCGGCGGCGGCGGCGGCGGATCATCGAGCAGCTTGCGGAGCACCCAGGCGCCGCGCTCCACCGGGCTCGTGACATCGCCGTTGCTTCCCATCGCTAGCACGGCCGCCATCCCGAGCAGGCCGCCCCGCGGCGAATCCGGCGGCAGCGCGACCTTGCGGTAACCCTCCGCCGGCGGGTCTTCGAGGCCGTAATAGTCGGCGAGCACGTCGTCGACCACGACGTAGTCGGCCGCGAGCATGTCGGCCAGGCTCGCGTTCTCGCGGAGCAGATGGGCGAACGTCTCGTAGATCTCGTTGCGGGCCGACTGCTTGGTGGCGTAGTCAAAACGCGGATAGCGGGTGCGGTTGAACTCGAAAAAGTCGAGCCGGTCGAGCACGAGCCACTGGTGCATGAAGGGCCGGATGAATCCGTCGGACCGCGGGTCGTCGAGCAGGCGATCCGCCTGGGCCAGCAGCACCTCCGGCTTCGCGAGTTCGCCGGCTCCCGCCAGCTCCCGAAGCGTCTGGTCGGGCGGACCGCCCCAGAGGAAATACGACAATCGCAGCGCGAGTTCGGTGCCCGAGAGCGGCCGGCGGGCGACATCGTCGGAGGGCTCTGCCAGGTAGAGAAACCCGGGCGAGGCCAGCACGAGCGAGAGCGTTTCCTTGAGCGCAGCGGAGTGCCTGTCGCCGGCCTTCCGTCGGAGGTCGTAGATGCCGACGAGCTTGTCGACGAAGGCCGGCGGCACCGGCAGGCCGCGGAAGGCCTCGGTCGCGAATCGCTCGACGCCGGCCCGCAGGTCGCTCGGAGAAGGGGCTGGCGACTTGTCGTCGAGCGGAACGCCCAAGGCCGCGATGCCCGGCGGCGGCGCTTGAGGAGCGGCCGCCCGCTCGACCTCCATCCAGTCGACCCAGAGCACGAGTTCCGGCCCGACCTTGTTCCGCGCCTTGCCGGCGTTGAACTTCTCCCGCGTCTGCAGGTAGTGGTCGTGTGTGCCCTTCTCCCGCACGAAGAGCGTCCGCATGGCGTGGTTGTCATGCTTGCGGGTGAGCGTGAGTGGAAGCTCGATCACCTGCGGGGCCTCCATCGTGCCGGTCACCTCGCGGGTGTGCAGCGCCTTGCCGTTGCGCGGATCGATCCCGAACTCGAGAAACCGCCGTTCGGGCGGCGAATCGGGGATGGCCGCGGCGGCCACCCGCACGATGAAATCGCCCGGCGGCCAGTGCCACGGCACCATCAGCGTGACATGCTCGCTGAGCGCATGGATCGTGAGATAGGTGCCGGTATCGAGGCCGGGCTGCGCGAAGAACCGCTCGCGGTAGGGGGAAAAATAATCGGTCGATCGCGCGGCCGCGCCGTTCGCTTTGTCGGCGTTGTTCTCCACGGTCTTGAAGCCGAAGTCTTCGGGCGGCGGGGCGCCGGCGATCTTGGACCAACTGCGGCGAAACTCGGCGTCGTTCTTCGAGGCCTTCTTGAGGCTCTCGACGATCTCCGCATTCTCCGGCTTCGCCGCCGCCTCCTCCACCTTCGCGATCCACTCCTTCGCCCGCCGCTCGGCATCCGCCGCGTCGGCCTCCTCCTTCTTCAGTCGGGCCGAGACTTCCTCCGCTTCCAGCCGCAGCTTTTCGGTGCCGCTTGCACCGGCGTGCCGCGCGAAGGCCTCCTCGAGCGCCTCGCGGCCCAGGGCCTGATACTGCTCGAATTGATTTGCCGACATGAAGAGATTCGAGCCGACGGTATCGAAGCCACCGGGGCCGGTATCGCTCGGCAGCTCCGTGACGTTGATCTCGGCCCCCAGGAAAGCCTTGAGGGTGTTGGCATACTCACGGCGGTTGAGCCGCCGCATCGTGATCGCGCCATGCTGGTCCGAGAGGCTCTTCCGCGCCACCACCATCGCCTGGGAGAGCTCGGCGAGGAAATCGGTCTTCGGCTGGGCGGCAGGCTGCGGCTCGTCCTTGGGGGGCATCTCCCCGGCATTGAGAACGGCGAGCACCTTCGCCCACCGTTCGGCCGTCTGCACGTCGCCGATCTCGAGCGGCAGGTCGTCGAGCCGGATGCTGCCCTCCTGCGCCTCTGCCCCGTGGCACTTGAAGCAGTGCTGCTCGAGGAGCTGGCGGTGCCGGCCGGGCATCACGGCCCGCGCGTCGCTGGCGGCCGCGTTCAACGGCACCGCCGCACAGGCTACGACCAGCAGGATCCGAACATTTCTCATGGCGTCGCCGGACCTCGGACTTCGAGAACCAGCTTCACGTCGTCGATGTACTGCCCCGGGAAGTCCTCTCGCTGCTGCTCGACCGTGCCGTGTGCAACACCCACTCTTATAAGCAAGAAGTCCGCCCCGGCAGGCAGAATCAGGTCGCAGTGCTCGGCCTGCCATGACCGCGGGTCGCGGTCGAGCGGCGCGTCGGTCTTTTGTGACATTGCCAGTGAGGACTCGACCAGGGCGGGCACATCGTTCGGCTTGAGCCGCGCGACGGTCGCGGTGTCGAGCGCAAACAGCGACGCCGAGGAACGGTAGAACTCGTCCGCGGGAAAATCGCTCGCGTTGTGCGACACCGTGAGCCGGGCCGTGACCGTCCCTCCCGCCGTATTCGCAAGACGGCCCCGGAGATCGACAAGTTGCCAGAGATCAGCGACGTAGCTGCCCCCCTTCGGCTTCCCCTCGTAGTCCGCCCGTAGAAGCCGCAGCATCCGTCCACCATGCTGCGGCGAGATTCCCTGATCCGCACCGACCACCCGGGAAAAATCACCGCTCCAGAAGCCGACCTTCACGGGCATGCCCTGCGGCCGCGGCGACGGGCCCGATTCGAAGCCTTCGTCGATCAGCGTCTGGCGGCTGAGGACCGGCGGCAGCCGCGGCACGACATAGGCGGAGGCCAGGCCCGCCCCGAGCAGCCCGACCAGCAGGCCCGCGAATGCCGCCGGCAGCGGGCCGGCCATCAGAGGCGACCAAGTCGCCGGCCGCGCCCGACTGCTTGCTGCTTCGTCCCGGGCTTCGTCCCGCGCTCCGACCGGCACGTCGGCCGCTGAGGCCTCCATCGGCCGGCGCCCCACCCAGAGCGCCTCATCGACGGCCAGGCAGGCATGGAGATCTGCCAGCCGCAGATACTCGTCGCGGGCCTTAGGATCGCCGGCGAGCATGGCCTCGAGCCGGGTGACCTCGACCTCGTCGGCGACGCCGTCGAGGTAGGCATGCACGAGGGTTCGGAAGATGTCGGGGGATTCGGTCATGGTTCAAGCTTCCGCCAGTGATTTGCGTTCGATGCACTGCTCGAGCGCGGCCCGAATACGCTGCAGCGCCTTGTAGATGGCCTCGGTGGTGCGACCGGCCTTGGCGGCGATCATCGGCACCGTTTCGTCGTCGAAGTAATAGCTCCGGATCAGGCCGCGCTGTTCCTCGGGGAGACGATCGAGGCAGTCCTGCAGGTGGCCGCGGCGGGCGTCGAGCTCCGGTGCGATCTCGACCCGCCGCGCCTCGAGCAGGCCCGCCACTTCGTCCCGCAGCCGCCGCCGGCGGCCGTCCGTCCGGAGGAACATCCGCGCCTCGTTCAAGGCGAACCGGCAGGCCCAGGGGATAAACGGCCGGGCGGGGTCGTACTTGTCGATCCGCTTCCAGAGCGCGAGCGCGGTCTCCTGCACGATGTCGCGGGCATCGGCCACGTTCGGCACGATCGCCATCACGTAGCGGAGAATCTCCCGCTCCGACTGCAGAAACAGCCGCATGAACTGCTCTTGGGAGAGCGACGGCGGCTTATCCGGGCGGTCCATGAGAAACCCTCGCTGTTCCTCTGCCGCCAGAGCCCGGGTTTGGACACCGCGTCAGCGGGCCGGCAGGGCCGCCAGGATCGAGTCGGCCACCTGCTGGCCGAGCAGGTCGTAGCCCGCCGCCGTGAAATGCACGTCGTTCGGCGGCTGGACTGCTTTCAGATGCGGCGTGATGAAGCCGTGCAGATCGTCGACGGCGACCCCGTGCTCCTTCATCACGGCCGCCGCCGCGGCGTTGCGGTCAACGACCGAGGCGGCCGTCTGCCCGGCCCCGGGATTGTCGGGAATCGGCGTCGTGGTCGCCCAGACGAGCCGCGCTCCCGTCTGCTGCATCCGCTGCACGAGCTTTTCGAGCCGCGCCGTGTAGTCCTTCACGGGCGTGTTCCGGTCGTGGATGCCGAAGTTGAAGTGGATGACGTCCCACTTCCCGTCCCCGAGCCAGACGTCGATCTGCTTGAGGCCGGTGGCGGTGGGGCCGCAGTTGGCAGGCGCCCGATGCACGTTCGCCTTGCCGGCAAGCGCCTTCCGCACGGCCTGCGTGTAGCCTCGCGACACGGAATCGCCGATCAGGAGCACGCGGGGCAGCGCCGGATCGTCCCGGACAAAGTCCCAGGCATTGCTGCGGCCGGCGACTTTGTCGCTCTTGTGGAGCGGCAGATAGAAGCCGCCGAGCTGGCTCTCGAGCACCCGCTCCCAGGCCTGCTCTTCCACAGAGAGGCCCGCGACGAGCGTCTGATACCTGGCGTCGATCGCCGCCTCCTGCTCCTGCTTCTTCTTCGCGGCGGCCTGCTTCTGCGCCTCCGCCTCGGCGGCGGTCGTGGGCTCGCCGGCCGGCGCCGCGGGCGGAGCCGCCGTCGCCCGGCCGATGCCGCCAACGAGGGCGAGCACCGACACGATCGCGTTCGCGACGGCCCGCTGGCAACGCACGGGCGACAGGCGGCTGATCCTCATCGGCGATCTCCTCACGCAGCGCGAACGATCTCAACCGGCCTGGTCGGCGGCGAGCAGCGCCTTTGCGGCAGCCGCGATCGGCGGACGATGCGTCTCTTCCACGTTGTCGAGCAGCGGCTGGAGCGGGCCGGTCGCGGCGATCCCGGCGGCGGCCACCGCCTCGTGTAGCACGCGGATGGGGCTGATGCCGTTGCGCTGGTTTTCGAGCGGCTCGAAGACCTGGCGAATCCGCTCCGCCTCGGCCCAGTCCTGCCGGCGGATCGCCGCCAGCATCCGCTGCGAGAGCCGCGGCGCCACGCAGCCGCAGCCCGTCGTGAACCCGCCGAGACCGAAGTCGCGGAGGTGCACGATCGCCGGCTGCTCGCCGATGCCGCTGATGACAAGCGCCGGGTCCACGAGGCCGACGAGCTCCCGCAGGTAGGGATCGTGCGCCGGATCGGACCGCACAGTGGCGTACTTGATCGCACTCACGAGCCCGTCGCCGACCAGCTTCGCCACGTCGTGCGGCTCGAGGAAGCCGTCGTGCTTGATATAGACAAGCGCGGGGATGCCGGCCGTCTCGACGAACCGCCGGATGCCGGTGGCCACGCCGGCGCTCGTCGTGATCCCCTGCTGCGGGAGCGCCATCACGGTCTGGAACCGGTGCCGCCGGATGATCCGGGCGTGCTCGAGCAGAAGCCCGTAGGTCGGCCCCGCCGATGGCACGACGAGCGTGCTCGGGCCGGCGGTCGCCGCGAGCATTTCCAGGAGCGGCTCGTACTCGGAGAGTTCGAGATGGTAGAGGTTGGCGTTGCCGCCATAGAGCAACAGCGACACGCCGCCCGCCTCGAGGTGGCGAATGATCCGCGCATTCTCCGCCGGGTCGATCGCCCCGGCGGCATTCCGCGCCAGCGGCGGCACCGCCATCACCGAACGGGCGAAGTGGTCTCGTGTCAGGCGGGGGCTCGCATCCATCGGGGCTCCTTCTCTGGCTCTGTATCTGACTCTATCTATGTCTCTGATTGCTCGCTCTGATTGCGCGAGCGCGGTCGGCGGCCGTGCAACGCGGGTAACACGCTCAAAAAATGTCGGGCTCGGGCGTCGGACCGCCGCGTTCCAGGAAACGGAAGTCACAGCCCAGGTGGGCCTGCGTGGTCTGGTCGAGGAAGAGCCGGCCGTAACCACGGGTGAACCGGGGCGGCGCGGCCTGGAACGCGGCCATGCGGCTGGCAAGCTCGGCGTCGTCGACGAGCAGCTCGATCCGACGGGCTTCCACGTCGAGCCTGATCCGGTCGCCCGTCCTGACGGCGGCGAGCGGCCCGCCGACGGCCGCCTCGGGCGAGACATGCAGCACGCAGGTGCCGTAGCTCGTGCCGCTCATGCGGGCGTCGGAGATCCGCACCATGTCGCGGACGCCCTGCTCCAGGAGCGGCTTCGGGATCGGCAGCATCCCCCACTCGGGCATCCCGGGCGCGCCGAGCGGGCCGGCATTACGGAGCACGAGCACGTCGTCGGCGGTGATGCCAGTGGCTGGATCGTCGATGCGGGACTTCATCTCGGGAAACGAATCGAAGACCACCGCCCGGCCGGTGTGCGAAAGCAGCCGCGGGTCGGCGGCCGTCGGCTTGATCACACAGCCGTCGGGGGCGAGGTTGCCCCGCAGCACGAACGTGCCTCCGGCCCGCGACAGGGGGGCGTCGAGCGGCAGGATCACGCGGTCGTCGATCACCGTCGCGGCGGCGATGTTTTCCCCGAGCGATCGGCCTGTGACCGTCAGGCAGCCCAGGTCGAGAAGATTCGAGAGCCGCGACAACAGCGCTGGCACGCCGCCCGCGTCGTGGAAGTCCTCCATCAGGTATTCGCCGGCGGGCCGGAGGTTTGCGATCACGGGAGTCGTCCGCGAGAGAGCGTCGAACCGGTCGAGCGAGAGCGTCACTCCTGCCCGGCCGGCGAGCGCGAGGAGATGAATGATCGCGTTGGTCGAGCCGGCGAGGGCCATGTCGGCCACGATCGCGTTGTCGAAGGCGGCGGCGGTGAGGATTCGCGACGGCCGCAGATCCTCCCAGATCATGTCGACGATCCGCCGGCCGCAGGCCGCGGCCATCCGCGCATGGGCCGAATGAACCGCGGGAATGCTCGCCGCGCCGGGCAGCATCATCCCGAGCGTCTCGACGACCGCCGCGAGCGTGGAGGCGGTGCCCATCGTCATGCAGGTGCCGGCCGAACGGGCGATGCCTTCCTCGAGCTGCCGCCAGACGCAGGCGTCGAGGCAGCCCGCCTGCCGCTGGGCCCAATACTTCCAGACATCGGTGCCGCTGCCGAGCCGCTCCCGGCCATGGCGGCCGGCGAGCATGGGCCCCGCCGGCATGAAGATCGTCGGCACGTCGGCCGAGATCGCCCCCATCAGCAGCCCGGGCACGGTCTTGTCGCAGCCGCCCATGAGCACCGCGCCGTCGACCGGATGGCTGCGAAGCACCTCCTCGACCTCGAGCGCGAGCAGATTGCGATAGAACATCGCCGTCGGCTTCATGAACATCTCGGAGACGGCGAGCACCGGAATCTCGACCGGAAACCCGCCCGCCTGCCAGACGCCCCGCTTGATCTCGTCGACCCGCGCGGGGAAGTGTGTGTGGCACTGGCTCAGGTCGCTCCACGAGTTGAGGATCGCGACGACCGGCCGGCCCTCGGCTTCCTCGGCGGCGTAGCCCATCTGCCGCAGCCGGCTGCGGTGGCCGAAGCTCCGGAGATCGTCAGTCGCGAACCACCGCTGCGATCGCAGCTGCCCGACGTCGATCCGTCGTGCGGATTCGTGATGAGTCGCCACCCGTGTCACACCTCGAGAGAAAGGGCCAGAACCCGCTGGCCCCGCGGGAACGGCGATTGTACGTCCTGATCATCCACCGCACACACCGGGCCTCGGACTGTGACGTCGCGTTTTCCGAGCGACTATCGCCTCTACCGCACCCGCACCCGCATCGGCAGCATCATGAGCGGACGACCGCTCGAGATGGCGACCAGGGCGTCGGCCTCCGCGGCGAGGCCCTCGAGGCCCGGCAGGCCGGCGAGCCGGGCGAGAATCGCGGCCCGCACGAGGGCATCGCGGCCCAGGGGCGTGGCGGCGGACGCCGCCGTCGGCCCGCCACCCGACCCGCTGATGCCAAAGAGATCGTCGAAGAGCCCACGGGGCTCCGGCAGCAAGACGCGTTCCACGGCCTCGTCGTCGTCGATGCCGGCGAGCTTCTTCGCCTCGTCGATCGCGTCCTCGAGCGTGCCGATGCGGTCGACGAGCCCGAGTTCCTTTGCCTGCCGGCCGGTGAAGATGCGGCCCTCGGCGAGCTTGGCCACCTGCTCTTCGTCGAGCTTGCGACCGGCCGCGACCTTCGACGTGAAGAGCCGGTAGACGTCCTTCATCGTGCCGAGGAAGGCCTCCCGCTCGTGGTCGCTGAAGGGCGTCTGCATCGAGAGCCAGCCGGCATTGCGACCCTTGGCGACGACGTCGGTGTGCACGCCGACCTTCTCGAGCGCTTCGCCCACGGCGATCTTGCCGCCGACGACGCCGATCGAGCCGGTGAGCGTGCCCGGGGCGGCGACGATCCGATCGGCGGCCACCGCCACGTAGTAGCCGCCGCTGGCGGCCGTGTCGGACAGGCTGGCCACGACCGGCTTCGTCGTCCGCTCCGCCTCCCGCCAGATCAGGTCGCTGGCCAGGGCCGAGCCACCGGGAGAGTCGATCCGCAGCACGATCGCCGCCACCTTCTCGTCCTTCGCCGCGTCGCGGATCGCCCGGACGACGGTGTCGGAGCCGGCCGAGCCGCCGGCCAACAGGTCGTCCCGCCCCTTTCCTTCCTTGATCTCGCCCGTCAGGTGCACGATGGCGATCTGACGATCCTTTCCGGCCGCCGCGGCCTGCTTCTGCCCAGACAAGAGCTCGACGAGCTTCACGAGCCCGCCGATGCCGGAGAAATCGTTGTCCATCTTCTGCTCTGCGTAGTCCCGGGCGACCTTGGGCTGGTCGAGCTTGAGCTTCCGCGCCAGTCCGCTGACCACCTCGTCCTCGTAGCCAACCGCATCGATCAGCTTGGCTTCGACCGCCTGATCGGGAGTGAAGACGCCGACATCGACAAGCTCGCGGGCCCGCTCGACGGCGACGCCGCGATCAGCGGCGATCCCCTCCACGAGCTGGTCGTAAAGGTCGCCGACGAACTGCTCGTATTGGGCTCGCAGCTGCGGGCTCATGCTCGTGCGCGTCAGCGGCTCACCCGCCCCTTTGAACTCGCCGACCTGAAGAATCTCCGCATCGACGCCGAGCTTGTCGAGCATCGCCTTGAAGAAGGTCACCTCCGTCCGCACGCCCGTGATTTCGAGCGTGGCCGCCGGCGGCATGGTGATCGAATCGCAAGCCCCGGCCACCATGAAGTGCACCGGCTGGCCGCCGACGAGGTGCGCGGCCACCGGCTTGCCGGACTTGCGGATCCGGCCGATCGCCGCCCGCAGCTCGGCCGCCCGGCCCCGACCGATCGCCGGCGACTCGATCGACAGCACCACCCCCTTCACCCGGGAATCGGTGGCGGCCTTGTCGAGCCGCTCGATGATCCGATGGAGGTGGGGCGAGACGTCCGCCAGCAGCCCCCCCTGCCCGACACCGTCCGGCAGGCTGCCGGAGAGGGCAACATGCGCTATGATCGCCGTCGACTTCTTTTTGGCAGTCTTCTCCCCTTGTCCCGCGGGGGCATCCGCGATGGCAGTCTGTGCCCATGCCGCCGGCGGCTGGAGCATGCTGCACAGAGCGGCCGCGGCGACGATGAAGAGCCCCCGCGAAAAAAAGCCGCTTTGTCCGAGAACTGGGGCCGCCAACCGGTCACAACGTGCGGTCATCGGGAACAGGCTCCACTGGGACTTGAAAATGAACGGCCGTATAGTAAGATACTGGCGTCCACGGCGTGCAGACGCCGAAACATCATACAACAGCTTCGCCCACCGCCGCTCCGGCTTTCCGAGCTGTCGCGGCCTTTCTGAGGAGGCGGTTTCGACCGCTCGACACACATGTCCAAGCAGACCGCTACCAAATCGATCTCCTCTCGACAGGTCACCAAAGCGGGCGGCGGCCGTAAGAAGGCAACCGCAGGGAGTGCCGGCATGAAGCCCACCCGCCGCTCTGCCGCGGCCCGCAGCGTCGCCGCACTCCAAGGCGGGCTGCTCGAGAGCCTCTCCGGGAGGTCGGCCGAGCCGACAGCCGAAGGCGACGACGCGCCGACCGAGCGGCAGATGGAGATCTACGCCTTCGTGCGGGACAAGATCCACTCACGGGGCTACGGCCCGACGGTGCGGGAGATCGGCGCGGCATTCAAGATCCGCTCGCCCAACGGCGTGGTCTGCCATCTCAAGGCACTCGAGCGGAAGGGACTGATCACGCGGGGACGCAACATGTCCCGGGCGATCGAACTGGTCGCGGAGCCGGCGCACGTCCGTGGGCTCCCCTTGGCCGGCTGGGTGGCGGCGGGCACCCTGCGACCGGCGGAAGAGCAGAGTGAGCGGATCGACTTCGAGAGCCTGTTCAAGCGAGACAACCACTTCGTCCTGAAGGTCATGGGCGATTCCATGATCGACGCGCAGATCGCCGACGGGGACTGGGTCGTCATCCAGAAGAAGCAGACGGCCCACTCGGGCGACATCGTTGTCGCCCAGACGGACGACGGCGAAGCCACGCTCAAGTATTGGTTCCCGGAGCGCGACCGGATCCGCCTTCAGCCCGCCAACACGACGATGAAGCCGATCTATGTCAAAAACGCCCGTGTCCTCGGCGTGCTCGTGGGCGTGGTGCGCAAGACTGGCTAACTGTCCGTGGACAAAGTCATCCATGACCTTTGTCCACTTGGTCGACCGGTGGAAACGCCGAGGGTTTCCACGGTCGACGATCTGCGCATGCTGCTCAGGCAGACTTGTTCCACAGTCTGCTAGCCACCGCTGTACTCCCGCCGGCCGAATGCGTCAGGCCACCGAACCGGCGTCTTGCAACTGATGCAGCTTGTTGTAAAGCGTCTTCAGGCTGATGCCGAGTTCCTCGGCGGTGCGGGCCTTGTTGCCTTGGTTCCTCGCGAGACCTTCGAGGATCGCCCGCATCTCCATGTCCCGGAGGCTCTCGGGCTTGCGTGGTGCCGATGCGGGTTCGTGGACCGGCGCAGGCGTCGCTGCCGCGACGGACGCCGGTGCCGCCGGTAGGGGTGCGGGTCCTGCACCCGGCTGCGGTCCGCCGAGCCGCGCGGGCAGATGTTCTGACAAGAGCGGCAACTCGTCGCAGAGCACGAGCGCATGCTCGACCACGTTGCCGAGCTCGCGGATGTTGCCCGGCCAACGGTGACGCGCGAGCAACTGCAGGACTTCCGGCACCGCGACAGCCGCCTCGGGGGGCGTCTGGGGCCGTGCTCGTCGGACGAAGTGCCGCACCAGTTCCGGCAGATCCTCCAGCCGCTCGCGCAGCGGCGGAATCGCGATCTCGAACGTGTTGATGCGGAACAGCAGGTCTTCGCGAAAGTCACCCGCCGCCACCATCTCCTCGAGCGAGCGATGGGTGGCGCAGACGACTCGGACATCCACCGTGATCGGAGAGTTGTCGCCAACGCGGCGAATCTCCCCGCTCTCGAGCGCCCGCAAGAGCCGCGACTGCAGGGGCTTGGGCAGTTCGCCGATCTCGTCCAGGAAGAGCGTGCCGCCGTCGGCCACCTCGAACAGGCCGGCCCGGTGCTCGTCGGCGCCGGTGAACGCCCCCTTGCGATGCCCGAAGAGCTCGCTCTCCACCAGGTGCTCCGGCAAGGCGCCGCAGTTCACGGCCACGAGCGGCCCGCCCGCGCGGGGGCTCCCCTCGTGGATCGCCCGGGCGACGAGCTCCTTGCCGGTCCCCGTCTCCCCACGGACGAGGACGTTCGACTCGCTGGCGGCGACGCGTGCCACCAGGCGGCGCACCCGCTCCAGGCCGCCCGACGCCCCGACCATCTGGCCAGTGCCTTCCGCCCGTCGCACCCGCCGCTCGAGCGCCCGCAGCCGGGCCGTGAGCGCCCGTTTTTTCCGCACCCGCTCCAAGACGGCCTGAATATCCGCCAGCTTGCACGGCTTGGTGAGGTAGTCGAATACACCCTGGCGGACGGCGGTGACGGCGCTCTCGAGCGACGACTTGCCGGTGATGATCACCGTCTCGGTGTCCGGGGCGATCTCGCGCACCCGCGCGATCACCTCCAGCCCGCCGACGCCGGGCATGTCGAGATCGACGATCACGCAATCGTACGACGTGCGATCGAGCGAGACGAGCGCCGTCCGTCCGTCCGGGCAGACGGTCGCCTCGTGGCCCAGTCGTGGCAACTCGATCCGCATCAGCTCCTGGATCGACATCTCGTCGTCGGCGAACAGGATTCGCATCGGTCGGGCTGGCTGCTTCATGGCTCATCTCCTGGACGGCGCCCCGAAGGCGGGGCGGGAAATCGGTTGCTAGGCGGCGCGGTGGCTCGGATCGCCGTCGATGACGCCGGACGCGGTGCCGGCCTCCGCGGCCAACGGCAGCGTGACCCGGAACGTCGATCCCTTGCCGGCGCCCTCGCTGGAGGCCTCGATCCGGCCGCCATGGTCGGCGACGATTCTGTGCACGATCGACAGGCCCAGGCCGGTTCCCTGCCCTGAGCGGCGTCGGGTGAAGAAAGGTTCGAAAAGATGCTCGAGGACCTCGTCGGTCATGCCGCAGCCGTCATCGACGATCGCCAACTGGGCCTCCGCACCGCTCCGACGCACTCCCACGCGTACACTCCCGGCCTCCTCGATCGAATCGAGGGCGTTGACGAGGAGATTGAGGACCACCTGCTTGATCTCCTGCGGATTCACCATGACGAGCAGGTCGGGAACGTCGTCGATCGCGACCGTCCGGCCGGCGAATCGGCCGACATGCCGGAGCATGTCGACCACGTCCGTGACGAGCGAGACCAATGGGGTCGCCTGGCGGCGGACCTCGCCGAGCCGGGAGAAATCGAGCAGTTTCTCCGTGATGCCCTTGCAACGAAACGCCTCGTTCTGGATCAGCTCGAGGTACCGCCGGACGACCTGGCCGTCGGCGTCGTCCGGTGCGAGCGTCTCGAGCCGGCTCTCGAGCGACTCGGCGCACATCGCGATCGAAGCGAGCGGGTTGTTGATCTCGTGCGCGACCCCGGCGGCCAGGAAGCCGACGCTCGCGAGCTGCTCGCTGCGGATCACCTCGCGGGTGCGGAGCTGCACCTGTCGGTCGAGATCGTCGCGGATCTCCTCGAAGCGCTCCGTCATCTCGTTGAGCGCGGCCGCCAGCTCCGCCATCTCGTCGCGGGTGTCGAGCCGGAGCCGAAACTTGAAGTCGCCCGCGGCCACGCGGCGAGAGCCATGCCCCAGGAGCCGCAACGGCCGAAACACCCAGCGATAACTCATGGCGCCGAGCGCCGCCAAGAGCGCCGCTGCGGCGAGGGCCGAGGCCCAAGTGGTGACGATCAACGTGCGGTAGCCGCTCCGCACCTCGTGCGACAGGTCGGAGAGCCGCTCCTGCAGGAAGCTCGGCAGCGTGGCCGACAGCGATGCCAGCCGCTCCAGGTGCGGGCCGCTGTCGAGCAGCCGCCCTCGCTGCCAGGAGACACCGCCGATCTCGCCGGCGTCCGGAGCCTGGGGTGCGGCCAACGCCGTGATCTGATCGAGGCAGGCGGCGATCGCCGCGGCCGTCTCGCGTTCACGGCTTCGATCACCGAACGGGAACGGCATCTGGTCGAGTTCCCCTTCCACCAGTTCCTCGCAGTAGCGGTCGAGCGTCCAGCGGGTGCGGGCGATCTGGCCGACGAAGGTGTCGGGAAACTCGGGATCCTCCTCTCCCTCGGCATCGACGGGCACGTGGTCGCTCGCGGGCTCGACGCGGCCAAAATCGGCCTCGCCCGACAGCGCCCGTGCATGAACCAGCCGCAGATTGCCGACGCTGGCATCGAGTTCGCTGGCCCGTGGCAACTCCGAGGCGCGGCAGCTGAGCGATCGCACCAGCCGGCGATAGGAGTAGACACCGAGGAAGCTGCTCGCAGTCAGCACCGCCACCATGAGCCCGACGAGCGTGCCGCCGAAGAGCAGCTTGTTGCGGATGGGGCGGCGTTTGATCATCACGAGCTTCCCGATCCCGGCTCGCCGGGAAGTCCGGCAGACTGCGGGGGCGGGGGAAGGTAGCGACCGCCCCGCCCCGAATAAAGATCGAGTTTGCGCGAGTAACAGGCCGGATTCGACAAGTTGAAAACTTGTCGCCACCAGAGAAATATGCACCGACGCCAGGCCCGGAGGGCCGGGTCAGCACCAGCCGGCGGAGGCCGGCCAAGAAACGCGAGCAGGATGCGAGGCGTTTCGTGAACGAGCGCAGACGCCTCATACCAGGCCGAATCGCTTCCTCAAGAACCATTCCGTGCAGAGCAAGGCAGCCAGCACCGCGAGCATCGGCCACTTGTCCCAGACGGCATAGGACCACTGTTCCTCGGTCTCGAACGCGGCCGGGCGGCCGGCAATCTCGAGGAAGATCCCCGGGAGTTCCTCCGGCAGCCGGACGCCGCCGCCGGTCGCCTCGGCCAGCTGCCGCATGAGGAGCGGGTTCGCCCGCGGGCTGGCGAGTTCCAGATCCTGCCGCACCACGGTGAATCGTGCCGACCGCTCACGCGGCGCGGCGTCGCCGGGCCGCGACGACTTGACGACGAGCCGCCAGTCGCCGGGCTCGGCGATGTCGAGCAGCGTGCCGCTGAAGGTTTCGCCGCGACGGGCGATGCGCACCGGCCGCGGCTGCCCCGAAGGCGCGATCGCCACCCCTTCGATCGTGACGTCGGTCACCGCCGTCCCATCGGGCTTGGTCAGACCGACATCGAAGGGCAGCGGTGCGCCCGGCGAGATCCGTCGCTGCGCGAGCCGGACCCAGAGCGAATCCTGATCGACGTCATCCTGCTTGGCGAGCCAGAGCACCAGTTGACGCCAGAACCGGCGGTGCTGCTCGGCGGCCCCCTGCATCGCCCACCGCCAGGTCGAATCGGCGGCGAATGCGAGCACCCGGCCGTCTCCGTATTCGCGACCCACGAGGATCGGCTTGCCGTCCGCGGTGACCGCCAGCGGCTTCGCGGCGGGCACGAGCCGTCCCAGGTCGTTGGCCCCCTCGAGCGCCGGTAAAGCCGTCCAAATGCGCCGCGACTCCTCCTCGCCCGCCGCCTGGCGCAGGATCGACACACCGCCGAACCGGGCGTCCGGCAGCATCTGGAGCGGGCCCTTCAAGTGCAGCCGTTCCCGGATCGGCTCGTCGAACGGCTGGCGCGCCAGCCGGTCGGGCTCGAAGGGGAGCGCCGGTGCCAGTGCCGAGCTGCCCCAGCCGCCGGCCTCGAAGGCATGAAACCCACCGAGCAGCCCGAGGCCTGCACCGGACTGCACCTTGCGCAGGATCTTCTGAAGGTCCTCGCGGGAAAGCGCCGCCGCATCGAGGTCGCCGATCAGGATCACGCTCTGATCGCCGTCAAGTTGGCGACCGAGAGCGACGGGCCAGCGCTCGCGGCGAGACGAATCGATCCAGCGGAAGTCGACCTGGATGTCGGGGCTCGCCGCCAGCACGCGTCGCAGGAACCGTTGCTCAACCCTGAGGCTGCCCTCGAGGTAGAGAATCCGCAGGCCGCCGTCGACAACCTCCACGAAGGTGGACAGCTCGTTGTTCGTCACGACGACCTCTCCCTCCTGCCGATCGACGACGAGCGAGAGCTTCCTCTCCCCGAGCGTCTGCGGCGTCCACGCGAGCCGCACGGCGACCTCGGCCTGCGGTCCGCCCTTCACGACGGCGCGATCCACTTCCTCCATCGCGCCGGAGTCGTTCTCGGCGAGCAGCCGCACGGTGACGTCGCGGTCGGCGAGGCCGTCGAGCCGCACGCGGCCGGCGACCTCCAGCGTGTTCTTGCGGTAGACGGTCTCGCCGGCCGCCAGGTTCACCACCGCCGCGTCGCGGCCCTGTCCCGCGCCCAACTGCTGGCCGAACGTGACGCTCCACAGCGGTACCCCCACGTCGGCGAGCGACCGGGCCGCCACTTGCGGCGGTTCGTCGCGCGGCGGATACGCATGCTGGGCCCCGTCGCTGAGCAGGATCACCCCGGCCAAGGGCCGGCCACCGCCGACGCGGCCGGCCTCGTCGAGCGCGGCGCCGATCGCGGTCTGATCGGCCGTCTTGGCCGGCTCGTAGCGCGCGAGCGGAAACGGATTGCCCGAGACCGGGGGCACCGGCCGCAGCTCGCGATCAAAACAGTAGGTGACGACATCGAAGTCTCCCTTCTCGACGAGGCCTTCCGCCGCCTGCCTCGCCGCCTCGAGCGCGGCTGTCATCTCCTCCCAGCGGGACCTGCCGGCGGGACCGTCCGCCACCGTCATGCTCTTCGAGGCGTCGGCCAGCACGACCACGGTGCCCTGCTGCCGGGCTTGTCGGGTCGACACGAACGTGGGCCTCAGCATGCAGACGACGACCGCCAGGAACGCGGCCAGCCGCAGGAGCACGAGCGCCAGCACACGTCCGGCCGATACCCGCGACCGGTCGGGCGGGAAGGCCACCATCACCGCCACGAGCGCCGCCGCCACGGCGGCCACGAACCACCACGAGCCGACCGGGTCGGCCTGCACGGAAAGCCGCTGCACGGACACGACCGCGATCATGCCCCCACCTCCTCGGCCGGCACGCCTCCGGCGTCGGCCGGAGCCAGCGGCCGCGGATGCGGATCGGACGGTGCCGTGACCGCGGCAGCATCGGCCACCTCCGCGGCGAACGCCGCGGCGGCGCCGGGGACGGCGCCGAGTTGCTCGCGCGGCGCGTAGAAGCGATTGGCCACGATCCAGTCGGCCGCCATCGCGAGGGCTGCCAGCACGACCATCCAGCCGAAGAGTTCCGAGCCGACGCGGGTGAGGTCGACGTCGCGCACGAGCTCCTGCTCCGTGCGGGCCAGCCGATGCTCCCGGCCCCACACGGCCGAGAGCGTCTCGGGCGGCAGCCTCGCAAAGTCGGTCGCCGCGGGCGCGAGGTTCGCGCTGAAGCCGGTCGCCAGGCCGCCGATCGCCCCGCCGGCACGGACGGCGTAGTTGCCCGGCAACTGGGTGGTCGTGACCGTGACGGTGCCTCGCACCTGATCGACGGCGACCGGCAACTCCTCCCCGGCGGGATCACGGACGAACGCCGCCGCCACGTCCCGCCGCGGCACATGCAACCGGGCCGGACGACCGGCCACGATGTTGAGATCGTCGGCCGTGTCGATCGCACGCAAGACCGACTCGTTCGCGAGCATCACGAACGGCCACGGCTCGAAGCCCGTGGCCAGCATGTTCCATGCATCGGGGTCGTCGGCCGCCTGCGACACGGGCGTGGTGACGGTGACAACCATGCCCTGACCGAGCCGGTGCTCGACGACGGCGGGCAGGCCGTTCCGGTAGGTCGCCACGACCTGCGCGGTGCCCTCCGTTGCGACGGCCGCCTGTGCGGCAGGCTGCGGCTCCTTCTCGCGGACCGCGAATTCCCAGTGCCGCCCCACGGGGAAGTCCTGCCAGGGCACGGCGTCGCCCACGCGGCGAAATGCCGCCAGCATCGGATGGTCGAGCGACACGGGCGCGAGGAAGTTCCCGCCGTCGGCCGCCCGCCAGACCCTGACGATGCCACCGCCGAGCACCCGCTCCGAGGCGGCGGTGTTGAACCGCTCCGGTCCGCCGGCCCGGGGCCCGAGCCAGACGACGAGTCCGCGGCCCGAGGCCACCCACTGGCCAAGCGCCTCCCAGGTGTCGGCAGCCAGCGGCGGCGGATCGAGCAGCACGATGCCGCGATACTCGTCCCAGGCCGTGCCGGCCAACTGGGAGACGTCGGCCAGCGTGACCTCGAACGCCGCCTTGCCCGCCTTCGCGAGCGCCACCGGCGCGATCGCCTGGGCGAGAAAGAGCCCGCTGCGGGTCGCCGGCGGCGGCGCCGCGACGAGGATTCTCGCCGTCGCGCCCACCTCCACGGTGAACGACCGCATATCGTCGGCCTCGAGGTCGTCGGCGCCGTCGACAAGAATCCTCCCCTGCCGCACACCCGGCTCCAGACCCACGAGTTCGAAGTCGATCTGCCCTTCTGCGCCTTCCTTCCAGGCACCGGGCTTCACCGCCCGGCGCACGAAGCGGCCCTCGGCGTCGGCGATCTCCAGGGCGACCGGCCGGCCGGCGTCGGTCCCGACTCGGCTCGTCGTGACCGTGATGCCGACCGCGGCCCCGGCCGGAACACGATCGCTCGAGAGTTCGACGGCATCGATGCTGAAGTTTCGCACCGTCGAGGCGCCGACATCGACGACCAGGAGGCTCACCCCGGGATGCTCCGTCGCCAGGTCGAGCGGGGCGGCATCAGCCCAGGCGCCGCGGGAGCAGTCGGTGAACAGATACAACTCGCGGCGCGGATTATCCGAGCCCTCGAGGAGCCGGATCGCGTCGCCGACCGCCTGCCCGAAGCTCACCACGGGCGTGGCCGCCGCCAGCCGGTCGATCCGGGCCGACGCCGCGGCGATGGTCGGGGTGAAGGCCGCCGCCGTGCCGCCGGTGTCGAGGATCGCGAGCGTGCTCTCGGCGGGGAGTTTGCCGACGAGCGTTCTGGCCATGGCCGTCGCCTGCTCGAGTCGCGTGCGGTTTCCCTCCCGAAGCAGCATCCGCGGCGCGGTATCGAAGACGAAGGCGGCCGCCACCGGCCCCTCCCGATCGGCCAGCCAGCCGGCGCCTCGCAGCACCGGCCGCGCCAGCGCCACGGCGAGGAGGGCGAGCGCGGCCATCCGCAGCAGAAGCAGGAACAGGTGGCTGAGCCTGAGCCTCCGCCGATTGGCGACGGCTCGCTGCCGCAGGAACCGCAGCGCCGGAAACTCCCGCCGCACCGGCTTGCGCCGCATGATGAGGTGCAGCACGATCGGCACGACGACGAGCGCCGCGCCGGCGAGCAGCGCCGGGGAGAGGAACGACAGTCCCATTTCCCTAGTCTACGGCACGCGTGGCAAACCGGTATGCGCCGGAGCCCACCTCCACCACGACCGCGCCGTCGATCAACCCGATCACACGCATGCCCGGAGCGGCAGCCGTCGCGACCGGCCGGCCACTTTCGAGCACGGCGTCCACGGCCGTGGCGGGCACGTGCACCTCCGCGGTCGTGTTCGCCGGCACCCGCACCCGCATCTCGACGCTGCCGTCCTGCCGCCGCCAGTGGCTCTCGATGCGGCCCCGCGGGCCGTCGTAGTCGGCCTCGACCCAGTCGATCGGCCTCCGATCCGGATTGCTGCCAGGCGCCGGCAGTCGCGGGACGATGCGAATCCGGCCGTAGCCGGGCTCGAGGGCGTCGATGCCCGCGAGGTCGCGAAACGCCCACTCCATCACCGCACCGAAAGCGTAGTGGCTGAAGCTGTTCATGGCCGCGTTATTGCCCCCCGTCGCGCCGTCGAAGCCGTGCTCCTTGGTGTAGCTGTCCCACCGTTCCCAGACGCTGTTGGCACCCTGCTCCACCTCGAAGCCCCAACTGGGAAACTGCCGGCTCTGGAAGAGCCGGCAGGCGAGATCGTGGTGGCCGTGCGCGGTGAGCACCGGCAGGATCGACTTCGTGCCGAGGAATCCGGTCGCCATGCGGCAGCCGTTCCGCTCGATGCGGCTCACGAGCTGCGCCACGACCGGCGCCGCATGCGCGTCCGCCACGAGTTCTGTGTCGAGCGCCAACACGCACGCCGTCTGCGTGTCGACGGCGAGTCTGCCATCGGGCCGCACGTGCCGGCGGCGGAAGGCCGCGGCGATCCGCTCGAACCGGCTGCGGTAGGCGGTCGCCTCCTCCGCGCGGCCGAGCGCCGCGGCCATCTCGGCCATCATCCGTGCCGACTGGGCGTGAGAGCAGAGGTCAATGAATGCCAGGGGCGTGTTCTCGGCGACGTTGAGCCAGTCGCCCCAGGTGTTGCCGGTCTCCGCGCCCTCGAGATCCGGATCGCGCCGGGCCCGCCAGTCCATGAAGCGGGCCATCGAATCCCAGTGCCGACGGACGAGCCCCTCGTCGCCGTAGACCCGCCACATCGTCCACGGGCAGATCACGCCGGCGTCGGTCCAGGCGGTGCCAAACTTCGCCCCCGGCTTGCCGTGGGCGAAGGGATAGGGCGCGTAGTCGGGGTAGGCGCCGGCATCGGGGCCGTCCCGGAGCTGTGCCTCGCGGACGTCGTCGATCCACTTCGTGAAGAAGGCGGCCACATCGGCGTTGAACGTCGCGGTGCGGGCATAGATCTGGGCATCGCCCATCCAGCCGAGCCGTTCGTCCCGCTGCGGGCAGTCGGTGGGCACCTCGATGAAGTTGGCCCGTTGCGTCCACTGCGTGTTCCGCCAGAACTGCGTCAGCGTTTCGTCGCTGCAGGCGAAGCGGCCGGTCGCCGGCGTGGCGTTTTGGATGACCAGGCCCGTGACCGTGTCGAGCGGCACGGGCCCCGGAGGCAGGCCGGTCACCTCGACGAACTGGAAGCCGTGGTAGGTGAAGCGGGGCGTCCAGGTCTCGACGCCATTTCCCCGGCAGATGTACGTGTCGGTCGCCCGCGCCCGCCGCAGGTTCTCCGTCATCAGCCGGCCGTCGGCGTGCCGCATCTCGCCGAACCGCAGCCGGATCGGCGTGCCGGCGGCGGCCTCGACCTGCAGCCGGACCACGCCGGCGAAGTTCTGCCCCAGGTCGAAGATGTGGACGCCGGGCCGCCATTCGTCGACAGCCTTGGCCGGCAACGTCTCGGTGACCCGGATCGGCGGCGCGGTGTAGGCGACGATGTCCCGCGGCGGCGCGAAGCCGACGTCCACCTCGCGACTCGCGCCCGGCTCGTGGAACGGCGCCCGCGTGCTCCCGTTCGCCGCCGCTGTCACCACCGGCTGCCAGACCGCCTCATCGGCGACGAACGCCGCGGTGTCCCAGCCCGGCAGCTCCCGGCGGGCGTCGTACGTCTCGCCCATGAGCAGGTCGGCCTCGCGGATCGGCCCGGTATCGGTGACCCGCCAGGATGTGTCGGTGACGATCGACTCCCGGGTGCCGTCCGCATATTCGACGTCGAGCTGGCAGAGGATCGCCGGCGTCTTGCCGTAGATGCTGCGGCCCGTCCGGTGCGGTCCATACCCGACGAGCAGGCCGTAGCCGACGTAGCCCGCGTACCAGCCGTCGGCCACCGTGGCCCCGAGGCAATGCCGACGCGGCACGTCGGTGTCGGCCTCACTCCCGGCGACCCTGCCCACGTCGGTCGCATCCTGCAAGAGCTTCGTGACGTCGACCGTGCGCGCGGGCACCCGCTCGTGGTAGTCGGTCCAGCCGGGCTGGAACAGTTCCTCGCTGACCCGCCGGCCGTCGATCGACCACTCCACCAGGCCGAGTGCCGTGCCGTGCAGCACCGCCCGCCGCACCGGCTTCGCCGTCGCGAACGGTTTGCGATAATGGCGGGCCGGCGGCAGATGGAGCACCTTGGGATCGGCAGGCAGCGGACCGGCATCGGGGGCCGCGATCCAACTGCCGCGCCAATCCGCGGCGGCGAGGAGCCCCATCGTCCACGAGGCGGGTTCGCTCCAGCCCGAGGGCCGGCCGTCCTGATCCCATACCTGCACCCGCCACCAGACCCGCTGGCCGCTTTCGAGCGGCTTGCCGCCATACGCCACTTCCGCCGTCCGCGCCGACTCGACCCGCCCGGAGTCCCAGAGGTCGGCCGCGCCATCGACGAGCAGGCCGGGGCCGCTCGCCACCAGGACTCGCCACGCCGACTGGCGCGCGCCGCGGGCCTCGCGATCGGCGGGCTCGACGATCCAGGAGAGCCGGGGCTGCCGGGCCGCGACCCCGGACGGCTCCGCGAGCCACTCGCACGCCAGTCGCTGTGGCACGAGTCCATCGGACCGCGCTTGTCCGCCCGCCAGGAGCAGCGCCAGACCGGTCGTCGTCGCGAGCCAGATTCTCCGCGCGGCCCCCATGCCAGCCTCCGTGATCAGTCGACCTTCATCCACCAGGGTGCAGCCACGAACCAGGCGACGGCCGCAATGAGCATCACGACCTTGACGGTGGGCTGCGGCATGGCCGACAGCATGAAGAGCACCGGCGGCACGATCGTGCCGGCGAGGGCGAGGAGGCCGACGGCCCGGGCGATGGGCGACACGGCACGCGACGGTCCTGCATCGACGGCGACGGCCCCCGCTCCCGAAGCCGGGTCGTCGGCCCGGCGGCCTTCCACCGCGGCCTTGATCGGCTGCACGGGTACGCAGGGAAACGCCCGCGCCAGCGCGATGTACAGCAGCCCGCAGGCCACCGCCACGGGAAGCGGCAAGTAGGAGGCGAAGACGCCGTGCGCCAGATGGGCGTAGAGAGCCGCGGCCACCGGCACGAGCCAGGCGAGAAGCACCCGCCAGTTGAACGTCGTGGCCGAGTTGGCGGCGGGATCGCGGAGGATGCCCACCCGATCCGCGAGGAAATGGTCGACGACGATGATCGCGCCGATTGGCGCGAGGATCGTGCCATAGAGGCCGACGAACGAGAGCAGGTTCATGGCGAAGGCCGGGAAGATGCCGGCGGCGATGCAGAGCCCACCTGCCAGGAGCGTGGCGGCCGACCGCGACAGGCCCGGGAGCATCCCCTGGAAGGCCAGGCCCGCCCGGTAGATCGTCGGATTGGCGGTGGTCCAGCCGGCGATGATCACACAGAGCAGGCCGGCCCAGCCGACGGCATCGTCGACCATCGTGCCGGGATCCTTGCCCACGGCCGGATCGACGCCATGATTCCGCACCCAGTAGACGAGCAGCAGGGCGGCGCAGATCCAGGCGACATAGTGCCCGAGGAACATGCCGGCGGCGCTCGCCCAACCGGCCGAGGGCTTGCGGGCAAAGCGGAGCACCGACAGGTCGGCCATGCCGAGGTGCATGGCGGCATTGCAGAACCACGCGAAGCAGACCACGCCCAGAAAGCTGATCTTCGGCACACTGCCGGCCGGCGGCGTGAGCAGCGCCCAGACATCGAGCGTGCCGAGCCGCCCGAGCGTCACGCAGGCACAGGCGACGAACACGAGAAACATCCACGGGGCGGCATAGTGGCCCGCAAGCGCGACGAGCCCATAGCCCCGCAGCGCCACGAGCGTCATCGCCGTGCCGACCGCCACGCAGGCCAGGATCCAGCCGATCCCCGTCGGCATGGTCGAAGCGAACGTGGGCATCGCGATCGTGCCGGCCGGGAGCAACGGCCCCACCGCGGTCGCGGAGACCGTGATCATCGCCCCGGCCAGGAAGCAGAAGAGCAGGCCGTTGGCCAGGTTGTAGATGGCGACGAGCCGGCGGCCGGCGATCCGCTCCATCTTGTAATAGAGCGTCAGCCGCTCGTCGCAGGCGATCACCGCCGTGAGATACCGCCAGGTGAGCACGGCCAGCAGGTTGCCGAGCAGCAGGCCGACGATCAGGCTCGGCGCCGTCGCGCCCCAGGCCACGAAGAGCGGCCCGATCATGAACTCCGTGCCGGCCGTGTGCTCGCCGGCATACATGCCCCAGAAGGCGGCCGGCCCCTTGAGCGCCGACTCCGGCACCCGCTCCCGCTCGTATTCCGAGGCCGCCCGCGACGTGCTCGTGTCGGTCGTGGCCATCGCGTCCGTGGTCGTCATCGTCGTCTTCCCGTGACATCCTGCTCGTACCGCCGCACCCGTTCGAGCCATTCGAGACCCACGGGGGCGCCCTCGCGCAGGCAGTATTCGTCCCAGATCGCCCCGTACGGCAGGCTCTTCGCCTCCTCCTGGATCGCCAGCCGCGCCGTCAGGTCGCCCGCCCGCTCGGCGGCCCGGATGGCCGGCGGCTCGAGCAGCGCGAGCAGGAGAGCCTTGAGCATATTCCGGGTGCCGATCGCCCAGGCGGCGATCCGGTTGATGCTGGCGTCGAAGTAGTCGAGACCCACGTGGATCCGCCCGGGGTCGCCCACGGCCACGATCTCACGGGCGATCGCCGCGAGATCGTCGGTGAGCGTCACGACGTGATCGCTGTCCCAGCGGACGCCACGGCTCACGTGCAGCAGGATCTCCGGCAGGTAGACGAGCACGCTCGAGATCTTGTCGGCGATCGATTCGGTGGGATGGAAGTGGCCGGCGTCGAGGCAGAGGAGCTTCCTCCGGGTGATGCAGTAGCCGAGGTAGAACTCGGCCGAGCCCACCGTGTAGCTCTCCGACCCGATGCCGAAGAGCTTGGGCTCGACGGCGTCGCGGAGATGCTCCGGCGGCAGGGGCGTCGCGAAGACTTGATCGAGCGCCTCGGCCAGCCGCTCCCGCGGACCGAACCGGTCGGCGGGGGTGTCCTTGTGGCCGTCGGGAATCCAGACATTGGTGACGCAGGGGGAGCCGAGTGCGGCGCCGAAGGCCGCGCCGATCTCGCGGCTGCGGCGACAGTGCTCGACCCAGAACCGACGGATGCCGGGGTCGGCATGGGAGAGCGTGAAGCCGTCCGCCGCGAGTGGATGGGCGAAGCAGGTGGGATTGAAATCGAGTCCGATGTGTCTGTCGCGGGCCCAGTCGATCCAGGCGGCGAAGTGCGTGGCGTCGATCGCGTCGCGGTCGACGCCACGGCCGCCGTAGTCGCCGTAGAAGGCATGGAGGTTGACGCGATGCCGGCCCGGCAGGAGCGCGAGCGCCGCGTCGAGGTCGGCCCGCAGCTCGTCGGATGTGCGGGCGCGGCCCGGGTGGCTGCCGGTCACCGCCAACCCGCCGCCGAGCGTGCCGTCCGCAGCCTCGCAGCCGCGGACGTCGTCCCCCTGCCAGCAGTGCAGCGACACCGGGATCCGTGTCAGGATCTGAAGCGCCCGATCGACGTCGACGCCGACGGCGGCATAGCGGTCGCGGGCCGATCTCGCGGCGTCCCGCACGGCGACCTCCGCCGGAGCGCCGCAGGAAGAGGCATCCGGCCGCTGGCCAGCGCGCTCGGTGGTCGCGTGCGTGCTCGAAGGCGCCGACATGGGAAGTTCCGCGGTGAAGAATGCGAGGCGGACGATATCAGGCGGATGATGCCAGGCGCATGCGACGGCATGACGAGGAAGTCACGACCACCCCGCACTCCCGCCTGAGTGGGCTCAAGCTTGCCGCCCGTCCACGCGTGGCACAAGCCAAAAACCCGACAGAAAAGCCGCACTTTACGACGAGACGCTTGCGTGGGGCAACAGAAGCGTGCGAGAGTCTCGATCGCCGGGGAAGCCTCCATGATCCAGTCGGAGATCCAGTCGGAGTTTCGCTACCTGCCCGCGCGGCCGCGCGACCTGCAGTGGGGCCTGCACGTGTCGGGCGCTGGCCGGGCCGTGATCCGACCAGGCTCCGCCTACCCGCCCGCGGGCCATCCCGATCTCTACCACTTCACCTGGTCCCGGGGCCGCAGCCTGCCGGAATACCAGGTCGTGTTCATCGCTGCCGGGGCGGGCCTCTTCGAGTCCGATCCGAGCGGGCCGCAGCCGATCGGCGCCGGGACGGCGATCATCCTCTTCCCCGGTGTCTGGCATCGCTACCGTCCCGACCGCGCCTCCGGCTGGGAGGAGTATTGGGTTGGTTTCAGTGGCGAGCAGATGGATCGGCTCGTCTACAACCGCTTCTTCTCGCCAGAGCGGCCGCTTCTGCGGACGGGCATCGACCAAGCAGTCATCGGGCAATTTCAGGGCCTGCTCGCCCGCCTCCGGGAACCGACCGCCGGCCTGCCCCATCTGGCCGCGACCGACGTGCTGGCGATCCTGGCCCTCGTTCTCGCGGCCACCCGGGAGGAGACGCATCACCTCATCCTCCAGGGCCCGCGCGACGTGGAAGCGCTGACCGATCGACTCGTCAGCGAGAGCTTGCGGTTGATCTGGAGCGGCAGCCACCTCGACCTCTCGGTCGCCGACCTGGCCCGGCGACTGCACACGACCCCCCGATCGCTCGAGCGCCGTTTTCATCAGGCTCTCGGCCGCACCGTCCGCGAAGAGATCCTCCGCTGCCGGCTCGACCGTGTGAAGCGGCTCTTGGCCGACACCGACCTCTCGGTCGCGCAGATCGTGTCGGCGTCGGGTTTCTCGAGCCCCGACGCGATGGCCCGAGCGATCCAACGGGAGTCCGGCACGACGCCCCTCAAGCTTCGCGCCAGGCTCCGCGCCGAACGCGGCAGGCACCGGCCCACATCCACGGCCTGATCCCGCTGCCGCTCACACCCGTCGCTCGGCCTGCGTGCTCCGCAGGTGGATGGTCTTGCGGGTGAGGTCGTGATGGGCCTCGATGAAGCGGACCGTGCCGCTGCGGGCCCGCATGATCACCGAGTGGGTCGTGGCCACGGAGCCGCGCACGCTGACGCCGGCGAGCAAGGGGCTCGTGCTGATCCCCGTGGCCGCGAAGACGATATTGTCGCCGGAGGCCAGGTCGCGGGACATGAACTGCGTCTCCAGCCGGTCGCCCCAGCCCGCCGCGACAAGGCTCCGCCGCTCCGCCTCGTCCCGGGGCGCGATCTTCGCCCGCATGCCGCCGCCGAGGCAGCGCAGCCCCGCGGCGGCGAGCACCGCCTCAGGCGCCCCGCCGATACCGACATAGAGGTCGATGTCGCTCGTCCGCATCGCCGGCGCCAGCGCCGCCGCGATGTCGCCATCCTGGATCATGCGGAGGGCCGCCCCCTTGCGGCGGATCTCCTCCACGAAAAACTCGTTCCTGGGCCGGTCGAGGACGCAGACCATGACGTCGCGCACCTCCTTGCCGAGGATCCGCGCCGTCGCCTCGATCACGTCGCCGACCGGCGCGTCGACGTCGATCGGCAGCGACGGATCCTTGATCCACGCCTCCCGCACCTCGAGCGGATAGGCGAGCTTCTTCATGTAGAAGGCGGGGATGTCGAGCAGGGACGAGCCGCCGTCGTCGGCCATCTGGACCGCCGCGATGCAGCTCAGGGAGTTCGGCATGCCCTTGGCCACGTTCGTCGTCCCGTCGATCGGATCGAGCGCGATCTGGAAATGCGGGGCGCCTTCCCGCCAGGTGCCGACCCGCTCTCCCTTGAAGAGCCCGGGTGCCTCGTCCTTGATCCCCTCGCCGATCGCGATCTCGCCGCACATGTCGACCAGGTCGAACATGCCGCGGATCGCGTCGCAGGCGGCCGCGTCGGCGCGCTCCTTCTGCCCCTTCCCGAGCCACTGGAGCGTGTTGAGCGCGGCGATCTCCGTCGCCCGCAGGAAGTCGAACTCGATCTGCCGCTCGATGTCGATTGATGGGTGTCTCATGCCGCGAGGATAGACGCGAAAGGCGCCGCCGAAAACACCGCCCGGCTCCCGATTGCCGCCAGGCGAGCGGCCGATTTCCACCAGGCAGGCCGTGTTCAGCCGGCCGTGTCGCCTCAGAAGCGGTTGCGGCGGCTGGTGAGGTAGCCGAGGAGCGCCCGGTCGAACTGCATGCTCGTGTCGAGCGGCACGTAGTCGATGCCGGCCCGGAAGCAGGTCCGCCGATACTCGTCGCGGAAGCTCTCGACCGCCGCCACGTAGCCCCGCCGGGCGGCGTCGGCGTCGATCACGAGCTTGTCGGACGTCTCGGGCTCCGTGAACTCGACGAGTCCCTCGAACGGGAACCTGACCTCCGCCTCGTCGAGGACATGGAAGATGATCACGTCGTGGCCGCGGTGCCGCAGCCGCAGGAGCGCGTCGCGGATCGGCTCCGGGTCGGCCAGGAGGTCGCTGAAAATCATCACGAGCGACCGGTGCCGCAGCATCGCCGCCACCTGCACGAGGCTGCGGGCGATGTCCGTCCTCCCCGAGGGCTTCACCTTCGCGAGCACCGAAAGCACCTGGCCGATCTGCGACCGCTTCGACTTGGCCGGCAGGCTGGCGTGGAGCTTCTCGTCGAAGACCATCAGGCCGCAGGGATCCTGCTGGTGGATCATCAGCCAGCAGAGCGCGGCGGCCAGGGAGATCGAGTAATCGAGCTTCGTGAGCTCCTGCCGGTAGGTGTAGGCCATCGAGGCGCTCGCGTCGACGACCAGGTAGCCGGTGATGTTGGTCTCGGCCTCGAACTTCTTGACGTAGTGCTTGTCGGTCTTCGCGTAGACCAGCCAGTCGATGTCCTTCGGGTCGTCGCCGGCGGCGTACTTGCGATGCTCGCTGAACTCGACCGAGAAGCCCTGATAGGGGCTGGCGTGGAGCCCTTGCAGGAACCCCCGCACGATGAACTGCGCGCGGAGGTCCAGCCGGGCGATCTGCCGCACGACCTCCGGCTTCAGGTATTCCTCGACGGCCCGGGCCATGCGCCCCTCGTCACTTCACGAGCTTGGGGATCTCGGGCTCGGGAATCTCGCGGAGGAGCCGCTCGATGATCGACTCGCTCGTGAGCCCGTCGGCCTGGGCCTGGAAGTTGGTCGCGATCCGGTGCCGCAGCACCGGCACGGCGATGCGACGGACGTCGTCGAGCGACACGCTGAACCGGCCATCCATGGCGGCCATCGCCTTGCCCCCCTGGATCAGGAACTGCCCGGCCCGCGGCCCGGCGCCCCAGTCGACGAGCTCCGTCACGTAGGCCGGCGCCTGCGGATCCTTCGGCCGCGTGGCCCGCACGAGCCGCGCGACGTACTTCACCACGTACTCGCTCACCGCCACGCTGCCCACGAGCTTCTGGATGTTGACGATGGCCCGGCCGGAGAGCACCTTCCGCACCTCCGGCTTCTCGGCCCGCGTCGTCGCCATGAGGATCTGCTCCTCCTCGCTCGCCGTCGGGTAGCCGACCTTGATGTTGAACATGAACCGGTCGAGCTGCGCCTCCGGCAGCGGGTAGGTGCCCTCCTGCTCGATCGGGTTCTGCGTGGCGATCGTGAAGAAGGGGTCGGGCAGGCTGTAGGTCTCCTGGCCGACGGAGACCTCGCGCTCCTGCATCGCCTGGAGGAGCGCGGCCTGCGTCTTGGGCGGTGTGCGGTTGATCTCGTCCGCCAGGAGGATGTTCGTGAAGATCGGCCCCTCGACGAACCGGAACCGGCGGCGGCCCGCCTCGTCCTCCTCCAGCACGTTCGTGCCGGTGATGTCGGAAGGCATGAGGTCGGGGGTGAACTGCACCCGCTTGAAGCCGACGTCGAGGATCCGGGCGAGCGTCGCCACCATCAGCGTCTTGGCAAGCCCCGGCACGCCCTCGAGCAGGCAGTGGCCGCGGGTGAAGATGGCGGCGAAGAGCTGCTCGATGACCTCGTTCTGCCCGACGATCACCTTCTGCAGCTCCTCCTGCATCAGCCGGCGATGCTGGGCGAACTCCTGCAGAATCTCGTCGAGCGTCTTGGGGCGGGCGGCGGTGGACACTCGTGGAATCCCTCCGGAATGGGCGGCGATGCGAGACCTGGACGGGTGGCGATCCAAGTATCATGCCGGAATGCCGAAACCGGCAAACGGCTGCCGACTGACGGGCCGCGATCCTGTGCCCGCGGCCGAAAAGCATTACGATCGGGTGGAGGGACGGCGCGTGCCTCGGCCACCCGCACCGGCCCTGTGGCCCGACGCTCTTCCGAAAGCGGAGACAACCCGCGTGACCCCACCTCGCTGCCGGCATGACCACGGTCCGGGCGGTTCCGCTCCCGGCCGCTCCTGGCGGGCCGTGGTGGCCGTAACGGCCATGGCCGCGATCTGCCTGCCGGTCGGCGGCCGGGCAGACGACCAAGCCGCGGTGTCGCCGGAGAAGATCCAACGGGCCGTGGAGAAGGCCCGCGACTGGCTCTTGCGCGAGCAGCGGCCCGACGGCTCTTGGGAATGCTCGATGCGGACCGCCGACACCCGGGTGGGGGCGACGGCGCTCGTGATGCTGGCCCTGGCCAATGCCGGCGTCGATCGCACCCATGTCGCGATGCAACGGGCACTCGACTGGCTGCGGCGACAGGTCCCCGACGAGACCTATTCCGTCTCGTTGCAGACCATGGTGCTGGCGATGCTCGCGCCGGACGCCGACCGGGCGATCCTCGAGCGGAACGTCGCCTGGCTGGAGCGGGCGCAGATGCAGCAGGGCCCGGCGGCGGGCGCCTGGTCGTACGGCACCGGCAAGGGGGGCGGCGACAACTCCAACGCCCAGTTCGCGATCCTGGCCCTGCACGAGGCCGACCGGGCGGGCGTGCGGGTGCGCCGCGAGGTCTGGGAGCGGGCCCAGAAGTATTGGACGAGCTGCGCCAATCCCGACGGCTCCTGGGGCTACACGGTCGGCAACACCGGTGGCACCGGGAGCATGACCTGCGCCGGCATCGCCAGCATCTGGATCACCTCCGAGCACATCGGCGCGCCCGACGCACGGGCCGCCGCCGACACCGTCGCCTGCTGCGGCGGCGGCAAGGCCCCCAAGCCGCTGGAAAATGGCCTGAAGTGGCTCGGCCGCCGCTTCTCTGTGACGGAGAACCCCGGTTCCGGCCAGACCTGGCTCTACTACTATCTTTACGGCCTCGAGAGGGTGGGGCGGTTCACGGCGCGGCGGTTCATCGGCGAGCACGACTGGTATCGCGAGGGGGCGAACATGTTCGTCCGCACGCAGGACGGGCTCACCGGCTCCTTCCGCGGCGGCCGGATCGAGGACCCGACCGTGGCGACGAGCTTCGCCCTGCTCTTCCTGGCGAAGGGCCGCCGTCCCGTGATCGTGGCGAAAAGCCGCCACGGGCCGGGGGACGACTGGAACCGACACGGCCACGACATCGCGCATCTGGTGGAGCACGTCGAGGCGCGGTGGCGGAAGGAGCAGCCGGCCGGGCTGTCGTGGCACGTCGTGGACACGCCGTCCGCGTCGCTCGAGGATCTGCTCCAGGCGCCGGTGCTCTGGATTTCCGGCCGCGACGCCTTCGACCTCGGCCCCGGCGCGGGGGGCCGGCTGCGTCGCTACATCGACGAGGGCGGATTCATCTTCGCCGAGGCATGCTGCCCGTCGAGCGGTGCGTTCGACCAGCGGCTCAAGCAGCTCGTCGGCGAGATCTTCCCGGAGCCCGAATACCAGCTCCACCTGCTGCCTCCGGAGCATCCGGCCTGGCACGCCGAGGAGATCGTGCCCCCGGAACTCCAGCGGCCGCTCCAGGGCGTCGATTACGGCTGCCGCACCTGCCTGATCTACGCGCCGCCGACCGACATGGCCGGCGCGGCCTCGATGCCGAGCCTCTCCTGCCTCTGGGAGATCGGCGGCGCCGCCCGTCAGGCCCTACCCGCCGGAGTGCAACGCGAGGTGGATGCGTCCCTGGCCATCGGCGCCAATGTCGTCGCCTACGCGACCAATCGCGAGCTCAAGCGCAAGGACGAGCTCTTCGTGCTCGACCGGGCTGTACCGCGCGAGCCCGACCGCTTCGAACGGGGCCAGATCGCGATCGCCAAGCTCAAGCATTCGGGCACCTGCGACGCGGCGCCGGCGGCGCTCGCCAACATCCTCCGCGCCGCCGCCCGCGAGCTCGGCGTCCGTGTGGACGACACGCCCACCCAGATCGACCCCGCCGATCCGTCGCTCTTCGACTACCACCTCGCCTTCATGCACGGCCGTCAGGGATTCGCCTTCGACGCCCCCCGCCGGGAGCAGCTGCGGCAGTTCCTCGAACGGGGCGGCATGCTCCTGGCCGACAGCGTCTGTGCATCGACCGGGTTCACGAACGCCTTCCGCGCGGAGATCGCCGCGGTGCTGCCGACACTGAAGCTCGAGGAGATCCGGCCCGACGACCCGCTGTTCACGGCGGCCGCCTACGGCGGCTACGACATCCGCGAGGTCACGCTCCGCGAGCCGGCGGCCGGCGACGGGCCGATGCGGGCACGCAAACGCACGATCGCGCCGCGGCTCGAGGGGGTGAAGATCGGCGATCGCTGGGCGGTGATCTTTTCCCCCTTCGACCTCTCCTGCGCGCTCGAGAAGCAGGCCTCCCTCGAGTGCACCGGCTACGGCCGCGACGACGCCGAGAAGATCGCCCTCAACATCCTGCTCTACTCGCTCAATCACTGACTTCACGGCAAGGCTCGGCATCCTGCCGACCTTGCCTGGGCCGGCCTCCGCCGGCTGGTGCTCGAGCGTCGCATCCATGCGACGCACTCTTGCGGTTGTTCAGCGATGCTGCGCTGCTTCACGGCAAGGCTCGGCATCCTGCCGACCTTGCCTGGGCCGGCCTCCGCCGGCTGGTGCTCGAGCGTCGCATCCATGCGACGCACTCTTGCGGTTGTTCAGCGATGCTGCGCTGCTTCACGGCAA
>Ga0255182_1000086_pt1 | contig 94048 bp, 79 predicted proteins | sample Atl_UVDOM_RepA_8_FD_188420 | JGI IMG/M metagenome (GOLD analysis project Ga0255182, IMG submission 188420) | Freshwater microbial communities from Altamaha River, Georgia, United States - Atl_UVDOM_RepA_8d | ecosystem: Environmental > Aquatic > Freshwater > River | place: USA: Georgia...
AGGCGAGTCGCCGCACCAGGGAGTCGGATTCCTCGAGGACGGCACGAAGGTGGTGGTGGACCACGGCGCCGCCCACATCGGCGATGCCGTGCCGGTGGTGATCACCAACACCGTGCAGACCGCCGCGGGCCGGCTGCTCTTCGCGCGGATGGCCGAGCCCGGTGCCGCCGCGGAGATGAGCGCCGGCGGGTCGCCCCGCGACGGTGCGCCCGCGGGCGTCGAGGCGGGCCCCTCCGCCGACGCCGGAGCGAGCGCATCGGCGTCCGAGGCTGCCGACGACGCTCCCGACGCCGAATCGGCGGCGCGGGCGGCCACCGAGCAGCCGCGCATTCCGCCACGACCGGGGCACCAGCCGACGTCGTCGCGACGACCGCGCAACCCCCGGCGCTGATCGGATCCCCGAAGATCAGGTGTCCCGGTGCCGCTTCATGCGGCGACGGGCTGCGTCAGCGCGGTGTCGATCACCACCTCCGCGAGCGGTCGCCCGCGGCGCCGGCAGCACTGCACGATGCCCTCGACGGCGCGCTCGACGGCGCGCGCCGCCTCGGGCGTCGCCGTCAGCACGCGAATCGATGCGGTTGCCCCGGCCACGGCGCAGTCGATCCGGATCTCCCCGCCGCCGGCCAGGCGCGCGAGCATCGTTCCGCCACCCTGCCCCAACACGGCGCGGACGGCGCGCTGCAGCTGGCGCGCGGCATCCACGGGCGCCGCCGTGACTGCAGTGCCTGGTTCGATCCCGGCAAGGGCGAGACGATGACCGAACGGTTCCGCGTGTCGCATCGGTGGTGGCACCCTTCACGTCGGCGCGGCATGCGCCTCCATTGACATCGGCCATTGCACGCGTGAATCCGCAATCGGAGCGTCACTCGCCCGGCGGAAGTTCACGGGGGCCGCGGTCGGGTCCGGGATCCACCCGTTCGCTGCCGGCCGCCACGCCACGCAGCGCGTCGCGCACCGCACGGACCGCGTCACCGACCGGACCCGGCCGCGACACGGATCGATCCGCCGCCTTCCGAGCCGCGTCAAGCCGTCGACGCAGCTCGGCGAGCACGGCGTTCACCACCTCTTCCTGGCTCTCGGGCGGACGGGACTCGCTCACGCCGCCTCCGGGATCCCCGAGGCCGGGTGCGTCTCGCCAAGCTCCAGCTCGGCCAAGAGCAGTCGCTCGGCCTCGGCCAGGTGTTCCGCCGTCGGTCCGTCCAGCACGGACAGCGCCGCGGTCACGCGCTGCACGTACGAGGCCGGCAGCGCGCGCAGCACCAGGGTGGCGGCCGGCGCATCCAGGACGACCACCGCCAGCGCGGCCCGATCGGCACGGCCCGAATCGATCCACGACCGCAACACGCCCGCGGCCTCCACCGTGGCCTCGCGCACGGCCGCCGATGCCTCGGCCCCCGCGGCCGCGTCCGGCTCGAAGGCATCCACCGAGGCATCCGTGCCGACGGCGGCCACGGAACCCCGCGAGCGGATGCGCAACCACCACCATGCAGCCACGGCCACGAAAGCAGTCATGGCCACCCACGTCCACCACGCCGACACCCGTTCACCGGCGGGGCCAAGGGGAATCGCCCGCTCCGGATCGACCGGCTGCGCACGGGGTCCGACGCCCGATGCGGTACCGAGCGCCGGCTCCGGCAACCACTCGGCCACGCGCTCCGCCGGAGCGGGATCGGACACCACCACCGCCACCGCACCCGCGCAGGCCGGATCATGCGATCCGGGGAGGAACGGCTCGATTCGTGACACCAGGTCGCCGCGGAGTGCATCCATCCACGCGGCGGCGTCGCCGGATGCCTCGGCCGACGCTCGCGCCTCGACCACGCCATGCGGGACGCCCACGGTCACCACGGCGGCGCCGCGCTCGGTGCACGCGACGCTCACCGAGGCCCCGGGCAGGTCAGGGATGAGTGCCGACACCACGGCGGCGATCCGCCGCTCCGACTCGCGAGCCACGTCGGCCGCGTGACGCGCGTCGGCATCGCGCATGCGCCGAAGGCGCCCCTCGTTGGCGTCCACCACCACCACGCGTTCCGGCGCAAGCCCCGGACATGCCCCGGACACCATCATGGCCACGGCATCCACGAGGTCCTGCCCCATCGATCCCTGTCGCATCGACACGGTCACCGTGGCGCTGGCGGCGGAGCCCATCCCGGGAGCCGCGGCGCGAGCGGGCTCGCCGAGCACGACGCCCACGCGCTCGACGCCGGGCTGCATGCCGATCGTCGACTCCAGGAACGTGATCGTCGCGGCCGTGCGCCGCCCCCGCGCGGTCTCGCCGCTCGAGAACACCGACTCGCTCGCCAAGGCCTGGGCCACTGCATTGGCGTGGCCATCGGTGGCCGTCGCGATGGCATCGAGCGCACGGCGGGCGTCGTCCGAGGGAACCCACAGTGCGCCTTGCCGCGCCTGCACCACGATGCCCGCGCGCTCCACGACCGACCGCGCCTCCGTCGCGCGATCCGCGGGCACCGCGAGCACCGCCCACTGCGGGGCCGCCGAGGCGCTCCACGCCCACCACGCGCCTGCACCCGCGACGGCCACGGCCACGACGGCCGCCAATGGCCACGCGCGCCGGCGCATGGCCGACGGCCACGCCACGGCATCGGTGCCGCCCACGATCTCATGGCGACCGGGATCAGCGTCATCTTCGAGCAGGTGCATGCAGGCTCCTCCGAGTGATCAGCGCACGCGATCGCGGGCCTGCGCGTAGGCCTCGTTCATCGCCATCCGGACCGCATCCAGCATTCGGAACGCCGCATCGGCCTTGCGTGTCGCCAGCATCAGGCCTTCCACGTCGGTCGAGTCCGAGCTGCCGAGCACCCCCATCGCCGCCTGCGCTTCCGCGCCGAGCTCCCGGGCATGCGCGATCCCGGCCTGGACGCGCTCCACCAAATCGCGGCCGGCGGCGTCGGCGGCGATCATCGCGTGGCCCTGCGCAATCGACATCGCCCCTGCCGCGGGGTGCGATGCCACGAGCGAAGGAGCGGAGATCGGGTCCATCACGTCGTCCGTGATCGGATGCCGGCGTCCGCGTCCGTGCGGAGCGCCGAGCATCGTCGATGGCTCGTGCATCGGCAGGATGTGCGCGGCTCCTGCAATTCCTGCCGGAGCACGCCGGATCCCTGCCCTCGATTGCCCAATAACGCGTTGACGACGCGTTCCCGCCGGGTCGCGCTGCCCGATGGCCCCGGGCCGGCGGCAGGCGGTCAGCATCCCCCGGTCAGAGGTGCTCGGGGACCAGCCCGTCATCCTTCCAGCGACGGAGCTTCATCCCGAGCGTGCGCACGCCGATGCCGAGCGCACGGGCCGTTCGGTCCCGATGGCCGCCGAACCGCTCCAGCGTGGCGAGCACTGCCCGGCGCTCCAGGGTCTCCAACGTGACGGCGCCGTCGCACGCCAGCAGCACGGGATCCTCGGCAGCGACGCGCATTCGCTCGAGTTCCCGCGTCAACTGCTCGACTCGCTCAAGGAGCAGCCGATGGGTTCCCTCGACTCCCGCGGCCGCTTCCTGGAACGCCGACGCCAATTGCCCCAAGGCAGCGGCGCCGAGACCACCGCGCGAAACGCCACCAGCGGCGCCCGCCTCGGGCACCGACCGCCGTCCTGCGCGAGCGTCCATTCCGTCGTGCAACGCGACCTTCCGTGAGGCGAACCGGGCGGATCCATCCGCCCGCGCGGGTCATCGGCGTTCGGACGGGTCGCGCTTGAGACCGAGCGACCGGCGCAAGGCCAATGCCGTCCCGACGCCGAGCGCCGCCATGGCGATCGTGGCCAGCGCCACCCACCCGCCGGCACTCACCACCTGCGGCTCCAGCACCTCCGCGGCGCCCATCGCGCCGGACACCGGATCGACGACTCGCACCGCCGCCCCGCCCTCGCCCGTGGCGAGGAACATGAGGAATCCATCGGCCAGCCCCACGATGGACCAGGCGCGGTCGGGAGACTCGAACGGCCCAAGCGAGAGCGGGGGCCCGGCACGCAGGTAGTCGATGCACCACGGTGACGCCCCCGCCGTCGCCGGTCCGCCGTCGCCTGACCATGACCCCCGGTCCTGCCGCACCACCGCCGGGCGCGCGGCCCCTGCCACGGGTTCAATCCAGGCACCCTCGGGAAGCCGCCATGGTTCGGGCGCCCACGCGCCGCCTTGGCCGAGCCGAACGATGCGCCCGTCGCCCCGGAACACCGTCGGTCGGCCATCGACCATCGCCATGGCGTCGTCCGGGCCGAGGTCCATGTCCTCGGGAAGCGGCATCGGCTGCCATCCCCGGGGCCCGAGCGCCTGCAGCCCGCCACCGGCGCCGAGCACCATCAGGCGATCCCCATCGACGGCGAGGCCACGGACCTCCGCCTCGCCGGGGAGGCTCGGCAACAGCGTCAGCGGCCCCGCCGGCGTCGAATACCACCCGCCGGTCACGGGATTGCGCAGCGTCCGAACGGTGCACACGTCGCGCCGTGCACCCGGACCCGCAGGGGGAAGCACCAGCCACAGCTGCCCGCCATGGGCCACCATCGCCTCCGGCCGGCTCCCGAGCACGAACGCCTCGCGTGCGCGGGCGGTGCCCATCTCCATCGCATGATGCAGCACCACGAACGCCGTCCCCGACGCCGACGGCCGTTCGACCGCCACCCAGGCATTCGAGCCATCGGATGCCGACGGCAGGCGCCGCGTCGCGGCGTCACGCCCGGTCGACGCCGGTGCGGCCGCGTGCGCGATCGCCGGCGATCCACCGAGCGCGCACGCCATCGCCATGCCGAGCGTCACCGCCGCCAGACGATGGATCACGCGCACCGCACGCGCTCCACGATCGACGCGCGCCGCCGTCATGGCATCCCCCGCACCACCTCGGGACGAAACCGCTCACGCAGTGCCCCCAGGTCGTACATCGCCGGACGATCGGTGGCGCCGGCATCGATGGAGCAGCGGTCAAGCACCAGGAGCAGACTCGCTCCGCCGGCGCCGCGCAGGGCCACCACTCGCCTGGGCAACTTGGGCCACGCCCCCGGCGGCGCCCCCGGCTGCTCCACCGACACGAAGTCGTGGTACTCGGCGGACCAAAGCACCTCGCCGTCGTCGAGCAGCATGCGCGCCCGGCGCGGGAGCAACGAGACCGGGTCGAAACCCGCATCGAACCGGATGCCCTCGCCTGCCGGCAGGACCGAAGCATCGAGCGCCACCCAGGCAAGGCCATCGCGAACCTCCACCACGGCGCGAGCCTCCGGCACCAGCGGCGCGATGCCCAGGAGCGCGGGATTCACCGAGCACTCATCGACCGGCGAGCGGTCCGAGCCCACCGGCGGCCGCAGCGGCCCCACGTCCAACGACGACGGGATCGCCTTGGGCGCGAACCTCCACCAACGCTCGCCGTCGCTGCCGATCCACGCATGGCGATCGCCGAACTTCGACACGCTGGCCGCAATGCCCTGGCCCGCCGACCACCGGAGGTCAAGATCGCCTTGCTCGAAGTGGTCTCCGGATGCGTCGGTCCATCGGATCTCCGCGATGCCCCGCGCCCACAGGCAGGTCAGCCCGCCCACTCGACGCCGCTCGGCATCCGCGAGCACCGGCACGGTGACCGTCGGCAGCGCGCCGTCGGCGGCGCGGAGCGCCATCGCTCCCGCCGACCCCGCGGCCGGGGCCTCGCCACCCCCGCCGTGGGGCGCGCACGACGCGACCGAGCCGGCCACGGCGGCCAGCACGAAGGCACGCACCGCGTGCACCGCGGGGATCGTTCGGCGCGACGCCGTCACAGCTCGCTCTGCATCACCTCGCCGAGATGCTCGGCGAGTTCCTGCAGGTCCTCGTCGCGCAGCATCGGGTTGGTCACGGCGATCGGAGGGACGGTGTCGTCCACGCCCCGCTTCTGGACCATCCAGCGCTCCGCCGTGCCGTCGCGCTCGACGCGGACCTGCCGAAGCAGCTTCTTGCGCAGCAGGATCAGGCACATCAGCCATCGGTACGCCAGGCGCTGGGCACGATCGTCGCCCTCGAGGCGCTCGAAGAGCTCCATCAGCGTGTCGTCGTCCACCAGCAGCCGGCGCTTCTGGTCGGCGCCCGGCACCACGGTGCGCCAGAAGCACACCATGCCCTCCGGCCGGTGCCCCGCCTCCCATGACTCGAGCGAGCAGTCGCGGCGCACGAACTCGTGTCCTGAGCGATCATCGGACGGCGGATCGCAGAGCGTGGCCACCACGGGCTCACCGACCGCGAGCGCCCTCCCGGTCGCGCAGCACGTGGGCGAACATCGGCCGAGCGTGAATCCATCCATGGCACGGGGCATCGTGACATCGTAACGCGTCCCGAGGGTGCACCTATACTCGCGCCGCCCATGTTGGACCGCTTGGGACAGCTCTTCCGCGGCAACGAGCCGGTGGCGATCGCCATCGAGCTGGCGGTGATCTGGGCGGCCGTCTTCGTCGCCCTGCGGTTCCTCCGAGGCACGCGCGGCGCCGGGGTCCTGAAGGGCGTGATCGTCGTCCTGGCCGCGGTGGTCCTTGCGCTCCGGTTCGCCGACAGCGGCAGCGACTCCTTCGCGCGGCTGCGATTCGTGGCGGAGGCGCTCGCCGGCACGGTCACGCTGGCACTGGTCGTCATCTTCCAGCCCGAGCTGCGGCAGGCGCTCGTTCAGCTCGGCCAGTCGCGATGGCTGGCCGGACGGCACCAGCGCTACGAGGAGGCCGTGCCCGCGATCGAGGAGGCCGTCGACTTCCTGAGCCGCAACCAATTCGGTGCGCTCATCGTCGTGGAGCGGTCGGTGCCCCTGGGCGACGCCGTCCGCACCGGCGTGGCCATCGACGGCGCGGTGTCCGCACGGCTCCTGGAGAGCATCTTCTGGCCGAACAGCCCGCTCCATGACCTCGCGGTCGTGATCAGCGGCGAGCGGGTGGTGGCGGCCAACGTGCAGCTGCCGCTGGCGGACGCCGATTCCGTGCCGCCGCGCCTCGGTTCACGGCACCTGGCCGCCGTCGGGGTCACCGAGGAGACCGACGCCGTGGTGGTGGTGGTGAGCGAGCAGACCGGCGCGGTGCGCATCGCCACGCGTGGGCGGCTCGGCGAGCCCGTGCCCGTCGAGTCGTTCGGGCGCGAGCTGCGCCGCGCGCTCGACTCCCGTGAAGGCCCCGCGGAGGACGTGGCCGATGAACCCACGCACCAAGCCGGGAGCCGGGCATGAACCGTCGTCGCGGCTGGCGCTCCGAGGCCCTGAACATGGCGGCGGCCGCCGTGATCGCCCTCTTGGTGTGGATGTTCGCCAACGACCGCACGCGCGAGTCCGAGGTGCTCGCCGCCTCGATCCGCCTGGCCCCGCCCGACCCGAAGGCCGGGTTCGTCGAGCCGTCCGCGGCGCTCCCGGTCACGGTCACCGTGAAGGGCTCGCGCCGCGCGATCGACCGCGCCGCCGACGCCCTCCGCGCGGGCATCACGCTCGTGCCCGGCATCGGAACGATCCCGGCGGGCGTGGGCACGCACTCCGTGGACCTGGCCGACGCGCTCGGCGATGCGTCGACGCTGCGCGACCTCGGCGTCTCGGTGGAGACGGTGCGGCCGGCATCCATGCAATTCACCTTCGGCGCGCTCGCGACGGTGCAGGTTCCGGTGGAACCGGTGCTGGCCGGCTCCGTGCTCGATGGCAGCGTCACCATCGACCCCGAAGTGGTGAACGTCACCCTTCCCGAGTCGGCCCGTCCGGCGGACGGCGCGCTCCTGGTGACGGCCAACGTCGACACCGCCAACCTCGAGCCGGGCAAGGCGCAGCAGGTCGACGTGGAGCTACGGCTGCCCGAGTCCCTGTCGAAGTGGAAGGAGCTCTGCCGCGTGGTGCCGCCACGCGCCAAGGTGTCCTTCACGCTGCTGGCCAACACCAGCGAGCTCACCCTCGACGCCGTCGAGGTCCGGGTCAGCCTGCCCGCGGCGTCGAGCCTGCGCTACGACGTCAAGCCCGCGCCCGAGTCCGCCACGCTTGCCGGCATCGTGGTGAAGGGGCCCCGTGCATCGATCGAGGCGCTGCGCTCCGGGACCTTCGTGCCCGCCGCCGTGGTCGACCTATCCAACGCGGACGTGCGACCGGGACGGTTCGAGGCGGCCGTGACGTTCTGGCGCCTCCCCGAGGGCGTCACGGTGGTCGGCCCGCGCAACCGCCCCATCACGGTGCAATCCGTGCTCCGGGAGCGTTGATCCACCGGGAGAGCGACGGGATCACCCCGCCGCCACGGCACGCCACGAACGGTAGCGATCCACCAACGCCGCCGTGCTCGGGTCGGGCGCCTCTCCGCCCTTGCCCTCGACGAGCGGCAGCAGCCCATTGCAGACCTTCTTGCCGAGTTCGACGCCCCACTGGTCGAAGCTGTTCACGTTCCAGACCGCGCCCGCGGTGAACGTGGCGTGCTCGTAGAGCGCCACCAGCCGACCGAGGGCCCGAGGCGTCCGGCGCCGGCACAGGAGGAAGCTGCTCGGGCGGTTGCCCGGCATGACCTTGTGCTCCACCAACGCTTCCGGCGTTCCCTCGGCGCGGAGTTCGGCGGCCGTCTGCCCGAACGCCATCACCCGGGCCTGCGCCAGCGCGTTCGAGAACAGCATGGCGTGCATCCCGCCCGTGTCCCACGCCGGCTCGGCGAAGGCGATGATGTCCGCCGGCACCACCGTGGTTCCCTGGTGCAGCATCTGGAAGAACGCATGCTGGCCGTTGGTCCCCGGTTCTCCCCACAGCACCGGGCACGTGTCCCACCCCACGGGCTGGCCATCGAGCTGCGTGCGCTTGCCGTTGGACTCCATCTCCAGCTGCTGCAGGTACGCCGGGAACCGGTGGAGGTGCTGGCAGTACGGCAGCACGGCGTGCGAACGGAACCCCATGAAGGTCGCGTTCCACACCTGCAGGAGCCCCATGAGCACGGGCAGGTTGCGCTCCGGCGGGGCCTCCAGGAAGTGCTGGTCCATCTCCCGGAATCCCGAGAGCATGTCCTCGAACGCCTCCGGACCGATCGCGATCATGGTCGAGAGGCCGATGGCGCTGTCCATCGAGTAGCGGCCGCCGACCCAGTCCCAGAAGCCGAACATGTTCGCGGTGTCGATGCCGAACTCGCGCACCCGTTCCGCCGCCGTCGACACGGCCACGAAGTGACGGCCGACCCCCGACGCATCGCCGCCGAAGCCGGCCACCACCCACTCGCGCGCGGCGCGGGCGTTCGCCATGGTCTCCTGGGTGGTGAAGGTCTTGCTCGCCACGATGACGAGCGTCTCCCGCGGATCCAGGCCGGCGACCTTGGACCGGAAGTCGCCGGGATCGACGTTGGACACGAACCGCACGCGCAGCCCGGGATCGACGCGGTCGAGCAGCGCCTCGTGCGCCATCGCGGGCCCGAGGTCGCTGCCCCCGATCCCGATGTTCACCACGTTGCGGATGCGCCGTCCGTCGTGGCCGGTCCACGCTCCGCCGCGGACGGCGCGCGCGAACGCCGCCATGCGATCGAGCACCTCGTGGACCGCCGGCACCACGTCGACCCCGCCGGTGCGCATGACCGTCCCGCGAGGGGCCCGAAGCGCGACGTGCAGCACCGCGCGTCCCTCGGTGACGTTGATCGGTTCGCCGGCGAACATGGCCGCGCGCCGAGCGGCGAATCCGGATTGCGCCAAGAGTTCGAGCAGTGAGCCGTGCGCCGCGGCGTCGATGCGCTGCTTGCTGAAGTCCAGGTGCAGCTCGTGCGCCTCGGCGCTCATGGACGCGGCGCGGCCCGGATCCGAGGCGAAGAGCTCGCGCAGCGTGGTCCCGGCGAGGCGTGCGGCGTGGGCCACCAATGCGTGGTGGGCGGGAAGCGCGGAGAGGGGAGTCGAGGTGGCCATGGACGGCCGTAGGATATGGAGATGAACGCCGCGATCCCCACCGCGATCCTCTCCATGGCCGGCCAGTCCATCTGGGTCGACAACATCACCCGCGCCATGCTGCGTGGCACGCTTCAGCGTTACGTGGCGGAGTGGTCGGTGGTGGGGCTCACCTCCAACCCGACCATCTTCGCCAAGGCGATCGCCGGCAGCAGCGACTACGACGCCCAGGTGGCGGAGCTGTCGGCGCGGGGGATGAACGAGGAGGAGATCTTCTTCGCGCTCGCCCTCGAAGACCTGACCGCGGCATGCGACGCCTTCGCCGGCGTGCACGCGCGCACCGGCGGCGTCGACGGCTGGTGCTCGCTCGAGGTAAGCCCGCTGCTCGCCCACGATGCGGAAAGCACCGTCCGGCAGGCGGTCGACCTGCACGCGCGCGCGGGTCGCCCGAACCTCTACATCAAGGTGCCCGGCACGCCGGCAGGCCTGCCGGCGATCGAGGAACTGACCTTCCGCGGCATCCCGGTGAACGTCACGCTCCTGTTTGACACCACCCACTACCTGGCCGCGGCCGAGGCGTACCTGCGCGGGCTCGAGCGCCGCGTCGCGGCCGGCAAGGTGCCGGACACGTCGGGCGTCGCCAGCCTCTTCATCTCGCGCTGGGACGCCACGCTCGACGCCAAGCTCCCGCCGGCGCTGAGGAACCGCGTGGGCCTGGCGATCGGCGCCGACGCCTACGCGGCCTACGTCGAGCTCCACGCCTCGGACCGATGGCTGCGGCTGGAGTCCGCGGGCGCGCGCCCGCAGCGACTCCTCTACGCGAGCACCGGCACCAAGGACCCGGCGCTGCCGCCGGCGCTCTACGTGGAGGGCCTGGCGTCGCCCCGTACCGTGAACACGGTGCCCGAGGGCACGCTGCAGGCGTTCCACGCTTCGGGGCGCGTCACGGCCGTGCTGCCCCCGGACGGTGGCCCGCTCCGCGCGGCGCTCGCGGACGCGCGCGCCGCCGGCATCGACCTGGCCGCGACCGCGTCCGAGCTCCAGGAACAAGGGGCGAAGGCGTTCGTGCAGAGCTGGCATGCGCTGCTCGCCGACCTGCGCACCAAGGGCGGCGCCCTCGCGGCGCGGTGAGGCCGCCGCTGCCGGGCTAGCATCCTCGCCCGATGACGCACGGCTTCCTCGAAGAACTCGCGTGGCGCGGGCTGCTGCACCAGACGACCGCCGACTCGCTGCCCGCGTACCTGGCGAGCCCCGGGCGCGTCGCCTACGCCGGCTTCGACCCGACCGCGGACAGCCTGACCGTCGGCAACTACGTTCCGATGAAGCTCCTCGCCCACTGGCAGCGGAGCGGCCACCGCCCAGTCGTGCTGATGGGCGGCGGAACCGGGCTCATCGGCGACCCGAGCGGCAAGAGCGCCGAGCGCCAGCTCCTCGACGAGGAGGCGGTGCGGCACAACGTGTCCCGGCAGCGCGAGATCTTCGCGCGCGTGATCGACTTCGCGGCGACGGGCGATCGCGCGGCCGCCGTCGTCGACAACGGCGACTGGCTGCGCGGGCTGGGGTACATCGAGGTGCTCCGCGACGTCGGCAAGCACTTCAGCGTGAACCAGATGATCATGCGCGACTCGGTGCGCTCCCGCCTGGAGGGGCGCGAACAAGGCATCAGCTACACCGAGTTCAGCTACATGATCCTGCAGGCGTACGACTTCCTTCACCTGTACCGGGCGATGGGCTGCACCGTGCAGCTCGGCGGCGCCGACCAGTGGGGGAACATCGTCAGCGGCATCGACCTCGTCCGCCGCGTCGCGCACGGCGAGGCGTACGGAATCACCAACCCGCTGGTCACCAAGGCCGACGGGGGCAAGTTCGGCAAGAGCGAGCGGGGCGCGATCTGGCTGACCGCCGACCGCACCAGCCCCTTCCGCTTCCACCAGTTCTGGCTGAACACGGCCGACGCCGACCTGCCCCGCTTCCTCCGCTGGTTCACGTTCCTTCCGCGCGAGCGGATCGAGGAGCTCGACCGCGCCGCCGCCGAACGCCCGCAGGAACGCGAAGGACAGCGCGTCCTCGCCGACGAGATGACCGAGATGTTCCACGGTCCCACCGAGCGCGCGAATGCCGCGGCCGCCGGCCGCGCCCTGTTCGCGGGCGACGTCGCGGCGCTCGACGCGCGCACGATCGACGAGGTCGCCGAGGACCTGCCGTCCACGGTGCTCGAGCCCGGGGAGCCCGGCTCGGACGGGATCGCGCTGCTTGACCTGCTGCCGCGCACGTCGCTCGCCGCGAGCAAGCGCGAGGCCCGCGACTTCCTGCAGGCCGGCGCCGTCAGCGTGAACGGCACTCGCGCCGCGCCGGATGCCCGGATCGGCGCCGCCGACCTGCTCCACGGCCGGGTCGCGCTCCTGCGACGCGGCAAGAAGCAGTGGCACGCGATCCGGCCCGCCGGCGGCTGAAGCCCGTTCCGCGGCCTCAGCGCTGCGGCTGCTGGGGCGGCGCATAGGGCGATCCGCCGTACGCGCCGCCCTCGGTCAGCGCGCGCTGCCGCTCGTTCTCCGCGCCCTGCTCGGCCGACTCGTTCCGCGACCAGCCCTCGGCGTTGCTCATGTTCCACGCACTCACCGGGGGCGCGTACGGGTCGAAGCTCTGCGCGAGCGCCAACCGCTGCGCCGCGCCGTGCTGGTAGATCGACTGCAGCTGGCGCGCCCGCGCCTCGGCCTGGGCCTCGGTGGCGCCGTGCGTGGGCGCCACCGGGCGCCACGTGGGCGGCAAGGGCGGTGCCGGTCGCGACGGCGGCGGAGGTGCATGCGGCGGCGGCGGCGCCACGATGTGGAACTGGTTCGCCAGCGGGGGCGCGGCTCCGGTGAGCACGGGCGCGTAGGCGGCGATCACGCCGCGCTGGTCGCCGCGCGCCACCCCCAGCGGAGTCATGACGAACATGACCGGCTGCGCCGGGTCGGCGTTGGCCGCGATCGCCAGCAGCATGTCCTTGGGGATGCTGTAGTCGCTCACCCCGGAGAAGACCGTGCTCTGCTTGAGGTGCGGCAGGATGTTCGCGTTGCGTGCCGAGGGGATCGCCCACTGCCAGACGTTGGACGTGAGGAGCGCCGCCTGCGGCACCACCATCCACTGCCATGCCGGGTTCTGGCACTCGCCGTTGCGGATGCCCTGCGGACCGGGAGCGGTCGGCGCCATCGGCGTCCATGCCACGTATCCGTCGCCGTACGCCCAGTTCACGTAGCCCGGGCCCCACGTCTTGTCGGGGATCCAGACCCAACCCGTCCGGTCCCACCACGCCCAGCGCCCGTAGTGGTAGACGGCCCAGCCGAACGCCTCGTAGCTGTGCCAGTACAGGCCAAACCCCTCCGCCACCTGCCACTCGCCCTGCGCGTACGGCCGCCATCCGGGCAGCACCGCCCGCGGCTGCCACACCCAGCCCCACTCGGCGTTGGCGTGCCAGGTGCCGTAGTTGGCAAGATCCTGCATGAACTGCTGGACCGTGATCGACGTGGCGATCCCGATCGCGCCCTGCGCCCGCGCCTCGCGGACGCCCCCGAGCACGGCGACCACGACGAGCGCCCACACCTGCCAACGTTGCCGCACCGAGTGAAGGGATGCAAGGACCATGACCGGATGCTAGCCCGCGGGCTCACGCCGAACGGCGCAGCCGGGCGATGCACCCCGGGATCGCCTCGATGGCCCAGTCCACCTCGTCGTCGCGCGTCAGCCGCGAGACGCTGAACCGCACGCTTCCGTGCGCCACGGCCGGGGGCACCCCCATCGCCAGGAGCACCGGCGACGGGTCGAGCGAACCGCTCGAGCACGCCGCACCCGCGCTCGCCGCCACCCCGCGCTCGGAGAGGAGCAGCAGGATCGCCTCCGCCTCCAGGCCCGGGAACCCGACGTTCGTCGTGTTCCACAACCGGTCCGCGGCGCCCGCGTTCACCACGGCGTCCGGGATCGCCGCCGTCACCGCTGCCTGCAATCGGTCGCGACGGGCCCGACCCAACTCGATCCCCGATGGATCGGCCAGCCAAGCGCGAGCCTCGCCGGCGGCCACGCCCATGCCGACGATCCCGGGCACGTTCTCGGTGCCGGCGCGACGGTCCCGTTCCTGCGGTCCGCCCAGGACCTGCGCGGCCAGGTGGACTCCCGGCCGCACCCAGAGCGCCCCCACCCCCTTCGGCCCATGGAACTTGTGCGCGGAGAAGGTGGCCAGGTCGATCGGCATCGACCGGAGCTCGCACGGCATGCGACCCACCCACTGGGTGGCATCGCAATGGAATCGAACCCCGCGCGCCCGACAGCGCTCCCCGACCGCCGCCACCGGCTGCACGGTGCCGGTCTCGTTGTTCGCCCACATCACGCTCACCAGCGCCACGTCGTCGCCGTTCGCCGCCAGGACGGCATCCAGCGCCTGCAGGTCGATGGTGCCGTCGGCCCCGGACGGCACCCACTCGACGCGGATCCGGCCGCGGCGCTCCAGCTCCTCGCACGCCTCCCGGACGGCGCTGTGCTCCGTGCGCATCGTGACCACCGTCCGCCGGGACGGCAACCGGTCGAGCGTGCCCGCGATCGCCAGCGACGCGGACTCCGTGCCGCCGCTCGTGAAGGTCAGCTCTCGCGGCTCCGTGCCGACCAGCTGCGCGACCGACTCACGCGCCAGCTCCACCGCGTGCCGTGCGTCGATTCCGGCCCGGTGCACGCTCGACGGGTTGCCCCATCCATCGCGGAGTGCCGCCATCATCGCCTCGACCACCGCCGGGGTGGGCGGCGTGGTGGCGTTGCAGTCGAGGTACGCGCGCATCGCCCATCAAGGTATGCCCCGATGCCCGATGACGGGCCTCCGCGGCGCAAAAACGATCGCGGGCCCCGGAGGGCCCGCTACGGGTGACGCAATGCGGATGAGAGGACTTGAACCTCCACGGGTGTTACCCCACTAGAACCTGAATCTAGCGCGTCTGCCAATTTCGCCACATCCGCGGGACGTACCAGTATAGCGAACACGCTTCGACATGACCACGCCCCCGCCCGGACCCGGGGACTCGGCCTCGCCTTACGATGGTTCCGTGGCCTACCGACCGCCCTTCGTCGACCCCAAGTTCCGCATGGTCGACCCACCGCACCCCGCGACGCTCGAGGAGGCCGACCTGCTGCGCCAGTGCGAGTTCACGAGCGGACGCGTCGGCGGCCCCGGCGGGCAGCATCGGAACCGCGTCGACACGGCCGTATTCGTGGTGCATGTCCCGTCGGGCGTCGAGGCCCAGGCCACCGAGCGCCGCAGCCAGGTCGAGAACCGCCGCATGGCGATCCGCCGGCTGCGCCGGAAGCTGGCCTCGCACGTGCGCACGGCCACGAACCGCGACGTGCACCGGTGCAGCGACCTGTGGACGCGTCGCCGCCAAGGCAACAAGCTGCCCGTGAACCCGGACCACGACGACTACCCGGGCCTGCTCGCCGAGGCGCTCGACCTGGTGGTCGCGCGCCGCTACGACGTGGCGGGCGCGGCCGCGCTCCTGGGCATCACCATGAGCCAGCTGAGCCGGCTGATCAACCACGACAAGGGCGCGTTCGCCAAGCTCAACGCCGGCCGCGAGGGCTGCGGCTTGCCGCCCTTGCGCAAGTAGTCTTCCTCCATGGACCACGCCGCGATCGCACCGTCCAAGGATGAACTGCGCGCCCGGGCGGACCGCGAGGCACCCGCGATGGTCGCGCTCCGTCGTGACCTCCACATGCACCCCGAGATCGGCTACGAGGAAGTGCGCACGAGCGGCGTCATCCTTCGCGAGCTGTCGGCGATCGGCGCGCAACACGTCGGCGGGCTGGCCGGGGGCACCGGGGTGCTCGCGCACTTTGCCGCACAGAGCGCCGCTTCGGATGCCGGCTGTGTCGCGCTCCGCGCCGACATGGACGCGCTGCCGATCCACGAGCGCGGGACCGTCGCGCACGCGTCCCGCACGCCGGGCCGGATGCATGCATGCGGCCACGATGGCCACGTGGCCATCCTCCTCGGTACCGCCCGCGTGCTTGCGGGCCTCGCGGCCGAGGGACGGCTGCCCCGCCCGGTCACGCTGATCTTCCAACCGGCCGAGGAAGGCGGAGGCGGCGGGAAGAGGATGGTCGAGGACGGTGCGCTCGACGGCTCGCGCCTCGGCCCGCCCGTGACCGAGGCGCATGCGCTGCATGGATGGCCGGACCTCCCGGTGGGCACGGTGGCGTCGGTCGCCGGACCGGTGATGGCCGCGAGCGATCGCTTCGAGATCCGCATCCACGGCGAAGGCGCGCATGCCGCGTGGCCACATCGCTCCGCGGACCCGGTCGCATGCGCGGCGGCGATGGTGACGGCGCTGCAGACGATCGTCGCCCGCAACATCGACCCCCTGGACGCGGCCGTGGTCAGCGTCACGGTGATCGAGGCGGGCTCCGCCTTCAACGTCATCCCCGATCGCGCCGTGCTCCGCGGCACGCTGCGTTCGCTGAGCGAGACCACCCGGTGCCTGATCGAGCGCCGCGTGGCCGAGGTGGCCGAGGGAGTCGCGCGGGCCCACGGCTGCCGCGCCGAGGCCGACCTGCAGCGGGGCTACCCGGTCACCGTGAACGACGCCGGGGCGGTCGAACGCTTCCTGCGAGTGGCACGCGCGGAGTTGGGCTCCGATCACGTGGTGCCGGCACCCTTTCCCGTCATGGGTGGCGAGGACTTCGCGTTCCTCGGGCAGAAGGTGCCGTCCTGCTACTGGGCCCTCGGGCTGGCCCGCCCCGGCGAACGCCACCCGGCCCTGCATGCCCCGGACTTCGACTTCAACGATGAGGCACTCGGGACCGGCATTCACATGATGGTCGCGCTAGCAGTCCGGTAACGCCAGCCTGCCCGACCTGGATCGCGGACAACCGCCCGGGCATTGGTTCCGACAGGCCCGAGAACGGGCTACAGTGGCTCCATGCAGAAGACCATGATCGCCCTCCTGGCGATGGCGATGTCCGCGTCCGCCCCCGCGCAGCTCGCAGAGCGAAACGTCCCCGCCCCGTTCCGGAATGCCGCTCCGGGCGCGGTGCCGCCCGCCTTGGTCGGGTCCGTGGCCGCCGTGGAATCCGACGCCGCCGCATGGGACGCGCTCTCCGGCGCGGAGCCGGTCGGAAGCTTCATCCGCATGGAAGGCGTGCCGATCGGCCCGGATCGCCTCGTGACGATGGTGCTCCGGCGCATCGACCCGTTCACCGCGGACGCCCGCATCGTGGTGGCGTCGCGCGGGCCGAAGGGCCAGGTGACCGAGCGCGACCTGCCGCGGCCCGACGCCCAGTACTGGGTCGGCACCATCGACGGCGAGCCCGGCAGCGCTGCCGCGATCGCGCACGGCCCCGCCGGCACGCTCGGGTGGGCCCGCGGCTCGTGGGGCACCGCCATCCTGTCCAGCCCGCGCGCGGGACGCACCGGACCCGTGGCCAGTTTCGTGATCGGTGACCTGCCCGAAGGCACCATCGACTGGGAGCAGTGGGTGTGCAGTGCCGAAGACGGCCCCGGCGTTCCGCAGCCCGAAGGCGGAGTCGCGGGATCCGAACCCTGCCGTCAGGTGCGCATCGCGGTCGAGACCGACGTCGAGCTTCGCAACAAGTTCATCGGCGCGCCGGACGCGGATGCGGCCACCGCCGCCTACGTCGGCACCCTGTTCGCGGGCGTGCAGCAGATCTACCAATCCGGGATCCAGGCCCTGCCCCACGTCTCGTACCTGCGGCTCTGGGAGACCGAGGATCCTTGGGAGGCCCCCGGCACCGCGGACCAGCTCTACCAGTTTCGCGACTACTGGAACGCCCAGATGGGCGGCGTGCCGCGTGACCTCGCGGCCATGCTGAGCGGCCGCGGCCTGGGCGGCGGCATTGCGTGGCTGAGCGTGGTGTGCAACAACTCGTTCGGCTACTCGGTGTCGGCCAACCTCGCCGGCTCGTTCCCCTACCCCCTCATCGACAACGACGCGCGCAACTGGGACATCATGGTGACCGCTCACGAGATCGGCCACAACTTCGGCGCGCCGCACACCCACAACTACTGCCCCGAGCCCGCCGATTCCTGCGCGCCGAGCGGCTACTTCGGCGCCTGCCAGGTCGAGCAGGCGTGCACCGCGCAGGGCACGGTGATGAGCTACTGCCACCTCTGCTCGGGCGGCCTCGCCAACGTCCAGCTCAACTTCCACCCGCTGAACGTGACCTCCATGAAGGATCACCTGGCCAACAACGGATGCGACCTCACCGCCGGCGCCACCGGCGCGGTCTCCGTGAGCGAGTCGCTCACCGTCTTCGGCGGTTCGTCGTCGACGCTGGACATCCTCGCCAACGACGTCTCCGCCAACTGCGAGAACATCACCCTGGAGGCCCTGCCGACCAGCAGCGCCCGGGGCGTGGCGCTGGTCCGCCTCGCGGGCTCCGGCCCCGGCGGCCGCGACATGGTCGGCTATGCGGCGCCGATCGGGTTCTCCGGCACCGACACCTTCACCTACCGCGTGCGCGAGGCCTCGGGATCGCTGTCCGCCGAGGCCACCGCCACCATCGTCGCGCTGCCGCTGCGGGTCCCCGAAAACCCGCTCGGCGACGTCGCAGGCATCGGTGTCGCGTACTACTCGCTGAGCGCGCCCTCGGTGCTGCCCGACTTCTCGGTGCTCTCGCCCTATCTCACCGCGAGCACCAGCACGGTGAACTTCGCCTCAACCAACGGCAACTTCGCCACCAGCGGCCGCGCCGACAACGTCGGTGCCGTCTGGACCGGCTGGGTCCGCATCGATGAGCCGGGCACCTACACGTTCTCGGTGGAGAGCGACGACGGCTCCAGGCTGTTCATCGGCGACACCATGCTGGTCGACAACGATGGCCTCCACGGCATGGTCGACCGCTCCGGGACCATCGCGCTCGCGCCCGGCAAGCACGCCATCCGCATCGAGTTCTTCGAGGCCGGCGGCGGCGCGGGCTGCATCGCCCGTCTTGAGGGCCCCGGCATTCCCCGCGCCCCGATCGAGGCCGGACGCCTGACGCGTGGCGGCGTCGTGAACCGGTACGACCTCGACCGCGACGGCGCGGTGAATGGTGCGGACCTCGGCCTGCTGCTCGGCGCGTGGGGCCTCGGCGGGGTCCCGGCGGACTTCAACGACGACGGCACGGTCAACGGTGCCGATCTCGGCCTGCTGATCGGCGCATGGACGGGCTGACCTGATCGGCCGCCGGTCCGGCTCATAACCACGGATCACCCGCCGACGCCCCGGTGGCGAAGGCCCCTTGAAGCGTTCGCGGCTTCGGCTATCATCTTCCCTCTTCAACCCGCACCGTTCGTACGACGGTCATGCGCCGGACTCTTGGAAAGCCGGCGGCGCCCGAAGGAGGGCCATGACTGTCGGAGGTAGGAACCATGGCCAAGAAGGTCACCAAGCAATTCAAGTTGATGGCCCCGGGCGGCAAGGCCACCCCGGCCCCGCCGCTCGGTCCCGTGCTCGGCGCCAACGGCGTCAATCCGGGCCAGTTCATCACGAAGTTCAACGACATGACCAAGGCCCTCAACGGGCGCATGGTCGGCTGCGTCGTCACCGTCTACGCGGACAAGAGCTTCGACATCGAGATCAAGACCTCCCCGGTCTCGGCGCTGATCAAGGACGCGCTGAAGCTCGAGAAGGGCTCGTCGAACCCGAACACGCAGAAGGTCGGCAAGATCACCAAGGCGCAAGTCCAGAAGATCGCCGAGGAGAAGATCAAGGACCTCAACACCACCAGCCTCGACGCCGCGATGCGGATCGTCGCCGGCAGCGCACGCTCGATGGGCGTCACCGTGGAGGGGATGTAAGCCATGGCAATCACCAAGATCAAGAAGCCCCTCGGCAACGGCAAGCGCATGCGCGCGTGCAACGAGCACGCCGTGAAGCAGCCCGTGAACCCGGCGGAGGCCATCGCGGCCCTGCGCAAGTTCAAGGCGCCGAAGTTCGACATGACCGTCAACGTGGTCTTCCACCTCGGGATCGACCCGAAGGCGGCCGACCAGGCGATCCGAGGCTCGGTGGCCCTGCCCCACGGCATCGGGCGCAGCGCCCGCGTCATCGCGTTCTGCCCCTCCGACAAGGCCGCGGCCGCCAAGGCCGCCGGCGCGGTCGAGGCCGGAGCCGAGGAGTTGGTCGCCAAGATCGAGGCGGGCTGGATGGAGTTCGACGTCGCCGTCGCCAGCCCGGACATGATGCGCGTGGTCAGCAAGCTCGGCAAGGTGCTCGGCCCGAAGGGCCTCATGCCCTCGCCGAAGGCCGGCACCGTGACCCCGAACGTCCCCGAGGCCGTCAAGGAGTACGCGGCGGGCAAGCAGGAGTACCGCAACGACGACTCCGGCAACGTCCACGGCGTGATCGGCAAGATGTCGTTCAAGGACGACCAGCTCGTCGACAACCTCAATGCCTTCGTGCAGACCATCCTCAAGGTGAAGCCCAGCTCCGCCAAGGGCCTGTACGTGAAGAAGTGCGTGGTCGCCGGCTGCATGACGCCCGGCGTGCCCGTCTCCATCTGACGCCCGAGAGCACAGGAACCAAGCCATGTCCAAGCCAGTCAAGAACATGATCGTCGCCGAGTACCGCAAGCGGTTCTCCGGCGTCGAGGGCGCGGTGGTGGTGGAGATCCGGGGCCTCGACGCCCCGGCCACCAACAAGATGCGCAACGACTTCGCGCGCAAGAGCGTGAAGGTCGCCGTCGTGAAGAACGCCCTCGCCCGCGAAGCCTTCAAGGGCGGCGCGCTCGAGCCCCTCGCCCCGCACCTCGCCGGCCCCTCGGCGCTGGTCTACTCGCCGGACAGCGTCATCGACCTGGCCCGCGACCTCGTGAAGTGGGCCAAGGACGTCGAGAAGTTCGTCTTCAAGGCCGCCATCCTCGAAGGCGTGGTCTACGAAGGCCCCGCCGGCGTCCACAAGCTCAGCAAGATGCCCACCAAGGCGGAGGCCCAGGCCAACGTCGTCACGCTGGTGCTCTCCCCCGGCCGCACCGTCATGGGTGCCGTCAAGGGGCCGGGCGGTCGCGTGATGGGAATCGTCAAGGAAATCCAGGACCGCCTCGAGAAGGGCGAGTCCATCACCGCCAAGGCCGGCTGACGGCCCTCACGTTTCGTCCAATCGCCTTCCGACTGGCCCGCTCAGCGGGTTAAAAACCGGGCGTTCCGGTTCCTCTCGGAGGCCATGCAAGAGAGTTGGAGCTCACATCAATGACCACTGCTGAAGCCAAGACGTTCGACGCCAAGATCACCTCCCTCGGCGATTCCATCGCCTCGCTGAGCCTGAAGGACGCGGTCGACCTGGCCGAGTACATGAAGGACAAGTACGGCATCGAGCCCGCCGCGGGCGGCGCCGTGATGATGGCCGCCGCAGGCGGCGGCGATGCCGCCCCGGCCGCGGCCGCGCAGACCGAGTTCGACGTCATCCTCAAGGAAGCCGGCGCGAACAAGATCAACGTCATCAAGGTCGTGCGCGAGGCCACCGGCCTCGGCCTGGCCGACGCGAAGGCCGTCGTCGACGGCGCGCCGAAGGCCGTCAAGGAGAAGATCTCCAAGGAAGACGCCGACAAGCTCAAGGCGGCCCTCGAGACCGCCGGCGCCAAGGTCGAGGTCAAGTAAGCCTCGGCGGCACGACGCCCACCAGAACTTCCGCACGCCCGGCCGATTGGCCGGGCGTGCGCGCTTTTCGGCGATGGCCTGCCCCGCGCCGCCTGGCGCCGCGTCCGAGTTCGACGCCGTGCAGGGTGACCAATAACAGCAATTCGTCCGGTTTAGCAAAGCGCGTGCCACTGAACAGCCGATGTTGCCGCCCTTCCCGGATCTGAGTACGATCTCCGATCTTGGCGGCGGCTCCACCAATCAACCAAATCAGCTGACACGAAGGGCTCGCGAGGGCCCCACGGTCCGTTCTTTCGCATTCGGAACGAGAGGCGATCACACCATGTCGACGAACACCATCCGCGATTTCTCCAAGAAGCGCGGCGAAGCCGATCCCGTGCCTGACCTGATGAAGGTCCAGCAGGAGTCCTACGACCGCTTCCTGCAGCTTCGCAAGGAGCCCGGCGAGCGCAACGGGACGCTCGGACTCGAGGCCCTGCTCCGCGAAGTGTTCCCCATCGAGTCCTACGACATGGCGATGAAGCTGGAGTACGTCCAGTACCGCCTCGAGGAGCCGCGCTACACGCCCGAGGAGTGCCGCGAACTCCGCCTCACCTACGGCCGTCCGCTGCGCGTGACCGTGCGCCTGTCGAAGGGCGAGGGCGAGCCCGTCACCGAGGAGGACATCTACCTCGGAGACATCCCGATCATGATGGGCGGCGGCGAGTTCATCGTCAACGGCGCCGAGCGCGTGATCGTCAGCCAGCTCCACCGCAGCCCCGGCGTGGACTTCAGCGTGGCGTCGCGCATCGGCGACCGCCCGCTGCACTCGAGCCGCATCATTCCCGAGCGCGGCTCGTGGATCGAGCTCGAGGTGACCAAGAAGGACGTCCTGGCGATGCGCATCGACCAGAGCACGAAGCTCGCGGCCACCACGTTCCTCCGCGCCCTCGACGAGCGCTTCTCGACCACCGAGAAGATCCTCGAGGAGTTCTACGAGGTCGAGGACGTGCCGGTGAAGAAGCTCACGCCGACGCACTACTCGGCCGAGCTGATCATCGACAGCGAGACGGGCGAGGAGCTGTGCCGCGTCGGCTCGCAGATCGGCGAGAAGGGCCTCGAGAACATCCTGGCCAGCGGCCTCAAGGCCGTCCGCGTCGTCACCAACCCGGGCGACCCGCTGATCCTGAACACGCTGGCCGAGGAGAAGCTCGACTTCCTGGCCGAGGTCAGCGAGCACGAGGCCGCCCTGCTGAAGATCTATGGCCGCCTGCGTCCGGGCAACCCGCCCCAGGTCGACAAGGCGCGCAAGCTGTTCGAGGAGAAGTTCTTCGACGACAGCCGGTATCGCCTCGGCCGGGTCGGCCGTTTCCGCATCAACCGCAAGTTCGAACACGACCCCCGGTACAAGAAGGTGGGCGAGGAGGTCCAGGCGATCCGTGCCGAGGACTTCCTGGCGGTCATCCGCTTCATGCTCGACCTGCGCGGGCGGGCCAAGGACAAGTTCGTCGACGACATCGACCACCTGGGCAACCGCCGCCTCCGCACGCTCGACGAGCTGGCCACCGAGGAGATGCGCAAGGGCTTCCTGAAGCTCAAGCGCACCGTCCAGGAGCGCATGAGCGTCAAGGAGCCGGGCGAGATCACCAAGATCGCCGACCTGGTGAACTCCAAGAGCATCTCCAGCGCCATCGAGTTCTTCTTCGGGCGCAGCGAGCTCTCGCAGGTGGTCGACCAGACCAATCCGCTCTCCACCCTGGTCCACGAGCGGCGCCTGTCCGCCCTCGGCCCGGGCGGCCTGAACCGCAAGCGCGCCGGCTTCGAGGTGCGCGACGTGCACATCTCGCACTACGGCCGCATCTGCCCGATCGAGACGCCGGAAGGCACCAACATCGGCCTGATCGCGTCGCTCGGCATCTACGCCGAGATCGACGACTACGGATTCCTCCAGACGCCCTACCGCGAGGTCAAGGGCGGGAAGGTCTCCGGGAAGATCATCAAGCTCCGCGCCGACGAGGAGCTGAAGCACACGCTTGCGCCGTCCGACGCGATGGACGCCAGCGGCCGCATCGCCAACCTCCGCAACGCCAAGCTCGAGAAGGTCCTGGCGCGGCGCCGCACCGACACCGACGACTCCAACGACGTCGACCTGGTGCTGGTCGAGCCGGAGGAGGTGCAGTTCGTCGACATCAGCCCCAAGCAGATCGTCGGCGTCAGCGCGTCGCTGATCCCCTTCCTCGAGCACGACGACGCCAACCGCGCGCTCATGGGCTCCAACATGCAGCGCCAGGCGGTGCCGCTGGTCAAGAGCGACCCGCCGTGCGTGGCCACGGGCATGGAGCGCGTCGTCGGCTCCCACTCGGGCATGATCGTGAAGGCGCTGCGCGCCGGCACGGTCACCTTCGTCGACGCCGAGCGCATCATCATCGACAACGCCGACGAGTACGTGCTCCGCAAGTTCGCCGGCCTGAACGAGCGGACCTGCCAGAACCAGCGGCCGATCGTGAAGCCCGGGCAGAAGGTGAAGGCCGGCGAGATCATCGCCGACGGCGCCTCCACCCTCCGCGGCGAGCTGGCCATCGGCAAGAACGCCCTGGTCGCGTTCAACACGTTCGACGGCTACAACTTCGAGGACGCCATCGTCATCAACGAGCGCATCGTCCGCGAGGACGTGTTCACCTCGATCCACATCGAGAGCTTCGAGGTGGAGATCCGCGAGACGAAGCTCGGCCGCGAGGAGTTCACGGCGGACATCCCGAACGTCTCCGAGAAGATGCTGCGCAACCTCGACGAGCACGGCGTGATCCGCATCGGCGCGCGCGTCGGCCCCGGCGACATCCTCGTCGGCAAGGTCAGCCCGAAGTCCAAGTCCGAGCTGAGCCCCGAGGAGAAGCTGCTCCACGCGATCTTCGGGCGCGCCGGCGAGGACGTGAAGAACGACTCGCTCGAGGTGCCCGCGGGCACCGAGGGCGTCGTGATCGGCGCCAAGCGGTTCAGCCGCCGGATGCACCTCAACGAGGAGCAGAAGAAGCAGCTGAAGAAGGACATCGCCGAGTACGAGGAGTCGATGGACAGGAAGGCCATCTCGCTCTTCAAGCAGATGGTCGGCCTGGTCAACCAGGCGCTCGGCGCCGAGATGGTCGACCCGAGCACCCGCCAGAAGGTGGGCGCGAGCGACATCGACGAGGTCATCCTCGAGCAGATCGAGAACTTCTCCGACAAGTGGATGAAGGGCTCGAAGGAGGCGCGCGACGCGGCGCTGGTGACCTACGGCCAGTTCTGGCCGCGCATCAAGGCCATCGCGGCCGAGAAGGAGCGCAAGGTCGGCCACATGAAGCGCGGCGACGAGCTCGCCTCGGGCGTCCTGGAGATGGTCAAGGTCTACGTGGCCACCAAGCGCCAGCTGTCCGTCGGCGACAAGATGGCCGGCCGCCACGGCAACAAGGGCGTGATCGCGCGCATCGTTCCCGAGGAGGACATGCCCTTCCTCGAGGACGGCACGTCGGTCGACATCCTCCTGAACCCGCTGGGCGTGCCCAGCCGCATGAACGTCGGGCAGATCCTCGAGCTCCACCTCGGGTGGGCGGCGCAGGTCCTCGGCTTCCAGGCGGTGACGCCCGTCTTCGACGGCGCCACCGAGGAGGAGATCTTCCAGGCGATCGACCAGGCCAACGCCCACGTCGAGGATCGCCTGAAGGCCTTCGAGGCCACCGGCAAGGACCCCGGCTCGCCGCGCGAGCTGCTGGCCCGCATGCCCAAGACCTGCAAGATCCAGCTGTTCGACGGCCGCACCGGCGAGCCGTTCAAGCAGAAGACGTCCGTCGGCTTCATGTACGTGCTCAAGCTGCACCACCTGGTCGACGACAAGATCCACGCTCGCAGCACCGGCCCGTACAGCCTGATCACCCAGCAGCCGCTGGGCGGCAAGGCGCGCACCGGCGGCCAGCGGTTCGGCGAGATGGAGGTGTGGGGCCTGGAGGCGTACGGCGCCGCCTACATCCTGCAGGAGCTCCTCACCGTCAAGAGCGACGACGTCGAGGGCCGCACCAAGATCTACGACTCCATGGTCAAGGGCACCAACGTGCTCGAGGCCGGCATGCCGGTGGTGTTCGACGTCCTGTGCCACGAGATCCGCGGCCTGGCCATGAACATCCAGCTGGAGAAGACCTCCGGCGACGACCGGCCGATCCTCGACTGACCCAGGGGCCGCAGGCCCATCCCGTCAACCGCGCACACGCACCGCCGCCCCGAGGGCGGCCAACGAAGCGAGCAAGACATGTCTGAGAACGTCTACGACCGCGTGAACGACATCGGCGCCGTGAAGATCACCCTCGCGGGCCCGAACGACATCCGGAGCTGGAGCTTCGGCGAGGTCAAGAAGCCCGAGACGATCAACTACCGCACGTACCGCCCCGAGCGGGACGGCCTGTTCTGCGAGCGGATCTTCGGGCCCGAGCGCGACTTCGAGTGCGCCTGCGGCAAGTACAAGGGCACGAAGTACAAGGGGATCATCTGCGACCGCTGCGGCGTCAAGGTGACGCACAGCCGCGTGCGCCGCAAGCGCATGGGCCACATCAACCTGGCCGCGCCGATCGTGCACATCTGGTACTTCAAGGCGATGCCGAGCCGCCTCGGCAACCTGCTGGCCATGAAGACCAGCGACATCGAGAAGGTCGTCTACTTCCAGGACTACGTGGTCACCGACCCGGGATCGACCGACCTCGAGTTCAAGCAGATGCTCACCGAGGACGAGTACCGCCTCGCCCTCGAGAAGCACGGCCACGGCACGTTCACGGCGATGATGGGCGCCGAGGCGGTCCGCGAGCTGCTCTCGCCGATGAAGCTCGACCTCGACGACGAGGCCGTGAAGCTCCGCGAGGACCTCTTCAACACCAAGAGCAAGCAGAAGCAGAAGGACCTCTCCAAGCGCCTGAAGATCGTCGAGGCGATCCGCAAGAGCCCCAACGACCCCACCTGGATGGTGCTGGACGTGATCCCCGTGATCCCGCCCGACCTGCGTCCGCTGGTCATGCTGGAGAGCGGCAACTTCGCCACCAGCGACCTGAACGACCTGTACCGGCGCATCATCAACCGGAACAACCGCCTCAAGAAGCTGATGGACCTCAATGCCCCCGAGGTCATCATCCGCAACGAGAAGCGGATGCTCCAGCAGGCCGTCGACGCGCTGTTCGACAACGGCCGCTGCCGCCGCCCGGTGCTCGGGTCCTCCAACCGCCCGCTCAAGTCGATCACCGACATGATCAAGGGCAAGCAGGGCCGCTTCCGCGAGAACCTGCTCGGCAAGCGCGTCGACTACTCCGCCCGCTCGGTCATCGTGGTCGGCCCGGAGCTGAAGCTCTGGCAGTGCGGCCTCCCCAAGAAGATCGCGCTGGAGCTGTACCAGCCGTTCATCATCCGCCGCCTCAAGGAGCAGGGCCTCGCCGACACCATCAAGAGCGCCAAGCGCATGCTCGAGCGTCGCGATGCCGAGGTGTGGGACATCCTCGAGACCGTGATCAAGAACCACCCGGTGCTCCTGAACCGCGCCCCCACCCTGCACCGCATGGGCATCCAGGCCTTCGAGCCGGTGCTCGTCGAGGGCAACGCGATCAAGATCCACCCGCTGGTGTGCACGGGCTACAACGCCGACTTCGACGGCGACCAGATGGCCGTCCACCTGCCCCTGAGCGTCGAGGCCCAGGCCGAGGCGCAGGTGCTGATGATGTCGATCCACAACATCTTCAGCCCCGCCAACGGCAACCCGATCGTCAGCCCGTCCCAGGACATCGTCATGGGCGTGTACTTCCTGACCGTGGGCTTCAAGGACGCCCCGGCGGAGGGCGCGCGCGTGCCGGCGTTCAAGGACTACTCCGAGGCGCTGCTGGCGCACGACTGCGGCCGCATCGACCTGCATGACTGGATCGAGGTGCGCCTCGACCGGTTCGCGCAGGTGGTCGACAAGGAGAAGGACCAGCCCAAGGCGCTCCCCGAGAGCCGCCGCACGGTGACCACCCTCGGCCGACTCATCTTCAACGAGATCCTGCCGGAGGGCATGCCCTTCTACAACTGCTCGCTGAGCAAGAAGGGCGCGGCGCGCGTCATCGACGACACCTTCGCCCGCCGCGGCAAGGCCGACACCATCGACCTGCTCGACCGGATGAAGGAGACCGGGTTCCGGTACTCCACGCTTTCGGGCCTCTCGTTCAGCATCACCGACCTGCGCATCAGCGCGCAGAAGGGCCAGCTGATCGAGGACGCCGAGAAGAAGGTGCTCCGCATCGAGCGCAGCTACGAGAACGGCGCGATCACCGACGTCGAGCGGCGCAACCAGGTGCTGGAGATCTGGGCCAAGTGCCGCAACGAGCTCTCCGACCGGCTGATGGAGACCCTCAAGAACGACCGCCGCGACCCCGCCACCGGGGCCGAGACGGACATCGGCACCAAGGCCGGCGACAAGTACCTGAACCCCGTGTACCTGTTCGCCGACTCGGGCGCCCGAGGCAACAAGAGCCAGATGCAGCAGCTGGCCGGCATGCGTGGCCTGATGGCCAAGCCGAGCGGCGAGATCATCGAGACGCCCATCATCTCCAACTTCCGTGAGGGCCTCACGGTGCTGGAGTACTTCGCGTCCACGCACGGCGCCCGCAAGGGACTGGCCGACACCGCGCTCAAGACCGCGGACTCCGGCTACCTCACCCGCAAGCTGTGCGACGTGGCGCAGTCGGTGACGGTGGTCGAGCACGACTGCGGCACCAAGGCCGGCGTCCCCAAGCGCGCGCTGTACAAGGGCGAGGAAGTGGACGTGCCGCTGCACATCCAGATCCGCGGCCGCACCGCGATGCAGTCGATCGTCGACCCCCGGACCGATCGCACCGTGGTGGCCCGCAACCAGGTCATCACGGACGCCATCGCCCGCGACATCGAGGACCTCGGGATCACCACGGTGCACGTCCGCAGCCCCCTCACCTGCGAGACGGCCCGCGGCGTCTGCGCGTGCTGCTACGGCATGGACCTAGCCACCGGCCAGCCCGTCGAGCAAGGCATGGCGGTCGGCATCATCGCCGCGCAGTCGATCGGCGAGCCCGGCACCCAGCTGACCATGCGCACCTTCCACACGGGCGGCATCGCGGTGAGCACCGTGGCCGACACCGTCCACAAGGCGCAGAACGGCGGCGTGGTCGAGCTGGTGGACTGCAACGCGGTCGAGGTGACCCAGCCCGACGGCACCGTGGCCATGGTGGCCCTCAAGAAGAACGGCCTCATCCGCATCAACGACGCGAAGGGCCGCGAGCTCGAGCACCATCCCGTCCCCTACGGCGGCGTGATCCTGGTCCACTCCGGCGACACGGTCAAGAAGGGCCAGTCGCTGGTGCAGTGGGACGGCACCAAGACGCCCATCCTGGCCGAGAAGAGCGGCACCGTGAAGTTCGAGGACGTGATCGAGGGCCAGACCGTCAAGGTCGAGACCCGCGGTTCCATCATCGAGCGGATCGTCACCGAGCACACCGGCGAGAAGCACCCCCAGGTCACCGTCGTCGATGACTCGGGCGCCATCCTCGACTTCCACCACCTGCCCGCCAAGGCGCGCATCGTGGTGTCCGAGGGCGACCGCGTCCTGGCCGGCCAGGCCGTCGCCGTGCAGCCCAAGGAAGCGGGCCGCAGCGCCGACATCGTCGGCGGTCTGCCGCGCGTCACCGAGCTGTTCGAGGCCCGCAACCCGAAGGACCCGGCCGTGCTGGCCGAGATCTCCGGCCGCGTCGAGCTGCTCAGCGACAAGCGCAAGGGCAAGATGACCATCCGCGTCGTGGCCGACTCCGGCGAGGAGTTCGACCATCACGTGGCGCAGGGCAAGCACCTGCGCGTGCACACGGGCGACCGTGTCGAGGCCGGCGACGCCCTCACCGAGGGCGCTCAGGTCCCGGCGGACATCCTGCGCATCCGCGGCGAGGAGGCGCTCCACACCTACATGCTCGACGAGGTGCAGAACGTCTATCGCGCGCAGGGCGTGGCGATCTCCGACAAGCACATCGAGACCATCCTCCGGCAGATGCTGGGCAAGGTGAAGATCTCGACCACCGGCGACACGGAGTTCCTGCCCAACCAGGTCGTGGAGCGCTTCGAGCTCCGCGCGCGCAACGAGGAGCTCGGCCGCATGCTGCGCGTCGAGGACCCGGGCGACACCGACCTGCCGATCGGCGCGTTGGTCACCCGCGAGGAGGCCAAGGAGGCGAACGCCCTGGCCAAGGACAAGGGCGGCAAGGAGGCCAAGACGCGCAAGCCGAAGCCGGCCACCTACAAGACGCTCCTCCTGGGCATCACCAAGGCCTCGCTGCAGAGCGAGAGCTTCCTGTCGGGCGCCAGCTTCCAGGAGACCACCAAGGTCCTCACCGAGGCGGCCCTGGCGGGCGCCACGGACGAGCTCCGCGGCCTCAAGGAGAACGTCATCCTCGGGCACCTCATCCCCGCGGGCACCGGTTGCGACCGGTACCAGCGCATCCAGGTGGCGAAGCTCGTGGACGTCCCTGCCGGCGACGAGACCAGCGACGAGGCCTACCTGGCCGAGGCGCGCGACGAGGCGGAGGAACTGGGCGCCGAGAGCCCCGAGTTCGCCTCGACGATCAGCCAGGAGACCCTGGCCGGCCTCAGCGAGGCGCTGCGCTCGGGCGGCGGCGAGGCGGGCGGCGACTTCGGCGCCGAGGGCGGCGAGTTCGGCGCCGGCGACGAGCCGGGCGACTGACCTTCGGCGACGCACCACGTCATGATTCCCGAGGCCCCCGGCAACCCGCCGGGGGCCTCGTGCTTGACGCCCCTACCATCCCCGCATGGCATCCTCCGCGCCCGGCAAGGGCGAGCCCTGGTACCGCGACGGACTCCGCTTCGAGTGCACGATGTGCGGCAACTGCTGCACCGGTCCCGAGGGGGCGGTGTACTTCTCGCCGGACGAGGGCAAGGCGATGGCCGCGAAGGTGGGCCTACCGCTCGAGGAGTTCCTGCAGCGATTCTCCCGGCGGCTCGGAAGCCAGCGCTCGCTCCGCGAGAAGGTGACCGACTTCGGGAACGACTGCGTCTTCCTCGATCGCGAGTCGATCCCCGGCAAGGCGGTCTGCGGGCTCTACGAGGCGCGACCCGAGCAGTGCCGGACGTGGCCGTTCTGGGAAGGAAACCTCCGGAGCCGCAAGGCCTGGGAGGACGCCAAGCGCCAGGTGCCGTGTCCGGGCATGGACAAGGGGCCGGTCCACGGCTTCGTCGAGATCACCGTGGCCCTCGACCGCGACCGTGCCGGCGGCGGGAGTTGGGCGCGTTGACCGGGCCGGATCGACGACCGATGCGCGATCCGTTCGTCGGACTGCCGCCGGACGCCGTCGAACTCGCCGCACGGTGGGCCGGCGCCGCGTTCCTCCCCGAGGTCGATCGCGAGATCCGCGCCATCCACGACGAGATGGCGATGGCCACCCGTGCGCGTGGCCCGCGCTGCGACGCCAGCGGGCGCTGCTGCCGCTTCGGGGAGTGGGGACACCTCCTCTACGCCACGGGCCTGGAGACCGCGTGGTGCCTTCGCGGCGGCGGCCGCGCGCCGACGCGGCAGGAAGTGATGGACGCCGCATCCCGGGACGACTGCCCGTTCCTGGTGGCCGGCCGATGCGGCACGCATGATTCGCGGCCGGTGGGCTGCCGGGCCTACTTCTGCGACCCGGTCGCGGCCGGCTGGCAGGAGGAGCTCTCCGAGCGGATGCTCGCGCGGCTGCGCGCGCTGCACGAGGCGCACGACATCCCGTACCGCTACGGCGAATGGCGGACCATGCTGGCGCACTTCGCGTCGTGAGCCGTCCCGCGTAGCATTGCGCGGCCTCGCCATGCCCGCCGCCGACGACACCATCCGATCCGTCGCCTTCGTCAGCCTCGGCTGCCCGAAGAACCTCGTCGACAGCGAGAAGATGCTCGGCGTCCTCTCCCAGGGAGGCCTGCGGCTCGTCAGCGACCATGACCAGGCCGACGCCATCGTGATCAACACGTGCGGGTTCCTGGAGGCGTCGAAGGACGAGAGCCTCGACGTCATCCAGGAAGCCCTCGAGCGCAAGCGCGCCGGCAAGGCGAAGCGCGTGGTCGTCGCCGGCTGCCTCGTGCAGCGTCACCGTGCGAAGATGCTCGAGTGGGCCCCGGGCATCGACGCCATGATCGGCGTCTTCGACCGAGACCACGTGATGGACGCCGTCAGCGGCCGTGCCGCCCGCGCGGCGAATGCCGCCCCGGGCACCGAGGCACCGCGCTACTGGATCTCGGGCAACGCCCTGCAGGCCGCGGCCGAGCGCGGCATCGCCACCACCGGCCTCACCGTCAACGGCAAGGACGGCAAGGGCATCGGCTACTTCGAGGACGACTCGAACCGCTTCCGCCTCACGCCGCGGCACTGGGCCTACCTCCGCGTCAGCGAGGGCTGCAACCAGCGCTGCGCGTTCTGCACGATCCCCTCCATCCGCGGCAAGATGCGCTCGAAGCCCGTCGAGACCATCGTCTCCGAGGCGCGCGCCCTGCTCGCCGACGGCGCCTTCGAGCTCAACCTGATCGGCCAGGACACCACGAGCTTCGGCGACGACATCGGCTACGGCGACGGGCTGGTCGGCATGCTCACGGCGGTCGACCGGGCCGTCGCCGAGCACGGCGCTGGCTGGGCTCGGCTCATGTACGCCTACCCGTCGAACTTCACCGACGCCATGATCGACGCCATGGCGCGCCTCGAGCACGTCGTGAAGTACATCGACATGCCGCTGCAGCACATGTCCGACCGCATGCTCACCGCGATGCGCCGGCACACCTCGCGGAAGCAGCAGGCCGAGCTCCTCGAGAAGCTCCGGGAGCGCGTCCCCGGCATCGCCATCCGCACCACGTTCATCACCGGCTTCCCCGGCGAGACCGCCGACGACCACGCCGAGCTCCTCGACTTCGTGCAGGAGTTCGGCTTCGACGCCATGGGCGTCTTCCGCTACTCGCCCGAGGAGGGCACGCCCGCCGGCACCATGGACGCCGACCCCGCGCTCCACGTGCCCGACGAGGTGAAGGCCGAGCGCGAGCGCGAGCTCATGCTCGCCCAGCAGGAGATCGCCTTCGAGAACGCCGCGTACCAGGCGGAGCAGAAGGTCCAGTTCGACGTGCTGATCGACGGCCCGGCGGCCGGCCGCACGAGCGGCCGCGCCACGACCGGCGTCGGGCGCGGAGGCACCCTGCACACGGGCCGCTGCTACCACCAGGCGCCGCAGATCGATGCCTTGACCTACGTGGTGTCCCAGGAGCCCTTGGCCGCGGGAGAGCTGGTCCGGTGCACCGTGGTCGGCAGCGACGGCTACGACTTGGTGGCCCAGCCCACCGCCGAGATCGAGCGCGCCGTGGCGCTGCCCGTGCTCGGCCAGTGACGCCGTCGCCCACGCAAGCGCGGACGGCAGGGGCCGCACCAAGCGAGTTCGCGGCCGAAGGCCGTGCCTGTCCGAGCGACTGCGGCCCCTGCCGGCCGCGCGGACCGCGGCTACGATTTCTGCATGAAGCGCCACATCGTCGCCGCGGCCATGGTCATGGTGGTGGGTTCGCTCGCCCTCGCGCCGGCCCAGAACGAAAAGCGCATCCGCGAGGTGCCGCTCGACTTCGACCCCGCGCACCCCGAGCCGATCGTCGGCTGGTGGTCCAACGGCCGCGAACTGCTGCGCCTCGAGCCCAACGGCGCGTATCGGATGTGGGCCTCGTCGGACCGCTTCAAGCGGCCGGTGGAAGTGGGCGCGTGGCGCCGCCAGAACTACGTCTTCTTCGACCTCGAGCCGTACCGCGCGAAGCCCGGCACCCGCATACGCGTCAACATGCAGAAGGACCAGGGCGTCACCGAGCTGGTGCGCGAGGGCATGGCCGACCTCCGGTGGCTTCCGGTGCCGCCGCACGTCCTGGCCGACGACATGCTCGGAGCCTGGGTGGCGCCCACCGAGCAACTTCTGGTCTTCGAGAACGGTCGGTACGAATGGCGCCGCACCGTGCCGCAGTCCACCGGCATCACGCAGCACGAGGGTGCGTGGGACACCGACAACGACGTTCTCGAGCTCGGTCCCGACTCGCCGGCGGTCTCGACCCAGCGGCTGCGGCTCGTGCGGGATGCCGACGGCGCGTTTGCGCTCGAGGGCGAACGCGGGCGCCTCATGCATCCCCCCGCCGCACCGGAGCCCTCGCCCTCGGCGGAGCCGGGTGCCGGGCCGCCGTCCGCCCCGCCGCCGCCCGCGCCGCGATGACGCCACGACCCGCTTGGGCGCCGTACCGGGATCCCGCGGCGCACCTGCCGCTTGCGCAGCGCGCGGCCGTCCACTGGCGGGCCAACGTGCGCATGCTGCGCAGCGCCGGTGACGTGCTGGCCTTCGTGATGATCTCGATCGCTCCCGTTCCGCTCGGTTGGGCCGCCGGGTTCGGCGCCATCGCCGCGGCCAACGCCGTCGACCCCCAGCTGCGGGCGGTGGTCGGTTGGGCCACGGCGGTGGCCGGGTTCGTCGTCTACGCCATGGTCCAGCACGTGGCCTTCATGCGCGCGATGCACCGCCACTACGACCCGTTCGTCATGGCCGAACTGGCCGCCCGCGGCCAAGCCGTCTGCCCCGCCTGCCTGCATCGCCTGGGCCCGCGGCCCCCGGTCACCTGCCCCGAATGCGGTTCGGCCACCCTCCGGGGCGGCTAGACTTCGGGGCTCGTCGTGCGCATCCGCAACTTCTCCATCATCGCCCACATCGACCACGGCAAGAGCACCCTCGCCGACCGCCTGCTGCAGGCCACCAAGGCCGTGAGCGACCGGGAGGCGCGTGCGCAGATGCTCGACTCGATGGACCTGGAGCGCGAGCGCGGCATCACGATCAAGGCCTCCGCGGTCACCGTGACGCACCGCTACCAGGGCGAGGACTACGAGCTCAACTTCATCGACACCCCCGGCCACGTCGACTTCACCTACGAAGTCAGCCGCGCGCTCAAGGCGTGCGAGGGAGCCGTGCTGGTGGTCGACTCCACCCAGGGGGTCCAGGCGCAGACCGTCGCCAACGCCTACTTGGCGGTCTCCAACGACCTGACGCTCATCCCCGTCATCAACAAGATCGACCTGCCGGCCGCCAATCCCGACAAGGTGGCCATGGAGGTCGAGCAGGTGTTCGGCCTGCCCGCCGAGGACTGCCTGCAGGTCAGCGCCAAGAGCGGCAAGGGCATCCACGAGCTCCTCGACCGGATCGTCGAGAAGCTGCCGCCGCCGCCCCAGCAGCGGATGCAGCAACTGCGCGCCCTCATCTTCGACTGCAAGTACGACGAGTACCGGGGCGTCGTCGTGTACATCCGCGTGTTCGACGGCCGCATCCGCGCGGGCGACAAGATCCGGATGATGGGCTCGGGGCGCACCTTCAACGTCACCGACCTCGGGCGCAACACCCCCTTCCCGCAGAAGATGAAGGAGCTGAACTTCGCGCAGGTGGGCTACCTGTGCGCCAGCATCCGCAGCCTCGCCGACGTGCGCGTGGGCGACACCATCACCCTCGAGAACGACCCGGCGGCGGAGCCGCTCCCCGGGTACGAGGAGCCGAAGCAGATGGTGTTCTGCGACTTCTACCCCGCCACCGACGAGGAAGGCACCGGCAAGCGCGCCGACTTCGAGGCGCTGCGGGAGGCGATCGAGAAGCTCCACATCAACGACGCCAGCTTCACCTACGAGACCCAGCACTCCGAGGCGCTCGGCTTCGGTTTCCGCTGCGGGTTCCTGGGCTTGCTGCACATGGACATCGTGCAGGAGCGCCTCGAGCGCGAGGGCAACGTCAGCATCGTGCAGACCGCGCCGACGGTCAGCTACCGGGTGCTTCGCCACGACGGCACCGAGATCGAGATCCACAATCCCGCCGACCTGCCCGACATGGGCACGGTGCTCGAGATCCGCGAGCCGATCGTCAAGATCGAGATCATCTGCCCGAACGACAACATCGGCGACCTGATGAAGCTCTGCGACGCCCGCCGCGGCATCTTCCAGAGCCAGGTCGCGATCGGCGAGGACCGGCAGATGCTCGTCTACGAACTGCCGCTCGCCGAGATCATCTACGACTTCTACGACAAGCTGAAGAGCGTCACCCGCGGCTACGGGACCATGGACTACGAGATCACCTCGTACCGCACCGACAACCTGGTGAAGGTGCAGATCCTGGTCAACGGCGACGCGGTCGAGGCGCTCGCCCTGATCTGCCACCGCGACTTCGCCGAGCACCGCAGCCGGCAGATCCTCCAGAAGCTCAAGGAACAGATCGACCGCCACCAGTTCGAGATCCCGCTGCAGGCGGCGATCGGCGGGAAGATCATCGCCCGCGAGAGCATCAAGTCGATGCGCAAGAACGTCATCGCCAAGTGCTACGGCGGCGACGTGAGCCGCAAGCGCAAGCTCCTCGAGAAGCAGAAGGCCGGCAAGAAGCGCATGAAGCAGATCGGCACGGTGTCGATCCCGCAGGAGGCGTTCATGGCCATCCTCGACCAGGGCGACTGAGCCGCCGGGTGCCGTACCGGCCGTGCGCTCGCCGTGCCGTCGCCACCGGCGCGTAGCATGGCCCGCATGCGCACCCGCACCGTCGCCGTCCTCGTCACCGCCGCCCTCGCCGCCGCTGCCCTCCTGAGCGGGCTTGACCGGACCGCAATCGCCACCGCGTTGCCCGCGGCCGACGAACTCGGGCCCACGGACGCGGTGGCGCTTCGGGGCAAGGACGGGGAGATCCGCGTGCGGAACGAGGGCGGCCGTCCCGCCTGGGGAACCGAGCCCACCGCCCGAGCCTGGTCGATGGCCGCGGTCAACAGCGACCGGATCATGAAGCTCCTGCTGCGCAGCGAGCGCTTCGACGAGGAGCGCAAGCAGCTCGAGGAGTCCGGCCGCGAGAAGGACGCCGAGTTCCGCCGCCGCTTCCAGGACCTGGAGTCGAAGTACAAGGACCTCACCCCGGACAGCCCCGGCTTCGCCGACGGCCGCGCCGAGGTGGAGGCGTTCTTCCGCGAGGTCGAGCAGTTCCGCAAGGAGACCGGCGACCGCCTCGGCAAGCTGCAGGCCGAGCAGATCGAGCGCGCGTACCGCGAGATGGCCGCCGCCATCGACGTGGTCGCCGAGCGCCAGAAGATCGACGTGGTGTTCCGCTTCGTGCCCACCTCGCAGGCGTTCGAGAGCGGGACCGCCGCGGACGCCATGCTGCAGGTGCAGGTGCGGACCTTCCTCCGCTACCCGGAGGAGATCGACGTCACCGCCGAGGTGATGAAGGAGATGTCCCTGAAGGACGAGTGATCGCCGCGGGAAGCTCCTCCGCCAGCGCATCGAACACGTCGTCGATCCCTGGGCATCGATCGCCGAGCTCGCGTCGCAGGCTCGTCACCGCCCGCCCGTGCAGGCCGCACGGCACGATCAACCCGAAGTGAGCCAGGTCCGGCGCCACGTTGAGCGCCAACCCGTGCATCGCCACGCCGCGCGACACGCGCACGCCGATCGCGGCGATCTTCCTCGTGCGTCCTTCGGACCCCGTCCAGACGCCGGTGGCGCCGGCCTCGCGGTGGCACTCGACGCCCCATCGGCCGCACGTCCGGATCACCGCCTCCTCGAGGGCGCGGATGTACGCGTGGATTCCGCTGCCGATCCGCTGCAGGTCCACGATCGGGTACGCGACCGCCTGGCCCGGGCCGTGATAGGTCACGTCGCCGCCGCGATCGGTCTCGTGCCGCTCGACGCCGGCGGCCGCCAACGTTCGATCGTCGGCCAGCACGTGGGCATCGGCGCCCGGGCGTCGCGTGACGGTGATGACCGGCGGGTGCTCCACCAGGAGCAGGCGGTGCGGGCCTCCGGAGCCGCGGCCCTCCAGGACGGCGGCATGGCGCTCGCGCTGCAGCACGAGCGCATCCGCGTAGGGCATGCGCCCGAGGCGCTCGACCTCGAAGCGAGTTGGCGAGACGGGATCCATCCATCGTCAGGCTAGCGGCGCGCGTACACTCGACCCATGAGTTCCCCTGCCCACGCCGCGTTGCGGGGCATCCGCATCGACCCCACCGCCACCGTCCACCCCTCGGCCTCGCTCGAGGGCGACGTGGTCATCGGGCCGGGCACCGAGGTCGGGCCCGGATGCGTGCTCCAGGGCATGGCCGGACCCGTCATCATCGGCGCCGAGTGCCGGTTGGTCGCCGCGGTCTCCGTCATGGGCCCGATCACGATCGGTGACCGCAACACCATGTACCCCCACGTGTGCCTCGGGTTCCCGCCGCAGGACCTGGGATTCGACCCCGCTGCACCCGGCTCCGGCTGCGTCATCGGCCACGGCAACGTCTTTCGCGAGGGAGCCACCGTGCACCGCGGCAAGACCGTCGACCCCACGCGGATCGGCGACCGCAACCTGTGGATGGCCAACTCGCACCTCGGGCACGACGGCGTGGTCGGCAACGACTGCTCGATCGGCACCGGCACCGTCCTCGGCGGCCACGTGGTGGTGGAGGACCTGGTGACGATGCGCGGCGCCGCGGCGATGCACCAGTTCGCCCGGGCGGGCCGCGGCTCGTCGCTGGTGGGTGCAGGGGCCGTGTCGACCAGCCTGCCGCCATGGTTCGAGTGCACCTCGATCAACGCCACCACGGGCATCAATGCCGACGGGCTGCGTCGCGACGGCGCGGACGAGGCACGGATCAATGCCGTGCAGTGGACGTACGACACCCTGTATGCGTCGGGGTCGACGCCGCAGCAGGCCTTCGCGCTGCTGGAGACGCGCGCGGGCAACGCCGTGGTCGACGAGTGCCTGGCGTTCGTGCGGCAAAGCCCGCGCGGCATCTGCCACGGGGCCGGCCGGGCCGGGCGCGGCATGGTGCACGCACGCCGCGACGCGTGACGCGCGCGCCGACCACTACACTCCACCCCATGAGCGTCGGCACCCCGGTCTCGACCCGCCCCGCGGGCATCCACCACGAGGCACGCGTCCACCCCAGCGCCATCATCGAGGGCGACGTCTCCGTCGGCGCCGGAACGGTGATCGGTCCCGGATGCATGGTGCTGGGGACCGTGGGGCCCGTGCGGATCGGCTCGGGCTGCACCCTGATCGCGAGGGCCATCGTCAACGGGCCGATCACGATCGGCGACGGCAACACCGTCTACCCGAACGCCTGCCTGGGATTCGCGCCGCAGGACCTCGGCTTCGACCCGAACTCCCCCGGACCGGGATGCGTCATCGGCCACCGCAACACCTTCCGCGAGGGCGTCACGGTCCACCGCGGCAAGACCGCGCAGCCCACGCGGATCGGCGACTCGAACTACTGGATGACCAACACCCACCTCGGTCACGACGGCGTGGTCGGCAACAACTGCATCTTCGGGTCCGGCGCCGTGCTGGGCGGGCACGTGGAGGTGGCGGACCGCGTCATCATCGGCGGTTGCACCGCGATCCACCAGTTCGTGCGGCTCGGGCGCGGGTCGTTCGTCAGCGGCGCCATCGGACTGACGATGGACCTGCCGCCCTGGTTCATGGCCACCGGCACCAACCTCGCGGCCAGCATCAACATGGTCGGGCTGCGACGCTCCGGAGCCTCCCCGGAGGACATCCAATCCGTCCGATGGGCCTTCCGCACCCTGTATCGCGGCGGGAACGCGCCGCAGCAGGCGCTGCCCCTCCTGGAGGCCCGTGCCCACGAGCCTCCGGTGCGCGAGTGCCTCGACTTCGTGCGCGCCAGCGCACGCGGCATCTGCCACGGGGCAGGCCGCGCCACCCGCGGCAGCGCGCGGCCCGACGAACGCGCGGGCGAATGACCCCGCCGCCCATGCGACTCTGCGTCCTCGGATCGGGAAGCTCGGGAAACGCGGTCGCCGTGGAAGGCCCCGGAGGCATCGTCCTGATCGATGCGGGGTTCTCCCCGCGGGAAGTCCGGCGACGAATGGCCTTGCGAGGCCTCGACCCCTCCGAGGTTCGGGCGATCGTCCTGACGCACCCGGACTCCGACCACCTGCACGGCGGATGGGTGCGGGCGGCGGGCGGCCTGGCAGGCCTCGCAGGGCCACGATTGCGCGTGCGGCGCCGCCACCGCGCCGAGGTGTGCGCCCGCGGATGGCACGCGTCGTGGTTCGACGCCTACGACGGGCCGTTCGAGGCAGCGGGCATCCGGTTCGACCCGATGCCGATTCCCCATGATGCCGAGGGCTCCACCGCCCTGCGGATGACCGTGGGGACGCGCGTGGCGGCGCACGTCACCGACTGCGGCCGGCCCGTTGCGCGGCTGGTTGACTTCCTGGCCGGCTGCGACGTGCTCTGCATCGAGAGCAATCACGACCCCGCCCTGCAGCTCGCGTCGGGCCGGCCACCGCACCTGATCCGCCGGATCATGGGCGGTCACGGCCATCTGAACAATTCCCAAGCATTGGAGACGTGCCTCGAGGTCCATCGCCGGCATCCGCTGTCCATGGTCGCCCTGCTGCACCTCTCCCGGCAGTGCAACTGCCCGGCCACGGTGGCCCGGCTGTGGCAGGAACGCGCCCCGCACCTGGCGGCCCGGATGGTGGTGACGGGGCAGCACGATCCCTCGCCGATCCTCGAGCCCCGCGCTCGGCCGGAACTCGCCACGCTCTTCGACGGCTGATCGCGGTCCACGGCTCCCCGCCGACGGTCACGGCGGCTACGCTCCGCACGCCGAACGGAACCATGAGCGATCGCCTGACCCATGAATGCGGAGTGGCGCTGGTCCGGCTGAAGCAGCCGATCGAGCGCTTCCAGGCGATGCAGGGGGATCCGCTGTGGCCGCTGCGCCGCCTCTACCTGCTGATGGAGAAGCAGCACAACCGCGGGCAGGACGGCGCGGGCATCGCGGTGGTGCGCAGCGGCATGCCTCCGGGCGACCAGTTCATCGATCGACTGCGCTCCGCGAAGCGGTCGCCGATCGAGCGACTCTTCGCCACCGCCCTCGGGCCGGCGGAGCGCATCGGCGCCGAGGAGCTCCGCCGGATGCACCCCGTGGAACTGAAGCGCAGGATGCCGTTCCTCGGCGAACTGCTCCTGGGGCACCTGCGCTACGGCACGCACTCCGGGGACGGCACCGACCTGTGTCACCCGTACCTGCGCCGGCACTCGGTCGCCAGCAGGAACCTGGCGCTGGCGGGCAACTTCAACCTCACGAACTCGGCCGAACTGTTCGCACGGCTCGTGGGTTTCGGGCTGCATCCCGTCGGCGATGCCGACACGGGCGTGGTGCTCGAGAAGATCGGCCACGCCCTCGACCGCGAGCATGAATTCCTGGCGTCCACCATGGGCCCGGGCAGCTTCCGCAACCTGGACGGCCACGAGCTGGCCGCGGCCGTTTCGCACGAGCTCGATCTCTTCCGGGTCCTCCGCAACGCCACGGAGTCGTTCGACGGCGGGTTCGTGCTCGCGGGGCTCGTCGGCAACGGCGATGCGTTCGTCCTCCGCGACGCCGCGGGCATCCGCCCCGCCTACTGGGTCGAGACCGACGACGCGATCGGCATCGCCAGCGAGCGACCCGCGCTCGCGGCGGCATTCTCGGTGGACCCGCGCGCGGTCCACGAACTCGAGCCCGGGCACGCCATCGCCATGCGTGCCGACGGCACGCACCGCATCGAGCGCGTGCTTCCCGAGGCTCCCGCCCGAAGGTGCACCTTCGAGCGCATCTACTTCAGCCGCGGCAACGACCCCGACATCTACCGCGAACGCAAGGCGCTCGGCCAGGCGCTCGCCCCCCGGGTCCTCGAGGCCGCGGGCGAGGACCTCGGCCGCACCGTGTTCGGGTACATCCCGAACACCAGCGAGACGGCCTACCTGGGGCTGGTGCAGGAACTGGAGCGCCTGGCCGCCGCTCGGGCCGCGGACCGCATCTGCGAGTCCCTGCGCGCCGGCACGCTGACCGAGGCCGAGGTCCGCCGGCTCGCGCACCCCCGCATCCGCGCCGAGAAGGTGGCCACCAAGGACCAGAAGCTCCGGACGTTCATCACCGCCGACGGCCCCCGCCGCGACCTGGTGAGCCACGTGTACGACATCACGCGCGGTTCGATCGAGCCGGGCGACACGCTCGTCGTGGTGGACGACTCCATCGTCCGCGGAACCACGTTGCGCGACTCGATCATCACCATGCTGGCCCGGCTCGAGCCTTCGCGGATCATCGTGGTCAGCAGCGCACCCCCGATCAAGTACCCCGACTGCTACGGGATCGACATGAGCCAGCTCGGGCGCTTCATCGCCTTCGAGGCCGCCGTCTCCTTGCTGCGCGAGCGCGGCATGGCGAGCGTGCTGTCCGAGGTGGAGGAGCGCTGCCGGGCACAGGAACACCTGCCCGCGGACCGGATGCGGAACGAGGTGGCCGCGATCTATGCCCCGTTCACCGACGACGAGATCGGCGCGCGGGTGGCGGCCCTGATCCGGGCACCTCACCTGCCGTGGCGCGGCCGCCTCGACGTCATCTACCAGTCCGTGGAGGGACTCCGAGCGGCCATGCCGCACCACCGCGGGGACTGGTACTTCACGGGCGACTATCCCACCCCGGGGGGCGTTCGCGTCCTCAACAACGCGTATCTGCGTTGGCGCGCCGGCGACGACCGCCGGGCGTATTGAGAGCGTCCGAGAATCACGGGCGCCTCCGTCCCCACCGTGTTGCAGCCCATCGACGATTGTGGTCTACTTGACCCTTCCCCTCCGCCGAAGGCGCCGGGGCCCGCCGGACAGGTCGTCCGGCACGGTTGAACGAACACACAGGCACACAACGCATGGCTCGCTATCTCGGTCCCAAGGTCAAGCTCTCGCGCCGCGTCGGGGTTCCCATCGCGGACCTCCCCAAGCACACCGCCAAGCGCGCGCTCACGCCGCCCGGCCCGCACGGTCTTCGCGGCAAGCGCCTGAAGCCGTACGGGATCCGCAAGGACGAGAAGCAGAAGCTGCGCTACCACTACAACGTCCTCGAGCGGCAGTTCCGCCGCTACATGGACGAGGCCGGCCGCACCAAGGGCAACACCGGCGAGGTGCTCCTTCAGCTCCTGGAGCGGCGCCTGGACAACGTGGTCCGTCGCGCCGGCTTCGTGCGCTCGATCTGGGCGGCTCGCCAGCTGGTGGCCCACGGGAGCGTGCGCGTCAACGGTGCGAAGGTCGACCGTCCGAGCTTCTCCGTGAAGCCCGGCGACGTGATCACCATCAAGGAGAAGCTCCACAAGACCTGCCGCGAGCACATGGAGAGCCTCCAGGGCCACATGGTTCCCGGCTGGATCGAGGTCAACCCCGCGGAACTCCGCGCGAAGGTGCTGACCATGCCCACCTCCGACCAGATCCCCTTCGACGTCAACACCAACCTGATCGTCGAGTTCTATCGCTGATCGGCGGCACCCCCCGGGTTGCCCGCACAGACCGTCACACACCCCGGAGCGCATCCGTCCACGGATGCGCTCCGGCCCATTTTGGGCCATTCCCGTAGACTCCCTCCCCTGCCCATGATCAACAAGCTGCAGAACTACAACAAGCAGATCCTGGCCGTGGTGAGCATGCTGCTGCTGGTGGTGTTCCTGATGCCCACCGCGGTCACCCGGTGCTCGTCCGGCGGGGCCGATGCGGGCACCGTGTACGCCACCGCCGCCGACGGCTCCACGCTCACCCTCGGCGAACTCGACCGCATGCGGGCCGAGTTGGCCGTGCTCGAGCTGATGGGCGACCCGATGTCGCAGGCGCTCGGCCTGGACAAGAACCCCGAGCACTGGTGGATGCTCGTCAAGGAAGCAGGCGACGCCGGGCTCATCGGCGGCCCCGCCGACGGCCGCGCCTTGCTGGAGATGGCCGCCCCCATGCGCGGCACCACCGCCGACGAGATGCTGGGGCGCCTCTGCGGCTCGGCACGCCAACAGCCCCAGGTGGTGCTCCAGGCCTTGGCCAACCTCCGCGGCGTGGAGCGGCTGGTCAACTTGGTCCTCGGGGCACGCAACCTCTCCGAGGTCCGCGCTCGCTTGGCCGCCCGCGAACTGCTCGCCGACGTCACCTGCGACGTCGCCCCCATCGACGCCTTCACGGTGGGCGATGCCGTCCCGGTCGACCCTCCCTCGGCCGAGCAACTGATGCAGACCTTCACCAAGGGGAAGGCGTTCCTGGCCGGTGCCGGCCCCGGCGGGATCGGCTACCTGGTGCCCGACCGCGTCCGGATCGAGTGGATCCTCATCCCGTCCGGCGACATCGCCCGCAGCGTGGCGAATGACCCCGCGCTCGGACCGGTGGAACTGCGCAAGGAGTTCCGCCGCGACCCTCGCGCCTTCGGCGTGACCGAGGCGGAACTCGCACCCGGGGCGACGCCCCCGTCGTTCGATGCCTATGCCGCCAAGGTGCGCGACGCCGTGGAACGCCGCCTCCTGAAGGAGCGCGTCGAGCGCATCGCCACCTTCGTGCGCGATTGGGGCCGCGCCGCGCTGCGCGACGCCCCCGCGGAGGGCGGTCGCGTGAAGCTTCCGGAGGACTGGGCGACGGCCATGCCGCCCCTCGCCGAGCTCTCCGGTCGGCTCGCCGCCACGTTCGGGATCGCCCGACCGGATCCGTCCTCCAGCACGGGCGACGGCATGACGTTCGCCGAGATCGACGGCAACGCCTTCCTCGGACGAGCCACCAGTGCCGAGTTCGGCCGCCCGATGCGCGTCAGCGCGCTCGTTCGCGCCATGCGGGAGTTCGACCCGGAGTCGCGGCTGGCCGTCCAGCCGGGCGTGATCGGGCCCGTGGCCACGACGCCGACCGACGACGTGCTGGTCTGGCGGGTCACCATGGCCGAGAAGGCGCACGAACCGGCATCGCTGGACGAGGTCCGCGACGCCGTCGTCCGTGACGCCACCGCCGAGGCCCGCTACGCCAAGCTCTCGGCGATGGCCGATGAGCTTGCCGCCAAGGCGGGCGGGCAAGGCCTCGACACGGTGGCCAAGGAGTACGGAACCACCGTCCAGGCCGCCTCGGGCGTCCACTTGGCCGCGGTGCAGACCATGAACCAGTTCGGGCTTCGCTTCGCGGGTTCGCTCCCGAAGGCCGGCCAGGACGTGGACGCGATCCGCGCGGTGGTGCGATTCGCGCTGGCACTGCCGACCGACAAGCCGATCGACGCCCTTCCCGTCGCCGACCGGACGATGGCGGTTGCGGTGCCCTCCAAGCTCGCCGTGCTGGTGGTGCGGATCAACGGCATCGTGCCGCTCTTCGAGGAGGACTACCGGGTGCTCGTGGAGCGCGGCGCGATCGCCCGCGCGATGATGGAGGACGAGCCCGCGCCGGACGTGGCGGCGAGCTTCGGCCTCGAGGCCATGCGCAAGCGCACGGGCCTGGTCCTGAGCAACCCCGATGGCCCGGACCGTCCCACGGCGCCCGACCAGCCGATGTTCTGACCGCCAGGAGGCGAACCCACCATGACGACGCCCACCCCATCGCCCGCCCCGGCTCCCGCCGCGGATGCCCTGCCGAACATCGCCTACGAGCTCTTTGCCAAGCTCGACCTGCGCGTCGCCACCGTAATCAAGGCGGAGCCGCATCCGAACGCGGACAAGCTGCTCAAGCTGACGCTCGACGACGGCTCGCCGACGGGCCGGCAGGTGTGCGCGGGCATCAAGGCGTGGTACGCCCCGGAGACGCTCGTGGGCAAGCAAGTGGTGATCGTGGCCAACCTCGAGCCCCGCATGCTGCGCGGCGAGTTGAGCCAGGGCATGGTGCTCGCGGCGAGCGACCTCAAGGACGGTCCCGACGCCCGGGACGTGGTCGTAGTGACCGTGGCCGCCCCCGTGAAGCCCGGGTCTCGCGTCAGCTGAGCCGCGTCACGACGTACCCACGGCCGCGGCATCCCGATCGCTCAGCATGCCGCCATCGGCGCGAAGGCGAACGGTGCCGTCGCGCTTGCGGCTGCGCTCGCACCGCGGCTCCTCGCGCAGGTCCTGCACTCGGATCGCCCCGGCGGACGGGTCGAGCGTCACCCGGCTCACGCCGAGCAGGTCGGCCAATTCCTGCTGGAACGGCCGCAGCTCACCCATGGGGTCGGGCAGCACGACGCCGGCGTCCAGCGGGTTCTCGATCCCGGCGCCCTTGGCATCCTCAAGCGCCTTGAGCGCGGCCTCCCGCGCGCGGAACACCCCATCCCACCCGGCATCGGCCCGGTACTCCAGCGGCCGGTGCCGCTCGAAGGCGACGCTCCGCGCCTCGGCGCCATGGAGGGCGCGCCAGGCTTCGTCCGCCGTGTGCGGCAGGATCGGCGCCAGCATGCGGATCAACCCCTCGGCGACCGCGTGCATCGCCCGCTGCGTGGCCCGCCGCCGGGCGCCGTCGGCCGGATCGCAATACAGCCGGTCCTTGGTGGCGGCGAACCACACCGAGCTCAGCGCGGCGTTGCAGAAGTCGAAGATCTCGACGTGGGCCGTCCGGAAGTCCGCGCCGCGATAGGCCTGCAGCACGCGCCCCTGGACGCGCGCGAACTCCGCGAGCGCCCATCCGTCGATCGATCGCGGATCGGTGGCCGCCAGCAGGGCCGCATCCGCCTCCACGGGCCGATGGTCGTGCAGGTTGGAGAGCAGGTACCGCACGGTGTTGCGTACCTTGCGATAGCCGTCTCCCGCCACCGTGAAGAACGCGGGGTCGACCTTGATGTCGCCCTCGTACGGCACGCTCGACGCCCACCACCGGCAGACCTCGGCGCCGGCCTGCTTCAGCAGGTCCTCCACCTCGATCGTGTTGCCGATGGACTTCGACATCTTGCGACCATCCTTGTCGACGATGAATCCGTGCGTGACCAAGGACTTGAAGGGCGGCACCCCGGTGGCACCCAGGGCCGGCAGCAGGCTCAGCTGGAACCAACCGCGGTGCTGGTCGGAACCCTCCAGGTACAGGTCGGCCGGGTAGCCCAGTCCGCGCTCGCGGAGCACGGCATTCCAGCTCGATCCCGACTCGAACCACACGTCGAAGATGTCGTAGAGCTTGGCGAGCGACGCCACCTCGACGCCCGCGGGCGCATCGGCGTCCGCGGCAGGGTCCCAGTGCCGCAGCAACTCCGCCGGGCCCTCGGTGAACCAGGCATCGCTCCCGGCCTCGCGGAATCGCAGCGCCACCGCGCGCACCGTCGCCGGGGTCAGCAACACCTGCCCGTCGACGGTGCGGAACGCCGGGATCGGCAGGCCCCACGCCCGCTGGCGGCTGAGGCACCAGTCCGGCCGGCTCTCGAGCATCCCGCGCATGCGGTTGCGGCCCCATGCCGGGACGAAATCCACCCCGCCCTGGGCGCGGTCGGTGCCCGTCGCCTCGAGCGCCATCGCCCGCAGGCTGCGGCCGTCGCGGCGCGTGGGCCGATCGACGCCGATGAACCACTGCTCGGTCGCGCGGAAGATGACCGGCGTCTTGGAACGCCAGTCGTGCGGGTATGAGTGGCGGAAGGAATGGTCGTGGTAGAGGTGGCCGCTCGCGCGCAGGTGCTCGGTGACCTCGCGGTTGGCGTCCCACACGCTCTTGCCGCGCAGCCACTCGGGGACGGAATCGTCGTACGTCCCGTCGTCGCGCACGGGGCAATACGTATCCAGCCCTTCCTTGATGCCGGTGCGGTGGTCTTCGGTGCCGTGCCCGGGGGCGGTGTGCACCAGGCCCGTCCCGTCCTCGAGCGTCACGTAGTCGGCCGCCACCACCCGGCCCTCGCGGTCGCAGAACGGATGTCGGTAGCGCAGCCCCACCAACGCCGAGCCCGGGGCCTCGGCCACCACGCGGACCTTCTCGCTTCCCGCGAGCGCGGTGACCTTGGCCAGCAGGTCGGTCGCCATGATCGCCAGGTTCCCGTCCACCTCGGCCACGCAGTACCGGTGATCCGGGTGCACGGCGATCGCCAGGTTCGCCGGGAGCGTCCACGGCGTCGTCGTCCAGATGGTGAAGCTCGGCGTGCACTCAAGCTCGGTGCCGAACACCCGCTCCACCGCCTCGCGATCCGACGCCTCGAAGTCCACGTACACCGACAGGTCCTCGCGGTCCTCGTACTCGAGCTCCGCCTCGGCAAGCGCGGTCCGGTTGGCGATCGACCAGTGCACGGGCTTCAGCGCGCGGTAGACCAGTCCCTGCTCCACCAGCGCCGCGAAGTCCTCGAGCACGGCCCCCTCGTAGGCGGGCTTCATGGTGAGGTACGGGTCGGCGTAATCGGCAAGCGTCAGCAGCCGCTGCATCTGGCCCGCCTGCAGCTTCACGAACCGCTCCGCATAGGCACGGCACTCCCGACGGATGATCATGCGGCGCTGGTCGTCGGGCAGCTCCATCACCTTGGCGAGCTTGCCCTTCTCGTTCATCTCCGTGACCACCTTGTGCTCGATCGGCAGCCCGTGGCAGTCCCACCCCGGGACGAACGGGACCCGCATCCCGTCCATCAGGCGCGACCGCACCACGATGTCCTTGAGGACCTTGTTGAGCAGGTGCCCAAGGTGGATCGAGCCGTTGGCGTACGGGGGACCGTCATGGAAGACGAACGCCGGCGCGCCGGCACGCTCGGCCTGCACCGCGGCGTAGAGGCCTTCGTCCTCCCACCGACGCACGGTGGCGGGCTCCGCCTGGGCCAGGTTGGCCTTCATCGCGAAGTCGGTGCGCGGCAGGTTGAGCGTGCTCTTGTAGTCGGGCATGGGATCAGCCAAAGTCCGGTTCGTCGCCCGGCTTCACGTTCTCGTCGAGGTATCGCTGGAAATCGCCCATCTTGTAGGACACGAAGCAGAACACGTGATGGAGCGTGAACCACTCGGGATCCTTCGGGTCCTTGTCGAGGTCCTGGCGCAGTCGGTTGAGTTCCGCAAGCACGCGTTCAGCCTTCATCCGGGGTCTCCTTGCGACGGAGTCTAGGTCAGTGGCGATGGCCGGCGTGATCGTGCGACGGATCGTCGCACGCCTCCGCCGCGCCGTGGTCGTGCGCGTGGTCATGGCCGTGGGACGCAGCCTCCAACCTGGCAATGCCCAGCGCGACCGCGATGCCGACCACCAACGCCACCGAGAGGCCGACTCGGTCGTGGCGATGGAACTGCACCTCGGGCAGGATGTCCGCCGCAGCGATGCACAGGAATGTTCCGGCCGAGAACGCCAGCGCGTACGGCACCGCGACGGCGGCGCTCCCGGCGGCCGTCACGCCCGCCAGGAACAGCGCCGCGCCGACGGGCACCAGCAGCGCGAACAGCACGTTCACCAGCACCATCCGCATTCGGCTGCCGCCTCCCGCGGCGAACAGCGTCGACACCGTCATCGCATCGAACGGCTTGTGCAGCAGGATCACGAGGAACGTCCCCAGCCCGGCGATCGCCGCACCGTGGTCGTCGGCGCGGACCGCCTCGATGCTCGCGGCGAGCGCCACGCCCTCGAGCAGCGAATGGATGCCCATGCCGGTGGCCGCACCGGCCCAGGTGAGCCGCCCCACCTGCGGGGGCTCGGCGTGCCCGGCCCGGCGACGGGGCCGGTGACCGTGGTCGCATCCCCCGGAGTGGACGTGGGCATGCCCGGGAGAGCCGTGCTCGGGATCGTCGCACGGGGGCTCGGGCGGCTCGTGCTGGTGGAAGTGCGCGAACCGCTCGAGGAAGAACATCGCCACGAAGCCGAGCGCCAGCGCCACCATCAGCGGGTCGAACAGGCCGTGGCCCTCGGCGCCGGCCGCGCCGGACTCCATGCGCGCCATGAGGGCGTGCGGCACCATGTGAAAGAGCGCCACCCCCAGCATCACGCCCGACACGAAGCTCAGCCCGAACTGCAGCCGGCGGTGCGTCAGGCGCACCGCCATGGGAATGGCCCCTCCGGCCAGGGAGGCCAGCACGATGCCGGCGCAATAGACGATGAGCGATTCGCTTGGTCCCATGATCGGTCGGTGCGTGGTCCGGGCGGCGGGCTGCACCAGCCGCCGAGCCCCCGAACGATACCCCGCCCCGGCGGGCCGGAGGCATTGCCCCCGTTGAGGGCTCCGGCTACACTTCCCGGTTCGACCCCTGGGGTGGTAGCTCAATTGGAAGAGCGCCTCGGTCGCATCGAGGAGGTTGTGAGTTCGATCCTCATCCACTCCACCTGAAGGCTGCACCGGCCCGCCCGACACGGCGGGCCGGCGCGCTTTTGCAGGGCTCCTTCGCACTGCTGCCGTACCATCGATCCAGATGGCCGAACCCCCGTCCGAAACGCCTGCCCCAACCAAGGGCGTCAACCGGGACACGCCCGCCATGCGGCAGTACGACCGCTTCAAGCGCGAGCACCCCGGCTGCCTGCTGCTGTTCCGGATGGGCGACTTCTACGAGCTGTTCGACGACGACGCGGTGACCGCCCACCGCGCGCTGGGCATCACGCTGACCGAGCGCACCAAGGGCCAGCCGATGGCCGGCGTGCCGTTCCACTCCGTGGAGGGCTACCTGAGGCGCTTGGTGGAACAGGGGTTCCGCGTGGCCATCTGCGAGCAACTCCAGGATCCCGCCGAGGCCAAGGGGGTGGTGGAACGCGGGGTGACGCGCGTGCTCAGCCCGGGCACGCTGATCGACGAGGGCCTTCTGGAGGACGCGCGCGCCAATCGCATCGCGTCCGTCGCCGTCGATGGGGACCGCGCCGGCATCGCGGCCATCGAACTGTCCACCGGGGAGTTCCTCGTGGAGGAATGCGCCGCCGCGGCGCTCCCCGATGCACTGGCCCGGCTGGCGCCGAGCGAGCTCGCCATCGCCGAGCATTCCGCCGACACGCCCGCCCCGGCGTGGATCGCCGCTCCCGGGGGGCCGACCTGCCCGATCACCCGGCTTCCCGCGTGGGCCTTTCGCCCGCAAGACGCCGAACGCACCCTCGTGGCGCACTTCGGGGTGCGCTCGCTCGAACCGTTCGACCTGGATCCGGCGTCGCCCGCGACCAGCGCGGCGGGAGCACTGCTCCAGCACTTGATCGACAGCCAGCGCGGACTGGGAACCGATCCCGCCGCGCCGGCCCCGGCGGTACGCCCCCTGGGCCACCTCCGGCCGCCGCAGCGGCGCACCCGTGGTTCGAACCTGGTCCTCGACGCCACCACGCTGCGCAGCCTCGAGGTGGAGCGCACGCTGCGCTCCGGCGGAACCGAGGGCACCCTGCTCTCGGTCCTGCAGCGCTGCCGGACGCCCATGGGACGGCGCCTGCTCCGGGAGTGGACGTGCGCCCCACTTGGTGATCGCCGCCTGATCGAGGCCCGCCAGGAGGCGGTGGCCGCGCTGGTGGCCGACGAAGCGCGGCGCGAGGCCGTGCGGGCGGCGGCCGAGGGCGTGCAGGACGTGGCGCGCATCGCGGGTCGCATGGCGATGGGGCGCGCGACCCCGCGCGACCTGTCGGCGCTCGGGCGGTCGATTCGGGCCGCCGGTGCCGTCGCCGCGGCCGTGGGTGACGCCGCGGCGTTCGACGAGACGCGCACGCAACTCGAGGGGCTTGCGGCTTCGCTCGGCGAACTGGCCGATCGCGTGACGGCCACCTGCGTCGACCACCCGCCGGCCCACATGCGCGACGGCGGCCTCGTCCGGGACGGCGCCGATGCCCACGTCGACGAGTGCCGCATGCTCCAGCGCGACGCGTCCGCGTGGATGGCCGAGTACCAAGCCAGGCTCGCCGAGGAGTCCGGCATCCCGAGCCTGAAGATCGGCTTCAACCGCGTGTTCGGGTACTTCATCGAGGTCACCCATGTCCACTCCGCGCGGGTGCCCCCGGCGTTCACGCGCCGCCAGACCCTGCGCAATGCCGAGCGCTACGTCACGCCCGAGCTCAAGGAATTCGAGGACAAGGTGCTCTCCGCCGAGAGCCGGGCGATCGCCCGCGAGCGGCAGGTCTTCGAGGAACTGTGCGCCGCGGCCGGGGAGCGCCTGCCCGAACTCGGGCGGCTGGCCGACGCCGTGGCCTCGCTTGACGCGGTGGCGTCGCTTGCGGAGACGGCGGCGCGCCTGCGCTGGACCCGGCCCACCATCGTCGATCGGCCGACGCTCGAGGTCCACGGCGGGCGACACCCCGTGCTCGACGGGCTCCTGTCCGAGCGGTTCGTGCCCAATGACGCCGAACTCGGCACCGAGTCCAACCCGGCGGCCCTCGCGTTGATCACCGGCCCGAACATGGCCGGCAAGAGCACGTACATCCGGCAGTGCGCCCTGATCGCGATGCTGGCGCACGTGGGGAGCTTCGTCCCGGCGGAACGGGCGGTGATCGGCCTGGCGGACCGCATCTTCACCCGCATCGGCGCAAGTGACGAACTGCACTCGGGCCAGAGCACGTTCATGGTGGAGATGACCGAGACGGCGCGGATCCTGCACCACGCCACCGAACGCAGCATCGTGGCCCTCGACGAGATCGGCCGCGGGACGAGCACGCTCGACGGCCTCAGCCTCGCGTGGGCCATCACCGAGTTCCTGGCGGAGGTCGGCTGCCGCACGCTCTTCGCCACCCACTACCACGAGCTCACCGAGCTCAGCGCGCGACTGCCGACGATCCGCAACCTGCACGTCGCCGTGCAGGAGCATGGCGGCCAGGTCGTGTTCCTGCATCGCATCCTGCCCGGAGCGACCGATCGCAGCTACGGCATCCACGTCGCTCAATTGGCCGGCATCCCGCGCGAGGTGGTCTCCCGCGCCGAGGAGGTGCTGGGCACGCTCGAGGTGCAGACCGGCCCGCGGCCGGCGCGCACCCGCCGTCCCCGAGCCCCGGAAGCGTCGTTGCTGCCGCTCTTCGCCGAACCACCGGACTCACGGACCATGGAGAACATCGCGCCATGATCGACGCCACGACGCTTCGCGAAGCCCACGGCGGCGGAGTGCGCTGGAGCGACTACCTCGCCCGGCACGCCTCGCGAACGGCATCGTGGGGTCACCACATCGCCGCGGCCCACGTCTCCGATGCGCAGCGCACCCTGCTCGGCGGGTTCTCGCGGCGGATGAACGTCCTGGTGCTCACCGGCGCCTGGTGCGGCGATTGCGCGGTCCAGTGCCCCATGCTCGGGGCGATCGGCGCGGCCTGCCCCGCCGCCGACGTGCGTTTCCTCGAACAGGAGGACCACGCGGCACTGGCCGAGCACGTGCGCATCAACGCGGGCACGCGGGTGCCCACGGTGATCTGGGCGGCGGAGGACTTCCACTTCTGCTCGCTGCTCGGCGACCGCACGCTGGCCCGCTACCGCGCGATGGCCGCGCGGCAGCTCGGCGCGTCATGCCCGCTGCCGAACGCGCCCGTCGCGTCCGACGAGGCCGCCGCCACGCTCGCGGGATGGGTCGACGAGTTCGAGCGGGTGCAGTGGATGCTGCGCCTCTCTCCGCGCCTGCGGCAGGTCCACGGTGACTGAGCCGCGGCGGCTGGCCGTCGCGGGCGCCGTGGCGTGGGCCATCGTGCTGGGCGGCCCCGCCGGTGGTGGGGCGCCCCTCGGAGGCGCGTCGGAACCGCCTTCGCGTGCATCCCCCGACGCTCCGGACGTCCCGGGGCCCCCGACGCCGTCCGGCGATGCCCCGGTGGCGGCGATGGTGAGCCACGGATCGTGGATTCGCCGAATGGTCGGCGCGATGAGGCTCGAACGCCCGCAGGCGAAGGCATCCGCCGAGCGCCTCACCGCGCTGGCCCTCGATCCGGACCCGCGCGTCCGCTGCGCCGCCGTGATGGGGCTTGCGGTGATCGGCGCCGAGCCGTCGGCACGAATCGGCGAGGCCGAGGAGGACCCACGGGTCCTGCGCACGATGCTCCGGTGCAACTGGCCCCTCGACGCGGCGCGCATCGAGCGCGGCGCGCGCGCGTTGGCACGCGCGCCGTCGGCCGACTCGCGGATCCTGGCGGTCGAGCTGGTGGGCGCCCTCGACGCCCAGGGCCGCGCCACGCCGCAGCTGCGCGCCCTCGCCGTGGAGACGCTGACACGCACCGTGGCGGGCATGGGCCGCGAGGAGTCGGGCTCGATGGGGCCGCGTCTTTCGGCGATCACCGGGGCGCCCGACCCGTCCATGCCATGGCGATGGCGAAGCTGGATGGACCGCAACCGCGGGACCATGCGCATCGACGGCGGCATGATCGTCGGCCCCGGACGCCGGCCGCAACCGTCTCCGGTGGCGGAGCTCGAGGACGATCGCTTCCTTCGGTTCGCCGAGGCGCTGGACGCGCTGTTCGTGCGGCCGATCGACCTGGGCATCGCCATCGACTGCACCGCCAGCATGTCGGCGGAGATCGCGCAGGCCCAGTCCGGCATCGACGACCTGATGCGGTTCGTGAATGGCTCGAGCGCCGGCCTTCGCGTGGCGCTCGTCGGATACCGCGACCGCGGCGACGAATTCCAGTTCCGCGCGTGGGACTTCACCGCCGACCCCCAGGAGGCGCGCAAGCGCCTGTGGACCCTGTCCGCCGAGGGCGGCGGCGACGAGCCCGAACTCGTCTTCGAGGCGCTCCAGGGGGCGTACCGGGACTTCCGCTGGAACCCGGCGGCGCAGCGCGTCATGGTGCTCGTGGGCGACGCCCCGCCGCACCCCGGGTTCGGCTCCAAGACGGTGGACCTGGCGCGTGCGGCGGCCGCCGCCGGGATCGTGACCCACGTGATCAGCGCCCGCGATCCGCGTCGGCCGGAGGAGGTCAAGCACTTCCCCGAGATCGCCCGGGCGGGCGGCGGGCGATTGATCCGCTTGGACGAACACGCCAGCCTGGTGGCCGAGCTCGCCGGCGTGGTGCTGGCGGACACGTGGCATGACCACGTGGTGGCCGTGTTCGAGCGCTACCTGCTGCTCTGCAGGTGAGGATCGCGGCCCGCGAGCCGCCACGCCGCCTCGAGCATCGCACGAACGCCTTCGCCCGTCGCGCCCGAGATCGCCGGCGGACGTTCGCCCCTTGCCAACCCGATCGCGCCCGCGAATCGCTCGATCCGGGCGTCGCGCTCGTCCTCCGGCACGAGGTCCATCTTGTTCAGCACCACGAGCTCCGGCTTCTCCGCCAGCTCCGGCGAGAACGCATGCAGCTCGCCCCGGATGGTCCGCCAGTTCGCGACCGGATCGCTGCCGTCGAGCGGCGCGATGTCCACGAGGTGGACGATCGCGCGCGTGCGCTCCACGTGCCGCAGGAAGTCGTGGCCGAGCCCCGCTCCGTCCGCAGCGCCCTCGATCAGCCCCGGCAGGTCGGCGAACACCAGCCGTCGCTCGGTGTCGAGCTCGGCGATCCCGAGCTGCGGGCTCAGCGTGGTGAAGGGATAGGCACCGACCTTCGCGTTTGCCCGGCTCACCGCCCGGAGCAGCGTGCTCTTGCCGGCGTTCGGAAGGCCCACCAGGCCGACGTCGGCGATCAACTTCAGTTCGATCAGGAGCCGGCGCTCCACGGCGGGCTCGCCCGGCGTGAACTCGAGCGGGGTTTGCCGCAACGGGCCCTTGAAGTGCTCGTTCCCGAGCCCGCCCTTGCCCCCGGGGGCCACCACGGCGCGCTGGCCCGGCTCGACCAGGTCCACCAGCACTTCGTGGGTATCCGCGTCGGCGACCAACGACCCGACCGGCAGGCGGATCTCCACGCCCTGGCCGTCCGAACCATGGCAGCTCTTCTTCTGGCCGCGCTCGCCGTCCTGCGCGAAGAAGTGCGCCCGGTACGAGAACTCGATCAACGTGTCCAGGTGCGGATCAGCCACCACCGTGATGTCGCCGCCGCGCCCGCCGTCGCCGCCGTCCGGGCCACCCTTGGGGCGGTCCTTCTCCCGGCGCAGGTGCGAGCACCCATCCCCACCCTTGCCTGACCGGACGGTGATGATGGCGGTATCGACGAAGACGTTCACGGGAAGCCCTGAAAGAAAGCCGCGCAGGTCGTTCCGACGTGCGCGGCTGGGTGGGTGCGATTGGTCAGTCGGTGCCGGCGCAGGCCGACGGGCGACGCGCTGGATGGCTCAGGCGCGGTCGATCGCCAGGCGCGGCGTGGCCGGATCCGAGGGGATCACGTCCACGAAGCGGCCGCGGAAGCGCACCGTGCCGGCCTCGAGGGCCATCAAGGTGTGGTCGCTGCAGAGCTTCACCAGGTAGCCCGGCTTCCAGCGCGTGCCGCACTGGCGCACGATGATCGAGCCTGCCTTGGCGTTCTCGCCGCCGTAGAGCTTGATGCCGCGGAACTGCGGGTTGGAATCGCGGCCATTTTGGGTCGAACCCTGGCCCTTCTTGTGTGCCATGACAAGTCTCTCCTGCGTGCGTCAAGTCAACCGAACCGAGCCGCGCAGTGTAGCCCAGCCCGCCACGAACCTCAAGCCCCGCCCGCACCGATCTCGGGTGGGCACGGGCTCCCGAAATCCTGATTATTGGTCTTGCTTGGGCGCAGCCGCCGGACGTCCCGTGCCACGCATGATCCACGCGTCCTTGAGGGGATCGAACGAGGCCTGCACCGCCGACGCCGGATGAGGTGCGCCGGCGATCGAGTAATGACGGGTCCACGTCCGTCGAAGCATCTGCGACGCGCCACCGTTCGCCTCAGGAGCCATGTCCCAGGCCGCGCTGATGCCCGTGACGAACAGCGTGAATTCCTTCATGTCGCCGCGGGCGGGCCACACCACGAAGCCCTCCTTCGCGTTCGACTCGCCATCGGCAATGTCGCCCATGACCTGGAACTGGTCGAGCGCACGCTCACCGGCCGCGGCACGGCGGAGCCGGGCCGCCACGTCGGCCGGGACGTCCCGTCCGCCGTCGAGCATCGTGCCGTCCCCCATCAAGAGCTCGAATCGAGGCGTGAAGCGCTGCGTCTTGCCGGTGCGGTTGGCCACCACGTACGTCAGCACGAGGTACGGCTGGCCCGTGGCCTCGTCGGTCACGAGGCTCAGGATCCCCGGCCGGAACTCCACGTCGTCGGGAGTCGCCGGCTTGACCCGGCGGGGTGCGCTCGGCGCGGCCGGGGACTGCGCCTCGGCGCCCGCGGCGAACGCCACGGACCCAAGGGCGAGCACGGCGAGCAGGCGAGGGAACGAACCGGCGACGAGCGAGGCACGAATCATGACCGGGATTCTACGGATGGCGGCGACCCCCGGTTACGCTCTCGCCGTGGCTTTTCCCCGCTTGTTCGGCCGGTCGGATCCCGCCGAGAACCCCGTGTTCCGGCGGGCGCGACCGGATGAGCGGGGCGCCGCCGTGGGCCTGGTGTTCGGGGCCCCGCCCCACGCGGCAGCATCGCTCGAGCGACGGGCCGCCCGCGAGGGCCTGGACCTCACCCGGACCTGGATCGCGGAGATGGGTGGCACCCTCGAAGGGGCCGCGATGCTCGTGCCGCACCCCGGGCGCACGGCGCTGCTGTTGACCTCGCCGCCGCGCGACCTCGGGCACGCCGAGCGGGTCGGCCGACTGGCCGGGGCGATGCTGGCCGACGCGGAGGCGATCGCGGGGCTCGACCTCGTGCAGTCGCTGTGCGCACCCGAGGAGTCGTTGCGGGCCGAGGCCTTCCGCATCGGCGGGCTCCGGCACCTGGCCACGCTCGACTACCTCGAGCGGGCCGACCATCCGAGCCTTCCGGCGCCCCGCCCGCGGGAGGGCGTCACGTTCGAGCGCTGGAACCCGGCCGAACGCCGCACGCTCGAGCGGCTTCTGGTGGCGACGTACGTGGACACGCTCGACTGTCCGGGCCTGGCGCAGGTGCGTCGGATCGAGGACATCGTGGACGGTCACCTTTCGGCGTGCGGCGGCGACGCCCGCCACTGGTTCATCGGATTCGCCCATGGCGCACCGATCGCGGCCGCGCTCGTGTCGGTGTCGCTGACCCCGGGAACCGCCGACCTGGTGTATCTGGGTGTCGTGCCGGAATGGCGCGGCAAGGGCGTCGGCGCCATGGTCATGCTGCACGCGCTGCGCTCCGCCGCGCTCACCGGCGCGCAGGCCATGTCGCTGGCGGTGGACACACGCAACGCCCCCGCCATCCGCCTGTATCGGGGCCTCGGCTTCGCACGCGTGCGGACCCGCGAGGCCTTCGTGGCGTCGACGCGCCGCTAGCACGGGCGTCGGCACCCTGTCAACTGCGGACGGTTGTCCACACGTGACGGACACCGACGGTGCATGACGGTGGATCAAATTTCGCTCGCGATGCGAACGAACCACCACACGGGCACTTACGACGCCGGTTCCCGCAACTTGAGTCGAGCGCCACTTGCGCCCACGCGCATCGCCGCTACCTTTCCCGCTGCTCCGCAGGACGTGGAGCGTTCGACGATCCGCCCCTGCGGCGCCCCACGCGCCCACCCGCCGCGGCCCCACGCCGCGCCCCGAAGGGGACACGGCCCCTGGCCTGACGCCAGGTCGCCGCTGGGGCGGGACGTCGATGTCGGCGCCACAGGAGCTCGGCGCGCGACACGGGCCACGGACGATCCGAACACCACGGTTTCGCATGCACGGTCGGCATCCGACCGCGCTGTCCACGTCGCCCGCGCCACTCACGTCCAGGAGCAGGATGTCCCCAAACCTCGCCACCGCCGAAGCAGACCTGGACACCGCGGCCGCCCTGCCTTCGCGAGCCCCCGAGCGCCCCACCGCCGAAGGCATCGAACGTCGCCTGGCCGCTCGCGTGGGCGCCGCGCGATTCCGCATGTGGTTCGCCGAGCCCACGTCGTTCCGGCTCGAGGGCGACGTCCTGCACGTGCACGTCCCCAGCCGCTTCGCGGCCGAGTGGATCGAGCGGAACTTCCGCACCGACATCGCGGCGGTAGCCGGGCAAGTCGGCATCGCCGACGTGCGCATCGCGGTCGACGAGGCCTTGGTGGCCGGAGGAGCCGAGCCGCCCGAGGCGCCGGTGGTCACGATCGCCCCCGAGCGAACGCCCGAGCGGCGAGACCAGCCGCGGTGGCGCCGCCTCGAGGACTTCGTGGTCGGTGACCCCAACCGGATCGCGTACGAGGCGATCCGTCGCCTCGCCATCGATGACCTCGGCTCGATCCGGGGCATCCTGCTGCACGGCGGGTGCGGCGTCGGCAAGACCCACCTGCTGCAAGGGCTGTGCGCCGCGCGACGCTCCCGGGTGCCCGGGGAGCGGATTCGCTACACGACGGGCGAGCAATTCACGAACGACTACATCCAGTCGGTGCGCACCGGGAACATCGAGGCATTCCGCACCCGGGTCCGCAAGTTGGACCTGCTCGCCATCGACGACGTCCACTTCCTCTCCAACAAGGGCGCGACCCAGGCCGAGTTCCTGCACACGCTCGATGCCATCGGCCTGGCGGGCGCACGGGTGGCCATCGTCACGGACGCGCACCCACGCGCGCTGCGCTCCTTCAGCGAGGCACTCGTGAGCCGCATGCTCGCCGGCATGGTGGTGCAGGTCGATTCGCCCGACCGCGACATGCGCAACGCGCTGGTCAACCGGCTGGCCACCGAACGCGGCATCGCCCTCGAGCCGGCCGCCGTCCGCGCCGTCGCCGAGCGCTCCATCGGCAGCGTCCGCGAGATCGAGGGTGCCCTAGCCCGCGTCGCCGCGGCGCTCCTCCTGGAGGACCGGGGCGGCATCGCCACGCTCAGCGTGGTGGAACGTGCGCTCGGCATCGGCGAGACCGTGGTCCGGGGGCAGCCCCCGCGCATCGGCGCCATCGTCGATGCCACGTGCGAGGAGTTGAGCGTCAGCCGCGAGGACCTGGCCGCGGCCGGCCGGCACCGCAGGGTCGTGCTCGCCCGAGGCGTGGTGGTGCACCTGGCGCGCGAACTGACCACGTTGAGCTTCCCGGAGATCGCGCGCCACCTCGGCCGCACCGCGCACTCGAGCGCGCACGCTGCCGCGCGCCGCATCCGCGAGATGATCGATCGTGGCGAGGACATCCCGCAGGAAGACGGCGTCGCTCCCCGCAGCGTCCGTGAACTGGTGGAGACGGTGCGACGGTCCACGGAACGGCGAGCCCGGGCGGGCCGATAGACTTCCCCGGATGCACGGACGCGCAGCAGCGATCGCACTCGCCTTGGCCTGGCTGGGGCTGGCCGCCATCCCCGGTCGCGCCGCATGCGCCCAGTTCTACGAGAAGGTTGACATGAATCGTGCGTCGGCGGACGCACTCGTGGCGGCACTGGGCCCCGGAAACCCCTCGCTCGGGGCCACCGTGGCCGCGCTCGCCTCGTGCAACGACCCCGAACTGCGGCCGCTCTTTCGCGCCATGGCCGAGGCACGTGATCCGGCGGTCCGCGTCTACGGCGTGCTGGGCGACGCCCTCTGCGGAAAGTCGGGCATCGACGTCGAGTTGTACCGCGCCCTGGCCTCCCCCGAGGAGCGGACGGCCATCATCCGTGAGGCCAACGTCTCCGGCATCTTGCGGCAATCGGACGCCGCGGCACTGCTCGCGGTCGGCGGGAGCACTCCCGCCGCCACGCTGGCGCTCGTCGGCGAGCTCGATCGCCGGGGCGAACCGTGGGACCCCGCGCTGGTGCGCCCGATCCTCGACGACGCGGACCCCGTCGCGCAGGGAGCGGCCAGCCTGCTCCTCCTCGGCGGGCCGAAGGGCGGCAGCCCGGACCCCGCCCCGTGGGCCGCCTTCCGGGCGCGCTTGGACGAAATGCCCGAGTCCGAACGCTGGCCGGCGTTGCGAGCACTGGTCGAGGCGGCGATGGTGTTCGAACTCGATGCCGCCGCCGGTCCGCTCATGGATCGTTGCGAGGCGACCGGCGTGCCCGAGCAGGTTCGAGTTGCCGGCGAGGGGTTGGCGCTGCGCCTGGACCCGGATCGCGGCTTGGCGGCCTGGCGCGCACGGGTGGCGGCCGAACGGACCCAGGTGGCACTGGTGCGGGCCGGCCTGCAGCTGCTCGCATCGGTGGACCACGGCGTTCCTCCGACGGCGTTCGACGAGGTTCGAAACGGCAGCCCCGTGCTCGATGCGATCGCCGATGCCGGTGCGGCCTTGGCTCGCCGCGAGGCGCCCGCGCCGGTGCTGATTGCCCTTCTTGATGCCGGCCACCCGGCCAGCGCCGAGTGGGCGCTCCTTCGAGCGGCGGCGCTGCCACCCGCGGACAGCGATCCGATCTGGAAGCACCTGCTCGACCAACTGGAGCACCTTGATCCGTTGCAGCGCCCGAGCCCCGTGCTGGTGGCGGGCTTGAGCCGCGAGCTCATTCGAAGCGATCCCCGAGCGGTGGACGGCGCCGCCACCGCCCTCGCGGGCCAGGACATGTTGTTGGCCGCCTTGGTCAGCGGGCTCTGGGACAGCCGGGTTCCGGACGCGGCGCCCATCGCACGACGATTGCGCGGAACCCTGCCCCGGTCCGGGGAGAGCCTGGCCGCCATGATTCTGGCGCACGCCGGCACCACGCTCACCGATGATGATCGCGAAGTGCTCGCCCGTGCCGGTGCCGGGGGCGGCGACCTCGACCCAACCCGTGCCCTGCAGGCGGCCTGGTACGCGGTGAAGGCGGCCGGTGCCGCCGACCAGCTGCCGGCCCGCTTGCGCTCCACCGCCGGCGTAGCCACCCCGGAACCCACCCCATGAGCCCCGCGACCCCGAACCCCGTCATCCCGCTCAATCGGCCCCAACTGCTGGAGGAAGACCTTCACTTGGTGGCGGAATCGCTTCGAAGCGGGCCGCTCAGCGCGGGTCCGCGCACCGCGGAGTTCGAGCAGCTGGTCGCCGAGCGCACGCGACGCCCCCACGCCATCTCCATCTGCTCGGGCGCCATGGCCATCGAAGTCGCGCTGCGGGCGATCGGCGTCGGCCCGGGCGACGAGGTGCTGGTGCCGGCGTTCGGGTTCAGCAGCATGCCCAACGCGGTGCTCAACGTCGGGGCGCGACCGGTGTTCGTCGACGTCGACCCGATGAGCCTCAACATGGACCCCGAGCGTGCCGCGAAGCGCATCGGCGCGAAGACCCGCGCGATGCTCGCCGCGCTCACGTTCGGCAATCCGTGCTGCCTGCCCGAGCTGATCGCCCTGTGCTCGCGCATGGAGATCCCGATGATCGAGAACGCCGCCGAGGCGCTCGGCACCACCTTCGGCGACGACAACGCCGGCCGCTTCGGGCGCGTCGCGTGCCTCGGCTTCTGGACCAACCGGCCGGTGACCACCGGCGAAGGCGGCATGATCGTCACGCACGACGACACGCTCGCCGCCGCGTGCCGGGCGATCCGCCACCAAGGCCGGGTCGACCGCATGAGCTTCTCGGGACAGCCGAAGGACCTCGGCGGCATCCTCGAGTACGTGACGCTGCCGGGCTACGACGCGCGCATGAACGAATTGACCGCCGCCCTCGGCTGCGGGCAGATGCGCCGACTCGACGCCACCATCGCCCGGCGGCAGGACCTCGTCAACGCCTACATGCGCTGCTTGGCGGCCAACCCGGACCTCGTGCTGCCGACGGTGCCCTCGGGGGCAAGCATCAGCTGGTCGAACTTCGTGGTGAGGCTCTCCACGCGCTTCACGGCGGATGACCGGGATGCCATCATCGGCGTCCTGCATCGCCAGGACATCGGCGCCGCCAACTACTACCCCGCGGCGCACCTGCTGCCGCACGTGCGCGCGCTGACGGGCACGGAGCCGGGGGACTGCCCGGTGGCGGAGGCGGCCGCCGCGCGGACCATCGCGCTGCCCTTCCACAACGCCATGACCGAGGACGAGGTCGAGATCGTGTGCGCCACGCTCGAGGTGGCCATGGAGCGGCACGGCGGCATCCACCGGCAATGAACGTGGCCGACGCGCCGGCGGCCCTCGCCCGCCGGCCTCCGCCCCGCGCCCGGCATCACTCCCACTCGATGGTCGCCGGCGGCTTGCTCGAGATGTCGTAGACGACGCGATTGACGCCCTTGACCTCGTTGATGATCCGCGAGGAGATGTTCGCCAGGACGTCCCACGGGATCCGCGCCCAATCGGCGGTCATGAAGTCCTCGGTGGTCACGGCCCGGAGCGCGACCACGGAGTCGTACGTCCGGCCATCGCCCATGACGCCCACGGACTTCACCGGCAGCATGACCGCGAACACCTGGCTGGTGGCGCGATAGAGATCGGCCGCCACGATCTCCTCGAGCAGGATCTCGTCGCAGTCGCGCAGGATCGACAGGCGCTCGGGGGTGACCTCGCCGATCACCCGGACCGCGAGCCCCGGCCCGGGGAACGGATGCCGCCACACGATGCGCTCGGGCAGGCCGAGCACCTCGCCGAGCCGGCGCACCTCGTCCTTGAAGAGGTCGCGCAGCGGCTCGACCAGACCGAACCCGAGGTCCTCGGGCAGTCCGCCGACGTTGTGGTGCAGCTTGATGTTGGCGGCGGTACCGGCCAGGCTGGCGCCGCTCTCGATCACGTCCGGGTACAGCGTGCCCTGCGCGAGCCAGCGCGCGTCCGCACCGACGTCCTCGGCAGCGCGGCGGAATACGTCGATGAACCGGTGCCCGATGCGGCGGCGCTTCTCCTGCGGGTCGGTGATGCCCGCCAGGTCCGACAGGAACTCCTTGGACGCGTCCACCACGCGCAGGTCCACGTCGAAGGCGTCGCGGAAGGTGCTCTCCACCAAGTCCCGCTCGCCGTTTCGCAGCAGGCCGTTGTCGACGAAGATGCACGTGAGGCGGTCGCCGACGGCGCGCGCCAGGAGCGCGGCCACCACGCTCGAGTCCACCCCGCCCGAGAGCCCGCAGATCACCCGGTCGGTCCCCACCTGGTCCCGCACCCGGATGGTCTCGCGCTCCAGGAAGTCGGCCATGCGCCACGTGCCGCCGCAGCCGCACGTGCCGTAGAGGAAGTTCCGCAGCACGTCCACGCCATGCGGCGTGTGCGTGACCTCCGGGTGGAACTGCACGCCCACGAAGGGCAGCGTCCGGTGCGCCACCGCCGCCGCCGGGCACGTGTCCGTCGACGCCAGCACGCGGAAGTCGCCGTGGACGTCCCGGACCTGGTCGCCATGGCTCATCCACACCGTCGTCTTGGCGGGGAGCCCGTGCAGGACGCCCGCGTGGTCGAGCACGTCCATCTGCGCGCGGCCGTACTCGCGTGCCGCCGCCGGCCGGACGTCGCAGCCGAGCATGCGGCACCCGAGCTGCATCCCGTAGCAGATGCCGAGCACGGGGATGCCCATCTCCAGGATCGCCGGGTCGCACGTCGGCGCACCCTCGTCGAAGACGCTCGAGGGGCCGCCGGAAAGGATGATCCCCTTCGCCCCGAGCGCACGGATGCGCTCGATCGGCGTCGACGGCGCCACCAGCACGCTGAAGACCCCGAGTTCGCGAACGCGCCGCGCGATCAGCTGGGCGAACTGGCTCCCGAAATCGAGGATCAGGACCGTCTCGGTGCTCATGAGGCGGACGATCCTACCGGGGCCACGGTGGGCTAGACTCGCGGCGATGGCGGCGTGTCGCATGGCCGGATCTCGCTTCACCGCGCTGGTGGCGTCGCTCGCGATCGCCGGATGCGCGGACGTCGGCCCGTCGTGGACCGACCCCACGCCGCAGGCCCGCATCGAGGCGATCCACCGGGACGTGGGGGAACCGGGCGGCAGGCATGACCTTCCGCGGCTCGTCGAGAGCCTGGCGGCGGACGATGCGGCCGTGCGCATGGCCGCGCAGCACGCCCTCCTGCGGATCACCGGCAGCGACCTCGGCTACCGGTTCGACGACGGGCCGGAGGCCCGAGCGGCCGCGCTGGCCCGGTGGCAGGCATGGCTGCAGGCCTACGGCTCGATGCGCTAGGATCCCGCCCCATGCAGGTGAATCCGTTGCAGGTGACGGTCGATCAGGTGCAGGGCTGTCCGGTCGTCCACGTGCGCGGCGACGTGATGGCCGTGAGCATTGACCCGCTCCGGCAGGCCATCGCGGGAGCCATCGCCACCAAGCCGGCGCGGCTGGTGATCGACCTCACGGGAACCACGTTCCTCAGCAGCCCTGGCCTGGCGGTGCTGGTCCAGGCGATGCAGCTGCTGCAGCGCGGCGGCGGGAAGTTGGTCCTGGCGGGAGCGAACGACCGCGTGCGCGGCATCTTCGAGATCGCCCGGCTGACCGAGGTGTTCTCCATGGTCCCCACCCTGGACGCGGCCTTCGCCGGCTGAACCCGTGGCCGACCCCGCGTCCACCCTCCGCTCCCTGCCGGTCCTGCTGCTCGATCGATGGATCGCGTTCTGGGCGGCTGTCCTCGACCTGACCGGTTCGCTGTACTGGCTCTGCCACGACACGGTCGGCTGGATGTGGCGCGCGTTCGTGCTGCGCCGCGTGCGGATCGGGGCAAGCGGCATCAACGCGCAGATCGTCCGAGTCGGGGTGCGCTCGATCTCGATCGTGATGCTGGTCAGCGGGTCGATCGGGATCATCCTGGCCCTGCAGACGTCCCCGACGCTCGAGCAGTACGGACAGACCGACAAGGTCGCGAACCTCATCGGCGTGGCGGTGTTCCGCGAGCTCGGCCCGTTGGTCGCCGCCATCGTGATGGTCGGCTTCGCCGGCGCCTCCATCGCCGCGGAGCTCGGCACGATGGTCGTCGGCGAGGAGGTCGAGGCGCTCGAGGCCATGGGCCTGAACCCGGTGCGCTACCTGGTCGTGCCGCGGCTCATCGCCACGGTCGCGAGCCTGTTGGCACTGGCGGTCGTCAGCAACCTGACCGCCGTCTTCTTCGGGATGGTGGTCGGCGTGACCGCGCTCGGCATTCCGTACGACCTCTACGTCTCGAACACCATCTCGCAGCTCAAGATGTCCGACTTCCTCACGGGCCTCATGAAGGCGGGCGTGTTCGGCCTGCTGTTGGGCTTGATCGCCTGCCACAACGGCCTGAAGGTGACCGGCGGCGCGGCGGGGGTGGGACGCGCCACCACCGAGACCGTCGTGCAGACGGTGATCTTCGTGGTGCTGAGCGACCTCTTCTTCTCGACGATCTTCTACGCCATCGGCTGGACCTGATCCCGGGCGGGGCGCGCATCCGACGCGGGCGGCGCGAGTCCGACGAGCGGCAGCACATCCACGGGGTCGAGCACCGGGTGCACCCATCCGTCGCGGATGGCCTCGTTGCACCCGCGTGACCGCGCCGCATCCACCGGGCCCGGGATCGCGCAGGGATGGCGTCCATGGTCATCGATCGCGTGCCGGGCCGTGATCAGCGCTCCGCTGGTCGCGGCGGCCTCCACCACGAGCACCGTGCGCGCCAGGCCCGCGACCAGCCGATTGCGCCGCGGGAAGTTGCCCGCCAGCGGCGGCATGTCGACCGGGAATTCGCTGAGCAGCAGGCCACCCGCGTCCACGATGGCCTCGAACAGCTCGGCGTGGTCCTGCGGGTACGGCTGCCCGAGCCCACTGCCCAGCACGGCCACCGTCCGTCCTCCCGCCCGGAGTGCGGCCCGGTGCGCTTCGGCATCGATCCCGCGGGCTCCGCCGGAGATGATCGGGAGGCCCCACTCGGCGAGCCGCTGCGAGAACCGACCTGCCTGGCGAATGCCGTACGCCGTCGCACGCCGCGCCCCGACGATCGCCACGGCCGGATCCCCGGCAGACGCCGGATCGCCCCGGCACCAGAGCAACGGCGGCATCCGTGGCAGCCCGCACAACGCCGGCGGGTAGTCCGGATCACCCACCACGATCGCCCGGGCCCCGGCCCGCTCCATCCGGCGCCGCTCGTCGTCGGCGTCCACCGCATCCAACTCCGCGCGGACCGATCGGGCACGCGCCACGCCGACCCGGGGCAGCGCAGCCCACCGATCGACGGATGCCGCCACCGCGGCGTCCCAGTTCCCGAACGCATCCAGGGCATCCAGAAGGAACGCCGGGCCCGCTCCCGCGCAGAGTGCAAGCCGGATCAATGCATCGGGGACACAGCCGGGGTCGCGGGCCACGCGGCCAACCTAAGTGACCCAGCGGAAGTGCCCCTCGACCAAGGAAGTTTTTCGCGCGGTCGACCCTGGGGCCGACACGCACACGGCCGCGCGTCCCTTCAGTCCGCGCCGTGCGGCTCGCGATCGCGCTCCGCCGGAGCGCCACCGCCCAGCCGGACCGAGGGCCTCGCGCTGTCAACGGCGTCCGGCACACCGGCGAACGCGGGCTCGGCATCGTTCGCGCGGGCAAACGATCCCCATGCCGCCGCGGCCGCCGGCGGCACCGCGCCGGTCGCGCCAAGCCACTGCCCGGCGGCCCCGCCCCACTCCGAAAGCGGACGGCGCGGCAGGCGCGCGCGGATCGGGGCGGACAGGATGCCCAGGAAGATGCACATCACGCCGGCGCCGGCGATCCACAGGGCCTTGCGGCCGAGCGTCAGGCGGCTGAGCAGGGAGTCGGGGAACGGCACCACCGCGGCACGGACCGGCTCCACCGTGGACTCCACCCACTCCATCGGCGTCTGCTGCGCGGTGGACGCGACCAGGATCGGGCGTTCCCCGACCGGGACCTGCCCGAGCTGCGCCGCCACCAGGCGGCGGACCAACTGGGGGTCGCGGCGGTCCACGTCGCTGATGAAGCGCGAGTACGCGGCGAGGCGTCGGTCGTTCTGCGCCTCGCGCGCCTCAAGGTGCGCCAGCTGCGTGCGCATCACCCACAGGTCGTAGGTGGCCGGCACGAGCACCGCCGACGCCACCAGCACGAGGCCGGCGACGACGTACAGCCATCCGGGATCCAGGGCCAGGGCGATCGGTCCACGTCGCATCCTGCCATGATCGGCCGAATCGGCCGGATGGCTGCACAGGACGGGTACCCGCGTCGGGGGCCGCTCAGGCGAGCTCGGGGAACATCTTGACGACCGTTCCCACCAGGTCCTTGACGTGGCTCACGGATTCGGTCATCAGGGCGGACTCGGCCGGGGTCATCCGGATCGGGACCACGCGCTCCATGCCGGCGGCGCCGAGCACCACGGGCACGCCCACGAAGAAGCCCTTGCCCTTCTGCCCGGGGGCAACCCCGTACTCGTCCTCGCAGTAGGCGGCGCACGGGATGATCCGCTTCTTGTCGCGCACGATCGCCTCGACCATCTGGATGGTGCCGGAGGCGGGCGCGTAGTACGCGCTGGTGCCCATCAGCTTGACGATCTCGCCGCCGCCGACCTTGGCGCGCTCGACGCACTCATTGATGTCCGACTCGGGAAGCAGCTGGTCGATCGGGATGCCGGCGACGCTCGTGAACCGGGGCAGCGGCACCATGTCGTCGCCGTGCCCACCCAGGAGCAGCGACGTGATGTCCTCGACCGAGCATCCCAGCTTCATCGCCAGGAACGTGCGGAAGCGCGCCACGTCCAGCGCGCCCGCCTGCCCGAGGATGCGGTTGGTCGGGAAGCCCGACACCTTCCAGGCGGTGTAGACCATGGCGTCGAGCGGGTTGCTGACCACGATCAACACGGCCTTGGGTGAGTGCTTGGCCACCTGCTCGGTGACGTCCTTGACGATCTTGACGTTGACGCCGATCAGGTCATCGCGGCTCATCCCGGGCTTCCGGGGCATGCCGGCGGTGATGACCACCACGTCGGAGTTGGCGGTGTCGGCGTAGTCCGACGTGCCGATGATCCGCGCATCGAACCGCTCGATCGGTCCGCACTGGGCAAGATCGAGCGCCTTGCCCTGCGCCACGCCGACGCGATCCGGGATGTCCACCAGGACGATGTCGCCGAGTTCCTTGGCGGCCGCCCAGTGGGCGCAGGTCGCTCCGACGTTTCCGGCTCCGATGATCGAGATCTTGGCGCGTCGCACTGTTCGGTTCTCCGTGGTCTGAGGCGTGTCGATGGGGCGGGAATGATAGGCGGCCCCGAAACGACGGCGCGGCGCCCACGAGGGGCGCCGCGCGAAATGGGCCAGAAAGGACTCGAACCTTCGACCTCACCCTTATCAGGGGTGTGCTCTAGCCAGCTGAGCTACTAGCCCGTCGGATCGGAGAGTATAGCCGAATCCGTCGTCCGTTCCGGCACGGCCAACTCGTTCTGCAGTCGCTCCAGATATCGCAGCCGGACCCACGCCATGGCGGCGGACCGCAGCGTGGAGGGATCCGGGTCGCCACCGCCCTGCTCCGCCGCCTCAAGCGCGCCGTCGATGCCTTCGCCCAAGGCCAGACGCGCCTGCGCCGCCATCTGTGCCGCCGTCGAGCGGAGGACGTCGATGGCCGCAGGGTCGGCGCGGGCACGGGCGGACTCGGCGGACTCTCGCAACTCCATCATCTCCATGAGAACCGCTGTCGGCGGTGATCCGTGGAGAAAAGGCCGCGCGCCGAGATGCTCCAGGAGCACCTCGGCGCGGGAAAGGTCATGAGAGAGAATGTGCTTGGCTGCACCTGCCGCTGCCGACTCGCGCACGAGGCGATCCCGTTGCACGGGGTCTCGGGCGCGATCGGGATGGAGTCGAGCCACGGTCCGAAGGTACGCCGCCGACACGGCCTGGGGGGAGAGCGCGAAGCGCCTCTTCAGCCCAAGCAGGGCAAACGGATCACCGTCGGACGAGTGGTTCACCACTCCGAGTCGCGGTCCGAGCGACGGTCGCCACGCTCGCGGCGCTCGCCGCGGGAGTAGTCGCCGCCGCCGCCGCCACCGCCGTAGCCGCCACGACCGCCGCCGCCGCCGTAGCCGCCGCGACCGCCGCCGCCGCCGTAGCCGCCGCGACCGCCGCCGCCGCCACCACCGCCACCCGGGCCACGCTCAGCGCGGGGCTGGGCCTCGTTCACGACGAGGGCGCGGCCCTCGAAGTCCTTGCCGTTCAGCGCCGTGATCGCGGCGTTGCCGGCGTCCTTGTCAGCCATGGTGACGAAACCGAAGCCGCGCGAGCGGCCGGTCTCGCGGTCGGTGCCGATGAACACGTCGAGGACTTCCCCGTGCGTGCCAAAGTGGGCCCGAAGCGCATCGGGCGTGGTGCGGAAACTCAGATTGCCGACATAGATACGAAACATTCGTTCGTTGCTCCAACGTGTGCGGGCACCCGGCTCAGGCGGTGCCCAATGCCTGAAAACAACGAACGGACCTTACGACAAACCCGAGTTGCTTCGTGGGCGAGGATACACGCCGCCCCGCGCGGCAAAACGCAGTTGCGCCCCAATTCGCCCGGGATCCCGAAGTTAACGGTTACTGACCACTGGCGTCGGCGTCGCTCGCCGGCTTCTTGCGAACGGCCTTGGGGCGCGCTACCGGCGCCGGGGCGGAATCCGGGATCGCCGAATCAGCTCCCGGTGAGGGTGCCGGACTGGATGAGCGGGGTGCAGCCGCACGCGGCGAACCCGCTCCGCCAAGAGGTGCTCCAGTGGGCCGCCCGCCGGCGGGTGAATGTCCCAACGGGCGTGATGCCCCGCCGGAAGCCGCTCCACCCACGCCCCCTTGCCGCGAGACCGAACCACCTCCGGACCCAATCGGACGCGAGCCCGAGATCGGTCGCGAACCACCAAGCGGACGAGATGCGCCACCAAGTGGCCGGGTTGCGCCACCGAGCGGACGGCTCGTCGAAACCGGTCCCGCTGCGGCCCCACCCGCGGTCGATCCAGGAGCAGACCCCGCCGTACCACCAGCCGCGGGCCCCGCGCCTGCGCGGCGCGGGTTGCGAACCGTGCCCCCTGATCCGAAGGTCGATGGCCTCGCAGCACCCGCACTGCCCGAACGGGCGTCGCCTCGGCCGGCGCCGCGGAAACCGGAGCCGCCGCCGCTGCCTGCGCGAGGACCGAAACCAGGCCGAGACTGGAACGCGCGCGGACCGAGCGGCGAGTTGCGAGGTTCGCGAGCGGGCGGCGGCGTGCGCTTGCTCTTCTTCACCGACTCGTTGATCTGCACCTCGCGGCCATTGATCTTCTTGCCGGTGAGCGTCTCGATGGCAAGCTGACCGCGCTGCGGATCGCGAAACAGCACGATGGCGAAACCGCGCGGCTTGCCCTCGGCGTCCATCGCAAGAACGATTTCATCGACCGCGTCGCCGAACGGCTCGAAGTACGGCTTCAGCGAGTCAACGGTCGTGCGGGGGTCGAGATTCCCGACGTACACCTTAAACATTGGCACGGTCAGAGTTCCTCAGTCCTGGGCGCCGAATACGCGGCGCGATGCGAATCGTGTGCGGCGCACACGCCCCGGAGCAGGCCAACACCCCTCGGACCGAACCACAGACTACCCGCGCGACGTCAGACGTCACACCAGAGCCTCACAAAAATGGAGCACCCCGCCAGGAAACCTGGCGGGGTGCATGAAGCCGGCGATGACCTACTTTCCCGCGGTGCAGTATCATCGGCGACAAGGGCTTAACTGCTGTGTTCGGGATGGGAACAGGTGTTTCCCCTTGTCTATGCTCACCGGCAAATCCGTTGTGCGCCTTTCGGCGGACAACGGCGGTTGTCGTGAAGGTTGGTCGTTTCGATTGACCGAACTGGCCACACGGGCCGAGAACGATCTACAAGCTTTGAGTCGGGATTGCCGACCGGAAGGAATCCGGTAGACAAGGCCAAGACATCGACCGTTAGTAACGCTTAGCTAAACGGATCTCTCCGCTTACACACGCGTCCTATCAACCCGGTGGTCTTCCGGGGGTCTCTCGTCTTGCGACATGGAATGCTCATCTTGAGGTGGGCTTCCCGCTTAGATGCTTTCAGCGGTTATCCCTGCCGTACGTAGCTACCCAGCGATGGACCGAGCGGTCCAACTGGCACACCAGGGGTACGTCCAATCCAATCCTCTCGTACTAAGATTGTCTCCTCTCAACATTCCTGCGCCCGCAACAGATAGGGACCGACCTGGCTCACGCCGGTCTGAACCCAGCTCGCGTACCACTTTAATGGGCGAACAGCCCAACCCTTGGGACCGCCTTCAGCCCCAGGATGTGATGAGCCGACATCGAGGTGCCAAACCGCTCCGCCGCTATGGACGCTCGGGAGCGATCAGCCTGTTATCCCCGGGGTACCTTTTATCCGTTGAGCGACGACCCTTCCACACGGGATCGCCGGATCACTAGAGCCCTCTTTCGAGAGTGCTTGCCCTGTCTGGCTCGCACTAAAGCTGGCTTATGCTCTTGCACTCTTAGCGCGGTTTCCAACCGCGCTGAGCCAACCTTTGCACTCCTCCGTTACATTTTGGGAGGAGACCGCCCCAGTCAAACTGCCCGGCATGCAGTGTCCCCCGCCCAGTTTCATGGGAATCGGGGTTAGACCACGAATTCGCTCAGGGTGGTATTTCACCTTAGCCTCCATCCGGCCCGAAAGCCGAACTTCGCAGGCTCCCACCTATGCTACGCAGAACAAATCCATGATCACTGCAAGCGTACAGTAAAGGTCCACGGGGTCTTTCCGTCTTGCTGCGGGTAGGCGGCATCTTCACCGCCACTACTATTTCACCGAGTCGGTCCTGGAGACAGTGCTCCAGTGATTACGCTATTCATGCGCGTCGGAACTTACCCGACAAGGAATTTCGCTACCTTAGGACCGTCAGAGTTACGGCCGCCGTTTACCGGCGCTTCGGTCGCTAGCTTCGCTTGCGCTGACCAGCTCCCTTGACGTTCCGGCACCGGGCAAGCGTCACACTGTATACATCCTCTTGCGAGTTAGCACAGTGCTGTGTTTTTGATAAACAGTTCCCAGAGCCTTTTCTCTGCGCCCTCTCTTGCGAGTAGGGCCCCCTTATCGCGAACTTACGGGGTCAAATTGCCTAGTTCCTTCAGGACCGTTTTCTCGAGCCCCTGAGGCTATTCGCCACGCCCACCTGTGTCAGTTTTGGTACGGACCTCGTAAACGTCCGGCAGGGCTTTTCTTGAGACCTCCTTGCCCAACATCGGCCATACGGCCTGGACGCTTCACTGTCCCGTTGAGCTGCAGAAATCCGTCACCTGCCATCAACCTACACGAGGGTGCTGGAATATTAACCAGCTGTCCATCGACTACGCCTTTCGGCCTCGCCTTAGGCTCCGACTAACCCTGGGCGGAATTACCTTCCCCAGGAAACCTTGGGCATACGGGGATGCAGATTCTCACTGCATTAATCGTTACTCAATCTGGCATATTCACTTGCTGCCGCTCCATCAACCCTTACGGGAAAACTTCGACGCTGACAGCAACGCTCTCCTACCGACTCATACGAGTCCCACGGCTTCGGTGTCATGCTTATCCCCGATAATTATCGGCGCCAGAATCCTCGACCAGTAAGCTGTTACGCACTTTTTAAATGGTGGCTGCTTCTAAGCCAACATCCTGGCTGTCACTGCATTCTGACTACCTTTTCAACTGAGCATGACTTAGGGACCTTAGCCGATGGTCCGGGTTGTTTCCCTTTTGACCACGAAGATTATCCCTCGTAGTCTTACTCCCAGCGCTACGCGCACGGTATTCGGAGTTTGATTGAGGCGGGTAGCCGGGTAGGCCCCCAAACCCCATTCAGTAGCTCTACCCCCGTGCACTGAGTTAGCTGAGGCTAGTCCAAAAACTATTTCGGAGAGAACGAGATATCTCCGGTTATGATTGCACTGTAAGCCCTCCCCACAGGTCATGCCAGAACTTTTCAACGTTCACGGCTTCGGTCCTCCAGGAGGTTTTACCCTCCCTTCAACCTGCCCATGGGTAGATCAACCGGTTTCGCGCCTACCGCCTGCAACTTGACGCCCTTTTAAGACTCGCTTTCGCTTCGGGTGCGCCGCGTAACGGCTTACCCTTGCCGCAGACAGTAACTCGCCAGATCATTATGCAAAAGGCACGCCACAACCCTTGCGGGCCGTGACCGCTGTGTAAGCACGTGATTTCAGGTTCTTTTTACTCCCCTGATCGGGGTTCTTTTCACCGTTCAGTCGCCTTACTGGTTCACTATCGGTCATTGAGTAGTACTCAGGCTTGGAGGGTGGTCCCCCCATGTTCAAGCCAGGTTTCTCGAGCCTGACTCTACTTGAAGCCATTCACGGTTCCCGTCGTACAGGGCTGTCACCTTCTTTGGCCGACCTTTCCAGGTCGTTCGTACGTTTCCCGCTTAAGTCCGCGTTCGCTCGGCGCTACTTGCGGAGTCGCTGTTGCTTTCCTTTCCTGCAGCTACTTAGATGTTTCAGTTCGCTGCGTTCGCTCTACTGGCCCTATGCATTCAGGCCAGAGTCACCTATCGGTGGGGTTGCCCCATTCGGAGATCCGAGGATCACAGCCTAGTTACCGGCTTCTCTCGGCTTATCGCAGGTTCTCGCGTCCTTCATCGCCTCTCAATGCCAAGGCATCCATCACGTGCCCTTTCAGTCTTGGCCATGCCTACCTGACCCCCTGCGGGGTGAGGCATGCCACTGCTGGACTTTGCGGATCCAACATCCGCGCGCGCATCACACTGCTCATGCGCCGCGACGACTCATTACTCGAGATCGTTCTCGGTGTTCAAATCAATCTTGCGCACCCGGTCATGGCTCAGCTTCGGAAACCGAAGCCGGCTCACGCGTCCAGGTCGCAACGACCAACACTTCACTTGTCAAAGATCCCGCCCGCATGCGCGGTTGGGGGATCGCGAATGATAGTGAGTTCCCAATCGCCGTCAAGGGGGTGCAGCGCCCGAACTCCAGATTTACGCTGGAGATGTTCTTATTGGCCGATTTGTCCGCGGCGATGTGGATATCCCGTTGACAAACGGGCCGCCCCGGGCAGGGCGGCCCGTTGGGGGCGCAGACCTGAATGCTGTCCCAGCGCAGCGACTCAGTCGCCGCCGGAGGCCGCGGTCGACGTGGCGGCCTGCGAACGCAGCTTCGGGCGCTCCGGATCGGCGGAGTCCTTCTGCGGATCGCGCACCTCGGCACCCATCTCGGGACGATCGACGGACGCGATGACCACCAAGCCCGGGCGACGATCGCGGGCCGCTGGCGTTGCCTCACCGCGGCCGAGCGGAATCGCCTCCACGATGTCCACCACGTAGTACTCGGTGCTGAAGTCCACGCCATCGCCGCCGCGTTGGTCCACTCGGCCGATTCGCTCGCCGGGTTGAACGCTGACCTCCGAGCGTCGCCACTTGCCGTCGACCAATCGGTAGATCTCGAACTTCGCGCTCCCCAGTCCCATCGATCCGTCGCCGATGCTCGCTTGGGTCAGGAAGAACCGCACGCTGGTGGACACGCGGACCGGCGCCGACCACTCGCTTGGCGCCGACTCCAACACGCAGCGGTCGCCGATGCCGGTCCCGCGCTGCTCATCCACGAGCAGGTTCCCGCGGGCAAAGAAGGGGTTGTAGACCCGAACGCGGCAGCGATACTGATAGGTGCGGCCCGGCTCGACCTCGAGGTCATGGGCCCACACCACCAACTCGTCCTTGGCGGAGAGCGCTGCCGATGCCGCGGGCGTTGCGTCGTCACCTGCGGGTGCCGCCGCGTCGTTGGTGCCGAGCTCGGCCTGGATCCGCGCAATGTCCGCTTCGAGTCGCTGCAGCTGACGGGTCTTGTTCTGGCGGTCGACCGCCTTGCGGCGCTCGTCCTTGGCCGCGGAGTCGCCCGCGGCGTTGGCCTTGCCGCTCATGCTGCCGCCGCCGCCCGGGCCGCCACCGGGGCCGCGACCGCCACCGCCCGCACCTCCGCCGGCGCGCTCGTCGCGCTTGCGGTCACGCTCTTCCTTCTTGCGCTCTTCTTCCTTGCGGCGCTCGGTCTCGAAATCCCACGGGCCGCCGAGCTTGGTGAGCTCGGCGCGCAGCTGCTCGGCTCGGCGCGTCTTCTCGGCGAGCTGGGCTTGGATCTGGGCCTTCCGGCGCGCGTCCGCCGTCTGCCCGGGCGCATCCTCGGGCGCGGCAGGTTCATCCAGGGCAAGCTCCGGCGAGATGAACGCGTTGTTCACCGTGTCATAGAACGTGGGTTGGACGATCTCACGCTGGTTGTCCTCGACCCCCAGGAGCTGGAACACGTCGTCGCGGAACTCCGCGGCGGGGGCCGTGAGCCGCGGCCGGAACATGAGCTCCTCGCTTCGCGCAGCGAACACCGGAACCTCCGCGACCGGCCCGAAGGACCCGTCGGCCAACTGCTCCCGGCGTTCGAACACCAGGTCGACCACGTAGGCCGTGTCCTGGTACCAGACTCCGGGCACCTGCACGCGCGGCGGCGTGGCGCCGGGGTTGGAGCCGGCCAACTCGGCGCGGATCGCCTTCAGGTCAATCCGCGCGTAGGGCGTCGTCCAGACGACGTCCTGGGGCGACGTGATCTCCTGGCCGAAGCGCGACGCCAACACCGGCGACGCCGCGGCCGCGTCCTTCGCGCCGTCGACGGTGAGCGCGTCGGCGGTGACTTCCGTGCCGAGCATCTGCACCGTGGGCACCGTCGGGACGTAATAGACGGCGTCGGCACGCACCAGACCGCTCTTGACGAGCGAACCGTTGAAGTTGGGGGCGGTACGGGCCAATGACTGCACCGGCGAAACACCGGCCTTCATCCGCTCGGCGAGGCGCTGGTCGGCCAGGCTGAGGGCGTCGGGCGACGCCACCTGCACCCCGCCCTGCCCATCGAGCTTGGACTCGACCTCACGCGCCTTTGTTTCGAGCCGGCGGTCAACTTCGCCGAACGGCAGGTCCTGCGACCCCACCTTGGCCGTGGGCACGGACAGCACGTGCCAGGCCACGAGCGAGAGCGCGCCGAGCGCCGCCACGCCCACCACGACCTTCTCGAGGTGCTGTTCGAAGACGTTGATTCCCTTGACTTTCATTCGCAAAGCTCCTCATCGCAGCCAACCATCGATCGATCCGTGCCGTTCCGCAGCGCGCGGCCGGCGTGCTCACGCGCTGGGCGCGTCCTCGTTCGCTTCCGGCGCGTCGTCGCCCGTCGGCTCGGCGGCCGGGTCGGCGTCGTCCGACGTGCGGCCATCGGTGCCCTTGACCTTCTGCATCGCGGGCGGCATCAGGCGGGCGAGCCACGAGCGCAGCCAGACCGTCTCGACCTGCAGCTCGACCTCGGACACCGGTTCCGCGCCGTAGATGAAGCCGGCGTCGGCGGCCTCGAAGGCATCGGCCGGCCGCACGCGCACGTTCGTGACGGTCATGAAGCCGCGCCGGGCGATGGCATCCATCACCTCAGGCAGCCGCGTGGTGGCCACGACGAGCCGGATGGTCACGGGCCGAACGTCGTACAGCGAGTTCGAGACGCGCCCCGTCAGCGTCCGGTTGAAGTCGTACGGCACCGGCGCCTTCAGGTCGATGGGTGGGAATGCCGGAGCCGGCACGCCCTCTACCGGCATCCCATCGGCCGGGGGGGCGCCCTCCTCGGGCGGGGGCAGTTCCTCGCCGGTGGGGGCCACGGGCTTCGGGGCCGCCTCCTCGGGGACGATGATCGCCAGCACCCGCTTCACGGGCGCACCCAAGACATCGCGATCACGCGAGTTGGCGTCGGCCAACGCCCGGAGCACGTCCTCGATGATCCACCAGCGCCACTGCCAACCGAACATCCGCGCCTCGGACGGGCGCTGTCCTTCCTTCGTGGTCTCCATCGCCTCGGACGCCGAGGCGGGGAGCGACCAATCCTCCGGCGAACCGTAGAACGACAGCGACTGCGCCCGGTCCGCGTACATCTGCAGGCGCGTGTCGGCCAGCGCGCGCTTCAGCCGCTCGGCCTGGTCGGCATCGAGCGACTTGCGGTCCAGCTTGCGCTCGAGGGCGATGAACGAGTCCTGCTTGCGCTGGAGTTCATCGATCAGCCGTTCATCGGCGGGCGGCATGCCGATGCGCATCTCGCGCGCCCCCTCGTTGGCCTTCGCCCATACGGCGTCGAACACGTCCTCGGCGATCAGGTTCACGTTCTGCGCCGTCACGGTGACGGGATGGAAGAGCGCGGTCCGGCCCGCCTGGTTCGACTCGTGGGCACGGCGGTACGCGCGGCGCGCGTCGTCGCGCAGCGCCTTCGAGAGCGACTCGTACGCCGTGATCGTGGCCGTGGAGACCACGCCGGTCTCTTGCCGGGGCGCCTCACCCGGGAGCGTGTACTCCACGGAGACGCGCTCGATGGCCTCCAGCGCACCCCACTCCTTCGCACGAGCCTCCGCCGCGGCCGCCCGCTGGGCGCGCAGGTCGCTCGCAAACCACCACGCGGTCGGCGGCACGACCAGGATGACCGCCACGCACGCCACGGTCACCGGGTTGGCCTTGGCCCATGCCAAGGCGACCTTGGCATCGAACTTGCCACCGGCGGTCGGCGCGCCATCGTCACCTCCCGAGGACCCGCGCTTGCCCAGGCCCTGCAGCTTCTCGCGGAAGTTGGCGATCGATTCGGCGAGGGAACTCACTGCGCGGCTCCTTCCTCGCCGGCCGGGCCGGCGGGGGCGATCTCGCGACCCACGGGGTCGCGGAGTTGGACGGTGAAGGTGATGGTGACGGCCGTGGCGGCGCGCCCGCCGTACAGGTTCGGGGCCGCAGGTACGGCGGCGTCGGCATCGATGTCCACGGGCTCGGCCGCGGACGACTTGATGGACGCGCGGGCGGCCTTGCGGTCCTTGGCCCGTTCGGCGGCGCTCTTGCCGCCGCTTCCGGCGCCCGAGCCACCGCCGTCACCCGCCACCGGCTCCTCCATGCCTGCGCCGCCGAGCATGCCACCGCGCCCGCCATCGAACAGCGGAGCGTCGCTGCGGTTACGGCCGCTCATGGCCTGCGAGCCACCGCTGGCCTCCTCGGCCACCGGCTCCTCGGCATTCACGATGCCCGCGCCCGAGGGCGCGCCGCCCGTCGATTCCGAAGCGGGCGCATTGAGCTGCTGGAACTTCGGCACCAGGCCCGTCGCCGGGATCTGGATCACGTAGGGCACCTTGTCGCCGCGGTCGGCGTTCTTGGTGAGCCACTCCAGCACCGATCGCTGCACGAACTCCTTGGCGCCGCGCTCGTCGCGGGGCACCAGCAGGCGCATGGTGACCTCGATGGTCCGCTTGGCGGCCGGCGTTCCGGGCACCAACTTGTACTTGCCGGAAAGCTCCGCGAGCTCCACGGTGTTCCACTGCTCGTACGGCACCGGGGGATTGGCGTGGTCGAACACCGACAGCAGCTCTTCCTGGACCCCCGCCGAGGCGGTGGCGGCGTTGGCGTCGGCGACGAGCCACGGCCAGACGTCGCGGTCCTCAAGGAGGAACAGCACGTTGTTGGCCTGCGCCCCGGAGTCGGCCGCGGTCTTCAGCTCCTCGAACTTGCTCTTGCGCTCGCGGCCGGCCGCCTGCACCCGCGTCACCGAGGACGGCACATCGCCCGCCACGCTGCCCTCGAGCGGCACGAAGAGGAACGCCGAGGCCGCGCACACGACGGCCGCCGCGGCGACGAACCACTTGCCCTTCTTCAGCCAGACCTGCTCACGCAGGTTGCCGACCGGCGACAGGTTGATGTTGACCACGCCGAGGCCCACGCCCTGGAGTGCGAGGCCGATCGCGGTGGCGAGGTTCATGGAGTTGGCCGCGAAGTCGCTCGCCGCCGTTCCCTCGACCTTGACCTTCTGGTACTCCTCCATGCGCCGGATCTCGACGCCGAGCTGGTCGCTCAGGAACTTGCGCAAGCCGGGGATGCGGAACGTGTTTCCCAGGCCCAGGACGTGCTTGACCGGGTGGTCCGGGTTCAGCGAGTCGTAGTGGCTCATGGAACGCTGCAGTTCCCGGAGCAAATCGTCGAAGACGGGCCGCATCACGTGCATCAGCTTCTTGGCGTGCTGGTGCGTGGCGGTCTCGGCCTTCAGGCGGTCGGCCTTGCCGTAGGGCATGCCGTCGATGGCGGCGCTGATCGCCTCGGTGAAGTGGTGCCCGCCGATCGGGAAGGTCCGGATCCAGCAGCGTCCGTCGCGGACCACGATCAGGTCGGTGGAGCGGGTGCCGATGTCCAGGAACGCCATCGGGGACTGCCCGGGGCGATCAAGGTCTCGGTCGTAGACCATCGCGTTGTAGACCGCCACCGGCCCGAGCGTCAGCCCCGCGGGACGCAGGCGAAGTTCCTTGTAGAGGGAGAGCCGCTGCGCGACCTTCTCCTTCAGGATGGCGAAGATCCCCACCTCGATGTCCGGACTGTCCGGGCTGCGGAACAAGTGGCGGTCCCACTCGACCTCCTCGAGTTCGAAGGGAATCTGCTGCTTGGCCTCGAACATCACCGTCTGCTCGATGGCCTTCTCGGGCAGCGGCGGCAGCTGCACGAACCGCGCCAGACCCTCGCTCCCGGGCATGCTGACCAGCACCGGCACGTTCTCGATCGACTTCTGGGACAGGAGCGCGCCCAACGTGGCGCGGATCATTTCCTCGGCGTTCAGATCGGGCGTGGTGAGCACGCGAGCATGCGGGATGACGGCGAAATCGACGACGCGGACGTCGGTACCGTCACGTTCGAGGCACACGGCCTTGACGGCGGCGTTGCCGATCTCGATGCCCCATGCGGCCTTTGCCTTTGCCATGTGGACTGCTGGCTCCTGATTTCGGGTGACCGTGTTCGCGGGCGTGCGGACCCCGACCGGGGCACGGACGCAAGCCCATCGATAATACAGGTTCGGACCGACGGGGCCCGACCGGGAGGATTCGCGCCGCCGGGATCCGCGGTTCCCCCCGCCGCTGCGGTAGCCTCGCCGCTTGCGCCCGGGGCCGGGCGCACAGAACCTTCCGCGTTCCACGCAGGCACCCCATGGACCAGACCAACGATCCCGCGCCCAGCACGCCCCCCGCGCCCGCCAGGGAACCCGCCGCGCTCGACGCCGCGCTCCTTCAGGAGATCGAGGACGCGCTCGGCGACATGAGCATCGACGACATGGTGCCGCAACGCGGGGCGACCCGCGGCCCGGCACCGACGGGCGACCGTCGCCCGCGCATGGGCACGGTGGTGCAGGTCCGCGACGGCGAGGTCGAGGTGGAGTTCGATCCCAAGCGCCATGGCGTGTGCCCGCTGGCTCAGTTCGAGGCTCCGCCCGCGATCGGCGAGCGGTTCGAGTTCATCGAGGAGCGTTTCGACCCGTTCGAGCAGCTCTGGGTGGTGAGTCGCCCGGGCGCCACGCACAAGGGCGACCTCGACAGCCTTTCGGCCGGGATGATCGTGGAAGCGCGCTGCGTGGGCATGAACAAGGGCGGCCTCGACATGGAGGTGGCGCACCACAAGGCGTTCATGCCTGCGGGACAGGTGGACCTGCGCCACATCGAGGACATCTCGGTGTTCCTGGGCGAGAAGTTCCCGTGCAAGATCATCGAATTGCGGCGAGAAAAGGGCCGGATGGTGCTGAGCCGCAAGGCGGTCCAGCTGGAAGAGCGCGCGCGCATGCGCGACAAGGTGCTGGCCGAACTCGAGGTCGGGCAGGTCCGCACCGCCACCATCACGAGCCTGCAGCCCTACGGCGCCTTCGCCGACATCGGCGGTGTCGATGGCCTGATCCACATCGGCGATCTCTCGCACGACCGCATCAAGGACCCCAGCGAGGTGGTCAAGGTCGGCGACACGGTGCAGGTGCGCGTGCTGCGGATCGACCGCGAGGCCAAGCCGGTCAAGATCGCGCTCGGGCGTAAGCAGACCGTGGCCGACCCGGCCCTCACCGCGATGGGCGAGATCGAGGCGGGAGCCACGGTCACCGGGCGGGTCACCAAGATCATGGACTTCGGCGCGTTCGTCGAGCTCGCACCGGGCGTCGAGGGCCTGATCCACGTCAGCGAGTGCGCCCACGAGCGGATCCCCACGCCCGCCAAGGTGCTGACCGTGGGGGAAGTGCTTCCGGTCAAGATCCTTGCGGTCGACACCGACCGCAAGCGCATCTCGCTGAGCCGGAAGGCACTCCTGGACCGCCCTGCCGCCCCGGCCGGCCGGGGCGATCGCCGCGACGACCGTCAGGCCGTCATGCCTGCTCGCGCGGACGACCCGGCGATGCGAAAGCTGCGCGCCAAGTTCGGCGGCGGCAACCGCGAGCTCAAGGGCGGCTTGGGCTGACGTCCGCCGACGCCGCGGCGTCGTCGGTCACGTCGGACGGCACCTCGAAGGGCCAGATGGCGTCCGCCGGCTGGCCGTCGCAGGCTTCCCGCATGACCAGGAACGCACGCGCCGAGAGTCCCGCCACCAGCGACATGGAGGCGCCCGCGGTCGCCACGCCGACCAGCGCGACCCACCACCACACCAGCGCGACCTTCGGGTCGGCGGGCCACTGCCAGCGACCGGGGACGATGGGCACCGCCACGTCCGGGGCGGCTCCGCCGGATCCGATCGACACCATCGCCGACGGGAACGCCGTCAACGCCCACGACACGGAGCGCAGCACGGTCACGCCCAGGCAGGCCAGCGCCGCGGACGTCGCCAGCACCGCGATCCAGAGGAGCGGCCGCGACAGGAAGTAGATCGCGCCGCGCTGCGAAGCCTCCAGCCCGCCGAGGCCGTCGCATGCCACCGCGGCCGGCCCCGTGGGCGCACCGAGCACGCCGAGCACCAGCGCGATCCCGCCGATGGCACCGAGCGCAAGCGGCACCACGTAGAGCGCGGCGCCGAGCCATCCGCCGACGTCGAACCGAAACAGCGCGCCGAACGCGATGCAGGGCGCACCGAGGGCCGCGGCCACCGCAACCGGCCCCAGCCACGACCCCGCGAGCGCCGTCCAGTGCCGTGCCGCGAACTCGAGCCCCGCACGCGCCGGGAGCATGCCGCGCCCGCTCGCATGGACCGCCTCCATGCGTGCCATGGCGCCAAGGCCCACGGCGATGGCGAGGACCGCCCACGCTCCGAACGCTGCCGCGAACACCGGCGTTCGCTCGACGCATGCCAGCGGCACGTCGAGGAGCGCGGCGCGGATGCCCACGGCGACCGCCCGCGGATCGACGCTGCGCACCCCATCGATCGCCACGCCCCATGCTTCGCCTTCGGCGGCGCACAGCGCCTCGAAGGCTCCCATGGGCACCAGGCGCTCCACGCGCCGCGCGGCGATGCGGTAACGCTCCGCTTGGTCGGGATCGTCCGTCGATGCCGCGCCGGCCGCCAACAGGGATGCCAATTGCGCGGCGGGCATCCGCGCTCCCTCGAAGTTGACCTCCGGCACCAACTGCGCGGCGAGCCGACGCATCGTGCGCTCCGCCTCGGCTTGCTCGATGTCGCCCCAGGGTTCCGCGAGGATGCCAGGCGGGTCAACCGCGGGACCGGTGCCCACGTCCCACGCCATCCCTCCGCACCACAGCACCAGCGCCACCACGAAGCCCACGGCCAATCGTGCGGGCTGCGCGGCGGTGGTCAGTGCCCCGGCGATCCAGGCGAGGCGGGCGGGCGGGACGATCTCGGTGATGGCCAGGCGGTCGGGGCGATGCACGGGTCGGATGCTACGGCGCGGCAAGGCGGAGTTCCGCCAGCGTGTCGCGGAGGATCCACCGCGACAACCCCTCGCCGCGGGCATCCGAGGCGTGCACGTTGTGCAGCAAGGTCTCGGCGTAGAGCCACGATTCCGGCTCTGCCGAACGCAGGAACACGTGGAGGGCCCACGGTCGGTTGGTGGCGTTGTCCGGCTGCGTGTGCTCAAGGTGCCAGCGGCGCAGTTCCTCGAGCCGCCTGACCCGCTCCGGCGTCGGCGCCAGGCGCACCACGCGGGCCAACGCGTGCAACGCGCCGAGCTCGCTCTCGGTCCAGACCTCGAGCGCAAGGAACGTACCCGCGTCGACCAGGGATTGCCCGGGGCGCGCCGCCAGCAGCCGATCGGCCCGCTCCAAGGCCGATCGGTCGGTGGGGACCGTCGCCGCGTGCCACAGCACCGTGTCGGGAGACCCCTCGGGAAGCGTGGTCGGCGGGAGCTCGGCGGGATCGGGAGAGGTTCCCGGCCCCGCAAGGCCCGTCAGGTGGGTGATCCACTGGTCGATCGATTCAAGCATGGGCTGTTTCGCGGATCCGGATTGGGCGCACCGGCAAAGTCGGGCTACTGTAGGGTCGATGGCCGCGCCACGGACCGCCCCAGACCTCAGCCGACGGCACACGAGGACGCGATGCGTCCAGTGCGGACTGTCCGCCGAGGCGATCCCGGCCTCCTGCCTGGCCGAGTGCCCGCGCTGCGGCTGCGACCTGGCGGCCCGGCCGCCACGCAGTTACGCCCAGATGGAGGGGCTGTACGAGCTTCCCGAGGACCCCCGACGCATCGACGCGCGCCGGATCGCCGCGGCCGATGCCGCCGCGGCGCGGTGGTTGGTGGTGCTCGGCTGCGTCGCGCTTGCCGCGGCCGGGACGCTGCTGGGCGCGGTGCTCACTGCCGGGCGCTGAGGGGTCCGGGGCCGCGCCCCGGCTAACCTCTGCCGCCATGGACCGATCGCTCGACGCCGTCCTCGCACGCGTCAACCGCAACGAACCGGAGGCGCTGCGGCGCCTCTGCGACTTCCTTCGCATCCCGAGCGTCTCCACCGACCCCGCGCACGCCGGCGACGTGGTCCGTGCCGCGGACTGGATGGTGCACGACCTGCGCACCATGGGGTTCAACGCGGAACGGGTGGACACCGCGGGCCATCCGATGGTGCTGGCGACGCATCCGGGCACCGGCGCGGCGACCGCGCCGCGCGTCCTCTACTACGGGCACTACGACGTCCAGCCCGCCGACCCGCTCGAACTGTGGGACAGCCCGCCCTTCGAGCCGCAGGTGGTGCAGGGACCGCACGGGGCGCGGGTCGTGGCCCGCGGCGCGGTGGACGACAAGGGCCAGGTGATGACGTTCGTGGAGGCGTTGCGCGCGTGGCACGAGGTTGCGGGCGGGCCGCCCTGCCCCGTGACGCTCATGATCGAGGGCGAGGAGGAGTCCGGCAGCGCGAGCCTCGAGCCCTTCATGAACTCGCACCGCGCGCGACTGGCGTGCGACGTGGCCGTGGTCAGCGACACCGGCATGTGGGACATCGAGACTCCCGCCATCACCACCAGCCTCCGCGGGCTCTGCTACCTGGAGGCCACGTTGACGGGTCCGTCGCATGACCTGCACAGCGGGATGTACGGCGGCAGCCTCCGCAACCCGATCAACGCGCTGGCGTCGATGGTGGCCTCGCTCCACGACCCGAGCGGGCGCGTCGCGGTGGCGGGCTTCTACGACGGCATCCCGGAACCCTCGCCCGAGGTGCTCGACATGTGGTCGCGGCTCGGCTTCAGCGAGCAGGAGTTCCTATCCGAGGCGGGCGTCCGGCACGGCTGGGGCGAGATGGGCCGCAGCTGCCTCGAGCGCATCTGGAGCCGCCCCACCTGCGACTGCAACGGCATCTTCGGCGGCTACACGGGCGTGGGTGCCAAGACCGTGATCCCGTCGAAGGCCACGGTGAAGTTCAGCTGCCGCCTGGTGGCGGGCCAGGATCCCGAGCGGATCCGCGCCGCCGTCGAGGCGCACCTGCGCGCGCATGTCCCGCCCGGGTATTCGCTTGAGGTGCACTCGCACGGCGTGAACCCGGCGATCCACGTGAGCACCGACTCCCCGTACCTGCGCGCCGCCGCGCGCGCCCTGCGCACGACCTTCGGGCGCGATGCGGCGCTGATCGGAACGGGTGGATCGATCCCCGCGGTGGGGAGCATCCAACGGATCCTGGGCGTGGACAGCCTGCTGGTCGGGTTCGGGCTCGACGACGACCGTGTGCACAGCCCCAACGAGAAGTTCGAGGTTCGCTGCTTCATGAACGGCACCCGCAGCCATGCGGCGATGCTTGCGGCGTTCGGGGCGCTGGCCACGTGACGCGCGCGGCGGCCCTGCTGCGCCGGATCGCCGTGGCGACGACGCTGCTTGCGCAGGCCGTCGCGGCGGCCGACGTGGACGTGCAGGTGGTGTCGATGGGCGTCGGCGCCCACGTGCGTCCGGGCGACCCGACGGGCATGCTGGTGCGCCTGACCAGCGGGCTCACCGCGCCCGTGCAGGCCCGCGTCGAGTGGGTCCTGCGCAACGCCGACGGCGACCTGGTTCGGAACTGGACCGACGTCGCGCTCGCGCCCGGCGCGCCGGCGGACCGTTGGGTGTACGGCGTCCCGCCGATCGTCTCGTCGAGCGCGGCCGGATGCCTCGAGGCGATCAGCGCCTTGCGCGTGGTGGAGATCGAGGACGGAGCGGTGGTCCGCGTGCTCGCGGAACGGCGGATCGACGGCCGCAGCGGCGAGGATCCCGCGGTGCCCGTGGAGACGAACCAGGCGCTCGTGGGCGTGGTGGGCGACGGCCGCGCCGGCCTGTCGGCGCTCTCGATCCCGACGCCGAACATGGGCGCCAACGCGGCGATGAACGAGATGACGATGGTCGCGCGCGGCATCCAGGCGTCGCGGCTTCCCGACCGGTGGGAGGGGCTCTCCAGCTTCGAGACCATCATCTGGACCAATGCGCCGGTGCAGAACCTGGGCGTCGAGCAGGGGCGCGCGCTGCTCGATTGGGTGCGGCGCGGGGGCAACCTGGTGATCGTGCTTCCGGAGTCGGGTGACCCATGGGGCCTCTCGGCCGGCCGCGGCCGCACGCCGCTCGCCGACGCATTGCCGCAACGCGCCACCCGCCACGATGGAGTGCCCGTGGCCGACCTCTTGCCGGTGCTCGCCCGCACCGGGACGCTGCGCAATGCCTCCGCGCGAACCGGCGCGTGGACCTTTCCGGCCGACCCGGGCAACGGCTTCGCGCCGATCCTTCTCCTGCCGGCACAGGTCGATCCGCGCACCGGCAACGTGGTCACCGCGGAGGGTTCGCTCGCGGGGGAGGCCGTGGCGGTGCGTCGGCCGATGGGCTTCGGGTTCGTGACGGTGGTCGGAATCGACGTCGACGGACTCGATCGCCGGGCGCTGGTGGCCGAGGGCCTGCCGCAGGCGGACATCTTCTGGAACCGACTGCTGGGGCGTCGGGCGGACGCCCCCACCTCGAACGAGTGGAACGCGCTGGCGGAGGCCAAGCGGCTGGAGTCCCGCGCCCCGCTGACGGTGGGCGGGAATGGGGGCGATCTGGTGAACCACTTCGTGGGCATGCAGAGCCGAGCGGCGATCGGCGTGCTCGGGCTCCTGGGGGCCTTTGCCGCCTACTGGCTGCTGGCGGGGCCCGGGTCGTTCATGGCGCTGCGACGCATGGGCCGGGTGCAACTGGCGTGGCTCGCCTACGTGGCCGTGGCGGCCGTGGCGGCGACGATGGCGTGGCTCGTGACGGGCGCGATGGAGCTCACCTCGGGCCGGGTGCAGCACCTGACGTTCCTCGACCGCGTGGAGGATCCGGCGGCCACCGCCGACGACCGCGCGGCGATGCGCGCGACCGGCTGGATCAGCGCGGCCCTTCCGGGCTACGGCATCACGCCGGTGGCGCTCGAGCGCAGCGACCTGGCGGCGGGCAGCGACCTCCTGTGGTCGTGGTTCGCCCCGCCGCTGGGGTCGCAGGGCGGATTCCCGGACACCGAGTCGTACGAGGTGCCCGCGCGGTCGCCGGCGAGCTACGGGCTCCCGTCGCGCGCCACGAGCACCGTGCTCGCGGCGCACTGGATGGGGCGCCCGAACCCGGCATGGGACGGCACGCCGCGCCCGCTCGCGGGGAGGCCGCTTCGCCAGGACATCACGTGGGGCGCCTCTCCGCGGATCATCCTGCACGGCACGCTCGCGCACGCGCTGCCCGCCGCGCTCACCGAAGTGATGATCGTCCACGTCTCGCCGTTCCGGCCCCCGGACCGAACCACGGGCGCCGCCGTCCCGGAGATCAAGCCGAGCGACCAGCTTCCCTCGATCGCCCGCATGGCGCGGCTTGCCCGTTGGGAGCCGAACGCGCCCCTCGACGTCGCGGCCGCGCTCTACGGCAACGAGTCCGGCACCGCCGAGCCCTCGCCGGCGCGCGCTCCGGGCCAGGCGGGAGCCGAGCGCGCGCTCTACGCGCGCTACTACCAGCCGGTGCTCGAGAGCAGCGTGGCGAGCTTCGACCCGAACGCCGCGCTCACCAAGGACCAGGTGATCGAAATGCTCCAGCTGTACGGCATGCTCCAGCCTCCGGCGTACCTCCTGGACGCCCCCGACGGGCAGCGCGGCTGGCGCAGCTCCGCGGTCCGGGTGGACCGGGACCTCGGGCGGGGCGCGGACCTGTCGCGATGGTGGTCGCAGCCCTGCCTCCTGGTGATCGGCCGGATCGACGACGCTGGCAACGCCGGCATCGGCATGCCCTTCCCCTTTCGCATCGACGGCAAGGAGCCGCGCGCCGACGGCACCACCTGGGTGCGCGTGGCGTTCCCGCTTCCCGCCGTGCGCGGGGCCATGATTCCCCCCAAGTAGGATTCCGACCGCGATGCCGATGATCGAGACCATCAACCTCACCAAGAAGTACGGTGAGCTGACGGCACTCAACAACCTCAACCTCCAGATCGAGGAGGGGGCCTGCTGCGGCTTCATCGGCCCCAACGGCGCCGGCAAGACCACCACCATCAAGATCCTGGCCACGCTCCTCAAGCCCACGTGGGGCGAGGCGCGCATCGACGGCAAGACGGTCGGCTACCAGAACCCGCTCATCCGCCCGGTGATCGGCTACGTGCCCGACTTCATGGGCGCGTACGACGACATGCTGGTCACGGAGTACCTGCAGTTCTTCGCCGCCTGCTACGGGATCCACGGCGAGAAGCGCGAGAGCGCCATCCGCGACGTGCTGGCGCTCACCGACCTCAACTACAAGGCCGACGCCGAGGTGAACGGGCTGAGCCGCGGCATGCAGCAGCGCCTGAGCGTGGCGCGGGTCCTGCTGCACGACCCGAAGGTGCTGCTGATGGACGAGCCAGCCTCGGGCCTCGACCCACGTGCGCGCATCGAGATGCGCGAGCTCCTGAAGGAGCTGCGCCGCATGGGCAAGACCATCATCATCTCCAGCCACATCCTGCATGAGCTGGCGGACATCTGCAACATGGTGGCCATCATCGAGCGCGGCGAGCTGATCTACGCCGGCAGCGTCCGCGACATCATGCAGAGGGTGGGAAGCGGCACGGTGGTGCAGATCGTGGTCGAGGACCGCCACGCCGAGGCCGCGCAGCTGCTGGGCGCGGTCAAGGGCGTCGCGAAGGCCGCGGTGGTGGAGCGCGAGGGCCAGCCTCCGCGAATCGACGTGGTGCTGGACGCGCAGTCGCCGGTCGCGGTGAGCGAGCTGCCGGCGCGCCTGGTGACGGCCGGGTTCCGGCTCGCCGCCATGCACGAGGAACCGATCAACCTGGAGACCGCCTTCATGCGCCTGACGAAGGGGATGGTGGCCTGATGCGCGCGGTGCTGCTGTCGGCCCGCGCGCGCCGGGGCACCGGCGAGGTGCTCGACCGCGTCCGCGCGACGGTGGCCCGGCACGCGACCATCGCCGGCGAGTTCGACGTGAACGACGAGCTCCCCGCCACGCTCGACGCCGACCGCGCCGTGGTGGTGGGGGGCGACGGCGCGATCATGGCCGCGCTGCGGCAGTGCGTCGGCCGCACCCTTCCGGTGGTGGGGGTGAACATCGGACGGCTCGGGTTCCTGGCGGAGTTCGACGCCGACGAGTTCGACCGCCACGCCGCCGAGGTCCTGGGCGGGGACCCGGTGGTCCGGCAGCGGATGGTGCTGTCGGTGCTCGTGCGCGACGGCGCCGGCCGGGTGCGCTACGAGGGCATCGCGGTGAACGACGCGGTGGTGACCGCGGGCCCGCCGTTCCGGATGATCGAGCTCGCGCTCATGCTCGACGGCGAGCACGGCCCCGAGTTCCAGGGAGACGGCATCATCGTGGCGACGCCGGTCGGCAGCACCGCCTACAACGCGAGCGCCGGCGGCCCGATCGTGCATCCGGACGTGGAGGCGATCGTGGTGACCCCGAGCGCCGCGCACTCGCTGGCGTTCCGGCCGGTGGTGGTGCCGGCCCACCAGGACGTGTCGGCGCGCGTCGTGCGGGCCAACGAGGGCACCACGCTCGTGCTCGACGGGCACATCAACGTGCCGCTGCAGGTGGGCGACACCGTGGTGGCGGGCCGGCACCACGCGATGGCACGCATCGTGGCGCGCGCGGCGAGCAGCTACTGGGACACGCTGGTCGACAAGATGCGCTGGGCCGAGGGTCCCCGGTACCGCGCGCCGGGGGCGTGATCGGCGGGCGCGGGGGTACCACGCGGCAGCGATCGAGCCCGGGGACGGGGCGCGGGAGTCAGGCCGCGCGGCCGCCCGACGGGCGCCATTTCATGCTGGGCCTCCGGCCGGACGCCGCGCAATCGCGCAGGAAGAGGTTGATGAGCCCCTGGTACGGCATGTCGAGCTCCGTCGCGAGCTTCTTGAAGTACTGCACCGTGGCCTCGTCGAGGCGAATGGTCACGGGCCGCTTGAGGAGCCGGGGATACGGGCTGGGGCGCGAGGCGGAGAAGTCGTACTCACGTCGCATGTCGGTCCTTTCGGGAGGGGTCGGCGTAGTGGCGCTGCTCATGCCGCGTGGCGCGGCGGGCGGAGATGATCCGGATCACGGCGTCCGACTCGCGCCAGCAGTGGACCACCACCAGCACGCGTGCTCCCGCGCTCATCGCGAGCAGGACGAAGCGGTCCTCGTCGGAGGAGTGGTCCGGATCGGCAATGAGCCGGCCGTGCTCGTCGGCGAACGCGGACGCGGCTTCCTCGAACGAGACCCCGTGCTTGCGCCGGTTCGCGGCGTCCTTCGCGGGATCCCATTCGAAGGTGAGCCGACTCATCTTGACATTGTATGTACATCTTGCGCGAGAGCAAGCGCGATCCCGGAGTGATGAGCCCGGTTCTCGGTACCATCCCGGCCCCATGATCGACATCCGCCAGCTGCGAGAGAACCCCGAGCGCTTCCGCCAGGGCGCCCGCGACAAGAACGCGGACGCGCACGTCGACCGGCTGCTGGCGCTGGACGAGGCGCGGCGCGGCATCCTGCAGCGGCTGGAGACCAAGCGCGCCGAGCAGAACCGGCTGAGCAAGGAGATCGGGCCGCAGATCGGCAAGCTCAAGGGGCAGCTCAAGTCGGCGGACGCCGCGGCGAAGGCGGCGATCGAGGGTCAGCTGGCGGACCTTGAGGCCAAGCCGGTGGCGCTGAAGAACGAGGTGGCGGTGCTCGAGGGCGAGCTGCGCGCGATCGAGCCGCAGTGGACCGACCTGCTGATGACCGTGCCGCAGCCCCCGGCGCACGACGTGCCGAAGGGCACGGACAGCTCGGGGAACGTCGAGATCCGCGCGTGGCACCCGCCGGGCTTCGACCCGTCGCGATCGTTCGAGGCGAACAAGGGATTCAAGCCGCGCACGCACCTCGAGCTCGTCAAGGAGCTCGGGCTCGCGGACTTCGAGCGCGGCGTAAAGATGAGCGGCACGCGCCACTACATCCTGACCGGCATGGGCATGCGGCTTCACCAGGCGGTGCTGCGCTTCGCGTTCGACCACATGGTCGAGAAGCACGGCTTCACCGCGGTGGGCGTGCCGGTGATCGTGAAGGAGGAGTGCATGCTCGGCACGGGCTTCTTCCCCTTCGGCAAGGAGCAGGCGTACCACATCGAGGAGTCCAGGCGCGGCAGCGGGCACGACCTGTACCTGACCGGCACCGGCGAGGTGGGCCTCATGGGGATCCACGCCGACGAGATCCTCCCCGAGAGCGCCCTGCCCCTCACCTACACGACCGTGAGCACCTGCTTCCGCCGCGAGGCGGGCGCGGCCGGCAAGGACACCGCGGGGCTCTACCGCATCCACCAGTTCGACAAGGTCGAGCAGGTGGTGGTCTGCAGGGCCGACGACGCCGAGAGCCGCGCGTGGCACGCCCGCATGATCGGCTACGTCGAGGAGATCCTGCAGGCGCTCGGGCTGCCCTACCGGCTGCTCCAGTGCTGCACGGGCGACCTCGGCATGAAGAACGAGGACATGATCGACGTCGAGTGCTGGATGCCCGGCCGCGGCGACGCGGGCGCGGACGGCGCGCCGAGGGGCGAGTACGGCGAGACGCACAGCGCGAGCCGGCTCGGCGACTTCCAGTGCCGGCGGCTCAACCTGCGCTACAAGGACGCCGACGGCGTGGTGAAGCACGCGTTCGCGCTCAACAACACGGTGATCGCGAGCCCACGCGTGCTGATCCCGCTCCTGGAGATCCACCAGAACGCCGACGGCAGCGTGAACGTGCCCGAGCCGCTTCGCCCGCACCTGGGCGGGCGCGCGCGGATCGAGCCGCCCGCGAAGCGGCCCTGAGCGGGCGCCGGGCTGGGCGCCCAGGGAATTCCCGCAATTCTCGGGCATCGCGCTCAAGCGAGCCCGCACGCCGACCGACCCTTGATCCGCGGCACCTGCCGCGATAGACTTCCGCACCGAGCTTTCCCCGATAGCTCAGTTGGTAGAGCGGCGAGCTGTTAACTCGCATGTCACTGGTTCGAGTCCAGTTCGGGGAGTTCAAGGCCCGCCTCGAAGTCGAGGCGGGTCTTTTCGTTGACTGGGGGCGTGGCCGAATCGGCCCGCCTGGGGCGTCGTGGCCGGCGTTTCGCGCGCTCGCGTTTGTGACCGCGGATCGGGGGAGCGGGCCGGACGGTGCCGGAAGGGCCACCCTGCCCCGGAAACGCTCGGACGCTCGGATCGCCGTGAACCGGAGAGCGTGATCGGGGGAAGTTGGGCCCGCGACCCGACGGTCTCTGGTTCCGTGATGCCGACGCGCGCGAACACGAACGCATGAACGCCGGCCGGGTTCGAGAGGAGACTCTACATCCACTCGCCTGCGGTAAGCCGGTACAGGCACGGATACGGTGGCGGCCATGCCCCCACTCTCACATGGGGTGCACCGAAGAGAACAGGCCGGTCAGCTGTCGTCGATCCTCACCCTCTCGAGGAGGGACCTTCGAAGCGTGGTCCATCGCTGTCGAACCGCCGCCTCCGAGATTCCAAGTCGAATCGCGGTAGGCGCCCATGCGTCGCCACGCAGCTTCGCTTCAACAAGCAACCGGTCTTCTTCCGAGAGTCCTCGTATCAGCTCGGCAATCCGCTCGCGAGCAGCGCTATCTGCTGAACCACTTGGACGCGTCGCAAGCAGCTGCCTAGCACGTGCCTCGCAACGAGCCCGGCGGACACGATCAACAATCGCGTTCCGAACAACTGCATCCACGATCGCGAAAAACGCGCGGCGCTCGACCGCTGCGGTACGCAGCCTTGGGGACGCAAGGATCCGGCGCGCCGCAGTCGAGAAAAGCTCGCTCGTGCGCAACTGCCAGTCGATCGCTTGACCGGCCCGTATCGAACGGATCCGGCGAATGATGGATGGCATCTGGGTCCCGATGAACTCAGTGCACGGTCTCTCGCCCGAGGGCGCTGCCAATTCTTCAGTAGCACGTGCGCTCCGGATGTTCATGCCGTGCTCGCACTCCCAAGGAGCAGAACGAGCGCCCCGATGACCGCAACTGCCATCGAGACAACAAGTGCGAGCCGAATCATCCGCGCTCGCTCAACAGCTTGCCGGAGTTCGCGCGCGTAGGAATGCATGTCGCTTTGTGCGCTGCGTGTCCGCCGACTCACTCGAAGAGCGCTTGCGCGAAGGGCAGGACTCCACGGGAGCCGTCCGGCATATGGCGTCTCTTCGATCTCGCCGTCCTTCAGAGCAAGCGGAGCTGCACAGCCGACAAGCAACACCTCAAGCAACGCTGCGAGGCATGCGCAATCCCACGCACGCGCATCCTGCGTCGCAGGCCCGCCGAACCCAAAGTCGACAAGGCGCAATCTGCCGTCGTCGTCAAGCAACGTGTTTGCGAGGCTGATGTCGCCGTGAGCGAATCCCTGCGCATGAACCTGGGCGATAGCGTCCGCGAGTTCCGCAACGGCGCAGCACGCATGTTCCGGCGTGAACTCGGACTCGGCTGCGAGGTGCATCGTCAGAGGAGCGCCCCGAACCCGCTCGAACGCGATGTAGCCGATCCCCGCGCTGGCGATGCCGACATCGAGTACTGACACGGCGCACGGGTGGCGCGCCGATGCGGTGCGCTCCGCCTCGTCTCGAAGTCTCTCGTAGCCCGAGGGACCGGCCAACCGACTGAACTTGATGGCAACGGCGTCGAGCTTCGGCGTAAGCAGCCTGTCGCGAGCGACCATGACATCGGCGGATCCCCCGGATCCGAGGTGCCCGAGTATCTCAAAGCGGAGCTTTCCGCACGGAAGTGGCTGGCCAACCTCAGACGGCAACTCGGAAAAATGCCTCCCAGATTCGAGCGCTGCCGCAGTGTTCGCGGCGGCCTCGACCAATGCGCTCCACGCGGGATGGCGCGCGCCGATCGCGGCGGCGACTTTCCGATGCCCATAGGGCACGGCGCACATCACTTGGTGAGCGACCTCCAGTGCCTCGGCCGGGGAGCGGCCCGGATCGATCACGGCTGCATATCGCCGGATCTGCGGTACGGCCCCGTAGAGCAGTCCCAGCGCGCGGCAGTCCGCTCGCAGTACTTCGGCATGGTCGATCGGCTGAGCGGTCGTCGACGAGCGCGCGAAACACTCGGAGACTGCCATCAGCACCTCGGCCGCACTCGGGGGCCACGGCGCAGCGTGGTGGATCCGCATCACCTCTTCCAGGACATCGACGTCAGGCATGACTCGCCCAGCGCCTCAGCTCGCGAGCATTCAAGACGACAACCAGGAGCCACACCGCCACGCTGACCACTGCCACCCAAGGCCCCATGCCAGTGAGCACCGCACCCGGCGACACATTCGCGATGGCCGGTGGTGTCGACACAGAGGCCTCCTTCAGCACGATCGCCGCAAGACCGAGCGTCAAGGCCAGCCCGATCATGATCATCGGCACGCGAGCGAAGCGTGCGGAAGATCGATCCACCGATTCACAGCCGCTCGTCCGCCACCCGGTGATCGCACGGACTTGGGACCAATGCGCCTGGCTCATGGCAAGCGACACGCACCCCGCGATGATCCGCGCGAGGTTCACGGCGAATCCGGTGCTTCCGGTTCCGAGCAGCATCGCCGGAAACTGCAGCGCCACGATGGAGAGGGCCCCAGCAGGAATCCAATACACGCCCAGCCAGGCCGAGCGCTCGATCACCCATGAAGGCATCGCTCGAAGGGCGAGGTCGACACGAAGGGCACACACGAGCGCGCCGA
>Ga0255182_1000087_pt1 | contig 93972 bp, 65 predicted proteins | sample Atl_UVDOM_RepA_8_FD_188420 | JGI IMG/M metagenome (GOLD analysis project Ga0255182, IMG submission 188420) | Freshwater microbial communities from Altamaha River, Georgia, United States - Atl_UVDOM_RepA_8d | ecosystem: Environmental > Aquatic > Freshwater > River | place: USA: Georgia...
GCCGCCGCAGCGAACGCCGAGGGTTCGCCGGGCGGCCACCGGCGGCTTCCTGCCGCCGCCGGTGACGCTCGAGTCGATGCACGCTGCGACTGCACCGCCCTCCTGGCCGGTGCCTCTGGCTCTGGCTCTGGAATGGTGGCGACAAGTTTTTCAACTTGTCGAATCCGGGTTGCCAGGGTGCCGGTGAGGTGCCGCCCACGCCCCGTCGCCGGACGCTCACGTCGGCCCTCCTGGCCTCCGCTCGCTCGGATGCTGACTTCGCTGCGCCATCCTGGCTGCGCTCGTCATCATACGCCGGCTCTCGGGGCATGGGCGGCACCTCACCTACCTCCAGAGACGAGGCCAGGCCCGGAGGGCCGGGTCAGTACCAGCCGGCGGACGCCGGCAAAGCGAACGGCGGCTGGATGCCGAGCGTTCGCGTAAAGTCAGCGCAGTACCAGCCGGCGGACGCCGGCAAAGCAACGCAAGCAGGATGCGAGGCGTTGCGTGAAGCAGCCTAGCACCAGCCGGCGGAGCCTGCCGCCCTCTTCAGCGGCGGCGAACGGTCGCCACCGCCGGCACCGCCGCCATCCAGTTGGCTCCGTAGACGGCGAAGGCCGCCTGCCGCTGCGTCGCGGCGGCTGCAGGTGCCGCAGGCAACAGGGCGACCCGCGGGGCTGCGCCGCCCCGCGTCGGCTGCGGGCCGAACGAGAAGGCCACCTGATAGACGCCCGTCGAGCCGTTCGTGCCCGATCCAGCCCGCGTCGGGGAGTAGTAGGCGTTGCGGTAGCCGGAGAGCCCGACATAGTAGGTGCCCGCCGTCGCCGCGGTGAACGCCAGGAAGCTGTCGAGCGAGCCGTCCGCGTCGTCGTTTGCGGCGAGTTGACGGCCGCGGGCGTCGAACACCCGCAGGTAGCTGTCGAGCGTGGAAGACCCCGACAGCGACCGGGCATCGACGTCGACCACCAGCCGTTGCCCGGCGGCGAGCGTGACACGATACAGGTCGACGTCCTTGCGGCCGTAGCGACCGTCGCCCACGCTGCCTGCCAATCGCAGGTCGCCCTGCGTGATCCCGATCCGGGCTGCGGTCGTCAGCGTGTCGCCCGCGTCGACGAGCGTCGGTGCGACGACGCTCCAGCTGTCGGTGACGGACGCCGCGAGCGACCGCCCATCGGCATCGACGATGCCGCTCGACGAGGCCGAGAGCGTGAGCGTGTAGGCTCCTGCCGAGGCCGTGGCCGCCGCCAGCCCGGAGAGCGTCCAGCGGCTGCCGTCGGCCGACGTGAGCGCGGCGCCTGCGAGCGACACGGCCGCCCCGTTCCGCGTGAGCGAGAGATCCGCCAGATCGAAGCCCGTGACGGGCCGATCGAACCGGATCCCGATCGCGTCGACCGCGGTGGTCCGCGGGTCGGGCGTGACGTCGATGATGTCCGCGATGACGTCGGCCACGGGCTCGGGCGTCGGAAGGCTTCGGAGCGACTCGAGCGCCGCCGCCGCGTTCACGAGCCCCCCGCTGGCGACCTTGCCGGCGAGCGCCGCCACCGGCGAGGTCGTCGTGAGGATCGCCTCGCGGATGCGGGCGGCCGTCGCCGTGGGATCGGCGGCGGCGAGCAGCGCCACGATGCCCGCGACATGGGGCGTGGCCATCGACGTGCCACTGTACGCCCCGTAACGGCCCCCGGGCAGCGTCGAGAGGATCGACACGCCCGGCGCCGCGACGTCGACGGTTGTGCTGCCATAGTTCGAGAACGAAGCGAGGGAATTGTTTCTGTCGGTCGCGGCCACGGAGATCACGCCCGACGTGGAGTTCGCCGGGTAGGACGGTGTGACGTCGTTGTTGGTCGAATCGTTCCCCGCCGCGGCCACGCAGAGAATCCCGGCCTGCTCGCCGGCCTCGATCGCCAGCCGCAGCGCCGTCGACGCCCCGCCGCCGCCCCAGCTGTTGTTGGTCGCCACGACGTTGACGCCGAAGTCACGCCGCATCCGCGTGGCGTAGTTGATGGCGGCGATGGCGTTGCTCGTGGAGCCGCTGCCGTCGGCGCCGAGGAACTTCAGCGGCATGATCGACACCTGCCAGTTCACGCCGGCCACGCCCACGCCGTTGTCGCCCACCGCGCCGATCGTGCCGGCGACGTGCGTCCCGTGGCCCTGATCATCCATCGGATCGGCATCACGGTTGGCGAAGTCCCAGCCGCGGACGTCGTCGATGAAGCCGTTGCCGTCGTTGTCGATCCCGTCGCCGGCGACCTCGCCCGTGTTGGTCCAGATGTTGGCGGCCAGGTCGGGGTGGGTGTAGTCGACGCCGGTGTCGATGACCGCGACCACCACGCTGCGCGAGCCGGTCGTGATGTTCCACGCCTCGGGCGCGTCGATGTCGGCGTCGGCCACGCCCCGCGACTGTCCCGTGTTGTTCAAGCCCCAGAGCTGGCTGAAGGAGGTGTCGTTCGGGACGGCCGCGCCGGCGATGACGGCATCGGGCTCGAGCGCGGTCACGCCCGGCGTCCGGGCCGCCCAGGCGGTCACGTCCGCGGCCGTCGCGCCGGGGGCCGAAAGCGCGTAGAAGCCCTCGCCGAGCGGACTCGTCCTCCACACCGGCGCCAGGCCCAGTTCGATGGTCGACCGCACGACCCAGGCGTCGGCACGCGTCTCGACGACGCGGCCCGCCCATTCGATCTGCCGCGTGGCGGCGTCGGCCGCGGCCCCGAAATCGGCGGACAGGAGCGTCCGCCGCTCGAGCCGCTCGAAGATCCCGGGAATCCTCCGGTCGGGTGCCCGCCGCCGCGCGGCCGCACCGGCCCGTCGTCGATCATGGCGTGTCGTATGCATCGCTGCGCTCCTGCGTGGGCTCCCCTGTGGCGGCAGTGAGAGGCACGTCGCGTGCCAGACGGCAATTTTATCCGAACCACGTCTCAGCCGCCCGGAAGTCGGGCCGAAAGCATGCCCCCCCGGGCGGGATGCCGCGCGCGCCCGCCCCTGGCCGCCGCATTTTGCATCGCCCCGCCGCGTCCTGCGGCTCCACCGAGAGCCTCGCCGCCGTCACGACCGGCTACGCCGATTGCGGCTCCTCGGCCGCGGCGCGGAGCTGCGGGGGGAGCCACTCCTTCTCGGCGTCGTCCGGGGCCGCCGAGCCGGCCGCGGCGGGCGTGAACCCCTCGGCATACTCCTCGACATGCTCCTCCCGGGCACTCGTCCCGAAGAACGAGTACATGACCGGCACGAGCACGAGGACAAGGCCCGTCGTCATCACCAGGCCGAAGGCGAGCGACGTCGCCATCGGGATCAGGAACTGCGCCTGGAAGCTCTTCTCCAGCAGGAGCGGGAGGAGCCCGCCGATCGTCGTGATGCTCGTGAGCATGACCGGCCGGAACCGCAGGCAGCCCGACTCCCGCAGGGCATACCGCAAGGGATGCCCCGCCCGCACCCGGTGGTTGATGAAATCGATGAGGCAGATCGAGTCGTTCACGACCACGCCCGCCAGGGCGACCAGGCCGAACATGCTGAAGAGCGTCAGCGGCATGCCCATCAGGGCGTGCCCGAACACTGCCCCGGCGCAGCCGAAAGGGATCGCCGCCAGGATGAGAAACGGCTGAAAGTACGATTTGAACTCCATCGTGAGCAGGACGAACATCGCGAACAGCGCCACGATGAAGCCCACCCCCAGACTCCGCAGCGATTCGTTCGACTGCTCGCGCTGCCCCTCCCACCGCACCCGCACCAGCGGGAACTCCCGCAGCAGGTCGGGCATCAGCCGCTTCTCCATGTCGGCCGTCACCTGGGCACTCGTGAGCGTGCTCTTGGCCACGTCGATGTCGGCCGTGATCGTGATCGACCGCTTCTGCCCGAGCCGGTTGATCTCGGAATAGCCGCGGGCGACGGTCACGTCGGCCAGCTCGGAAATCGGCCGCTTGACGCCGTCGGGGCCGGTGACGCGCACTTCGCCGAGCGTCGCGAACGTCCGCCGCTCTTCCCGCGGGTAGCGGACCATGAGCTTCACCTCGTGACGTCCCCGCTGCAGCCGCATCACCTCCTCGCCGTAGTAGCTGGCCCGGATCGTGCCCGCGAGGTCGGCGAGCGACACGCCGAGCGCCTCGGCCTTCGGCTTGACACGGATCTGATACTCCCACTTCCCGGGCCGGGAATCATCGTCGATGTCGATCACCCCGGGGTACTGGGCGAGCCATTCCTTGCACCTCTCGACCGCCGTCTCGAGCTGTCGCACCGCCTCCGGCCCCGCCTGCGCCAGCAGCTTGAACTCGATCGTCTTGCCGCCGGGCCCGATGTTCTCGGTGCCGTAGATCAGCGACTCGGTGCCGGGAAACTCTCCCGCCTCCCGCCGCCACTCGCTGATGAACTCCTCGCTCGTGACCTGGCGAAACTCCCCCTCGACCAGCTCGATCGCCACGGCGCCCACGTGGCTGCCGCTCATCCGCGCGTCGGGCCCGACCTCTCCCTGCGCCGCGACCTGCCCCACGGCCCGGTGCACGAGCTGGACGATCGGCGCGTCCGGCGGCGAAAGCTTTCGCGCGGCGGCCATGGCCGCCTCCTCGATCCGCTGCGTCGCCTCCTCGGTGACGGCGGCCGGGGTGCCGTCGGGAAACACGATCTTTGCGAGGAGCCGGTTGGCGTCGATCTTCGGAAAGAGCTGAAACGGCGTGATGCCGCTGCGGACGATGCCGACGGCCAGGAGCAGCAGGGAGACGGCCGCCGCCAGGATCGTCGGGCGGTTGTCGAGCGCCCAGTCGAGAAAGGGCGCGTACACCCGCGTCACGAAAGCCTTCAGCCCCCGGTCGCACGCCCGCTGCAGCCAGGCGACCGCCGGCAGCAGGAGCCGCAGCGGCGCGAGGACGACGCCGAGGATCGTGAACACGAGATTCTTCTCATGGGACAGGTGGCCGGGCAGGACAAGCGTCGACTCGGCGAGCGAGACGAGCAGCGTCGAGATGAAGGCGAACGGCATCACCGCGATGAACTTTCCCATCACGCCCGACACGAAGCAGAGCGGCAGAAACGTGATGACGGTGGTGAGCACGCTCGAGATCACGCTCGGCACCACCTCGACCGTCCCGTCGATCGCCGCGGCTGTCAGGCTCTTGCCCAGGCGACGATGGCGGTCGATGTTGTCGCTGACGACGATCGCATCATCGACCACGATCCCGATCGCCATCAGGAAGGCGAACATGGAGAGCATGTTGAGCGTCTGGTCGGTGACGTACATGAGGGCCCCGGTCCCGAGCATGGAGAACGGAATCCCCATCGCGACCCAGAAGGCGATCTTGAGGTCGAGAAACAGCGCCAGCATGATGAACACGATCGCGAGCCCCTGCAGGCCGTTCGACACGAGCATCCGCAGCCGGTCCTGGACGTCGATCGACTGGTCGGCCCAGATCGCGAGGTCATAGCCCGGCGGCAGCTTCGCGCCGGCCACGTAGTTCTTCACGGCCGCCACCATCGCCAGGAGGTCCTCGCCGGAGCTGCGGTCGATCGAGACGACCATCCCGGACCGCCCGTTGATGCGGTTGGTGGAGGCCACGTCGGCGAACTCGTCGCGAACCGTCCCCAGGTCGCCCACGGTGAGCACCAGCCCGTCCGGCAGCGTCACGAGCGGCAGCTTGGCGATCTCGCTGCCGACATACCGCTTGTTCTTGCCACGGAGCAGGATCTCGCCGCCCTCGCTGCGGATCGTGCCGCCGGGAAGTTCCAGGTTTTCCCGGCGGACGATTTCCGCCACCTTCTGCAGCGACAGGCCGTGCTTTCGCAGCGTGGCCTCGGAGATCTCGATGTCGATCTCGTAGTCCTTGGCCCCGAGCAGATTCGCCGCCGACACCGCCGGCAGCGCGAGGAGGTCGTCCCGCACCATCTCGGCCACGTCGCGGAGTTCCCCCTCGCCGACGGCGCCCGGCGGCGCGTCGAGGGGGGCGAGCACGCCTACCTTGATCGCCGCCGTTCGCAGCGTCACCTGCTCGACCTTCGGGTCCTCGGCGAGTTCGGGCATGCTCGGAATCCGCTCCACTTCGGAGCGGATCTCGCCGAGCGTCTTCTGCACGTCCTTGACGCTGTCCTGGAGCTCGAACACGCAGAAGCCCATCCCCTCCTGGGCCACGCTCGTGATCTTCTTGATGCCGGCGACGCTGCGACAGGCCTCCTCGACCTTCTGACAGATGCCCTCCTCGACCTCCTCCGGCGTGGCCCCGGGATAGGGCACCGTGACGAGCACGATCTCGAGGTCGAACTCCGGAAACACCTCGCGCCGCATCGAGGCGAACGCGAGTCCGCCCACGAGCAGCGTGGCCATGACCAGCGTGTTCATCGCCGGCATGTTCCGCACGGTCCAGCCGATGATCGTTCGCATCGCGGAGGCCTCAGGAGGGATCCGTGCCGGCGGGCCCCTCCGCCATGACGGCGGGGCTCGCCCGCGGGCCGTTCGCCTCGACGACCGCCATGCCGGCGCGGGGCTGGGCGATCTGGCTGGTGACGACCCGGTCCCCCGGCTCGAGGCCCGATTGAAGCGCGTCGTAGACCACCCTGCCGCCTGCGGCCTGGAGCGGCCGGGGCTTGAGCATCACGAGCCGGCCGTCACGGACGACCCATACCTCGCCGCTCGGACGCTGCGCCTCTTCCGGGATCGACACGAGCCGCCCGGGCATGTCGACGTGCACCAGGACCTCGACGAACATGCCGCGCAAGAGCGACTGCGGGGCGCCCGGCGGCAGGGCCGGAAGGGTGGCACCGTAGCCGTCGCGGGCGACGACGGCCCGCGGTTCGTCGACGAACACCCGGCAGGGGAGCGTCCGGGTCTTCTCGTCGAGCCCCCTGCCCTCCTGCCGGCTCAAGATCCCCTTCCACTCATACGCGGCGTCGCCCACGCGGAAGGCCACCGTCACCGGTGTGTCGAGTTCGTCTTGGGCGCCCCGTCCCGGTGGCCCCTGCGGCGTCTCGCCGCGCCGCCCGCCCCAGACGAGCGAGACGTCCTCCATGGTGAGGCTCGTCCGCACCTCGGCCGAACGGGTGTCCTCGAGCGTGACGAGCGGCGTGCCCTTGGCCACGAACGAATCCTGCTCGGCCTTGTCCTCCACCACGATCCCGTCGATCGGGGCCACGATCTTCGTCCGCGCCAGGTCGAGCCGGGCCTTCTCGAGCATCGTCGACGCCAGCGACCGGGCCTCGACGAGCCGGTTGCGCCGCTTCGCCAAGACGCGGCTCTGGCCGGCGAGCGTGGAGAGGGCGTTGGTCGTGTTCAGCTCCTCGCGCACGGCCCGGTCGTGCTCCGACTCCGTGACGATCCGCCCGGCCTTCAAGGTATCGAGCCGCGCCACCTCCCGGCGTGCGAGTTCGAGCTGCTTTCGCGCAAGCTCCACGGAGGAGGCGTTTTGGGCGATCTCCTCGTCGATCTCCTCGATCGCGTGCGCCGCCTGCTGGGCCTCGCGCTCGAGTCGCTCGACGTCGAGCTCGTAGTCGCGCGGGTCGATCTCGAAGAGCGGAGTGCCGGCGGTGACAAACTGCCCCTCGTTGCAGGCGGCGGCCTTGCGGACGATGCGGCCGCCCACCTCCGCCGCGAGCGTGACCTCGCGGACGGGCACGACGACACCATCGGCCTCGATCGTCAGGCCGCCCTCTTCGGCCGCGACTTCCGCCGTGCGGACCGCCATGGCCACCGCGATCTCCGCCTGACGCCTCTCGGGCGGCGGCTGACTGCCCATCAGCATGAAGGCGGCGATGCCGGCGGAGAGGATCACGACCGGCAAAATCCAGCCGAGAATGCCGCGGGCGACGTTCATGCAGGGGTGTCCGTGGGCAGAGAATGGAAGGGACGCGCCGGCCGGGCGGCGGACATCTCCACCGGACGGCAGCCGCCCTCTCGCGCGGCCGCTTGTCACCCTTGAACTGTAGGGGATCGTCCCCGCACCGCCAACCCCGCGATCAAGGCGGGAGGGCCCGGCGCATCAGCCGTCCTGCAGGATCGCCTCGGCGCACAGCCGGCCGCTCGCCAAGGCCCCGTTGATCGAGGCCGCGGCGCAGTGGTCCCCGCAGATGAAGAGCCCCGGCGCCAGCCGCGGCGTCTGCGGCCGCAGCCGCCGACCCGCCGGCGACTCGTCGGGCAGCGCCCGCGGCACCCTCACGGTCCGCAGGTGCCGCCACTCGCCCACGGCCGGCCCGAACCAACCGGCCGCCTGCCACACGACGGCCGCCGGCAGGGCCGCATCGTCTTCGTTCCAATCGCTCCGCACCGAGACACAGACCGTCGCCTTGCCGGCCGGCGCATAGCCGCCGACGACATCGGACGGCACCGTCAGATTGTCGATCGGCCCAGTGGCCTCGGCGCTCACGACGAGTTCGGGCCGGGAGAGGGGCGAGCGATCCGCGGCGAACGCCACCATGCGGGTCGACTTCCAGGAGCGCTCGGGCAGGCTTCGCCCGAGCGGCTCTGGAAGCAGCATCGCTGCAGCGGTTCCCTCCGTCGCGATCACCGCGTGCCGGCAGGCGATCTCCCGGCCGTCGTCGAGCCGCACGCGCCCCGGCTCGATCCGCAAAGCCCGCGCCTGGAGCATGAGCGACTCCGCCGGCAGTGCCACCGAGAGCTGCCGTGGAATCGCCTCCATGCCGCCGCGGGGCAGGCAGGCCCGGCCGGCTGAGAACAGCGCGAAGTCGTAGAGGAAGACGTCGGCCGATGTGGCGAGCGCCCGCTCGAGAAACACGCCGCCGAAGAAGGGCTCGAAGAACGTCGTCACGAAGCCGGGCGAGAAGCCCCGGGCCTCGAGCTCCGCACGGGTCGAGCGGTCGTGCGGCGGGGCCGGTCCGCACGGGTCCATGCCCCGCCTGCCGACGGCCCGCAGGGCATCCGCCCGGAGCCGCGCCGTCCGCACGGCGTCGGCCACACCGATCCTCCCCGCGAGCACCGCCTGCATCGCCGCGAGCGGACGCCGCCAGGGATCGGCCAGCCGCCACAGCCCCGTTGCCGACGCCACGACCGCCCCCGGCTCGAACCGGCCGAGTGCGAGCGCGGGCAGATCGAGCTGCCGCCGTCCCTCCGGGTAGGCGTCGTTGTAGACCTGGAAGCCGCGGTCGAAGCGAAAGCCATCGACCTCGTCGGTGGCCACGCGGCCGCCGACCCGGTCCGCCGCCTCGACGACGACGACGCTGCGGCCGCCGCGAGAAACCGCCCGTGCGCAGGCCAGTCCCGCCAAGCCGGCCCCGATGACGACGACGTCGTTCTTGGCCGTCATCACAGCGGCCGGACGACCGACAGGCTCCGCCAGTAGTCGAAGAGCGTCTCGATCGAGTTGACGCCGCCGCCCACGCCGCTCTTGTTCACGCCGCCGTAGGGCACGCCGTGCGGGAAGAGATTATGGGCGTTGATCCAGCTGTTGCCCGCCACCATCGACTCGGCCACCCGCGCGGCCCGGCCAAGGTCGCTCGTCCAGACCGAGTTGGCGAGGCCATAGTCGGTGTCGTTGGCCATGGCGATCGCCTCGTCCTCGGTGTCGAAGCTGGCGAGATAGGCGACCGGGCCGAAGATCTCCTCCTTGGCGGCGACGTTGTCGAGCGAGCCGGCCAGGAGCGCCGGCTTCACATAAAATCCCTGGTGCCCCGCGACCTCCGCGGGACCGCCCGCCAAGACCGCCTCGGCCCCCTGCTTCTGCCCCCTCTCGAGATAGCCGAGCACGCGGTCACGCTGCTTGGCGTTGACGACCGGCCCCATGCCTGAGCCTTCGGCGAGCTGGTAGCCGATCTTCACCTTCTGCATCCGGCCACGGCACTCGTCGACGAACTGCCTGTAGATCGACTTATGGACGAGCCAGCGGGTCGCATCACAGCAGACCTGGCCGCAGTTGAACGTGATCGCATTGACCAGCTTCTGCGCCGTGTCGGCGATGTCGACGTCCTGAAATACGACAGCCGCCCCCTTGCCGCCGAGTTCGAGTTTCGCCGGCACGAGGTTGCGGCCGCAGGCCTCGCCGACGAGCCTGCCGACCTCGGGTGAGCCGGTGAACGACATCCGCCGGATGCCGGGATTGCCGGCGAGCGCCGCGCCGGTGACGCGGCCGGTGCCGGGCACCACGTTGATCACGCCGTCGGGCAGGCCGATCTCACGGGCCAGACGGGCGAGGTAGATGGCCGACAGCGGCGTGTCCTCGGCCGGCTTGATGACCACGGTGTTGCCGGCGGCCAGCGCCGGCGAGATGCCCCAGCCGATCAGCAGGAAGGGGAAGTTCCACGGGAAGATGAAGCCGCAGGCGCCCCACGGCTGCCGCAGCGTCCAGGCCTCGTGCCCGGCCACGGCGAGCACGTTGCGCCGCTGCACGTGCTGGGCCATGTCGGCGAAGTAGCGGAGCGTGTCGACGCAGTTCTGCACGTCACCGAGCGCCTGGCCGTAGATCTTGCCGACGTCGAGCGCCTCGATCTGGCCGATGATCGCCTTGTGCTTCTGGATCGCGTCGGCGAGCCGGTGGATGTGGACGCCGCGCTCGTTCGGCGGCATCGTCGCCCAGCCCGACTTCGCGAAGGCATGGTTGGCCGCCTTGACCGCCTTGTCGACATCCTCGGCCGTGAGCACGGCGAACTCGGCCAGTGGTTCGCCCGTGCCGGGGTCGAGGGTCGCCATCGTCTCGCCCGTCGAGCCGGCGACATCCTTCCCGCCGACGACGCCGCCGAGCGGCGCGGAGGCCAGGAACTTCTCGACTTCGGGCAACAGCGTGGCGGACGGAGCGGCGGTGGCCATGGAATGGACTCCCCTCGGACAAGGAACGATGGAACAACGACGGGGTATCTTCGCCGCTGGGGGCTCGCGGCTGCAAGGGTCATGCGTCCGGCTCACGCTCGGCATCGGCCCCGATCGCGGCCCATGTTTCGCAGCCCACATCACCTGGCCGGATTCGCCGGGCGGGCTGACCGGAATCGCGCAGCCCCGAAGGGCTTGGTACGATGTCGGTCGAGCGCATTTTCCTGGAGATGACGGGAGCAGCCGATGACGCCGATGAGCCGTCGCCGGGCGATTGGATGGATGGCGGCCGCCGCGGCCGCGGCCCCTGCCGAGCGAGCCCGCGCGGAAGGCCCCGCCGGCGCGATCCGCGTGGTCGACGTGCAGACCTCGTTCCAGGAGCACCGCTACCGCACGCCCTACAAGTTCAGCGGCGCGCCGGTCGATCGGGCGACGGTCCTCGACGTGACGATCGACGCCGTCGGGGCCGACGGCCGGACGGTGCAGGGCTTCGGGTCGATGCCGCTCGGCAATGTCTGGGCGTTCCCCACCCGCACGCTGCCCTACGACACGACGCTCGGCGCCATGAAGGCGCTCGCCAAACGGATCGAGGCGATCCTCGCCGGTTGCGACGAGGTCGCCCATCCCCTGGAACTCGCGCACCTCCTCGAGCCGCAATACAAGCGGGCCGCGGAGGAGGAATCGCGGTCCCGCGGCCTCGCCGAGCCGATTCCCGACCTCGCCATCCTCGTCACGGCAAGCCCGTTCGACGCCGCCCTCCACGACGCCTGCGGCAAGGCCCTCGGCCGCCCGAGCTTCCTCGCGCTCGAGCCGGGGCTCGTCGGCCACGATCTCTCCCGCTATCTCGGCGCCGACTTTCGGGGCGGCAACCTCCAGGAGTCGCTTCGGTCCGGGCCAGCGGCCCGCGTGCCGCTGTTCCACTCCGTCGGCGGCTCCGACCCCGTCCGGCCCGAGGACATCGTCGACCGGCTCGATGACGGGCTGCCGCAGAGCCTCGCCGACTGGATCCGCTATAGCGGCCTCTTTCGCCTGAAGATCAAGCTCCAGGGCGAGGGGCTCGAGCGGGACGTCGCCCGCACGGTCGCCATCGACCAAGTCGCCCGCGCGACCAAGCCGCGGGCCGACTGGAAATATTGCTGCGACTTCAACGAGGCCTGCCCCGACGTCGACTACGTGCTCGAGTACCTCGCAAAAGTGCGGGAGCAGTCGCCCGCCTGCTTCGAGGCGATCCAATACGTCGAACAGCCGACCGCCCGCAACCTCCGCGCCGTGCCCCGCGTGGACATGCACGCGGCGAACAAACTCCGGCCGATCGTCGTCGACGAGGGGCTCACGAGCCTGGAGACGCTGCTCGAGGCCCGTGAACTCGGCTACACGGGCCTCGCGCTCAAGGCTTGCAAGGGCCAGACCCACTCGGTGCTGATGGCCGCCGCGGCCCGCAAGTACGGCATGTTCCTCACCGTGCAGGATCTCACCTGTCCCGGGGCGGCGCTCGTGCATTCGGCGGCGATCGCCGCGTGGGTGCCGGGCACGGCGGGCCTCGAGGCCAATGCCCGGCAGTACATGCCGGCAGCGAACGCCCCCTGGGCCGACCGGTTCCCGGGCCTCTTCCGGATCACCGACGGCATGCTCCACACCGACTGCCTGGAGGGCCGCCCCGGCCTGGGCGCGACCTGAGCAAGAGCCCCGTTCTCGTATCGCGATACCGCAGGGGATGGGCCCGGTGAGGAACGGCCCACGCCCCATCGCCGGACGTTCGCTCGGGGCATCCTGCCCCTCACTCTCTCGGATGCCGACGGCGCTCCGGCCTCCAGCCTTCGCTTGTCGGCATACGCCGGCTCTCGGGGCGTGGACCGTTCCTCACCTTCCTTCATGGTGCCGGCCAGCCATTCAGGCAGACTCGATCGAAGCGTTCGGAAGAAGCGATGCGGATTGACTCTCACGCGCTCCTCGCGTCGATTCCGCGAGGGGTTGCCCGTGTCCTCGAGCGGGCTGTGGAAGCGAGCGGAGCAAGGATTGCGCAGCGCCGCTTCCACCGCAGTGAGCGGAGGGCAGGATGCCCGGAGCGAACGTCCGGCGAGAGGACATGGGCACCCCGAACCTCGGCACTGCGTCAGTCAACGTGCCTCGCCACCCATGCGCCCGCAGCCAGGCCGCTCGCGGCGGCTCCCTCGACCCGCGGCCCATCGAAGGCGTCGCCGCAGACGACGACCGCCGGCGCGGTCCGCGCTACGAGGAAGGGCTGCGGCAGCACCGTGACCGGCGTCGCGTACCGCCAGCGATGAAGCGATCGCTCCAGGACGTTCCGCGTCACATCGCCGTCGATCCACCGGGCGACCCGCGCCGTGAGCGCCGCAGCGACCTCGTCCGAAGGCGCGTCGAAATACGCGCGGCTGAAGGCCGCCGAGGCGTGCACCGTGAGGGCGGGCACGGGCGAGATTCCCTTCTGCTGGTTGTCGGCGAGCCACGCCACGTCGCCCGATGCGAACCGCACGCCGCCGGGCGGCGGCACCAGGCTCGGCCTGTCGAGCACGAGCATGAGGGCGAAACAGGGATCGTAGGCGATGCCGGCGAGCTGCTCCTCGATCCCCGGATCGAGCCCGGTGTCCGCCAGGAGCGCGGCCGCCTGCGGCGCCGGAGCCGTCACGATCACCGTCCCCGCTGTGATCGTCGCCGTATCGGGCCCCGAGACGCCGTCCAGCGCGACGTGCAGCCGCCCGCCCTCGGTCCGGATGCCGACGACGGTCGTCTCCGTGCGCATTTCCATGCGCTCTCGGGACAGGCGACCGGAGAGCCACTTCGGCAGGTCGGTCATGCCGGCCGTGCCCCGATACCGAGGGTGCCCGTCCGCGGCCGGCGCGATCGCGGCCTCGCTGTCCGCGGCCTGGGCGAACCCGTCGCACCAGCGGCCCACCGCGCCCCCGGCCGTCGCCGCCGTGACCAGGTCCCCGAAGTCGCTCCCACGCACGGTGAAGAACTGCGCGCCGTGATCGCAGACGGCCCCACCCAGCCGCCGCGTCGCCATCCGGCCGCCGACGCCGCGGGACTTTTCCAGCACGAGCACGCGCCGCCCCGCGCGGGCCAGCACGCCCGCAGCCGCGAGCCCGGCGATGCCGGCCCCCACGACGACCACGTCCGCCGCGGCTCCGCCCGCCGACGGCGCGGCGTCGGGGAGCCTCATGGAGCGAGCATCCGCAGCGGATCGGCCGTGCACGGGATACGATGCACCGCGAGCACCTCGCCGGCCTCGACGCCCCCCATCATGCCCGCCGTCGCCGCCAGGGCCCGCACCCGCGGGTAGATGTGCGTCTTCTCCGGCGGGAACTGCGAACGGTAGCAGGCGATCGCCTCCATCTTCGTCTCCAGGTGGCCGGAGATGTCGACCACCAGCGGCCACTGGCCGTGCGGCACCTGCGGCATGCCGGCCAGCAGGAAGTAGCCGGCGAGCGCCGGGACCGTGTGGACCGGCAGGCCGTCGAAGGTGTCGTCCCACTTCGTGAGCCGGGAATAGAAGACCGCGGCCTCGATGATCGCGACCGCCTGCGCGTGGTCGGGAGAAGCCAGCGGCGTCTTGTCGCCGAGGCCGAGCACGAGCCGCGGCCGCCAGCGCCGAAACACCTTCGCAAGCGCCACACGGACGGAAAAGTCGTCGAACAGCCGCCTGTTGGTGAAGCCGAGCTGCTCGCGGTGCACCACTCCGAGCACCCGCGCCGCCGCGGCGGCCTCGGCGAGCCGCTCCACCGGGCCGCTCGACCGCGGCGTCGGCTCGCCGTCGGTGAGATCGACGATGCCGACCCGGCACCCGCGGGCGGCGAGCGCGGCCAGCGTGCCGCCACAGCCGATCTCGACGTCGTCGGGATGCGCCCCGACGGCGATCACGTCGAGCGGTGGCGGGAGATCGTTCAAAAAACGCCTCGCGCGGCAGCGTCCTATGACGCGGGCTTGGACGCCGCGATCAGGAAGATCGGGTTGATCGACTCGAAACGGATCCGGTCGAGCTGCTCGATGCCCCGGGCGATGTTGATCATCCAGTAGGCGGCGTCTCCGGCGCGGGCCCGCAGCAGCGAGTGCACGGCCGCGAGGTTCTCGATGCTGTTGCAGGCGGTCACGAGCCGACCGCCCGCCTTGAGCCGCTTCCAGGCCTCCTCCACCAGCATCGCGACGTCGCGGCCGCTGCCACCGACGTAGATCGCATCGGGATCGGGCAGCCGCGACCAGGCTTCCGGCGCCTTCCCGAGCACCGCCCGCAGGTTCATGACGCCGAACCGCACCGCATTCTCCTCGATCAGCCGATGATCGTCGGGGTCCATCTCGATCGCGTGCACCGTGCCGTCGCGGGCGATCCGCGCCGCCTCGAGGCCGACCGAACCGCTGCCGGCGCCCACGTCCCAGACCACGCTCGTCGGGGTGAGCCCGAGCTCCGCCAAGGCCAGCGACCGCACCTCCGCGGGCGTCAACAGGCCCCGCTTGGGACGCGACTGCAGGAACGTGTCGTCGGGATTGCCGAACATCCGGGTGCCGATCTGCCCCGGCTTGTCGGCGGTCGGCACCTTGCGGACCAGGATCATGACGTTGAGGCCGACGAACGACTCCTTGGCGATCTCGGCGAGGCCGCCCTGCGTCACCCGCTCGTCGGGCGAGCCGAGGTTTTCGCAGACGTAGGCCTGGAAAGAGTCGATGCCCTCGTCGAGGAGCGCCCGGGCGACGGCGGACGGCGGCCACTGGTCGCTCGTGAACAGGCCGACGGTGTCGCTCGTGCGGATCTTGTCGATCACCCGCTCGATCGACTGGCCCGAGAGGTTCGCGAGAAACGCCTCTTCCCACGACTCCTTCACGCGGGCGAACGCCAGCTGCATGCTGCTGACGTGCGGCACGACCTCGAACCGCTCCTTGCCGAGCTTCGCGCAGACGTAGCGGGCGGTGCCGTAGAAGAGCGGGTCGCCCGACGCGAGCACCACGACCTTGCGGCCCGCCGCCGCGTCGATTCGCTCGACCAGATCCTCGAGCGTCGCCGCGGAACCGAGCTTGGCGGCGATCGGCGGCGGCAACATCGGCCGGCACGACTCCGGGCCGACGAGCACGTCGGCGGCTTCGACGAGCCGCCGCGCATGGGCCGTCATTCCATCGACACCGTCGTCACCGATGCCGACGATGTGCACCTTGTCCGCCCACGACTCGCCTCTGGCCACCGGCCCTCCCTGGACGCCCGTTCGGGGATCAGGCCTGGAACGAACTGCCGCAGCCGCAGCTCTTCTTGGCGTTGGGGTTGTTGAACGTGAAGCCGCGCTTCTCGATGCTGTCGTGGAAGTCGAGCGTCGTGCCGTCGAGGAACAGGTCGCTCTTCTTGTCGACAACCACCGCCACGCCGTGCTGATCGCTCTTGCTGTCGGCCTTCGGGTCCCAGGCGGTGTCGAAGCCCAGTGAATACTGGAAGCCGCTGCAACCGCCCCCAGCCACGCCGACCCGCAAAACCGTGGCGGGATCGAGCTTCTGCTCGGCGATGATCTTCTTCACTTCGGAGGCGGCTTTTTCCGTGAGCGTGACCGACATGGCGAGAGGGCTCCTGCGGGAACGGGTGCGGAAATCATCGAACGCGAAAATCGCGCCGCTTCAGTTTATCCCGGCCGGCCCGGGAGGCAAAGATGTGTCCACCGTCAGGCCAGAGCCCGCAGGCGGGCCACGCCGGCGGCGATCCGTTCCGCGGCCCTGTCGACCTCGACGGCGGTCGTGAACCGAGACAGGCCGAACCGCAGTGTCGCCCGGGCCTCGTCGGCGTCGAGCCCCAGCGCCGTGAGCACGTGACTGGGGCGGGGCTGCTCGGCCGAGCACGCGCTGCCGGAGCTCAAGTACAGCCCGTCGGCATCGAGCGTCGCCAAGAGCGACTGCCCGTCGACTCCGGCGACCCGCACGCTCAGGTTGTTCACGAGTCGCACCGGCCGCCCTGCCGCGTCGACCGCGTCGAGCGGAGGCCCGTTGAGCGCGAGCCGCGGCACCGCCGTCCGAAGCCGGTCCCAGAGCCGGTCACGCAGCGATCGCATGCGTTCCGCCTCTTCGGGGAGCCCCTCGGCCGCCAGTTTGGCCGCCTCCGCCATGCCGACGATGCCGGGCACGTCGAGCGTGCCGCTGCGCAGCCCCCGCTCCTGCCCACCGCCGTGGACCAGCGGCTCGACCCGGATCACCCGCCCCTGTCGCCTGAGCCAGAGACAGCCCACCCCCTTGGGTCCATGAAACTTGTGCGCCGAGAAGCTCACCAGATCGGCGCCGAGCCCGCGCACGTCGATCGGCATCCGTCCCACGGCCTGGGCACAGTCGACGTGGAGCATGCCGCCTCGCGCATGAACCCGCTCGGCGATCGCCGCGATCTCCTGCACGACGCCGATCTCGTTGTTGGCGAGCATGACGGACACGAGCGTGACCTCGGGCTCGATCGCCCGCTCGAGTTCCTCGAGCCGGATCCGCCCCGGCACGCCGGCCGAACCCTGAGCCTCCACCTGCAACTGCGTCACGATGGCGCCCTGCCGCTCGAGCTGCTCGCAGGGATCGAGCACGGCGTGGTGCTCGGTGACGACGGTCACGATTCGCGGCCGCCCCGCCCCGCGGCCCAGGCTCTGCCAGCGGCGGATCGAGCCCACGATCGCGAGGTTGTTGCTCTCGGTGGCGCCGCTGGTGAAAACGATCTCGGCGGGATCGGCGCCGATCGCGGCGGCAAGCGTCGCCCGGGCCTCGTCCACGCGTCGCCGAGCCTCGCGCCCGGCCGCATGCGTGACGCTGCCGGCATTGCCGTAGTGCTCGGTCAGCCACGGCAGCATCGCTTCGAGCACCCGCGGATCGAGCCGCGTGGTCGCATGGTTGTCGAGATAGATGACCGGATCGGTCGCGGCGGCCTGCATGGCGAGATTCTACGCTCCGCCCGCGGCCGCGGCGCCTGCATCGGGCGGTCGCGTCGCTCAGGCCACCGCACCGCTGGCGAGGGCGTCGAGGGCGATCTGCGACCAGGTCTCGAACCGCTCCCGATCGGCCAGCAGCCGGTCGAGCGTGTCGAACCCGCACTCCACGAGCTCGCTCTCCCGTGAGCGCACCTCCGGCTGCTCGAGCTCGAGCAGGTGCACGATGCCCAGGTGCACCCGGCCCACGGGCGTGGCGTCGTCGTTGATGAGGCCGACGCACCGGGCCGTCCACCTGCCGCCGATCGCCACCTCCTCGGCGAGTTCCCGCCGCATGCCGGAATCGTACGAGGCATCGTCGCCATGCGCGCCGTCGCAGCTCGAGATGTGCCCGCCGATGCCCACCGACCGCTTCGCCCGCAGGCGGGCCTCGCTCTGGCCGCCGCCGCGGGTGTAGGCGAAGTAGCGGGGCTCTCCGTCGGCATCCCGCCAGGTGAGCACACAGTAGGGAATGAGCTGCTTGAAAGAAGGATCCTCCTCGACGCTCGCCCGCGGCCGCCAGGAGGTGTGCCGTGGATCGAGCAGCAGCGGCAGATAGGCGGCGGTGTCGGCGTGGAAGCCCTGAAACATGCCGGCCTGCTCGAGGAGCGACCGCGGCACGACGAGGACATCTTCCTGGGGAATGCTCATCCGACGGGCTCCATGGGGGCCGCTCGTTGTAACCCGTCGGCCTCCGGACGAGAAGCCACTCAGGATCCCGCCCGACGTCAGGCCCGGAGGGCCGGGTCAGCACCAGCCGGCGGAGGCCGGCCAAGGCAAGGTCGGCATGATGCCGACACTTGCCGTGAAAACAGAACGGCGGCAGGATGCCGCGCGTTCGCGCGCACTGAGGACGGCTAGGGCGCAGCAGGCGCCGGCATCAGCGCCGGCCACGCGGCCTCGAGCCGCGGCTGCGGCGGAATCTCGAGCGGCGTCCCCGGGGCGAGCGACACACGCGGGTTGATCACGCGGTTCCAGGCAAAGAGAGCCCGATAGAGCCGGCCGTCGCCATAGGCCCGCTCCGCCAGGTTCCACCACGAGTCGCCGGCGGCTGCCACGTGCCTCGGCGCTGATGCCGCAGGCGCGACCGCAGGATCGACCGTCGATGGGACGACGGCCGGCCGCGGTGCCTCAGCGACGGCCACCTGATGGCTCGCGGCCGTCACGAAGGGGTCTTGTCGGGGCGGCGCCGCCGACAGGGCCGCGGGCGGCGCGGCGAGCGGATATCGAGCCGCGGCAGGTGGTGCGGCATCGACGACATCGGTCACGATCTCCTGCGGCACGAAGTCTGCGACAGCGGCAGGGGGCGACTCCTGGAGGGCTGATGGACGCGGCTCCTCCACGGGCGACGGCGGCGCGGGCGGAGCGTCACTCTCGATCGGCAGTCCGGCGGCGGCCGGCGGCGCGGCGTGCGCCGGCGCCGATGCGAACGCCCCGGCGGAGATCTGCGTGTCGGCTCCGGCCCTCCGGCCGGAGAAGCTCGGGGGCTCCACGAGCTCGTGAGGCTCGTCGCTCGCGCCCTCGAAAGCGACATCGGGCCCCGCGCCGGCGGGCGGGCGGGGCACGAGGAGCTTCATCGACAGCACGCCCATGAACACGCCCACGAGCGTGGCCAGCAGGGCCAGCAGCAGCTTGGTCTCGCGTCCCATCGGGCGATTCGGAGGTCGGTCGGGAGAGGGGGCGGGGAGTGTCGTGAATCTGCCCGCCCGCCGCCAGACCGATCGGCGGCCTGCTACTCGGCCGCGGCAGGCCGGGCAAGCTGGGCGGCCCGGAGCTTGGCTGACCGACTCCGCGGGTTGCGGGCCAGCTCCTCGGTCGACGCCTCGACGGGCGAACGCGTCAGGCAGTCCCAGATCTGCGGGCTGCGAAACGCCTGCTTCACCAGGCGATCCTCCAGCGAATGGAACGAGATCACGACCAGCCGCCCCCCCGGGGCGAGCCGCGTGGGGATGCGTTCGAGCGCGATACGGAGACTCTTGAGCTCCTCGTTGACGGCGATCCGCAACGCCTGGAAGGAGCGGGTCGCGGGGTCGATCCGCGCCGGCGGCGTCTGCCGGGGGATGGCCGACCGCACCACCGCGGCGAACTCGCGGGCCGACCTGATCGGCTGCTTCTCGCGGACCGCCGCGATCCGGCGGGCGATGCGGCGGCTGTGCCGCTCCTCGCCATATTCGTAAAGGATGTCGGCGAGGCTCTCGGGCCGCATGCGGTTCACGAGCCGCCACGCCGGCTCGCCCTCCGTCGGATCGAACCGCAGGTCGAGCGGCCCGGTCGAGTCGAAGGAAAAACCGCGGGCGTCGTCGGCCAACTGGTCGCTCGACAGCCCGATGTCGAGCAGCACGCGATCGACCTGGTCGATCTCCAGCGCGTCGAGCACCTCGGGAATGTCGCGGTAGTTGGCCTGCGCGAACCGGACGGGCTTGCCGGCGAGCTCCCGCGCGCCACGGTCGATGGCCACCGGGTCACGGTCGATGGCGATGACCAGCCCAGTCGGCCCCACCGTCTCCGCCAGGAGCCGCGTGTGGCCGCCGCCGCCGAGCGTGCCGTCGACCACCCGCATGCCGGGGGACACGTCGAGGTAGGCCATCACCTCGGCCGGAAGGACGCTCGTGTGGATGCTCTCCGCCATGCTGCCAGTGTAGTGCCCGAGTACGATGGGCCGTATGGCCGACGCCGATCTCTACGATTACGACCTGCCCGCCGACCGCATCGCCCAGGAGCCGCTCGCCGATCGCTCCGCCGCGCGGCTGCTCGTCGTCGATCGCGGCTCGGGCCATCTCGCGCACCGCCACGTCCGCGATCTGCCGGAGATCCTGCGGCCGAATGACCTGGTCGTCGTCAACGACACCCGCGTCATTCCGGCTCGCCTGATGGGCCGGCGGGAGCGGACGGGAGGCCGCTGGGAGGGGCTCTTCCTCCGCGTGGACGACGCCACGGGAGCCTGGCAGGTGCTCGCGAGCACCCGGGGCCGGCCGGCGCTCGGCGAGCGGGTGATCCTCGTCGATCACGGCGGCGCCGACGCGTTCGCCCTCGACCTCGTCGGCCGGTCATCCGGCGGATCGTGGCTCGTCAGGCCCGAGGCCGGCGCGGCCGCCGTCGGTGTCGAGCCGCTGCTCGAGCGGGTGGGCCGCGTGCCCCTGCCGGGCTACATCCGCGGCGGCGCCGAGGGTCCGGCAGATCGCGACCGATACCAGACCGTCTTCGCCCGCCACCGCGGCTCGGCCGCCGCACCGACGGCCGGCCTGCACTTCACGCCCGAGCTGCTCGCCGCGCTCGACGCCCGCGGCATCGGCCGCGCGAGCGTGACGCTCCACGTCGGGCTCGACACGTTCCGGCCGATCACGGCCGCGCGGCTCGACGACCATCCGATGCACACCGAATGGTGCGTCTGCCCCGCGGAGACGGTCGCAGCGGTGGCCGCCGCACGGGCCCGCGGTGGCCGGGTCGTGGCCATCGGCACGACGGCGACCCGGACGCTCGAGACCGCCGCCCGGGGCGGAGGGCTCGCGCCCTGGAGCGGCCCAACCGACCTCTTCATCCGCCCGGGCCATGCCTTTCGCGCGGTCGACTGCCTCCTCACCAACTTCCACATGCCCCGCACCACGCTGATGGTGCTGGTGAGCACGTTCGCCTCCCGCGAACTGATCGCCGCGGCCTACGCCGAGGCGGTCCGCGCGGGCTACCGCTTCCTCAGCTACGGCGACGCGATGCTGTTGGTGTAGGCGTTTCCTACTTCGCGCCGAACTTGTAGGCCGTGTTCTTCGGGTCGAAGTCGGCGTCGGTGAAGCCGTTGTTGATCTTCACGTTCATGTAGGTGTACTCCTCGAGGAGCACCGGCTGCCCGCCCGCCTCCTGCGGCCAGTCGTAGGCCTCGTAGCGAATCGGGATCGTCAGCTCGTCGTCGATGAAGACGCGGGCCAGGTGGAAGCGGAAGTTGCGGCGGGGCACCGGGTGCACGACCTGCACGCAGGTGCAGACGCGGCCGTTGACCTTGGCGTTGGGATAGAAGTTGACGTCGCACTCGCCGAACTGCTTGTCGTGCTCGGCCACCTCGACGAGCCGCTTCGCCAGGTTCTCGACGCCGATCTCGGTGACCGGATAGCGGTTGCCCTGCATCGCCAGCATGCTCTGCGGCTTGAGCGACACCGTGCCCACCATCGCCCGCACGCCGCTGCCGGCGTGGGCGAGCATGTTGCCGTCGTTCTGCCCGGCGACGTAGATCACCTCCTGGCCCTTCACGCTGTCGGGGCCCAGGAAGTAGAGATAGACACTGAACGGCTGCTGCCGGATCTTGGCGAACATGTACTCGTGCTCGCCGAGTTTGCCGTCGATCCGCTCCCGCTTGACCACGGTGCAGGAGTAGTCGCGGATGTTGGCATTGATCTTGGCAAGCCCCTGCTGCGCGAGGTCGAGCGCGGGCTGGAGCGGATGCGCGCCCGAGGCCGCGGCGGCCACGCCGGCGCCGGCGGCGGCGGCCGACAGGCCGCCGTTCGGAACGAGCCCCGGGCCGGAGGCGGCATCGGCCGGTGCGGCCTGCTGCCCGAGGGCAACGGGGGAGGTCGCCACGGCGACCAGCGTCAGACCGCAGAGAACGGCCGTCCGGAAGACGGACCACGACAGGAACGCGGGCCGCGTCCCTGGGGCGGGGCTCGCGCCCCGAGTGCGAACGACTCCAACCATCTCTCCGGCCTCCGTGAAACTGCGGCACCGCGCCCACACGCCGGGCCCGAACTCTCGGGCCCGCGGGCGTGTGAATCCAGGCGAGGCGGCGGGAGTGTAGCGGCGCCCCCCCGCCGCCACCATCCCACTTCCAGGCCGCTTTTTCGGCTGCGGCAGGGCCGCGTCTTGCCCGGCGGCCCGGCGCGAACGATGCTCGCGACAGGCTCCGGTGCCACCCCCGCCCCCTGTTCGCGTCGCGCCTCTCCCACGCCCCGATGGCCACGCTCACCCTGCTGACGACCGCCGACGACGTCCTCGTCGCCGGCGTCGAGTCGGCGCCGTTCGGCGAAAACAGCTACGTCGTCGCCCGCCGGGGGGACGCGCGGGCGGTGGTGATCGACCCGGGATTCGAGCCCGAAGCACTGCTCACGTTTCTCGAGGAGCGGAGCCTCGTGCCCGAGGCGATCCTGCTCACGCACGGGCACTCCGACCACATCGCGGGCAACGCGTCCTTGCGGCAACGCTGGCCGGGCCTGCCGATCTTCGTCGGCCGGGAGGACGCGGCGAAGCTGACCGACCCGGTGGGGAATCTCTCGGCGGGCTTCGGGCTGCCGTTCACGAGCCCGCCGGCGGACCGGCTGCTGGCCGAGGGAGACCGATTCGATCTCGCGGGGCTCGCGATCGAAGTCGCCGAGATTCCGGGCCACTCCCGCGGGCACGTCGTGTACCGGGTCGACGGCGTCCGCCCCGGCCTCGTGTTCGCGGGCGACGTGCTGTTCCGGGAGGGCATCGGCCGCACCGACTTCGCGGATGGCGACTTCCGGACGCTCGCCGACGGCATCCGCGGCAAGCTCTATGTGCTGCCAGACGACACGATCGTGCTGTCGGGCCACGGCCCGCCCACCACCATCGGCCACGAGCGGCGGCACAACCCCTTCGTGCCCGATACGTCTCGTCGCGCCGATTGACCTTCCCGAAGCTTCCCGTGGAAAATGCCGGCATGCTGTCGCCCGCCGATCTGACGGAACGCGTCGCTCCCGCGTCGCCCCCGGCGAAGACGGGCCGGTCCGCGGTCTGTCGAGCGGCCGGACTGTCGCTGGCGGCGCTGGCCCGCCTGCTCGCCGGTGCAAGCGTCCGCTGGATCGCCAGCCAGCCCGACACGTGCCAGCGCATCTACTTCGCCAACCACACCAGCCACCTCGACGCGTTGGTCATCTGGTCGTCGCTGCCCCAGCAGGTCCGCGAACTGACCCGTCCGGTGGCCGCCAAGGACTACTGGTCGCGCGGCCTCGTCCGTCGCTGGCTGGCCCAGGAGGTCTTCGACGCGATCCTGATCGATCGCACCGACATCAAGGTGCACCAGAGCCCGGTCGACCTGATGCTCCGCGAGGCCGGCACGACGCACTCGTTGATCGTCTTCCCGGAGGGGAGCCGGAGCGTCACGGGCGAAGTGGGCGAGTTCAAGAGCGGCCTGTACTACCTCGCCAAGAAGCGGCCCGATATCGAGCTGGTGCCGGTGCACATCGACAACTTGAACCGGGTGCTGCCGCGGGGCGAATTCCTCCCGGTACCGCTGCTCTCCTGCATCAGCTTCGGCCCGCCCTTGTGGCTGGAGCGGGGCGAGGCGAAGCTCGATTTCCTCGCCCGGGCGCGGCGGGCCGTGCTCGCGCTCAAGGAATAGCCGCCGCCCGCCCATGAACGACATCCGCACCATCGCGCTGGTCACGGGCGTGCTCGCGCTGCTCGCCGCGGCCACCGGCGTGGGCCAGTTCCTCAAGCGGCACCCCGACCGCGGGCTCGATCCGGCGGCGGTCCGCACATTCAACCTGCGGATCCGGGGCTGGTGGGTGCTCTGCACCGTGCTCGCCGCGGCGTTCTGGCTGGGCACGACGGCGACGGTGGTGCTCTTCGGCCTGGTCTCTTTCTGGGCGCTCCGCGAGTTCATCACGCTCACCCCGACCCGCAAGGGGGATCATCGCGCGCTCTTCTGGGTCTTCTTCGCCTTCACGCCGCTGCACTACGTGCTCGTCGGCCTCAATCGCTACGACATCTTCAGCGTGTTCCTGCCGGTCTACGCCACGCTCTTCGTGCTCGCCCGCGTGGCCTTCGCGGGCGACTACAAGCGGTTCCTCGAGCGGACGGCGAAGATCCAGGCGGGACTCGTCGTCTGCGTCTACTGCCTCTCCTTCGCGCCGGCCCTCCTGCAGCTGCCGCTCGGGACCGCGGAGGCGGGCAGCCGCGGCGCCAACTTCCGGCTGCTCTTCTTCCTGATCCTGCTGGTCCAGTTCGCCGACTGCATGCAATACGTCTGGAGCCGCATGCTCGGCCGGCGGCCCGTCGCCGCGGCGGTGAGTTCGACCCGCACCTGGGAAGGGCTGCTCGGCAGCGCCGCGAGCACGGCGCTCCTGGCCGCCGCGCTCTGGTGGGCGGCCCCGCCCTACCAGCCCTGGCAGGCCGCCCTGGCGGGGCTCGTGGTGGCGGTGATGGGCTTCGCGGGCGGCATGACGATGTCGGCGATCAAGCGCGACCGCGGCGTCAAGGACTACGGCACGCTCGTCGTGGGCCACGGCGGCGTGCTCGACCGCATCGACTCGATCTGCTTCGCCGCGCCGGTCTTCTACCACATCACGCAGCTCGTCACGGGCGGCGCGCCGTAAGGCCGGTCAGCGGACGTCGGCCGGCTCCGGGGCGCGACGGGCCTGCGAAGCGTAGATCGACCGGCGTCCCGCCGTCGTGGCGATCGCGGCCGGCGTGGCGACGGTCGCCGGCGGCGGCACGCCGTCGGGGCTCTGGCCCCGCGGCATCCGCGACCAGTCCGTGGCCGTGATCGACGCCAGCGCCACACTGGCCGGCGGTGCCGGGCAGCCGAGCTTCACCCACTCGAGCCAGGTGTGCTGGAGCTGCGGCACGCTCGTGACGCCATAGTGCTTGGCCAGCGCACCCGACCAGTCATCGGCGACGAGACCGTCCCCCACGAAGGCGACATACTTGTGCCGACCGCCCCGCTCGATGAGATACCGGGCGAGCGAATAGCCCTGCGAGTAGAGCGGCAGCACGTCGGCGGGGTACTCCCGCATGGCGAACATCTGCGGGAAGGCGATGCCCCGGCCCGTGGTCAGGAACTCGATCAGCAGGCGGTGCTGCCGCGCCCGCTCGACCGGATGCTCCACCGTCGTGCAGGCGCCCTCGTCCGCCCACCGCGGCAGCGGCCGACGGAAGTGGCTGGCGAAGATCGTGTGCGTGATCTCGTGCGGCAGGACGGAGTCGAGAATCCGCTGCTCGCTCCCCTGGATCGTCATCGTCCAGTTGAAGACTTCGCCCTTGTCGAAGACGAAGCTCGTCGCCCCGCCGGCGCCGAGATTCGGCGCCACCTGCGCCTGGATCGGGCAGGGCCGGCTCCAGCGCGGCAGCGGCTGTCCGGTCCATTCGATCGCGAGGTCGTGGCGGTATTGTTCGGCGGCGTCGCCGATCCGCCGGGCCAGTGTCTCCGTCGGCGCATCGACGATGAAGTTGGCAGTGCGATAGCCCGCGGCGGACGCCGCGGGCGCGAGGCAGGCGCCAAGCAGGACCAGGCCCAACGTGCTGCACACCATGCGGCGGTCCGGGGCCCGCCCACCGACCAAGCATCCACCCTGCATACCCGTCGACCTCCCTGCATCCTGTCATCCGCGGCGCTCTCGCCGTCATGCCGACGGATCCGTCCGATGGCATGGCTCCTGACCGGCCGATTCCCCCCGGAATGCCGGACACGCGGCTGCTTGAGCCCACGAGCGGGGCGGACACTAGCGACGGCCGCGGGCAGGGTGCCAGAGCGTTTTTTCGTTGCCCGCCCTGCCCCACTTTCCGCGCCGGCGGGCTAGTCGCCGCCGGCGGACGACCCGCTCGCGGTGGGCGGTGGCAGAAAGATCGTGGTCGCCGCCGCGGGGTCGATCGGGTGCGGCGCCGCGACGACCGGCGGCCGCCGCGGCCACCAGCGCCGGGCCGCCAGCGCACCGCCGACCGCGACGAGCAGACCACCCGGCCAGGCCGGCGCGAGCGCCGCCAGCCAGCCGATCCCGACCGCGACGGCGGCAGCGCCGACGAGTGGCGGCGTTGCCCCCGCGTGGGCTCCCCAGCCGCGCCGCCAGGCGATCCAGGCCACGGCGCCGCAGGCGACCAGCATCAGCGTCGCGACCGCGCGGCCACGGACCGAACCGTCCCGCGGCCGCACCGCACGAATCACGAGCCTGCCCTCCGCCCGATCGGCGGCGACGGCCGCGACGATCGTCACCGGCGCGGCACGACGGTCGCGCGTCTCCGCCGTCTCCCAGGCACGGTTCCACGCGTCGCCGACCGACCGCGTCGCGCCGGCCGCCCGACCGCGGGCGAAACGCCGCAGGCGTTCCTGATCGCCGCCCGTCGTCCGCCGTGCCGCCAGTTCGAAGTCGTCGAGCAGCCGCTCGCCTGCGGCCCGTCGTTCGCCGTCCAGCACGTCCGCGGGGACGATCCGTGCCGGCGCGGCCACCCGGAGCGCGATGCCCGATGGCGGCAACAGCGTCCACAGCATCCGGCGGCACGGCAGGCCGACGACCGCCGGCGCGGATAACTCGAGTGGCTCGCCGTCGACCAGACGGCGGCCCGGTTCGCCGCCGAAGAACTCTCCGGCGAACAGCACCACCAGGCTGCGTGGCCAGCCGGCGTCGAGGAGAGGCACGGACCAGACGTTGTCCGAGCCGGGCTGGGCCTGCACACCATCGGCGGGACGGCCGTCGACGACCGCGTCGTAGAGCCGCCACGAGCGGGGCAGCATGACCTGCACGACATCCTCGGTCGCCACGAGATCGAAGGCGGCGAGCCCCCAGGCCCGACCGCGGTCGTCGATCACCAGCCGGATGTCGGCGAGTTCGACGCGAACCTCCCCGCCGGACGACCGTCCGGTCGTGCTGGCGACCGGGCCATCCACCGCCGACGCCGCGGCATCGGCGGGCGGGTTGTCGCCGGCATCCGCCTCGGCCGCGGTGGCTGCGGCCTCGAGGACGTAGTCCGGCGGATCGTCGCCGGCGAGGAGATCGATCTGCCCCATCGTGGCCCGCCCGCCCCCGTCCACGACGGGCGAGACGTCGCTCTGCGAGGGCAGAAGCTCGATCCGCTGGGCGGCTTCCGCACGCCATTCGACCCGCGTGCGGCCGCCGTCGGCCAACTGCACCCGCAGGCACGGCAGCGGACCGCGACGCGGCGGGCGGGCGGGCATGCGGGCCGCGACGTCGAGCCGGAACCGGCCGGCCCGCGGTTGTTGCACGACGACCTCGACCGTCGTCGGGGAGGTACGTCTCCAGCGCGTGTCGAGCGCGTCGCGATCGGCCGTGTCGGGCTGCAGCATGTCGTCCTCGAAGAGCGCCACACGGTCGACGACGCTCGCGGCCGGGATCTCGAGCGGAATCACCGCGAGCGCCGCCGTGCTCGCGTCGAGCCGCGCGTCGAGGGCGAGCCGTATCTGATCGGCGGCGAAGACGATCGACTCCCGCTGCGAACCGCGCAGCTCCTGCCGGCGCCGCTCCGATTGGAGCCGCGCCCGGGGAAACGGCGCCGCCGCGCCGGTCCGCGGCTCCGTCCCGGCGACCTCGCCGCGCCAGAATCGGGTCTCGAACGAGGACTCGCCGTCGGGAATGGAGGTGTGCGAGAGTCCCGGCGGCAGATCGATCCGCACCGCCAGGCTCGTGCTGGCGGCGAACCGCACCACGCGGGCGTCGACCGCCGCCTCGTCGAGCCACGCCCCGGGCACCTCGAATACGCCGACGGCATCGGCCAGCGGCTGGCGGAAGGCCATTTCGAAGCGAAACCGCCCCGGCTCCGGCCGGCGGCGGTCGATCCGGTAGAGGCCTCCTCCCAGGGGGCGGATGATCACCTCCCCCGCCGCCACGTTCGGACCGGTCCCCTCGGTGGAGCTGCCGTCCGCGCCCGCCCACTCGAGCCCGGGATCGGCCCGCACGACGCAGCCCGGCAGGACGGAGCCGCCGGCGTCGATCTCGAAGACCGCGTTCACCCGGCATTCGTCGAGCGCCCAGAAGACGTCGTTGCGGCTCTCCGCCTTCGGCGGCGTGGCGACGAGGCCGCGGCCCGTGAGCGACCGGCGCACCCGCACCCTTCGCGCCAGCGGCAACTCATAGCGAGCCGTGCCGGACCCGTTCGACAGCGGCACGATCGGCATGACGCCCCCCGCGGCGGCGGTGTCATCCTCGACGATCACACCGGCCGCGGCGTCGGGAAGCTCGAGGACCGTGGCCGCAGCCGGGGGCACGGCCACCAGCACCGTCTCGACGTCGCCCGCGCGGCGGCCCTCCGGCGCGAGGTCGACGGTGACGATGTGCCTCCCCGACTCCGTGCATACGATCCGCAGTCGGCTCTCGTCCACGGGGCCGCGACTGTTTACGGCGCCGCCGTCGATCCGCAGCGTGCCGGGGATGAAGCGGGCGCCATCCGCGGGCGATTCGAGCGTGAGCTCCCCGGACGCATCGGCATCGACATCCAGGGTCAGCCGCCAGGCGGCCCAGGCCGCATCGCCCCGCGGCACGTCCGCGGCCGTCACCGTCGCCGCCAGCACCCGCAGGGTCGCCGCTCCGCTCGCCCCGCCGCGGACGATGGCGCGGAACAACGGCTGCGGCACGAGCACGGTCGCATCGTCCGCTCCTCCGGCGGGCGGGGCGATGAACACCTGCAACGGCCGTGTCGCACCGGGGCCCGGTGGCTCGTCGGCCCGCCCCGGAGAGCCGGCCGCGGCGACGACCGCCAGCGCGACGACCGTCCGCGCCGCCGACCGGAAGGAGAAGAGCCGGGCACGCGGGCACGCACCGGACCAGGCGGCGACGGCCGCGGTGACCGAGGCCCACCAGACCGCCCGGGCCATGAGATCGAACGGCGCCGCCACCCAGAGCGCGGTCACCCCCGCGACCAGGCAAGCCACGAGCGCCGCCCAGCCGCTGGCGGCCGCCAACCAGAGCGTCCCCGCGGCCGCGACGATGCCCAGCACCGCCGCACCTGTGGCCACCGCCCGCGTTCGGGCGACGCACGCGGTCGTCGGGCCACCGCGCCCCGAGGGCACCAGGCGGCACGCCCGCCAGCCGTCGGCGGCGTGCCGTCCGGCAGCGGCCAAGCTGTCCGCCCGCACCGTCCGGAGGCCGGCACCCAGCAGACGGCTGATCCAACCGGCGTCGTCGCGGTCTTCGATCAGCCGCATCGCCCGGCCGACCGATGCGAGTTCGAGTTCGGGCGGCAGCATCAGCAGCCACTCGCGGTCGAGGACGGGCACGTCGATGGCGACCGTCGGGGCCTCGACCAGCCAGCCGGGCCAGGCGGCGGCCGCGAGCCACCAGGGGCCGCCGGCGCGCTCTGTCACCGCCCGCACGACGAGCGCGAGCCGTGTACGGCCGGCAGGCAGGACGACCTTCAGCTCGCCGCCGGCCGCGGCGCGATCGCCCGGCGACAGCCGCTCGCCGTCGAGCAGGACCGACTGCACCTGCCGACCGGGCGGCAGGCTGATCGACAGGCTGTCACGGCCATGGTTTTCGATGTCGAAACGCGTCTCGTGCTCGGTCCTGCCGGAAGCATGGCACCACGAGCCCGTCCGTTCCCTCCAGGCCCAGGCCCGAGCCTCGCCGGTGGCCGGCACCAGTTCCGCGGCCGGCTCGGCCGGGCCGTCGGCCGTGGTGGGGCCATACGAGAACTCGGCGATCGTGAAGGTGTCGACGGGCCCGGCCCCGGGCTCCGGTGGCAGTTCGTGGAGCCGGCGGTTGACCAGGCGTGGCCGGACGCGGCCGCCGCTCCGCACGACCACTTGCCCGGAGGCGGATGTCGACCCCTCGACCCAGACAAGCGGCACCGGCACCGGCCGGGTGAACGGGACGGTGCGGTGGCCACGAATCGTGACCGGTCCGCGGGCGGGCGGGCTCAGTTCCAGCAGCCAACGATCACCGCCGCCCGCGCCGCGGCGCTCCGTCGGCTCGAGCCGCCGCGGCGTCACCGCGCCGACGGCCGGCGGCAGCAGCGACCACTCCATCAGATCGTCCACCGGCTCGGAAAAGTGGACGATGATCGAATCCAGGTCGGCCGCGGTCGGCTCGCACTCGAACGTGAACGACTCCACCAGCCTGTCGTCCCGCACCGTAAGCCTCACATGCGCGCGGGCGTCGAGTGGAGGCCGTCTCCGGACGAGCCGCGCGGTGGCCGATGCGGCGCCGACGCCGGCCGGAAGCCGCGCCCGTGCGGCGCCTTCCTCGACGAGCGTCGCGAGGCGGCCATCTGTCTCCACCGCACGGCCGTCACCGACGCCCCCGGGGGCCGTCCCCGCCTCCAACGCGCCGACGGCTCGTTCCGCGTCCATCTCGAGCGTCGCTTCCGGGCTCATGCGGAGATCAAGCAGCGTCGCCCGGTCCGTCTCGCCGTCCAGCCGCACCATGTCGAGATCGCCCGTCTCAAACGACTCGCCGAGCGCCAGCCCCGCGCGATGTCCGGTGATCCGCAGCATCAGGCCACGGTCGGGAGTGGCGGCCGCCGCCAAACCGATCCGCAGCATGTCGCCCGCGGCGTCACGCTGCACCCGCCAATCGATCCCCGCGACGGGATCATCGTCGCCACGACTCACCCCCGCCTCGGCGACGGCCGCCGGCGCGAATCGCTCGACCGAGTCGATGAACCAACCGGGCGTCACGCGGGCGGTCAGGTCGAAGGCCGAGCCACGGAGCACGCGCACGTCACATGCGGCACGCCCCACCACGACACCGGCTGCCAGGTCGACCGTCGTGACCCGGGCGACGTCGAGCACAGCCGCGCGGGCGGCCAGCGACAGCGTCACCGTGGCGTGCGGCGACTGTTCCTCGACGAAGAGCCGCGCCGGCTGCACCGCCAGTCCGGACGGCGGCGCCGGCGGTCGCTCCGGCGGGAGCTCGGGCTGCGGGGCGGATCGGACGGCGTCGTTCGTCTCCGGCAGCGGCCAGTGTGCCGCCACCTCGGGAGGCACGATCACGCACTGCTGGCAATGAATCGAGTCGATGGCGTGTGATGGATCGATCTCCAGGCCGATGCCACCGCCGGCCCAGACCGCCGCGGGCGGATGCACCCGCGGCAGCGTGACCGACCCGGCGGCGATGGGAGCGACCGCCGTCACGAGCACGCGCGCCCGTGTGCCGACGCTCTCCATCGGCAGCAGCACGGTGATCGACCGTGCGTCATCCGCGACCGTCCAGGCCGCCTCCGCGTCCGCCTCGCCGACCATCGACACGCGTGTGACGATCACCTCGGGGCTCTTCTCGAGCCGCAGCAGCGTGTCGCCCCACGGCGTCGTCGGCCGCACCGAAACGTCATGTCGCACCTGCCGGCCCACGATCCTCAGACTGCCCCAGGCGGCGAGCAGCGGTTCGGCCGTCTCTCGGCCGCAGACGATATCCACCGTCGGCCGTGGGCCTGTCTCGAGCTGCCAACGGACGGATCCGGCAGCGGCGCCCGCCTCGCGCCGCAGGACGCCGAGCCCCACCGCCACGGGCCGCAGACCGTCCGGCAGGTCGAGCACGATCGTCGACACCAGCGCCGGGGCGAGCGGCAGCACAAATCGGCGCGGACCGGAGACGCCCGAGGTCGGCGGGAGACGGACGTCGAAGGCATAGGTGCCGGCCCGCGGCGTCGCCACGGCGAGCGTGCCGTCGCCGCGGCCGTAGACCACCGCCTCTCCCTGGCCGGCGGCGGATTGCATCGTGCCACCGCGCACGTCGATCGCCCCGAGACAGAGCTCCCGGGCGATGCCGGCCTCGGACATACCGCCCACTTCGGCCGCGAGCATGCCGCCGAGGCCGCCGTCCGCGAGGAGTTGGAGCTCGTAACGGGCGGCGGCCGCGATCACGCGGCTCATCGGCGGCATGGCCGGCGGCGTTCCCGCGGTGATCCGGCCGATCCCCGCCTCGAACTCGCGGGCCGACATCGGCACATACCGGAAATCGCCCAGGGGGACGTCGGACAGACGTCCGGCAGGCACGTGGACGCGCACGAACTCGATCGTCTCCGCCGCGCCGCCGTCATCGGCGTCAGCCGCCCGTGGCGGCCCTCCATGGCCGGCTACGAAGGCGGCCAAGACGAGGCCGGCGAGCAGGCGGAGTTCGTTCCTTCGACAGAGGCTCGGCTTCTTCCGGAGGCGTGCTCCCGGAGCAAGGCCGGGACGCCTCTTCGCCGCTGAAGGGGCAAGGAGGCCGCTCATGGTCCGAACCGTCCGACGGCCGTCGCATCATCCACCCGCGATGACGACGGAGCCGTGATGATCAGGGATGGACGCGGTGCCACGTCCGTCGGCGAACTCGCGCCGCCGCCGGCCCCGCGCTCCCGCGGCGCGACGGCCCGACCCTCGACAAGCCGACGCAGGGCCGCGGCGGCGACCGCCAGCACACCGCCGGGGACCGCGGCCTGGGCGAGAATGGGAGCGACGTCTGGAAAGGCTGCCATGGCCAGCCCGACGACCGCAACCACGCCGACGAGGACCGGCAGACTGCGGAGCGCCGGCGTGTACACCGCGGCCAGGCCGGCCCCCAGCACCGCGCCCGACGCGATGAACACGAGCAGCCAGGTCGGTAGGACGACGATCCGCCCCGGCTGCGGCGGACCGATGCCGGCATAGACCAGCCGCGGGCCATCGACGGGGGCGTCGACACCCCGCCGCGCGGAAGCGGCCGCCGGCGCGGCAGCGGCCGACGTCGGGTCAAAAGGATCGCCGGCCGGCGCGGCCAAGGCCGAGTCGAACCACGCCACCAGTGCCGCCCGCGTGACCAGCGGCACCCGCCGCAGACCGAACGGCCCCCAGTCCCACCGCTGCTGCGACGTCCAGCCGGACGGATGCCCGAGGGCATGCTGATCCGGCTCCAAGAGCAGCTCCCAGTAGAACCGTCGCTGCAGGGTGCCGGCGGGGAAGGATGGGGGCTCGAGCACGACCGCCGCCGGCATGCTCGCCGCCCGGAAGCCGGGCAGCGGCCCCTCGTGATCGCGGCGGGCGACCAACTCCACGAGCCAGGTCGCTTCTCCGACCCGCCGCGGCAGGTCGATCACGACGCGACCGTCAGGCCGCACGCTGCCGGGCTGCCGACGGCCGTCGAGCCGCACCTCCACGACGGCGCGGCCGTCGTCAGCCGGCTCCGACGCCGTCGGGCCGCGGGGTGCCATGCCGGGTGGGACGAAGAACGTGATCTGTTCGGACGCCCCGCTGCGCACGGCGAACCGGAAGGCGTCTTCCCGACGGTTGGCGGACAGCCGCGTCTGCATCCAGGCCGCCTCCACGACGGTTTCTCCCACGGGCGAACGCTTCCGCGCGGAGAGCGCGAGCGGAATGGCCGCCTGGGTGCGGGCGGTGGTCCAGGTGCGACTGGCGACCGAGCCGATCGCGGCGCTCTCGCGCTTCCAGGCATCGCCACGGACGTCGATGGAGAGCGTCTCCGGTGCCGCGAGCATCAGCGACTGCCGGCCGATGCGTGTCTCGGTCGGCAGCACGAGCGGGAAGTCCTCCGCCAACGTCGATTCCGGCGGGATCGGGGGAAGCGGCACGTCGTAGGCCACCGTCAGCTCGCCGGCGCCCAGGATGGGCAGTGCGAGCATGGCCCGCAGCCGCAGCGGCCGCCCCGCGCCGTCCGCGGCCTCGCCTCCCGCGGCGGCATCGACCGCCGGCGCGGGGTCTTCCTCGGGATTGAGCAGCAGGCCGTTCTGCCGGACCTCGAGCGTGCCCGCCTCCACGACCGGCGCCGGCACGGCCAGGGTGACGAACTCGAGCGGCACGTGGGCCACGTCGAAGCGGATCGTCTCCCGGGCGACGATCCTCCGTGTGTCGATCTCGACCTGCGCGGAAACACTCGCATCGACCCGCCGGGGCAGGAACCTGCGTGTCGCCCGGAAGATTCCCACGCTGCCGTCGAGCCGGTAGGCCAACCCGGCCCGCTCGGCATCGCCGCGGAGCGACGGCGGGCTGAACTGCCTGACGAGACCCTGCAGCCGGGCGGCGTCGGGAAGAAGTTCGATGTCGCTCTGCGACGTGACAAGGATCGACGCCGGCCCGACGAGATCGGCCTGTGGCGACGGAATCCGCCACTCCACCTCGGCGGCGTCTGCGGGGATCTGCCTGCCGCATCGCAGTTCGACGACGGCGTCGCCGGAGAGCGGCTGCACGAACGGGATGACGACCGCGCCGTCGGAGATCGATACCGCCGCCGAATCGACGACACCGGCGGGACCGACTTCATCGACGTCCCAGCCGTCGAGGTCGATCGCGATCCGGGCCACGGGCGCGCCCCGGATCGCCACCCGCATCCGCGCGTCGAGCGACACGCGGAAGGCCGCAACGTCGTAGCGGTATTCCGGCTCGATCACCACGCGGCTGCCGCGCGGCCGCACGCGGAGCGCGACCGCGGCGGGCTGCGCGTCGTAGGCGAAGGCGGCCACGAAGCCGGGCCGACGCGCGGAAGCGGGGGGATCGATCCGCCGGATCGCACCCAGATCGTCCCAGTCGACCTGCCATTCACCGTCGGCGACGACGACCAGCCGTCCCCACTGCCGCCAGGGCGGAATCGCATCCACAGCGAAGCCGAGCGGTTGGAACGGCTCGCGGCCGGTGACATCGACCGGTCGCTCGCACTCCATCTCGATCACGCACCCGCCGGATGCATCGGGCTCGACACGCACGACCGCCACCGCGGCGGCGGCGGTGCCTTCAAGCGCCTGGAGGGCCGCGGGGCTGCGGATGCTCCGCAGGCCGGCACGGGGCGGCAGGGCCACCCGCACCGCCCGCGTCCCCGCCGGGAGATTCTCGAGGCGGATGCTCGCCTCCGTGACCGCGGCGCGACCATCGATCCGCAATACGCTCTCGACATGCGCCTGCGGGACCGCCGCGGCCGTCACGACGCGGGCCCCCGGTTCGGCGGCCGCCCCTCGGTCGCCGAGCCGGATCTGGGCGGTGCCGGCGAGTCCGACGAGCGTCACCAGGCTGCCGGCCGCGTCGGGGAGCGGCGCGATCTCGGGCCTGACGACGGCGGGCCTGACGGTGACAACCGGATCGATCCGTGGCGAACGGATCTCGACGAGCGAGGCCGTGGCGCGGGGCATGCGCAGCGTGACGGAGTCGGCCGCGGCCGCGGTCTCGACGACCAGGCTCCCCACAAGGACGATCGTGTGCCGGGTGCCGTCGGCGGCCGGCTCCACGGCCCCCTTGACCCACAGTCGGTAGCCGCCCGCAGGCGGTGCCGCGGTCGTCTCCAGCGCCGTCCCCTCGATGGCCATCGGTTCGAGCAGAACCTGCCCCGCGCCTTCGTAGCGGGGCGGCGCGGAAAGGAGCAGGCCTTCGAGCCCGACCGGCAGACTGGCCCAACCGCCACGGGTCTGGCGAAGCGTCAGTTCGACCGTCGCGCGGGCCAGCACCCGGTCGCCGCCCCCTGGGAGCGGCGGCTCCGTGGCCGCCATGGCGGCCCCCGCCGGAGCCAGTTCGACCCGCGCCGTCGCGTTCTCGAGCACGACGGCGGGCGGTTCGGGAGTTCCCGGCAGGCCTTCCTGCAGGCGGAGCAGATCGACGAAGTCGCGATACCGGAATCCGGGCACGGGGACGAGCCGACCGGCGTCGTCCTGCATATAGAAGATCTCGGGCGCGGACTCCCGGACGGCGGGGCCGGGAACCGGTTCGGCGGCGGCTCGGTCGGTGCCGGCGCCACTGCTGCCCGCTAGGCAGGCCACGAGCAAGGCGACCTGCCGCCACACGCTCGCGGGCTTCGGCAAAGTCAGCAGGCTGTGCGGCATACGGGCCCGGCGGACTTGCGACAACGGCCGACGCGGCGCCGGGACCGGTCGCTTCCGGCCGACGGAGAGGTGTCAAAGACTGCCGGTCGCGCAAGGAGCGCTAGGGCTTCCCTGTAGCCTACTCCAGGGAGGCTGCGCCGACAGTTCAGTACCTCTGAAATTGCCGGATCGAGGCGGCAATCGACCGGCCGAGGCTGTCACAGCCGTCACAAACCGCACGATCCGCGCCGGCCGCGCGGTGCCGGTGCGGTTCGGTGTTACGTCAGGCGGCCACGCAGTTCGTCGAGCACGGGCCGGGCGTTCGCGGCGATGAAGGCGGGCCGCGCAAGTGCGATCGGCGCCGTATCGCCCGCCGGCCCGAAGCCCGTCAGGCAACCGCCAGCCTCATGCACGAGCAGCAGTCCCGCGGCGACGTCCCACGACGCGATCCGGCGCACCCAGAACGCGTCGAGCCGGCCGCAGGCCAGCCAGGCCAGATTGAGCGCCGTGGAACCGGTACGGCGGGCCGAGTGCACGTGCGGCACCACGGCGAGAAAATCGGCGACCGCGGTCGAGTCGACCGTCACGTGCGGCGGGAAGCTGAGCGCCACGAGCGCGTCGGCAAGCGCGGCGGTCTGCGACACGGCGATGGGCCGGCCGTCGAGGAAAGCGCCGCCGCCCGCGCTCGCCGTGAAGCACTCGCCGCGGACCGGATCGAAGATGGTGGCGACGAGGATCTCGTCGCCACGGGCGAGCGCCACCGAGACGCACCAGGCCGGAAAGCCGTGGACGTAGTTGCTCGTGCCGTCGAGCGGATCGACATGCCAGTGGAGCGGCGTGGCCGGCGGGCCGCCGGCCGAGTCGGCCGCATGCTCCGGCAGCGACTCCTCTCCGATGAAGCCGTGGTCAGGGAAGGCGTCGAGCAGGATGCGGCGAATCTCCCGCTGCGAAGCGACGTCGGCTTCCGTCACGAGATCGCGCGGCCCCTTGTTGGCCACGCCGAACCTGCCGACCCAATCGAGGAGAATCCGTCCACCGGCGCGGGCGGCCTGCTCGCACAGCTCCAGGGCGCGGGGAGGTATCTCGGGCGGCACGATGTCCTGCTTCGGGGAGAGGGGCGACGTGGAAAGAAAGCGGGCAGTCTAGCACTCTCTGCAACTCGCAGCCTCCGACCTCTCGGGTGACTCGCGCTGTGACTCCTCCGACAACGGGTCGCCACGGGAGGCGAGGGGCCGCGCACTTCCCGAGAGTCGGCGTATGATGACGACGGCAGCCAGGCTCTGGGAGCCGTGCTTTGCACGGCTCCCGTAGGCCGGAGCCGACGCCGGGACGGCGGCGACGGCGCGACTGTCGCCAGCCCGCAGCGAAGTCGGCATCCGAGAGAGCAACGGATACGATGTCCGTTGCGAACGTCCGGCGACGGGGTAGCGGGCGGCCCCGCGCCGGCGCATGACCATCGGACGAATCGAATCGCCGCACTCCCGCCCTCACCGAGGCACCGCTCATGGCATCTTCCAGCCCGCTCCCACCCCCTGCCGCCAGCCCTGCCGCGGCGGCCGCGTGGCGCCGCGCCGGCCACCACCTCCACGACGATCGCGGCCCCGCGGTCGCGACGCTCGACCTCGACAGCCCGTCCCTTGGCATCTGCCTGGCCGGCCGCGCGGCGGGCGAGCCAGCGATGCTGCTCGGGCTCGCGCTCGGCGGCGCCCCCCACCTCGTCGACCACTGGATTCGCGGTGGCGACGTCACCGCCGTCTACGAATCGAACGACACCCGCCAGTTGCGGACGCTCGCCATGTGGCGGCTGCAACCGGCTTCCGCCGGCAGGCAGGCCTGGGTGCTGGTCCTATCGGCGCAGACCGCGCTCCTCGAGACCATGGCGGACGTGAGCGTGGTGTCGCGCGTGCATGGCGACCTCGTGCTGCATGCCGCCGGCGGGGAGGGACGCCGCGACTTCGTGGCCGGCGCGACCGGAGGGACGACCGCGGCCTTGCTCGTGAGGCTGCCGGCCGAGGATGTCAGCCGGCGCGACGGCCAGCGCAGCCTGCTCCTGGCCGTTCACCCCGAGGATCGGGGAGAGCTGACGGCCTCGGCGTCCGCGGGACTCTTCGACATCGGCTGCCGGCTGTTTCCGACGCCGCTCGAGAAGGGCGTCTTGCTCCGCAGCCGGATGCTCGCCGCCGTCGGTCCGACGGCCGACGACACCACCTGGGCCGCCGAGATCGTGGAAGAGTTCGCGGCGAGTCCGCCGCTCCTCTCCACCTGAGCCGCCGGCGGCAACTGGCTGCCAAGCTCGGGTTCGCATCCGCGAACATGAGCCTCGCAGCCGCGAAGCGGCTGTTTCACCGCCGATTTTTGCGCTGGCGGAAATCGACCGGGCGCCGGTACATTGCCCCCATCTTTCCTGCGTTCCCTTGCCACGGATCGGCTCGGGCTCTTTCCCGGACCCGCCCACCGGCCGTCGGCGCTCGCGCACCCGATTGCGGTGCCACTGACGAAAGGGTGGAGCCGTGGCCGACATCGTCTTCGCGTTCGATCCGGCGATCGACCGTCCCGTGCCCCGGCTCGACGGGGCGGTGCCCGCGGTGGCGGAGCCCGTGGCCTCGGCGCCGTTCGACGCCCTGCGTGCCGCCGCCGCCGCCGCCCGCCAGGCCGAGGCCGCCGCGCTCGTGCTCTTCGGCCGGGTGCTCGATCCCCAGCGGGCGAGCCCCGCGCAGGCCGCGGCACTCCGTCGGCTCATCACCGACCTCGCCTCCCACGGCTGCCGCACCGTGTGGATCGCGGCCGATGCGGCCGCCTGCGCGGACGTGTCGCGGATGCTCGGCGACCCCGCCGGCCTGGTCTTCGTGACACCCACGCAGTCGCTCGGTCTCGACATCCGCGGGCTGGCCGTCGAGATTCATGCCTCGCAATATTCCGCACAGGGGCTCGTCGGCATGGGCGACGGCCTGGCCGAACTCGATCCGCTCCATGCAGCATCCACCCGCCGCATCGTCGTCGGCTGGGATGCAGGCCACTGGAGCCACGAGCGCTGGGACGAGGAGCCGCATGCCGCCGACGCGCGGCAGTGCCACGCCGCGGCCGCGGGCCCGCAGACCACGTTCTGCGTCTGGGGCTCCCGCCGCCGCCATGCCCCCGGCGGCGGCGTCCATCACCTGCCCGCGATCCAAGCCCGCTCCGCGCACGAGGCCAACGCCGGCGGCTGCGGCCTGCTCACCCTGCTCGATCATCCGGCCGCCGACGAAGCCGCCGCCCTCGGCCACCGTCACGATCCGCTCACGTCGCGCACCGACTGGCGGCACGCCTGGCGCGAGCTGCCGACGCACCAGGTGGCCTGGCGGACGATCGCCGTCGAGTCGCCCGCGGGTGGCGACGAGGAGCTCGCGACCGCCATCTGGTCGGCGATCGAAGGGCTCTCGCTCGACGACCAGGGGCCGCTGCAGATCATCCGCTGCCATGTGCAGTGCGGCACGAGTGTCGCCCGCAGGGTGCGGGCTTCCGAGATCTCCGCCGAGACGCTGGCCCGTGTCCGCCAGCTGTACGACGCCCACGGCTTCCGCGCCTGGTGCCACGAGATCGTGGCCGATCCCGCCGAGTCGCTGGCAGCCCTGGGCCACTCGCGTTCCGGCGCGCAGCCGGGCAGCACCACGTCGTTCTCCACGGCCTTGGCCGACATCGTCACGGCGTACGAGCAGACGCCGCTGCGGCCGGTGCCCGCCGACCTGGCCCGCGAGTCGGCCTGGCTGGCGCTCGAACTGATCGAATCCACCTGACACTGACCACGAGCGGCAGCCCGCCGGCTCCCGCCCCCGCCACCGGCCCATCATCGGAGTCTGCGACATGCACATCGAAGCGATCCACATCGAGTCCGCCGGCGCGCTCAAGAACGTGACCATCGACAGGCTCGGCGCGGGCGTGCAGGTGCTGCACGGCACCAACGAGACCGGCAAGACCTCGCTGCTCGAGTTCGTGCGGGCGATGTTCTTCGGCTTCGAGGGGCTCTTCCGCCGCGGCGTGCTCGATCCGCAACGGCCGTGCGCGGGGCGGCTCGTCGTCCACGTCGGCCCCGAGGGCCGCACACTCCAGATCGAGCGGCGGCACGAAGGCCCCGAACTGGCCTCGCTGACACGGGCCAGCTACGAGGACGGGATCGTCGGCCTCGGCGGCGACGCCGGCGACCTCCTGGCGATCAAGGATGTGGTGCCCCCGCCGGGCGGCCTGCCCTGGAACCGGCCCTACCTGCAGGACATCGTCGGCGACATCGACGAGCAGACCTTCACGAACGTCATGGCCTTCGGACTCGACGAACTGCACGAGCTCCGCACGCTCGAGCCGGAGGGCTGCGGCAGCCGGCTCTATGAACTGGCCAGCGGCCTGGATCGGTCGAAGGTCACCCGCGTCATCGCCCACATCAGGCAGGCGATCGAGCGGCTCGACTCGGATGACCCGACCGTCTCGCCGCTGGAGTCGCTGCGGCTGCGGCGGCACGAGGTGCTTGACCGCATCGCCGCCCACAACGCTCCGGCCATGACGGCCGGCGGCCTGCTGGCGGAACTGGCCCGCACCGACATGGAGATCGCGGCGCTCCAGGCCGCGGTGGAGAAGGCGGTCGCCGAGGAGGACGTCATCCGCGGCGTGCTCTGGATCGAGCCGATCTATCTCGCCTACCGCGAGTCGGCCGCGCGGTACGAGGCGCTGGTCGGCACGACGCTCGTGCATGCCGACCTCGACGCCTGGAAACGGGCCACCAAGACACGCAACACGCTCGCCCGCCGCGTCCGCGGCCGCAAGCGCACCCGCAGCCGCCTGGCGCGGAGCCTGGCCGAGGTGCCGGCGGAGTCGGTGCTCTGGAAGAAACGGGCCGCCGTGGCGGCGCTCTGCGAGGAGCAGCCGCGGCTCGAGCGGCTCGTCGCCGAAGTGGCTCGCGCGGAATCCCACGCCCGGCTGGCGGCTCGGCGGTTCGGCGAGCAGGTCGGCAGCGCCGGTCTGGCCCGCATCGTCTCGATCACCGGCTCGCTCGACGACGTCGACGCCCTGCCGGACGTGCTCCTGCCGGAGGGCTTCCTGCGGTCGTTCGGTCCCCTCAAGTCGCGAGCCCGCGACTGCGCGCGGGCCTCGCGCGAGGTGACGGAAGCCAAGCGGGCGGTCGCCGAGGCCAAGAGCCACCTGGCCGACACCCGCGGCCTCGTGCATGGCGGCGCCGGGCCGCGGGGCCTGACGATCGCCGAGGCGATCGAGGAGGCCAGCGGCCGCGTCACGATCTTCCGCAATCGGCTGGCCGCCGCCACGCAAATCGCCGAGCTCGACAAGTCGATCGCCCGGCTCGAGCAGGAGGTGGCGCAGCATGCCGAGGGGCAGCTGATCCCCGTCGGCTGGCTGCTCGCGCTCGGCGCTATGTTCGCCACCGGCGCCGGCATGCTGCTCTCCGGCCTGTTGCTGCCCGCAACCGTCACGGGGCCGCTCGCCTATGCCCTCGCCGCGCTCGGCCTGGCGGGCACCGGGCTGGCCTCGGTGACCACCTGGTCGCTTGACCGCGCCGCGGCCAATCGCCTGGAGGCGGCCCGCGGCCAGCAGGAGATGGTCCGCAAGCAGCGCGAAGAGCTGCTTGCCCAGTGCCAACTGCTCGACAAGAAGATCCCCGCCGACACCGTCAACTCGCTGGAGCGGCGGGCCGCCCTCGCGCAGGCGGAACTCGAGCGGCTCGAGGAGCTCGCCGCCCGCGAGGGCTCCATGCACGTCCTCTCCGACAAGGTGACGGTCGCACGGCAGGCGCTCAAGCGCGCCTTCGCCGCCCGCAAGGCCGCCCGCCTGCGCTGGCAGAAGGCGCTCGAGCATCGCGGCCTGCCCACCACCCTTTCGCCCCGCGAGGTCAAGCAGATCGGCCTCCACCGCCACGCCCTGCTCACGCTCGACGACGACCGGCGCCGGCTCTCCGAGGAGGCCCGGCACAAGCGGGAGGAACTGGCCGCCTTCACCAAGCGGATCGACGAGCTGATGGTCGAGTGCGACCTCGTGCCGGAGGTGACGCCTCTGGAGCACCTGGGGCAGTTGCGGGAACGGCTGGCCGCCGAGTCACTCGCCCATCGGCGCCGCAGCCTGCTGGCCCGCAAGCTCGAGCGGGCCCGCGCGTCCCACCGCCGCGCGAAGAAGGAGCTCGCCGCCGCCGAGCACCACGTCAAGGAGTATCTCGTCCGCTGGGGCGTGACGACCGACGAGGCCTTCCTCGCCAAGGTCGACCGCCGGCCGCTCTTCGAGCAGACGCGGCGCGAGGCCGAGGCCGCCGAGGTCAACTGGCTCGACGCCAGGCGCCGCGTCACCGGGCCGCCCGAGCTCGACGAATGGCTGCAGGCGGCGGTGCCGACGCCGCTGCCGGCCACCCGCGGCACCGATGCGGCCTTGGTCGCCACGCCGATCGAGCACAGGCTCGAAGAGGCCTGCGCGGCCACCAATCGCGTGCGGGCGGCACTCGGGCTGGCGCAGGACCGGCGGGCCGGGATCGCCGCGAAGGTCGAGTCCACCGCGAAGGATCGCTGCACGGAGCCGCTGCAGGCGGAGCTGGCCGACATCGAGCAGCAGCTGGCCGCACAGCTCGATCGCCGTCGGCTCCTGGAACGGACGGGCGCGCTCCTCGAGGAGACGCGGCTCACGGTCGCCCGCGACCACCAGCCCCCGGTGCTGCGGGAGGCCTCGCACTGGCTCGCCCGGCTGACCGACGGCCGCTACACCGCCATCACGACGACGATCGACGAGGCGAAGCTCGAGGTGCACGATCCCGACGGGGGCGTCTGGAAGCCCGAGCGGCTCAGCCGCGGCACCCGCGAGCAGGTGTTTCTCGCGCTGCGGCTGGCGCTCGTCCGCGACCTGCAGCGGCACGGCGTGCAGCTGCCGCTGGTGATGGACGACGCGCTCGTGAACTTTGACGACGAGCGGGCCCGCTCCGCCGCCCGCGTGCTGCTCGAGTTCGTCGCCGATCGGCCGGGAGACCGGCAGATGCTGGTCTTCACCTGCCATGCTCACGTGGCCGAGACGTTCGCCGACGCGGGGGCGAACGTCCGCTCGCTGAGCGACCCCTCGCGGCAGTGGCACCGTCGCCCCGCGTACATCCCGGCGCCTCCGCCCGCGCCAGCCCCGGCGGCCCCGGTGAACGTGCCGGCTCCGATGCCTGCTCCCGTCGTGGTGACGCCTCCGGCCCTGGTCCGATTCACGGAGGTCGATCCGGGCGCCTGGCCGGCAGAGCACTTTTTCTTCAGCCCCACGGGCGGCTACGCCGCGCTTCACGGCCATGCGGCGGGCACCGCGCCGGTGATCGAGCGGTCACCGCGGGTGACGAAGCGATCTGGCAGTGGGCCGCGAGGTCGGCGCCCCGGGCGTCGCTGACCGCCCTGGCCACGCTCGAGACGGCTCTCGTGGATCGCGCGTCGCCGGGCATCACGGTCGAGCCGCGCATCGCGCGGGGGTGACCGAGTCCGCCGCAACACGGCGGGCAACGGAATCGCGGCCCCCGATGGGCTTCCGGGAACGGCCGCGGTAAGCTGCCCAGCGGGCGATCGTTCCTTGGGCACCGCTTGGCCCCCCGCCGACGAGAGGATCCCATGTCTCGCTGTTTCTTGCCCCACGTCTGCATCTTCGTGGCGCTGCTCGTGCCGCCCCTGCGGGCCGCCGAGACCGGTGGGGAATCCGACGACGCTGGCACGCCGGCTGCCGGGACCGCGTCCGCCGAGCCACGCGCGGATGTCCCCTCTGCCGACGATGCCACGCGGGCGTTCCGTCTTGCGGAGCAGGAGTTGAGGGCGCTTGCCACGGAACAGAGCCGCCTCGCCGATGCTCGGGCGACGGCGGCCTTTCGCGAGGTCCGCGCGATCGGCGCCCCTGCCGAGGCAGGTCGAATCCTCGCCTTCCAGCCGCTCGCCGACGGCGGCCTCGTGATCGCGACGGGGGCCGGAGAGAAGTATGGGGAGACTTCGCTCGTCGGGGCGGTCGCCTCGATCTTCGGATTCACACCGCCGCAGCCGAAAGCGTCGCCCAAGGATCAGCTCATCTGGCTCGATGCCACGGGCGCGACGGGCCGCTCGGCGGTGCTGCCCTGTTCCTGCAAGGGGATCGCCGTCGCCCCGGACGGAGCCGTCGTGGCCGTGGGAGGCGACCGTGTCACGGTCTTCTCCGCCGACGGCGAGCAGATCGCCGCGGCGGCGGCCCCGCATGTCCGCCAGACCGACGAAGATCGGGCGGCCCTCGTGGAGGAGCTCACCGAGCAACACCGGGAGATGCTCGAGGCCCGACAGGAGCAGGTCGAACGCTGGGTGAAGGCGAAGGACGCCCTGGAGGCGATTCCGGAAGACGAGCGGACGCCGCGGCAGAAACGGGAACTGGCCGTCGCCGAGCGGATGGCGAAGATGCATGCTGCGGCGCCGGCGCGGGATCAGCCTCCGCTCGAGGTCTTCATCGCCGGCAAACTGGCGACCGCGCGCTCGATCCACCGGGTGGCCGCATCCCGCGAGCACCTCTTTCTCGTCGCGAGCGAACCCGTCGGCTACGGCTTCGCCGTCTGGCGTTGTGGCCGCGATTTCGGCGCGCCCACGAAGATCATCGGCGGCCTGCGCGGCTGCTGCGGTCAGATGGACGTGCAGATCGTCGGTGACGAGCTGGTGATCGCCGAGAACGCCCGGCATCGCGTGGCGGTGTACGACCTGGACGGCGTGCCGCGGCGGACGTTCGGCGCGGCCAATCGCACCGATGTCCGCAAGGGCTTCGGGGGCTGCTGCAATCCGATGAACGCCTGCGCGGGCCCCGACGGCACGATGCTGCTCTCGGAGTCGAACGGCCTGGTGAAGCAGTTCACCGGCGACGGCATCCTGGTGGATATCGTCGGCGCCGCGAACGTGGCGGCCGGCTGCAAGAACTCGTCGATCGGCCTCTCGGCCGACGGCACCACGCTCTACTACCTCGACATCCAGAAGGGTCGCATCATCGTGCTGGAAAAGAAGTCATGACCGGCCGCCGTCGACTCGTCGCCGTGGCCGCTGCCGCGGCTGCGATCGCCTGCATGCGCGCGGAGGCCGCCGAGCCTCTGCGGCTCGCGGTGATGGATCCGCTCGCGAAGCAGCTCGCCTGCCCCTGCGTGAACGGCTACGCCCAGCGCGACTACGAGGAACTCGCCGCGTTCCTCGAGGAGTCGCTCGGCCGCGACGTGCAGGTGCGGTTCGGCGAGAACCTCGACGCCTTCAAGGACGACGGCTTCGACGTCGTGATCGGCAAGCGGTCGGTCGTCGCCGCGGACGCGCGGCGGCTCGGGCTCGAGGTCGTGGCACTCGCCGCGCTGGCCGGCAAGGATGGCTCGACGAACCAGCGCGGACTCGTGGTGGTGCGGAGCGACGACGCGGCGCGGACGATGGCGGAGCTGAAACAGCACCGGATCCTGCTCGGCACGACCGACTGCGACGAGAAGCACGCCGCGGCCCGCGCGCTCTTCGCCGCCCATGGCATCGTCCTGCCGCCGGACTGCCCGACCGTGGGCTCGTGCAGCGCCGGGGCGACGGCAGTGATCGAGGCGGCTGCCAAGGGCGGGCCGCCGACGGCTACGGTGATCTCGAGCTATGCCCAGCCGTTGCTCGAAGGCTGCGGCACCGTGAAGAAGGGCGATCTCCGCGTCGTCGATTCGACCGCCGAGGTCCCCTTCATCACGGCGTTCGTCGGCGGCGCACTCGACGCGGTCGCCCGCGGGCGCGTGCTCGCGGCGCTCCTGGAGACGAAGGATCTTCCGCTCCTCCAGATGGCGATCGAGTCGCGGGGCGGTTTTCAGAGGCTCGACACAACCCCGGTCCAGCCCCCCGCGGCCGACTGGCCTGGCTGGCGGGGCCGCCACCGTGACGCACGCGTCGCCTGGTTGCCCGAATCGCTTCCCGGCGAGCCGGTCGTGATCTGGAAGCGTCCACTCTTCAACGACGGCCTCGGAGGCGTGGCCGTGGCTGATGGCCTGGTGCTCGTCGGCGATCGCGACGCGGAGGACCGCCACGACGTGTTTCATGCGATCGACGCCGTGAGCGGCAAGCGCCGCTGGATGCTCGAATACCCCGCGGATGGCCGGCTGGACTACGGCAACTCGCCCCGTGCCACGCCGCTGGTGCACGACGGCCACGCCTTCCTGCTCGGCGCCTTCGGTCACCTCCATTGCGTGACCCTCGCCGACGGGCGGGTCGTCTGGGAGCGGCACCTGAGGCGCGACTTCGCGGCCACGTCCGAACTCGTCTGGGGCGTCTGCTCCTCACCGATCGTCGTCGATGGGAAGCTGATCGTGAACCCGGGCGGATCGGCAGCGTCGATCGTCGCCCTCGATCCGCGCACGGGTGACGTGATCTGGAAGACACCTGGAGGAGCCAGCGCCTTCTCGTCGTTCGTCGACTGCACGCTCGGAGGCCGGCGGCAACTGGTCGGCCTCGATGCGGCGAGCCTCGGGGGCTGGGACATCGCCACGGGCGAACGCCTCTGGAGCCTCGCTCCGCGGGTCCCGGGCGACTTCAACGTGCCCACGCCGCTGGTGCTCGACGACCGCGTCGTCGTGTCCACGGAAAACAATGGCACGCAACTGGTCGGCGCGGGCGGCGAGCGCACCGCCACATACGCCGCCCTCGCCCCCGACATGCACACTCCCGTCATCGTCGGCGACCGCATCATCGGCATCGTCAAGGGGAAGGTGCACTGCCTCGCGACAGCCGACCTGAAGCCGCTCTGGACGGCGTTCGACCGCTCGCTCTCGGGCCACGTCTCGCTGCTCGCCTCGTCCGACCGCGTGCTCGCCTTCACCGAAAACGGTGAGATCGTGATCCTCGACCCTCGGTCAGACGGATTGAAGATTCTCGCCCGGCAGCAGGTGCTCCCCGCGGGGCAGACCACCTACGCACATCCGGCGGTCGTGGGCGACAGCATCTTCGTCCGGGGACCGGGGCGGCTTGTCCGCATGGCGCTCACGGCGGCCCGCGACGTGGACAGGGCGCCGTGAGCCGGATCACGGCCTTCCCGGCCGGAAGCTCACACCTTCACCACGCCAGCCTGCAGGTCACGGAGATACCGGGCCCGCATCTGCGCCAGGAGCATGCCGAGATAGGCGTTGGCTCCGAGCGAGAGGAAGAGCGCGATCAGGCTGCCCGTGAGCCACGCCCAAGGCTTGTTGGACTTGGCCGTCAGGGCGGGATCGATGTCGGCGATCCGCGCGCCCGTCGAGGCGACGACCGGAGCGGCCCGGGGGCGGCGTGAGGCCTCGATGACTGACCGCTCCACCGCCGGCGGCCAGGCATCGGCCACGTAGATCTTCACCCGTCGCACGTCGCGCGAGTCCGCCGGGACGTCGCTCGTGAACGTGTAGGGAGAGCCGCCGCGGACGAGATCGGGCTCAACCCGCACGAGATAGTCGCCGCCGCCGTCGACCGCGGGCACGAACGCCGCCTCGATGGCCTCCGCCTGCGACGCGGCCGTCGCCAGGCAGATCACCGCCAACAAGGCGGCCACAGTCTTCCTCGCACACACCATGGTCTTCTCCCGAAATCTCCGGCTCCCGTCGGCCTCCCGAGCAGCCGCGGCGAAGGGCCGAGCCCGTATCGCACCGGGGCGGCCGTCAGGAGGATTTCACCTTCTCGACGGGCGTTCCTGCAACTCCCGCCCCCACGCCGGCCGACGCCAGGCTGCCGGTGTCGCCATCGCCCGGCCCGGAGAGGCTCACGATCTCGGCCTGGAGCATCGTCAGGGCGGCCTGGAGAAAGGCCACCGCGATCGGGCCGACGAAGATGCCGATCGGCCCGAGGGCCCCCACCCCCCCGAGCACGCTCAGCAGGGCGAGAAGGGGATGCAGCTTCGACTGCCCGTGCAGCACGATCGGCTTGATGATGTTGTCGATCGTCGAGACCACGCAGGCGCCCCACAGCGCGAGCCCCGCCGCCGCCCAGGTGTTCTTCACGAAGAAGAGCAGGTAGAGGCTCGCAGTGCCCCAGACGGCAGCCGCGCCGACGAAGGGCACGAGTGCCCCGAAGAACGTCAGCAGCGTGAGGAGAAACACGCCCCCGAGGCCCGCCATGTAGAAGCCGAAGCCGGCGAGGACGGCCTGGACGATGGCCGCCAGCAGCGTCGAGCTGACGACCGCGCGACTCACCTCCTCGAACTCCTCGAGCAGTTGCCACTGGTAGCGACGGTCGAGCGGGACGAGCCGCGTGACCGCGTCGAGCATCCGCGGGCCGTCAGCCAGGAAATAGAAGAGGCTCACGGTCATCACGACCAGCCCGATGAGGAGTTTGGCGACGACGACAGGCGCCCGCTTGGCGATCGGCCCGATCCACTCCTCGGCGAGCTTGCCGATCTCGGCATTGACGTCCTCGCCCGTGAGATGCAGCCCGATGGCGTCGTTGACCGTCTGCACCAGGCCGTCGAGCACCGTCGGGTCGAGTTTGAGCCCTTCGGGGCTGCGGAGCATCGCCACCGCGTCGCCGCCGGCCCGCGACACGAGGAGAAAGAGCGGCACGAGCACGATGAGGAGTACGAAGAGCGTCGTCATGCCCGCGGCGATCCAGTCAGGCAGGCTGAACCGCTCCCGCAGCCAACGATGCAGCGGACCGAAGATGACGACGAGCATCGCGGCCAAAAGCAGCGGCAGGAGGAAGCTCGACATCACCCGCAGCGAGAGCAGGCCGAAGATCGCGACGAGCCCGAGAATCACGCCGAAGGAAACGAGCCGCGTCATCGTGCCACCTCTGCGAGCGTTCGCATGCCTGTTCTTCCTGCGTGCCGACGGTGGAGCGACCGCCGCGCCGATCCGTTCGACGGCACTGTCACCCCCGCGAGTGTAGGGCATGCGGCGGAACGCGCCAGCCGCGGCCCTTCCGCCGGCCGCATGGCGGCTTCCCCGCCGGGCAAGTATCTTGCTTCCGGCCCGACGTCCCGCCCGCGCGACCGCCACGGTCGCCCCGCCCATCTCCGGCCGCCCATGGACACTCCCGCCGTCTCACTCGTCGTGCCGCTCCGAGACGAGGAGGGCAACGTCACTCCGCTCGTGAGCGAGATCCGGACGGCGCTCGACGCCGCAGGCTGGTGCTGGGAGCTGTTTCTCATCGACGACGGCTCCACCGACGGCACGCTGCGGGAGATCGAGGCTCTCGCCGCGGCCGACGCCCGGATCGAGGTGATCCGGTTCGACCGCGGCCGCGGCAAGTCGGCCGCCCTCGCCGCCGGCTTCCCCCGCTGCCGTGCCGAGCGAATCGTGATGCTCGACGGCGACGGCCAGGACGACCCGGCCGAGATCCCGCGGATGCTCGCGCTGCTCTCCGGCCGCGCCGATCTCGTCAACGGCTGGAAGACGCCGCGGCTCGACCCCTGGCATAAGACGCTCCCCTCGCGGGTCTTCAACTGGCTCGTCGGCCTCTGCACGGGCCTCTGGCTCCACGATCACAACTGCGGGCTCAAGGCGCTGCGGAGCGAGGTCGCCCGCCGGCTCGATCTCTCGACCGGCATGCACCGCTTCATCCCGGTGCTCGCGGCGGCGGAGGGCTTCCGGGTCGCCGAGATTCCGGTGCACCACCGGCCGCGGACCCGCGGCAGCTCGAAGTACGGCGTCGCCCGATTTCTCCACGGGCTCCTCGACCTGGCCCGGGTAACGCTGCAGGTCCGCGGCGGCGTGCGGCCGCTCGGCCGCCCCCGGCAGGGTGCGTCGCGGGCCAGCCTGCGCCGCGGCGCCTACGCCATCCTCGCGACGATGGCCCTGGCCGCGGTGCTCGGCCGCATCGGCGCGGTCGCGAGCGTCGACCGCCTGCAGCTCGAGAAGCGGCTCGTGACGGAGGCGGTCGCCAAGGCTCGCGCGGCGGGCGCCGAGGTCGACCCGGCGGTGATCCAGGGCCGCATCACGCGCGAGAAGCGGCTCCTGCGGCCCTTCCTTTCGGGCAACGACCGCAGCCGCTGGCTCACGATCCGGGCGCTCGTCGAGCGGGGCGAGTTCGCCATCGACCAGCTCGTGGTCGAGCCGGGGTGGGACACGATCGACGCGGTGGTCCATCCCGACTCCTCCGGCCGGCTGCGGCTCTACTCGAGCAAGCCGCCGCTCCTGGCGGTGCTCTGCGCCGGGCCCTACTGGCTCCTGCACAAGCTCACCGGCTGGACGCTCGGCGACCATCCGTTCGAACTCGGCCGCATGCTCATGGTGCTCTACGGGCTCGTGCCGCTGGGCATCTGCATGGCGTTCACGTTTCGCCTCATCGAGCGGATCGGCACGACCGAATGGGGCAGGCTCTGGTCGGCGGGGCTCGCCGCCGGCGGCACGCTGCTCAACACCTTCGCGATCGTGCTCACGAACCACCTGCCCGCCGCGGCCTGCACGGCGGTGAGCGGCTTCCTGCTCCTGCGGATCGCGGCCGACGGCCTACGGTCGCGGACCGCCTTCGCGGCGGCGGGCGCCGCCGCGGCGCTGGCCGCCGCCTGCGACCTGCCGGCGCTGGCCTGGCTGGCAGCCGTCGTGGTCGTACTGGCGGCCTCCGACATCCGCCGCACGGTCACGGCCGCGCTCCCCGCGGCGACCGCCGTCGCTGCTCTGGCGCTTGCCACCAATTGGCTCGCGCACGGCACCGTGTCACCGCCCTACGCCCACCGCGCCACGACCCGGGCGGCAGCCGCGGCGCCCGGAGTCACCCTGCGCGAGGGCGAATCCTGGAATCCGGACAACTGGTACGACTTCGCCCTCCGGCTGCCGGACGGGCGGCTGCTGGAGAGCTACTGGCGGAATCCGCAGGGCGTCGATCGGGGCGAGCCGTCGGCCGCCCGCTACGCGGTCCATGCCCTCGTCGGCCACCACGGCATCTTCTCGCTCACGCCCGCGTGGCTGCTGGCGATCCCGGGTGTGGCGCTGCTCGCGACGGCCGCGGGCCGGGCGCAGGCCGCCAGCCGGACCGCGTCGGGCAGCCGCCGCACCGACGACTCCGCCGCCGGCCTCGGCCGGCTCGGCGCCGCGATCGCGGTGGTGTCGGTCGTCGTGATCGCCTTCTACCTCTCCCGGCCGCCGCTCGACCGCAACTATGGCGGCACGTCGAGCGGTTTCCGGTGGGCGTTCTGGATGGCGCCGCTCTGGGTGGCCGCGGCGGTGCCGGCCGCCGACCGGCTCGCGGGCAGCCGCATGGGGCGGGCCGTCGCGCTCGTGCTCCTGGGCCTGTCCGTGGTGTCGGTCGCGCATCCGACGTGGAGCCCGTGGACGGCGCCCTGGATCCAGCGCTGGCTCCTGCACGCCGGCTGGCTGACGCCCTGAAAAGATAGCTGGCCGGTGAGGGGCCGCTCATGCCCCGTGGCCGGCTGCCGTGCCGACATGTTTTCCAATGTGTCGAATGCGCGTTGCCATCTTGTCGGGGGACAGGGCGCCGGTGAGGGGCCGGCCACGCCCCGAGAGCCGGACGTTCGCTCAGGGCATCCTGCCCTTCGCTCACTCGGATGCTGACTTCGCTCCGCCATCCTGGCTGCGCTCGTCATCATACGCCGGCTCTCGGGGCGTGGGTGGCCCCTCACCTCCCGTACGAGTCGCACAATCGCCAGGCTCGGCCAGCGAACGGCGGCACGATACCGCACTTTCGCGCGCAGCAGCCGGCCAGTAGGTCGGCAGCGTCGCTTCGACGATGATCGCTTCCGCAGAGTCGGGATCGGCGTAGCTGATGCTCGAGGCATGCAGCGCGATCGGGCGCGACCGCGGGTCGACGACGGGAGCGTCCGCGGCCGATGCGGCGCACCAGTCGAATATCGGCGATCCGTACAGCTCGTCGCCCACGATCGGCACCCCCCGACTCGCGGCCTGCAGTCGCAACTGGTGCATGCGGCCCGTGAGCGGGGCGAGCGCAAGCAGAAGTTGCCCGTTCGGCAGCGTGGCGACAACCCGCACCTCGGTCACTGCCTCACGGCCGCCTGCGGTGTCCGCCGCGACGATCCGGGCCTGGGGCCTGTCGGGAATCTTCTCGATGCAATCCGTCCAGACGGCCACGGTCCCCGGCGCCGGCAGGCGGCCGGGAACACCGCCCGCATCCGTCACCATCGCCAGGTAGCGTTTGCGCACCTGCCGTCGCTCGAACTGCCGCGAGAGCTGCCGCGCCGCCCGGGGCGTCGTCGCCAGGAGCAATACGCCCGACACCGCACGGTCGAGTCGATGCGGCACGCCCAGATAGCCCCCGCTCGCGGCGGCCGACGGCCGGCCACGAAGCCACGATTCGGCCGACGCGATCCCGGTCGGGGCCTGCGTCGGCCAGCCGGCCGGCTTCCAAAGGGCGACCACGCCGCTCGCCTCGTGGAGCACCCGGATCGGGTCGCCGGCTTCGGATTCACTCGGGCAAGACATCTGCATTCCACATCGGAAAGCGTTCTGGCCGACCGACGGGCCACGAAGGTGTGCCGGCCAGGGCGGCCTGTTATACTCCCGCCGCTCTCTTTTCCCGGCGGGGGGAAAACCCCTTCCTCACTCACACCACCCGCCCCCCTGCAGGGTCCTCCATGCCCGCCGCCGGCGCCGCCTCCCCGATCCGCGTGCTCGTAGTGGACGACCACGAGGTCGTCCGTCAGGGTCTCGCCAGCACCTTCGACGGCTCCGCCATCCACATCGTCGGCGAGGCTGCCGATGCCGCCGAGGCCACGAAGCTCGCCCGCAAGCTCAAGCCCGACGTCGTCCTGCTCGACGTCCGCATCGGCCCGAGCGACGGGCTCGACGGCATCAAGACGATCCGCTCGGCCAGTGCCGGGACACGCATCGTGATGTTCTCGGCGTTCGACAGCCCGACCTACATCGCCCGCGCCGTCTCCGCCGGCGCCCACGATTACGTGCTCAAGACGGCCTCCCGCCAGGAGATCATCGACGCGATCTCCCACGCCGCCGCCGGCACGCCGCCGCCGCGGCTCGGCGAGTTTCGCCGCATCGTCGGTGCGATGGCCAATCGCACGGTGCCCGACAACATCGACGTGCCGCTCACGCCCCGGGAGACGCAGACGCTGCGGCTCGTGGCGATGGGGCTCTCCAATCAGGAGATCGCCGACTCGCTCGCGATCAGCATCGAGACGGTGAAGGAGCACGTGCAGAACATGCTCCGCAAGCTCTCGCTTTCCGATCGCACGCAGGCCGCCGTCTGGGCCATCCGCCACGGCATGGGCTGACATGCGGCCTCCCGCCCCGGGAGGATTGCCGATCAGGCCACCGCGGACGCGGGCTCCGCGGCGACACGGGCATGCCGCCGGAAGCAGCGGCCCAGGGGCCCGACCAGCATCGCCGGCAGGAACACGAGGTCGCCCGCCAGCGCCGCGAGCATGAGCAGGCAGAGCATCCAGGAGAAGCGGCAGGTCGGCGCGAAGGAACTCGCCGAAAAGATCAGGATGCCCAGCGCGCAGACGATCGTGCTCTCGGTCATCGCCGGGGCGCAGTGCTGGAACGCGGCGCGAACGGCGTCCCGCTGGCCGAGCCCCTCGTCGATGCCGCGGCGGAAGAAGGTCAGGAAGTGGAGCGTGCCGTCGATCGCCATGCCGAGGGCGATCGAGGCGGTCATCACGCTGCCGATGTCGAGCGGCATCCGTGTCCAGCCGAGCAGACCGAACATCAGGATCATCGGAAAGACGTTGCTGATCATCGCCACCAGCCCCGCCACCACCCCGCGTTCCACGACCATCATGACGACGGCGATGAGCAGGCAGGCCGAGACGAAGCTCCAGAAGAGGTCGCTCAGGAGCGTGTTCTGGATCGCATGCACGAGCGGCATGATGCCGGTGCACGCGACGTCGATGCCGCGATCCGCGCCCCCCGCCTCGGCGACCAGGGGCGCCATCGCCGCCCGCACGCGGTCGAGCAGCTCGCCGTAGTCGAGGGGCCGCAGCGCCGAGATCCGCGCCGTCGCCCGCCACCGCTGGCCCTCGTCATGGTCGCGGATGTACTTCATGTCGTCGATCGCGGTGAGGCTCCGCTCGAGCTTGCGGGCCACGACCCGCCGCCGCGCGGCTGCCAGCGGCCCGCCCCCCTGCGGCATATCGGGCATGAAGAGCGCGGCCGACATCACGGTGTCGGCGTCGACGGTCGTGCCGAGCTGGTCGGCCGTGCGCTCCAGGAGCGCGAGCCGCTCGGCGGGGCTCGCCTCCGAGTCCCGCGCGAAGTCGAGCACCACCTCGATCGGCACGAGCGGCCCGATCCGCTCCTCGATCCAGCGGTAGTCGGAGATCACCCGGCTGTCGGGCTTGAAGAGGGTGTCGATGCGGACCGACGTGCGGATGCCCGGGATCCCGACCGCGGTCACCGTCATCGCGAGGAAGAACACCGCCACGATCAAGGGCGCCAGGCGGATGACGCCGCCCGCGAACCGATCCACGAAGTTCGAGCCGTGCGCCACGCCGGCCGGAGCGGGCCCCGCGGCGCCATGCCGTGGCTCGAGCGGCCAGCGCTCGAAGATTCCCGGCACCACGAGAAACAGCGCCGCGAGCGTCGTCAGCACCGCGATCGATGCGTGAAACCCGAACGTGCGGATCGGCTCGAGCTCGCTCACGACGAGCGACGCCAGGCCGATGGCGGTCGTGCCGGCGGAGAGCAGGCAGGGCAACCAGCCGAGCCGGAAGGCCCGCGCCGCGACCCGCTGCGGCCCGCCCGCCTCCCTGGCCTCCACGAGGTAGTTCACGAGGTGGATTCCGCCGGAGACCCCGAGTGCCAGCACGAGCACCGGCATCACGATGAGCACGGGGTTCATCCGGTCGCCCCAGGCGTACATCGTGGCGAACGAGAGCCCGACGCACCACAGCGACACGGCGAAGACGAGGCTCGCGTAGCCGAACGACTTGAGCGACCACCAGGTGAGCAGCAGGATGATCACCGCGGCCGGGGCGGCGTAGGTGTCGAAGGAGTCGTTGCTCGCGATGTCGACGGCCACGTTGTCGACGACCGGGCCCGCCATGTGCACGCTCGCGTCGTCGACGGTGGCCGTCTGCCGGATCGTGTCGCGGATCCAGGCGACGGCCCGCCGCCGGTCCGCGAGGCCCTCCGGAGTGAAGCCGATGGCGGCGAGCGTCGTCTTGCCATCGGGGCCCACGAGGATGCCGGAGAGCCTCTCGATCGCGGTGTCGCGGTCGAGCGACAGCGGCGGGGCCATGAGCCGCTCGAGCACCGTGCTCCCGGTGGCGACCGACTCGAACCAGGGACGGCCCTGCCGGTCGCGGGGCGCGCGGTCGCCCGTGGCGGCTTCCACCAGCCGCGCGAGCGCCGGAGAGCCAAGTTCGCAGCCGGGCCAGGAGACGACCACCACGTCGCCGCTCTCGAACTCGCGGGCGAACGCCTCGTAGTCGCGGCGAGGGCCGAACTGCCGCGGCACCCAGTCGATCGGCGTGGTCGCCTCCACGGACAACACCGTGACCGCCGCCCGCGCGATGAACGGCGCGGCCGCCCCCATCAGCAGGAGCGTGGCCATGCTGATGACGAACCAGGCCGTCCAGGGACGGGCTGCCGCGCCGGTTCGTTCGGAGTGATCCATGGGCGAAGGCGATGGTCTCGGGAGGACGGCCGGGGCGGGTCCACCGGGGAACCCTACAATACCCGTGGGCGCCGGATCGGGCAGCGGCGGGATCATGCGCGGCACGACGAACCGGCCTGGAGGCTGTCATTGGCACCGAAAAAACGGTCTTTCCGGCAGATATTGCCTCGTCGGCAAACCCCGCCGCGGCCTGTGCGGCACCATGCCGGCCGCCTAGGATGGCGGAGCCATGCCCATCTTCGACTATGCCTTCACCGTCGATGCGCCGCTCGAAGCGGTGAGAGCGTTCCACCACGACACCTCGGCGCTCAAGAAGCTCACGCCCCCCCCCACGATCGTGCAACTGCACTCTATCGAACCGCTCGGAGAGGGCTCGGTCTCGACGTTCACCCTCTGGGTCGGTCCGGTTCCCCTGCGGTGGAAGGCGGTCCACCGCGACGTGACCGACCACGGCTTCACCGACGTCCAGGCCGAGGGCCCGGCCGCCAAGTGGGAGCACACGCACACATTCGTGCCGCTCGCCTCGGGCGTCACCGAGATCCGCGAGCACATCGAGTACGAGCACAAGCCGGGCCTCCGCGGCCTCCTGACCCGCCTGCTCTTCTCCTACCCGAACCTGCTGTTCATGTTCGCCTACCGCAAGTTCGCCACACGGTGGCACCTGCGCAGACGCACGTAATGCAGCGGAACTGGCGCTCTGGCTCTGGCTCTGGCTCTGGCTCTGGCCTGATCGCCACGGGGGAGTTCGGGGCCGCCGCTGCCCCGAGAGCCGGCGTATGCCGACAAGCGAAGCCAGGATGGCGAAGCGCCGTCGGCATCCGAGTGAGCAACGGACAGGATGTCCGTTGCGAACGTCCGGCGACGGGGCAGCGGCGGCCCCGAACCGGCGCGCAACAAGAACGCGCACAGAGAGAATGCCTCGTCTAGGACTCGAACCTAGAACCCTCTGATTAAGAGTCAGATGCTCTGACCAATTGAGCTAACGAGGCGACGCCCCTTTTTTAACCGGCGCCCGGCCCCTCGGCAAGGGCCGGAGCCCGCCCCGGGAGTGACGGCACGGCGTCGCGTTGAGCGTTTGGCACCGTGCGGCTACATTTTCCGCTTCATCACCCCCGCCACCACGCGCAGAGGATCTTCATGGGACGGTTTGACGGAATGAAGGGGCTCGTTCTCGGAGTCGCCAACGACCACTCGCTCGCCTGGGCGATCGCCAAGGAGATTCTGGCGGGTGGCGGCCAGGTCGGATTCAGCCACCTTCCCGACCGTGCCGACGACGAGCGGCAGCGGAACCGGCGCCGCGTCTCCCAACTCACCGACCCCGAGCCCAATGCCAAGTTCCTCGTGCCGATGGACGTCTCCAACGACGCGCAGATCGCGGCGGTGATGGATCGCGCGAAGCAAGAGTTCGGCACGCTCGACTTCGTGGTGCATTCGATCGCGTTCGCGCCGCTGGATGATCTCAAGGGCGAGACGACCGACTGCAGTCGCGAAGGTTTCCGCATCGCCATGGAGACGAGCGCCTACAGCCTGCTCGCCGTCGGCCGCCTCTGCCGCGGCATCCTCGCCCCGAATGCCTCGATCCTCACGCTCACCTACTTCGGCGGGGAGAAGGTCGTGCCGGGCTACAACATCATGGGCGTGTGCAAGGCGACCCTGGACGCCTGCGTGAAGTACATGGCGTACGACCTCGGCCCCGCCGGCGTCCGCGTGAACGCTGTCAGTGCTGGGCCCGTCCGCACGCTCGCCGGCCGCGGGGCCGGCGTCGATGAAATGCTGCACCTCTACGAGAAGATGGCGCCGCTGGGCCGCAACATCACCCAGGAAGAGGTCGGCAAGGCCGGCGCCTGGCTCTTGTCGCGGGAGTCGCTCGGCATCACCGGCGAGATCCTCCACGTCGATGCGGGCTACAACATCATGGGTTCGCCCGGTCGGCTGCTCGATCTCGTGCCGAAGCCCGCCTGAGCCGGCGGGCCGGAATCGCCACAAGAGGTCGCCACAAGAGGTCGCCACAAGAGGTCGCCACAAGAGGTCGCCACAAGAGGTCGCCACAAGAGGTCGCCACAAGAGGTCGCCACAAGAGGTCCTTGGTCCGCGGGGACCATGTGTTTACGGCGGGTCGTAGCCGCCGGGATGCCAGGGATGGCAGCGGCAGATCCGCGCGAGTCCCTTGAGGCTGCCGCGGAGGGCGCCGTGCTTCTCGACGGCCTCGCGGAAGTAGCGGCTGCACGTCGGCTCGAACCGACAGTGACGCCCGAGCAGCGGGCTCAGGGACGCCTTGTAGACGGCGATCAGCGCCACGATGCCCGTCACGGCCAGGCGATTCGATGCCGCGGCGAGCGCCCGCCAGCCGCCCCCAGGCGTACGCATGCCTACCTCCCGCGGCGACGCGGCGGCCGTTTCGCGGTCGCTGGCGTGGGCTGTCTTGTGGGGGCGGGCGCGGGGCGAGCGGGCCTGTGGGCCACCTGCGCGGCGAGGGTCACGATCGCGTCTTGCAGCTGCCGCGCCGCCTGCTCCCCGGAAGGTGCGGCCGCCGGACGCACCACGATCACGAAGTCGTGGCCGACCGGCAGCCGTGTCCGCACGAGGCGAAAGGCCTCCCGCAGCCGACGCTTCCAACGGTTGCGAACGACGGCATTGCCGACACGGCGCGACACCGACAGGCCAAGCCGCGGCGGCGCGGCCGCGTCTGCGGTGGCTGCGGCATAGAGCACGAGCGGGCCGCTCGCGCCGCTCCGCCGCACCGCATACACCCGCGCGAACTCCGCGGGCCTGAGCAACCGGGCCGCGCGGGGAAATCCGGCCGCGCCGGTGCCGGCTGCCATCACCAGCGGAGGCCCGCCCGCGGCGCGGACTTCGAAGTCGCGGCGGCGGACTGTGCCGCCTCGAGCAGCCGTGCGACAGCGGCCGGGTCGGCATCGACGGGCAGGGCGATCTGCACCTCGGCGATCAGGTCTCCCGTGGCGCCGTTGGCGTGCCGCACGCCCATGCCGGCGGCCCGCAGCTTGCGGCCACCGGAGGTTCCCGGCGGGATACGCAGGCTGATGGTGCCCCACGGGGTCGGCACGTCGACCTTCGCCCCCTCGAGCGCCTCGGCCAGAGACACCGGCAGTGTGATCTCGAGCGTGTCGCCGTCGCGGCGAAAGACCGGATGGGCCGCGACCTGCACGTCAAGCAGCAGATCGCCGGCCGGCCCGCCGCCGGTGCCCGGCAGCCCTTGGCCACGGAGCCGCATCCGGGAGCCGTCCGGCAGCCCCTGCGGGATCGTCACACTGATCGTCTCGGCCTGGCCCTCGCGCTGCACCTGGACATCCACCTTGCCCCCTTCGATGGCCAGACGAAAGGGCACCTCGATCCGCGCACTGATATCCGCGCCGGCCGCGGCAGCAGGCCGCTTGCGGCCCCGTGCGGAACGGGCACCGCCTCCGCCTCCGGCACCGCCCCCGCGAAACATCTCGGCGAAGCCACCGGCGCCGCCAAACAGGCTCTCCAGATCGATTTCGCCACCGCCACCACCGCCGCCGAATCCACCGAACCCGCCGGAACCGCCGCCGGGGAACGGCCCTCCCGCCGACCAGCCGCCCCGCGGGCCTCCGGCACCGACGCCCTCGAACGCGCTGCCGTAGCGATCGTACATCTCCCGCTTGCTCGGATCGTTGAGCACGTCGAACGCCGTCTGCACCAGCTTGAACTTCTCCTTCGCAGCGGCGTCGTCGGGATGGAGATCGGGATGGTACTTCCGTGCGAGTTCGCGATAGGCCTTGCGAATGTCCTCGGCCGATGCCGTCCGCGGCACGCCGAGCGTCTGGTAGTGGTCTTCCGCCATCGATGGGGCTCTGAGGAGACGGCCGTGGTGCGAGCACGGGCAGCCGCGGGAGGGATCGTCCCACGGGCGCGGCATATTGTAGCCGGCGGCGAAACGGCCGCCGCCAGGCGGCTTTCAGCCGCGCGGCTTGCGGCTGCGGCCGGAGGAGCCGCGGCCCCGGCCGCCGCCGGTCGGCCGCAGGCCACGGCCCAGGGCCGGCTCGACGGGGGACGGCAGGGCGGAAACGTCTGCCTCTCCGGCAGAAGACTCGAGAAACCGCGTCTGGCACCGCACGGCGGGCTCGCCGGGAGCCGGCCGCAGCAGATGGAACGCGCCGTCGGCATCGAGCTGCCTGGCGCGGGTGTTGTCGGCCAGGTAGCCGGGGATGATCTCCGTGAGAATCCGGCGCACGAGCTCCGGCGCCACGACCGGAAACATCACCTCCACCCGGCGGAAGAAGTTTCGCGGCATCCAGTCAGCGCTCGACAGGAACACCTGCGCCTCCTCGTCGGGGCCGAACACGTAGATGCGGCTGTGCTCGAGGAAGCGATCGACGATGCTCCGCACCCGGATCGTCTCGCTCAACCCCGGCACGCCCGGCCGCAGGCAGCAGATGCCGCGGGCGACGATGTCGACCGGCACGCCCGCCTGGCTCGCCCGATAGAGGGCCTCGATGACGTCGTGGTCGACGAGCGCGTTGAGCTTGGCGAAGATCCGCGCCGGCCGGCCCGCGCGCGCCCGCTGCGTCTGCTCGTCGATCAGTTCGAGCGTCCGCCGTTGGAGGTCGTTGGGCGCGACGATCAGCCGCCGCCAGGCGTGTCCCTGGGCATAGCCTGTCAGCAGGTTGAAGAGGGCCGAGGCATCCTCGGCGATCGCCTCGTCGGCGGTGAACAGTCCCAGATCGGTGTAGACCGACGCCGTTGTCGGGTTGTAGTTGCCCGTCCCGAGGTGGACATACCGCCGTAGCCGCTGCCCCTCGTTGCGGACCACCATCGACACCTTGCAGTGGGTCTTCAGGTCGAGAAACCCGAAGACCACGTGCACGCCGGCCCGCTCCATCTGCCGCGCCCAGCTGACGTTGTTGGCCTCGTCGAAGCGGGCCTTCAGCTCGACGAGCGCCGTCACCTGTTTGCCCGACTCGGCGGCCGCGATGAGCGCCCGCGAGATCGGCGAGTCGCCGCTGGTGCGGTAGAGCGTCTGCTTGATGGCGAGCACCCGGGGATCGGCGGCCGCGCTCGTCACGAACTCGACCACCGGGTCGAACGACTCGTAGGGATGGTGCAGGAGGATGTCATGCTGGGCGATCGCGGCGAAGAGATCGCCCCCCCGCCGCTCGAGCCCCCGCGGCAGCCGCGGGATGAACGGCTTGTCGTGCAGCTTCTCGAAGCCTGGGAGCTTGTAGAGCTCCCAGAGGGCGGTCAGGTCGAGCGGGCCGTCGATGCGGTAGACCTCGCCGTAGCCGTCGCCGCTGCCATCGTGGAGGTCCTCGGCGTCGATGATCATGCCGGCGAGCGACTCGTCGGCTCGCGAGGCGATCTCGAGCCGCACCGCCTGGCCGCGCTGCCGCGCCTTGAGACGGTCCTCGATCAGCCGCAGCATGTCGTCCGACTCCTGCTCCAGCAGTTCGAGGTCGCTGTCCCGTGTGATGCGGAACGAGGTCCACGACCGGACACGAAAGCCGCCGAAGAGCTCCGGGAGGCGGGCCGCCACCACGTCCTCGAGCAGCACGAAGCTCGTCCGGCCGGGTATCTCCGCCGGCACCCCGATGATCCGGGGCAGCACCTGCGGCACCTGCACAACGGCGAACATCTGCTTGGGACCGAGCCCCTCGGCGTGCTCGAGCATCGCGCCGAGGTACAGTCCGCGGTTGTGGTACCGCGGCGACGGATGGGCCGGATCGACCGCCATGGGCGTGAGGATCGGCAGGGCCCGCTCCTGGAAGAAGCGGTCGACGTGCTCACGTCGCGGCCCCTCGAGTGTGTCGTACCGCAGGAGTTCGAACCCCTCCGCCGCCATCGCGGGGCCGATGCTCTCCTTCAGGCAGCGATACTGCCGGGCGACGAGCTCCTGCGTCCGCTTGGCGATCGCCTTGAGCTGTTCGAGGGCGCTCAAGCCATCGGGCGAGAAGTCCTGCGGTGCGCTTTCGCCGAAGGCCTGCTCGCGGACGCCCGCGACCCGCACCATGAAGAACTCGTCGAGGTTCGAGCTGAAGATCGCGAGGAACTTCAGTCGCTCCATCAGCGGATTGTCGGGGTTTTCCGCCTCTTCGAGCACCCGCAGGTTGAACTCGAGCCAGCTCAACTCGCGATTGATGAAGCACTCCGGGCCGATCTTGGCGTCGCAGACGGTCTCCCGCATGTCTTCCTCTCACCCCTGCCGGGTATCGTGATGGGTCGGCGGCCGCGGAGAATCGTCGTGCGCGGAGGCCGGTGTTCCCGGAGAGTGTACCGACCGCAGTATCGCGGCCGACTCATCATGAAGATTTCGTGTGTCCCCTCGGCCGCCACCCTGCTCGCCGGACTGCCGCCATCCTGCCCGCCCGGCGGACGGGGCTGGTGCGCGGCCGCGGCATCGGTGCTCGAGGCGCAGGCGGCGAAGCCGGGCAACGTGCATCCCGGTGCGTCATTCCCCGACCTGACGCACGCCGATCTGGTCGCCGCCGGCCTGGCGATCGCGCCCGTGATCGAGCGGGCGGGCGCGCAGCCGCTCGGCCGCACCGTGCGCGATGCCGTGGCGGCCTCCCGCGTTCTGACCCGTTCCAACGCCAACCTCGGCATCGTGCTGGCGATCGCCCCGCTGGCCACGGGCGCCGCGGCCGGCCCGGGCGTCAGGACGGTCGCGGCGCTCGTCGCCGGCGCCGCCGCGGCACTGGCCCGTCTTGCCCCCACCGACGCGGCCGACGTGTGGGAGGCGATTCAGATCGCACAGCCGGGTGGCATGGGCACGCGGCCGCGGCTCGACGTCGCCGGCCCGCCGCCGGCAGATCTCCTCGAGGCGATGCGTCTCGCCGCGCCGCATGACTCGATCGCCCGGCTTTGGGCCGAGGGTTACCAGAGCTTGGCCGAAGGGCTGGTCGCCGATCTCGCGGCCGGGCTCGATGCGGGCCTCCCGCTCGCGACGGCGATCGTGCGGGCCTTCCTCGGGCAACTGGCCCGCGAGCCCGACTCGCTCATCGCCCGGCGGCACGGCCGCGACACGGCGGAGGATGTCTCGCGCCGGGCGGCGGACGCCGTGGCCCGCCCCGACACGATTCCGGACTTCGACCGCTTCCTGCGGTCACCCCGCCGGCTGAATCCCGGCACGACCGCCGACCTGACCGCCGCCGCCCTCTATATGCTCTTGTGGACGGGACGGATCGCGGTCGGTGCGACCGGCGACGGCCCCTGACCGGCCGCGGCCGTGCCCGCCGCCCATCCCTTGCCCGCACCGCCTCCCCCGACTGCCCCACCTCGAGTTCATCATGTCCGACCGCTTCACCATCCGCCTGCGGAAGGCGGTGCACGTCTTCTGCGCCGGCCACTTCATCACGCTGAACGACACGCTCTGCGAGCCCGTGCACGGCCACAACTGGCTCGTCGGCGCCGACGTCGACGGGCGGCCCGATCCGCACGGCATGGTGGTGGACTTCATCCTGCTCCGCGACCAGCTCGCGGCGATCGTCTCGCGTCTCGACCATCGCATGCTGCTCCCGACACGCAGCCGGTTCCTGGCCGTGACGACCGCCCCCGGACCCACGGGGCGGGACGAGGTCACCGTGCGGTTCGCCGACCGCCGCTGGGTGTTTCCCGCCGACGAGTGCGTGCTGCTGCCCGTGGAGAACACGACGGCGGAGTGGCTGGCCGGCTGGATCGGCGGCGAGCTGCTCGCGGCGCTCGCGGCCGCGGGCAAGCCGCTCGCGGGCGGTCTGCGGATCGAAGTGGACGAATGCCTCGGGCAGTCGGCCGTCTGGGAAACGGGCCCCGCGCGAGCTTGATCGGCAGACGCGTCAGTCGGTGACCAAGAGGCGGCCCGCGGCCTCGAGCGAGAGCGACAGCGACCGGCCGTCGAGTTGCACGCGCATCAGCCCGGCACCGTCCGGATTGCGTTCCACCGTGCCCGCCGCGCCGAGCGCGAGCCCCATGTCGGTGAGCGAACGGAGAAACTCCGACGACTGATCGCGCACCCGCACGAGGCGAAACGCGGCGCCGGCGGGGCACTCGGCCAAGGGCCGTGCCGGCGTCTCAGCCGGCGGCTCGATGGTGAGCCCCTCGGCCCGCGGGATCGGATCGCCGTGCGGATCCACCTCGGGATGGCCGAGGAATGCGTCGATCCGATCCACGAGCAGGTCGCTGACCGCATGCTCCATGTGCTCCGCCTCGTCGTGGACCTCGTCCCAGCTCATGTCGAGCGTGCGCAGGAGGAAGAGCTCGATGAGCCGATGTCGGCGGATCATCCGCAGGGCGAGCACGCGGCCGGCCCGCGACAGCGAGACGCCCTCGTAGGGCTTGTGCGTCGCGAGCCGCGCCGCATCGAGCGTCTTGAGCATGCTCGTCACGGTGCCCGGCGAGACGTCGAGCGCGGAAGCGAGTTGGCCCGTGGTGGCCGGCCGGCCCTCCTGGGCCGTCGTGATCTGGTAGATCGTCTTGACGTAGTTTTCGACCGTCAGGCTGGGCACGGAACGCTCCTGCTGCTGCCGGCCGGCGTCGCCGACCGCGTCATGGTCAGTCTGGCACGGGCGACCATCCGGGGGAAGGACGCCGCCCCTCCCCGACCCCGCGATTCACCGGCCGGGGGAGCCGGTCATTGCCGCCCGCCCGGCACGACAGCATGATGCACTGCCGGGGCGCGGCCCCTTGGGCGCCGGTTTTCTCGGTCTGGATCGCGGCATGCAGCTCAACGCGGGCGGATATTCGGTCGTCGGCGAGATCCGCGGGCGGGCGCAGAGTCTTGGTGTGACGGTGCAGTCGGCGGCCTGCGGCGCGTGCCTGGTCGACTGCGGGGTGGAGTCCGGTGGCGGCGTCGAGGCGGGCGTACTCATGGCCCGTGCGGCCATGGCCGACCTGGGCACGGTCCGCGTGGAGCGGCCCGGTCCGTCCCCCGCCGCGGAGCCCCTCTGGCCGGGCTGCGATCGACCGGTCGTCGCGGTGGCCAGCGGCTGCCCCGTGGCGGCCTGCCTCGGCGCACAGTACGCCGGCTGGAAGGTGAAGGCGCCGGGATACTTCGCGATGGCGAGCGGCCCGATCCGGGCGGCGATCGGCCGCGAGGATCTTTTCGACCATATCGGCCTGCGGGAGCGGGCGGAATGCGCCGTCGGCCTGCTCGAGTCCGCCTCGCTGCCGCCCGACGACGTCTGCAGGTCGCTCGCGGAGGCCGCGGGCGTGTCGCCGGAGCGGCTCGTCCTCCTGGTCGCCCGGACGTCGAGCACCGCCGGCACGGTCCAGGTGGTCGCCCGGTCGCTCGAGACGGCCCTCCACAAGCTGCACGACCTGCGGTTCGACCTGCGACGGATCCGGCGCGGATCCGGCCGCGCGCCGCTCCCGCCGACGACCGGCACCGACGACCTTCGCGCCATCGGCGTCACCAACGACGCCATTCTTTATGGCGGCCACGTCGTGCTCGAGGTGGCGGGGGACGACGCCGACCTGGTCGCCCTCGGGCCACGGATGGTGAGCAGTGCGTCGCCCGACTATGGCGCTCCCTTCGCCACGCTCTTCGCGCGGGCCGGCGGCGATTTCTACGCCCTTGACCCCGCGCTCTTCGCGCCCGCCGTCGTGGAGCTGGTGAACGTCGATACCGGCCGCCACCACCGCTTCGGCCGGCTGGCGCCGGAGATCGTGCAGGGCTCGTTCGCGGCGGCGGCGCGGGAAACCTGATCCCGATGCGGCAGCTTCCGGGCGGGCGACGGCGGGTGGCTCTGATCGGCAGTCCGGCGGGCTGGCACCTCGACCGGCTGCGAACGGCGCTCACGGTCCGCGGTCATGAGGCTGCGGCCGTCCGCTGGGAAGCGTTGGCCGCCGCGGTGTCGGTGGCGCCGCCGGGGTCCAGCCGTGCGATGACGCCGCCGCCGGTCGAGCAGTTCCTCCCGGCGGCCGTCGCCGAGGCCGATCTGGTGGTCGTCCGGGGCATGCCGGCGGGAAGCCTCGAGCAGATCGTCTTTCGGATGGACCTCCTCGCCCGACTCGAGGCGCGGGGCACCCCTGTCGTCAACCCGCCGCGCGGGCTCGAGATCGCCATCGACAAGTACCTGGCGCTCACACGGATGGCAGCCGCGGGCCTGCCTGTTCCGCGCACGATCACGACCCAGGATGCCGCGACCATCCGCACGGCCTGGGAGGCTCTCGGCGGCGACTGCGTCATCAAGCCGCTGTTCGGTTCGCGCGGCCGCGGTCTGACACGGCTCACGACCGCGCAGGAAGTCGAGGCGTTCGCCGCCGGCGGCGCTCCTGCGGCCACCGGCGGCGTCGCCTACGTGCAGGAGTTCGTGCCCCACGCCGGCTGGGACGTGAGGGTGCTCGTGATCGGCGGGCAGGCATTCACGATCCGGCGGCATGCCGCCGCCGGGGACTGGCGGACCAACGTCTCGCTCGGCGGCCGGGCGGAGCCGTTCACGGCTCCGGCGGGCTGGGTCGACCTGGCGCATGACGCAGCCCGGGCCGTCGGGACGGAGATTGCGGGGGTCGACCTCCTGCCGTCCATCGACGGGCGGGTACTCGTGCTGGAAGTAAACGCCGTACCCGGGTGGCGCGGCCTCGAGGCGGCGACCGGGGTCCCGGTCGCCGACCGCGTCGTCGACCACCTCGAGAACCGGTCCTGACTTTCCCCGGCGTCCCTGGCCCCGGCGGGGGCGGACAGGAGGCTCGCGAGCAGACTTGAGCCGATTTTCCCCTGCCCCTTCATCCCGGACACCTGGCAAATGCGACTCTCCCGCCCTGCGCGTTTTTTAAGCAGACGCCCCCGTGCCTCACGAAAGGGCAGGGCTGCCCAAAAAGAACGCTGCCTCTCGTCTCTTGACGCAAGTCGTTGCTGCGATTGTGCTTCCGGCAACTGCTTGACGGGGCGGCAAGAGTTTCCCGCAACCTCGTCGTGAGATTGCCGCGAGACGGCCCCCGACCGGCCCTGCCGGCCGCCGACGCTGTCGTCGCGTCCGTTCGCCCCCTCCGAATCCGAGCTCGCACCTCCTGGACAGCAGAGCCGCGACGCAACGCCGGGAAGGAACCGCACGATGCCCCCGCCGACCTCCACCGTTTTCGACTCGAACACCGACCACGCCGCCGCGGCAGTCTTGGAGGTGGCGGAACGACTGCACGCCATGCGTCCGGAGTGGGTCGTCTTCTTCCGGGAAGTCCTCGGGGTTGACGGCATCGTCCGGCGGACCTTCAACACGGCCGACACCCTGATTCGTTTCGAATGCTCCCCGCAATACGCCCGGATCCGGGAGATGCTCGACGATCTCCGCGACGCAGACCGCGACCGGCCCGTGGAACGCGAGGCACTGCGGGTGATCACGGTCCGGATGCCCAGTTCCTTGCACGAGACACTCAAGGCGGAGGCGGACGGATTGCGGGTGAGCGTCAACACGCTCTGCATCGCCAAGCTCATGAAGCTCGTCGATGCCGAGAGCCACCGGGAAATGACCCACGGAGCGGCCCCCAAATCCGCCAAATGACTGCCAAGCCGCAAAGTTCGTCCGACCTCCCCGCCCGGCACACCCCAACGAGCCCAACCGGAAGCGCGAGGCGAAGGGGGCAACGCTCGAGGAGCATGGACCCGGCCCGGCCCACGCGGCGATAGTTTTGCCGTCCCGAGCCGGCACCGCACCGATCGATCGGGAAAAAACGGACTGGAGCGGACCTGTAAGCCGGGTTCTGTAACCCGCCGGCCCCGCAGGGCTGGCAGGTGACGACCATTTCTCTAGGACGCCGGTTGCCCGACGCCTCCAGCAGCCGACCCGGAAGAAGGGACGAAACGGGCCGTTTCGTGCCGATCCGCCGGCCGAAGCCGACCGACCGGACTTCTTCCTGCTTGGCCTTGCTCCCGATGGGGTTTACCGAGCCAGGCCGGTCACCCGGCCTGCTGGTGAGCTCTTACCTCACCGTTTCACCCTTACCGACGGGCGGATGCCCGTCGGCGGTCTGTTCTCTGTGGCACTGTCCCTGACCTTGCGGCCGGTGGGCGTTACCCACCATCGCACCCTGCGGAGCCCGGACTTTCCTCCCGCCGCAGCCGTGCGGGCCGCCTGAGGCGGCCCGCCGACACCGGCCGGCGGCCGTCCGGTCCGCTCCAGTCCGAAACATATTCTATGCTCAAGGGGCGGGCTGGATCACGCCCCGGACCGCGATCCCCGGGCCGAACCATCCGGCGGCAGGAATCGTAATCTCCTCTGGAGTCCGGTCCGCGGCCGGTTTTCCGCCTTTCACCTCGACGCACATCACTGCCGACTTCCATGGCTTCCATCCCCCACAGCTCCACCGGGCAGTCTCCCGAATCGGCGGCGGGCCGCCCCGCCGCGCCGATGCTCGGCGAGTTGCAGCCCGTGGGCGGTGGTGACCCGATCCCGCTCCTGAAGACCTCGCTCTTGGTCGGCCGCCGCGAGAGTTGTGACATCGTCCTGCGGTTTCCAAACGTCTCCGGCAGCCACTGCGAACTCTCGCTCAACGAGGGCTACTGGTTCGTCAAGGATCTCGGCAGCAGCAACGGGACGAAGGTCAACGGGACGCGGGTGACCGAGAGTCGTCTCGATCCAGGTGACAGGCTGTCGATCGCCCGGCATGACTTCGAGGTCAGCTACGACCCGATCGCGACCGGGGGCGTGGGGGGAGGCCGGCTGTCGGCCCCGCAGCGGGACATTTTCAGCCGCTCGCTGCTGTCGGCAGCCGGGCTCGAAGCGCGCCGCTCGACGGGCCCTGCCCAGCCGGGCCGGACCGCCCGCGGCGGCCGCTGATACAATCCCGGGATGACGAAGCCCCGGAAGTTCCGCGCCGAGTTCCGCAAGAATCGGTCGGCTCGCCGCCGTGACGGCAACCTGACACGGTCGTTGGCGGACGATCCCGATCGCGCGGCCGACCTGGCTTCTTCCGAACGGCTGTCGGGCAAGGGCGCTCTCACCCGACGGCGGACAGTCGTCGTCGACGGACCGACTCACGGGGGCGACGGACTTCCCGTGGCGCCGGCCGCCGCCTCTGCCTGGCGCGGTCAGGTGCTCCATGTGCACGGTCTCGAAAGCTTCGTCCTCGGCCCCGACTGCCGGGTCGTCCGCTGCACCACCCGACGACTCCTGCGGACGCTCGCCACCGAGCAGCGGCACCCGGTCGCCGCGGGTGACTGGGTCAGGGTCCGCGACGACGGCACGGGCGGCGTGATCCAGGCGGTCGAGCCGCGCCGCAACAGCCTCTGCCGGGCCAGCCGTGGCCGGCGCCAGGTCATCGTTGCCAACGTCGATCAGGTGGTGATCGTCTCGAGCGCCGCCCGCCCCGACCTGAAGCCGGGCCTCATCGACAGACTGCTGGTGGCGGCGGAATCGTCCGGCATCCGGCCGCTGATCTGCATCAACAAGGTCGACCTGGTCGATCCGGCGGCGCTCGTGCCCTTGGCCGGCGTCTACGCCCGCATGGGCTACGAGACACTCCTCTGCTCGACGGCCACGGGCATCGGTGTCCCGCGGCTCCGCCGTGAGCTCGTCGGGCGGGTCACGGCGGTCGTGGGCCAGAGCGGGGTCGGCAAGTCGTCGCTGCTCAACGCGCTCGACCCGGCGCTCGCCCTGCGGGTCGCGGAGGTCAGTGCCGAGAACGAGAAGGGCCGCCACACCACCACGACCGCACGGCTCATCCCGCACGCGGGCGGAGGGGCCTTCGTCGACACGCCCGGAGTGCGACAGTTCCAGCTCTGGGAGATCGTGCCGGCGGAGGTGCCGGCGGCGTTTCGCGACCTGCGGCCGCTGGCGAATCACTGCCGCTTTCCGGACTGCAGCCACACGCACGAGGTCGACTGTGCCGTCAAGCATGCCGTCGCCGACGGCCTGCTCGACACCCGCCGCTGGGAGAGCTGCTGCCTGCTCGCCTCCACCGCCGGCGACGAGGACGCGGTCGACGGATGACGCAACCGCGCCGGACCAACAGCGTGCAGAGCGAGCGGGCGGTGCTCGTCGGCGTGCTGCTCGAGCCGCCCCTCGACCCGGAGCGGCCCCTCGACGAGCTCGCCGGACTCGCCGAGACGGCGGGCGCCCAGGTCGTGGCCGAGCTCACCCAGCGCCGTGAGCGGCCGGATCAGACGACCTATCTCGGCAGCGGCAAGGTGACGGAGCTGGCGGGGCTCGTCGCGCGGCACGACGCCGACGTGGTCGTCTTCGACAACGATCTCTCCCCCGCCCAGACCCGCAACCTGGAGAAAGCGCTCGAGACGAAGGTGCTCGACCGCTCGGAGGTGATCCTCGACATCTTTGCCGCCCGGGCGCGGACCTACGAGGCCCGGCTGGCCGTGGAGCTGGCCCAGCTCGAGTATTCGCTCCCGCGGCTGAAGCGGATGTGGACGCACCTGTCACGGCTCAAGATGGGCATCGGCATGCGCGGCCCGGGCGAAAAGCAGCTCGAAGTGGACCGGCGGCTCGTCGAGAAACGGATCCACGACCTCAAGCAGGAGCTCGCCACGGTCCACGGGCGGCGCGAGCGCGAGGTGGCGTCGCGGGACGAACGGCTCACGGTGTCGCTCGTCGGCTACACAAACGCCGGCAAGAGCACGCTTTTGAACCGGCTCACCGGCGCCGACGTGCTCGCCGAGGACAAGCTTTTCGCAACGCTCGACACCCGCACCCGGCGGTGGAAGCTGCCCGGCTGGGGTCCGGTGCTCCTGAGTGACACCGTCGGCTTCATCCGCGACCTGCCGCACCGGCTGATCGCGAGCTTCAAGGCGACACTCGAGGAAACGCGGCAGGCCGACCTGCTGCTCCACGTGGCCGACGCCTCGAGCCCGCTGGTCGACGCACAGATCGCCGCCGTGCGCGGCGTCCTGGCAGAGCTCCACGTCGACGAGAAGGCCACGCTCCTGGTGCTCAACAAGATCGACGCCGTGACCGACCCGGCCGCGCGCAGCAGCCTGATCAACAGGTATCCACTCGCGATCTGCGTCTCTGCCCGTACGGGGGAAGGGCTCGGGACCCTCGAGCAGTCCACGAGCACGAGCTTGAGCCGCGGCTTCCGTGATGTCGACGTCAGCACCGACCCGGGCAACGGCCGGCTGCTCGCCTGGCTGGAGCGTCACGGCGAGGTGCTGTCGCGACACTTTGTCGACGACCGCGTGACAGTCCACTGCCGGCTCCCGGCGGCGGTGTTGGGCAGGATTCCGCCCGAGGAGGCGGTCGTGCGGCCGCATCGGGGACCGGGCCCGGCGGGCCCCGGGACGCAGCCGCCCGCCGAGTCGGCCGACCCATGAGCCGCAAGCCGCCCTCCTGGAGACTGCTGCCGCGCCGCTTTGCCGGCACGACCGCGCTCGTCACCGGGGCATCGTCGGGAGTCGGGCGGGCCGTGGCCCTGGAGTTGGCCGGGCGCGGGGCCCGTGTGCTGGCGACAGCCCGTCGTGGCGATCGGCTCTCCGCGGTCGCCGCCGAGGCCGCCGGCTTCGACACCTCCCCGATGCTCGTGGAGGTGGGCGACATCACCGACGCCGCCTTTCGCCGCAGGCTTGTCGAGCGGGCGACGTCCGCCTGGGGAGGGCTCGACATCCTCGTCGCCGCGGCGGGAAGCGGCGCAGCCGGCCTGTTCGCCGATGCCGCTCCCGCCACGCTCTCCCGGATCCTCGATGTCGATTTCGTGGCGCCGGCGGAACTCGTCCGTGAGAGTCTGCCTCTGCTCCGCACGGCGGCCGATCCGGCCATCGTGCTCGTCGGTTCGATCCTCGGCCTCCATCCGCTGCCCGAGCACGCCGAGTATTGCGCGGCGAAGGCGGCGGTTCGCTCGTTGGCCGGCAGCCTCCGGGTCGAGTTGGCCGCCGACGGCATCCACGTGATGCTCGCCAGCCTCGGGCCCACCGAGTCGGAGTTTTGGGACAACCTGCTGGCCGGCCGCCGACCGAGCTGGTCGCGAGGCCGGCCGCTGCCCGCTGCCCGCGCCGCACGGGTTCTCGTCAGGGCGCTGGCCCACCGGCGGCGTGAGGTGCTGCCCGGCTGGCGGGCCAAGGGCTATGCACTCGCCGCCCACCTCTTCCCGCGGGTCATCGATCGGGCGATGATGAGGAAGTTGCGTCGCCTCCAGCCATCTTCCCAAGCCATCCGATGACGACGTCGCCCTCTCGACCGACTCCGCCTGCAGCGCCGGCGGCGCCCCTCGTGGCGGTGGCCTGCCCTACCTGCTTCGGTGCCCTGGCGGTGGGCGCCGACCTGGCCGGCCTGGCGGCCGACTGCCCCCTGTGCGGCGGCGGGTTTCGGGTGCCGCCGCTCGCGCTGCCGGCGGCCGGGCAGCGCGAGCGGCGGCCGGCTTCGGCCGCCGCCGATACCGTCCCGGCCGATACCGTCCCGGCCGATACCGTCCCGGCCGATACCGTCCCGGCCGATACCGTCCCGGCCGATCGGCCGAATCCCGGCGACGTGAAGCCGGCCGCCTCACCGGAGGACTTCGCGACCGCGTCGCCCGCCGGCACGGCGCTCGACGCCGCGACCGCGCCACGGGCCGAAACGGAACTCGAGTTTCACGAGCCGGTGCGGACGATCGGCAGCGGCGACGGGGCGATTGTGCTCCGACGGCTCACGCCCGCGGAAAGGGCCGCCCGTCGCGCCCGCCGCAACATGATGATGCTCGTGGCCGGCGTGTCGATCCTGCTCACGATCGTGCTCCTGCTTGGCGGAAAGCGGTAGCCCGCGCAAGGCACCGTGTCGTCTCCGGCCACCCGCGTCAACGGGCCTCGAGCGACTCGCCGATGGCCAGCAGGTCCTCGGCGTCGAGGCAGGCGTCGTTCGCCGCGAAGAGCCGCCCGATCGCCGCCCGATGGATCTTCATCTTCGTGCCGCCGACCCCGAGCGCACCGTAGACGATCGCCGCGCCATCGACACGGGCCTTGTCGGCCGGGGCGATGCCCTCGATACCCTCTGGTGGCACGGCGTTCAGGTCGATGAGCACCCGGGCCCGGGCCGCCCGGCCGCGGCCGGGGGCGTCGAGAAGCCTGACACCAGCAGCCCCGGCGGCGACGATCAGATCGGCTTCCCGCAAGGCGGCGTCACATGCGGCGGCGCCGGCCGCCAGCGGCTCCAGGCGGGCATCGGGCACGGCCTCCCCGATACGGGCGCAGGCCGCATCGGCCCGCGACACGGTCCGTGACGCGAGGGCGACCGCCACCCCCTTGCGGGCCAGCAACCGTGCGACCCGCTGACCGACCGGCCCGGTGCCCCCGAGGACCACGGCCCGCAACCCCTCGGCCTCGGGGCCGTGCAACGGCAGGTGGCGGCCCGCCGCCACCACCGCGGCGCTGGCGGTGGTGTTCGCGCCGGCGGGGTCGAGGAGCACGCTCACCCGCACCGGTCCGAAGAACGTCTGCCGCACCCGCTCGCAGACCGCCTCGGCCACGGTCACGTCCGATCCACCCACGAAGATCGCGGTCGAGGCCAGATCGGTGCCGCCTCGCGTGAACATCGCCCCGTGGACGAGCGGCACGACGGTATCAGGCGTCACGCCGCCATGCCGCAGCAGCACCTCGGCCCCGGCATCGACGGCAACCACCGCGTCGAAGGTGCTCGGCTGCTGATCGCAGTCGAGTTGGATGAGGATCTTCCGGGTCATGGCCTCGCCGACGCGGTCTGGGCTCTCGGAACGAGCAGACTGTGCGACACATCCGCCCGAGCGGGAAGGAAATATCGTCGGCCGGTGGAAACCCGCGGCGTTTCCACCGGCCGACGGAGTGGACCAAGGCCATGAATGGCTTTGTCCACGGTGCGCTAGAAGCCGCGGAAAGGATGGGCCGCCTGATCCTTGCCGGCGAGCATCTCATCGACCGTCGGCTTGCCCTTCATCGCGTTGGCGATGGCGTCGACGGTCGCCTTGTAGTTGTACTCGTAGATCTTCTTGTCGTCTTCGGCCAGCCAGTGGATGAATACGCCGCACACGATCACGAGGTGCTCGGCCTCGGCCTTCGGGATCACGCCGGCGGCGACGCTGTCCGCCACCGCCTTGGCGACCGCGGCCTGGGCGGGTCCGAACATCTGCACAGCCTGCTTGGCGCCCTTGATGGTGACCTTCGTGATCATCACGGTGGCGGGCTTGACGGCGAGGTTCGGGGTGAGCACGGCCAGGAGGTTCGAGTGCCCCTCGCTCTGGCGGGCCAGTGCGTTGGCGAACGCCACCCCGACGGGGCCGTCCTTGCTGCCGATCAAGAGGTCGATGTGGGCGATTTCGTTGCCGTCGCCCGCGAGGGCCTCGCCGATGTACATGGACATGAAACCGGGTCTCCTTTCAAGTGGGATCTCGAACCGTCGGATGCAGGCCAGAAGATACCATTCACCCCGGTGGCTTCAAGCCAAGCACCCCCTCGAACCGTCTCCAACGACCTTCCCCGCATCATGGCCAGCCCGCGTCCCGACACCGCTCACGACCGCCGTCCGGCGCTGGTGCTGCTCGGCGGCTCCGTACGCGCTCTGGCCGAGTCGGCCCATCGCGCTGGTTTCGCCGTTCACGCGGCGGACCTCTTCTGCGACCTCGACACGATCGCCTGCGCCCGTCGCGCGGTCGTGGTGGCCGGAGACGCTCCGGCGAGCGAGCCGTACCCGTGGAGCCTGCGGGCGGTGGCCGCCGGCTTCCCGCGGGAGGCGGCCTGGTGCTACTCCGGCGCGCTCGAAAACCATCCCGCGCTGATCGCCGCGATCGCATCCGAGCGTCGGCTCGCCGGCACCGGCGCCGATGCGGTGCGGCGGATACGCTGCCCACGCCGTCTGGCGGCGGCCGCCCGGGCCGCCGGGCTGCGCGTCCCCGTGACGCTGCCGAGCCCCGCGGGCGTGCCCCAGGACGGCTCGTTTCTCGTCAAACCGCGGCACGGTGCGGGGGGCCGGGGGATTCGCCGCTGGACGGCCGCGGCCGCCCGGGCCGCAGCGCCGGCGCGGGAACCGCTCCTCTGGCAGGAGTTCGTTCCAGGACAACCCGTCTCGGTCGCGTACATGATGCAGGCGGGTGACGCACGTCTGCTCGGTGCAAGTCGGCAGTTCATCGGTTGCCATTGGTGCCGCGCGACCGAATTCTCCTGGTGCGGCGGCGTGGCGACCCGCCCCGGCACGTCGGCGGATCCCTGCCGTTCCCTTCTCGAACCGCTCGCACGGCTCGGCGCCGAACTGGCCGCCCGGTTTCGGCCGTGCGGGGCAGTCGGCGTCGATTGCATCGCCACTGCCGACGGCCGTCTCCTCGTGCTCGAGGTGAATCCGCGGCCGACCGCCTCGATGGAACTGCACGAGCGGCTCGGCGCGGGCTCGATCGCGGGCCTGCACGTCGCCGCCGGCGACACTCGTGCCCGCGACCGGCCCGCCTCGACCGGTGACCATTCCCCGGGCATGACGTCGCAATCCGGTCCTGCAGCCTGGGCCAAGGCGATTCTCTTCGCGACGGCGCCGACACCGATCACGGAGAACCTCGTCACCACGATCGGGGCTCTTCGTGATGCTTGGACCGTCGCGGACGGCGGCTGGCCCGCGATCTCCGATCTGCCGCGGCCCGACCAGGTCATCGCCGGCCGCGCGCCGGTGCTGACCGTCTTCGCCGCGGGCGACACGGCGGACGAGGCTGAGGCGATGCTGCGGCGCCGCGTCGCCGCGGTCGCGCAGCTGCTCCCCGACGATCCGGGTCAGCCTGCCATCCGGCGCGGCACCGCACCGCTCGCCGCCGGCGCGACGAAATGCATCAGGTAGGCGTCCTCGGTCGTGTCCTGATAGAAGTCCTTCAGGACCGAGATCGCGCGAAATCCGAGCGCGCGGAAGAAGAGCTGCGCCGGCAGGTTGGTTTCGCGCACCTCGAGGACGATCCGGCTGCGCCGCTCGGGCGAGAGCTTGCCGATGAGCTTCTCCATCATCCGGCCGCCGATGCCGAGCCGGCGATGCGACCGTGCCACGGCGAAGTTGAGGACATGCAGCCGGCTGCGGTGCAGCTCGTAGATCATGAAGGCGACGACCGAGTCGCCCGACTCGGCCACCATGCCGATGCAGTTGCGCTGGCGGAGGCAGCGGGTGAAGTCCTCCTCGGACCAGGAAAACTCGAAGGCTTCCTGCTCGAGGGCGAGCACCTCCCGCATGTCGCGTCGGATCATCCAGCGGACATGGATCCGCAGCCGTTCCTCGTGTGTCGTTCTCACCGCAGCGATGCTCCCTCGAGTGACCTGCCGTCAAGGCGCCGCCGCCTGTCGCCTTGCCGGCGGACGGTCGGGGCGGAAACCGTAGCAGGCTCCGGCGGGCCGGCCAAGGCCTTTCATGGACGACACCCGGCGGCGCCCTCCAGGACGACACGCGGCCGCCAAGCTCCCTTGACCCTCCCCTGGGCGCCGCCTACCCTCCCGCCCTTCGTTCGGAGCACAGGGTTTCGGAGCACAGGGTCCCCGGCGGCTGCTCCGCAACGATCCCGCGATCCCGACCGTGCGGCCAGAGACACGACAGGGCGGAGCCGATGCACGACGTACGACAACCGGCCGGCGCGAGTCCGCGGCATGACGGCCGGTGTGCCGGACGGTGCACCGGGCTCGCCTGGGTGGTGCTCGGTTGCGCGATGCTCGGCTGCGCCGGGCCGGCGATCCGCAGCCAGAGTCCGGAAATCGAACGGCTCACGAACCTCGAGGCCGACACCAAGCTGATCGGCGACTACGCGGCGCCGTGGGGACTGAACTCCCAGCGGATCGAGCGCGCGGCGCTCGTCACCGGCCTCGCCGGCACCGGCAGCGACCCGGCGCCCAACGCACAGCGGCAGTCTCTCATCGCCGACATGCAGGCCCGCGGAGTCGTCGAGCCCAACTCGCTGCTCGCCTCGCCCACCACGTCGCTCGTCTGGGTCCACGGCTACCTGCCGCCGGGCGTCCGCCGGGGCGACCGTATCGACGTGCATGTGGAGGTGCCCGTCGATTCGGAGACGACGAGCCTGGCCAACGGCTGGCTGATGGAGACACGGCTCGCGGAAATGGCCGTGCTCGGCAGCCGCATCCGTGACGGCCACGTCCTCGGCGTCGCCGAAGGCCCGCTCCTGGTCGACCCCGTGTCGACCGGCACGCTCGACTCGGTCTCGAAGCTCCGGGCGAAGGTGCCCGGCGGCGGCGTCGCGCTCCAGTCGCGGCCCGTCGGGCTCGTCCTCGGGCCGGAGCACCGCTCCGTCGGCCTCTCGAAGCGGATCGGCGACTGCATCAACCGCCGCTTCCACACGACGATCCGCGGCGCCAAGCGCGGAGTCGCCACGCCCAAGACCGATCGTTACATCGAGCTCGAGATTCCGCCCGTCTACGCCGACAACCTGGGCCGCTATATCCGCGTCGTCCGGTGTCTGGCCGTGGTCGAGCCGCCCGGGGGCCGGCACGCGCGGCTCGACCTGCTGCGCCGTCAGCTCGAGGACCCCGTGACGGCGGCCGGAGCCGCCCTGCGGCTCGAGGCGATCGGCAAGGAGGGCGTGCCCCTCCTCCGCGACGCGCTGGCCTCGAAGGACGCCGAGATTCGCTTCGCCGCCGCCGAGGCGCTCGCCTACCTCGGTGAGTCGGTGGCCGCGAGCCACCTCGCGGAGGCCGCCGTGAGCCTGCGGAGCGCCCGGGCGGCCTCCCTGGCAGCGCTCGGCACGCTCGACGACGCCAACGGCATCGACGCCCTCCGCTCGCTCCTCAGCAGTGCCAGCGCCGAAACCCGCTACGGAGGCTTCCGTGCGCTCTGGAAGATCGACCCGACGTCTCCGCTCGTCCGCGGCGACCGGCTCGGCGAGGCCTGCTCGCTCCATGTGCTCGACGTCAAGGGGCCGTCTCTGGTGCACGTCACCCGCAGCCGCCGGCCCGAGATCGTCCTCTTCGGCACGGAGCATCCCGTGGCCGACGGCCTCCGCGCCGAGGCCGGCACGACGATCGTGGTCGTGGTGGACGGCCCCGAGGCCACGGTCAGCCGCTTCATGGCGGGCGAACCCGACCAACAGGAAGTGGTGCCCGCCCGCGTCGAGACGATCGTTCGCGCGATCGTGGAACTCGGCGGCAGCTACCCGGACGTCGTGCAGTTTCTGCAGCAGGCCAGCTCCCACCACGCGCTCGAGAGCCGCCTTGTCTTCGACGCCGTACCCGAGGACGACGGACGCATGAGCATCCACGAGGAGGCTTCCCTGCGGGCCCGCGACATCGCCCCCTCGACACCCGACGAGGACGCGCCGGACGGCGACGGTGCCGCCGACGCGGCCACGTCCCCGGACGAGTCCGCATGACCAGGCTCAAGGCCCTCGAACTCTTCGGCTTCAAGAGCTTCGCCGACCGGACCCGGTTCGACTTTCCGGCCGGCGTCACGGCGGTCGTCGGCCCCAATGGTTCCGGCAAGTCGAACGTCGTCGACGGCATCAAGTGGGTGCTCGGGGAGCAGTCGGTCCGCAGCCTCCGCGGCCGCGACATGACCGACGTGATCTTCGCCGGCTCCGGCGGCCGGAAGCCCCTGGGCGCCGCCGAGGTGTCGCTCGTCTTCGACAACAGCGACGCCCTGCTGCCGGTCGATGCGCCGCAGGTCCAGATCACCCGCCGCGTCTACCGCAGCGGCGAGAACGAATACCTCATCAATGGCGAGATCTCCCGGCTTCGCGATATCCGCGAGCTCTTCTCCGGCACCGGCGCCGCGACGGAAGCCTACAGCGTCATCGAGCAGGGCCGTGTCGACGCGCTCCTTGTCGCCTCGGGCCGCGACCGCCGGGCCGTCTTCGAGGAGGCCGCCGGCATCACCCGCTTCAGGGCCCGCCGGACCGAGGCCTTGCGGCGGCTCGAGCGCAGCGAGCAGAACCGCCAGCGACTCGCCGACATCGTCGGCGAGGTCGCGACCCGCCTCGAGACCGTCCGTCACCAGGCCGCTCGGGCCCGCCGCTGGCAGGCGATGACCGACAGGCTGAGGCGGCTGCGGCTGGCGGCGGCACGGCAGGACTTGATCGCGGTCGACGCCGTCGTGGCCGATGTCGAGGCCGCCCTGGCCTCCGCCCAGGCGCAGGCGGTGGACTCGGAGGCTCGACGCAGCGCCGCGGAGTCGGCCGTCGCGACGCTCTGCGCCGCCGAGACCGCCCTCGAGCCCGACCTGGAAGCGGCTCGGAGCCTCGTCGCGACCGAGAGGGCCCGCGCGGCCGCCGCCGAAGCCACCCTCGCCGCGCTGTGGGCCCGCCGCCGGGACGCGACGGCGGAGTTCGACAGGTTGGACGAGGACCATCGGCGCGCGGCCCGCGAGCGTGCCGCCACGGTCGCGGCGGTCGCGGAGGCGGAGGCGGACACCGCGGCCCTCGACATGGAAGCGGAGTCGCTCACCGCCAGGCTTTCCGGCTGCGAGCGGGCTGCCGCCGGCAGCCACGAGCACGTCGCCCGCGCGCGGCAGGAACTGGCCGCCCGGACGGCCCGCGTCGCCGAACTCGAGCGGGTGCGACAGGGTCTGCAGTCCGACCTCGATCGGACGGCGATCCGCGTCGAGGAATCCCATCGCGTGTTGGACTCTTCGCGGCAGCGGCTCGAGGCCGCCACCGGACACTGGGGACGGCTCCGGGAGACCGCGGCGACCTGGGAGGGCGCGCTTGCGTCACTCGAAGGTCAGGCGGCCGCCGGCGGCAGAGAAATCGAGACGCTGGAGGTCACGCACCGCGAGCAGACCGAAGCGGTCGACGCCGCCTGGCGATCGCTGGCCGACTGGCAGGCCAAGCTCGAAGCCTGCCGCGAACGACGCGCTCTGCTGCAGGAGATGGTGCGGCGTCAGGATGGCCTGAGCGACGCGGCCCGCCGACTGCTCGCCGAGGGCGATCCCGCCCGCACGGTGCCGGGCCTCTGCGGCACGTTGGCCGAGTGCATCGACGCCGACGTCGCCTGGGCGCCGCTGGTCGATCTGGCGCTGGGTGCGCTTTCGCAGTCGCTGGTCGTGGGGCCGCTCGACGACGTGCTCTCGTGGCATGCGGCCTGGTCGTCCACGCCGGAGGCGAGCGCCGTGCAGGAGGCCGGAGGCCGCGTGGTCTTCCTGCCGACCGGCGCCGGCACCGACACGGACGGGCCGGATCTCTCCGATCATCCCGGCATCGTGGGCCGGCTCGACCGTCTCTGCGGCGCAGCAAATCTGTCCGCTGCCACGCCATCCCAGCCAGAGCGGGTCCGCCAGATCGTCACGCGGCTCCTGGGCCGCGTCTGGATCGTCGAGCGGCTCGTCGACATGACGCCGCTCCTCGCGACGGCGCCGGCCAACGCGATCTTCATGAACCGGGCCGGCGACTGCCTCTCCGCCGCCGGCGGCCTCGAGATCGGCCAGGCCCCGGCGGCCACGGGCCTTGTCGCCCGCCGCAGCGAACTCAAGGCGCTCGACCACCGGGCCGGCGAACTCGAGCGGACCGTCGCGGATGCCTCCACCCTCCTCGGCCGGCTGCGGGAGGAACTCGACGCCACCCGCCGCGACATGCGCGAGGCGCAGGCTCGGCGGCAGCAGGCGGCGGAGCGGGTCGCCTCGGCGCGGGCCGACCTCGCCCGCACCGCCCGCGAGGTGACGCAGGCACACGAGGCGATCGCCGGGCTCGAAGGCAGCCTGCGCGATGCCGAGCGGCAGGCCGTCGATCTCGCGGGGCAACGCGACCGCGGCCAAGCCGCCGTCGAGGCGGCCGATCACGATCTCGCCGCCGCCAGGGAACAGCTCGCCCGCGCCACCGCCGACATCGACACCGTCGATCGCTCCCGTGACGAGGTGCTCGAGGAGATGCAGCGGCTGCGTATCGAGCAGGCCGCCTGCGGCGAGCGACTCGCCCGGGCCCGCGACGCCGTCGCGGCACGGCGGCACGATCTTGCGGCCCGCGGCGAGGACGTCGCCACGGCGGCCGGCCGCCGGAGCGAGGCGGAACGCCGGCTCGAGGCGGTCGATCTCGAGCTGCTCGCGGCCACCGGCGTGCATGCCGAGGCGGCCGTGGCCGCGGAGCAGGCGACGGCCTCGCTCAGGGAACGGGCGGCCGCGCACGACCGCGTGCTCTGCGACCGCCGGGCCGCCGCCACGAGCCTGGAGGAGTGGCGGGCGGCAGCGGCCGCCCTCGCCGAGACGATCCATGGCCATGAGCTCTCCGCCGGCGAGGCCCGGCATCGCCGCGCCCGGATCCTGGAACGGGTCCGCGACGACTACGACCTGACGCCGGAAGACCTGGCACGGGAAGACCTGGTGGTGGCCGATCCGGCGGCCGACGCGGCTCCCGAGATTCCCGCGGACCGCGCCGCGCTCGATGCGGAGGTCGAGACGCTGCGGAAGAAGCTGGCCTCGATGACGACCGTCAACATGGAGGCGCTGGCGGAGGCGGAAGCACTCACGGAACGGCTCGCGGGACTCGAGGCGCAGCTGGCGGACGTGACGAACGCGAAGGCGACCATCGAGCAGCTCGTCACCCGCATCGACGACGAGAGCCGACGGCTCCTCGCCGAGACGATCGAGACGGTGCGTGGCCATTTCCGAGAGCTCTTCGAGCGGCTCTTCGGCGGCGGCCAGGCCGACATCGTGCTGGAGGAGGGAGTCGACCTGCTCGAGGCGGCCGTCGAGATCGTGTCGCGGCCGCCGGGCAAGGAACCGCGGAACATCTCGCTCCTCTCCGGCGGCGAGAAGACCATGACCTGCGTGGCCCTGCTCCTGGCCATCTTCCGCTCCCGACCGAGCCCGTTCTGCGTCCTCGACGAGGTCGACGCGGCCCTCGACGAGGCGAACGTCGACCGCTTCGCGGGCGTGTTGCGGGACTTCCTCTCCTCGACCCAGTTCATCGTGGTGACGCACTCCAAGAAGACGATGGCCGCCGCGGACACGCTCTACGGCGTGACGATGGAGGAGTCGGGCGTGTCCAAGCGGATTTCGGTGCGGCTCGAGGCGGCGGCCGCCGTCCCGTCCCAGCCGGCCCGGAGAGCGGCCTGAGCGGCGGGTTCAGCCGCGGTGTGCCGGGCGTTCCAACGCCGGCCGGCGCCCGTGTTGTCGGTGCCACCGGCGCTGCCCCGAAGAACGGCTCAAGTCTCACGACGTGATCTTTCGATGTAACCCCCTGTGCGGTCATGCCGCGAACGTGTCCTGGTGAAAACCGGGACACGGACGTGGGCAGAGGCAGGGGGGGATACCTGCGAGTCACGGCACCGGTCGCCATGCCCTTTCGGGGCGTGTGCAGCCACCGGTGCGTTCTCACACCCCCTCCCGGCGCCTCGATGGCCGGCCTGCTCGGGGGTCGACGACGCGGTCGCCCTCATGCCGAACGATCCGCGTCATGGGGGGCTGGGTTCCGCTGCTCTGCAGCGTGCGGTCTGGCCAGGACAGTTTCGGTCACGAATGATCCACATGGAGCCACAGTGATGAAGGTTTTCACGACGGGCCAGGTCGCCAAGATCTGTAAAGTTGCTCCCCGCACGGTGAGCAAATGGTTCGACTCCGGCCGCCTGAAGGGCTATCGCATTCCCGGCAGCCAGGACCGCCGCATTCCGCGCGAGTACCTGATCAAGTTCCTGAAAGAGCACGGCATGCCGCTGGGCGACCTCGAGGACGAGGCGATGGCGAAGGTGCTGCTCGTCGGCCAGGACCAGGTCCTGATCGAGAACCTCAAGAAGCAGCTGCCGGTGGAGAAGTCGTTCAAGATTCAGGTCGCGGCCAGCGGCTTCGAGGCCGGCATCCAGGCCGAGAGCTTCCACCCCGACTGCATCGTCGTCGACTACTCGATCGGCCGCATCGACGCCCAGCAGATCTGCCAGAACCTGCGGCGCAATCCCGAGTATGCCGAGACCATCGTCATCGCCCTGCTGCCCGACGACGGGTCGCAGATCACCGTGGACCGGGCCCACGTCAACGAGAGCTTCAAGAAGCCCTTCGACGTCGCCCTGCTCGCGGAGCGGCTGCGGACGCTGATCGGCGCCCGCAAGGAGCTGGTCTAGCTTCCAGGGGCCGTCCCCTGCGTGGGACCGCCCCGCGGTCGATCGATGTCCAACCCCATTCGCCGTCGGCCGACGTGTCGCCATCGACACGCCGGCCGACGGTCTTTTTCCGGAGGGGCGGGCGGCCGTGCCGACGCTATGATGCGAGCATGCAAGGCCCGCAGGAAATCCGGATGGTCGACGTCGGCGGCAAGCAGGTGACGCTGCGAACCGCCCGGGCGACCGCCCGCGTCCGGGCCCATGTCGAGACGATCGACCGGATTCGCCACGGCCGGCTGGAGAAGGGCGACGCGATCGCCACCGCCCGGCTGGCCGGCATCATGGCCGCCAAGCAGACCAGCGCCATCCTCCCGCTGTGCCATCCGCTGCCGCTCGACGCGGTGGAGGTGGGCCTCTCCTTCCCCGCGGCCGACTGTCTGCTGGTGGAGACGACTGTCCGGGCGACGGCCCGCACGGGCGTCGAGATGGAGGCGCTCACCGCCGCCGCCGCGGCCGCGCTCACGATCTACGACATGTGCAAGTCGATCGACCGCGGCATGACGATCGAGACGGTCCGCCTGGAGGCGAAGTCCGGGGGAACGACTGGAGACTATTCCCGCTCTTGAACCACCGCCTCGGCGAGAATCGGCTCGAGCTCCTCGACGAAGTCCCTCACGTCCTTGAACTCGCGGTAGACACTCGCGAAACGCACGTAGGCGACGGTGTCGAGCGACTTGAGCAGCTCCATCAGCCGCGCGCCAATCACTCCGCTGGGCACCTCGCTCTCGTAGCCGCCGTGCACCTCGCCCTCGAGCGCCGACACGACCCCCTCGATGTCGTCCTCGCTGACCGGTCGCTTCCAACAGGCCTTGGCGAGCCCCCGCTTGATCTTGTCGCGGTCGAATGGCTGCCGCTCGCCCCCCTTCTTCACGACGGTGAGAAGTTGCCGCTCGACCCGCTCGTATGTCGTGAACCGTCGCCGGCAGCCCACGCACTCCCGCCGTCTGCGGATCGACGTGCCGTCGTCGCCGGCGCGGGAATCGATCACGCGGTCGTTGTCGGCTCGGCAGAAGGGGCAGCGCATGGGGGGCGTCCTGGCGGGCGGCGAACGGGCCGCCGCGTCCCTGCGGCAGTCGCCCGACGGCCCCATCGTAGGGCGGGATCGGCGCCATCGACAAGTCGGCCCGCGACGCTCAGCCGTCGGCACCCGGGCCGGTGGGGTCGCCATCGGGGCGTATCGCGGGCTCGGCTGATCCGGGCCGGGCGTCCCGGACGAGTTTCCAGTCGCGCCGCTGCCGCGAAGACGGGATGTCCATCGCCTTGCGATACTTCGTCACCGTGCGACGGGCGACCTTGATCCCCTGCGTGGCCAGGATCTTGATCAGGTCGTCGTCGCTGTAGGGCTTGTCCTTGGGCTCCCCGTCGATGATCTCCTGGAGCTTGAGCCGCACGGTGTCCCAGGCCACCTCGTCGCCATCGGCGCTCACCGTGCCGCCGACGAAGAACTTCCGCAGCGGGAGCAGCCCGCGCGGGGTCTGGAGCCACTTGTCATCGACGGCCCGGCTGACGGTCGTCACGTGCATGCCGATCCGGTCGGCGATCTGCTGCATCTTGAGCGGCTCGAGGGCCTCGGGGCCCTCGGAGAAAAACCGCGACTGATGGTCGACGATCGCCTGCGCGGTCTTCAGCAGCGTGCTCCGTCGCTGCTCGATCGATTCGATGAGCCACTGCGCGGCGTTGATCTTCCGCTTGATGTACTCGCGAGTGGCCGTCGGCGTGTCCGCCGAATGCAGCATCTCCCGGTAGGTCGGGCTGATCCGCAGCGGGGGCAGATCGATCTCCTCGAGCCGGACCTTCCAACTGCCGTCGGGCTGCTGTTCCACGGCCGCGTCCGGCTTGACGGGTGGCACGAAGGGAAAGGTGAATGCGGCACCCGGCTTGGGGTGGAGGCCGTGCAGCTGCTCCCGGAGCCGCTCGATCTGCTCGATCGTGAAGCCCGTCTTCCGCTCGATGAGCGGCAGGCGGTTGGCGGCGAGATCCTCGAGGTGGTCGCCGACCAGCCGCCGGAGCTGGAGGGCATGCGGCATGTCGGGCCGGATCTGGAGCAGTAGGCACTCCCGCAGGTCGCGGGCGCCGACACCAGGAGGATCCATCCCCTGCACCACCTCGAGCGCCTTCTGCAGATGTGCGAGTTGGTCGCCCGGGCCGTCAGGGTCGACAAGCTCCCCGAGCGGCATCGGCAGGTAGCCGTTGACATCCAGGTTGTAGATGATCTTGTCGGCCGCGAGCCGCTCGGCCTCCGTGAGCTCCTCGTTGGCGAGTTGGTCGTGGAGGTGGTCGGAGAGCGTCTCGGGGCGTTCCGCCATGTTCGCCATGGCGTCCAGGTAACGGTCGCCGGCCTCCTCGAGCTGAGCGGCCGACGGACGGCTGCGATCGTCGTCGGAATCGGGGTATTCGCTCGACCAGTCGTACGATCGCTCGAAGTCGGCCTGGTTCGCATGCTCCTGGTCCACGATCAGGGGCCGCTCGTCGACCGTCTTCTCCGGAGCCGACGGCTCGGGGACCGGCGCCGCAGTTGCCTCGCCCGAGCCGGCGCCCGCGGCCTCATCCAGGCCGGGCTCGTCCACCTCGAGCGTCTCGTTGTTCTGGATCTCCTGCTCGATCCGCTCCTCGAGCGCGACCAGCGGCAGTTGCAGGATCTCCATCGACTGGATCATGCGGGGCGCAAGCACCTGCTTCTGCGCCATCCGCATTTCCTGGCCGAACGACATCCGCATGATCGCTGCTCTTGTCTGCCGCCGAAACCCGCCTTATCCGTCCTCCCAGAATACTCTTTCCCGCCCCTGGACGCAGCGCGGACTTTGCTGCCAGCCGGCCGGGGACGACTAGAACTTCTGTCGGGCGGAGATGGCGTCGGCGAGCATGTCGCGATTCGCCTGCTGCAGCGACGCGCCGACCGTGAGCCCGCGGGCGAGCTTCGTGAGCGCGACCGGCAGGCCCGCCAGCCGCTCCGCGATGACGAGCGCCGTGCCGTCTCCCTCGACGTTCGGCGTCGTGCCCATGATGACCTCGCGGAAGCCCCCCTGCTCGACCCGCGCGACGAGTTGGTCGATCGTCAGCTTCTCCGGCCCCGTGCCCTCGAGAGGCGCGACCCGGCCGCGGAGGACATGGTAGAGGCCCCGATAGCCGCCCGCTTCCTCGATCGCGATCAGGTCCCGCACCTGCTCCACGACACAGAGCAGGCCCCGGTCGCGTCTTGGATCGCGGCAGATGCCACACTCATCCCCCTCACAGAGGTTCGAGCAGGTGCGACACGGCCGCAGGTTCTCCTTTACCGCACGGATCGCATCGGCCAGCGCGAGCGCCTCCGCCCGTGGCATGCCGAGCACGTGGTAGGCGAGCCGCTCGGCCGACTTGCGGCCGATGCCCGGCAGGTCGGCGAAGAAATCCACCAGCCGCGCGACCGGCCCCCGCTCTTGAGCCATGTCGATGCTCTCCCTGGGTTTGGATCAGCCGTCCGGGCCGTCGATGCCGTCGCCCGCGGCACTCGCCACGAACGCGCCGCCCGCAGCGCCCGTCTGATCGGGGCCTTCGTCCGCTGCGGCCCGACCGGGGCCACCTGCTGCCGCCGCCACCGGCCGGGGCCGAGGCGGTTCCACCTTGCGGATCGCCGCGTCGAATGTCGTCCGGGCCTGGGCCACCAGCGGATGGTCGAGCACCTCCCGAACCAGCGCCGCCTGCGACGCGGCGGCACGCGGCCGCTCGGTGTCGGCGAGCGCCTGGGGGGCTGGGGCGGCCGAAGGCGGGTCGACCACGATCACCGGCCGGACCGACCGACCGCGCGCTTCCGACAGCGACCGCGCCAGGTTGGCGGCGACCTCGGGGCGGCCGAGGAACGAGGCCGCCTGCGCCGCCGCATGCGGCAGCCCGATTTCGAGCACGCCATCCCGCCAGGCGGCCCGGCAGGCCATCGCGGCGAAGTCGGCGACGAGCCCGCCGACGGCTTCCGCGGCCGCCTGCCAGGCGACGAGCGGTTCTTCGTCGCGCGGTTCTTCGCCGCGCGGCTCACGTGCGCCTTCCGGCGCCATCGCGACGCGGCCACCCCCTCCATCCGCGGCCGGAGCGGCGCCGTCAGCAGCCACGACGACGCTCTCAGCCGCGGCCTCCACGACTCGAGTCAGGTCGGTCGTTTTTTTTTCGCGCGGCGCGGGAGCAGGCGTCGTGGCGGGTGCGCTGGCGGGCGCCGAAGCGGCGGTGGAAGCGGGCGCGGCGCCGGGGGCTGTGACCGCCGTTCCGCGGGACGCCGGCGCCGCGGCCATCGGGGGGGCTGCCGTCACCCGCTCGACCGCCTCGGCCAGGCTGTCCAGGTCGTCGAGACAAGCCAGCCGCACGAGTGCCATCTCGGCGAGTACGGCCGCGTGGCCGCTCGACCGCATCCGCACGAGCGCCTGGTCGAGCACCTGCAGCATCGCCAGCAGCGTGACGGTGCCGGTCTGGCGGCCGATCTCCGCCAAGTCGACGCCCAAGCCCGCTCCAGCCAAGAGCGTTTCGGGCCCACAGCCGACGCTCGCCAGCAGGCTGTCCCTCAGCGCCGCGAGCACCTGCTCGAGCACGCCGCCCGGATCGGCGCCGCCGGCGACCGCCGCGTCGAAGGCGGCAAGCGCCGCCCTGGCGTCGCGGGCGAATATCGCCGCCACGATTCCACCGACCCGCTCCTCGCGGCCGGTGCCGATGACGGCATGCACATCGTCGACGCCGATCGGTCCGCTCGCCGAGCCGAGAAGCTGCTCCAGGAGCGACTGGCTGTCACGCATGCTGCCCGCGGCACGGCGGGCGATCAGCGACAGCGCCTCAGGGCTGACGTCGGCTCCCTCCGCCTCGACGATCTGGGCGAGCCGCCGCGCGATCGCCGGCACATCGACGGTCTGGAAGTCGAACCGCTGGCAGCGGGAGAGGATCGTGATCGGCAGCTTGTCAGGCTCGGTGGTGCAGAGCACGAACTTCACGTGCGCCGGGGGCTCCTCGAGCGTCTTGAGGAGCGCGTTGAACGCCTCCCGCGTCAGCATGTGGACTTCGTCGATGATGTAGGTCTTGTAGCGGCCGCGGGCGGGCCTGACGGCGACGTTCTGGCGCAGCTGCCGCATCTCGTCGATGCCGCGGTTGCTGGCCGCGTCGATCTCGACGACGTCGACGTCCTGACCGGCCGCGATCGCCTGGCAGCTCTCGCACTGGTCGCAGGGCTCCCCCGCCTCACGACGCCCGCACTCGAGCGCCTTGGCGTAGATCCGGGCAGCGCTCGTCTTGCCGACACCACGGGCGCCCGTGAAGAGATAGGCGTGGCCGATGCGGCCCGATTCGATCGCCCCGGCCAGGCCGCGGGCGACGTGCTCCTGGCCCACCAGGTCGCGGAACCGCTGGGGACGATACCGCCGGGCCACCACCTGGTAGCCGCCGCCCGGCACTACGGTCGCGGTCGCTGCGGCGTCTGGCGTGCTCGGGCCCATGCTCGTTTCGGCCGCAGGCGACCGTCCGCGGAAGAGGCCGGAGGCCGATGAGAGGCCCACCGCACAAAGGGGCGACTGCTTATGGCTGCTGCGGTTAGGCCCTGACCAGGTTCACAGGCCCCCATCGCAGGGGCCTCTCATCGGCATCCGCGCCGACTGTTTTGTACGCGGCGTCGCGCTGCCGGTCAAAGGCTGCTACATTTTCCCGCCGATGGCGTCCCCGATGATGCAGCAATTCGAGGCGGCGAAGGCCCGGTGCCCGGGGGCGCTCGTGCTGTTTCGCATGGGCGACTTCTACGAGCTGTTCGGCGACGACGCCCGCGAGGCGGCAACACTTCTCGACCTCACGCTCACCAGCCGCGACAAGGGCCCCGATGCCCTGCCGATGGCCGGCTTCCCGCACCATCAGCTCGACGTGCAGCTCGTGAAGCTCGTCGCCGCCGGCCGCCGGGTGGCGATCTGCGAGCAGATCGACGATCCCAAGACCACGAAGGGGCTGCTGCGACGGGAGGTGACCCGGATCGTCACGCCCGGCATCGCCGCCGACGAGTCGCTGCTCGACCCGACGCGGCGCAACTGGCTCGTGGCCGTCAGGCCTCAGGCGGTCGGCGGCGACGAGGGCGGCATCCGCTGCGGCCTGGCCTGGATCGACGTGGCCGCCGGCCGCTTCGAGGCGGCCGTCGTGCCGCAGGAAGACGTCGCCGACATGCTCCTGTCGCTCGAGCCGCGGGAGTGCCTCTGCGCCGAGAAGGACCGCGGCCTGGTCGCCGATCTCGTGCAGCCGGCCGCGGCGGGAGGCGGCTGCTCGGTCACGGCCAGGCCCGACTGGTGGTTCGACGACGCCACCGCGCGGGCGGCGGTGGATCGCGCGCTCGACCGTCGCCGACTCGAAGGCCTCGGCTTCGAGCTGCCCGCCGACCTTCCCGGAATCGCCGCGGCCGGCGCGATCGTGGCCTATCTCGAGGAGAACGAGCCGGCGGCAATCACCCGCATCGAGTCGCTCGCCGCCTGGCGGCCCGGCCATCGCCTGGAGATCGACGAGGCCTCGCGCCGCAGCCTGGAACTCGTCCGTTCGGCCTCGGGCGTCGGCGGCCGCCGCGACGGCACGCTGCTGGGTGTCGTCGACCGCACGAAGTCGCCGATGGGAGCGCGGCTCCTGGCCGAGTGGATCTCCGCGCCGCTGATCGACCCGGTGCAGATCGGGCGTCGTCTCGACGCGGTGGGAGCGTTGGTCGCCGACCACTCGCTGGCGGCGATCGTCGCCGACAAGCTCACCGGCATCGGCGACATCGAACGGCTCGTGGGCCGCGTGATTTCGGGCCGCTCGGGGCCACGGGACATCGAGCGGATCGGCCGCTCGACGGCGATCCTGCCCGACCTCGTGGCGGCCCTGGCCGGCTGCACCGGCTTGCTCGGCGAACTGCGAGACGCGATCGACCCCTGCGAGCCCCTCTCGCAGCGCGTGCAGGCGATGCTCCGCGAGGGCTGCCCGATGTTCGCCCGCGACGGCGGCTTCGTCCGGCCGGGATTCGACGCCCGGCTCGACGAGCTCGTCGAGCTGGCCTCGGGTGGCAAGGCGTGGATCGCCAAGTACCAGGCGGAACAGATCGAGCGGACCGGCATTCCCACGCTGAAAGTCGGCTTCAACCGCGTGTTCGGCTTCTTCCTGGAGATCAGTCGGGCGCACGCCGCGAAGGTGCCCGCCGACTACATCCGCAAGCAGACGGTGAAGAACGCCGAGCGATACACGACGCCCGAGCTCGACGACCGTCAGCGGCAGGTGCTCGGGGCCGAGGAGGAATCGATCCGTCGCGAGGTCGAGCTGCTCGAGGAGCTGCGGCTCTTCGTGGCGGAGCACCGCGTCGCGCTCGACCGGGCCACGGCCATCCTGGCCGCGCTCGACGTGCTGCGGTCGCTCGCCGACGTCGCCCGCTCGCGGGCCTGGGTGCGGCCGGAGATGACCGCGGGCGGCGAGCTCTTCGTGGAGGCGGGCCGGCATCCGGTCTTGGAGGAGATCCTGCCGGCGGGCACGGTCGTGGCCAACGATCTCTTCCTGGCGTCGCGAGAGCCCGGCCCCGAGGACGCGACGCCGGATCAGCCGCCGGCGATCCTGCTCGTCACCGGCCCCAACATGGGCGGCAAGAGCACCTTCATCCGTCAGGCGGCGCTTGTGACCGTGCTCGCCCAGGCCGGCAGCTTCGTGCCCGCCGCGCGGGCCCGCGTGGGCGTGGTCGACAGGCTCTTCGCGCGGATCGGTGCCGGAGACGACCTTGCCCGCGGCGCGAGCACGTTCCTCGTGGAGATGGCGCAGACCGCGCGGATCCTCAATCGGGCGACCGCCAGCAGCTTGGTGATCCTCGACGAGGTGGGCCGGGGCACGAGCACGTTCGACGGCCTCGCGATCGCCCAGGCGGTCGTCGAGCACCTCCAGGGCCGTGTCGGCTGCCGCACGCTCTTCGCCACGCACTACCTGCAGTTGGCGAGCCTCGAGCGGCTGCCCGGCGTCGGCAACGTGCAGGTGGTCGTGCGGCAGCATCACGAGCAGCTTGTCTTCCTGCATCAGGTGGTGCCGGGCGCCGCCGACAAAAGCTGGGGAGTGCACGTCGCGAGGCTGGCGGGCGTGCCGGCGCCGGTCATCGAACGGGCCCGCGATCTGCTCGTGGGATTCGAGTCGGGGGCTCCCGCTTCGGCACCGCACGCCGAATCGTCCGCTCCAGCGCAGGCCGAGCCGGCTTCCCGTTCGGGCCGTGCCCGGCGCCGCCCCGAGCCCGCCGATCAGCTGCCGCTCTTCGGCGAGTGAGCAGAGGGGCTCGTTAGCCTCGCCTCGAGATCTGCTTGGCTACGAGTCGCGCCCCATGGCGTCCCCGCCACACGATTGATGATTGATGTCGCCTGCCGGCGTTTCGAAGGCTGATGGCTGTGCCAAACCATAGCCCTCGCTGCATCTTCAACACGCCCCATCGCCACGGCGGGTAGCTCGTACCACATCTACACCAAAAGCCAAGCAAGGTGTACACTACCGGGCCACTACACCCCCTTCTGGAGCGGTGCGCAAAGGCGTCGCGGCTCGGGAAATATTTCCCGGCGGCTCCGATATGTCGGGGGCTTGGACTGCACAGACATACGACCCCTCCGCCCGCGTCAAAACGGTAACCGATGTTAGATCAAATTCTCGGCGCTCTCGGCCAACTCCAGAACACCAACGCTGACACAACGAAGACTTTTCGCATCCGAACTGTTTCAACAAGCCCGGCCAACCGATCCTTCGTCCTAGTCGGAGAGGAGCATCGGGAGCAGTCGTTCATGACTTCCCTACTTGAACTGCTTGGGCTGCTGAGTAGTCCAATTGCGGTTAAGGCTCAACTTGACGCCGCTGGACTCCACATGACCTTTTCCAAGGACGCGGATCAGCCCGCAACGGCACTCGAATCGGACATCTTCGTCGCGCGCAAGGATCTGAGCGGCTGCGTCATGTCTATCACCCGGCCTACATCGGGACTCTACATCGTGATCGGCCTGACCACCATATTCACGATCATCGGCCCACTCATCGCATACATTCTTTACAGACGGCAGAAGCATAAGTGCAGCTTCGGCTTCGATAGTTCATCTGACGTGGGACTGGTGCTTTCTTTTGTGGGCGACGGATCTCTCCAGAGTCAGCTCATGCCCCTGATGGCTGTCGCAAAAGCCTACCTCAGCAGCGATTCCGACTTATCGGAGGCGAGCCCCGAACCACCCACGTTTCAGCCATCAAGCCTGGCGGACGGAGCAGTGCGAGACATCGAGTGCCGACTGAACGGCAGGGAAGTGTGTCTTGTGTCAAAGGCTGAACTTATTCAGATGGCACGCGACGGCATCCTCAAGCGATCGGACGAGGTGCGGAAGCAGGGCCAAACTTGGGTCGCTGCTGAGCGGGTCACCGGCTTGTTTCGCTGATAACGACGGCGTCAATCACCGTCTGGTTCGCCTACCCCGCGATGGTGCAGCGTCGACCGCTGAAAGAAGCTTCTTAGTGAGCGCCGGGTTCGCTCAGCCCGCGCAGGCGTTCATCTTGTCCCGCGGCGTGCCGGCGCCGACAAGCTCAGGGGCCACGATCGTCGCGGCCGGGGCGCCGTCGTCGGCCGACAACGTCACGGCCACCCGCTTGTAGGCGGGCGTCCGCGAGAGCGGGTCGGCCGCCTTCGGCACGAGCACGTTGCTCTCGGGGTAGTACATGGCGACGTTGCCGGGGCGGATCTGGTCGAAGGGCGAGACGATCTGCCCGCGCATCTCGCCCACGCTGCTCCTGATCCGGCACTTGCCGCCGGCCGTCAGCCCGAGCTGACGGATGTCGTCGGGATGCACGAGCACGATGTCGCGGCGGGTCTGGTTGCGGTAGAGATCCTCCTCCTCGTAGACCACCGTGTTGAACTGGCCTTCGCTGCGGATCGTCATCAGCTGCAGGCCCTCCGGCGCGGGCGGCAGGTCGTGCACGAAGAGATGTGCCCGGCCGTCATCGGTCGGGAAGACCGGTGTGTCGAGGGCCCGGCCCGGGATCGAAAACTCCTTCTTCGTGCGGTCGATCGTGGCGATGTCCTCGAGGCCAGGCACGATCTTGCCGATCGTCTCCCGGATCGTGCTCGTGTGGGCCATGCCCCGCCAGTCCACCGGCCCCTGCTCTCCCAGCACCCGCACGGCCAGGTCGGAGATGATCTCCACCTCGCTCCGGGGGCCCACGTGCCGCGGCGTGCCGCCGTCGGAGAGCCGGACGTAGCTGAACATGCTCTCCTGCGTGGAGGGCTCCGGCTCCTCGTCGCGGGCGAGCACGGGCAGGATGATCGTCTCCTCGGCGCCGGTGCCCCAGGCATGGCCGGTGTTGAGCGACGTGCTCATGTAGACGACGGTGTCGACCTTGCCGAGACTCCGCCGCGCGTAGCTCGCCTCGGGGCTCGCGCCGTAGAGATTGCCGCCGAGGCAGAGGGCGAATCGCATCCGGCCCTCGTCGGCGGCATCGAGGCACTCGAGCGTGTCGTAGCCCTTCATGGTCGGCAGGGCCACGCCGAAGTGGCTTTCGAGCCGCTCGAAGATCGCTTTTTTAAGCGTGGGCGTCACACCGACGGTGCCCATGCCCTGGATGTTGGAATGGCCGCGGATCGGCTGCAGGCCCGCGCCCGGCCGGCCGACCATCCGCCGCATGAGGGCGAGCTGTGCGATCGCCTGTACCGTCGCGGCGCCGTGGAGCTGGTGGGTCACGCCCATCGTCCAGGCGAAGATCGCCCGCTTCGACGCCGCATACTGCGCCGCGATCGAGTCGATCTCGGCCCGCGACACGCCCGACTTGGCGACGATCTCGTCCCAGGGAAGCGCCTGGAGGCGCGCGGCCAGCTCTGGCCAGCCGGTCGTTTGCTCGTGCAAAAACTCCTCGTCCACGATCGGATCGTCGCGCCGCGGCGCCCCGCGCTGCATCTCGAAGAGCCGCTTCATCACGCCGTAGACAAGCGCGAGGTCGCCGCCGACGTGCGGCTGCACGTGCATGCTCGCGATCTCGGCGCCGAAGAAGAGCGCCCAAGGGTCGCTGGGCACCGAGAAGTTGACCGATCCCGTCTCGACGATCGGATTGACGGCGATGACCTGGCCGCCGCGGCGTCGCACCATCATGAGCGTCCGCATCATCCGCGGATGGTTGCTGGCGGGGTTGCCGCCCAAGAGCACGACGAGGTCGGCATGCTCCATATCTTCGAGCTTCACCGTGCCGGCGCTCGTACCGATCACGCTCGTCAGGCCGACGCCGCTGGCCTGATGGCAGTAAAAGCTGCAGTTGTTGACGTGGTTGGTGCCATAGAGCCGGGCAAAGAGCTGGAGCAGGAAGCCGGCCTCGTTGCTCGACCGGCCGCTGAAGTAGAAGAACGACTCTTCCGGCCGGGTGCCACGGAGTCGGCGGGCGATCCGGGCAAGCGCGTCGTCCCAGGTGATCGGATGGTAGTGCTGCGAGCCCTTCTCGAGCACGACCGGCTGGACGAGCCGGCCGGAGTGCTCGAGCTGATGGGGCGTGAAGGCCCGCATTTGTGGCACGGAATACGTCTCGAAGAACGTCGGCTTCACGGCGCCCTGCATGTCGGCGACCATGGCCTGGAACGACTTT